>OFGS01000001.1_pt1 | contig 547537 bp, 483 predicted proteins | sample 1521851 | NCBI WGS metagenome assembly OFGS01 (sample SAMEA3142070, study PRJEB24117) | hot springs metagenome
CCGCCACTTTTTGTTCAAGTTCAATGAATGAAGATCTATATGGAAAGGAAGGGTAGAGTGGTTTCAGTTTTCATATTTTAACCAGTCAACTATTTCTTGGACGTATCCAAACGCCAAAGCAACGACTGTATCTGCTCCGCCATAATAAATTGCAAGCTTGCCTGTGCTTCCGTCAACCAACGCTGCGACTGGAAATACGACATTCGGCACATCTCCAACGCATTCATAGTTCATCTGAGGTGACAACAAGTATTCTTTCGAGCGTTTTATAACCTTCCATGGTTTATCTAAGTCCAGCAAGGCCGCACCAAAGCTGTATACATAACCATTGCATGACAAAAGAACACCGTGATAGAAAAGTAGCCATCCTTCTTCAGTTTCAATCGGTACAGGTCCCGCACCTATTTTTAAAGACTGCCATGGTGTGTAGCCGGCACCCATAACGTATCTGTGCACACCCCAATGGACCATGTCCGGACTCTCACTGTAAAAGATATCACCAAAAGGTGTATGTCCATTATCAGAAGGTCTGCTGAGCATAGCATATTTACCATTGATCTTTCTTGGAAACAGAACACCGTTTCTGTTGAACGGTAAAAATGCGTTCTCGATTTGGTAAAATTTCTCAAAGTCGTAAGTATAGCCCACACCTATCGTAGGACCATGGTATCCATTGCACCAAGTGATCCAGTATCTATCTTCTATGAATACGACCCGAGGATCGTATTTGTACTCGCTCTCGACAGGATCTTTCGTTTCTTGGATAAAATTAATGGGTTCATCATCTATCTTCCAATTTATTCCGTCTTCGCTGAATCCCCTTCTTATGTTCATCCGCCTTTGCCTATCGTCTACGCGGAAGACACCTGCAAATTTTTCATTAAACGGCACAACTGCACTGTTGAATATACTGTTAGAACCTTTTGCCTCGTCACGTTTGATTATAGGGTTTTTAGAATATCTCCAAAGCAGTTCACTTGAGCCTGAGGGTCTGTCTTCCCATGGAATGTTTGGTAGAGACTGTGCAATAATCTTCACTCTTTTTCCCTCCTTGAAGTGTCTGTGTATTTTACCTCCCAACAACAGAAGTTGCGAGCGGTTCGATCCATTTCTGCGACCAGCGATCATAGATACCAAACCCTGCGCAGAATTCCCAATATGCATAAGAAAATCCGAATTCTTCAGCTATTTTTCTCACAGTTTCAGTCCATCTCACTCTTGAGTTCATGTCTGCTTTTGAATAAGCACCGAATTCTCCAAGAAAAACTGGAACATTGTTCTTCTTTGCCCAGTCGCTTACATATTTGAAATGGTTTCTTATGGTATTCACTTCCCATTCTTCACCTTTCCATTCAACGCCAACTGGGAGCCTTGGCGTAACCCATTCGGCACCTTGATGGGTGAAGTTGAAGGGTTCATAATAATGGAACGACACGATTATATTCTTGTCATCAACAAGTTTTAGTGATCTTATAGCGCTGTAATGAGCCCAGTTTGGAACGTCGATTATTACTATCCTTGTAGGATTTGTCTTTCTAATTACTTCGAGAACCTTTGGGTAGAGTTCGTTCCATTTTTCCGCTGTCAAATTTTGAGCAGGTTCGTTGTAAATCTCGAAAAACAGATTATCAGGATAATCTTTGAAAAACTCTGCGACCTGACGCCATATTTCAATCAATATAGGACCGTTCTTGTCCGGATCAGCATACAGCTCTTCGAAGTGATGAGTGTTAATAATTACCGTTAAGTTATTCTTCAGTGCTTCATCGACAACGTGCTTCACTCTATTTAGAAAATCTTCGTTGATTTTGTAAGGTGGCTCTTCTGAAACATGTGCTGACCACCTGACAGGTATTCTCACAGAATCAAAACCGCGTTCTTTTATTAATTTGAAGTACTCATCTTCAATTGTTACACCCCAAGCTCCCTCAAATGGGGCTTCAAGCGCGTTCCCCATATTTATGCCTCTCCCAATCATTTTGTTGTAATCAAACGCAGACTTTGACACGTGAACTGTCTCCCCTTCCTTTTTGCTTTCTACGTTCTTTATGTTACCTTTACACTGAGTTGATAGAAACAGCGTTGAAATCAAAACGATTAACATGAGAACTGCGAAATTCTTTCTGAACCGCATGGAGAACACCTCTTTACACCTATTTATGCTCCTATCTTTTTCACAGAAGCTCTCTCTATCAACTTTGTTGGTAAAATAACATTTCTGGGAATCTTTGGACCGGTTTTTGTAATCCTCTCTATTATCAACTGTGCAGCAGTCTGACCCATTTCCCACCTTGGCTGGTGGATTGTTGTCAAAGGTGGATAGAGAAATTCAGAATAAGGTGCGTTATCGTAACCGATAACCGATACATCTTCTGGGATAGACAGACCAGCTTCTCTTAAGGCTCTCATCGTACCGATTGCAGCCCAATCATTGATTGCGAAGACAGCTGTGAAGTTCAGACCGTGTTTTTTCAGATGATTTACGATTGCAAAGTACCCGTCTTCTGGGTTATATCCCTCATTTTCACTCAGAAAGATTTCAACATCCTTATGTTTATCTTGAAATTTCCTTACTGCCTTTTCTCTATTCACCGCAGCAGGTGAGTACTTGGGACCTCTCAAGTACAAAATTTTTCTGTGACCATTCGAATATAGATACTTAAGAGCGGACATAGCACCAGAGAAGTTGTCTATGTTGACCGAATCGCAAAGAATTTCTTCGATGTCATAGTCTAATACAACTATTGGTATTCCGCTTTTTATAAACGGTTTGATAAAATTAACTCCACCCATCAGTTCGCAAAGAATTATCCCATCTATTTTCCTTTTGAAATATTGGTCAAGCACATGTTTTTCTTCTTCCGGGATGAGTTTGGGAACTGACACCATCACCTCAAAATCGTGTTTGTTTGCGAACTCTTCTATTCCCATAAGAATCTCGGTGTAGTGGTATCCTTTAAGGCTTGGTACAAGCACTCCAATGTTGTAAAGCAATTCCGATGCCTTCCTCAAGGAAGGCATCGGTTTGTATCCAAGTTGTTTAATTGCTGAGATTACTTTTCTTCTCGTCTCTTCGCTTACCTTCTCAGCTCCATTGATCACTCTCGAAACAGTTGCGATTGAGACGCCTGCAAGTTTTGCGACATCGTGAATATTTGGCACTCCTACACACCTTCTATGCTCAGAATTTCATAAGTTTGTATGGATCATAATCTTTGAACTGTTCTATGCTCTTTGTTTTTGCGATTTCTCTGAATATGTACATCGATGGCCTCGGTACGTATATTTTCTTTTCCAAATCTGTGTATGCGAGCCCAAATCTCTTGCTGTAACCCTTTGCCCACTCGTAGTTATCAACTATTGACCAGTGTAGGTAACCTATCACATTGGCACCCTCGTTCATAGCCTTTTCGACAGCGTAAAGGTGTGATATGAGATAGTGCGATCTGTACTTATCCTTTTCATCAGCTATGCCATTTTCCGTAACGATGATAATCTTCTTGTATCTTTCATATATAGCCTTGATTAAATTGTACAATCCCTCCGGATAAACTTCCCAACCAAATTCACTTGCTGGCCTACCAGACAGCGACATGCCGCCTTCTGGACAAGCGTACCCGTATCCACGGAGTGGATACCAGTTCAACTCAAAATCACCGAATTTCATTCCGGAAGCTGGAAGCCTATCGATTAAAGACCTTGTATAGTAGTTGATTCCTATGTAGTCTGCTTTGTCTTTCACCATGTCTATATAGTACCAATTTGTTAACCACATTGCATTTTCGAATATGTCCCTGTCTTGAGGATTTACTGTATCGTACCAGATGAAAGAATAAATAATTCCGACAGGTCTGCTGGTGTATTTCTTAATTGCATCGTAAGCTAAATTGTGTGCTTTTGCTTCGTTTACAAGACTTTTGATGTACCACTCTGGTCTGAAATAACTTGGCGGGAATCCCGCAAGTATTTGGAAATAGCCAAGCTGAGCAACGACGTGCGGTTCGTTCATGCTTGACCAATAGTCAACAATATCCGAGAATTTCCAAGCTATGTATTCTGCGTACTTTGCAAATTCAATAGGAGTATCGTCGCTAACCCACCCAAGTTTGTCTGTTGGAATGCCTTTGTGCACAGATATTGGATCATGTATCCATAAAGGTAACGTGAAATGGTTGAGGTTCACGAAAACCTTTAACCCTTTAGATTTCATATCTTCCATAATCTTCCTGTAATGCTCAACTGCTTCCTTGTTTGCTATCTTGTCTAACGCTTCAAGCATTCCGTCGCCTGTCGGTACTTCTCTTGTCGATGTTGGAAAAACCCTCGACCATTCAATGCCTATCCTAAGAGTGTCCATGCCGAAATCGACTGCAAGTTGGTGAACCTTCTCGTAGTTTTTCCAGTACCCAGCGCCGTATTCTGGTAGATCCCCGCTCACTATTCCATTGACAAGGTTTTCTGGTTCTCTCACCCAGACAAACCAGTCAGTGTTTGGATCAACTTCCTTTGGATCGTTTGGATTTCCCATCTCGAACTGAAAACCTGAAAGCGAAGCTCCGAACATAAAGTCTTTTGGAAACATATAAATCCCTCCTACTTCAGAATCAAAGATTTATTTTGTTGCTCTCACGCAGGCAACACTGTGATTTGATTCAACTTCTCCTAGTTCCACGTTCTTGCACATTGAATCTCCAAATGGGCATCTGTCGTAGAATTTACAAAAACCCGCTGGTACGTTCTTTCCTTCGAGGGCTATGGTGTCTTTTTCCCACTTTTTGTGAACTGTCGGCACTGAGTTGAGCAGCATCTTTGTATATGGATGGAGTGGGTTGTTGAAAACTTTTACTGTATCGCCAACTTCCATGATTGATCCTCGGTAAAGGATGATCGTCTTATCACTTGTATAATATCCAAGAGAAAGGTCATGTGTTATAAATAGAACTGAGAGTCCTTTTTCTTTGAGTTTTATTAACGTATTCAGAACATCTATCCTTGTTGAAGCGTCCAACATGCTTATGATTTCATCCGCAACCAAAAACTTGGTATCCATAAGTAAAGCCCTTGCTATAAGAAGTCTTTGGAGTTGCCCACCGCTCAGTTGGTGTGGGAATTTTCCGAGGATCTCCTTTGGGTTAAGTCCGATATCTTCAATCACGCTCTTCACTCTTTCTAACCACTCTGTGCCGTTCACAGAAGGATAGAACTCTTCCCGTATCATATCGAAAACACGGTCTATCTTAAATATAGGATTATAAGAGCTGAACGGGTCTTGGAAGACACCCTGCACATGTTTGTAGTATTCCTTTAAGTTCTTAAATGAAGCGATGTCTATTCCGTTGTAAAGTATGGTACCACTCGTGGGTTTTAAAAGCCTAAGAATGAGCTTTCCAATAGTCGTTTTTCCGCTCCCACTCTCGCCTATTAAAGACAAGATTTCATTGTCTGATATTGTAAAGCTAACATTATCAACAGCGTAGAATTTCTCTTTCCCGAAAGAACCGACAGAATATGCTTTTGTGAGATTTTTGACTTCAAGCATTGGACTTCACCTTCCAGCAGTAAGCGACGTGTCCTTCTTCAACCTGAACTAACGGTGGTTCTTCATCACACTCTTTTCCTCGAAGTGGACACCTATCTTTGAACCTGCATCCTTGTGGCGGATTCAGAAGATGAGGAGGTTGTCCGGGAATTCCAGAAAGCAGCTTTTCGGTATACCTAATGCCAACTTCTGGTAACGATGAAAGGAGCAACTTAGTGTATGGGTGCACGGGGTTCTCAATCAATTGCTTAGTTGTGCCTATCTCTGCAACTTTTCCGGCGTACATGATCATTATCCTATCAGCAATTTGGTAGAGCACAGATAAGTCGTGAGTTACGAATATCAATGATTTGACAATCCCTGCTTCTTTAAAACCCTTGATCATCAAGCAAACTGCCTTTTGAGATGAGACATCCAACGCTGATGTGATTTCATCTGCTATCAGGAGTGAAGGATTGAGCAAGGTAGAAATCACCATGACTAATCTTTGTTTCATACCTCCAGATAGTTCAATTGGGTACATCTTCAATACTCTCTCTGAGAGATTAACGTATTTGAGCCTTTCAATTAATCTATCCATGATACTCTCTGGATCGATCCCTTTGCTTTGTAGAACTTCTCGAATGTAAACACCTATCTTTCTTGTTGGATTTAACGCATCCATCGCGTACTGCGGTATGATTGATATTTTATGATACCTATACTTGTTCATCTCTTCGAAATTCTCTATTGGAAGCCTCTCACCATCGAGCAATACATCGCCACCAAAGTAATTCATAGGAGGTTTAAGAAGTATCAATCCATTTCCAAGAGTTGACTTCCCGCAGCCGGATTCACCTGCAAGTCCGAGGAGTTCATTATCTGCAACATGGAAAGTAACATCGTCAACAGCCTTCACGTAACCTCTAAGGGTTCTATAATAAACTTTCAAATTCTTTACTTCAAGCATCTATTATCACGGCTCCTTTTTCCAATTATCCATAAGCTACATCTCTCTAAGTTTTGGATTGAAGACCTCGTCGAGCCCTACGTTCATGAAGTACAGTGCACCAACGATGAGTGTTATGACTAATCCCGGTGGTATTGCCCACCACCACATTCCGAGCTGAATCGCGTTCCAAAGCACAGCATTCTGGAGCATCAAGCCGACGGATATTCCTTTTGTTGGTCCAAGACCAATGAAATCAAGACCAACAGCTGCCAGAATAGCACCACCAAATTGAAGGATAAAGACCATGAAAACGTAAGACAACATGTTTGGCATGATCTCGTACATGATTATCTTCAAATGGCTCCGGCCACTTATTCGAGCTAAGTTGACGAATTCTCTCGCTTTTAGAGAAAGCGTCTGTGCCCTTACCGCTCTGGCTGTCCAAGGCCATGCTGTGAAGCCGATTATGATGCTCTGTATAAAAACGCCTCTGTAAGGCAAGTAAGCCGCTATGATTATGAGCAAAGCCAACGTTGGTACGACCAACAAAATGTTCGTGAGCATCATCAACAACTCGTCTATCCATCCACCCTCGTATCCGGCGAAGAAACCGATAATAAGCCCTATCAGTGTGGCAAGCCCTCCGCCTAACAATCCAACAAAGAAAGACGAACGGAGTCCAAACACAAGCTGAGTGAACACATCCTGACCAAAAGTCGTTGTTCCGAGCCAGTAATCTTTGCTTGGTGGCTGATAACCAGCCCCTACATATTCTAAGGGATCTTTGTATTTTGATATGTATGGACCGATGAGTGCTAATACTAAAAAGAAAAGAACGATGGAAAGTCCTGCTCGAAGTTTTCTATTTCTGAACGCAAAGAACATTATTTCTCCCATTATACCTCACCACCGTACGAATACCTAATTCTTGGGTCGAGTGCGATGTAAACGAAATCAACCGTGAAGTTCGCAACAAGAACACCTATAATGATGAACAAGAAACAACCTTGAATCAGGAAGTAATCTTGGTTCAAGATTGCTTGAGTAAGGATGTATCCAATTCCTGGATAAGAAAAGACAACTTCGGTTGTCACCTGGCCAGCTATAATTGTACCCAGTTGCAATGCCAATCCGGTGACTTGTGGCAATATGGCGTTTCTGAACGCATATTTTCGTATTAGTTTTCTCTTCACACCCAATGTTTCAAGATATCTCACGTAATTGTGTTCAAGTTCGTATATGACCATGTTCCGCATCCCAATTGCCCAACCGCCGAGTTGGATGATGAAAAGAGACAAGAATGGTAATATCCAATGCTTCAGAAAATCGCTTACAAATAGCCACGACCAATGAGGTCTCAAAGCATAGCTGTAAGCACCAGCAATTGGGAACCACCTTAAGACAACACCGAGATAATAGGCAAGCAATATACCCAACCACAAGTATGGTGCCCCAGTGATGAAGTACATAATTGGTAGCATAATCGAGTCTAATCTCTTTCTGCGTGCCGCAATAGCGCCGAGAGAATTTCCAACGATCCAGCTAAGAATAATCGCTGGCAAGAGCACGCCCAATGAATATGGAAGAGCGCTCTTTAGAACATCCAAGACAGGTTTCGGATAAAGGTATATACTTATGCCGAGGTCTCCTTTAAAGAATGCTATCCAGAAGTTTATGTATTGCTTCCACATTGGCAAGTCAAGACCAAATGCTTTTGTTAAATAGCTGTACATGACTCTTGCGGACTCCGGAAGCCCTGAGAATCTTGAGACTAAGACAAGGATGGGATTCCCAGGCATGAGCCTGGGAATCAACCAATCTATAGTTACAGCAAATATGAAAGTAAGTATGTAGACTAAGATTTTTGTCCTAAGGTATTTTTTCATCAAACACACCTCAGCCCAACGATCTTATTTATTCGTTATTCCAATAAGCATCAGCACTCCGCCAGTCTGCCATCTTCCGCCCCATGTGACTGGATATGCGTACGGTGACTTTTCGCTTGGCCAGTTTTTCCAAACTTGTGTACTTGCCTGGAACCACATACCGTTGTACCAGAGTGGAATTGCAGGCATTTCTTTCAAGAAGATTTCAGCAATCTGTTCGACAACTTTCTTGTTTGCAGCGATATCTTCCATCGGTGTTGAATTAAGTTGAGTGATTAAGTCAAACAATTTTTGGTTCTTGTACCTTCCGAAGTTACCGTTGTACATGTATTCATCGATATTCGAGTTGAATAGCCAGTTGAACATTGTCCAAGGTGAAACGCTCATCTGCGAACTGAAGTTGTTGATAGCCATGTCGAACTTTCCAGCCGTCAAATCTTCCCAGTACTTGCTGTAATCCGGGAACTGTGCTTCTGCGTTGATGCCAACAGCTCTAAGTTGTGATGCTATGATCTTTATAGATTCCATCCAGTCAGTCCAGCCGAATGGAACGATAATCGATATCTTGAACTTGCTACCATCCGGTGCTTCTCTGTATCCATCTTTGTTCACGTCTTTATATCCAGCCTTGTCAAGCAGATCTCTCGCTGTCTTTGGATCGTACTTGAACCCGAGTTGTTTCACTGCGTTCTCTGGGTAGTATTTCATCCAACCCTTTATTGGAAGGAAACCAACGGAGTTGCTTGGCAGAACTTGTCCTTCAAAAACCGTCTTTGCTATAACCGATGGGTCGATAGCAAATGCCAGTGCTCGCCTGAGGTTTGGATCGTTGAGAGGTTTCTTTGTTGTGTTGATGAACAGATATGCTGTGTTGTCAGAAAGCATGTATGGCTCTTTTTCAAACCACGTGTGTATGTCGGAATATGTTTTCTTCAGTGTTGGAACTCCTGGTAGGAAGAAGTTCGATATGTCAAGTTCGCCTTTCATTATCATTCCGAGGGCGACATTGTTGCTTAAAACTCTCAAGTAGACAATTCTTTTCGGCTTTGGTTGACCGTACACTTTATTCCCCCACCAATTTTCATTTCTTAAGTACACCATCCTGTCGTCTGCCCAGGTTTCTGCTATATACGGACCTGTTCCAACTGGTTTTTCATTCGCTCCTGATAAAACATCGTCCTTAGACTTTTTTGACCAAATGTGTTGTGGGATTATCGGGAGCTGATAGAGTTGCCATGCCCATTCGTGGTATCTTGGCGTTGAGAATGTAAATACAACGGTGTAGTCGTCTGGAGTATCGATCTTTGCAATCCAAGTCCAAAGTGGGCTGTAAGACACTTCTGGAATGTTCTTTGCAAGCTCAAATGTAAACTTTACATCTCTTGCGGTAAATGGAGTACCATCGGTCCAGGTGACTCCTTTTCTCAATTTGAGCTCGTATGTGTTCTTCGATGTCCACTTTCCGCTCTCAGCAAGCCACGGAATAAGCTCGTCAGTCAGTGGGTTATAACCGAAAAGAGTTTCATAGATCAAGCCAACGGTACCTGTTACTGCATTCCATGGCGTGATTGGGTTCCAGTTTGATGGTGGTGACCACATACCACCGCCAGCGTAAAGAGTTTCATCCCTTTTGTAGACCACATCCGCAAAAAGTGCTGTAGCAAAGACAACAATCACCAAAACCGCTATGAAAAACCTTTTCATACCGACCCCTCCTATTTAGATAATCTGCCCATAAGGGCATACGTCAATATTCTATTGCGTAAATATTTACATTCATAAATTGAAATTTTGTATTTTATCACACCTGTTCTCGGCTATCGTTGTAAAAATCTTCTTCAAATTTTATACTTGAGTTCTTCTCCGAGTTTTTATGAAAATTGTCTAACTCAGGAAAAAATAAAAAATTGTTGCAATGATTCAAATATTTGGTGTTATAATATAGAAGGTGTATAATCATTTCAGCTTATAAGTTCCTAAAAACTCAATATCCAAAAGGGGGGAAGTATATGAGGAAACTTCTGTTCATGGTAGTTATTGTTCTTGTTTCAGTTCTCTCAATCGCACAGGTCACCCAAACTACACCGCTTGCAAAGTTGTACTACGAACTCAAAGCTCTTCTTGAAAATCCAAACGTTGATTTAAACGAAGCGCTTCAGAACATACTGCAAAAGTATGCTCCGATAGTCGAGCCAATCCTACCTCCTGGTGAATACGAGGAGTACTCTCTTGGACTTTCAGAACTCGATAAAGCCTTACTTGAAAATGGCATATGGATAACTCGGGCTACGGTTGAGATTTTCAACCAGGATGTGGTTGAAGGACCGTATGAATTGAACTATGATAGGGAAACAGGTCAAGCAACAGGCCTTATCGCAAAACTTAAAGCTGGCAAGTACAACGTTATAGTCAAAGTACTTGGTATGGTTGACAATAAGGACGAACGCATCGTTGCATACGGTAGAAAAGACGCCGTTGAGGTTGTAAGGGACAGGATATCGCTTGCTAACATACCTCTAAACGTACTAATTGGCACAGGTGGTGTTCTCGTAAATGCCCTTATCGATTTCCAAAACACTGAATTCATACCGGGAGAGATTGGAGAGATTGAACCAGAAGATGGAGCTGTGGATGTCCTTCCAAACATCACTTTGACTTGGCAAAGCAAGAGAGCAAAGCTTTACGATATCTATTTTGGCGAAGAAGGAAATTTAGAGATTCTTGAGAAAAACTACTTTGATAACAAGTATGAACTCGAAAAACTCAAACCATCGACGACTTACGAATGGAAGATAGTTGCAAAGAACGCATTCGGTGAAACTGAAAGCAAGGTCTTCAAGTTCAGAATAGGTGATGCTCCAACGATTCCAGATGAACCAGTCCCATACGATGGTGCTCAAAAAGTATGGATCGAGCCAAGACTCATGTGGCAGTCGGAAAAGGCAGCAGAGTTTGATGTGTACTTTGGAAAATCACCTGAAGAATTACAGCTTGTTGCAACCGTTGAAGAACCGATGTATGATACCGAAAAGCTCGAACTCGGGACTGTTTATTATTGGAAAGTGGTTGCAAAGAACGCTTATGGAGAAACGGAAGGTCCTGTGTGGATATTCTCAACAGGTGATGTGCCAACAAAACCTGAGCTTATTGAACCAACTGGTGAGAAAGTTTGGATACAACCAACGTTCAGATGGTCCAGTGAAGATGCGAACGAGTATGAACTGTATTTTGGTGAAGACTATGAAAATCTTGAACTTATAGCGACTACAACAGAATCTGAATTCACATTACCGTATGAATTGCCACAGGATACAACTTACTTCTGGAAAGTTGTTGCCAAGAATGACTTCGGAGCAAGTGAAAGCAACGTTGAAATGTTTAAAACAGGAAAAGCACCGGAATTCTTGAACATACTATATCCATCGGATGGCGAAGAGGATGTTTGGAAAGATCTGGAGCTTTCTTGGGAATTCGAATGTGCAGATGTTTATGATGTTTATGTAGGAAAATCACCGGAAGCGTTGGAATTGGTAGCTGAAAATATCACCGAGAACGTATTTGCGTTGAAAGATTTAGAACTTGGCACAACTTACTACTGGAAGGTTGTCGGAAAGAACAGATTTGGTGAAGCTGAAAGCCCGGTCGTCAAATTCACGGTAGGTAACGTCCCAGCAGTACCATTCAATCCTGACCCAGAAGATGGTGCTGTTGATCAATTTAACAAACTTGTTCTGAAGTGGGAAAGTGCAAAAGCAGAGGCATACGACATATACGTTGGATTTACAGAGGATATGCTGGAACTCTTCCAAACTGACCTCAAAGAAAGTGCAGTTGAAATAACTGATCTGTTGTTCGGAACCACGTATTACTGGAAAGTCGTTGCAAAGAACCGATTTGGTCAAAGCGAAGGACCAGTTTGGAAATTCACAACAGGTCAGATCCCAGAAAAGCCAAAAGCTATCTATCCAGAAAACGGTGCGCAAGAAGTTCCTGTTGACGTAACGCTCAAGTGGGAAAGCGAAAGGGCAAAAGATTTCAACCTCTACTTTGGTACAACCACACTTGAGCTTGTTGGAAGATTTGAAAGCAACGAATACGCATTACCACAATTGCATTTCGGAACAGAATACAGGTGGCAGATTGTTGCTGGTAACGAGTTTGGACAAATAGAAAGCGATATCTTCACATTCAGGACTAAGCTCCCAACTGTGCAAAAACAGCTCAGCATAGGCGGAAAGGCACAAGACACTGGAAGAAAGCTTTTGAGAACCTCCGACGGCGGATATATAGTTGTTGGAAACACTCAATCTGATAGCGTACCAGGATTCATGGGAGAATCTGACATATTGGTTGCAAAGCTTACAAAAGATTTAAAAGTAGAGTGGATTAAATTGCTCGGCGGCAAAGGTTGGGATGAAGCAGCAGATATCAAAGAGACAGCTGATGGCTATGTAGTGCTCGGTTATACACTCTCGAAAGAAGTGGCGGGCAATGTCAACAAGGGTGGTTGGGACTACTTGGTTGCAAAGCTTGATAAAGAAGGTAAAACGAAGTGGATAAAATTATACGGCGGTACGGGTAACGATATTGCGTCAAAAGTTATACCAACATCTGATAATGGCTTGCTTGTCGTAGGTACAACAAACTCTGTAAACGGTGACACTGGAGGTAACATCGGTACTTGGGACAGCTGGTTGCTGAAACTTGATGGACAAGGTAACATACTTGCAAGTAAGACATTTGGAGGTCTTGACAGAGATAAAGCTGTTGATGCTGTTGAACTTGAGGATGGTTACCTGATTGCAAATGTGACATACTCACTTGAAGGTAACATCCCATACAACCACGGCAGTTCAGATATTTGGATATTCAAAGTGACTAAGGACTTCAAAGAGATTACAGTTAACAAAGCATATGGAGGAACTGATCAAGATGAGATCGCTAAGTTGCTTCCAACAAGAGATGGAAACTTCTTGCTCGTAGGTTACACAACATCAGTTGATGGAGATGTGCAGAAAAACGAAGGATACTGGGACGTTCTGATTGCAAAAGTCAACCCAGCAGGTGAAATTCTCTGGATAAAGACGTTAGGCGGTCAGGACGAAGATATAGCATATTCTGCTGCAGAATTTGAAGATGGAGGATTCATAGTAGTTGGTTACACAGTGTCGAAGTTAGATGGTACAAAAGGAGCGGCGGACGCTTGGTTGATCGACATAGACAATGAAGGAAATCTGAGATGGTCTAAGACATATGGAGGAAGCCTATCTGATTATGCATATGATGTGTTCATAGACGAAGATGGTTCAGTTATTGTTCTTGGTACAACATTCTCCAAGAACATCGATGTAGGCACCAACTTAGGCGGCAGCGACATTTGGATATTCAAAGTGAAGTAATACGCTATTGACGGATAAGAAACGGCGGTGTCTAAAACACCGCCGTTCTTATTCTTATTAATAATTAATAAAATAATAGAAGAGGGCGGTTCTCATGCCCTCTTCTGATTTATTACATCCATTTATCGACTAATCACACGTTTCCGGCTATATCAAGTTCGCTTATCAAAACAGATGGCGTTACTATTCCCATAAAGGCTCTAAGATCATTACCGACTGCTTCTATCTTATTAAGCATTTCTAAGAAATTGCCAGAAATTGTAATCTGCTCAACACCGTGGGTAATTTTTCCATTCTCAACTCTGAACGCCTTTGCACCGAGCGAGAAATTACCTGAGATTGGATTTGCACCTGAGTGCATGCCTTCCACTTCGATTATCACAAGACCATCCGAGAGTCTTTCCAGCAGGCCGTTGAAATCAAGATTTCCGGGTTCGACACAAAGGTTTATAGGCTGGATAGAAGAACCAACGGCATTTCCAGTTGGCTCAACGCCATCCTTCTTCGCTGTCTTCAAGTTGTGCAGAAAAGTCTTGAAAGTTCCTCTATCTATTACAACCTTTTCTCTTGTCGGCACTCCTTGGGAATCAAACGGAGTGTAATTGATACTCAGCGGATGGTATGGTAAATCCTTTACAGTGAAGTTTTCACTTGCTATCACTTCGTTAAGCTTTCCTTTGAGTGGTGAGAGATTCTTCTGCGCGTTTTCTGCGCTGACCATGGAGATTAGTAACGACAAAATATCTGAAAATACATCATTTCTCAGGATAACGCGGTACTTACCGCTCTTGACTGACTTTGAGCCAACGAGTGCAAGTGCCTCTTCTCGTGCTTTTCTTCCGACATGTACTGGATCAATTTCTTCTGGTCTTTTACTCAGTGCGAACTCTACTGCCGAACGTGGCGATGCATCTTTTGCTACAGCCATAGCATACATGAAACCTCCGCCGTACGTATGTGACAAATCGAGTCCAAGTGTGTTTACGAGTTTCACTTCGCTCATCTGATCTCCGTAAACAGCCATGTCGTTTAGTATTTCTGGGCTTTTTCTTACTTCTTCATGTGCTCTTTCAACGTATGAAAGCCTCTGTTTGACAGGAAGGTTTTCGAATGCCCCATCGTATGGTTTTATGTCTGGATACTTTCCGGAGCCATCGTAGAAGTATTCAGTATCTTCACTGTCGACTATCGAAATGTTCTCAAGTGCGTCTTCGAAAACCTTTTCCGGTGCATCGAATGTTTCAGTGTACGAAGTTCCGAGCTTTCCGTCTTTTAAGACTTGAACAGTAATCTTGAACTTTCCTGCGTCGGTGTATTGATCCATCGTACCGTTTTGATATCTCACTTGGAAATTTCTATTTTTTGAATAATTAATCTGCACGTCTACGCTATTCTTCTTTGCAAGTGCGAATATCTTATCTTTGAATTCGTTGAACGTCATGCGTTTCGCCCCCCAACGATTATTTCCCTAACCTTTATGGTCGGTTGCCCAACGTCTGCTGGTATGGAGCCGCTGTAAGAACCGCACATTCCTTGACCTCTTGCCACGTCGTTTCCTACCATCTCTATCTTTTGAATTATCTCGTATCCTTTCCCTATAAGCGTTGCGCCTTTAACTGGTTTCGAAATCTTTCCATTCTCTATCAAGTATCCTTCGTTAACTGCGAAGTTGAATTCGCCCGTTGCTGGGTTCACGGAGCCACCACCCATCGTCTTTGCGTACAGACCATATTCAACGGATGCTATGATCTCTTCTGGATGGTGATCTCCTGGAAGGATGAATGTGTTGCTCATTCTCGATGTTGGTGCAAATGTGTAATCTTGCCTTCTCCCGCTCCCCGTTGACGGCATACCCATTCTTCTTGAACCGAGCTTGTCAATCATGTAGCTTTTCAGTACGCCGTTTTCAATGAGTGTAGTTCTCTGAGTCGGCGTTCCCTCGTCGTCAATATTCGCACTGCCCCAAGCATTAGGAATCGTTGCGTCGTCAACAGCGCTGACACATTCAGCTGCAACCTGCTGGCCAAGTTTTCCGGCAAAGACCGACATGCCTCTTGCAACAGACGAAGCCTCGAGAGCATGTCCAACTGCTTCGTGGAATATAACCCCACCGAATTCGTTTGAGATGACAACTGTCATCTTGCCTGCCGGTGCGGGTTGTGCATCGACCATTCGAACGGCTATCCTTGCGGCTCTCACACCTGCTTGCTCAACATCTATTCTCTCCAAAAATTCCGGTCCCATCCCAGCACCCGGTCCGTAGAAACCAGATTCCATCTGACCGTCTTTCATTGCGACGGCGTTTATCATTAGCCTTGTTCTTACTCTGTTGTCTGTTACGTAAACGCCTTCCGTATTCGCAACCAAGATGTTCTGATTGTAATCCCAGTAGCGAACGACAACTTGTGCAATTATCGGTGAATACTTCTTCGCCGCTTCGTAAGCTTTTTTCATATACCCTACCTTTGCTTCTTTCTTTACTTCTTCTGGCTGTAAAATAACGACATGCTTGTTACTTAGTTCCTGTTTTCTCAAATCAATAGAAAAATCCTTAACCTTTACCTCTCCGAGAGCTTCACCGACGCGTTTTGCCACGTTCAGAATATTCTCTCTTGATATGTCGTTTGTGTAAGCGTATATTGCCTTATCACCAAGAAATCCCCTGATTCCAACTCCGAACATACGACCGGTCTGTGCACTTTCGACTTTTCCGTTTTTCAAATCGATGTTTGTTGAATACCTATCTTCTACGAATACTTCAGCGAAATCTCCGCCGTATCTGATAACCGTTGCCAAAATCTCTTCAACAAAGAGCTTATCAAACAGTTCCAACACAGTCTCACCCCTTTTCAATAAAAAACATTTATAATAGTTCGTGATACGAACTATATATAAATTATACCATGTTTAAAATTAAAAGTCAAAAAAACAAAAATCACCTATCTTCTACCAAAATAAGAATCGAGTTGATTGAACGAGATTTTCATCATTATTGGTCTTCCGTGCGGGCAGGTGAGGAGATTTTTCTCGAGCACTGTTTTTACCAAGACCTTGACTTCTTCTTCACTCAAATTGTCGCCAGTCTTCACTGCACTCTTACAGGCTTTAGAAGCGAGCACGTGAGCGAGGCTCTTTGGTTTGTTAAATGGTACTCTGTATTCTTCCAAGACTTCCATAATCACGTCCTGAATTTGAGAAAGCTTTATTACCGATGGAACGGATTTGACAATCATCTTTGCACCGTCTTCATTACTTACTTTTTCAAATTCAAATCCATTGTCGTTTAGATCTTTGGAAAGGCTATCTAAGGTGTAGACCATGCTTTTACCGAACTTCAATTCAACCGGTATTAGAAGTGGGACACGTTCAAAGTCTTTCGATTTCAGTTCTTCGTATATTATCCTTTCATGTGCAGCGTGAAAGTCCATGATCACTATGCCGTCTCTATCTTCGAAGATTATATACCTGTTCCGCACAATAGTAAAACTACTCACATTTTCAAAGCTTGAGCTGACAACGGGCTGGAATATGTTTTCAAGAGTTGAACTCTTGTAATTCTCAGCTCCAAGGACTTTTCGATTATTTAATTCGCTTCCTTTGTAGCTTGAATTTCTTTCAAAGTCTTTCTGGCTTACAGTTCTTGAATTTGGTTCGTGAATATCGAAGGTTTTCTCAAAGTACTTTGGATATGTTTCGGTTTGCTTTTCGAAAATCAGATTATTAGTATTTCCCTGAGAGAAGTCAGAGGTTTTCTCTGTACATTCTGTACCTTCTTCGTTTCTTATAAATATCTGGTATCCTTGGACACTTCTCAGCCTTTCTCTTACACATCGAGCCAAAGTGTCGTAAACGATTCTTGGATCTGAGAATTTAATCTGCAATTTTTGCGGATGTATGTTGACATCGATTTCTTTTGGCGGAAGGTTTATGAATATAACCGCATAAGGATGAGTTCCCTCTATCAAAGCCTCTCCATAGCCTCTCTCAAGTGAAAGGTGCAGCATGTTATCCAGAACAAACCGTCCGTTGACGAAAAATACTTGCCCAGTTCGGTTCTTTCTAAAGAACTGAGGGGAAGAGATGATACCATTTATTTCGATGTCGTTTTGTACAAAATTTTCTATAGTCTGGAAATCCTTAACTTCCGGAAAAATTAGCGAGAATCTGCTTTCCAGTGAAGATGAAGGTGCGTTGTAGATGACACTTTCCTCATCTTTGAAAAGAAAAGCTACGGACGGTTTTGTTATCAAAAACCTTTCAACGACCTCGGTGACCATTCTCTTCTCAACACGCTCAGAGGATAGAAACTTTCGCCTTGCAGGTATATTGTAAAATAGGTCGAATACCTCAACTGTTGTCCCTCTCTCTCTGAATGTCTCTGAAACCTTAACAACCTTCCCGCCTATCATCTCTAACTTATGAGAACTCTCCCCATCGGAAGTTGTAATTACGAGTCTCGAAACCTCACCTATTGAAGCTAACGCCTCTCCTCTGAAACCGTAGCTTGTGATGTTGTAGATATCTTCCAAATCTGAGATCTTGCTTGTGGTGTATCGCTCAACAGCGAGGAGTAAATCGTCTTTTGACATTCCATTGCCATTGTCAGAAACCTTTATGTACGTTTTTCCACCATTCTTAATAACGATTTCAAGCTGTGTTGCACCAGCATCGATGGAGTTTTCCACCAATTCTTTAACAACAGATGCAGGATTGACGACAACTTCTCCTGCTGCTATCTTTGATACAACTTCATCAGGGAGCTTTTTGATAGGCGTAACCATCACATCCTTTCATAGTACTTATAAGTTTTCAAGTATATTATACCACCAAATAAAAAGAGTACCTGCCTTAACTGGCAGGTACTCGCTTTGTTGACATTTTGACTATTACATAAGACTACAACCCAGCTGATATCATTAGCGAGAAGCCAATACCTGGAGTCGTATTTTCAGAAGGTGTCAGAGAATTTGAAGTTGCAGTCAATTTCAAGTCAGCATTCAAGAAGAATAAATTCGCGTTAACACCAATAGTGTGAGAATACGAAACTTGGTTAAATCCGAGCATGTAATAGAGTCTTGCGATTGCTAAATTCAAACCTGCATACCCTTTTGCCGCCCACTTTCCGTCTAACCAATAACTGCCCATAATACCCCACATGATGAATCCATCATTTTTTAAGTATCCCGTTATTTGAATTTCAGGTTTGATTTCGATCGGTGCAAATAGCCGCGAAACAATCGGCTCAGTTGTAGAGTATGTCGCCTCCGCAGTCACATCGGTACCTTCAGCTGTGTACGTAAAATTGGCGTTTGCATTAAAGTCTACAGAGTAGTATGCTTTTGCAGGCCTTATAACAATGTTTCTAACAGCTATGCCAAAGTTTTGAGTTCCAAAACCGAATTCCAAGGACATTCCGTAATCATCAACATTGCTCAATTGTTCTATGACGTTGTTGATGTTTTGATTGATCAAATCGTTGAGTGGTATCCTGCTGTAAGCACGTATATGTGCATCTGCATTGAATTCTGCGTAAGCGGGCGTTGCAGTTGATGTATAGCTGACATCCAACCTTGTCAAGTCGTAATCAGTGTAGAATACAGGTGCGAACACATTTCCCGCAACGTAAATGCTTCCAAGAACAATAGCAACTCCGCCATTAGTCATTACATCTCCAACAAGGAATCCTTTCAAGCTGTCGGAATATGTTTCATTAATGTTTGTATCACCAACAAGTAATTGTGGGATTGTTTTGGGGATGTTCAAGAATATATTTCCGTCAATTCTTGTGTAAGGTATGATTCTAAACCCTCCAAGGTTCAAGTGTACGTAAGCGCCAAGGCTGACTGGTAAGCCGAACTTAAAACCATCTTGGAGCGCCGCGGAAAGGGTTTGTTCATTGATTATAAAATCTTCCTCGTTGAGTAAGGCATTTATGTTGCTTAAAGTAAGTATGTTCTGCCCAAATTCAATCTCTACAAATGGAACGAGTTTCAACAAGGCTGTAAAATCTTCCCTAACCAGTGCGGCATTACCGAATAGCCCGAATGGTTGTACTGTCATTGAGAATATAGAAACACATGAAATTAGAACGATTAAGAATAGGATATTCTTTATATTCTTTCTCATCGCAATCACCTACCTTATTTAAGGCTTACTTCAGTTGCGACTTTCAAATCTACAGATAAGTAAGGCGCAACGTTGAGTTGACCGTTGTAATTTAACGCGATTGTAGAATTCGCAGGAAGCATTATCTTGTATGGCACGGCAGTATCTGCCAAGGTTTCTATTTGTGCCTTATTTAATTCTATTGTTGGTTGAGTATCTGTCAAAGTAATCGTTACATCATCTCCGAGTTTCAGTTTTGCTTTTAGTCCTGTCGTGTTCGAATAAGTTCCGAATTTAAGTTGAGCAAGTTCAACGATATCCTTCACTTGATTGAGAGTGCTCAAATCGATTGTTCCTTCATTGATAACTACATCTGTATTCGGTGTATTCGCTTGCAATGGGATAGTTAAATCAAGCCACGCTCTGATTTCACTGTCCTTCGTAAGTTCTCCTGAACCAGTTTGCAAAGTTATGCTTAGCTCTAGAGCACTTCCATCTTTTATAAGTTGTTTTATCATATCACCAATATTTGCCGTTTCTCCCTTTGTTAGGTTTACAGGATCGCCTGAGATATAGAGAGTCATCGTTGCTGGAATCGTTGACTCAGTGATCTCAAATCCAAGTAAAGCATTTAATGCAAAATCAAGTTCTTTCAAGAACCCGAAATCTCCACTGAAAACATCGCCAAAGTCAACAACTGTTCCGAAATCCTCAGAATAAGTCTGCGGTTTTATATCAACAGATGATATTTCAAATTTTTCAAGAACAGGTTCGATCGAGAGCCTTACGCCGTCACGGATATTTACGTTGTTCACAGTAATCGCACTTGGAATGTTAGGTGTCAAAGTAAGTGAGAAATTTGTAAAAGTCGAAAAATCAAAGTTCTTGTTTTCTGATTTAAGCTCTATTATTCCTGGTCCAGATAAAGGATGCGTGCCGTTACCAACATCAAAGAAATTAGAAGTAATATTTAAATTCAAGCCGGTTATGTTCGATACATCATAATTCAACTTAACAATAATCGTTGCTGTTGCGCTGTCTGCGAGTTGACTTACAGCTGCCGGAACAGGTTGGTTTATAACCACAGGATCAGCACTTACACCAGATATTGTAGCAGAGGCAATTATTATGTTTTGGTCATTCGGCAGAGATAATGAATAGAAAATCCCACCAGAACCTACATCGCCGCTTATGTTTGCATTAAGGACAGCAGGTAGAGAGATTCCACCGAATGGTACTTTTATGTGACCGGAGAGCATTTCAAGAGCGTTAGAGCCGAATGTTCCAGAAACACCTGTTATATTAATTCCTTCGAAACTCAGAAGCATGTATCCGCTGCCTGAGGTAAACGACAGGGCAGTTACATTCTCTGGTAGAGGTACTGTTAACGATACTGGGTAATCTTCTATTTTCTTAACCTGAACATTTGGAGTGAATTTGACTTTAGGAGCGATTCTGAAGTCAGCACTTACTGTTCCTGTTAATTCAATCGTTCCGGAAATCTGTATACCATCACCCACTGTGAATTTCTTTGTTTCATCAAGAGCAATTGATGCGTTAAGGGAATAGGATGATCCGGAGCCTATCGTTGATGAACCAGACTTTGCCGTGTAGGTCTGAGTTATATTTCCAGAGAAACCTGCTACTATAATTTGGATACCTACGTTTCCATCAAGTGCCAATTTCCATGTTCCCGAAACAACAGAGATTGATTGACTTATATCTAAAGATATCTTTTCTTCATCAAGTTGCGAAGCATCAAGGTTCTTGAAATAGTTGAGTTTTTGATTTCTAAATTCCAGGGTTATTTTTGCTATTCCTGCGCTTGCTGAGTTGAATCTTAGAATGACGCTTGAAGATTTTTTCAGCAGGATATTTGATAAAGTCTTCGTTCCAAGGGTTATTGAATACGAAACACCATCGACGATAAGTACAGGATTAGATGCAGTGACATTTGATATTTGTAAATACACATCGACACTCTTTAAATTAGCTTCATCGAAAATCAACGTGGACAAGAAACTTGTTGGAATGCTGAAATTGTTCTGACCAGAACTCACAGGCAGATCTTGACCACTAATGATTGTAAGGTCAGGAATTTCAATCTCTGGGTTGCTTATAGTTTGTTCAACTGGCTGCAATTCTGGAAGGTCTATAGAGCCGTGAAATTGCGTGGCAAGGTAGTTTGTATCGATACTCAAATCAAACCTTCCACCAAATTCGCTGAGCTTATTCTGAAGCTCATTTTCGATGCCTTTCAAAAAAGTGCCCGGGCTGAATACAACTTCAGTTGCGTACTTAATCTCAACAGGATCCGTTTTTACAAGTGTCATATCTGCACCGAGCTGACCCTCGAAATCGTCTACTAAGTCTTTGATTTTGAAGTCAAGTGTAGTTATTGGAAACTCTAAGTGTTTGGTATACTGCAATTTAACCTTTTCAGGGGCCTTTTCTGGAATCTTTATACCGCATGAGAAAATGACAAGTGCAACGATCACGACCGAAAAAATCAGATACAGCCTTTTCACATGAACCACCTCCCAGTGTTATATAGTTATCCATTTATTTTTGTTCCCTCTTCTATAATACAACTCCTTATACGTATTTTGACTATTCAATATACGATTTCGTTTAATAAAACTTGTAGGAATTTGAGAAGTTATGGTAGAATACTATAAATGTATGGAGAGTCTGTGGTATTACGATTTGACGGAGGTATCTTTATGGCGGGAATATTCAATTCGAATTTTGATACGCTGAAAACGGCACTTGATGTCCAGATGAAAAGGCAAGAGTTACACGCCCAAAACATAGCCAATGCTGAAACGCCTGGGTACAAGAAAAAGTACATCGCTTTCGAAGAATACCTCCAAGAATCGAAGATGAAACTCAAACTTACAACAACAAACGAAAAGCACAGACCAACGTTTCCAAAAACAGTAACGGCTAAGCAGATAACTCAAAAAAGTACATCTCTGACAAACGATGGCAACAACGTGGACATAGACATGGAAGTCACAGAAATGGTTAAAGACGCACTGAGATATCAAGTATTATCAAGATTGATGAGTGCAAATATCGACAGGTACAACACTGTCATTAGGAATACAAGATAGTAGTGTGGTAAAATATCAATGAGGTGATACGATGCAGAGCGAATTCAATATAATGAACATCTCATCAACAGGATTATCTGCGCAAAGGTTTAGAATAGAGTTAATTTCGACAAACATTGCAAACTCAGAGACTACAAGAACTGAGAACGGAGAGCCCTATAGGAGGAAAGTTCCAGTTTTTCAGGAACTTTTGAGAAATATCCAGGGGCGACAAGAAAATAGTGGTGTTATCGTCAAAGAAATTTACGAAGACCCTTCTCAATTTCGAATAGTTTATGATCCAACACATCCAGACGCAGACGAAAACGGGTACGTGAGATTGCCGAACGTTAATATCATACGCGAGATGGTAGACATGATTAACGCACAAAGAGCGTACGAAGCGAACGCAACAGCTATAAACACAACGAAAGCAATGATAACATCTGCCCTTCAGATAGGGAGGTGAAGTAAGTGGTAGATAAGATTGGTGGGTTGAATCCGTTAAGGCCGAATATAACTACTAATGTGGGAAATCAAAAAACAAGTGAGAACAGTGAATTTGGAAAAATTCTTTCAGATGCTTTGAAGTCGGTCAACGATCAGCAAAAGAACGTTGAAAAATTATCTGATGATTTTGCTACTGGAAAAGTGAGCAACATTCACGAGCTGATTGTCGAGGCTGAAAAGGCGTCGATATCGCTCAGACTTACAGTTGAAGTTAGGAACAGAATCGTTGATGCTTATAGAGAGATTATGAGGATGCAGTTTTAGGAGAGTGCAATTGAAGAGTATAAGAATAAAACGGGGCTTTCGCCCCGTTCTTTTATTATTGGATTGGAAGGAATAAACCAGCTACACCAATTATGAGACCAAGCCACGCTATTATGTTGAGCATGTTAACCTTTTCTTCAACAGCTTTTGTGTCTGCTTTGTTAGCTTTGAGTTCTTCTATGCTAGCTTTGAGCCCTTCAACGTTTTTATTTGTTGTATCAATCTGACCTTGCAAATCTTTTTGAACATTTTCTATAGATTTTCTAAGTAGGTAATCCGTGTCGCCAATCTGAGCTGCAAGCCCCGTGACTACATCGCTCAAACCAGCGAGATCTTCTTCAAGAGTTGCTACTTTTTCTTCAAGAGCGTCTACTTGTTCTCTATCCGCCTTCGCTGAAAGGTTGTCATAGATGTTAACTATGTCTTGGTCATGCATGTCGAGTCTGAGTGCAAGTGATTCGATATTTGCTTCTTCCAAACCTGCAAGTTTCTCTTCAATTGCTGCGATTTGTTCAGAAAGCATGCCGAGTGTGTCGTAAATCTTGAGAATGTCACTGTCGTGAATATCGAGCGTTACTTTGATATCGTCAAACATTGGTTGTAATTCTTCGAACATTTCTTCTTTTATACTTGCAAGGGAGACCTCAACATATGATGTAATCCTGTCTTCCATAGCTGCAAGATTTGCTGAAAGTTCATAAAGCATATCCCTGAGTGCTGGTAATCCGGTTTCAACCGTGCTTGATACGTTCAACAATTGAGTTTCAAGCTCAGAAAGTCTTGAATCAAACTCTGCAAGCATCATTTCAAGTTCTTCGGCGGATACTTTTGTACCAAGTGTGTCATAAATCATGTTTGTGTACTCTTCGAGCAAATCTATCCTATTCGTAAGTGCGTCAAGTTCCAAAAGTTTGTCGTTAATTTCCGCAAGGGCTAAATCAAGATCTTCGGCAGAAAGCTTTGTGTTGAGAGTGTCATAGATCATATTTGTGTATTCTTCCAAAAGGTCTAATCTGTTTGAAAGTGCTTCAATGTCTACACCTTCGGCGAATACAAATATCCCGAAAAAGACAACCGCAATGAGAATCCCCAGTTTTCTCATAAGTACTCCCTCCTTTAGTAAAGTGTAATAATTCCGAGAAACAACCGTATGTTTAGCCGAATTCCGCGGTGAGCGTACTGAGCAATATGAACAAACTAATTAATAAAGCTATCCGATTTATATTATAGCACCAAAAACAAGAATTTTGTAAAGCCTTTTTTATAGTGTTTCCAAAAGAACGCTTCTAAAAATGAGTATTTAACGTCAAAAATTAACCTATAAGTGGGTTTTAACATTATTTATGCGAATTTACTGCTTTGTGGGAACAATTTTAAAATTAAATCGTAATACTTGACATGCATCAGCTTTCATTATATCATATCTATGCCCTTGCTCGGTATAGGGATCTTTCCCATACTTGGCAAGAGGACATTAGATGGAGGTGCAGAAAGATGAACAAAGAGGACATCATCAAGGAATTTCAGATCCACGATGCAGACACTGGCAGCACAGCAGTTCAGATTGCATTGCTGACAACCCGCATCAGACACTTAACGGAACACCTCAAGAATCATCCTAAAGATTACCACTCAAGACGTGGACTCATGAAGATGGTCGGGCGCAGAAGAAAAATGCTCAAGTACCTCATGAAAAAGGACCCAGAGCTTTACAAAGAACTCCTTGAAAAGCTTTCTTTGAGAAAGTAAAAAAATATCGATACTCAATTGGAACACAGTCATTGAGGGGCGGAATTCCGCCCTTTAATTTTGCAAAATCGCTGAAACGGGGAGATTCTATATGGACAAGATGGAAAATTCCAAACTTTACAAACTCGATGCGTACGATTACTTCCTGCCTGAAGAATTGATAGCACAACAACCGATAGAACCAAGAGATCATTCGCGGTTAATGGTATTGGATAGGACAACTGGGAATATCCAACACAGGATGTTCAAAGACATATTGGAGTACCTTTCTCCAAAGGACATCCTTGTTTTTAACACTTCAAAGGTCATCCCCGCAAGGATTTACGGCAAGAAAACAACGGGCGCTACTGTTGAGTTGCTCCTATTGGAGAAGATGAGCCTAGGAGTGTGGAAGTGTCTTGTCAAGCCAGGAAAGGCGGTCAAAGAGGGAACGGAGATTGTTTTTCATAAGCCTGATGGAAACATAATTGGAAAGTGTGTCGGAAGAGCTGAGGAAGGTACAAGGATAATAGAATTCTCAGTGAGCGATGACCACATAATCTTTTCTCTTGGCAAGATCCCACTTCCACATTATATAAAAAATGAAAACATTGAATTCGAGCGCTACCAAACGGTATATGCGAAGCACGAAGGTAGCGTTGCGGCACCAACTGCGGGCTTGCACTTTACAAATGAACTGCTTGAGAAAATAAAAAGCAAAGGTGTGCGTACTGCAGAAGTCATATTACACGTTGGCATCGGGACGTTCAGACCTGTTAAAGCCGAAGATATTCGCCATCACAAAATGCACGAAGAATACTACATCGTGCCCGAAGAAACAGTAAACTTAATCGATGAGGTTAAAAGCACTAACGGTAGAGTAATTGCGGTAGGCACAACATCGGTTAGGACACTTGAAACAATAGCAAGGCAACCAAAGAGCGGGTCTTATTCAGGAAAAACAGATATATTCATTTATCCGCCGTTTGAATTCAAAATTGTCGATGCGTTAATTACCAATTTTCATCTTCCAAAATCTTCTTTAATCATGCTTGTCAGTGCGTTTGCCGGGTATGAACTGACAATGCAAGCTTACAAAATAGCAGTCGAAGAAAAGTACAGATTTTTCTCTTTTGGTGATGCGATGTTCATATTTTGAGTTAACACAAATCATGTTTATAATCTTAACATTAAATTGTTAGGCTACTGCTGTATAATAATATAAAAATACTGGTGGGGAATAACATGTTGAAAGAACAGACAAAGCCATTTAGAATCTTAGGAATAGACCCAGGATACGGAATTGTTGGATACGGAGTTGTTGAGAAGACGGGAAATAGAATAACATACGTGTCACACGGAGCGATAACAACTGGCAAAGAAGAACATTTTGAAGAACGTCTTGAATACATATACTCGGAAGTCCGAAGGATAATATCAGATTATAAGCCAGAACTTGTTGCTGTCGAAAGTTTGTATTTTTACAAGAACGTCAAAACTGCTATATTCGTTGGGGAAGCCCGTGGGGTTATACTCCTTGCAATAAGGCATTCGAATTTGCCTTTTATAGAATTTACTCCTCATCAAGTCAAGCAAACCGTGACCGGCTATGGAAGAGCTGAAAAATCTCAAATTCAGAAGGTTATGAAAATTTTGCTAAAGCTTCAAGAAATCCCAAAACCAGATGACGCAGCAGACGCGCTTGCGATAGCATGGTGCGCGGCTGTTAGTCACACTAATACACAAAATATACCGAAAATCGAAAAATGATATTTTTTTTCAAGCAGAGTTAGACTCGGGGTGGGTTAGATGTACTATTCCTTCGATGTTTCAAAAAATATAAGAGATATAGCCGAAAAGATAGGAATAAACGCTTCAGGGGTTATAAAGCGAATAGCTTACGACAAAAAACGTGAAATAGTTTCGTTTTTTGTTTCTAATTTTCAAGGAGATATAGAAAGTTTCAAGGATTCTCTTGAAGAATTCTTACAAATTGCTGTTGAAGTAGTCGTCGACGAGGAAAAGGATGTTCAAAATGAAGTTGAGAGTTTAAAGAGCTACGTGCTACAACAACTAAATGGTTCAGGTAAATACGTAGAGCACATAGAAATCGAAGATAAGACTTTAAAAATATACGCGCTTGGAGAATTCGCCAAGGCGCATATTTCAAAACGATTGACGAGGGTAAAATCTTCTCTTCCATTTGAAAACTACGTCATCGATGTCACCGCTCATGAAAATCAGCAGAATGACCAAGCGATTAACGATATGAAAGTCGGTTATGACCCGGATAGTCAACAGCTTGGCGTGAAAACAGATGGATTTTCAAGTGTTCAAAAACAGATTACCCATGCAACTGTTAAGACTGGTCCAACTCAGAGTGACGAGTCAGACATGATTGAACAATTTGATAAAAACCTGCTCGGCGGTCTGTACTCACCCTCCAATATGCCTCCTTCAAATAAGAAGAAATTCAAACTTTATGGAAAAGTCTTCAAAATCGACAGGCCAAACCCCGAGGTTCTAAATGTATATATCACCGATAAGAAGGACTCGCTACTTGGAAAAGTGTTCAACTCTAAATCACAAGAGATTGAAAACAAGCTTTCGGTTGGTGAATGGTACATCTTCAGCGGAATGCTCACAACAGATAAATTTGGAACGACATTCTTCAAAATCGACAGCGTTACGGAAATTCCATCTCTTGACAGAATCGACAACGCTTTAGAAAAGAGGGTGGAACTACACGCACACACAAAGATGAGCGATCTGGACAGCGTCTTGGATATAAGCGAATACATAAAGACGGCAAAGAAATGGGGATGGGAGGCTGTTGCCGTTACAGACCACGGAAACGTTCAAAGCATCCCAGAACTGTACGAACTTGCAAAAAGCAACGGAATAAAACCTATATTCGGTTGTGAAGTTTACATAGCAAACGATCCGAAGAAGATAATGATTAACGAAATCGAAGGGAACATCGACGAGGCAACGTACGTCGTGCTTGACCTTGAAACAACAGGCTTGAACCCAAGGCTTGATGAAATAATGGAAATCGGCGCAGTGAAGACGGCGAATGGCCAGATAATCGATGAATTCCATACATTTGTCAAGCCTTCTAAGTTGAAGGAAAAAAGTTTACAAATAACAGGTATAACGGAAGAAATGCTCGAAAACGCACCAGATATTTCTCAAGTTATCGATAGACTTTCTGAATTTCTCAATGGTGCAGTAATTGTGGCGCACAACGCAGATTTTGACGTCGGATTTCTCAAAAATACATTTTCTAAATTTCAAAGACAGTTCAATCCTCCATACATTGACACACTAAGACTCTCGCAAGCTCTTTTGAGAAGTAAACTTAAATCGTTTTCTTTGGACAGACTCGTAGACTACTTCGAGCTCGGAAAGTTCCAACACCACCGAGCACTTGATGACGCGAGGGTAACGGTTAAAGTTTTTTGGAAATTGGTAGAACTGCTTAGGAAAAAATCTGTAAATTCATTTGACAGGCTGAATAAGTTGATAGAGCACATCAACCCACTTTCAAAACACCCACGACATATTACGGTGCTTGTCCAGAACAAGACGGGTCTGAAGAACCTTTACAGATTGGTCTCTAAAGCACATACAGAGACATTCTTCACAGTACCTCAGGTCTTGAGGTCTGATCTTGAAAAGAACAGAGAGGGTTTGCTAATAGGTACCGGATGTGCGAATTCGGAAGTCTTTGAACTTGCACTGTCAAAGGACAAATCCTCGCTTCAAGAAGCTCTCAAATTCTACGATTACATCGAAATAATGCCTCTTGATACTATATCTTCGGAAGAATTCACGAAGGAAGAGGCGAAAGAAGCTTACAGATTGTTATATGAAGCGGGTAAAGAACTGAACATTCCAGTGGTCATGGTTTCAAATGCGCATTTCTTAGATCCGGAAGACATAAAAGCCCGAAAGGTATTACTCGCACCCCAGAGCAATGTGGAAGACGCAGGTGCGAACTATTTCTTACGCACAACTGACGAAATGTTGCAAGCTGCGATGGAGATATTCGAAGATGAGACAATCGCTCAAGAAGTAGTCATTAAATATCCGAAGAAAATAGTTCAAATGGTTGAAGAGATAAAGCCGCTCGAGAAGAAACTCCATCCGCCAAAGATCGAAGGTGCGGAGGAGAAATTGCGCTCTATGACATACGAGCGGGCATATGAGCTGTATGGAAATCCACTGCCAGAATTAGTTGAAAAAAGAATAGAAAGAGAACTGAACAGCATCATAGGGCATGGTTACGCTGTTCTTTACATGATTGCGCACTTGATAGTTAAGAAGGCGGGCGAAGACGGATACGTCGTTGGGTCCCGTGGTTCAGTTGGTTCTTCCTTAGTTGCGCATTTGGTTGGAATCACGGAAGTCAACCCATTGCCAGCACATTACAGATGTCCAGACTGCAAACATTTCGAGCTGCACGAAGAAGTGGGCTCTGGATACGATTTGCCGGACAAAAGATGTCCGAAATGTGGTGCAAAACTTGAAAAAGCTGGTCAAGATATACCATTTGAAGTATTCATGGGATTTGAAGGAGACAAAGTCCCTGATATCGACTTAAATTTCTCCGGCGAATATCAAGAACGTGCTCACAAGTTCATTGAACAACTCTTTGGAAAATCACACGTCTTCCGCGCCGGTACGATAAGCACGATAGCAGACAGAAGTGCAATTGGATACGTGAAATCGTACATGGAAGACAAGAATGGAAACGTAGTAAATTCATTAAACCCAGCCGAACAGGAAAGACTGGCCATGTACGTTAGCGGTGTTAAGAGAACGACAGGGCAGCATCCCGGTGGTCTGATGATAGTCCCGAGCGACTATGATATTCACGACTTCACCCCTTACCAGCATCCAGCGAACGATAAGAAATCAGGCGTTTACACGACGCACTTCGCCTACGAATCTATCCATGATGACCTCGTGAAACTCGATGCACTCGGACATGATGATCCGACGATGATAAGACTCCTGTACGAATACAGCGGTGTAGATCCAATGAAAATTCCAATGGACGACAAACAGACGATGAGCATATTCTCATCGCTTAAGGCTTTGAAGATAGACGCTCAAGAGCTTGGAACGGACGTTGGAACAATCGGAATACCTGAGTTCGGTACGGACTTCGTCATGGGAATGTTGAGAGATACCAGACCCAAGACATTTGCCGAGCTTGTGAGAATATCTGGGCTTTCTCACGGTACTGACGTTTGGCTCGGCAATGCTCAAACGTTGATAGAAAAGAAAACAGCGACGCTTTCAGAAGTCATATCTTGTAGAGATGATATAATGATTTATTTGATTCATAAAGGGTTACCACCTTCAAACGCGTTCAAGATAATGGAAAATGTAAGAAAAGGTAAAGGATTAAAAGATGAAGAAGTCCAGTTGATGAAAGAATTTGACGTACCTGATTGGTTCATTGAGTCTTGTAAAAAGATTAAGTACCTGTTCCCGAAGGCACATGCGGTTGCTTATGTGAGCATGGCGTTCAGAATTGCCTACTTTAAAGTCCACTATCCGCTTGCGTTTTATGCAGCATTCTTCTCAACAAAGGGAGATGAGTTCGACGCCGAATTCATACTTAGAGGGAAGGGAGCCATAAAAGAACGTTTGAGAGAACTAAACAATATGATGAAGAAAGACGTAAAAGAGAAAAACGAAGAAAAAGTGCTCCAAGCAGCCCTTGAAATGTTACTGAGGGGATTTGAATTCAAAAAACCGGATTTAAAGAAGAGCCACCACTCAAGATTTATAATCGAAGGTAAGAGCTTGATAATCCCGTTCAACAAAATTCACGGCATAGGTGACAATGTTGCAAAATCGATAGTTGAGCAAAGGGATATAAAGATGTTTACATCGGTGGAAGACCTAATGAACCGTGGAAAGGTGACAAAAGCACAAATTGAAATGCTAAAGAGACTCGGAGTTTTGGAAGAACTTCCGGAGACTGACCAAGTAACACTGTTCTAAAGATGAAAGTGCGTTTAAAAAGTTGATACTAACGGTAGAAAAAACTATCAAGAGCGTGTATTTTTATTCTTTCTTAGAGAAAAAATTACAAGATGGATACTTTTGGTAAATATTAGTCCATCAAAAACAAAATAAAGAAATGTAGAACTATTGCAAAACATAAAATTCTTGTGGTATAATAAGCTTTGAATTTATAGGATTATGGGGATATGCAGTTAAGAGACTAATTAGGACATTACTGGAGGTGTATTAGATGTTAGCAGTCATACTATTGATTGTCCACACTATCATTGCAGGTGCTCTGATCTGGATGGTACTTCTTGAAATGAGCAAATTTGCAGAGCTCGGAGGAGCTTTCGGAAGTGGTGCAGCATATACGATGTTTGGTAGAAAAAAAGGCCTCGACACTCAGGGAAAAATTACCGTCGCTTTGGCGGTTGCGTTCTTTGTGATGTGCTTCCTGACATCTTGGGTGCTTTCCAGGTAATTAGTGCATATTAACGTTTAGTGGTTTTAGAGTACTCTTAGAAATTTCGAAGTGGGGTGTATCATTTGTCTACAGTGAACCTGCCAACCGAAGAACAACTCAGAATACTCAAAAGAAATTGCGTGGATTTAGTCTCGGAAGAAGAACTTCTTGAACGGCTCAAATCTGGCAAGCCGTTGAGAGTTAAGCTTGGTGTTGACCCTTCAAGACCAGACCTTCATCTTGGTCATGCTGTTGTTTTGAAAAAACTCAAAGAATTTCAGGACTTAGGTCACCAAGTTGTGTTAATCATTGGTGATTTTACTGCCATGATTGGTGACCCATCCGGCCGAAACACGACTCGTCCTATGCTTTCAAGGGAAGAAGTTGTAGAGAATGCAAAAAGCTACGCAGAACAGGCTTTCATGATTTTGGATAAAGAAAAAACCGAGATAAGATACAACAACGAATGGCTCGGGAGCATGACATTTGCTGATGTCGTCAAGCTTGCCGGTAAATACACGGTCGCTCGCATGCTCGAAAGGGAAGATTTTGCAAAAAGGTATGCGGAAGGTTCGCCGATCAGCGTTGCTGAATTTTTATATCCGCTGGCACAAGCGTACGATTCGGTTGCGATTCAAGCAGATGTCGAGCTTGGCGGAACGGATCAATTATTCAACTTGATGGTTGGAAGAAAAATACAAGAAGAATATGGTTTTAAACCACAGATAGTCATGACAATGCCGATAATAGAAGGCACGGATGGAAAGCTCAAAATGAGTAAAAGCTATGGAAATTACATAGGCTTTACAGATGAGCCTAAGGACATGTATGGCAAAGTGATGTCTATTCCTGACGAACTCATCGTAAAATACACAAGATTGCTTACGGATGCGTCAGAAGAATTCATACAGAAAATGGAAAAAGAAATAAATGCCAAGACGGTTAATCCGAGAGATTACAAAATGTGGCTTGCAAGAGAGATAGTCAAGCAGTTCCACGGTGAAGAAGCCGCAAAAGAAGCAGAAGAATATTTTGTCACCGTTTTTCAGAAGAAAGAACTGCCAGAAGAAATGCCGGAGAAGATTGCTAATTCTGGAGAACACAACATTGTAGAATTGCTCTTCGAACTGGGAATCGGAACGAAGAGCGAAATTAAAAGGCTCATAACACAAGGTGGAGTTTACTTTGATGGAAATAGAATAGACAACTTTAAAGCCGTTGTCAGCGTTCAAGGGGAGCACATAGTAAGAGTTGGGAAACGTTTATTTATAAAGCTTATAGCAAATAAGTGATTTATTGATGCAATAGCTTTCGTACGGACCAGAGTGTTTCTTTGGAAAAAATCATTGAAAAATTTGCATTGCTTAATAATTTGTGGTATAATATCGATGCTGAATTTGTAAATAACTTCCTACCGGTACATTTTTATTGCTGTTTATTCGTATATAATGGAAGTAAATTCTATAACAAAGGGGGTATAAAGATGAAAAAGCTTCTCACGTTACTTACAGTGTTACTTCTCGTCACACTTTCCATGGCAGCTTTCAGAGATATACCTAAAGGTCATTGGGCAGAAAGCTATGTTCAAAAGCTTGAAGAAATCGGTATTGTTACAGGTTTTCCTGACGGGACATACCGCGGTGATGAATCTATAACAAGATACCAGATAGCTATTTTCCTTGTAAGAACTCTTGATTATGTTGAGCAGATCATATCTGATAAAGTAAACAAACTTGCAGCAGATACAGACGAAAAAATATCAACTCTGGCAAATAGAATTGAGCTTTTAGAAGAATACACAAACATGATTTACGACACGCTCCAAACGAAAGCAGACGTAAGTTCACTTGACGAACTTCAAGCGATGATTGAAGAATTCAAAGCAGAGCTTGAAGTGACGATTCAAGATATGAAACTTGTTCTCGACTTACACGATCAAGACATAGTAAAGCTCTACGATTTGGTAAATTCAATTCAAGACAAATTCACATACGAAGATGAAGAAGGACAAAAGTCGGAGATCAACCTTGCAGAGCTCAAAAACGATGTTGCGGCTATGAACGAGATATTAAACGGATTAGCGGCGCAGCTTGGCGATGTTGACTACTTGCTGAGAAAACAAATAGCGGATTTGGATAAGAAAGTCACAAGTCAGGATGAAGTGTTGCAAAAGTCTATAGATGACATTAACGCAAAACTGGAAGAAAACACCTCTGCTATCGAAGTACTCAACGCTAAAGCTGCAGAACTTGAAGAGACAATAGCAAACAACTATGCAACACTGTCAGATGCAATACTCGGGCAACAAGAGGAATTTACAATGAGCAAAGAAGAAATCTCGGCAAGAATTGACGAACTTGAAACAAAAGTTCTAAACATACAGAGTACAATAGACACAGGTTTACCAGCGATCAGGGACATGGTTTACGGACTTTCAGAAGATTTAAAATCGCTTGAGGACAGACTTACATCCTATGTGGACGTCCGAGTTGACGACTTGGCAACCAGAATCGAAGCACTCGAAGAACTTGTAGCTAACCACGATGATAGGCTTAACTTAGTAGAGAATCAACTCGTCAGCTTAACGCAAGTTGTAGAAGAAGTGAAGGCAGACAAGAGCGAAGTCGAAGAACTTAGGCAAGAAGTCAGCAACAAATTGGCAACAAAAGAAGAGCTTGAACAAACAAGACAACTCGCAACATGGGGAGTCGTCACAGGTGTAAGCGGGCTTGTAATTGGAATAATTGCATTAGGTAAAGCTTTCGGATGGTTCTAATTAATCGCTTTAGGAATACCCTTTTTAATTTACTATGCAAAAAAAAGGGGGGATGGCAAGAAGCATTTTAAGGTATATTTGATATTCCTTATTTATAAACTTAGAAGTTTTCTAAAGAGAAACAAAAAGGGGCAGAAAGCCTAAACTCACAGGAGGAGGGAGAAAGGTTATGAAAAAGCTTTTTACGGTACTTGTAGCGCTTCTCATGGTAGTTAGCATCTTCGCAGCAGAAAAACCATTCACACTCGGACCAAACGTAAAGTATACCGGTACAGTTACTTTCACATTGACGGCTGATAAGGATGGGGTAAGCTTTAATGGAGCTCTATCAGATGTTTCAGCAAGTCTTTCACTTTCACCAACATCAGACACGCAAGCAGGAGCAACATTCGGAATTACCTATACACCGTTCAGTGGAGTTACACTTACTCTCAGTTCAATAACATTCTCAACACCATATTTTGGCGCATACTACACAACAGGAAAACAGTTTGTCAATGACTACTTCACAGGTAGAGTTTACAATTCAGATGGTTCTATATCTGATTGGGATTCAGAATTTAAATCAGAATTTGATGACGCACTCAAACTCACATTCCCAGCAGTAGCAGGTCTTGAAGTTTATATTGAAGATAACAAAACAGAAATTACAGGTACACTAGACTACGCAAATTGGTTCAGCGACATGCTTTTAGTGAAATACCCAGTTGCACCATTCACACTTGTTGGCGGTATGTACGTCGCTGGTGGTTACTACACAGTTGGTGCCAACGTATTTGGTACAGTTGATCTCGGTATATTCAAGCCATCAGTTGACGTCTTTGCAGGTATGGTTGATGCATCTTCAGCAAATCCAAAAACAGTTTACGGTGTCACAGTATCTGGAAGCCTTTCACCAGTTGCAGGTTTAACACTTGCGCCGACACTCATATACACCGATGGTATTGCAAATCTCGTTTACAAGAGCAACACCAAAACAGATGGTAAGTTTGCACAGCTTGGCGTAACATACACAACAACATTCGCACCAGTAACAGTAACAGCAAAAGTAACACCAAAGTACGATATGCAGCCAGCAACACCAACATTTAAGGTACCACTTAACGAACTTTCAGCAAAAGTAGCAGTTACACCTGTAACACTCTTTGTAAAGACAACAGAAACAGACTTAATTGATTCAACAATGAAATTCACACTCTACACACAAGCAGATTACGCTGATGCGATGCTCTCTGCTACAGCAAAAGCAGAATGGGCAGATGTAACAGAACTTGCAACGTACACATACATCCACGTCAATGGTTCTGTTAATGTAGTGCCAGGTGTCTTCACAGTAGGCGGAAACTTCAGAATGACTCCAAGTAACAACGGCTTCAATGCATCATTTAAATACGTCTTAACACCAAATGTAAATGTAACAGGATTCTACGGAACATTGACAGGCGATGATAGTGCTGGTTGGACAATTAATTCAGATCCAACATGGAATCTTAAACTCACATACTCAGCAAGCTTCTAATACAATCAATTATCGATAAGACGTAACACCCCGCCGGAAGGCGGGGTGTTGTTTTGCCATTTATCGTGATTGTTCATTCTGGACATACACGTAACGTAGAAACAAAAACTCCCCCTTTCATTTTCAGGGGGAGTCTTTCAATAATTAAATCTCTTTTCGATTCTTATCTTTTTATCGAATAGAACGCTCCTAATCCTTTGTATATCGCCGCATCGCCGAGTTCTTCTTCGATTCTGAGGAGTCTGTTGTACTTGGCTATCCTTTCGCTTCTTGAGAGTGAACCTGTCTTTATCATGCCCGCATTTGTTGCTACCGCAAGGTCTGCTATGAATGTGTCTTCCGTTTCACCGCTTCTGTGGGATATGACGTTCGTCATTCCTGCCGTCTTTGCCATTTCTATCGCATCGAGCGTCTCTGTTACCGAGCCTATCTGGTTGAGTTTTATGAGTATCGAGTTGCTTGCGAAGAGCTCAATACCTTTTTCGAGTCTCTTTACGTTCGTAACGTACAGGTCGTCTCCAACTATCTGTACTTTTCCGCCGACTTTCTGCGTGAATTTCACGTAGCTATCCCAGTCTTCTTGCTCGAATGGGTCTTCGATGGAGATTATTACGGGCCAGTATTTGTCTATGAGCATTGAGTAGTATTCAATCAGTTCGTCGCCTGTCTTTTCAGTTCCATCGATGTTGTACTTTCCCGTCTCTTCGTTGTAGAATTCACTTGCTGCGCAGTCGAGCGCAATGTATATGTCCTTTCCTGGTTCGTACCCTGCCTTTTTAATTGCTTCGATAAGCACTTGGATCGCTTCTTCGTTCGATGAAAGGTTTGGTGCAAATCCGCCTTCGTCACCGACTGCTGTAACGTGTCCTGCGTCTTTGAGTATCTTCTTGAGCGTGTGGAAGACTTCTGCACCGTACCTGAGAGCTTCTTTGAACGATGGTGCTCCCGCTGGAACGAGCATGAATTCCTGAATATCGAGGCTGTTGTCTGCGTGCGCACCGCCGTTAATGACGTTCATGAATGGAACTGGGAGAATTTTTGCATTCGCTCCGCCGAGGTATTTGTAGAGCGGTACTCCTGCGCTCTCTGATGCTGCCCTTGCGACTGCCATCGATACGCCGAGGATTGCATTTGCGCCGAGTTTTGATTTATTCTCTGTGCCGTCGAGCTCAAGGAGGACTTTGTCAAGGTAAACCTGATCAAATGCATTCAATCCGACAACTCTTGGTGCGATGATTTCGTTTACGTGTTCTACCGCTTTGAGCACGCCTTTGCCCATGTACCTTTTCTTGTCGCCATCCCTCAATTCGAGTGCTTCGAACTTTCCTGTAGATGCTCCACTTGGAACGATAGCACTGCCAAAGCTTCCATCTTCAAGCAATACCTCAACCTCAACCGTTGGGTTTCCGCGGGAATCGAGCACTTCTCTTGCCTTCACGTCAATAATCTCTACGTACATAACTACACCTCCACTTTTTTAGTTTCAAATACAAACAACACTCAAGACTATCTAAAAAACGCATATTTGAAAACCGTTGAGAAAATGCTTGATAATTTACCATCTTCGGCACAGATTAAATTATATCACATTCCTACAAGTTTTTCTACATATTAGTGATTTTTTTCACACAAAGCGCTCTGCTTTCAATAACCTGAAGCTCAGAGAACCTTAACTTCGTACGCTTTGAGACTTACTCCTTCGAAGGTCTCGTGGTGGCCAGCTATGTTCACATAAACTCTGAATCCGTTGTCGCCGTCTGTAACCGTATAAGCGATTGTGAACGTGTTGTGCGTTACGTGCTCTACCCATGCGTTTGTGAGCCAGTCGTTTTCTTTCCTGAACTTTGTCCAGTTAATAACTTCTTTGAGCAGACTGTCCTCGCGGTTCAGGTGTTCCTCAACAGAAGCACCGGTGAATGCCCTGTTGAACCTTACAGCCTTCCAGAACGCTTGGCCCTCGCCAGATAGCGAAGCGTACCATGGGAATGGTTCTATAACGTCTTCTGTGAATGTGGAGTCGTACTGCCCCTTCATTCCGAGCTCATCGCCGTAGTATATGAACGGAACGCCGGGTGTTGTCATGAGCAGTCCGAAGAAGACTTTTCTCTGCTCTTCATGTGGTAGTAGCTGAGCCAGTCTGTGCATGTCGTGGTTGCCTGTGAAGTTGCTTGGCAGGTATGGCTTTTTCGTGAGTGTTCTCTGAAAGCAGTCGACGATTTTGTACACCGCTCCGTGCTGCATCGATTCTCTTATGGCTTCTGTGAAGTAGAAGTTGAACGAACAGCCGATTGTCTTAGCGTACCTGTCAACGATTTCAGGATCGTCCCAGACTTCCGTAACTGCGAATACATCTTCTCCTTTGATTTGCCTTGCTCTGTCCATAACGAGTTGCCAATAGGCGACATTCTTTTCGTGGTCGTATCTGAATTTGCCTTCTTTGATATCGTAGTCGTATATGTGCTTTGCCGCATCAAATCTGAATCCATCAACGCCCTGCTTGAGCCAGAATTCAACTATCTCGAGTGATTTTTGCACAACTTCGGGGTTTTCATAATTCAAGTCGGGCGAAGAACCACCGAACACGCCGTAGTATGTCTTGCCATTTCTCGTGTGCCAAAGCAATTCTTCGTCCCAGTGTCTTTTTTCTTTCAAATTGAAGTGCGGCTGCGCCCAGAGGAAGTAATCAACATACGGTTTTTCGCCGTTCATAGCGGCTTTGAACCATGGGTGCCTGTCTGAGACGTGGTTGAACGGCAGGTCGATGACAATTTTTATTCCATTCGCATGTAGCTTGTCGACCATATCTCTAAAATCTGCAAGTGTTCCGAACGAGACATTCGTGTCAAAGTAGTCGATTATGTCGTAACCGTGGTAACTTGGTGACTTGAAGTGCGGCGTTAACCAGATTAAGTCTACGCCGAGCATCTTGAAATAGTCGACTTTCTGGGCGATGCCTTTGAAATCCCCAATTCCGTCATCATTTGAGTCCGCAAAGGACCTCACAAATATCTCGTAACCTATCATCGTCTGTTCCCTCCAATTTGAATGTTTTGCAAATCATATCTACTTAAGATTAGCTTCCAATCAATTTCTTCACAATAGACTTGAAATGTTCTCCGCGTTCTTCGAAGTTCTTGTAAGCATCGTAGCTCGCACCCGCTGGTCCAAGGAGCACGAAATCACCTTCTCCTGCTATCTTAGAAATCTCTACAACGGCTTCCTCGATGCTTTTATACCTTCTATAATCTATACCCCTATCTTTTAAGTACGGTTCAACTTGATCTGAGATTGGACCCACTATTGCAACGTGTTTGCATTTTTGTTTGATAGTATCAGCAAGTTGGGTGTAGTCTTCGTTCTTACCCTTTCCAGCGATTATGAGGTAGAGGTTGCTGTCGAAATTCTCGAGCGCCTTAACGACAGCGGCTGCGTTCGTCGCTTTTGAATCGTTGTAGTAGTGCGCACCGTTTATCGTGCCGCAGTATTCCATCCTGTGTGGTAGCGGTACAAAATCTTCGAGCATATTCATGTTGAATGGGAGATTCAAAACTTTCAAAACAGTCTTTGCTGCAGCAATATTCTCAACGTTCTGTTTCGTGCGTATGTGGAACGGTATCTCTTCGAATTTGAAATCGACGGTGAACGGGACACGCTTTGCTTGAACTAAGGCTAATCTCTTGAACGTCTCCATATCTTTTGGGTTGTATACGAAATGATCCTCGTTGTCTTGGAATTTTGCTATTTTCAACTTACATTCTGCGTAGTGTTCCATCGAAGGGTGCCAGTCAAGGTGGTTGGGGTATATGTTTGTAATGACTGCCACGTGCGGTTTAAAATACTCAGCCCAGTAGAGCTGGAAGCTGCTTATTTCTATGACTAAGTATTCTGGCTTTTTGCCTTCTAGTAATACTTGCGCGATGGGAATCCCTATATTTCCAGAAAGTTGTGAAGTTGCGCTCTTTGATATGAGGTGATTGATCATCGATACGGTCGTGCTCTTTCCAACAGAGCCAGTAACTGCGATTATCTTCGGATTCCAGTCAAGGTTTTTTGTGAAATATGTGATTTCCGTGTCAACGTGCTTTTTCAGTTCTTTGGCTTTCATAAGGATTGGGTGGTTGTACGGAACGCTTGGGCTGGTTAGTATAACATCGGCTTCCAATAGGCGTTCACTGTTTGTGCCTTCTTCGTATGGTATGCCTGCTTCCTCTAAGTATTTTTTGTCTTCTTCGGAAAGCTTTCCACCTTCACTTACAAATATCTCTTCACCAAGTGATTTCAAATACTTCGCTGCGTATTTGTTGCTTAATCCAAATCCTAAAAGCGCGTATTTCAAAGCATACCACTCCTTTTTAGCTTATTGTTGTCTTAAAATTCTTCCTCGAATATTCTACCACACAATTTTGGCACTCTCGGGAATTTATTGGAAATATTCAATGAAAATTCACAAAATCTTGCATCTTGATTTTTGTGTGAAACTTGATTTTTCAACCGCTTTTGTTGTATACTATACATTAGTATATAATATACTTTTGTATACTAAAATTAAATAGGGGGTGTGCCGTGTGATATATCGAAAGGTTGCACTTGTAGATATGGATTCTTACTTTGCGTCCGTTGAGGGGGTAAAAAATCCGATTCTCAAAAGAAGGCCCCTTGCTGTTGTTGGAGGAGGAAAGAACCCTATCGTTTTGAGTGCGAATTATTTGGCGAAGATTCACGGCGTGAAGACAGGGATGATTTATTCAGAAGCTAAAAAGTTGTGCAAGAACATTTTGTTCGTAAAGGCTGATTATCCGCAGTACGAATTCACAACGCTCAAGCTTTTGGAGATCATTGAAAATTTCTTTCCGGTGTATAAGGAAGCGAGCATAGATGAAGTGTACATTGCTGTTGATGTTTTTGAAGACGGTGTTGAGAAGTTGAAAATTTTAAAGGATGAAATAAAGCTGAGGTTAGGGTTGAGTTGTACTATTGGTGTTGGACCTAATCCTGTGATAGCAAAAAGCGCATGTGAAATCGCTAAGCCAGACGGGTTTTTGGTTGTAGATGATTTGAATGAATTTGCAAAGCAATTGCCGATAAAAGATATACCGGGAGTAGGTAAAAAGAGCCAAAAAGTTTTTAAAGAGATTGGAATAGAAACTTTGGAAGATTTTTTGAAAAATGGTGGAATTTCTGAAAAACTTCGCGAACTGGTGTTGAAAGAATATACGGAACCAGAGTTTTTTAAACATGTTCCGCCCAAAAGCATCGGACATTCGCTCTCGCTGGATAAGGAAATAAAATCATTTGAAGAACTTTATGCAGTTTTTAACTATCTTCTCTTTGGGATTTATTCCAAATTGATTCGAGGAAGGTACGGTGCGAAGAATGTGGCGCTGTATATAAAGGACAGGTTTGGCGCGTTTTCTCTTTCGCACAACTTAGCAGTTCACACGAATGACTTTTTTCTTTTATCAAAGGTTGTGGAAGATATTGCAAAAAAGCTGTACAGAAACTATCCTATTTCAAAAATTGGTATATCTTTGAATAATCTCAAGATAATCGATTCTGTTCAATGTTCGCTATTTTGGGAGGAATATCAAAGAAAATACGAGAAGTTGGCAGCTGTTGGAAATGGATTGAACAATACGTTCCTCAGCGGTTACTTCATTTTGAAAAGCAAGAAAATCATTTAACTGGTGAGTTGTGATAAAATAAATGCAAGGACAAGATTAGGGGTTGAAAGTATGTTCGAAGTTGCAAAACTTGCTGAAAGTTTCCTTGTTCTAAAATCACCAGTGAACGTCGGTGTGATTCTAAAGGGCGATGAAGCTGTATTGATCGACACGGGGAGTAGTCCGGACCATGCGAAGAGAATAGCAAGGGTTTTGGGAGAACTTGCAGTGAAGAAAGTATCGATAATCAACACGCACTCGCATGCAGACCACATCGGCGGAAACAGTTTCTTGCAGAGCAAGTACAAAAGCAGAATCTTTGCAACAAAGCTCGAGAGCGCGTTTATAGAAAATCCCGTCCTTGAGCCCGCTTATCTTTGGGGTGCACTTCCGTTTAAAGGTATTGACAACAAGTTCCTCCTTGCAAAGCCTTCCGTAGTCACAGATATTATCGATTATGGCACTAACGAAGAGCTGAATGTTAATATAATACCACTTCCGGGACATTCATTCGATATGATCGGCATTCTAACAAATCTACCAGACAAGCGGATATTTTTTGTAGCAGACTCAATTGTTTCTTCTCAGACCATACAGAAGTACAAAGTATATTTTTTAGTTGATGTCGCTCAACATCTGAAGACCTTAGACAGTCTAAAATTATGGGTTGAAAACGATGTCTCTTTTATAGTCCCAAGTCACGGTGAAGTATACAATCTTGAGAGTGATGAATCGAAAGAAGAATTCTTAAAACTTGTAGAATCGAACAAAAACGTCGTAAAAGAAACATTAAATACTATAATAGATTATCTCGATGTGCCAAGGACAATCGATGACGTTGTTTCTCATGTTGCTGAGAAATTTTTTCTTTCTTTAGATGCTACAGGCTATGTTTTGTTGTTGCAAACGCTTAAGGCTTATTGCAATTACTTGTTTGAAAATGACTATGCACAAATAATTTTTGAAAATAGGCGTTTGGAGTATGTGAGAAAGCAATAACAAAGTAATAGGAGTGTGCTTAATGAAGGATAAAAAACTCAAAATATTAACCTTATCTCTGTTTTGTATCGTTCTATTTTGGCTTGGCTTGATATACTATTTCTCAACAAGAGGTCCTGTTGAATCGATGAGACAGTCGCAGTTTGCGTACAGGGTAATTAAGAAGCTTGACAGTATTTTCGACTTCTCAAGTACAGCGCTTTTTACGAAAGTAGAGAGGAAATTGAAGCAATGGTGGTTTGGAACTGAGAATATCCCTGCGGAGATGGTTATTAGAAAGAGCGCTCACTTCGGGCTTTATTTCGTTTTTGCGTTCTTGATATCACTTGCTTTCCACACTTGGAAAAAGTCTTTTCTGATTTCTTCCTTGCTCGGGTTCACGGTTCCCTCAACTTATGCAATATTCGACGAATACAACCAAATTTTCTATGCACGTGGTTCCTCGCTAAACGATGTTATCATCGATTCAACGGGTGCGTTTTTTGGCTCGTTATTCAGCACTTTTGTTATTTTATCCTTGCTTTTAATTAAAAAGTTAAAAGCTATGAGGAGATATGAAGAGAGGTGAGATATGATGATAATTTTCAAAGAATTTTTAATTGTTATTCTTGTTGTTCTTTTTTCTATAGCCACTTTTTCGCAATCTTCAGTTATTTTGTATACTTATGCTCAGGATATTGTACCAAAGTACATTATTCAGGGAAACAGCATTTCGGGTTTTTGTCATGACATAATAGTTGAGCTGAACAAAGAACTGAAGAAGGATAACGTAGAGATTAGGTACAAATCGTCTACGGCAAAGCCAATTCAGCAAATAATCAGTTCACTTTCAAACAAAGAAACCCAGATCTTTGTGGGTGTGCCGCACAGTGAGGAGTGGGAGAAGAATGTTAAATACATTAGACTACCTCTTTATGGTGTGAGGGAAATTTATATTATAAAATCAGACATGGAAAACGTTTTGAATGTTAAGGAAAGCATGAAAGTAGGAGTAATTGGCGGAACAGTAACTGCAAGAAAGATACCGAATATGCCACAAGAGCAAGAGATATTTGAATACAAAAGTATAGCGGAAGCGATAGAAGCTCTCGATAAAGGAAAGGTGGACACATTATTCCTTTCAAGTCTTCCGCTGGGTTATTATATATCCCAAAGCAAAGGAAAGTATAAGTCGATGAATGCACCGTCGGAGAAGTCTTATCAGTACATCGTTTTCTCAAAATCGGTGGAAGATAAGGTTGTTAGAGTAGTAGAAGAAGCACTCAAAAGGATTTTGACGAATAGTGTAATTGACAAACTTATAAAAAAACATGGGTTAGAGGGTTACGTACTTCCCGGAAATGTTGTTGAAATAGTTTTCACGGATTTTAAACCATATGAATGGTACGATGAAAGTAATAAAGCGTACTTAGGAATGGATGTGGAGGTAGTTCGAAAGGTTTTTGAAAAACTCGGGTTTAGAGTCGTTTTTTACACATTTCCTTGGACAAGGTGTCTTGAGCTTATGAAAACAAAGATGTACGATGGCGCAATAAGCGCTATAGAAACTGAAGAAAGAAAATCATTTCTAACCTATTCAAAAGAACCACTTAGTACAGGTTATGAAGTTCTCTTTAAACTGAAGTCGAGTAAAATAGATATTTCATCTACTGAGAGAATTCCGAAAGATACAGTTTGTGGTTATACCGATGGCTATGCTTATGGAGATTGGTTCTGGAACGCAGGTTTCAAGAAGGTTCCCGTAGCTACCGACGAAGATGGATTCGAGTTACTGAAAAATGGTCGGATTGCGTTGTTTGTAGCGAACTTTTTTGTCGGGAAGCGTATTGCACAAGAAATGAAATTAGAAGTTGAGAGTTCTCCGAATTTCAGTGGAAGAAGGTTTATGTATGCAACGTTTTCAAAAAATGTGCACGGTGAATATCTTGCAGACATTTTTTCAAGTAAACTCCGTGAGTTCAAGGGCACAGTTGAATATTTGGATATTTTAAGAAGATATGGAACTACTTACGAAGAGATGTGGGGAAAGTGATTTGTAAAGAAATTTGCAGAACCTAATCCAGAAAGCACATCCCCTTCAGGGAATTGTGATGAATGGCTTCATTTAACTCACTAAATGGTTGTATAATACCTATGAGGTGAATTAAGTTGACAAAAGCCGAAAGGATTAAACAAACAAGGTTAGAAACTAATCAAAAAAGAAAAGAGCAAATCCCTGTCGTTTATCAACTGAAAGTCAATTTGAATTCACTGTCTAAGAAAGACAGACAACGTTTGTTTTTTCTCTTCTCCGAAGCCAAATGGCTGTATAACTACATCGTTGCTGACATTGACAGTAGGCTTAAGTATGAAACATACAAATTGTCCGAAGTCGAAATCAAAGCTGGCGACAAGTTCGAAACAAGACCAATAGAGAATCTATCTTCCCAAATGAGACAAGCGATAGTTGAGAGAATCAAGCAAAGTCTGTATGCTCTTCATAAATCGAAAGACAATGGCAATAAAGTAGGTGAACTGAAGTTCAAAAGCTTTGTTAATTCCATCCCACTAAAACAGTACGATGTAACATTCAAATTCACCAACGAACAGAAGACAAAAGTTAAATTGCAAGGACTCGAAAAGTCCATTCGTGTGCTTGGAGGACACCAGATACCAAAAGAGTGTGAAATAGCAAAAGCAGAGCTTGTAAGGAAAGCAAGTGGGATATATTTGCATGCAACGTGCTACATAGATAAAAGCTTATTCATAAAAACTTGGGAAAACAGAGTTAATCGCAAGCAAGTATCTAAACCAAGAGAATGGAAAACATTCAATCAAGCGATAGCGATAGACTTCAAACCAACAGGAGTAGTTCTTTCCAACGGATTGAAGATAGAATGGAAGATAGAAGAAACGCCAAGGCTAAAGAAATTGCAACGGACAATATCACGCAAACAGAAAGGCTCAAAGAACAGACAAAAAGTTAGAGTCAAGCTTCGCAAAGAATATGAGCACATAACAAACGTAAGGGAAGATATAGTGAACAAGATAAGTTCATTGTTGTACAGGTACGACACAGTAATCTACCAAGATGATAACATCCACGTATGGCACAAGGGACAGTTCAGTAAATCGATCCAAACAAGTGCGGTTGGAGAAATAAAAAGAAGACTGAGGAACAGTCTTCGGGTCTCTACTGTGCTCATAGACAGATACCAGCCGACAACGAAGACTTGTAGCCAGTGTGGGAATGAGCAAGAGATAGAACTTTCAGACAGAGTATACAGATGTGCTATTTGTGGAAACGAAATGGATAGGGATTTGAATGCAACTTATAACCTTTTAAAACTCGTAGGGCTGGACCGGTCCGAAGTTAGGCCTGTGGAGCATGAGACCACTGTCAAGATTTTTGGGGCTAACCCAAAGGTCTTGATAAGCCTTGTGCAATGAAGCAGGAAGCCCATCCCTTTTAAGGGATGGGAGGAGGTCACGTTGCGTTTTCAAAAAACTTCCATGGTGTATACCTTGCTGGTATTTTCTCTGAGAAACTCCGAGAATTCAAAGGAACATCTGAATACAGAAACATTCTTAAAAAATACGGTATTGCATATGAAGAGATGTGGAGTAATTAGTTTGGGTATATTATTACGATGACTCCGGTTTCTTTAGAGGCAAAGTTGTTTTCAAGGGGGGAAAGTAGTGAGAGACTATCGTAAAATTATGAAAAGTATAACTATTCTAATCGTAGTTCTACATTCGATAGTTCTCCTTGCTAAATCTAATTTGATTTTGTATACTTATCCACAGGACGCTGCACCGAAATACATCCTTCAAGAGAATAGTATATCCGGATTTTGTCATGATATCATTGTTGAACTAAATAAGGAATTGAAAAGCGAAAATATCGAAATTGGATACAAATCAAATTCTTTGAAATCGATTTCGGAAATATTTGACGCACTTTCAAGAGGTGAAATACAAACCTTTGTGGGTGCAGCGTACAGTGATGAAAGAGATGCGAAATATTTAAGATTGCCGGTTTATGGTTTGAGAGAGATGTTCCTCATCAGAGCTGATAGAGAAGATGTTATAAGGGGCAAGGATACTTTAAGGATTGGTGTAATAGGAGGAACTGTAACATCAGAAAAGGTTCCACGTATATCCACGCATGTGGAAGTAATATCATATAAGAGTATAACAAGTGCATTGAATTCGCTTGACAATGGTTAGATCGATGCTGTATTCTATTCGAACCTTATTTTAGGTTATTACTTAACTCAGAGCAAAGGCAAGTACAAGATCTTTAGCGCTACTTCAGAAAAATATTACCATTATATAGTGTTTTCAAAATCTGTCGATGAGAGCGTCATAAAAATTTTTGAGAAAGCTGTAAGAAGATTAATGACGAAAGATGTTATAAATCGGATTATAAAGAAATACAATCTTGAAGGTTATGTTCTGCCAGGAAACGTAGTTGAGATACTGACAATCGATTGGATGCCTTATGAATGGTATGATAAAAGCAAAAAAGAATGGATTGGAATAGATGTAGATGTGGTAAAGCGTGTTTTTCAAGATTTAGGATTTCAGGTTATTTTTCACACATTCCCTTGGACAAGATGCATACAACTTATGAAGGACAAGTCCTATGATGGGATAATGAGCTTAAGAATCTCAGATGAGAGGAAGGATTTCCTCACATTTCCTAATGAACCTCTGAGTACTGGGTTAGATGTATTATTTAAACTTAAGTCAAGTAACATAGATCTATCTTTACTTGAGAAGATTCCAAAGAATTTGATTTGTGGATACACTGATGGTTATGCATATGGCGACTGGTTTTGGAATGCAGAGTTTAGAAAAGTTCCTGTAAGTACTGATGAGGTTGGATTTGAACTTCTGAAATCTGGAAGGATCGATTTATTCGTATGCAATTTGCTCGTAGGAAAATATATTGCACAAGGAATGAAGCTTGAAGTGGATTATTCACCCATTTTTGGTGAGAAGATGGTATATTACATCGGTTTTTCAAAGAACTTCCATGGAGCATTCCTTGCTGAAAGCTTTTCTGAACAACTCAAAAGATTCAAGAACACACCTGATTATAAGGGTATCTTAAGAAAATATGGCGTTGAGTATGAAAAATTATGGAAATAAATATTTTTTCTGCTTATGAAGTTTATGATAAAATTGGGATAGATTCTTAGCTTTGAAAAGAGGTGAGAATTTTGAATTCGACAAATATGGAAAAGGGAAAAGTCGAAATACATCTAATTGTCAGTATTATTTCACCCATTATTTTGTTTGCAATTTTTTGGTTAGTTTCTACTAATTATTATTCAGCGTGGAAAAGAGAGCTGTTCTTAAGACTGGATTCTTATGCTGAGAGTCTTTCTTATCCAGTGTGGACATACGATCATCAGGAAATAGAGAAGTTGACGAGAGTAATAACTCAGTCAGCAGGTATAACGGGCGTTTTTGTTTACGACGATAAGAAGCGAGAACTTGGTTCATTTGACGAATCGTATGTGCCAGGTATTTTGGAGCAAGTTCTTGGTGTGAGAGTGTATAATCGGAACGTTAATCTGTTTTATGCCGAAACATTCGTCGGAAGTACAAATTTCAGATACACCGACAGTGCTCCGAGGCTCTTTCTTTTCTACATCTCTTTAATTTTTATTGGTATGTACTTCATCTTATTACTTTTGATCAAGAATCTGAAGAAAAACGAACATTTGAAGGCGCTTGTCAAGGAATTAAACGAGATGAATAACGAACTCGAGATTGCCTTCAACGAACTTGAAGAGGCGCAGAACAAGATAATAAATTCTGAGAAGATGGCCGCACTTGGTAAGTTGATGGTGAACATAGCTCATGATGTAAATACACCTTCAGGAATAATATATTCCTCTCTTACAGAACAACACAAGATCCTGAGTGATATCAAAGAGAAGTTTGAAAAAGACGAATTGACCGAAGAAGAATTCAAGGAGTATTTGAATACGATGTTCGAGCTGAATGATATGATGGTGAGGAATTCCCGTAGGATCATCGATCTTGTGCAGAGCTTGAAAAGAGTAGCTATGAACGAAATGGTTCAAAGTTATGCGAATGTTGATTTAAAATCATTAGTCACAGATGTCCTCAATTCTTTACACCCGAAACTCAGGAAAACACAGATCAATGTAGTGACAGATATTGAGGAGAACTTAACGGTTTACACTATTCCTGGAGCGATAGCTCAGATTCTTATGAATTTAATCGATAATGCAATTGTTCATGCTTTTGAATATGACAATCCTGGTGAAATTAGAATAGAGATGAAAACGGTAACAAGCGGGAACAACAAAGAATTGATGTTTGTCTTTGCAGATAATGGAAAAGGAATTGAGCCTGAAATTCAGAAGCGTATTTTTGAACCTTTCTTTACTACAGATCCAAAATCGGGTTCTGGGCTCGGTTTGAGTATTGTATATCAGTTGGTTTATGAAGTTCTTGGTGGTACAATTGTTGTAGAAAGCATGGTTGGAAAGGGAACGAAATTTATTATTCGTATACCTCTGAGAGAGACAAGTAATTAAGGTTGTCATCAGCATTCTTAATCTTTGCACGTGCCTAAAGGTAGGTGATTGAGTTGGCGAAATTTCTCAAAAAGGGTAGCGAAAAATTAGAGCACGAGCTAAAAGATTTCTGGAAAATCCTTGTTGTCGATGACGAACCAGATGTACATGCAATAACTTCTGTCGTTGCAAGGGACATAGTTTTTGAAGGAAAGAAAGTCAAATTGTACAGTGCCTATTCCTCCCAAGAAGCAAAAGAAATTTTGGAGAATGTTGAAGACATAGCACTGGCCATAATAGACGTTGTAATGGAAGGCGATGACGCCGGACTTGAGTTGGTGAAATATATAAGGGAACAACTTGGAAATAAACTTATCAGGCTCGTTATTCGCACAGGTCAACCCAGATACGCTCCACCAAGAGAAATAATAGTGAAGTATGATATAAACGATTATCGAGAGAAAGCCGAGCTCTCGAGTAATGGGTTTTACACGATGACAATTGCGCGACTGCGCGAGTATCGAGATATTGTAGAACTTGAGAGTCAAAAAAGGTTGCTCGAAAGAGGTAATTTCTATTCATCACTGCTCTTCAGGGACGGCGAAAAGTCGGTCGATGATTATACAACCTATATAGAGAGTATTTTCAATGATTTTGGTAGGATTTTAAATAATGAGGTTGTTGTTAGATATAAAGAGAGTAATGAAAATATATCTTTAGAGCTTCCTGAAGTAAGATTCTTTGATAATATGAACCAAACGGAAGTTATATGGAAGGATGAAAAGGCTTGTGAATTTTTCGTTATGGAATCCGTAGGTTCAGGTAAAGTGATCCAGGTTGAATTTTCTAAGCAGTTGACAGAAACCCAGAAAAATTTTCTGACCGTGATCGTTGATCGTTTTGCATCTGGCATCACGAATTATCTTATATCGAAAGATTTAGTTGAAACTCTTTACAAGATAGTTTATATACTTTCAGAAGTAACAGAAACGAGGTCGTTGGAAACTGGAGAGCATGTCAGAAGGGTAGGAAAGTTGAGCAGATTATTTGCAGGTTTTCTTGGATTTGGAGAAGAGTATCTTGACGTTATTGAAATTGCTTCAATGTTACACGATGTCGGGAAGATAGGAATTCCGGACTCGATCTTAAACAAACCTGGGAGATTGTCAGACGAAGAATTTGAGATCATGAAGAGACATGTTTTGATTGGCTATAAAATCCTCTCGCAAGTTGAGCATCCGATTTTTAAGGTAGCTTCCAATATCGCACTTTTCCACCATGAGAACTGGGATGGTTCAGGATATTTGAAAGGATTAAAAGGTGATGACATACCGGTAGAAGCACGCATAGTAGCTATTGTGGATGTGTACGATGCTTTGATGTCTGATAGGGTTTACAGACCTAAGTGGAACGAAAATGATGTCTTAGAATATATAAAAGATCGAGAAGCTAAAAAATTTGATCCTGAGATTTGCAAAATATTCTTTGAAAAGTACGATGAAATAAGAAAACTGTATATAAAATAGTGTTCAATTGCTCATCATCTTGTCGTTATCATATCTTTCATCTTTTCAAACGTTTTCTCGCCGATTCCCTTAACGTTCATAATTTCATCGATGGACCTGAAAGGTCCATTTTTTGTTCTGTAATTGATTATCTCTTGTGCTTTTGCTGGACCAATACCAGGGAGCTTTTGTAATTCTTCAATTCCTGCGGTGTTTATATTTATCTTCTGTTCAGTCTTGTTAATCGATGGTGGCGTGGAATAGGTGTTTGTTGGTTGGTTCTCCGCGTTGTTGGTAACCAATGTTTGATTGGTGTTTTGAAGAGACTGATTATTTGGTATGCTTACTTTTATCCTATCTTTAAGCTTTTCAAAGGTCTTTTCGCCTATTCCTGGAACGTTCATGATATCTTCAATTTTCGAAAACTGTTGCTTTTCTCTGTATTTTACAATGGCCCGCGCCTTTGAAGGACCTATTCCCGGAAGTGTCTGGAGTTCTTCAAGTGAAGCGGTGTTGATGTCTATAACTGAGGAAGTGTATTTCCTCTGTGCCGATTCTGCGGCTACTTCTAGATTTTCTTCTTGCCCGTAGACACTTTCTTGAACAAGTTTGTTATAGCTCGGTTGATACAAAACACCAGAGAGAACTATAATCAAAGCAAAGAGTATAAAGAATGCTCTTTGACTTGCAGATGCCTTCTTGTGCAGTGCTTTTATATTTTCAAACAGCGAACTAGAAGTGTTTTCTCCGCTATTTCTTCTATCGAAGTTTGAAAATATCATACAAAAAAGTCCCCCCGAGATTCCCCCGCACTTGTACGCTCTAATCACTTAATGTGATTACTGCCCTATTTTAGATACCTTCGCGCCTTTTACGTGACCGTATCTCGACAATTCGGTCCAATCCTGTGAATAATAGAAGCTTTTCGCTTGATTTTCAGAAGTGAATATTCCAAGGCAGATAATGTAACCGGACTTTGTGCTTATACTAAATGCGCTGATTCCGACAGTTCTAAGATTTACGACTGATTTGAAAGCGTCTTTCGAGCTTGAGATTGGGTCAGTAGTGATTGTGTAAATCGACTTTGAAGGGTTAAGTTCTGGCATTACGTTATTTAAGGTCAAAACGTAGTATTTCGAACCAGATCTATCTATTACATAGTTCTGCGTCAACTTTGCAATCTTTAAAGCCGTTTCACCGTCAACTGCGTAGAGATATACAGTCCTTAGCACACTTTCAGGAAAGTTCTCAGCCATCCTTGAAACAAGAAGGTTGTAGTCGAATTTTGTGATGTCTTTCAAATAAGTATTTGTCTCTGGCTGTTGCGGTTCTTGTTTTTCGCCTTTCGCTTGTGCTTGAGTGCTTTGTTCTTGAGACTGTTTTTGCGGCTGTTGAACATTAACGTTTGCCGTCTCGTTGCTTTCTGTTTCGAGCTTTATCATCTGTGAGTTTTCATCTTTCTTTCCTTTTCCTTCCTGCTCGGCTGTTTGTTGGTTCATTTGCGTTGAAGTACTTGTAGCAGCTGTATCGATAGAAACGGCCAAGGAAGTAGCTTCCTTAGCCGGCTCAACGATTATTACCGTCTGAGTGGCGGTTTTTAGAGTTCTTTCAGTTGGTGGTGTTGTATTTGTACCAACTTCTCTTATTACAACCTCAACCTTTGACTTTTGGGCTTTGAGATAAAATGTGTACAGCACAAGTGTTATAGTAATTAGTGAGAGGGTTATTATTACAATGGATAAGACCTTTAAATCAAAATCGGTTATATCCTTCCACTTTCTCGAGCTAATAGGCGTTCTTTGTTTCATGCCTTCTTATAACCCCTCTTCGCAGTATTTGATTGTTAATTCAATTGTCGCTTCCACGTCAGGTTTGTAAACCATTTCGCTTGGGGTGTGGATGTACCTCGTTGGTATCGATATCGTTGCGCTCGGAATTCCGCTCTTTGTTGCTTGATAGCCCGCCGCATCCGTTCCGCCGAATATGAGAACTTCCATCTGGTGTGGTATGTTGTATTTTTGTGCGAGTTCTTTGAGCTTTTCAACGATGTATCTGTTACTTATCGAAGCCATATCTTTAACTTTTATACAAGCACCTTTTCCAAGTTCCATCGGCACCCTCTTCAATCCCTTTGGCGTATCCCCGACACCTGTAACATCGAGTGCTATTGCAACACCTGGCTCAATGTCGTAACCTGCCACATGTGCACCTATGAGCCCAACTTCTTCTTGGACTGCAAAGACTCCGTAAATTGTATTAGTTGGTTTTTTTACTCTCTTGAGTACTTCTATTATAACAGCACATCCGATTCTATCGTCCATAGATTTGCTTATCATGTAATCTCCCTGTTCATGAAAGTAGCTGTCGAATGTACCGAACGTTCCTATCGGGCAGAGCTTTTCAGCTTCTTCTCTTGATTTTGCTCCGATGTCGACAAATAGCTTTTCGAAGGACATCTTCTGGACGTTCGTCTGCAATTCTTCGGAAGTTTCCCCTTCAATGCCAACTATACCAACCACTTCGCCAAACCTGATTCTTGACTGGTATATAGTGTACGGAGAGACCCCCCCAACTCTATCTATCTTGAGAAATCCCCGGTCGTCTATATTTGTAACGACAACACCGATTTCGTCCATGTGCGCATCCAGAAGAACTTTCTTTCCGCTCTTTCCATTCTTCCATACTATTAAATTCCCAAGTTTGTCTATTTTGTACCCGTCGATGTCTCCTTCCAACTCTTCTAAAATAACAGCCGTGATCTGTGACTCCCTACCACTTGGACTCTTAGTTTCTGTTAGCCTTTTTACCAAATTCTCTAATGACGTTGATTTCACCACAAACACCCCCGTTCGATAACGATTTTTGGTATTTTACGATATATGATGGTTAATTCTTAACTCATGTTAGCTTTCCTAACATCCTTTAGAATTATTATAACACACAACCTTAGAATATACACTCCTAAATTGTTCAGAAAAATGCATTTTTCTTAAAGTATACACAACACAACGTATACAAAAAATCAATTCATGCATCGATGCTACATGATATAATTGTTAAATGGATAATTCTTCAATTCGAAATGGTTAGGAGTGAAACTGTGATGGAAAGTGTCGAATTAAAGTCGTTGTCAAATTTGGAGATTTTAGAAAGTTGCACGCTCTGTCCTCGGATGTGCCAAGTGGATAGAAGGACTACCAAAGGCATCTGCGGTGTTGGGTATTTGCCGAAGGTTTCAAATATAGTCTTGCACAAGGGAGAAGAGCCACCGCTTTCTGGCGAGAACGGTGCGGGTGCTGTCTTTTTCTCCGGCTGCCAGATGAAGTGTATTTACTGCCAAAACATGGGGTTTTCTCAGAAAGGTGTCGGTTTCGAGATATCCGCAGAAGAACTCGCTTGCGCGTTCTTAAGAGTTCAAGAAGCTGGTGCTCAAACGTTGGACCTTGTAACACCAACACCACATATTCCCTGGATAGTAAAGGCACTCGATATAGCAAGGGAAAGAGGTTTCAAGCTTCCTGTTGTGTATAATACATCAAGTTACGAGCGTGTTGAAGTGATAAAGGCACTTGAAGGGTACGTAGATATATATCTTGCTGACATTAGGTATACTGACAATAGTTATGGAATGCAATATTCTAAAGTACCTGATTACTGGGATGTTACTCAGAAAGCCATACGTGAAATGTACAGGCAGGTTGGTCCTTTTGACGAAGAGAAGATGAGGGGTCTAATAGTCAGGATTTTGGTCCTTCCAAACAACGTCAGCGGTCACGATAGAGCGCTAGAGTTTATCGCATCACTTGATAAGAAGATTTCTGTTGCGCTGATGTCTCAGTACATACCGCATTTTGGGGCGAAGCAGGACGAACTGATCAATAGGAAAATCACTAAAGATGAATACGAGAGTGCACTCGATAAGCTCATAGAACTTGATTTAGATGGTTGGATGCAGCTTGATGAAAAAGAACGTGTTACAACCTTTCCAGTAGATTGGAGATGCAGAATTTGAGCTGTTACGTAGGCATTGATCCATCAGCAACATTACCAATATCTGTAACAAAAGGCTGTCCACTTAACTGTGCTCATTGCGGTGGACATTACGTAAAACACATGGTTCACGTTAGTGAAATTGAGAAATATGCCGAGAAGTATAAGTCGTTTTTGGTTAGTGGCGGGATGCTTCCAAATGGCGAGATACCGTTTGGAGAGTATCTGGAATTTTTGAAAACGATGAAAGAAAAGTATGACTTGACCTATAACTTCCATATCGGCTTTCCGAAAGATCCGCCTTTTGAACTGGAAAACGTTGCTGATTTGATCAGTTTTGATTTCTACGGCGATGAAAATGTCTTGAAACAAATCTACGGCATAGAGCGCACACCAGAACAGATATTGCAAAGTGTTCTGCCTCTGAAAGTGAAGAAAGTTCCACACATCACAATCGGTGTGTTATGTGGTAAAATGAGTCACGAATATACAGCCCTTGAAATGCTCTCTAAGTATTTCAAAAGTATCGTTCTGAACATCTTTATACCTACGCCGAATACAGCGTTTCAAAATTGCCCAGCACCTGACATAGATGATGTTGTAAAAGTTTTCGATAAGGCGAGAGAAATTTTTGAAAACGTGGTTTTAGGGTGTATGCATCCGAAAGGAGAGTACAGAAAAGAACTACAAAAGAGATTGTGCGGAAAAGTTGATTTTGTTGTAAAGCCTGTCAATAAAAGTTACGACAAAACAGGCTGTTGTTCATTCTATGTAAAATAGTAAAGACAATGTTTGAATCGAATAGAGGTGGTAGTAGTATGAGGAAGAATTTACTGGATTTCAGTTACGAAGAATTAATTGAAGAGTTTAATAAGCTCGGATTGGAGAAATTCAGAGTGGATCAGGTTTGGGACTGGATTTACAAAAAGAAAGTCTTTTCTTTCAGTGAAATGACAAACCTTTCAAAAGAGCACAGGGAAGCTCTCAGTGATAGATTTTTGATCAATATCCCGGAGCTTCTCGATATGCAGATTTCTCAGATAGACAAGACTACGAAATTTCTTTGGAAGCTCGAAGATGGAAACACGATAGAATCCGTTTTGCTATTTCATCCTGATAGGGTAACGGCCTGTATCTCATCGCAGGTTGGCTGTCCTGCAAAGTGCGCTTTTTGTGCGACTGGGCAAAGCGGATTTGTTAGGAATCTTTCAGCTGGTGAGATAGTTGCACAAGTGATAGCTATGGAAAAGGAAAGACGCGTGAACATAGGGAATGTGGTTTACATGGGCATGGGAGAGCCTCTGCTGAACTACAACGAAGTTGTTAAGAGTGTTAAGATGTTGAATCACAAGAAGGGCAAAAACATGAGTATGAGGAGGATTTCCATCTCTACCGTTGGAATCCCTGAGAGGATAGTGCAACTTGGCAACGACTTACCGGAAGTCAAGCTCGCTATATCACTACATGCGCCAACGAACTTTAAAAGAGATATGATAGTACCTATGAACAAAAAGTACTCTGTAGAAGAAATAATTCATGCTGCAAAAGAATATCAAAGGATTACAAAAAACAGAGTAACTTTCGAGTACATTCTCATCAGGGAATTCAATGATTTTGTAGACGATGCTGAGAAATTGGCAGAGCTTCTCAGGGGCATGGGAGCTTATGTAAACCTAATTCCTATTAACCCGGTACCGACCATTGGCGAGATTAAAATGGAGCGGCCGCACCACTGGGCTATCGAGAGGTTCAAAGAGGTTTTAGATAAGCACAATATAGAAAACGAGATACGAAAAGAAAAGGGTACGGATATAGATGCCGCGTGTGGTCAGCTGAGGAGAAGGCATATAGATAAGAAAAAAGCATAAACACAAAACTTGTAATTGGAGGGATATGCTTGATAGATAAGAGAGCGAAAGGAAATATGAAACGTGGACATTTCGCACCCGCAAGGTCTTTAATACTGTTGATACTAACAATATTCGCCGGAAGTTTTCTGGGATTTCTTGCTTTTTATCTTGTGATGTACGTAGATGCTCGAAAAGGGACCGCACTGCTTCCTAATTATGTTGGGGTGGACGTTCAGGTAGCTAAAGACGAGCTATCAAAGAAAGGTTTTAGGGTTGAAATAATTGGCGAAAGCGGAAGAGTCATCAAAATGGACCCGCCAGGCAATACTGTGGTTAAACAAGGTAGGAAAGTGAAGCTCTTTGCACAGAGCATAGTAGAAAAGAGCATTATATTGCCTGACTTCAAAGGCATCTGGTACAAAAGCGTGCAGAATATTCTTGAATTGATAGGTGTTAGCACTATCGTCAGGAACACAAATGAACCCGGGATAAACGGTGTTGTCATCTCTACTGCGCCAACTTCCGGTAACAAGGTTAAGAACGGAGATTTGGTGACTTTGTTTATTAGCAGTGGAACTGCATCTGTAATCCAGCAGCCTACGACTTCATCTGAAGAGTCAGAACCTTCAACGGATGTATCGTTACCGGTTGACGTCATACCACCGGAGATACCGATTGAGTCTTCTCAGGGAACGTCCCAGAGTTTAGAAAATCAGTCGGAGCAACTTCAACAGGAAGAGGGCGCTGGTAGTTTTGAAAATGGGCAAGAAAGTTCAGCTGAAACAACACAGGGAGGTCAGTTTTAGCCGTGAAGTCTGAAAGAAAATTCGCAAGAGTTGTCAAGTTCTATTCGAACCTCCTTGTCGTTGAGGATTTGGAAAATGGAGAACGTTTGCTCTGCAAATTGCGTGGCAAATTCAAGAAGCAAGGTATAAGACCTATCGTTGGTGATATCGTTGAGTACTTGCATATCGTGAAAAATGAGGGCGTTATCGAAAATATATTGAACAGAAATAATGAGCTTAAAAAACCCAGTGTTGCAAATGTTGATCAAGTTGTTATAGTAACTACATTGGAAAAGCCGCAAGTGCCATACGACATACTCGATAGGTTCATTGTCCTTGTTGAGTACGAAAATCTCCCAATAGTAATTGTCCTCAATAAAGTTGATTTGTTAAGTCAAGAGGAGATATCTGAATTTGAGAGTATTTACGGAAAGTTGTATCCCATAATTAAGACGAGTGCACTTCAGAAGATTGGTGTCGATGAGTTGAAAGATAAGCTACATGGCAAGGTATCTGTTTTTGCAGGAATGTCGGGTGTTGGAAAAAGCAGTCTTTTAAATGCAATTGATGAAAATTTGAAACTGAGAACTGGCGAAATCTCTGAAAAACTTGAGCGCGGCAAACATACCACAACCGCTGCAGAGCTTTTGAGAATCTCTTCTGGCGGTTGGGTGGTTGACACGCCAGGTTTTGCGAGCCTTGAAATTTCGCACATACAACCGATCGAACTCAGAGATCTGTTTGTGGAATTCGATAACGAGAAGTGTTTCTTCCCTGATTGTTTACACGTAGACGAGCCAGAATGCCATGTAAAAAGACTCGTTGAAAAAGGGAAAATCCCTGAAAGCAGATACGAGAGCTACTTAAAATTTCTGACCGAGCTTGAAGAAGAACAAGCGGTTTAGCATTAGTCAAATAGTTCCAAAAATTTCTTAAATAGCCTACTAATTTTAAGCTGAAGAGACGTGTTAATAATCGAAGGCATGTGGAAGTCTATGTATCCTTCTGCTATCGCCTTCGAATATATCTTTTCAAGTCTTTCAGCCATTGTATTCATTGACCAATGTTTTTCAACGTACTCAATGCCCTTTACTGAGAGGAATTCTTTTTCTTCGAGTGCTTTTGCTATGGCGTCATAAAATTCTTCCTCGTTTATGCCTGTTGTTATTGCTCCCTCTCCGTTTACCAGAACATTGGCTATACCCTTGTATGCGATAGCAACAACGGGTGTGCCGCTTGCTAATGCTTCGAGGACAACAAGACCCTGAGTTTCGGTTAACGATGCAAATACGAATAAGTCCGCAGCTTTATAATAGTCCTTAATTTCTTTATGTGGTACATACCCTGTGAATATTACCCTATTTGAAAGTCCTTCCTCTTCGAAATATCTTTCAAGCTCTTTCCTCTCAGGACCGTCACCTACTATTAGGAACCAAATCTGGCTGTTATTATGCATGTGTTTTGAAACTACTTTTGAAAGGAATTCCAAATTTTTTTCTTTTGCCAATCTGCCGGCGTACATTAGCAATATAGCGTCGTTCGGGATGTTATATTCAGCCCTGATGTCTCTTTGCGCAGGCTTGGAAAAATCAATGGTATCTATACCTGTAGGCAGTACTTCGATAGGTCTTTCCACACCGTAGCTTATCAATTCGTCTTTAATCTCTTTAGTCGGTGCGATGACAGTGTTCACCTTGTTACAGAACCACCTCGAAAATTCTTCCACAGATCTTCTGTCCGGTGTGAGCGGTGGTGGGACGTAGTGCCTATACTCAGTGAGCAACGTGTGGTAAGTGTGGACGTGCGGTAATTTCAAATCTTTCTGAACCTTCAAAGCTCTAATTCCAAGTGCTAATGGATCATGACTGTGGAGCACGTCTATCTTATGCTCAAGTGCGAATTCAAGTATTTTTATATGATTTGCAAATACAACCCGATGCTGTTTTTCAAGCAAAAAAGGCATTCCCGGGACAACGAGAACACTCTTATCATCTTCTGGTGCAACAGGAGCTACTATGTAAACCTGATGACCTCGCATTTCAAGGTATTTTTTTGACAGATAAATCGAAGTAGCAACGCCGTTGATCTGAGGAATATACGTATCAGAAATCATCAGTACTCTCACAATGTTTCACCCTTGTCTGTTTTATCGTTCTCTACCTTTGCTTTCCTTTTTCCCGAGATTTTTGAAGGGCTTCTGTCATGTTTAGATACCAGAAGAATGAAATGAATAGGCTTCCCAAAAGCCCGGCCGATGTCACAAAACCAAACTCTCGTAACAGCTGACCGCGAGCAACGAGGAAACTTGCAAAAGATGAGACGGTTGTAAGTATCGACATAATGACAGCTTTTTCAGTCTTTATTATACTTTCCTTACCGTATTTGACGCTATGGTCAAACTCAACTAAACTGTCGACACCTATGCCTAAGAATATCGGTAACGTCAAGAAGGTTATAAATGTGGTCTTGATTCCAACGATGTAAGAAATGCCAAGAGCAGCGACCGCATTTAACATAGTTAAAACTATTATATTAAGCGCTTTCCCAAAATTCCTAAAATCCATATAAAGCACGATTATTTCAATTATAAGAACCAATCCAAAAACTAATATTGTAGACATCAGCAGCTCGTTGATTATGTTGTAGAACAAAACAGAGTAACCGTAGACCTTGTAATCTTTCATTGAATCAAAAAATATTCTAATGTTATTTCCTTCCCATATATTCACAGATGGCGTAACATATGCTAAGAGTAATCTCTTACCGGTTATGTCGGTATAGAAAAGGCTCGGTATATCCTTCTCCATGATTTTGAAGAGGTCTTCCAAGTTCGATATATTCTTTATCACGTCAACTGTTGATACGAAACTTTCGTAAAGACCGTGCTTCTTGAATAGAACTTCTAAGAAAGGCGTATTTGTGAGTTTGAGCACCTCAAGGTATATATTTGAATGTTCTTCAGCTACCTTTTCTGGGTTTTGAATAAACGTAAGTATCGAAAAATCTGACGTTATAAGCCCTCTTTCTTTGAGTTTGTTAATGTAATCGGATAATTTTTCGGAACTTTCGGCGGCTATGACTACATCGCTTGATGCAACGCTTCCGAATTTCTCTGAAATAATCTTGCTTGCAATATTTGTTTCAGATTTTTCCGGGATAAGACTGGACGTAGTGTAAGAAAAGTGCAATATCGAATAAACACCTATACCTGTTAGTATTAATGTGAGGATTATTGTGAAGGTCATTAATACGCGGCTTTTTCTTACGATATCCACTATACGTATATAGGTATCTCTTTCTCTTTTCCTGAATTTGTTTATAAATTTATCGTGCATGATTGGAACAAATGTGTTGAATACGAAGAAATACACCGAAACACCAAGCGAAACAGAGATTCCCATCTGCTTAATTGCGTTCGAAGGACTTAAAAGCATTCCCAAGAATGCGAGAGCTGTTGTCAGCATTGAGATAAATGCAGGTCTGAAATTTTCTACGAATGCTTCGATTATACTCTTTTGAGAAATTCCATCTATGTTAAATCTTTCCTGGATCCTTGTGACTATGTACATTGCATAGTCTATACCCATTCCGAGAAGCATCGCGTTGACAAATGTTGTTACAATATTCAACTCTCTCAAAAATACAGCTATCAGTCCGAGAGTTATTGCCATAGACATTATTAATCCAGCGAAAAGTATCAAAAGTTCTAATACGTTTCCAAATCCTAAGAGGATTATCACTACTATAGCTGCTATTGAAATGAACGTTGTCAGCGTGAAATCCTTGCTGGCTTGTATATTAGATTCGTAAGCAGACATAACGCCACCTGTGAAGTAAACAGTTAGTTTCTCTTTTTCCTCTATCTTTTTTGCTTCGATTTTGAGCTTTTCAACAGCTTCCGTGACAAACTTTACGTCTGACATCGGTTTTTTCATGGAGAAATTCATTACCATTAAATCTTTGTCAGGAGAGAGGAGGTAGTATTTTTTGATGCCAACTTTTTCAACAAGGCTTTCCAAATAGCTGTTTAAGTCATACACTGCCACACCTATATTTCTCCAAAAACGGAAGTCTACAAGCGTTCTTGGTTCAACTTTTGTAAGTGACTGATAGTACTTTATAGTGTCTCCGACAGAGCTTTCGCTTAATGCTAACATTCCATATTTTACGAGAGTTTCTGGATTATCAAAAGGTTCAGCTTGATATACATAACCACTCTTTTCAAATGTTTCTTTAAATTTTTGAGCGATCGAATCAGGATCATGGTTCTTAGTTCCTGAAATGGCAATAATGAGAGTATTTGATGTCACCTTCTCTGAGGTGTACTTTACCAAATCTTGGAATCTTGGGTCATCTTTTGGAGCGAGACCTGTTATGTCGGCATTTACTTTGAGCGAAAATGCTGCGTAAATGCCGAGAACAATCGAGATTATAAAGAGTGTGATAATTACCCTCTTAGAGTTTTTTAGTATCCTTTCTACATACCACCTTGCAAATCTTTCCAATTTATCTTGACCTCCACCATAATAGAATTAGTAACGCTATACCGTTGAATATAATTATAACATAGCGTTTTTTTAAGTTTGGCTTTACAAGGTTTGAAAGTAAGTAAGAAACAACAAAACCGTAGTGGAACGAATATCCGTACCATCCAATAACAAATGCGAATACTGGTGTAAGAGAGTATACTATTAATCGTTCGACTTCTTTGAAGACGTCTTTCGGTTCTAAAAAAAGGCTCGAAAAGAATATAAGCGACGGAAGGTAGAGTATAAAAAAGTTGAAGAGTTCAGCATCGAGAAGGAAAACATTTAGATGCAAAACCCTTGTTGACCACGTGTAGAGTACAAAAAGCAAAATCAAGGCTAAAATAGACTTCACCATCTCGTCAAAAGAATTAGTCTTTGCCATAACCGTTTATGCTCCTTATTTTCCATCTATTATAATTTCAACTTTGTACTTTTCTGAGATCATGTTGACAAGTTCTATATCTGATTTATTAAGGTTAAACGATGAATTTTCTCCATTTAACGCCATGTATAGCGCATCTCCGAATGTTAGATTTGAACTTGTGGAAATACTTATCGCTGGATACCAGACAAGTTCTATATGCTTGACTTTATATTTTATGTTTTCTATTCCATAACCCCACCAATAGTGCCAAACTCTTTTTGTGATCTGTTTCAGTGCGCGGGGATCTTTTATTCCGTCAAGTATCTTTTCCAGTTGTTTTGAACTTTCGGGAATTTTTATTGAAATATTGTATTCTAAGAAGAAGAGCTGTTGGTTCATTTCATTTACTTTCTTTTCTAACAGACGCTTGTAAGGATTTTTTACAAAAACAGAGGGAGAAGGTAGAACCTCCTCCTCTGTTAATGGCCTTTTGTGCAAGGTTAACGTTACTAAAGCAAACAGCGAAATTATGAATATTGCAAGAGCATAGAATTCTAACTTCATCCGTCTCTATTTTCCACCAGGCTGTGTTAAGTAGTCAAGAGCGGTTTTTATGACTGGATCTTGCTGGTCGACTTCAATTTCTGTCAGAGTATAAGACTTAGCTTCGACTTTTCTTGAAGTACTTGTGGCAATTTCTGTCACTTTTATGTTTGGTTCAATTCCAATCTTGTGTATGTCTTTTCCTGAAGGTGTTATGTAGTGCGCTATTGTTAGGAACACAGTACCACCATTGCTCAGTGGGAAGCCACGTTGAACAGAACCCTTTCCGAAAGTTTTCTCACCTATCAAAACACCCCTATTGTTCTCTTTAATCGCTGCTGCAACTATTTCAGAAGCGGATGCAGAACCGTTGTTAACAAGTACAACAACTGGGATCTTCGGATAGTTGTTGCCTTGACTGATGTATCTATCTGTTATCTTTCCATCTCTATCCTTGACTGAAACTATTACTTTTCCAGAATCTAAGAACATGTTAGATACCTTGATAGCGACATCGAGAAGTCCGCCCGGATTGTTTCTTAGGTCTATTATGAGTGCATCAGCTTTCTGATCATAAATCTTCCTTAGAGCCTTATCCAACTCTGTTGGAACTGGTTCGTTGAACTTTGTTATGAGCACATATCCAATTTTCTTGCCATTGTATGTTGTGATGCCAGATTTTACCGGGATTATTTGTATAACTTCACGGACTATAGTTACTTCGATTACTTCATTGCCTCTCTTTATAGTTAGTTTGACACTTGTCCCAGGCTTTCCTCTCATCTTGTTCACAGCTTCCATGTACTCCATCTCGCTGACAGGTTGATCGTCAATACCGATTATGAGGTCTCCGGATTGTAATCCCGCACGCCAAGCTGGTGTTCCGTACATTGGGCTTACTACTTTAACAGCTCTGTTTTCGCTATCGTAAGTTACCTCTATGCCAAGACCTCCGTATTGGCCCTCCATTTCTATCTGCTGTTCGTTCATCTGAGAAGCTGGATAGTAGTAGCTGAAGTCATCTCCAAGGCCTTTAACCATACCATCAATTGCTGAATCGATGAGTTTGTCAAAGTTCACATTTTTGATGTCGTAATAGTTGTAATTTATTCTGTAGAGCGTTTCATATAGTGGGGAGATATAGTTAAGTAACTGCGTATCCGAAGCGCCCGATAATATAAGACTTGAGCCGATAACAACTGCAATTACAAATACATATGAAAAAATACCCTTAACCACACTTTTCACAGAGCTCACCTCTTTCCAGGTTCATAACTTCTCAGAATATTTGTTATTACTATTTTCTTTCTCGTTATCAATATTCTCGGAAACTTGTTCAATCTCTTCTGTTTTGATAAATGAATTTACCTTCCTTGCGAAGACCAAAAATGTTGTGTGTGCGACCATTCTATCAACAGGTCTGAGTCTGTTCGGATAAGGCTTGTACTGTCTCATGAGTGATTCCCAAACCTCAACATCAATGAATGGGAGCTCGTACATCTTTTCAAGGACCATAGAGACTTGATTAACTGTTGGGCATATGACTCCCATCATTCCACCACCTGCAAGTGCCTGCCAACATTGTTGTATGTAATTCTCTGGATCCGGTACGTCGAGAAGCAACGCATCAATATTTGTTTCATCAAAACCCATAGAGATATCTCTGAGTTTTAGCTCGACTCTATCAATTAATCCCCACTCGGTAAGGTTTTGAGTTGCAAGGTTGTAAAAATCCTCGCGCCTCTCGTATGCATAAACCTTTCCATTTTCTCCAACAAGCCGAGCCATCGCAGCACACATTGCACCACTGCCAACTCCTGTATCAATGACTCTCTTTCCAGGTTTTATATCAAGTTTCAGCAATATGTAACTCGAATCTTTTGGGTAAATGATTTGGGTCTTTCGCTTCATTGAAAATATATCGTCGATATACGTTGGCGGTAGAATATAGTAGGACTTATTTGTCTTTCCTATTTTGACAATATCTCCGTAGTTCATGCCGATAATCGAGTCGAACTCAACTACACCCAGATGTGTTCCTTTCTTTTTTCCAGCTTCAACTTTTACAAGGAATTTTGTACCGTCTTCGCCGTAGAGTAAGACTCTGTCCCCATCCTTTATCAACGTTCGCCACCTCAGCTTTTATTCTTTTCTTTATTTTCTATTTTAACACGTGAATATTTAAGTGCAATAATGTTACTGAGAATAAGTACAGTCAGTACCACACCACTTATTCTTGAGCCAAAAATATCAAGTAGTCCTCCGGTTAGGACGATGATTAAGTACAACAAGAGATTGTTAGCAGCATTAACACAGACGCGAGTGTCTTCTAAGAATTGGAACCTGTCTGTACTTGTTAATAGTGAATTGCTTTTCACGACTTCTTTTCCAACCGATTTGAGTGTGACTTCCAAAAGCATGGCTACAAAGAAAACTATTAAGTATATTAGCGATATGTTTGTTGTAAGATAAATTGAAACCAAAAGTGCAGCTGTAAGAACCAAAATCATCGGCGTTAAATTTTCCAGAACAGAAATAATTCTTTGGAAAAATTTCGTGATAACCAAACCAAATAGACTTCCTAAAAAGTAATAAAAAATTGCGAACGCGGAGGCAAAAATATCTTGAGTTCTAAAGAATACGTAGAGTGGTAAAAGATACTGAAAACTGTAACTATTCAAAAGCATTGAGAGATTTTTGCCTTCTTTGAAGAAGATGTTTTTCAAATCGGATATATCCAATTTTACGAAGTTTTTCTTAGTGCTTTCATAAATTTGAGTCTTTTCTGTAGGTGACAGCTTTATCTTATATTTCTTGTCCTCCACTATGAGGAAAGCTACTGCGAAAACGGAGAAAAGAAAAATCATAGCCGGGTATGAAACCGTCTCTTTTTGCTTATAAGTACTTATGGAATATGCGTAAGAAAGCAAAGCTCCAATGACGAACCACATTTTAGATTGAAATCGTATTATGTTGTCATAATTGTAATTTTGCTTGTCAGAAAACAGGCCTACTAATGCAAGGGTGTATACGTAAACAGAGAAATTGAAGAAGAAGATTACAACTAAGAGAATCGAGGCTGATGTCAAATTTCCGATCATGCTGTACACAACAGTTAAGAGAAAAGCTGTCAGCGTTCCAAATACTATTAGGTATGGGGTTCTTCTGCCAATCGCTGTTCTTGTAAGTTCTAACAATAGCGTTAAATATGGCCTCAGAAGTATAAAAATTACTATTTCTGAATAGAAAATTGCCAACAGAAGAGCCTTTGGTAAGTCATAGGTGTTTAAGAGGTATGACATCGAATAAATATAAGTAGGCAGTAACGTGCCTAAGCCAAAAGCACCGAACAGTAATATTATCATATCTTTGATTGTTTTTGAATTCAGTTGTCTTTCCTTCTTAGCGAGTGATCGCATACTTTTCACCCTAACATTTCCTAATCTCTTCTTTTTGAGTTCACGACTCATCTGTATCTTTCCACAGTGAATCTGAGAATTTCAAAATCGTCATCGTATATTCCGGCTTTCAATTTGGCAATTCTTATCTGCTCTTCAACGGTGTCAACACCTTCTATGTCTGGAAGTAATAACCCTCTCCTCCAGCCTTTTTGTACGATTATTCCATATTTCTTTGGATCAAGCTCTTCGATGCTCCTTACTGGCTCGTAAGGGCTTAGAATGTCGACATTGACTACGATATTGTCAAGCTCATGAGGTTGAACTGGTGGAAATCTCGGATCTTGAGTTGCAGCAGCTATAGCATTGTCCCGAATTTCGTACGCCAAGTTCTCTCTTACCGGAGCAAATGTACCTATGCAGCCGCGCAGCGAACCATCGAGGTTGTGGAGTGTAACGAAGGCCCCTGCTTTACGTTTAAAGAGCTCTTCTGGTAAGTCGGAATGTGGTTCTATTTTCTTTCTGTGAAGTACATAATTCTCTATCACTTCTATTGCCCACCTTACAAATGGGTGCTCGCCTATCATTCAAATCCCCCCCTTGTGTTACTAATCTGTTTAAGAAATTAAGTTTTCTGTCTTTTCATGAGGTCTATGATAAGCTGTACTTCACCTACTCCCATTTTCATTCTCTTCGCTATCTCAACAGGTTCTATACCGCTCAGGTACATGTCAAATATTATATTTTCCTTCTTTTCTTCCACAAGCTCTTCAGTCATTTTGTAGGATTCGTAGAGTTGTTCGTCCTCGCTTTTGACATTCTTGGCCTTTTTGTCAAGCTCTTTAATGCTATTCACATTACTTGCATCCAAGCTTCCTACTTCTATATTTTGATACGCTGGTTTGTAAATTTGATTCACTAATGACGGATTTTCAGTTGGCTGGTTAGTCTCCTCGGACGGTGCTTTCACAAGTAGTGCCGAAAGAGATATGTACATTTCGTTTAGTTCTTTTATTAAGCTTCTTGTCTCTTCCATTTTCTTATCCAGTTGTTCAAGTTTGGAATCTACAAAGATGCGCACTTTACCTATAAGTTCGACGAGTTTCTCCTCCTCCTCCTCTATCTTCGTCTTCTCATTCTGACTTTTGAAATTTTGAAGAAGGTATACTGCCCAGGCAAAAGCAAGTGTGCTTATAGTCGCAAGTATAACAAACCAGTTGAACGCTGTCATATTTCATCCCCTCTTAAATACTATTTTCGGAAAGAATTTTATGTCTTGACCTTTCCACAGTATCAGAGAATTCAAAACTTTAGTCGGTGTTGGCTCAACGCTTTCTAAGACTGCACCTTCGGGCAGATGGACTTTCAAGTTGGAATTTTGTAGCTGGTTCATCGTTATATTTCCCATATCGAGCACGTAGGCTGAGTTATTTTCTTTTACAAGCCCCCTCAGAGTTACGACTTCAACAATTTCCAGTAAATCATCCTTATGGTTAACTTGAGATTTGAAATCAACTACGTCTATCGTCTTTCCTATTTCTTTCGAGATTTCAGAGAAGTACTTTTTAAAAGTTTCAGCAGATGTCTGTTTATATGCTTCAATATATTCACTTTTCTTCTTTTCCGTTTTGAAAAGTAGTCCACTCGTTGTTGTTATTGTAGCAACAGGTGAATAGTCAACATATATGTCGGAATCGTAGTATTCAATTGTAAAGTTCTGACCTCGCATAAACAGAGTAACAATATCGACGATTAAGAAAAAAACAACCACAAATATTAGAATGTATAGTGCAGACTTACTATTCACATGATCATCTCCCAACCAAGTTTTTCATTAAGAATCTTTCCTTAGATTTGTTCCTAAAATCTGATATGATTTTTCCAATTGCATAAAGCACGATCAGAAACTCAAACCTTCCAGCAAACATTCCAATTATCAAAGTCCACATCGCTGTCAGTGGCATATCAGGTGAAGTTACTCCGCAGCTCAATCCTACACCATCCATAGCCGAAGCAAATTCAAAGATAGCACGTTCCATATCATACCCATGTAGCATAAGTATAAGTGACCCGATTGAGAGAGACAGTATGTACATCATAAAAATTAGTAGTGCTTCCTTTACGTTTTCATCTCCTATAACCAATTGTTGTTCACCCTTGAACAGAATTTTCTTTTTAACTGTCCCCTTAGGTAATATGAAATTTTTGATGCTGTTATAAATGGTATTTATGATAATCCAAATTCGGAATTGCTTGATACCACTCGATGTTGAGTCCATGTTTCCACCTGCTAACATCAGCATGACTAAGACAAACATAAAAGGAGAAAAAGAAATCCATTTCTGTTCGCCCAGCGGCAGTGTTTGAAAACCAGTTCCTGATACAGCAGACACTGTTTGGAAAAAGATATATCTGAAGCCTTCTCCGAAATTCTTGAAGAATTTTTCGAGACTGTATATGGTTAATATAATGGAAAAGAAGAATGTGGAAATTGTCATTAGCCAAGGTTCGCCATTTTTTAAGACAGCTCTTATATTTCCCTTCCAAAATGCGTAATGTATTCCAAAGCCGGTAGCGCCTAAGAACATCAGAACTATTACGATAATCTCGATTGTAAGATTGTTAAATTCACCTATGCTTCCATTTCTTGTGGAAAAACCGCCCGTTGCAAGTGCCGTCATTGTATGATTAAGCGCTTCGAACCAATTCATGCCAGCAATCTTTAAGGCAATCGTTCCAGCGACTGTATAAGAGACATAGATCGCTACAATTATTTGGGCTGAACGTTTTATGTTTGGAACAAGGTTGTCAGAACGACCTTCCGACTTGTAGAAACCAGCCGCACGCGGTCCCAAGACAAGTCCGAGCATCAAAACGGCAAAACCTGCGCTTCCAACCCACTGAGTAAAAGACCTCCAGAATAATAAGAGTTTAGACAGTTTTGTTACGTCTGTATACATAGTTAAACCCGTACCAGTTAACCCGCTTACAGACTCAAAGATCGATTGTGAGAACGTCAGATTGCCTATAAGCATGTATGGTAAAGCTGAAAGAATGGATATTACAATCCATGTGAAAATTGTTAAGACTGCACCATCACGATAAGTTATTGTTCCTGGATCGGAGACTCTTATAATCAAACCGGTAAGGAATATAATTGCCGAAAGAAGTGCTGGCAGAAGAAAACCGTATGAATTGCTCAGCTCTTCTGGATAAAAAAGGCACAGTATAAGGGGCGCGATTACAATAAAAGCATATTGTGATATAACGAGTGTGAAGGCTTTGTATATTCTCAAATATCGTTCAAGCATCTATGTCATTTCACCGCCTTGGTTATTGCGTATTTACATTCTGAAGAACGCTTCAGCTTCCGAACGCCTTTCTGAAGCACAGACAATAATTAATTCATCCCCTGGTTCTATAACAGTATCGCCGCGAGAAATTATGAATCTGTTTTTCCTTATAACCCCAACCACAAGCATATCTTGAGGTACGTTCAGTTCTTTCAACTCTTTATGAGCTATTTTTGAATCGTATTCAATAGGAATCATTAGCACTTCCGCGCCTTTATTCGTGAGCTCTTCTTCTAAATCCTTCATCACCTTATTTCCGAAGAGGAGAGGTTCTATGTTGTTCATTATCAAGTCTGTAACCTTGAGAGTCCTTATCCCGTATCTTTGGAAAATATCCTCATTTTCTGTGTTATTAAGCAACGTTACTACGTTCTTGACCTTGTAGTATTCTTGGACAAGTCTCGCTATGAAGAAGTTTTTTCTGTCCCGTTCTGTTAGGAGCACTATGATGTCGTTAGGTTCTATTTGTAACTGATCCAAAACATATTTTGAAGTTCCGTCGCCGTTTATAATTGTTGCGTTCAATGTTCTTGAATATTCATCGCATAGTTCTTTGCTTTTGTTTACAAAATAAACGTCATAACCGCTCCCTATGAGTCGCTTGGCAAGGAAGTAAGGTACTCGTTCTCCACCAATTATTATTACTTTCACTTCGCCTCACCATCCATGTCCTCAAAAACTTCTTGGACTTCAAAACCTTCGAGTATTCGCCTCTCTGACGTGTAAACTGCAAGGTGAATTGGTGAAATAACCTCTATGCCACTTTTTTCAAACAATTCAACATTTTCTTTATTGTTAACGAGCGACAAAACTTTTGGTATTCCAAATATCTTTGCTCCAACGGTTGATATGAAGTAGTTTGTTGTGTCATCCTCCGTTGTACTTATTATTATATCTGCCCTTTCAGCTTTTGCCCTACTCAACGTTTCACGTTCAGTTGCATCACCGATTATAACGAATCCGCCATAGTCTTCAGGCAATAAAGAAAGTGCATCTGGATTTTTGTCTATTATGGTAACGTTGAAACCTATTTTTGAAAGCCTTGTCGCGAGCTCAAGTCCAATTTTGCCGCACCCAACGACTATAACATAGAATTTGAGATTAGTCCGTGTCAATTTCTTCACCCTTTCTGTAACCTCTTTGATTAACATCTAAGGCTCTTGCCGCATTTCTGTGCCTTTCAGCAAGTTCGTGGTTGCCGCGTTTTTCTATTATCTCTGCCATTAGATAGTGAGGAATCGGAGAGGAAGGCATGAGAGAGAACATGACCCTGACCAACTGCTCGCCCTTATCGAGATCACCAGGAAAATTCGAATGTATCAACCCTTCTGCTTCTCTCAAGTACTTCTCGAAACTCTCCTTCTGGTACTCAAGCAGAGATTTCAACTTCTTTCTGAGTTCGTCTTGAGTGAATGGCTTAGCAAGATAGTCAACTGGCGTGTACTTGCACACTTCTGCTATATCTTCCGGCGTTGCAAATGCGGATATTATCAGCACAGGTGTAAAGATTCCGCGTAACCTTAACCTCTTGATGAACTCTTTTCCGTCGAGTTCATCTTCTCCGTTGAACTTAATATCTGTTGTAATTACATCGAATTTATGTTTATCGCATATTTTTAAAGCCTCTTCAACGCTCTCAGCTTCCATTGGTTGGCATTCGTACATAGTGGAAATCATTCGAACTAAAAGGTTTCTGACATGCTTTTCATCATCAACCACCAATACATCTATCATATATCTTCGCCTCCTTCTTTGGAAATTATACCACAATTTTCTTAACATGCATATTTTAATGGTAGAATTAAGTATCTTATTGTTTGGAGGTGGTAAAGGTGGCTAAAGGGTTTGGTTACAGAAAGTTACTTGTCCTTCTGAGCACTTTGCTGTTGCTTCTGAGCTCTGTGGTTGCACTTTCTGACGTACTTACTCAGTATAAAGGCGGTTGGGCGGACAAAGTGCTCTATATGATCATGATCGATAGGTTCAATGATGGTGATCCGTCAAACAACAACCAAGCCAATGTTGAGTACGATCCAAGGGATGGGGCAAAATACAGCGGTGGAGATTTGAAAGGTATAACCGATAAAATAACATACATAAGAGGTATGGGCATAGACGGTATATGGATAACTCCACCTGTTGCCAACCAGTGGTGGGATCCGTGGGTCAATTACGGTGGTTACCACGGCTACTGGGCGAGGGATTTTAAAAAGGTGGACGAACATTTTGGAACACTTGCAGATTACAAAGCACTTGCTGATGCGCTGCATAACAACGGTATGAAGTTGATACAAGACATTGTGGTCAACCATGTTGGAAATTACTTTAGATTCAGAAATGGAAAGTTTGAGCTCAATACTGGTAGCATACCAACATCAGCTCCTACTCAGTATCCGTTTAACTTGAACAACTACAATGACCCGGCGCAAAAAGAAAAGGCTATATACCACTGGACACCGGATATCACAAATTACTCTGATCCGAACCAAAAGCTCAATTATCAGATGAGCGGACTGGATGATCTGAATACTGAAAATCCGGAAGTTGTTGAGGCTTTGATAGACGCTTACTCTTACTGGATCAAAGAAGTTGGTGTCGACGGGTTCAGGGTAGATACAGCGATGTACGTTCCAAAGGAGTTCTTCGACAAGTTCTTCAAAGGTGAAAAAGGAATTTTCTCGCTTAGAAAAGATTTCATAGCATTTGGCGAGACGTGGCTTTCCGGGAAGCCTCTGGAATATACATCGGATATGGAGATAGCATCGTATTTTGATCACGGCTTCAATTCCATGCTCGATTTCACGCTCATGGAAGAGATAAGGAGGGTTATAAAAGGCGGTCAGCCAACAGAATTTTTGGCGTACCGTATGAAAGTGAGAAATGAAATACTTAAGAAAGGTTTACTTGTTACGTTCATCGATAACCACGACATGGAGAGATTTGGTAAAGGAGTTACACCGAATATCACAATGCAGGCACTTGGCTTCTTACTCACTCTACCGGGTATGCCAGTTATATATTACGGAACAGAACAATATTTCGAAGAAACAAGGGCAAGCATGTTCAAAGGCGGTTGGGGCTCTTTTGGGGAAGACCATTTCAATACCAACAGCGATATGTACAGATTTATAAGAGAAGCTATAGAATTTAGAAAAGCCCATCCGGCAACACGCTATGGCGAGGTCAACATACTGCTCTCTGAGGTAAGAGGTGCGGGACTGCTTGTATACACGCTGAAATCCTCCGAAGAAGAACTCTTTATAATCATGAACACCGCAAACGATGCGAGGATATCGAACTTCAAGACTTCATACGAGCCAGGAACTACACTCGAACCCATATACAACGCAACCGGTGGAATAAGCTCGCCTATAGTTGTCAAGGAGAACGGTTACATAACAGTAAGGATACCTGCACGTACATTTACGGTTTTCGCAATTTCGAAGGACAAGTCTGAAGTTTATAAACCAACTACGAAAGTAAGTGTGAGCATTAAACCAAACGAAAAAGTAACGGCTCTGAAAGAAATTCTTGGAGAAACAGACGCGAGAACAGTCTATGTCTACTTTGACAGAAAAGCTGAAAGTGAGCAGAAAATAGAACCGAAGAATGGAAAATTCTCGTTTGTTATTGACCCATTCAAGTTAGATCCCGGCGAACACGTACTCCTTGTCAGGGCGGTCGGAAAGAACGTAAGGGACACGGTATACACTGAGGAGATTAAGTTCATTGTCGAGCTTGAAAAGAAGTTGCTTGCAGAGGCAAAAGACCCGGCGGATGATGATATAGGACCAAGCGGTACATACATCTATCCAACAGACGCTACGTTCAAGCGTCAAATGGATATACTTGAAGCAAAGGTAGAAAGCATAGGAAGTACCTTAGTAATATCCGTGAAGCCACGCGATTTAACAAAGAGCTGGGGACCACCGAACGGATTTGACCATGTTACATACCAGATATTCATAGATGATCCAAGCAGAAAAGGCACAGGAGTTCTTCCACTGCAGAACTATGCATTCGACAACTGGGATTGGGATTGGGAGGTATTCGCAACTGGTTGGTCGAGTGCGATATACACAGCTCAAGGTTCTACGAAAGACAAGTTCGGTACACAGCTTGGTTCACCTGAAGTTTTTGTTGAAGATGGTTGGGTGAAGATAATCGTCAAAGGCGACTGGGTTGGAAATCCTTCATCTTTCAGTGGCTGGACTGTATACGTAACGAGTTGGGATTACGATGGAATAGAGAGTAAATTCAGACCATTGCAACAAGAACCTAAGGCATACATAATGGGTGGGGGCAATCCGACGGATCCGCTTATAATGGACGATGTATGGCTCGAATTAGAATAATAGTTGGTTAATTAACAAAACCCACCTCGGTTAAAGAGGTGGGTTTTTAATTATCTTTATTATTTTCTGAGAACTCTTGGTGTAGTTGTTAGGCTTAAAGTATAACCTTCCTTAATAAGTCTGACTTCGATGAACATTGCAACGTTTCCTTCGGCATCCGGAGCGTTGAACTTCACAACAGACTTTTCTCCATCATTTTGAATTTCAAGATCAACACTTTGCCAGTAAGATTTTCTGAAATCCAAGTTATTCGACGTTGCGTACCATCCTTTCGCATATTCTATCTCTTCTTCGGTCTCCAAAACGATCGAACTTTCTTCATTTTTCCAATGCAGAACTGGATACTTTCCCGAAACTGATATTGCGAAGAATGCTCTTATTGTATTGAATATTTCGACCGTATTTGAAATATTGTGACCTTCATTTGGCAGTACCAATACGTACTTGGGTGCCGCCAGATTTTCGAAGTAAACCTCAGAGGAATCGACGACCCAATATGGGTCGTTAGAACCAAGAATTATCAGCTTTGGCACTTTTATATCATAATAATACGGGTCTATCGATTTAACTACTTCAAAAATCTTCTCGTCATTCTTAACCATTAACTCGGTCAAGCCAAGTTTTGTGTAGTCTTTGATCTGATCGCTGAACGTTCCGTAGTATTCCAGCTGTCTTTTCATCTGCTCTTGGAGATTGAGATTGTCGTATACAATAGGGGCTATAGCAAATACCCTTTTGTCTATCGCACCGGTCAAGTATGTTGTCCATCCTCTCTTAGATGCGCCTGTTATAAGGAATTTTTCGACGTTCAAACCTTGGTCTTTGAATATTTGCTGCAGACAATCCATTGTAGCCACGACGCTCTTAACCATCGGAAAGAGCAGTGGCCAGTCTTCTTCCCGTGTTTCCAAGTATTTTGCAAGGGTATACGCAATTAGTGCATCTTCTCTCAAACCAAAGAGAGGTTGGTTAGGTATATCCCACAGTATCGCAAAAGGTGCGCCTATACTTTCAGCAACCAGTGTGTACTCGTTTGCTCTTGAGAGCGGGTCACGAGGAGCTGAGCCTGTGACGAATATTATCCCATGTTCCTTGTGTGGTAAACGTCTCGGTATATACACTGCAACTTTGTGGTTCCATGTTATACCACGCCATGTTTGGCTTTGGATGTTTAGCAGTATCCATTTTCCACCAACAGGTGAGTTTGATAGTGAAAGTATTTCATACGACGGCGTTCCTGAATTATCGAGATATTTTTCAAGCAAACTACCTAAACTGACCGAGTGGAGAGATATGAGTACTGAGAGCACAAGTATGATGTGTTGAAAAGATTTTATACGTATAGTCATGTCTGCTCACCTCCTAAATTAATTATACACCCTAAGCGACCTACCTAAGCTAATCTGGGCTAATCATTGAAAACTTCAACAAATAGATAAAAGTGGTATAATTTAGGTGCAAGGTTCTGAATGAAAATTTCATTGTTGTGAATGTTCAAAATTGTCGAAAGGAGGGAATTTGTATGGAAAATTTCGTTTTCCACAACCCTACGAAACTGGTTTTCGGAAATGGAACGGTTGAGAAAATCGGAGAGTTTTTAAAAAAAGACGGAATCAAGAGAGTGTTAATGCTCTACGGTGGAGGTTCTATAAAAAAGAACGGAGTTTATGAAAAGGTTGTAAGATCACTCGTCGAAAACGGTATAGAAAAGGTTGAAGTCTCCGGTGTAAGACCGAACCCAGTGCTTTCAAAAGTACATGAGGCGATAAGGATAGCCAAGTACAATCAAGTTGAAGCGATATTGGCAGTCGGTGGCGGAAGCGTCGTTGACAGTGCAAAAGCGGTAGCGGCAGGTTACTACTACGACGGTGACATATGGGATGCATTTATCGGAAGGTACAACGTTAAGAAGGCTCTGCCACTGTATGTTGTGCTAACGATGTCTGCGACGGGTACTGAGATGAACGGCAACGGCGTGGTGACGAACGAAGTTACCCAGGAGAAATTCTACTTCGGCTCAAAGCATGTTTACCCTGTTGTTTCGATTGTTGACCCAACAACGCAGTATTCCTTGCCAGCAAATCAAGTTGTTTACGGTGCAATCGATGCTATAAGTCACGTTATGGAATATTACTTCGATGTTGCTGGAAGTGATTTGCTTGATAGAATAGACGAAGGTATAATTAAGACACTTATCGAGGCAACGGAAATAATTTTGAAAGAACCAGAAAATTACGAAGCTCGGGCAAATTTCTGTCTTGCTACCACACTAGCGCTCAACGGACTTACAGGTATGGGAACGACTGGTGGAGATTGGTCTTCTCACGAACTTGAACACGCTATAAGCGCACTTAATCCAGACGTAGCTCATGGAGCGGGACTTGCCATAGTCTTTCCAGCGTGGATGACTTATGTAAAAGACAAGATTTCCCATAAGTTGGTTAAATTTGATAAGAATATATTTGGTTTGGATAGAGAGGTTAAGCCAGAAGAAGTTATCGATAAACTCAAATGCTGGTACAAGAAGATCGGTGCACCCACTACTTTAAAAGAAGTTGGATTTGCTAAAGAAGACATTGAAAAATTAACAGAAATTGCTAACAAACATGCACCGTTTGGCACGGTTAAGGAATTGACAAAGGAAGATATAAGAAAAATATATGAGATTGCGTATGAATAATATATATTAGAACTTAAAGGAGGTTAGCCAAGTGAAGAAAACACTGGAAGAACTTAAAGCATTAGGCACACAGTGTCGCGGAGATATTTTGAAGATGACATACGTGGCAAACTCTGGACATCCAGGTGGCTCGATGTCATCAATAGACATTTTGCTCAGCTTGTATTCGTTTGCAAACGTATTTCCTGAAGATCCATGGAACGAAGACAGAGATAGGATAGTGGTGAGCCATGGTCATATTTCCCCGGGAGTGTACTCGACTTTAGCTGCATATGGTTTTGTAAATAGAGAAGAAGTTATCTCAGGTTTCAGGCATCCTGCCTCAATCTTCGAAGGACATATAACACGTGGGATACCAGGCGTCGAATGGACAACGGGCAACCTCGGTCAAGGTTTATCGGCAGGTGTTGGATTTGCCTTGGCTGCAAAGTACAAGAAAAAGGATTACCATGTGTACGTGGTTATGAGCGACGGCGAGAGCGCAAAGGGACAAGTACAAGAAGCAAGAAGAACTGCGAGAAAGTACCATCTCGACAATCTGACTGTCATCGTCGATTACAACGATATCCAAATTAGCGGTCATGCAAGGGACATAATGTACGTTGACATTAAAGCAGAATTCGAAGCAGCAGGCTGGAAGACAATAGAAATTAACGGTCATAACTATGAGCAGATACTTTCTGCATTGAGAATAGCTCGAAACGATGGCTACCCGACAGCAATCATTGCACATACAATTATCGGTAAAGGCGTAAGCTTTATGGAAGATAAACCTGATTACCACGGTAAGGCTTTGTCAAAGGATGAGCTTGATAAAGCACTCAATGAATTGGGAATTGAAAACGACGTTGAAAAGTACATAGCGATGAGAAAAACGTTAGAGGTTAAACCACACGAAAAAGTTAAGCTGTATTACAAAGTTGATGTCAATTTAGGTGCTCCAAGGGTGTATGATAAATCAACGGATAACAGAAGCGCACTTGGAAGGGCTATTGCTGATCTTGCCATTGCTAATGATAACGTAGTTGCTGTTGATTGTGATTTGAAGGGTTCAGTAAAGCTTGATTTCTTAGATAAAGAGAGACCGGATAGAATTGTTGAGATTGGCGTGCAGGAGCACAACGCAGCAGCACTTGCGGGAGCTATGTCCGCAGATGGAATAGTTACGTTCTTTGCGGATTTTGGCGTATTTGGTGTTGACGAGACATTCAACCAGCACAGATTAAATGCTATAAACAATACGAACTTGAAAGTTGTTGTGACACACTGTGGTATAGACGTTGGTGAAGATGGAAAGACACACCACGCGCTCAATTACATAGGCGCACCGCTTGCGTGGTACGGGTTCAAAGTGATAGTCCCGGCTGACCCGAACCAGACCGATAGAGTAGTGAGATACATAGCAAAAGAATACGGCAATTTCGTTGTTGCAGTTGGAAGGAGTAAACTTGAACCTATCAGAAAAGAAGATGGTTCGCTGTTCTTCGATGAAAACTATGTTTTTGAGTACGGGAAAATGGACATACTCAGAGACGGAACAGACGGAGTTATATACGCAACAGGCTCTGTTATTCCAAACGTGTTAAAAGCTCACGAAATCCTTAAGTCAAAAGGTATAAACTTTGCGGTTATCAATGTCAGCTGTCCATATGATTTAGACGAAGAAGTGCTTAGAAAGTACTCCAATTTCGTCGTAACGGTTGAAGATCACAACGTACTTAACGGGCTTGGGAGCTTGATAGCTCAGGAATACTTTGAAATGAGAATGATGCCAAGTAAGTTCATAAAACTTGGACTTAGTGAATTCCCCGTTTCTGGCGATTCGAAATTCCTTTTCGAAATATACGGACTTAGCGGCGAAAAGATAGCAGAGAAGATAATGGAAAAGTTATGTTGCAAATAAGAAAAACAATGTGCGGAAGGCAAACTTCCGCACATATTTTTAATTTTTCGTGAAATACTTTGAATTTTTCGGGAATTAGTGTATAATATAAACAGATGAATTTGGGAGTGATTTATTAATGCCAAGAAGCATGACGGGGTACGCGAAAATACAGAAGGTTTTAGATTACTACAAAATTACATGTGAAGTTAAGACGCTCAATTCAAAAGGACTTACGATAGATGTTTCGATGAACTATTTCATGAGCTCGAAAGAAATCGACGCGATTTCAAAGATAAAAGAGTACATAAGCCGAGGAAAAGTAAGTGCAAGGATATGGGTGAAATTCATAAAGCCTATCCAAGTGTCGGTAGATTACTCGCTCATAAAGACTTATTATGACACACTCTCCGACATCCGAGAGAATCTAAACATTCCGGTACCTGTTGAACTAAGTCATTTGCTCAACTTCAGAGACGCATTTCAATTCGAATTTACAAACGAAGAAATCGACATGGCTTGGGAACGAGCAAAAGAAGTTTTGGAAGAAGCGCTCAGAGAGGTAGTTAAAGAGCGAAGAATCGAGGGAGAAAAACTTACGAGAGATTTGAACAGCATGGTTGATAAGATGGTTGAAGTGGTTGACAAAATCCGTGAACATGCTGATGAGATACCGAAAGCCATCGCTCAGAGGATAAGAATGAACGCTAAAGAATTGTTGCCTGATGAGGTTGAGTTGAATAGGGAACTTTTCGAGAGCGCTGTTGCTTTGATAGCAGACAGAGCGGATATAAGGGAAGAGCTTGTCAGGTTGGATAGCCATTTACAGCGCACGAAAGAGCTTCTTATTAAGGATGAGCCGATAGGAGATATGCTCAACTTTATATCTCAGGAGATTCTGAGAGAATTCAACACTATACTTTCGAAGAGCAGATTTACTAACGTAACTAATCTTGCTTTAGAAGGGAAGTACTTGGTTTCGCAGTTTAAAGAGCAGATAATGAATGTTGAATAGTCATCTATCTGTAGCAAGAATTTTCAAGCCTAAACACACTTTAGTATTTTTCAACAAATTCAGGAGGTGTAGAGTATGTTCGGATTGATCAATATCGGTTTTGGAAACGTTATCGCAGGTGACAGGGTTATTGCGATTGTGAATCCTGAGAGCGCACCGCTCAAAAGGCTTAAGGAAGATGCAAAAGGTGAAGGCAAACTAATAGATGCGACATATGGAAGAAAGACAAGATCAATACTCATAACGGACTCAAACCATATCATCCTGAGTGCTATCCAACCTGAAACAATCGCTCAAAGGTTCATCGAATCGATGGCTGAGATTGAGAAGCAACTTGAAAAGATAAGAAAGGGATAACAACACATGCACAGTTCCGAGACTCCAGCTCCTTGGAATACGGAGAAAATCTCTGAAAATGCCAAGGGAATACTATTTGTAATAAGCGGTCCCAGTGGTGTTGGAAAGACGAGCATTATAAGGTCTGTGCTTGAAAGAGTTGACAGAGTTGTTTTTTCTGTCTCTTGCACTACGAGGAAACAGAGGCCGGGCGAAATACATGGTGTAGATTACTACTTCATTACGCACGAAGAATTTGAGAAGATGATAGAAGAACAGAAATTTATCGAATGGGCAAAGGTGCATGATAACTATTACGGAACGCCAGCTGAGATGGTATATGAGAATATAAACAAAGGCATTGACGTGATACTTGATATAGATGTGCAAGGTGCGTTAACGGTTAAAAAGAATTTTTCTGGTGCTAAATTTGTGTTTGTTGCACCTCCGAGTTACAGCGTACTGCGAGAAAGGCTCAAAAAAAGGGGAACGGAGACTGAGGACAAGATACAACGGAGATTAGATACTGCACGAAAGGAGCTTTTGCACATTCCCGAATTTGAGTATTTAATAATAAACGAAGATCTCGAAGAGTCTATCAGAAACCTTTCATCGATAATTTTTGCCGAGAGGTTGAAATATGAAAGGTTAAGAGATACAATTAAAGTGAACAAGTTATTTGAGGAGGTGCGATAAGTGAGTAAACTCGTTGTACAATACGACAAGCTCTTGGAAAAGATACCATACAAGTACGCAATACCAATCGTTGTTGCGAAAAGGGCTGAGGCAATAAACGATTACGCTAAACCATTTGTCTCGACACCTGATAGCTATTCAGTAAGCATAGCTTTTAAAGAATTACAGGAAGGGTACATCAGGATAAAGAACGAAGATATCCTGAAAATACTTCTGCCGGACATCAAATAAGGGATTAGTGTGTGCAGAGGAACCGAAAGGTTCCTCTGCCTCTTTTTAATTCAAATAGATAATGATATTAAAATACAAAAGTGATGTAAATCGTGGGGGGAGAATTATGTGTGGAATAGCTGGTGTTTGGAACGTTGATAACGCCTACAATGTGATTCATGACTTGCTCCTTTCGCTCCAGCACCGAGGTCAGCAAGCAGCAGGCGTTGTTGTGAATGGATTTAAAACTGTCAAGGGTGAAGGACTCGTAGAAAGCGTACTTACCGATGAAAGGTTCTTGGAAGGTAATCGAGGCATAGGTCATGTAAGGTATTCGACTTACGGTTCACTCGACGAAATCCAGCCTATAACAGCTTACACTCTCAAAGGCAGAATCTCAGTTGCGCACAACGGGAACATCGTAGATGCGAACGAAAAAAGGAAATTCATAATGGAGAGTGGAGGCATATTCTCCACTACTCTCGATACGGAAATCATAATCCACTACTTCTCTATTGCACCTTACACAAATCCAAGAGAATCGCTCCAGTGGGCCATGTCGAGAATCAAAGCCGCATATTCGCTGGTTATCCTCCATGACTCCTTCCTTGCCGCTGCCCGTGACCAGTTTGGAATCAGACCTCTTTTTTATTCAAAATATGAAAATGGTTACATTGTGGCGTCTGAAGATTCGGCGCTGAGATCTATCGGTTGCAAATGTGAGGAAATCCAAGAGGTAGAACCTGGCACGATTATATTTTTCACCGATAGTAACAAGCCGGAAATTGTCAAGTTTTCAAGAAGACAGGATAGGTTCTGTTCTTTTGAATTTGTCTACTTTGCAAGGCCGGATAGTAACTTCTACGGTGTAAACACGCACGAAGTCAGAAAGATGCTTGGACGAAAATTGTATGAAGAAAATAGAGTGCAGGCCGATTTTATCGTCCCCGTTCTCGATAGCGGTTTCTCAGGTTCTCTCGGTTACAGTCAAGTATCAGGTATACCTATTGAATATGGGCTAATAAGAAACCACTACATAGGAAGAAGCTTTATAATGCCGAAGAATCGCCAAGAGATAGTCAGGAGGAAACTCTCCCCACTTCCATCTGTCTTGGAAGGTAAAGAGATAATCCTCATAGATGATTCCATCGTTCGAGGAACGACTATGAAAATAATCGTAGATATGGTTAGAGAAGCTGGTGCGAAGAAAGTTTACGTTGGAATACATTCACCTGCCGTCATTGGTTCGTGCAATTACGGTATAGATACGTCACGCAGGAGTGAATTGATAGCAACGAGAAACGATGCTGAAAAACTCAGAGAGTACGTAGGAGCTGATAAGTTGTTCTACCTTTCCGTTGACGGCTACAAGGAAGTCTTTGAAGGATGTGGGGTGAATGGAATATGCATGGGTTGTTTCAATCTCGACTACCCCGTATAGTGGTCTTAGCTTCTGGAAATGGGAGCAATTTTCAAACAATCGCTGAAAAGTCTATAAGCGGTGAGCTCGGTGCACAGATAGAATGTTTGATTGTAGATAGGGAGTGCTTCGCTCTTGAAAGAGCGTTGAAGCTGGGAATTGAATCGCATATTTTGAAAAAACCTTGGTATGAGGATTTTGAAAGAGTAACCGATGAAATCGCTCCTGACTTAATAGTCCTTGCTGGTTTCATGCGCATAATACCAGAGAACATGGTGAAAAAGTACTTTCCAAGGATTGTGAATATACATCCATCGTTGCTTCCAGCTTTTCCGGGAAAGGACGGTATAAACCAAGCTTTCGAGTATGGTGTCAAAATCACAGGAATTACAATTCATTTTGTGGATAGTGGAGTTGACACAGGACCTATAATTTTCCAAAAGGCCATAGAAGTTGATGAAAAATGGACTTTGAATGAATTGGAAGAAAGAATACACAAACTGGAACATGAACATTACTGGAGAATAATAAGGAAGATCCTATACGAGCCTTACAAAATAGAGGGCAGAAAAGTACTGTGGGGGGTGTAAGTTATGGATATGGGTTTTTTTAATGAGATAGGAGAGAAAGTTGAGCTTCCAAGGCAGGACTTGACTTTACGCTACGGCGAGAATTCGCACGAGGCAGCGTTTGTCTACGGGAAACCGCAGTTTGAGCTCTTGCACGAAGGTAAGCAGCTCTCATATAACAACATCTTGGATGCTGAGAGTGCTTGGGTTCTTGCAAAGAATTTGAACGTAGTAGGCGGAGGCTGTGCGGTGATCAAACACCAAACTCCGTGCGGTGTCGCGTATTTGAGAAACGATACCGATGAAGAGAAGATAAATGTCATAAGAAAAGCTATAGAAGCAGATAGCGAATCGAGTTATGGTGGAATACTCGCTACAAGCTTTTCTCTCACCTTGGACATGGCAAAGTCTATAAACACGTATCTGGAGGTTATAGTTGCACCGGAGTTTGATAATGAAGCCGTCGAATACCTATCAAAAAAGAAAGTCCGACTTATAAAACCTCTTGAGTACACACCCTTTGCTGGCAAGGTAGCGTTCGGCAGCCTGGTACTCTCTGAAAGGAAATTCGAAGGAGAGCCGGAACGACTTTTCGGTGAAGAATTCAACATTAACGAAGTGAAGTTCGCACTTGTAGTTGTTGAGGCAGTCAAATCAAATGCAATTGTATTGGTGAAAGATGGGGTAACTGTGGGCATAGGTGGGGGACAACCATCGAGAAAGAGGTCCGCTTGGATTGCAACGACATTAGCAGGAGAAAAAGCGCATGGTGCGATAGCTGCCTCCGATGCGTTCTTTCCATTCACCGATGGTTTGGAAATACTTATGAGTGCTGGCGTGAAATGCGTTGCAGCACCACTTGGGTCTATTAGAGACGAAGAGGTCTTGAACTTTGCGAAAGAACATGGAATTGCGTTTTATAAATCGCCAATAAGACTTTTCAGACACTGAGAACCTCTGTGAAAAATGGAAGGTGAATGATATGAAAGTTTTGATACTTGGCAGCGGAGGAAGAGAACACGCAATTGGTTGGGCTTTTAATAAAGCGGGGCACAGTGTTTCATTCTACCCAGGTAACGCAGGTACGAAACTCGTAGGTGAAAATATACCAAGCATTGAAGGAGATGTGATAGATAGATTTGACCTCGTCATTCCTGGCTCAGAAGATTTTCTCGTTAAAGGTATTGCTGACGGAAAGAAAAATGTCTTTGGACCAAGCTCTGATGGTGCAAAGCTCGAAGGCTCGAAGTGTTTTGCAAAACTCTTCATGGAAAAGTACAACATCCCAACTGCGAAGTTCATTATTGCCCGCAACAGTATAGAACTTGAAGATGCTTTAAAGTACTTTAAGCCACCATACGTAATAAAGGCGGACGGACTTGCGCAAGGCAAGGGGGTTATAATAGCTAACGATTACGAAGAAGCTTTTGAAAGCGGTTCGAAACTTATAGAAGGCAAGTTAATCGAAAATGTAAGCGGACCTGTTGTTGTTGATGAGTTCTTAAATGGTTGGGAACTTTCAGCGATAGCGATAGTTAATGGAAGAAACTTTGCACTCCTTCCGTTCACAAGAGATTACAAAAGGGTATACACAGGAAACAAAGGACCGAACACGGGCGGAATGGGTTCTTACGGACCTATCATGATAGATAAAGAGCTCAAAAGGAAAATCGAAGATATCTTTGAATTGACGCTATTCGGAATTGAAAAAGAAGGTGTAGATTACAGAGGTTTTCTTTACATAGGACTCATGATTGTAGACAATAAGCCCTACGTTCTTGAGTACAATGTTCGGCTTGGAGATCCGGAGACAGAGGTTATCGTAGCTATGGAACCTGAAAGATTTGTTGAAAACGTTTTGAAGGCGTTTAATAACGAACCGTTTGGAGAATATAAGCCTGAAAACTTTGCTGTTGATATTGTGATAGCCTCGCGAGGTTATCCAGAAAATCCGGAAAAAGGACAGACTATAGACATTGACGGTGGTTTCTTCTTCTATGCAGGTGTTAAAGAAAAAGAAGGGAAACTTTTAGTTTCAGGTGGAAGGGTTCTCCATTCGATGGGCATTGCGAAAGAACTTGAGATCGCCAGACGAAAAGCGTATGAGAATATAAAGAATGTAAAGTTCGAGGGAATGTTCTACAGAGAGGATATTGCTCAAATCTAAAATCTAATCATATTTAATTGGTTAGGTTGAAAAAGGAGGAAATTTATGGGTAGTGAAAAATACACTTATTCAGGTTCAGGTGTTGATGTCTTTAGAAACGATGATTTTACGGATCATATAAAAAACGTCATCAAAGTTCCGGATTGGGTACTGAAAGAGCCGACGGGTTATGCAACGATTTTGAATTTCACAACGCCTAAGATTGTCTTAACAGCTGACGGCATAGGTTCGAAATTGCTGTTGCATATAAAGTACAGAAGATGGTCAGATGCCGCGCAAGATTTAATAGCGATGAACTACAACGATATCGTCTGTGTTGGAGGCAAGCCACGAGCATTTGTCGATTACCTTGGCGTTCACCACATAGACAGGCAGCACTATGAATTCATAGAAGCTCTTGTTAGAAAGCTTGACGAATATGATATGGCATTAGTTGCCGGAGAAACTGCGGAGATACCATCAATCTATACTGAAAACGATTGGGATGTGGCCGGTTTCTGCATTGGCACACTTGAAAAACGAATACCAATAGAGACGATAGAATATGGTGACTCTATTATAGGTCTTCCAGCGAGTGGATTCCACTCGAACGGCTGGTCTTTGATAAGGAAGATAATTGAGAGCGAGAACATCAGCATCGAAGAGCTTTCCTTCGACTTACTTGCCGGCACTAAGATATACAAAGAAGTTACCGAAGTTTTTGAATTGATCAAAGGCATAGCGCATGTTACTGGTGGAGGGATACTCAGAGCGCTGAGACGGGTGTTAGGTGATAAAGGTTACGAAATAAGTATAACGTTGAAACCCTACATAGAATGGATTCTAAAATACGTTGAAATACCTGAGGCGATTAAGACATTCAACATGGGGTACGGAATGATATTGGTCATTGCAGAAAAGGACGTTGAATCTGTTCTAAAAATTACGAACGGAGAAGTTATCGGTAAAGTAAGCCAAAACACTAACATTGTGATACAATAAAGATATCCAGTGGAATAAAACGGAGGTGAACGATTTGAAAGGATGGGTCATTGCGTTAATTATTATCGGTGTTGTCGCACTTGGAATTATCTTCTGGCTAATTGGTACGTACAACAAGATGGTAGCTTTAGACCAAAACGTTAAAGAAACTTACAGCCAGATCCAGAACCAACTCCAAAGAAGGCTCGACTTGATTCCAAACTTAGTTGAGACGGTTAAAGGTTACGCAGCTCACGAAAAGGAGATATTCGAAGCGCTTGCCAACGCGAGAGCGAAACTTGCCGGAGCAAAGACACCAGATGAACAAGCCACGGCTGACGCAGAATTAACATCAGCACTCAGTAGGTTGCTTGTCATAGTCGAAAACTACCCAAATTTGAAAGCCGATGCCAACTTTAGACAGCTGATGGATGAACTTGCCGGTACGGAGAATAGGATAGCGGTTGCGCGAAAAGATTACAACGAAGCTGTGAAAGAATACAACACATTGATTAAAAGATTCCCGTATGTGTTGATCGCAAGTAGGTTTGGATTCACAGAAAAGCAATTCTTCGAAGCAAAGCCGGAAGCCCAAGAAGCACCGAAAGTAAATTTCTAAGGTTTTCAAATGGAAAATAAAAGCCCAGTTCTTAGAAACTGGGCTTTTATTATTATCTGGCTACTTTTGAGATCACATTTGGTATGAAATATTCCTCTATAACTGCGTAAAGCGCGCCATACAGGTAAGTATCATGGGTGAACGTTGGCGGTAATACTTTTAATATCTTTCCAGAATTTTCCAAAGCTCTGCCCTTTATCTTTTTCTCGAGCAATTCATAAAATTCCACGTCAAGACCTGAAAGTTCTCCGCCGAGGATTAGATATTCTGGGTTTATTGCATTAACGATGTTGGTCAATGCAACAGATAATGTTTCTATATACTCAAGAAATTCCGCTGCTTTTTTTCTGAAAAGTTTATTTAGATGGCTTTGAGCATCCTTAAGTCCTTTTCCGAAAACTCTCGAAATAGACGTATAAGTTTCAAGGCACCCGTAATTCCCACAGCGACACAAATTACTGCTTTGCATGTTCAAGATTGTGTGTCCAAATTCTCCGGCGCTGAAAGAAGGACCACGGAATAGTTCGCCATTAATCCACAGACCCGTTCCAAATCCTTCCCTTACAGTCACAAAGACCGAGCATTTTGACTTCCTTACCTCTTCACGCTGAAAGGCTTCGGCGATCATCGCCAAGTTTGCTTCATTGTCGGCGTATACAACTTTGCCTTCAACGTTGATCTTTATGTTTTTCCAGCCCTTACTCGGAACGAAAAGAATCGTGTCGTTTTCCACATCCACCATTCCGGGCACTGAAAATGCCACAACTTCAACGTCTTTGTAATTTTGTAAAATATCGTTGACCTCTTCCAAAATCTCTTCGAAAGTATCAGGTGTAGACGACGATTCAAGCTTCTCGAGCGTGCCATCCGCATTTCCAATGGCGTAATTCGTCCTCACTGCTCCAATATCAACGACTAACACCTGAAAAGATCTTGGGTTAATCTTCAGGGATATCGCTTTCCTGCCAAGTTTACCGTTGCCTTCCTGTTCTGCAGGCCCTATTTCTAATATATAACCGGCGTTGTTTAAGTCAGTTATACATCGAGTCACTGTACTTGGAGAAAGCAATGTCTTTTTTACGAGGCTAACCCTCTCTATCGTACCTTCGTGGAATATCGTCCTTAGAATTAACAGGTAATTGTTTTCTTTCATTGTCGAGTGTAGGATTTTTTTCAACGAACGCTCCTCCCAAGTGTTAAGAAATGATTGAACCTTAGAAACTAAAACGGCATTAACGGTTGATTCACTTGAGATTACCTTACCTTGCTTCTTGTCTTGATATCGAAAACAACTGCTGCAATTAAGACCGCACCTCTTATAACGTATTGCAGAGATATACCGACGCCAAGAAGGTTCATACCGTTTATAAGCGATGCCATAACAAGAGCACCTATAAGTGAGTTTGCTACTTTACCGACTCCGCCAGCTGCCGAAACACCACCAACATAAGCAGCAGCTATCGCGTCAAGTTCAAAGAGGGTACCCGCATCTGGTGTAGCCGATTGCAGCCTTGAAGTGTAGAGAATACCGGATATTGCTGTTAAAAATCCCATTGATCCGAATACGAAAAGAGTGATCTTCTTGACATCTATACCACTTAGCCTTGCAGCTTCCGGATTACCACCGACTGCGTATATATGTCTACCAAGTACTGTTTTTGTTGTCAAGACATGGTATACAAAGGTTATAATGAGTGTTATTACAAATGTCCATGAAAGTCCGTTGTAAGAAGCTAATGTCCAAAAGATGTAGAATATGATAGCGCTTATAAAAAGGAGTTTTAGAATGAACATGCGCATCGAAAGGACTTCGAAATTGTAGCGGAGCTTGTTGTTACGCGTTTTGATTTCACTGTAAATGTATAATCCGATTATCGCAAGTCCAATTATGAGGGTCAAGATGTGTACATTTTCATTGTGGAATATATCAGGAATGAATCCATTACCGATCTGATTGAATGAATCGTTCATAACTATAATAGTACCTGTACTCTGTGTAAAGAGCAGTAGAGCACCTCTGAAGATAAGCATTCCTGCCAAGGTTGCTACGAACGCAGGCAGTCCAACTTTCGCAACCCAAAATCCGTTGACAAGACCAAACACTGTACCGAGCGCTATTACAATTAGTATCGTTGGTATTACTGGCATGCCTTCTCTCAGCATCCTTGCCGCAATCGCGCCAAGGAAACCAGCCATGAATCCTACAGACAAATCGATGTGCCTTATAACTATAACGAGTGTCATACCGACGGCGAGCACAGCAATATACCCCATCTGATTAAAAAGATTGCTAATATTCCTTGAAGAGAAGAAAAGCCCGTCTGTAAGAATGGTGAATATAATCATAATTGCACCAAGTGCGATGTACATACCGTACTCACGTATGTTCTTTTTAAGAAGCACTCCAAGTTCTTGTAGAAAATTCATCTCGTACCCTCCCTTGTAATATTTATTAATAATCCACTGCCATATGCATTATCTTCTCTTGCGTTGCTTCTTCCCTACTTAACTCACCAACAATCTTTCCACCAGCCATGACGTAAACTCTGTCGCTCATACCGAGAACTTCGGGAAGTTCGGAAGAGATCATTATGATACTCATTCCCTCTTCCTCAACAAGCCTGTTCATCAGTGTGTATATCTCGTACTTTGCACCTACGTCGATACCTCTTGTCGGCTCGTCTAAGATAAGCAACTTTGGTTTTACAAATAGCCATTTGCCTATCGAAACTTTCTGCTGGTTTCCACCGCTAAGGTTCATGACCTTTTGCTCGATTGACGGAGTTTTGATACGCAAAGATTCTTTAAATCTCTCAGAAACTATGATTTCTTCGTTGTCATTAACGAATAATCCTTTCTTCAGCTGCTTTAATCCAGCCAGAGTAATGTTAGTTTTCACATCAAAATCGAGAATCAGCCCTGTCACTTTTCTATCTTCCGAGAGATATGCAAATCCTGCTTTTATAGCCTCGGAAGGTGATCTAAAATTGCACCTCTGACCATCAAAGTACATCTCGCCTTCTACTATATAATCTTTGGCATTTCCGAAAAGGCTTAAAGCGAGCTCTGTCCTGCCCGCACCCATCAATCCGGCAATTCCTACGATTTCGCCTCTTCGAACATAGAAATTAGCATCTTTAACAACATATCTGTTGAGACTCGTATCATACGCTTTCCAATTCTTAACCTCGAAAATCTTTTCACCAAATTCTCTCTTTTTGCGTTTTGGGTATATATCTTCTATTTCTCTTCCAACCATGTACTTGACGATGTTAGCCTCTGTGAATTCCTCCCTTTTCTCAAGCCTTCCGACCATCTTGCCATCTCTTAACACGGTGATGGTATCTGCAACTTCCACTACTTCCTTCAACTTGTGTGAAATCAATATAGAGGTTATACCTTTCTTTTTTAGCTCCCTAATTATCCGAAGCAAATTTTCGCTGTCATCTTCGTTGAGCGACGACGTTGGCTCGTCAAGGATAAGCAATTTGACGTTTTTACTCAAAGCTTTCGCAATCTCAACTATCTGTTGGTGACCTACGCCGAGGTCTTTAACCTTTCTCGAAGGGTCAAGGTCAGGTTTTAAGTGTAGGAGCATATCTTTTGCCTTCTTTATCGTTTCGTTCCAGTCTATGAATCTTCCGCGTTTTATTTCATGACCGAGGAAGATATTTTCGTAAACTGTGAGTTCCGGAATCAGTGCAAGTTCTTGGTATATTGTTACAATACCCACACTCTCACTGTCATGGATATTTCTGAATCTCTGTTCTTTTCCGTCAAATATAATAGTTCCTTCATACTCTCCATATGGATAAAAACCACTCAGTATTTTCATCATCGTCGATTTTCCAGAGCCGTTTTCTCCAACTAAACAGTGAATCTCCCCTCTTCTTACCTTGAAATCAACATTGTCCAACGCCCTTACTCCTGGAAAATCTTTAGTTATACCTCTCATCTCGAGTATGAAATCGTCCGTCATCGAATCACCCCTTGTTGACATATCTTGTTTTCAAATATACAGTATATTGTATATTCTAAAAACCGGGTGGTGATATTTCACACCACCCAGTTTGTTGTTCATGAATTAATTACAGCAGAACTAATTACCACTTGAAGTCCTTTTCTGAGTAGTAGCCAGAGTCGATGAGTATCTTTTTCACGTTATCCTTCGTTACTGTCTGTATCTGGGATTGAATTGCTGGTACTTTCTTCTTTCCGTTGTCGTATGTAGCTGTCGTCGTTGGTTTCTTACCTTCAATCAACAACTGTGCTGCGTTTATTGCGTCTTTGACGAGAAGCCTTACATCTTTGAATACTGTCATTGATTGTTTACCGTCGATAATGTATTGTACTGATGCTTTTTCTGCGTCTTGACCTGTTATGTAGTAAGCTTTGACGTCCTTATCTGCTCTGAAAGCATCTGCTATAGCTCTTGCTGTACCGTCGTTTGGAGCAAGTATGTATACTGTTCCTTTGTCCGCTGCTTTCGCTCTTGTGAGGTCATCTTCTGCTTTTCTTTTTGCAACGTTGAAGTCCCAGTTTGTTGTTACTTGTCCAATTATCTTTGCCATTTCGTCTCTTGTCAAATCCTTTTTGTTCTTAACTTTTTCTGCTTCGGATGAGTTTATAATTCTGAACGTTCCGTCTGCAATCTTTGGCTGGAGGATTTCCCAAGCACCTTGGAAGAAGAGGAACGAGTTGTTGTCAGAAAGTGCACCTGCATAGAGGTAAAGTGGGTTGTTCTTTGTTCCAGCTTTGACGTTCTGGACAAGGTATCTACCCATTGCCCTACCAACTTCGACACTGTCAAATGTGACATAGTAATCAACCGCATCTGTTCCCATAATTAATCTGTCATAAGAAATAACGTATACTCCTGCTTTCTTTGCTGCTTCTGCCGCTGCCGCTGCTGCGACTGCGTCGTGTGGACATATGATAAGAACCTTTATACCTTTTGCTATAAGAGCTTCAACGTTTTCTCTTTCCTTTGCTGGAAGTCCTTGGCTGAAGAGAATTTCAACTGAGTACTTTGTGTTTTTAAGAGCGTCTCTAAATCTTGTTTCATCCTGGACCCATCTTGGTTCAGCGTTTGTTGGGAGTACGACACCAACGTCAAGCGCGAAGTTAACTACCGCAGAAATAAGAAGCACAAAAAAAGTTCCTAAGAGTAAAAGCTTCTTCATACACTTTCCCTCCTCTTTGGATGAATTCTCAGAATTTAGGGTTTTAACCCCCTTGGCAAAAATATAACACATCTTGCCTTTTTAACATAATCTATCAGCTCTTTATTATATTTCTTTCAGAAAGAAAAAAATAGGGTTATTGAAACAATTTTCACTTTTTCTCAGGTTTTCTTCGATTATCTTCATTTTTTTGCTGTGACGTGTCGAAATTTGCTTGGAATGTATGTTTACGACATGTATAGATAATTACTTGTGTTCAAGTAATAAGATTCTTATTTTGTGGATTTTCATGTAGTATAATAGAATTAAGTTTGAGAACACTTTAGAGTGCAAGATTCTTATTCGTAGAAGATGAAACGAAATCAGGAAGATAAAGGGGGGGTTCTGAAATGAAAATCGATTTACTCTTCGCAGAGATTGGATCCACGACGACAGTTTTGACCGCATTCCATTTCGGTTTGAAATCAAAGATAATAGCACAAGCTGAGCATTGGACGACTGTGAACGAAGGAGATGTAACTATCGGTATTGAGAGAGCGCTTAGTAAGATGAAAGAAATTCTTGGTGAAGACATAAAATGGGAGAAGTTTGCAGCAACGAGCAGTGCAGCTGGTGGGTTGAAGATGACTGTACACGGGCTTGTTTATGACATGACCGTTCGAGCAGCTCGTGAAGCAGCTCTCGGAGCTGGTGCAGTTATTAAGTACGTTACAGCAGGCAAAATGGACGAATTCCACCTACAAAAGGTTATGTCTATCCAACCGAAGTTGATACTATTAGCTGGTGGCGTTGATTATGGGGAAACTGAAACTGTTATACATAACGCAAAAATGCTCGCAAAACTGCAGCTTGACGTACCGATAGTATACGCTGGAAATATAGCCGCAGCTGAGCATGTCGAATACATACTTACGAATGCGGGCAAGAAAGTGTACGTAACAGAAAACGTTTATCCGAGGATAGATTACCTTAACGTTGAACCTACGAGAAATGTTATCAAGGAAGTTTTCGCTGAACACATTGTGAAAGCTCCGGGAATGGAGAAGATTAAAGATATGGTCGATTACGAGATAATTCCAACCCCAGCCGCTGTTATGACAACGACCGAGCTTGCGTATGAAATTTTCGGCGATTGTTTGACAATAGACATCGGTGGTGCTACAACTGATGTGGATTCAGTCACTGAAGGTTCGCCAGAAGTACAAGAGATGCTCGTTTCTCCAGAACCGTTTGCGAAAAGAACAGTCGAGGGTGACCTTGGATTGTACGTTAACGCACATAACGTTATTAATATGATGGGCGAAGAGAGTTTAAGAAACCAGTTTGAAGATTATGACGAGCTTTTAACCAGGATAAGCCCTTATCCTATTTCTGACCGTGATGAGTACTTTATAAGCAAGCTCGCAACGTTCTGTGTACAGCAGAGCGTTAGAAGACACGCGGGAAATAAGAAGCACCTTTACACGCCAACGGGTCGCAAGACGATAGCTGAAGGAAAGGACCTCACAGCGGTAAAGACTATTTTTGGGACCGGTGGATTCTTATCGAGGTCCAAATACGCAAAAGAAGCACTCGAAAGTTTGACACATCTGCACAAAATCCACCCAATGGAGCTGTTGCCTCAAGAAGGTATAAAATTCCTTAGAGATAAACATTACATCTTCGCAGCGATTGGACTTATCGCAAGTAAGCTTGATAAAGACATAGCAAAGCAATTACTTGAAATAGATATCGAAGAATACTGATAACCACAGATAAATATTGATAAATAAAGAACGGAGGTATATTATGGAAAATCCAATGCAGGAAAAAGTACTCGTTGTTCGAACATCAGACATCGAAAGGTTATGCAATGGCAAAATAGGAGTTGTAGAAGTTCCGTACAAAGAATTCGAGAAAGTTTTAGAAACGGGGTTTTTTGTTGAAAGGGCGAAAGCTGAGTACGATGAATCAATTCGGCAGATAATTCCCTATATCGTGCTTAAAGATGGAGATGAATATATCTTCTTTAAGCGGACATCAAACCAAACTGAGAAGAGATTGCATAATTTGATTACCCTTGGCGTTGGTGGTCACCTGAACACTGAAGATTCGAACGAACCTAAGGAATGCCTTCAGAAAGGTTTATGGAGAGAGCTGAAGGAAGAAGTAGATGTTGAACTTCTTTCTATGGAATATGTCGGTTTGATAAACGATATGGAAAATCCGGTTAGTAGGGTCCATATCGGTGTTCTGTACATTGCACATGTCAACTACAAAGGTGTTGTTGAAAAAGAAAATTTCATCGAACTAAGAGCAAAAGATTTGTCTAATTACATTGGGGAGATGGAAGGATGGGCAAGACTTGTCGCTTATTACTTAGAACTTACGCAAAGGTGAACCTCTGCCTTGACATAATTAGAAAGAGAAGCAACGGTTATCACGAGATATCGTCGCTCTTCCAAAACATATCCTTAGCTGATAAGATGGAGATAATTATTTCAAATGGCGATGGAAATATACAGATAGATTCAAACATGCACATTGAAGACAATATATTATACAAAATTTGGAGACTTTTGGGTGATAAGGATCACGATGTTAAAGTGAGACTTGAAAAGAAAATTCCAATGGGTGCTGGACTCGGTGGCGGGAGCAGTAACGCGGCAGGTTTCTTGAAAGCTCTCGAATATGTAGGAGTAATTACAAAAGATGATGCTTACCAACTTGCAAAAGCCGTTGGAAGCGATGTTCCATTCTTTTTGTACGGTGGAACGGCGAACGTTGCGGGTCGCGGCGAGATAATAGAACCATTAGAGCCATTACCAAGTTTCAAGATAGATATTTTCTATCCGGGGTACTCAATTTCAACAAAAGAAGCGTATGGCAACCTCAGGAGTGAATGGTTTAATTTAGCACCTATGGGTCCTTTAGAACTTTACAGAGCATATTTAGAGAACGATTGTGAGAAGATAAAGAAAGGAACTTACAATATTTTTGAGAGAGTAATTCCTAACGATCTGCTGAGCAAAATAGAGAAACTGAAACTGGAATTCCCCGCTGCGTTGACAGGCTCCGGTAGTGCGTATTTTTGTATAAACAGTAACGGGAAATACCACTTCACACAGAAGGGAGTGGAAATAGATGCCTTTGAAGAAATTGAAGGACGAGGAACTTGTAGTTGAAAACAAACTACTACCTGATATAGACTCAATAGAAGAGATTAAAGAGACACAATCTTTCATTGGGCGTAAGCGTGCAGTTAGGTCATTGATTTTTGGGCTTGATATGGAAAAGAGTGGATACAATATCTTTGTTGTTGGGCTTTCCGGAACTGGTAGAAAGACCTTCGTCAAACACTTTGTTAGTGAGTATTCTCAAAAAAAGCCAGTACCTTCAGATGTTGCTTACGTTATGGATTTCGAAGATCCGCAACACGCAAAGGTAATCTTCCTACCTTCTGGAAGAGGTATCGATTTTAAAAAGGATATGGAAAAACTTGTCGAAAACTTAACGGAAAAGATTTCGAAAGTCTTTGAGGGCGAAGATTACAAAGTCCGAAGAAAAGAAATAGATGAGGAATTTGAAGCTGAGCAGGAAAGACATACCAAAGAGCTAATTGAAAAGGCTCAAAAGCTTGGTTATCTTATAAAGCTGACTGCAACAGGCGTCAATTATTACCCACTGAAAGATGGAAAAGTCATAAAGGAAGAGGAATACATTAACCTGAGCGACGAGGAAAAGAAGTTTTATGAAGAAAACGAGAGAAAAGTTCAGCTTCTCATAGATGCGGCAGTTGAAAATGTCAGAAAGCTCGAGAGTGTCTATAAAGAACGCGTGCGGGATTTAAATAGGTACGCGCTTCTCTTCGCAACAGAAGAGTTCTTCTCAGCGATAGAGAATAAATATCCATACAGTGATGTGAAAGAGTATATCCATAAAATTAAAGAAGATATTATCGACAAGGTGACATCAACAAAGAAGTTGCAAGAACTGGAGTATTACTTTAGAAGAGCTTACAGCGTTAACTTGATTGTTGATAACTCCGGTTTGAATACAGCTCCGGTTGTCTTTGAAGACACACCGACTTATCACAATCTCTTTGGAAAAATTGAATATATAGAACGCGAAGGAATGCTCTACACAGACTTTACGATGATACGCCCTGGGAGCATTCACAAAGCAAATGGTGGTTATTTGATCATTGATGCACGTGAGCTATTGATACACCCGTTTGTCTGGGACAGACTCAAAAAAGTGCTCTTCTCCGGTCAACTTGAGGTTGAGAATATCGACACTGCGTATGGCTATTCTACGATAGCGACTCTCAAGACAGAACCGGTTCCTCTGAGATTAAAAGTCATTTTAGTTGGAACTCCAGAGATTTACGAACTTCTGTACGAATACGATCCAGATTTTGAAAAGCTTTTTAAGATTAAAGTTGAACTTGACTGGGAACTCGACACAACCGTTGAAAATGTTAAAGATCTTGTTTCTTTCATAGCCGACTACACAAAAGAGAATGAAATTCTTCCCGCTAAAAGGAGTGCACTTAATAAGGTTGTGTGGTATTCGATGAGGCTTTCCGGAGATAGAACGAAGCTTTCCATGAAGCTCGGTTCTATTATTGATCTGTTAGAGGAGGCGAACTTCTTTGCTCAAAAAAGGAATTCAAAATTTATCGAGTATACTGATGTACATCAGGCACTAACCGAAAGAGAAGATCGGTTAAAACTTATCGTTGAAAAGTACGATGATATGTTCAGAAAAGAAGATTTAATAATAGATGTTAGCGGTAAGGTAGTTGGACAAGTCAACGGTCTTACAGTAGTTAATTTCGGTGATTTCGAATTCGGACTTCCGGTTAGAATCACCGCAAAAACTTACCTCGGCAGTTCTGGAATTTTGGATATTCAGAGGGAAGCTGATTTGAGCGGGCAGATACACAGCAAGGCAGTAATGATTTTAACAGGTTATCTCGGTAGCAAGTACGCTCGAAAAGTTCCCTTCTCGATAGGTGTTTCGATATCTTTTGAACAAGTTTATGGTTATGTGGAAGGTGACAGTGCTTCCTTGGCTGAGGTTCTCGCGATAATATCAGCCATATCGAAGATACCATTAAAACAGAGCATAGCGGTTACAGGTTCTATCAATCAGCACGGACACATTCAGCCAGTCGGTGGTGTCACTGAAAAGGTTGAAGGTTTCTACAGAATATGTAAACTTAAGGGACTTACAGGTAATCAAGGGGTAATCATCCCAAGGGCGAATATAAGGAACCTTGTTTTGAGTGATGAGATAATTGAAGCGATAAAAGCAGGACAATTCCACATATGGACAGCGGATGACGTAGATGAAGCTATAGAATTGATGACTGACAAACCTGCTGGTGTGATGACAAAGAACTACGAATATCCACGCGGCACTGTGAATTATCATGTCGTACAGGCACTGAAACGCTCGCACGATATGGCTGAAGGGAAGACAAGTAGAGTAAGAAAGAAAAGAGAGCATAAATAAGAAAAAAAGTGCAACAAGTAGCAATAACTTGTAGACTAATCATTACCGTTATGATATAATTTAAAATGCTTTTTTGTTTGAAATGCTGATGCGAGGAGGCGATTGGATTGAAAAGGATAGCCGTTATGACGAGCGGTGGAGATTCACCAGGTATGAATGCCGCTATTCGTGCAGTTGTTAGATATGGTATCAAGTCCGGTTTAGAAGTCTACGGGATTAAGAGAGGTTACGCTGGTCTGCTTGATGAAGATATTGAGCCTATGACATTTGCCTCCGTTGGTGGAATAATGGAGCGCGGAGGAACGATCCTGAGATCAAGCCGCTGTCCTGAGTTTGTTAGAAAAGAAACGAGAGCTGAGGCAGCAAAGATACTTAAGAAGCACGGTATAGACGGCCTTGTTGTTATCGGTGGTGAAGGTAGTTTGCATGGTGCGATGTTCTTGGAAGAAGAGCAGAAAATCCCCGTGGTGGGTTTGCCCGGAACTATAGACAACGATATTGCGATGACTGACATGAGCATAGGTGTTGATACATGTCTTAACACTGTCGTTGATGCAATTCAAAAATTGAAAGACACCGCAAGTTCACACGAAAGAGCGTTCATCATCGAAGTTATGGGAAGAAGCTCGGGTTACATAGCAACCGTCAGTGGATTGGTTACCGGTGCAGAGGCCGTGATAATCCCAGAAGTACCGGTGAATTACGAAGAACTTGGGAATAAGCTGCTTGAGGAAAGAGAAAGAGGAAAGATCAACTGTATAGTTGTTGTTGCAGAAGGCGCAGCGAGTGCTTACACAGTTGCGAGACACCTTGAACATAGAATAGGTTATGAGACAAGGATAACTATCCTTGGTCACATCCAACGCGGTGGTTCACCAACGGCGTTCGATAGGTTGTTAGCCTCAAGAATGGGAGTTGCCGCAGTCGATGCACTGCTAAGAGGAGAAAGTTATGTCATGACCGCACTTCAGGGTGGAAAGATAGTGACCGTAAGGCTTGATGAGGTTTTGAAAGAGAAGAAGAGACTCGACATGGAACTCGTGAGGCTCGCTGGAATATTATCCTAATGCCATTTTTGAGTATTCTGCATGGTGGGAAGCGGATATCGATGATAATAAAAAATGGCTATGTTTGGAATGGATTAGTGTTTGAAAAGAGAGACCTTTATGTAGAAAATGGAGAATTTGTTAAATTCACAGAATCTGGACCTGTGGTTGATGCCACAGGTCTATTTGTAATGCCCGGCTGGGTGGATTCGCACGCGCATGTAATAGGTACTGGAATGAAATTACTGACGCATGATTTAGCAAAAGAAAATCTTCTGGATATTTTGAAAAGTGATGCTGAGGAGATCATTATCGCACGCGGATGGGAAGAACTGCCAGATAATCTTCTTATTAATAAAATGAATGAAATGGCTAAACCGGTTATACTGATAAGGAAATGTGGACATGTGGCATGGATAAATGATTATCTGAAGGCAAAATTAAATTTTCAAGAAAACTTGATATACGAAGGTCAGATCGAAAAAGTTTGGTCCATACTTGGTGATGATTTTTATGAAATGGCTTTTGAAACTGGTGAAAATGAATTCTTGAGATACGGTGTCACTCAAGTTCATTCAGACGATTTTCATGGGCTCTCATTTGGGAAACTAAAAGTACTCTTATCTAAAAGCAGGATTCGGATTTTCGAGAAGCTGTATACGACAGAGCCGTGGGAGTACGAATTTAGTGAGTTCGGAATATCGAAGATTGGTGGAATAAAGGTATTTGCCGATGGTTCGCTTGGCGGTAAGACCGCTTACATGTTCCAAGAATATAAAGATACAGGAGGCTATGGAGTATTTACGCTTCCTGGAAATTTCGATGATATCATAAAATATGCAGAGAATAACAACCTCCAAGTATGTGTTCACACGATTGGTGATAGAGCACTCCACGAAGTTCTTGAAAGATTCGAAAGAAATGGAGTGAGGTTAAAGCATAGATTGATACATCTGCAATTCATCAAAAGGCAGGATTTTGAAAGGTTGAAGAAATATTATCTATCAATTCAACCGCACTTTTATTTTGAAGACATACCGCTACTGGAAAATGTGTCATTTGAAATGGGTTACCCATTTTTGGAAATGTACAGAGCAGGTCTTGATATCGCATTCTCTACAGACTCACCCGTGTCTCCTGCTGATCCAAAGTACGTTATGGAAGCTGCTCTGAAAATGGGCTTTACGCGTGAGGATGCAATAAAATTATATACGGAAAATGGATCTAAGATTATTGGACTTAAATGTGGAAAAATAGAAATAGGGTATTGCGCCGACTTTTGTTTGTATGATGGAGATCCATTTGAAAGAGATCCAGTCGGAATTTTTGTAAACGGGCAAGAGGTTCTAAGGAGGTAACCATAAGTGAAGATTAATTACTTTTCAAGACCTGACGATGATTACATGTTTGACGTTATAGTTGTTGGCGGTGGTCATGCTGGTATAGAAGCTTCACTTGCATGTGCTCGACTTGGCTTGAAAACAATGCTTATAACCGGAAACCCTGATAATGTTGGTTGGGCCTCCTGCAATCCGGCAATAGGTGGCTCAGCTAAAGGCGTTGTTGTGCGTGAAATAGATGCACTCGGTGGTGAGATGGCGAAGACAACAGATGAAACGATGATAAACGTAAGGATGCTCAACACCAGCAAAGGGCCGGCTGTTCAGGCACTTCGTGCGCAGATTGACAAATATTCTTACTCACGAACAATGAAAAGAAAGCTCGAAATGCAGGACAACTTGTTGCTAAGATATGGAATTGTGAAAGAACTGCTTGTGGAAGATGGTAAGGTTTCGGGTATCGTCGACTCTTTTGGTATCGATTACAGAGCGAGAGCTGTTATCCTGACAACAGGAACCTTCCTTAGAGGAAAGATTTTCATCGGCAGAGATACGATGGAAGCAGGACGTATGGGTGATTTCTCAGCTCACGGGCTTACCGAATCACTCATCAAATTGGGCTTCACAGTTGGACGATTTAAAACAGGGACGCCAGCACGTGTTCTTAAGAAGAGCATAGACTTTTCTAAAATGACAAGGCAAGACACGGACGATGTTCCTTGGGTGTTTTCTCATTTCAACGAGCCAAAAGTATTGGACAAAGACTACCCTTGCTGGTTGACACATACCGTGCCGGAAACTCACAAGATAATAAGAGACTACCTGATTTTCTCACCACTTTACGGAGAGGTCAAGTTGATTCAAGCGAAGGGACCTCGTTATTGCCCTTCTATTGAAGACAAAGTTGTGAAATTTGATAGGGAAAGCCACCAAGTTTTTGTCGAACCAGAGGGTAGGGATACGGAAGAGTACTATCTCAACGGCCTATCGACAAGTCTTCCATACGCGGCGCAAATAAAGATGCTCAGGACGATTCCGGGTTTGGAGAACGTTGTGATTGTTAGACCAGCGTATGCTGTGGAATACGACTATATAGACCCCACACAACTTTATCCAACCTTAGAGTCGAAAATTATTGAAAACCTCTACTTTGCAGGACAAATAAACGGAACGAGCGGATACGAAGAAGCGGCTGCCCAAGGATTAGTTGCGGGCATAAACGCGGCGATGAAATTGTTAGGTGGGCAACAAATTGTTTTGAAAAGATCAGAAAGTTATATCGGTGTCATGATCGATGATCTTGTAACGAAAGGAACAGACGAACCATACAGATTGCTATCTTCTCGTGCAGAGTACAGGCTTTTGCTGAGGCACGACAACGCACACATGAGGTTGTCTAAGTACGGATACCAAGTAGGGTTGATTCCGAAGTGGTTCTACGAACGTGTTGTGAATTTGGAAAATGAAATCCAAAAACAGCTTGAAAGATTAGAGAACGTTAAGGTTCCATTATCTACGCAAGTCAATGATATATTGACAAGACTTGGAACCACACCATTAACCGAAGGCACAAGATTGGCAAAACTGCTTAGAAGACCAGAAGTGAGCTATGAGGCTATAAAAGAGCTTGATCCAGAACCTATTCTTGACAAAGAAATTATAAGCCAGATAGAAATTCAGCTCAAGTATGAAGGCTACATAAAGTCGATGCTTGATCAAGTTCGAGTCTTTGAGGAATACGAAAATTTACAAATTGGCAACATAAAATTTACAGATGTGCCGAATTTATCAACTGAAGCGCGTGAAAAGCTTGAAAAAATAAGACCTTTGTCAATTGGGCAGGCTATGCGGATAGCCGGTGTTACGCCTGCAGATATTTTGGCTTTATTGACCTATATCAAGAAAAAATGAAGATTTTCGGGACACGGTGGCGATAAAAAGTATACCAAGGGGGAGATTTTGACATACTGAACTTTTATGGTAAAATATAACAGGAATTTTTTGTAACAAATATAATAAGGGGGTCTAAGAATGCGAAGAATACTTGCTCTTGTGATGATAGCGATGGTAGGAATGGTATTTTCATTTTATATAAACTATCAGGTGCAGAGTGGGGATACTATTTACTCTATCTCTAAGGGATTCGGTATTCCAATACCTGTGCTTCTTGATTGGAATCCAGACGTTTCGATTTCGAACTTAAAGATTGGGCAGAAATTGAAGATACCATTTGTTCCAGGCATAATGTATAAACCAGTTAAGACTATAGCTTTGTCAACTTTGTCGAAGTTGTTCTTTGTTGATCCGGAAGAGATTTTGGCTGTCAATCCTTCTATAGGAAGCACTATTTCGGCAGGAAAAGAAGTCTTTGTTCCGGTTGGGAAGGTAAATACGTCCTTCACTCAACTTGCTGATTTCATTTGGCCCGTTTACGGAAGCATCAGTTCGGAATTCGGCTGGAGAATACATCCGATATATAACAAGAATATGTTCCATACGGGGATTGATATAAAAGCAGATACAGGAACGCCGGTCTTTGCATCAAGATCTGGAAAAGTTAAGTATGCAGGCTGGAAATCTGGATATGGCAATCTCATAATTATCGACCACGGAAACGGGATAGAAACTTACTATGCCCACTTGTCGAAAATAAATGTTTACGTTGGGCTGTACGTTGAAAAAGGAGATTTCATTGCACGCGTTGGTAGTACTGGAACATCGACAGGACCGCATCTCCACTTTGAAGTTAGGAAAAACGACCAAACAAACGATCCTGTAGCATATCTACCGAGAACAAACACTTACGTTATGAGGAGGGTTCTCTCTGAGTGAATTGAGCAAGGTATTCAAAGAAATAGTCTTTAATTTTGATGAAAGCAAGCAAGAAGAGATCGATGATTTACTTTACGGTGAATACGATTATTACACGATAGATAGCAGCGAGGGGAAATTCCTCGCTGTTGTTTCGTTTTATCCGGAACAATTAGATGAAGTCAAGGAGAAACTTACCGAGATTGGATTAAAATATATTGGCATGCGAGAAACAAGACCGGAAGATTGGGTTAAAAACATCATCACTGAACCTTTCGAGATGATAGAAGGTGTTGTAATCGACCCAATGGATCACAATTTGGAAGAGCAGGGAAATATAATTTTGAAAATACCACAGGGGTTAGCTTTTGGAACAGGTTTACATCAAACAACGAAGATGTCTGCTATGTATTTAAAAAAATACCTTAAGCCCGGAATGGACGTACTTGATTTGGGTTGCGGGAGCGGTATATTAGGTATCTTGGCAAAGAAGCTTGGAGCAAATAGAGTAGTTGCTGTCGACAATGATCCACTTGCTGTTGAAGTGGCGCAAGAAAACGCAGTAAGAAACCGTGTAGATATAGATGTGAAATGGTCTGATTTGTTCTCAAATGTTGAAGGAAAGTTCGATATTATTGTGTCGAATATAATAGCAGAGATACTCGTTGAGATGCTCAAACAGGCAAAAAATCATTTAAAAGATGATGGGATTTTGATACTTTCAGGTATAATAACTCAAAAATCGAACCTCTTTGACCAATACAACGTTATAGAGAAAATGGTGATGGATGAGTGGAACGCGTTAGTGATAAAGATTTAAACATTATTGCGAAACAGCTTGACAGGAACGTAGAAAATGTGCTAAGCGTTGAAAGATACTGTTCTTTCGGTTTTCCTGTTGTTATTTTGAGCTATCCCGTAAGAAACGGCAAGCCCTTTCCAACTATCCACTATTTAACTTGTCCACACTTAGTAAAAGAGGTTTCGAAGTTAGAGGAGCAAGGTTACGTAAAGAAGTATGAGAGATTAATCGAAGATAATATACGATTTTTCTCGCGTTTAGAACAAGCTCACAAAGATGTTATTAAAAAACGAATGTCTCTCCTCAAACCTGAGGATTCTGAATGGGACGCAGTTCTCGCCTCTTCTGGTACTGGCGGGATAAGAAATTGGAAAACTTTAAAATGCTTACACTTGCACTTGGCAGACTACCTTGCTGGAATAGATAACCCAATAGGCGAACTTGTTTACAATCAGATAGAGAAGAAGGAATGTGGAGAATGCTACTGTTGTAAATTGTGATTGTGCTTTTTTCTTTCTGGGGGAGTCTTTTCATTCCACATTTTTCATCTCTCGTAGGGGGGATATTATGAATCTTACAAATCTTAACGAATCCCGGTTTCTTCAATCTTCCGCACACTTAAACATATTCTTGCTTTTTGATTTTCAAAATCAACCAGTAGATGTGCAGTTGGTGTACAGAGAAGCTCAAAAGTATGGAAGGATAGTTGGAGGCAAAGCCTACGGTTCTTGGTCTAAGCACAAAATGCCTGCTTTTGCACTCTACAACTACGGTATAGAGCTCATTGAGATACCAGAGGCAGAATTCTTACCAAACAAGAAGGGAAATGATATAAGGCTTGCGGTAGATTGTATTGAACAAGCTCTAAAAAATGATGTGATAGACACTTTCTTTCTTGTGACAGGAGATGCAGACTTCACGGCTTTAGTATACAAGCTGAAGTCTTACGGTAAACAGGTAATTGCTGTTGCGAGGACGAAGTCAACGAGTTATGAGCTTGTCTCAGCTGTTGATAAATTCATTCCCTACGAAGATATTGTGAAAAACGAGAATCTCACGGACCCAATTGACAGACTTGGAGAGGAGATGGATATTTTCCTTAAAAGGTCTGGAAAGAACTTCACAATAGAGAACCTCTCAAGATTTCTCGCGTCTTTTAACATAAACCCATCAAAATATGGTTACAACAATATAACGGAGCTAGCCGAAGAGATATATGAACGCAAAGTGCAAAAACCGGAAAGGCTAAAGAATACTAAACTCCTACTCATTAGAGGGATACTTTACGAATCACTTTCTGAAAAGACACTTCCAGAGTACTCGCAAAGACATAAAATAGCTATTGATGACTTAAAGTTAGCATTAGATATGTTGTTGCACGACGATGTGCTGAAAATAAACGATGGAGTTTACGAATTAAATAGAAACAAGGCGTTTTTTGCCGTATTGTTGGAAAAATATCCGATCTTAACTCAACACTTCATGGAGTTTCTTGAAAAGACATATAAAGCCTTCTTAAACGGTAGAGTTAAAGCGCTCAATCAGTTGTTACAGAGCGAGTTCAGATTAACGAGCTCGGAATTTAAGTCGTACGTTGAAGCCGTGAAAAGAAGCGGTTGCCTTAAAGGGATGGACGAGAGTGACTATATTTCATACTCAACTCCAGCGAAAGTTGTATGTAATCTGGAGGCTTTCATAGTCAGTTCTTTTGCATACTATGTAAAACGAATCTTGTCTCAGACATTTGTATTTAAACACGAGATAGAATACATAAAAGAACTTGTCTTTTCTAACGATGAGAAACTTTTTGAAAAGGTCCTGAATTTTCTCATAACCAGTGGAGAGATCACTGAGATTGGGGGCGTGTACTTCTATTCACCATTATGAGAATCGAGATTTTGGTCCCGGGAAAGATTTCGAAACACTTACTCGATGCAGAAAATTATTATCTGGAAAAAATTTCAAGGTTTGCCGATGTCAACGTGGAATTTGTACCACTCGGTGGTGATGTTAACACCGAGAATCCAAAGGTGATACTCGGCAAAGAAGCGGAAGCGATTTTCAAAAAACTAAAAGACAGAAGATACATTTTAATAGACTTGTGGGGGAAACAGTTAACAAGTGAAGAATTTTCGAGTCTTATAGATAGGAATTTTCAAATATCATCTGAAATAGTGTTCGTTATAGGTGGACCTCTCGGTGTTGATGAAGAACTTAGAAAAAAAGCAGCCGAGAGGATTTCTTTTTCAAAGATGACATTCACTCATGAGATGTGTCTTGTTATCTTGCTCGAGCAGATATTCAGGGGTTTTAAGATTTTGAGGAACGAGAAGTATCACTACTAAGACTTAAGAAGAGTGTAGTTTTTCCGATAAAACAAATAGATAAAAGCATAAAAGAAGGGTGGTGAAGACGTATGATTGACAAAATAAACAAGCTCGGGGTTCAGGGAATGCAAAACTTGCAGGAAGTCAAAGGAAAAACTGAGAAGGACGTAGAAAAATCAAAAGTGAGAAAAGAAGATTTGAAAGTAAGTGACCAGCTCATAGTAGAAGAGGGTAAAAGGGTAGCTGAGTACATTGAAATGGCCAAAACTTCTTCGGAAGTAAGGACAGAATTGGTTGAACAGATCAAAAAGGCTATAGAGGATGGCACTTTCAAAGTTGATGTTGAAAAGATAGCCAAAAAAATACTGGAGGGATGAATACGTTAAAAGAAAACCTTAAAAGTGAAATAAGGACACTGGAAAGCATGATACAAGCCTTTAGAGGGCTTGAAAGTGCTGTTTTGAATAGAAAAATGGACATGCTTTCAAAATATTCGGTTTCTATTGAGGAGTTATCATTAGAAATATCACTTTTAGAATCCCAGAGAGATGAATTTTTGAAAAAGCTGGGATATTCAACACTTGTTGAATATATTGAAAAAGATAATTCTGATGAAAGGCGGGAAATCTCACTCATGACCGCCGAGATTGTTGAGAAGCTCAACGAGCTCTCCATAGTAATGGATGCGATCAGGCAGATTATGGAATTTAACGACCGTTACTTTGAGCTTCTTAACCATCTCGTCAGGGGTTCATCGACACAACCGACCTATTCTGCTTCTGGATACGGAAAAAGTGGTACATTTCAATCTTCTGCATACGACTCGAAGTACGATAGATTTAAGTGATTTTCGATTTTTAGAGAGTAACTGAGAGAAGCCTTTCTATTTATTTTAAAAGCTTTCGAAAAATTGGACAGATTCATGCGACTCAAAAGGAGTGATCGCATTGCCAGACATAAGCCTATTCGGAACGCTAAACACAGGATTACTTGGAATTTACGCAAGCAAGTTGGCAATGAATGTTGTTGCACATAATATATCGAACGCGAATACGCCGGGATTTTCACGTCAAAGGCCCGAACTTCTTACAATGCCCCCCATTCCTTTAACATCGTTAACCCAACCAAGTATACCACTTCAGATAGGTACGGGTGTTTACGTTAGAGATATAAAGCGTGTAAGGGATGAGTTCTTAGACATACAGTTCAGGCAGACGAACAACAAGTACAATTACTGGGATACAATGACTGCAAACTTGCATTTTGTAGAACAGCTCTTTGCAGAACCTTCGGAGGCTGGAATCAGGTATCTTTTCGATTCTTTCTGGTCAGGGTTAGAAGAAGTGATTACTGACCCAACGAACACAGCTGCAAAAAGAGGACTTGTGAGTAGGGCGGAGGAACTTGTTGAACACATACAAGATTTGTACACGAGGCTCGAACAATTGCGAGTTGATATAGATAACGAAATTGCGCAAAGAACTCAGCAGATAAATGCAATGGTGAAGAGATTGGCAGACATAAATGCCAAGGTGAGAACAGCTGTTAGTTTAAAATATACGCCCAACGACCTCCTTGATGAACGAGACAGAATTCTAGATGAGCTTTCTGAACTTGCTGATATATATTATTATGAAGACCAAGCTGGCCAGATAACACTGAGATTTGGTAATCAAATCGTCCTTACCGGTCAAGATGTCGTTGAACTAAGGGCACTTGACAAACCCTACGGTAAAGGTTTTAAGGAAATATTCGCTGGGAATTCAATGGTTTCCATAAATGACGGAAAGTTAAGAAGTCTTTTTGATTTGCGTGATTCGACATTAGTCAAATATATGAACAGATTAGATGAATTTGTGCTCTCACTTACTGATGAGTTCAACCTTGTTCACCAAGATGGATTCAACGGAGATGGGAGCGTTACCGGTTTAAAATTCTTCAACGATATATCTGCTGAGAGGATAGAAGATTCGATACTTTACAGATTAGCAGGTGCGAAAAGGGTTGAGAATGGTCCTATCAAATATATCTCAGGAATGAGCGACAGAAAAGATTTTGCCGATATTACAACTAAGCCGTTTATCGAAAAGGGCGCAATAGTCTTTTTCGATGGTACTGACAAAGTCTTTTCAGCGAGAGTCAATCCATACGATACGGTCGAAGATTTTCAAAACACTTTGTCGACAATTACTGACAAATGGTTCGACTTAAAACTTGGTGCTCACGGTGACGGTGGTTACAGGTTGTACTTTGAAGCGAATAGCAATTTAAGAAACACCCTTGCACTTGATTTCAACGGTAACATGTTCAACACGATGGGATTTGCCACGAAAAACGTCGATGTTTTTGTCGTGAATAGAAACGATTTCAAAGTTTCTGAAGGGTCATATAAAATTGCGATTAATGGAAAGGAAGAGATCCTGAGTATTACAGCAACGACAACACTTGAGGATTTAGCCAACCAACTCAACACTCACTTTGGGAACGACATAAGAGCATATGTGCATGATGACAAGCTCCTGATAATACCAACGAAGGCAAACGAATTCGATTTGAATCGCCTAAAACTCTCAGATTCTGGTGGACTCTTTACACAAGCAAATATCCACAAAGAGACGTATAAAGCACTCGATACGGGCAAGGAGACACTTGAAAACATATTGAACAGGTCTCAAGCTTTCTCTATACGCATAGGTGCGACAGAAATAAGGATAGACCCAACAAAGCACATCATGAAAGACCTTGCAAAAATGATAAACGACGCGAACACTGGGATTATTGCAGAAGTCACACCTCATGGAAAATTCGTCTTGCGTGGTTCAAGGTCTTTGGGATTTGAACTGAAAAAGGTTATCCAAGGTCCTGAAGCGCTTTGGAGTGCTCTTGGTTTTATAGATTCTGATGGAGATCCTCTCAACGACTGGGATGAAGGGTTTGTCTTTGTCAATCCGTTCGAAAAGCCGCAGGACCAGAGAATGAGATACATAAAAGCCGATGCGTTGTTCATAGATAAACAGTTGCCAAAAGAGCCGTACAGATTTGTCGAAAAACTTGCAGTGAACTCAACTATAAAGAGCAACCCTGAAACAATAGCTGTGGATATTGGTTATACAGAGGAAAACCCAAACTGGGATGCAAAGGTTTTCAAGCCTTCAGGAAGGGCAAATACAGGAATAGTTGAACTATTATCTGCGCTAAAATATAAAAAGGTATTGAATGATGGGCTTGAATCATTCAATGAATATCTTGGTGGTGTGGTTGCCGAACTTGGTGTGGAAAGTGAAACCGCCATGAAGATCAAAAGCAACACGGACCTTATGAAAAAAGAAATCGATGGCGAAAGGGAACGTGTGAAGGGTGTATCTCTCGACGAAGAGATGGCAAACATGATTAAGTACCAACAAGCTTTCAACGCGGCTGCAAGGGTAATGACCGCTGTGGATGATATGATTTCGAGGGTTATCGATAAACTCGGATTAGTCGGTAGATAGTCTTGGAATGAATCAGCACCATTTAGTACCATGCGGAGGTGACTTTGATGCGAATAACAAATAACATGATAAATGACAGGTCTCTATTCAACATACAGCAAAACTTGTACAGGATAGCAAAGATGCACGATAAACTTTCTTCAGGAAAGGAAGTTCAATATCCGAGTGATGATGCTGTTATTGCAACAAGAGCATCGAATATATCAAGCAGGTTGAGAGAGCTTGAACAATTCAAGCGTAACGTTGACCATGTCAATAACTTTATACAATCATATGATACAACACTCCAGGAACTTTCAGATCTATACCATCGAGTTAGGGAATTGATGGTGAGGGGTGCAAACGGTACAAATACAGTTGACGAAAGAAATGCTATAGCATCCGAACTTAAGGCTTTAAAGGAGCATCTTATAGAAGTTGCTAACACTCGCGTTGGTGATGAATACATCTTTGGTGGTGCAAGGTCTGAACTGAGCCCGGTCGATGAAAATGGTAACATCGTTACACCTGTGGAAGCGAACGTCAAGAGAAAAGTAAATGCGTTAGGTTACAGCATAGAATACGGCGTAACTGTGTACGACGTATTCACTTTGGAGAACGGCAAAACTGTTTTTTCAACAATAGACGATGCGATAAAAGCTCTTTATGAGGGAAACGAAAAGAAACTTTCTGAAATATCGTTGAAAGAAATTGGAATACTCGAAAGGTCTGTGATGGAGCATTTCGCAACAGTCGGTTCAACTGCTCGCATGGTTGAGATGGTGTCTTCGAGAATAGAAGATTTAAAAATGTTCAATACTGAATACTTATCAAAAGAACAAGATGCAGACCTTACAAAAGTACTCACAGACCTCAACATGCAGCAATCAGTGCTGCAAGCAGCTCTAAAATCTGCTGCAATGGCTATCCAGAAATCGCTTGTCGATTTTGTCGGTGGATAATCGTATGAACGAGTTCCTGACTAGAAGATTCTCATCAGAAATTTTAAGAGGAATAGAGACAATAGATTTACCTACACACAGGCCGACGCACGCGTCGGCTTTTTTAGTATGGTACAGCAAACCAACCGCTGATGTCAAGCGTGTTGTGGAATTGGGTAGTGGAACAGGGATTGTTGCGTTTGCACTTGCGAAGTTGTATAATCTGTACGTGGAGGGGATAGAAGTACAAAAAGAGTTGTTTGACCTTGCGGTTGATGGAATAAAGATAAACGGTTTAGAGGATAAAGTTGTTTTTAGAAACATTGATGTTCGAGATATAAGGTCTAACTACAATACGGAAACGTTTGACATGGTTGTTTCGAATCTACCGTTCCATATAGGTAAAGAAAGCCCGAATAAGATAAGAAAAATCTCAAGAAATGCTGACTACGATTTACTAAAGGATTTTATTCATGGAGCTTCTTACCTGATTAGAAACAAAGGCACATTCGTTTTCGCATTCTCGCCGAAGATACTCGTGGAAATGATCACTTTGTTAGAAAAGCAGAGGTTGATAGTTCAAAGAATGTGTTTTTTGCACGGAACACCTGAAAAAGAAGCGAAATTAGTTGTAGTTAGAGGAAAAAAGAACGGTGGGAAACATTTGATAGTTGACCCACCGCAGTGGGGGGTGTAGTTTTGTGGTAGAAAGGTATGCATTAGAGCCATTAAAGAGCTTATGGACCTTAAAAGCTCAGTACGAAAGGTGGCTAGAAGTAGAACTCGCCGTTGTTGAAGCGTATGAAGAGCTTGGCATTGCACCGAGAGGAACATCAGAAGAGATACGGAAGAAAGCTGTTATCGACGTTGAAGATATCTTAGAGATTGAGAAAGTTGTTGATCACGACGTTATAGCGTTTATAAAATCTGTTACAAAAAATATGGATGATGAAGCACGTTACTTCCACTATGGGCTTACCTCGTCGGATATAGTCGACACAGCCAACTCACTTGCACTTGTTAGAGCATCAAGACATATCCTTGACTCGATGAACAAACTTGCTAACGTCTTGTACAAAAAGGCCGTTGAATACAAGAATTTGCCAACAATAGGAAGAACACATGGCGTGCATGCAGAACCAACATCATTTGGGTTGAAATTCCTCTCTTGGTATGCTGAACTTATGAGAGATATTCGAAGATTAAACGATGCGATAGAAGAGATATCCGTTGGGAAACTGAGTGGAGCGGTTGGCAATTATGCAAACATTGAGCCTGTTGTAGAAAAAATTGCACTCGAAAAGCTCGGTTTAAAACCAACTCCTGTGGCCACCCAGGTTGTCAGCAGAGACTACATTGCTCACATTCTTTCCGTTTTTGCAATTACAGCTGGACTGATAGAACGTATAGCTATTGAAATAAGACATCTTCAAAGAACAGAAGTTCTCGAAGCGATGGAGCCATTTAGAGAAGGGCAAAGGGGCTCGTCGGCTATGCCTCACAAAAAGAACCCAATTCTTTGTGAAAGGCTGACGGGCATGGCAAGGCTTATGAGAAGCTACGCACAAGTTGGGTTTGAGAACATGGCTCTCTGGCATGAACGTGATATATCGCACTCATCGGCTGAAAGGTACATCTTGCCAGATTCAACGATGACAATATACTACATGCTTGAGAAAACAAGATATCTAGTTGAAAATTTGAGAGTTTTTGAAAACAACGTCAGAAGGAACTTAGAACTTACAAACGGATTGGTTTACTCACAGAGAATACTGCTTGCACTTGTTGAGTCTGGAATGAGCAGGGAAGAGGCGTACAAAGTTGTTCAGAAATATGCCCTTGAATGTTGGGAAAGTGGAGAATCGTTTAAAGAAAAGATTCAAAGCGATGAAAGAATTTCAGAATATATTTCCAAAGAAAAACTTGATAGCTTATTCGAACCTGATTACTATCTAAGAAATGTTGAAGAAATATTCAAGAGGTTTGAAAAATAAAAAAGCGGGCTTTCAAAAGCCCGCTTTTATTAGTTTTCAATATTAGAATGTTGCTTCTGTTGCTTCTTCTGTTGTTGTTTCTTCAACTGGAATTTCCTCTGTTGTTGCTTCTGTTGCTTCTTCTGTTGTTGTTTCTTCTGTTGTTACTTCTTCAGCTGGGAGTTCTTCCGTTGTTGTTTCTTCCGTTGTTACTTCTTCTGTTGTTGTTGCTTCTTCTGTTGTTGCTTCAGCTGCTTTGCTCTTGTTTGCTGCTACTGCCCAGATGATAGCTACCACAATGATAGCTATAACGATAAGTGTTACCGTAAGACCTTTCTTGGATGCCATAGCTCCAACCTCCTTTGTGAGTTGTTGAAAAACCAGCTTTCAAGAGCGATTATACCATTTTAAATGTAACTTTCAATGAGCAATTAGTGAAAAAAGTATGTTAACAAGAGATTAACTAATACGAGAAATAGCTCCGAAAAACAATTGTAGAATTGCTCAGCATTGTGTTCGTTTTCTGAAAACACGTTGCATGCACAAGTATACGAAAGCAAAAGAAAGAGAAAAAGAGTATATTAAGATTAGATTAGCATCTCAATACTTAGCAATAAAAGCATACGAAAAGGTCAAGTTGATGTATATGGTCAATTTTCTGTAAAATAGTTTTGTATTCTTCGAATAACGAATATAGGAGGGAAAGTATATGAGAATAGTCACTTGGGGATTTGGAGCGATGGGAAGGGGTATCGCAAAGAATATTGTTGAGAGCAAATTCATGAAACTCGTCGGAGTTATCGATAAGAACCCGGAATTTATAGGCAGAGACGTGGGGGAGCTTCTTGGTTTAGAGAATTACGGTGTTCGTGTAAGGGATTCCATAGATGTTATTGAAGAAACTAATCCTGACCTTGTAGTGATAGCAACAAGTTCTTTTGTAAAAGATGTACTTCCGCAGATCGAATACACTGTCAAAAACCATGCCAATGTCATTACTATTGCAGAAGAGATGGCATTCCCATTTGATTCACATCCAGAGGAATCGCTCTATATGGACAGCCTTGCAAAAAGGTATGGCGTTACGATTCTCGGAACAGGTGTTAACCCCGGTTTTGTGCTCGACACTCTCATAATAGCGTTAACTGGTGTTTGCACAAGAGTTGATAAGATAATAGCGAAAAGAATAAACGATTTATCTCCGTTTGGGAAGACGGTTATGGAAACTCAAGGCGTCGGAACAACGCCAGAGCAATTCGAAGAAGGTTTGAAGAAAGGTACTATCGTTGGACACATAGGTTTCCCGCAGAGCATCGCTATGATTTCAAGAGCGTTGGGATGGAACATATCAAAAGTTGAAGAAGAACGAAAACCGATAATTTCTAACGTATACAGAGAAACGCCCGTCGTTAAAGTACAACCGGGCATGGTTGCGGGGTGTAATCATTCAGCTAAGGCATACGTTGGAGACAAATGCGTGATTGAGCTCTACCATCCGCAACAGATTCATCCGCACCTTGAAGGTGTCGATACTGGAGATTACATAGAGATATACGGGGACATAAATATAAACCTTTCGATAAAACCGGAGATACCCGGAGGAAAGGCAACGATAGCGATTGCAACGAACATGATACCGATAGTTATCGGTGCTCAGCCGGGGCTGAAATGCATGGCAGATTTGCCGGTTCCAAGGTCAATACTTTCATTCACAAAATGAGCTTGACTTCTAAATTCTGGAGGTGAGCGAATGCTCCCAAATGTTGCTAAAAAGGGCGATTGGGTGCAAGTTCAAGTGAGGATTTTGCAACCAACTGAACGAGCGCCGCAAGTACCTGACGATACGAAGAAAGTCCCTCTTGAAATGCGTGTCAAAGGTTTTCTGATAGATGAAAAAGCCGAAATTGGAAATACCGTGAACATAAAAACACCAACGGGTAGGATTGTTTCCGGTACATTGGTTGCTGTCAATCCAAAGTATGAGCATGACTTTGGCGAGCCAGTGCCGGAGCTCATCACCATAGGCATGGAATTACGAGAATTCTTAGAAAGTGATGAGCATTCAGGTGGTGAGAAAAATGGCAAATAACCTCGACATATCCTATAGCGCAGTTATGGCAAGACGCGCCGAGATAATGAAGAAAGCTGTCGGGATAGATTACGAAAAATTCATCATCAACGGAATAGCGTTCGATTATGAAAAAATGATGAAAGAAGTCGGATATTCGATAGAAGAAGTCCGGGAAATACAGGCTGAAACTTGTGTGGGTAACACGCCGCTTGTCGAATTGAAGAATATAAATAGATTGATTAAGAAGATAGCTCCAAAAGGCAAAGGCGCGAGGATATTTTTAAAAGACGAAGCGACAAACCCGTCAGGGAGTTTTAAAGACAGAAGAGCAGCTGTCAGTGTTTATCATGCTCAAAAACTCGGTTACAAAGGTGTCATTGCAGCAACGAGTGGTAACTATGGTGCAGCGGTTGCATCTCAAGCTGCAAAAAGAGGTTTAAAATGTATCATCGTTCAGGAATGCTACGACAGCCAGTGGAGAGGACAGCCCGAGATCCTCGAAAAAGGCAGAGCTTGTGAAGCATATGGCGCGGAGGTTGTCCAACTTACCGTCGGACCAGAGCTTTTCTATTACACTCTGAGATTGCTTGAAGAAACAGGATATTTCAACGCTTCGCTTTACTCACCGTACGCCATAGCAGGGATAGAGACGCTCGGATACGAAATCGCTCAGCAGATGAAAGAATTGACGGGCAAGTATCCTGATGCGGTTGTTGTTACACACGCAGGTGGTGGACTTATCACAGGAACCGCACGCGGTTTGAAAAAAGCAGGTGCAACTGAAACAAAGATAATAGGCGCAAGCGTGGACTTAAGAGGTCTTCACATGGCGAGCGACAACGATTTCAATAAAAAGTACTTCACAACAGGCCATACGGGCTTCGGAATCCCATTCGCCGTATTTCCTGATAGATCAGACGTGCCAAAGAACGCGGCAAGACCTCTCAGGTATATGGACAGATACGTCCTTGTAACTCAAGGAGAAGTCTTCTACGTAACAGAGATGCTTGCACACTTGGAAGGCTTGCAGAGAGGACCTGCAGGTAATACATCTTTGACGGCTGCGATAGCACTCGCACTTGAGATGGACGAAGACAAGACTATCGTTGTAAACGAAACCGAATACACGGGCGCTGGAAAATTACCTTCCGCACAGCTCACATTTGCAAAAAAGATGGGGATGATTGTTAAACGAGGCGATCCAATAAAAGAAGATAAGCCTGGAAAAGTTATCGCAATACCAGAACACCCCGCACAGATAGGTGTAATCGAATATCCTGTTGAAGAGATGAAAAAGAGCTATCTTAAAGAGCTGATCAAACGCGAAAACAGAAAAGAATTCAACGAAACAGAATTGAAATTCCTTGAAGAAGATTTGAGAGCAAGTAGAGAAGAAATTCTTAAATGGATAGAAGAGGTTGGGGAGGGAATAAGATGAGACCAAGACCAGATGACTTCCAGGAAAGGTCAAAGCACCTTCAGAATATGACTGACGAAGAGCTCAACGCTTACTTTTGGCAACTTGTCGAGAAAGTTGTAGATCCACTTGTAGAGCTTGCAAGGACGCACACGAGTCCTTCAATTGAGCGCTCTGTCCTGCTTAGGATGGGATTCAACAGTCTTGAAGCTAAAAAACTTGTGGATATGATTTTCGAAAGAGGCTTGCTTGGAAAAGGAGCAGGTCACATTGTCTGGCGCATTGCAAAAGAGCACAATATTGACTACATAGAGGCAGGAAGAAGAATGATAAACGGGCAGTACTGGGACGAAGTAGACAGGATCTTCAAAGGGGTGAAGCACAATGGATAAACTCGAGCCCATGAAACCAATCGATGTTGAAGAAATATTGAAGGATTTGGATAAATACCGCCCAAGAAGAAGAGGCTGGACTTGGAGAAAGAAATTGCCAGAGGGTACAAAAATAGACAGATATGAATACTATCAGGTAAGCGAACCACTGAAAAAGAGTATTCCATTACCAGCAGCACACTACTTCAACAACATCGACCCGCAGCCGGATGTCGTTATCACAAGTGAAATAGCCTCTGGTAGATTCGAAGACGACATAAGGCGCATGCGCATGGCTGCATGGCACGGTGCGGATCATATAATGGTTATCAGAACGCTCGGACAATCGCACTTCGACGGGCTTATTGAAGGAACGCCAGAAGGTGTCGGCGGTATACCGATAACAAGAAAGCAAGTGCGTGCAACAAGAAAGGCGCTCGATTTAATAGAAGACGAAGTTGGAAGACCTATCAACTTCCACAGTTATGTTTCCGGTGTTGCCGGTCCAGAGATAGCTGTCCTATTTGCCGAAGAAGGTGTGAACGGAGCTCACCAAGACCCGCAGTACAACGTTCTTTACAGGGGCGTCAACCCAGTAAGGTCATTTGTTGATGCAGCGGTTGCAAAGAAAATAATGGCTTGGGCGAATATGTTGCAGATAGACGGAGCGCACAACGCAAACGCCTCCGCAAAACTTGCATGGACAGTCATGCCCGAACTACTCGTACAGCACGGTATAAACTGTATGTATTCTGTAAAAGTAGGAATGCCGAAGGAAAACATAGCTCTGTCAACCGTTCCACCAGTGATTGCACCACTTCCGGAAATGAGGATAGACCTTCCATACGCCGTTGCACTAAGAGAACTCTTCCAAGGATACAGGTTTAGGGCACAGATGAACACAAGATACATCGAATCAGACTTGTTCGACGCAACAAGGGCGCACGTTATAAATGCAATGCTTTCGAGACTTACAAGTGCGGACTTGCAGTCAACTATAACCCCCGACGAAGGAAGAAACGTTCCATGGCACATAAACTCAATAAGAGGTGTTGAAACTGCAAAGCACACACTCCTTGCACTCGACGGGATAAAGAAATACGTCAAGATAGACCAAGAAGCGATTAGAGAAAAGGTCAGAGAATTGAAGATGAGAGCTATCCTGATGCTTGAAGAGATAATCGAAATGGGTGGGTACTTCGAGGCACTTGAAGCTGGTATGTTCGTTGACAACGGATACTATCCCGAAAGATTCGGCGATGGAATCGCTCGAAAGAAAGACGGAGAACTTGCGGCAGGTACGGTCGTTCCGAGAGACCACGACTACATGGCACCGGTATGTGAACACTTCGGCTACAACAATTTGCCGGAAGGTATCGAAAAGCCTTGTGACTTGATAGGAGGCTGTACGTTCCACAAACCGGAGAAGATACAATTCATAGATGAGCTCGACGAGACTGATAACGTCAACCTCAGGCTACAAAAGATAAAAGACATGAGGTCAAGGAACGTAATCAAGCCAGAGGTTGAATGGTTTGCAGACGGCTGGATACAGCTTGACATGACATTCTCACTGCCAGAAGAATACGCAGAAGCCGCTGCGTTAGCCGTGTGTGAAAAACTTGGGCTTGAAGAGCCAACGATAATTGCGAAGACCGTTCTCCACCCAGTTGAAGGAACGTACATCGAACTCAAAGCAAAGGTTCCATTCGAAATTAAGGTAGACGAGCTTGAGCTTCCGAAGAAACCAGAAACACTTCCAGAAGAAGAGCTCTTCAGCTACGTTGAAAAAAGGCCAATCAAGGTAGTTGCTGCAACAGTTGGAGAAGACGAACACTCGGTTGGATTGAGAGAAGTCCTCGACATAAAACACGGTGGTATAGAAAAATACGGTATTAAATACACATACCTTGGCACGAGCGTACCACCTGAAAAACTTATAGACGCGGCAATTGAGACTGGCGCTGATGCGATACTCGCATCTATGATAATCACTCATAACGACGTCCACATTCGAAACATGCGCAGGTTGAACGAACTTGCGATAGAAAAAGGTATTAGGGACAAAGTGCTCATCATCGTCGGTGGAACGCAGATAAACAACGACTTAGCGATAGAGAACGGCGTAGATGCAGGATTCGGAAGGGGCACAAAAGGTATACACGTTGCATCATTCATAGTCAAAAGATTGAAAGAGAAAGAAGGAAATTAATGTGCTACTTAAATTAAAACATTCTTGAGGTACTTACAAAAATTCAAGGGGGGACAGGGATGTACGAGGCTACGGATTGGACGATCATACCACCATTCAAAAACGAACCTGTGACTGACTTTTCAAAACCAGAAAACGAAGCGAAGATGAAAGAAGCTCTCGAAAAAGTCTACAGGGAGTTCGGAAAAGAGTACGACATCGTCATCGGAGGAAAAGCGTACAAGACGGAAAAAAAGATCAAATCAATTAACCCGAGCAAGCCGGAAGAAATCGTCGGAATTGCGAACAGCGCAAACGAAGAGCTTGCAGAAAAAGCGCTCGAAGCTGCATGGGAAGCGTTCAAGACATGGAGCAGAACACCAGCACACGTACGAGCAGAGTACCTGCTCAAAGCGGCGAAAAGAATCAGAGAGAGAAAATTCGAATTCGACGCAGTTATGGTCTACGAAGTTGGCAAGAACTGGGGTGAAGCAGACGCTGACACATCTGAAGCGATAGATTTCTTGGAATTCTACGCAAGGGAAATGCTAAGGTACGCTTCAGAACAGCCGGTTGTCAGGATTCCAGGCGAATACAACGAACTCAGGTATATACCACTCGGCGTTGGCATAGTCATTCCACCATGGAACTTCCCACTTGCGATACTCGTTGGAATGACGAGTGCTGCGATTGTAACGGGTAACACAGTAGTTTTAAAACCGGCAAGCGACAGCCCTATAATAGCTGCGAAATTCTTCGAAGTATTGCAAGAAGTGGGCTTGCCCGATGGAGTTGTCAACTTTTTGACAGGAAGCGGAGCTCTTGCGGGAGAATTCTTAGTCAAGCACCCAAAGACGAGGTTCATAAGCTTCACGGGTTCAAAAGATGTTGGATTGCGCATCCACGAACTCGCTGCAAAACCTCAGCCGGGACAGATATGGATTAAGAGAACGGTACTTGAAATGGGCGGAAAAGATGCTGTAGTTGTTGACGAGACAGCGGACCTTGATGCGGCGGCGGAAGGCATCATCGTCAGCGCATTCGGTTTCCAAGGTCAAAAATGCAGTGCAGGTAGCCGTGCTGTGATAGTAAAAGATGTTTACGATACACTTGTTGAAAAAGTAATCGAAAGGGCAAAGAAGATAACGATAGGTGATGTGAGGTACAAGGAAAACTGGCTCGGTCCAGTTGTCAACAAGAGCTCGATGGAAAAGATAATGGCATATATAGAGATAGGCAAGAAAGAAGGACAGCTGATATTTGGTGGAAACGCACGTGAAGACCTCGGCGGATACTTCATTGAGCCGACTATATTCAAAGACGTAGCGTGGGACGCACGCATAGCTCAGGAGGAAATCTTCGGACCAGTGCTTGCGATTATCGAAGCCGAAGATTTTGACGACGCACTAAGAATAGCGAACGCAACAGAATACGGTTTGACTGGTTCACTTTATTCAAGGGATAGAAGTAGGATAGAACGAGCAAAAGAAGAATTCCACGTAGGTAACCTTTACTTCAACAGAAAATCGACCGGAGCACTCGTCGGCGTGCACCCATTTGGTGGATTCAACATGTCAGGAACAGACAGTAAAGCGGGCGGAAGGGACTACCTTGGATTGTTCTTACAAGCGAAGGCGATAAGCGAGAGGATTTAGCGATTTAAACGTTCTAAACGATATAATTTTGAGAATCTCAAAAATGTTCTGGCTGACGTAAAGTCAGCCAGAGCTTTTTGTTCTTTATTAAGATGCCAATTAATGGAACTTAGCTGAACTACATTAATTTCTGAAAGTTAATGCTATAATAAAATAGAAGAGGTTTAGTATTAAATTGCAAAGAAAATCAAAGATAAGAAGAGATTTTAAAATGTAGTTGGCGATAATTTTAATGTAAATGTTCATATTTATTACTTAGAAGGTACAAGTAAGATACGTTTTGTGATATAATAATCAGCTAAAACAATAGTTAGTTAATCAGTTATCCACATTACTTACAGGGGGTGTATATTCATGAGTAGAAGCAAGTTTTTCATTTTTCTTGCGGTTTTGACAACTCTCCTATTGGTTTTCTCATGTGTTCCTCAGAACCAAGGTGGTGGAGGCAACGGCGGTGGCGGAACGGTAAAAAAGGACATATACGGATGGAAACTCGATATATTGAACTCAGTAAATCCAGACACCGGAATAACGATTCCGGAAATTTCCGGAAAAGTTATTTACGTCTCAGGTACTAATGCGATAATATCTGATGCAACTACTGCTATCTATGTTTACAAGGCAAATCTCTCTGAGACAGACCTTGGAAAAAAACTTACCGTAAGAAATACTATAGGCAAGACATATTCAAAGTTTTTGGAAATAGACCTTACCAGCGGAACAAAAGAACTTAGTAATGATGATACCATCATCGAACCGGTACTTCTTGATAAGAGCCTAGATAATGAAAAAGAAACAAGAGCTCTCTGGGACATAAGGTATGCATATGTCTACGGCGAGTTCACAGGAAATAACGGACAATTGACAAACACTTACGAATTTAAATATCCGGTAAATGATGGAGAATATGCTACAATAAGTGTTTTCAAAAGTGCTGATATAGATGCAATATATAAGCCGACAACGACTACTCCAGCAACGCTCGTGGGTTATACAAAATACTACAACGATGTTTGGGAGTTTGTCGTATTCCCTGACAAAGTTGAAATGGAATTGCCTCAGGTTACAGGTGTTAGCGCTAAGTACAATCCGAACTCAAAGACCGTAACGCTCGGTTGGAGTTCTGAAGTTAATGGTGCATCATTCAACGTGTACTTAACACTCGAAGGAGCTACTAGAACGGTTCTTGCAACCACGACGACACTCACAAATGTTGTGTTGCCTGTTGAAGCAACCCCAACATCGGTAGGAATTCAGGTTGTTAAGCGAGTTTCAAAGAGTAAAGTTTTGACGATTAGTGAAATTCAAATCGTATCAGTAGACCCAGTAACAGATTTGAATGCAAAATACGATGATTACAATGGAAAAATGTACCTCAGCTGGTCGCATGGTTCTGCTACGGAGTTCAAGATTTACAAGAAAGTTTCCGGAGCTTATGAATTGGTAGGAACGACGTCTGATAAAAGTTACTCATTTGGTTTAACTACATCTGAATATGACAACGTCAAAGCTATTGCTGTTGCACCTGTGGTCGACGGAGAAGAGGGTCCAAAGGAGGAAGTTGAAAAAGCTGAGATTGGTTACACATTTGCAGGCGGAAATGGTACGGAAAGCGATCCATACTTGATAGGCACCGTGAATCAGCTGAAACTTTTGGGCGATGATAACTACAGAGCAAAGAGCTATTATTTTAAGCTCTTAGAAGACTTAGATCTTAATGGAGTTGCTTGGACACCGATTGGGACTTTCAGCAGCACCGACTTGGATAATACAGCATTCAAAGGTGTGTTTGATGGTAATAACAAGAAGATTAAGAACCTCGCCTATAATGACAGCAATAGGTCAAACGCAGGATTGTTCGGATATCTCTTAAGCTCAACAGTTAAGAATTTGATATTGGAAAACTTTAATATAACCGCAAAGCAATATGTGGGTGCTCTTGCTGGGGCAGCGAAAAATTCGAGCGTTATAAGAGTCGGTGTAAGAAACTCAAGCATAACTTCAACATATTCAACAGGTACCAGCTACCCATATGCTGGTGGGCTGATTGGTGATGTGACTACAGATTCAACAACACAGCCGATGATTTTGAGAGAATCCTTTGCGAGCAATGTTACCGTTACTTCGAACTTTTCAAATAGCCGTACTGGTGTTTTGGTTGGAAGATTTTTCAGCACGGGAACTAATGTTGTCGGTATAATTGAAAACTGCTATGCTACTGGTACTCTTACATTTGTAAATGGTGCATCCAACATCGGTGGTCTGATTGGGTTAGCTTCTGTTTCTAACAATGGTCAGATTAAAATTGTGAGTTCCTACGCAGCGGTTGCACCAAATGGTTCAAGTACAAACTGGAGAGGGTTTATAGGTGGTGCAAGTGTATCAGTTACGGCTGACAGTGGCAAAAACTACTTTGATACAACGGTTTCTGGAACAACAACTGGCTCAGCAAGTAGCTCTCTCCAAACCGGAAAGACAACGGCTGAGATGAAACAGCAAACAACGTTTGTGGATTGGGACTTCACGAATATTTGGAAAATCGACGAAGGCAATGACTATCCAAGACTAAAGTGGGAATTTTGATAATTTTTCGTAAGTGAAACATGATTTAATGTTTGCGGATAGAAATAACCCGGGCGGTTTGTCCCGGGTTATTTAGACAAATAACGGATAATCAAATCTTATTGAATCTCGGGAGGGATTGTTGTGAGGAAATACCTTGCTACTTTGCTTGTCATTTTAACTGTTCTATCTATGGCTTTCAAACTCGATTTCCAGCTCAGGGGGTATTTAACGTACGACCTTAATTCCGGAGCTATAGACAATTTTCCTATAGGATACTGGACGTTTACTTTACCAAGTCCATTTGATTCTTTCGCGTTAAAGTTAACCGATTACCTCACATATTCACATACGACATCTAATCTTTTTGGTATGAATTTCATAGTTCCGAGATATTACTTTGTCGATTCAAGATTCAAAATGGATAATAACTACGTAAACACATTGTATTTAGCGATTGGGCGAATGAGGTTATCACGTAGCCTTACAAACAATTACGAGGGAGTTCAGATTGGTGGGTTGAAGTACGATACGTACAGAACTTCAGCAACAGAAATCGGTCCTGGAGGTATTGTTGGATACATCTCCGGTAAGCTCGGAAATTATTCATACGAACTTGGTGGTGCGTACAGTTTAGAGCTCAATAATTACGCACTGTACGGTTCTCTCAGAACCGATTTCGGACAGTTTGGGGCATATTACGAAACAAGGTACTACCAACTTTCATTGAACTATCAAAACACGCAGAATTTACCATTTGGAACTTTGAAATACTGGGCTGGCATCGGTGCAGCGACAAATACTATCAACGAGCCAAGTTTCCTGATAGGTGCAACTCTTAGTTCTGGTCCTGTATTTGCAGCAGGTCAATTCGCTTGGATAGGTGGCAATAAGTACGATGTGAGCTTTGCAACAGGAGAACCTTCAAATCCGAACCAGCCAAACACTTGGAACGTTATGGGCGAGATAGGCTACAACCTGTCTAATTTCTACGTTGGGTTGTTTGCAAAATACAACAGCATATGGGCAGAAAGCGGTTGGTTGCCACTCTACGGTGTTAAGATAACGTCCGGGGACTTTTCTTTATCCCTTGCTAATGGTGACTTGTACGTTTCATCATCTATGACCGGAACCCAGTCGGTACTCTTGAGAGTAACATACAACTACCAAGCGAGCATAGATTTCCTTGCTGGTGTACAGGCTGCTGTAATGCAGTTCATGCCAAAAACCGCCTCTGTGCCTGGTGGAAAAGAACAAACAATTTCGATTGCAGAGCTATACAAAATGCCTGAAGGTTCAAAAGTTACCGTTACAGGTACAGTCCTTGCTCCTGTTGGACTTTTGAGCGGTTCAACCACGTACATTCAAGACAAGACAGGGGCTATAATGTTGTATGGAAGATCTATTCCTGCAACACTCAAGGTTGGAGATGTCGTGAGCGTCAGCGGTTCAACAAAAGTCTACAATGGCATACTTGAAATAGTCGTGGACAGTGTAACGGTTGTTGGAAGTGCTAAGGTTCAGCCTGTGGAACTGAAAGAGCTTTCTGATGCTTACATGTCAAACATGGTGTATGTTGTTGGAACTGTTGAGAATGTAGCAAAGGACAATTTCATAGTTAATACCGGTAATTTGAAAGTGAAAATCTACATCAAGTCAGCTACAGGGATTAGCTTAACAGGTATAGCCGAGGGTAAGAAGGTTAAAGTAACAGGTATACTCACACTCTTCAAGGGAGAATACGAGATACAACCAATTTCACAAGTTGACATTGAAACGATGTAATCTGTATTACATTTTGTTCGATTAACTGATTCGATGAAAGGAGATTCCAAAGTGAAAAGAATTCTCAGCAGCTTTCCAATATTCATAATCATTGTATTAGTACTTTACCTCTCTTCCTGCGCACCGCAGCAAGAGATATTAAAGAATGTCGAAGTTGTGGATGGTGACACAGTCAAAGTCTATGGCCAGTCGTACAGACTAATAGGTATTGATACACCGGAGATTCACTCTGGTGATAAACCAGTCGGAGAGTACGGTACTGATGCAAAGAACTACCTAATCTGGTTTGCCAACAATTTTGAACTTACTTATGAGCAAAAAGGTACAGATAGTTATGGGAGAAAGTTAGTTTATCTTTTTGCCGTCGATGGAGATAAGAAGTATCTGTACGAAGCATCCGTCACTGAAATAGGATATGCAAGGCCGTTAATGTATGACGACACATCTGTACCTAATTATACAAAACAGATAGTCGATGCGTACAAAAGAGCGTACGAGAATAGAAAAGGTATATTCTCAAAATACGACACCGCACCGGTTGTAACAAGAGCAAATATTACGAATTCGTATGTGGGAAAGATTATATGGCTTGAGATGGATGTTTCTAACGTGAGATACTCTAATTACACTTACTACATAGAATCCGATTTTGCACTTGTCAAAATCAGATACGAAGAATACAAGCACCTTTTTGAGAGTTACAACCTGTACGGTTTAAAGGGTAGAAAGGTGCGCTTTTATGGAGAACTGTGGACAGATACGAGTACAAGTAAATACATGATCATGCTCCGCGCACCATTCGAAATTAAGATAGTCAATTAATCAGTTCGTCATATTTTACAGGGAGGGTGAAGGTTTATGAGAAAGTTCGTAGTCGCACTTCTGCTTCTACTCAGTGTTGCATTCTTTGCAGCGAAGATTGCGGATATCTACAAGGTTAAAGAAGGGGAAACGGTAGAGGCAACAGGTATTGTGCTCGCACCTGTTGGTGTTCTCGAAACGTTGACAACTTACATACAAGATGAAACTGCAGGTATCATGCTCTACGGGAACCGCTTACCAGCTGATTTAAAAGTTGGACAAGTGATTAAAGTTGTCGGCAAAACAAAGATTTACTATGATATTCTAGAGATCATACCTGACAAAGTCGAAATAATTGGGACAGCAACACCGACAGCGGTTGAACTTAAAGACGGAGATTTTAAGAAATATCTTTCAAATCTTGTAAACGTTGTAGGTACTGTGAAATCGGTTGAAAAATATCAGTTTACTGTAAAGACTGATAAGTTTGAAATTTTGATTTATATAAGAAAAGAAGTACCGTTTAATGTCAGCACACTAAAAGTAGGCGATAAAGTTTCGGTAACTGGTGTTATGTACTTATACAAAGGCATGTACGAAATTCTTCCAAGAACACCAGAAGATATAAAGAAATTCTGAAATTTGATAAAACTGTGCGATTTTTGAATCCGGCTGTGAAAAGCAGCCGGATTCTTATCTTCACAAATCTTAATTTTGAGTAATCGTATTTTAAGAAAATGAAGTTATACTGTAGAATGTAAAGTTCAGGCATAGATTTTTTCAGATGCCAGAGGTTTATTCTATAAGAGGAGGTGTAGGGCATGTTTGGAGTAAGAGCTAAGTTCTTGAGTATTCTCTTAGTCATTTTCCTTTCCGTTGTAGCACTTTCGCTTAACATCATTTACTTAGTCGGAGATGGGATGTCGTTCAACCAGCTCTTGCTTGCAAGTATTCTCGAAGGTAGAGTTCTAACAACGATGACGTTGCCATACACGGCGATTACAACAACTTATTCATACGATTCATGGGTCACAGATTCGGCACCGGCTGGAACTGCACTATTCAGTGGTTTTAAGACACTCAACAGGGCGATTGGTGTCTTTCCGAACGGAGAACCTATAACGTCTATCTTTGAAATTGCGAAGAACGGGGGATATAAGATAGGCTTAGCAGTTACGTGTAGAGTAACTCATGCAACGCCTGCTTCGGTGTATGGGCATGTCAGCAATAGAGACGACGAGCTTACTCTTGCAAAACAATTGGCTGAATCCGGAACGGTTGACGTTGTATTTGGTGGCGGGTGGCAGTGGTTCCTTCCAACAGCAAACGGTGGGAGAAGAACGGATGGAATGAATTTAATTGAATTAATGAAGCAGAAGGGTTATGAGTATGTAAATTCAATCGATGGGTTGAAGTCTGCATCATCAGATAAGGTGTTAGGTTTATTCGCAGCAAGTCATTTGGAACCTGTAAGCAGTAGACCTTCATCTCAACCAACTCTCGATTTGATGACTACAAAGGCGCTTGAAATTCTTTCGAAAAGTGGTGAACCATTCATGCTAATGGTAGAAGGTTCACAGATAGACTGGGAAGCACATTCTAACGATTTCTACGGTGTGTGGAAAGAAACTGTTGAATTTGATAATGCTGTAAAGGTTGCGCTTGAATTTGCTAAGAAAGATGGAAACACGCTGGTAATAGTAACTGGGGACCACGAAACAGGTGGGTTGTCACTTTCAAAAGGTGGATACTCTGTAAATGTTGAACTTGCAAGAAAGGCCAAGGGAACGACACAGATGTTCCTGAGCCAGTACAACATTTCAGACAAAGAGAAATTCGTGCAGGGACTCAAAGATTGGTATGGAATTTCGATATCGGATGCAGAATACGAAACTCTTAGAAAAGTGTCATCAAGCAACCTGAGAAGGGAACTTGCAAGATTTGTCAGCGAAAAGGTAGGATTTGGCTGGACAACATGGGACCACACCGCTGCGCCAGTTCCAGTTTATGCGTTCGGCCCAGGTGCACAATATTTTGTCGGTTTCATGGATAACACAGATATCCCAAAACTTATATTAAAGCTCACAGGATTATCTACTATAAAATTCCCTGTAGTCTCAGCTGCTGGAAATTGAGATTTTATACAATATAACTAACCGTAGGGTAGCCGAGAGGCTACCCTATATTGTTTTGATTTCATATTAATCAGTTGATAAGTTTTGGGTAACGATATAGAGTCTTATCAACACTTTTCACCCTGTTTCTCGATTTTCAATTTCTCGATATTTGCTGTAAAATTGTAGTGAAAAGTATCGTTTGACATCGGGGGTGTAGGGATGGACTTTTTGACTTATCCAATTCCGGATGGATTGAAGAAGGATATCTATATGGGCTTTTTGAAAAAGGCAGAAGAGCAAATTCAGATGATTTTGGAACACCGATTACCACCGCAGATGAGGCAGAGACTGAGGTTTGAGCTGTTTAGAATCAAGCTTTTAAGGAGAACCTACAAATGGAACGAAAAAGAAGCTTTTTCAATTTTCAAAAAGACCTTCAAAGGTGCAACGAAACCGGAATTTGAGATTTTAACAAAACAGGGAAAACTTGACTGGATGTACATAGACGGTCAGAGGTACTACGAAAGCAGATTCGACAAAAACCTTGCTTTTAACGATAGGGATTATAAAGCAAAACAAAGAGTCGATAAGGACGTTTTGAAGAGAAGAGAATTGATTAACAAAGCGGTTGAAAGACTTCTGAAGTACGGTGAACCGAAAAAGTACAGGGTGAGAGCAAGGATAAGCCTGAAACACGAGAATCCTGTAGAAGAAAAAGTTCGGGTTTGGTTACCGTTTCCGAAAGAAGGATATCAGCAAGAAGATGTTAAACTGATAAATGCGAGTCATGAACATGAGATTGCTGATAATTCAGTCGGGCAGAGAACAGTATACATGGAAGGTAAGGATTCTGATACTTTCAGCGTTGAGTTCGAGTACACAGTGAGTGAATGGATAGGGACAAGAGGTATTTGGAAAGAAAAACCCACAAAAGAAGATACCTCAGAAAAGCCACCTCACATCGTCTTCACTCCTTTTATAAAATCCCTCGTAGAGTCTATCTTTCACGATGTGGATTACAAGAAGCTTGATGATATAACTATCGCAAGGAAGATATACGATTTCGTAACGCTGAACGTCAACTACTCATATGTCTTACCGTACGCGATGTATAATAACATTCCTGAATACGTTGGTACTATGTTCAAAGGAGACTGTGGATTCCAAGCGCTGCTTTTCATAACTCTGTGTAGGGCTGTTGGTATTCCAGCAAGATGGCAGTCCGGCTGGAGCATTACACCAATCGGTGCATCTTCTCACGACTGGGCGCTTGTTTACCTAGAAAAGTACGGATGGGTTCCTGTTGATTTGTCATTTGGCGGTTCGAGGCGAGATCAGGAACCAATGCGCATATTCTACTTCACCAACCTTGATGGGTTTAGGATGTTCGCAAATACGGAATTCCAAGGAGAATTTTATCCATCGAAGAAATCTTGGAGACTTGATCCGTACGATAACCAGACAGGCGAGATGGAAATAATTGCCAAAGAGGAAGATGGATACGTCATCGATTTGGAAAGCAAGATAGAGGTTCTAAAGTTCGAAGAACTATGAGAACAAGGGGTGGATGACATGGGCAAAATCAAATCCGTTAAGTTCATTTTGAACAGGTTCGAATACGTTAAACCGTTTCACATTACGAATAACGTATCGTACGATACGCAGAATATCGAGGTTGTTGTCGAACTAGACAACGGGATAAAGGGCTACGGTGAGGCATCGCCTTCGTTCAGGGTGAATGGCGAAAAAGTCAGCGCACTTATGGGTTTTGAGAGTGTTGTCAACGAGATGATAGTCGGGATGGATGTGAGAAATTACAGGCAGATATTCGATGTGACAGACAAACTCTTCGGAGCTCCGAGTGTAAAGGCGGCAGTCCAGTACGCTGTACTCGATGCATTTAGCGAGGAAATCGGCACGCCCGTATATCAAATCCTCGGCGGAGCAAAGACGAAAATTGAAACTGATTATACGGTGAGTATAGGTACTCTTGAAGAGCGTGTGGAAGATGCGAAGAGTGTTGTTGAGCGGGGGCATAGAGTCATAAAGATCAAGGTAGGCGAGAATTTGGAAGAAGATATCGAAGCGATCAAGGCTATATACGAAGTCTCGAAAGGGTGTAAATACATAGTCGACGCCAATACAGGCTATACTCCAAAACAAGCTGTGAAGTTTGTCACCGAAATCTATCGGGCAGGAATTGATATTTCTGTGTTTGAACAACCTGTCGGAATGCATGATATAGACGGTTTGAAGTACGTACGTTGGAATTCACCGTTTCCTGTTGCGGCTGATGAAAGTGCGAGAACAAAGTACGATGTTATGAGACTTATCAAAGAAGAGGCAGTTGACTATATCAACATAAAGCTTATGAAATCGGGCATCAGCGATGCACTTGCGATTGTTGAGATGGTGAGAGCTGCGAACCTCAGGCTTATGCTTGGCTGTATGGCTGAATCGAGCTTGGGCGTTAACCAGAGCGTCCACTTTGCACTTGGAACGGGCGCATTTGATTTCCACGATTTGGATAGCCCGCTAATGCTGAAAGAACCGCAGTTCAGAGGTAAGTACAAAGTCGACGTTCCGTATTATTACGTTTGATTTTAAATAGAATGTGTTATAATTCACTTATACTATATCCTAGGAGGTGAGCAGCATGAAAAAATTGATGGTATTAGTACTTTTTGTTTTTGTGAGTATTTCTTTTGCAGCGAACTACGTTAATGCTTATACTACGCTTGAAGAACCGCTTGCAAAGGTCCTCTTTGCAGAGTTCGAAAAGGAAACAGGAATAAAAGTTAACTGGATCAGGTTGTCGACTGGCGAGGTCCTTGCAAGGCTTGAAGCGGAGAAAAACAACCCACAGGCATCGATCTGGGTCGGCGGTGTTGGCGTGTTCCACGTAGAAGCGAAACTCAAAGGCTTTACAACGCCCTACAAAGCACCATACAGTCAGTTCATAGACCCGAAATTCAAAGACCCAGACGGATACTGGATAGGCCTTTACGTTGGTCCTCTTGCATTTGCGACGAACAAGAACAAGGCAAAGGAACTCGGAATCAACCCACCAAAGAGCTGGGCTGATCTACTAAAACCAGAGTACAAGGGACTTATAAGAATGGCAAATCCAAATACATCTGGTACGGCTTACAACGTTATTACAACGATGGTTAACATTTACAAGAGAGACGAAAACAAGGTATTTGATTATCTGAAGAAATTAGACGCAAACGTAAACATGTATACAAAATCTGGTTCTGCACCAGGTAAAGATTGTGCAATTGGTGAAACTACGATAGCAATTGGCTATCTCCACGACCTTGTAAAACTTCAAAAAGAAGGAGCACCTATAATAATTACGTTGCCAGCAGACGGAAGTGGTTACGAAATCGCAGCGATGTCACTTATCAAGGGCGGAAAAGAGCCACTGGAGGCTAAGAAACTCTACAACTGGATACTCGGCGATAAAGCGCAAGGTATAATAGCCAGCTGGTATGTCATTCCGCTTTCACCAAAAGCTCCGAAAAATAAGGTTGTCTACAAGCTTGAAGATATAAACTTGATACAGCAAGACCTACTTTGGGAAGCGCAGAACAGAGAGAGGTTAATAGACAGATGGAACAAAGAAATTGGAAAATAATAAAGTATTTGGTTATTCTTTCAGTAATCGCAGGTTTACTTTTCTGGGTACGGACAACTGTAAGAAATGAGTTCTCCCGCTCGATGCGGGAGAACCTTTTAAGGTTGTCAAACTCCATCTCGATGACAGATACTGTGGCAATTTCTGGAAAATTCCCAGATGTCCTTATTTACAAGTACGATTTTGATGGCAATGAATACGAGTCTGGAAGCGGTTTGAAAGATTTGGTAAGAGAATTAGAAGACTTCGCATATGGGGAAGAACACGCTCTGTACGAAGAAACTTACATTTCATCTTATTCTGTGAAGTACGAAGGAAAGGATTACAACGTAGTCTTCACGCCTGTTATTGAAGATTATCAAGTCGTTGGCATAATGGTCCAGCTACATAGTGCTCAAGACTACGTAAAATTGCTCAGGACTTTAGATAACATGTTCTTGATACTTTTTGCCCTCTTCGCAGTTGGATTTGGCGTCGCGACCTTTTCTATAGACCCTGTAACGACATACGCAATAATAGTAACCTTTGCGATTGTTATAGTCTTTATAGTCTATCCACTCTACGAAGCAGTACGATTGACATTCGTAAGAACAGGCACGTTCAGTTTTGACGTCTGGAAGGTTATACTGACTGAAAAAGGTTATCTGAAAGCCTTTGCGAACAGCGTCCTTCTCGGAAGCATAACAGCTACCGTGTCAACATTTATAGGTTTCATCTTCGCATTCTTAGTGACAAGGACATCTATAAAGGGCAAGAAGTTCATCTCCACGTTTGCAACGTTGCCGGTAATTTCGCCACCATTCTCTTTGACTCTTTCGATAATCCTTCTTTTTGGCTCAAATGGACTTATTACCAAGCAATTGCTGAAACTGAATTGGGACATATACGGTCTCGACGGATTGGTTATTGCACAGACGATGGGTATGTTCCCGATAGCTTATTTGACGATGGTAGGGGTACTTGAAGCGATAGATAGCACATTGGAAGAAGCATCTATGAACCTTGGTGCAAGTAGATGGAAAGTTTTTACGACAGTTACTTTATCTCTTTCTTTACCAGGTCTTCTCAGCTCATGGCTTTTGGTCTTTACAAATTCAATAGCGGATTTTGCCAATCCATTGATGCTCGGTGGAAAGTTCAACGTGCTCTCAGTCACAGCGTACCTTGAAGTTACTGGAATGAATCGTCTTGACAGGGGTGCTGCCCTATCTTTACTCCTGCTGTTGCCAGCACTAACAGCTTTCTATCTCCAAAGGTACGTAGTTAACAGGAAATCGTACGTTACCGTGACAGGTAAGCCAAGTGGAAGGATTGTCGAGATAGTGAGCCCGGGCACTCGGAGAGTCTTAACTGTGTTTGTATACGCTATGATAATCTTTCTCATAGGTCTCTATTCAACGATATTCATGGGTTGTTTTGTGAAAAATTGGGGTGTCGATTATACCTTCACAACGGCGAACATTATAGAAGCATTGCAGAGGGGCAGGAAGGCACTTACAGATACTACATTCCTTGCAGGTGTGGCTATGCCTATCGCCGGCGTCTTCTCGATGATCGTTGCGTTTCTCTTCGCGAGAAAGAAATTCCCGGGTAAGAAGCTTTTACAAGGTGCAGTTTTGTTGCCGTTCGCGATTCCAGGAACGTTGATAGGTATAAGCTATGTCATAGCGTTTAACAAACCACCGCTTATTTTAGTTGGTACGGCCGCGATAATAGTCATCAACTACGTGATAAGAGAATTGCCAGTTGGCGTTGAAGGTGGAATTGCAACGCTCAAGCAGATAGATCCATCGATAGAGGAAGCTGCTCAGAATCTTGGAGCAAATCCGCAGACAGTATTTTCGACGATTATATTGCCTCTGATAAGACCGGCGTTTATATCAAGCTTGTCTTACACATTTGTCAGGGCTATGACCGCAGTCAGTGCTGTTGTCTTCTTGATATCGGCGAAGTGGTACCATATCACGATGCAGATATACAACTTCTCTGAAAATCTCCGTTTCGGGTTTGCAAGTGTGTTATCATCCGTTCTGATAATAATAATCTTAGTTGTCTTTGGCCTTTTGAGATTGCTAGTTAGGAAGAGTGAGTACTTAGAAAAGAATATCGTTCAACAATAAAAGTGAGGGATAAGTGTGAAGCAAGTTTCGTTGAAGTTGATAAACGTAAGTAAAGTATTTAAAGACTTTAAAGGTAACGAAGTGAGGGCGGTTGATAATGTCAGTTTCGACGTTCAGCCGGGAGAGTTCGTCACATTGCTCGGTCCATCGGGCTGTGGCAAGACGACAACTTTGCGTATGATTGCCGGTTTTGAGAAACCAACCGATGGGATGATTCTCATCAACAACGTCAATGTCGTTGAGATTCCACCTTGGAAGAGAGATACAGCGATGGTTTTTCAAAGCTATGGACTCTTCCCGCACATGAACGTTGCGGAGAACATAGCATATGGACTGAAAATGAGAAAAGTTCCTCCAAGTGATATAGAAAAGAAGGTAAAAAATATACTGAAAGTCGTTGGTCTGGAAGGCTATGGTGATAGACCACCTTCGAGCTTATCTGGAGGTCAGCAGCAAAGGGTGGCGCTTGCAAGGGCTTTGGTCGTAGAACCTTCCGTTCTACTATTCGACGAACCGCTTTCGAACCTTGACGTTTTACTGAGAGAACAAATGAGAATCGAGATTAAGAGGATACAAAAGGAAGTAGGAATAACGGCTATATACGTTACACACGACAGAACAGAGGCACTTACGCTTTCAGACAAGATAGTACTGATGAAGGGTGGAAAAATAGAGCAAATAGGCTCGCCTGAAGAAATTTACGAAAAGCCAGTGAGCAAATTTGCAGCGGAATTCATGGGTAAAATCAACTTCTTCCCGGTTGAGATTGTAGAAAGACTGGAAGATAGAACAGTTATCAAGTTAAATGGTCAAGTTTATACGATACCTTCGCTGCCAACTTCTAAGAGTGAAAAGTATGTACTTGGGTGTAGACCAGAAGGGTTGAAGATAGCGTCGAAAGGTCCTGTAAAAGGTGTTATCAAAACGATAGTATATCTTGGTAACTTCTCAGAGTACTATATAGACACAGAATTTGGGGAAGTCATGGTCAAAGTTCTCCCACCGTTTGATACTACGCTCAGCGAAGGTAAAGAGGTCCATATTGATATTGTTCCAGAAATTGCGAAGATAATTCAGGAATAATATAATCTAAAAAATACTCCCGTTAGGGAGTATTTTTTTTGCAGAATTTTAGAAAATATGAAACTTTTCGAAAAGCGGTGCGAATATTAGTGATATAACTGCCATGATTTTTATGAGTATATCCAAACTCGGTCCCACTGTATCTTTTAAAGGATCTCCAACGGTGTCTCCGATTACCAATGCTGCGTGCTCAATTGAGCCTTTTGAAAGCCCTTCTATCTTTCCTTGTTCAAGATGCTTCTTAGCGTTGTCCCATGCCCCTCCTGCGTTCGCTGTGAATAAAGCTAACATAATACCACTCAGTGTAGTTCCTATGAGTAATCCCCCAACAAAATCCACTCCGAGCAAAAAACCTGAGATAAGAGGTGTTACAATTGAAATCATTGCAGGTAAGACCATTTCTCTTAAAGCTCCATCAGCACTTATCGTGATACACCTTTCGTAATCTGGCAACTCACTTCCATCCAATATTCCTGGCTTTTCTTTAACTTGCCTTCTAATTTCGTCTACCATCTTAGAAGCAGATTTCACAACGGCTTCTATTAATATTCCGCTGAAGAAATACGGCAATGCAGCTCCGAGTATAGCACCTCCGAGCGTTCTTGCATTGATTATGTTCAAGTTCAACAGTTCTTTTACGCTCGTAACGTATTCACCTGGTGAGGTTTGAGAGTAGATGTATGAGGCAAAGAGAGATAGTGCAGCCAATGAGGCTGAACCAATTGCAAAGCCTTTTCCTATCGCAGCTGTCGTATTTCCTACCATATCCAACCTGTCAGTTATATGCCTCACTTCCGGTTCAAGCTCAGCCATTTCGCTTATGCCACCTGCATTGTCTGCGATTGGGCCGTATGAATCTATCGTTACTGAAGTTGCGACAAAAGATAACATTCCAACTGCACCCATCGCCACTCCATAGAGACCGGCGAAATGATCCGCAAGGAATATTGCAAGAAACAACACAAACGACGGTAACAAAGCACTTTTCATGCCCAAAGAGAGTCCGCCGCTGATTACCATTCCTGTGCCTTGAAGAGATTTATAACTCAAGTTACGGGTAGGTGTAAAATTATCAGATGTGTAGTACTCAGCCAAAAGTCCTATAATTATCCCCGCAACGATACCTATTATTGCCGAGTAGTATGCAGAGAAAATGCCGTATCTGAAACCGTATGCTTGTAGTTCTTCTATGGGAACATTGTTTAACATCAGATTTGTAGAAACAACGTTTCCAAGACCTGTGAGGAGAGCTGAGATGATTAGAGCTAAATTCAACTCTTGATGTGGCTTGTCAGAGACTTTCTTAAAGACCACGAAAAGAATGCCAACTATACAAGCGGCGACACCGACAGTTACAAAGACGACAGGATAGAAGATGAGTTTCACAGCCGTATCGTAATATTTTCCAGAGAGTACATAACTGTATGCAGCTAACACAATAGCTGATAATATAGCACCTATATAGCTTTCCAGAAGGTCAGCGCCAAGACCAGCCACATCTCCTACGTTATCCCCAACGTTATCAGCGATCGTTGCTGGATTCCTCGGGTCATCTTCTGGCAATTTCAACTCGGTTTTACCAACCAAATCAGCGGCCATATCTGCTGCCTTCGTGTAAACACCACCTCCGACCCTGTCGAACATTGCAACTATAGAACAACCTAAGGAATATCCGGAGAGTGTCATAGCAAATGGTATGAAATTCACACCAATGTGATTCTCAAAAATTATCAAGTTCTCAACGTTCAGTTGCCTTCTAAAAATGTATGCAACTATCACCAAACCGGTGAGTGCTAAGGCTCCGACTGAAAGTCCCATCACTGAACCACCTTGGAATGCAATCTTCAATGCAGTCCCCAGCTTCTTAGTTGACCTTGCTGCCTCAGAGACACGGACGTTAGCCCTTGTTGCAGCTTTCATGCCGAAATATCCGGCTAAGGAACTCATCGTTGCACCTACAACAAAAGCTATTCCAACATACCAAGCTGTGAGAAAAGCCAAAGCAAAAGCGATGATAACTACGTAAATTGCTACAGCTCTGTATTCGTGGTTTATAAAAGCATCCGCTCCTTGCCTAATCCGCAGGGAAATCTCTCTCATCTTTTCGCTTCCCTCAGGTTGTCTTATCATAGATCTGAAGTTGAAGACAACCACAAGTAGTGCAGCAATTGGGACAACCAAAAGCCATAACATACTTTTTCACCTCCTTGAAGATTTTGGGGATTAATTATCGTTATTATACAACAAACATATTTAAAAACAAAAAAGGGTACCTTGTTGGTACCCTTTTCAATTTATTAGACTGGTCGGGGTGACTGGACTTGAACCAGCGACCTCTTGCGCCCCATGCAAGCGCGCTAGCCACCTGCGCTACACCCCGACTCTTGTGCAGCAAAACAATTTTAGCACAAGCCTTGCAAAAAATCAAGTTTATCGGAAATGGATGACTTTGTGCTTATCTGTGTTATAATATCCGAAAAGTTTTAGTTCGGAAACGATAGGAGGGAGTTACGATGTATGAAGATGTGAAAATTTCTTTGGAGAATTTGAAAAACGCATTTGACATTCTAAGTCGAGAGAATTCCGAAAAGAAGAACAAATTCCTGAGAAAGCTCGCTCAGAGACTCGATGAAAGCCGAGATTACATTATAAGTGAAAACAACAAAGATGTTCAAAGAGCTCGAGAATTGAAGGTCAAAGAGTCGTTGGTAGATAGGCTGGTACTGAATGACAAAAGGATAAATGAGATGATAGAAAGTTGTCGCATCGTTGAGAACTTGCGAGACCCGGTTGGTGAAGTTGTCGATTCATTTGTGCGTGAAGACGGGCTTAAAATCTACAAAATTCGTGTTCCAATAGGTGTTATAGCGATTATTTATGAATCAAGGCCAAATGTGACAATTGAGACTGCTATCTTAGCTTTGAAATCCGGAAACACGATTCTACTCAAAGGCGGTTCCGATGCTTTGAATTCTAACAGGGCGTTGGTTGGGATTATAAAAGAAGCATTAGATGACGTGGGTCTGCCAAGAAATGCTGTTGAATTAGTTGAACATACCGATAGGTCTGTGGTAGATTATATGCTTAAACAGAGAGAGTACATTGACCTTGTCATACCAAGAGGCGGTAAAGCTTTGATCGATTATGTTGTGAGCAATTCAAGAATGCCGGTTTTGGAAACTGGTGCCGGTGTTTGCCATATATTTGTCGATGAGAGCGCCGATATAGATAAGTCGATCTCTGTTATCGATAATGCGAAAACGCAAAGGCCAGGGACTTGTAACGCAGTCGAGACGCTCTTGGTTCACAAGAATATCGCTTCTAAATTATTGCCGAAATTAAAAGAGCTCTTTGATACGAAAAGGGTTGAAATCCGCGGATGTGAGGAGACAAGAAAAATAATTGATTGTAATGAAGCTACCGAGGAAGATTGGTCAACTGAATACTTGGATTTGATCATATCTATAAAGGTTGTTTCATCGCTCGACGATGCGATTGAACATATCAAGAAATATTCTACGAAGCACTCAGAAGCTATCCTTACAGAAAACTATTCAAATGCGATGAAATTTTTGAATTCGGTAGATTCATCGACCGTATATATAAATGCATCTACAAGATTTACAGACGGCGGACAATTTGGTATGGGAGCGGAGATAGGTATAAGCACGCAGAAATTCCATGCAAGAGGACCTGTCGGACTTAGAGAACTGACTACGACCAAGTTCGTGGTTTTTGGTAACTATAACGTTAGAAAATAAAGATACAGCGGAGGAATCTATATGGCAAAGATAGTCATGAAGTTTGGAAGCAACTTACTTGTGAAAGGTGGACAAATAGATAAGACGTATATTATAACAATCGCGTCTCTGGCGAATGATTTACTTAACGCAGGGCATGAAGTGGCAATCGTAACTTCCGGTGCAGCAGCTGCAGGTAGAGTGCTGATTCCGAATCTTGAAAGTGTTAAGGATATAGTTTCAAAACAAGCTCTCTGCGCTGTTGGTCAACCGAAACTGATGGAAATTTACCAGGTGGCGTTCTCGTTTTACAATCGTACAGTTGGCCAGATATTGGTTACGAGAGACGACTTCACAAACAGGCAGAGATTTTTGAATCTTAGAAATACGTTAATAGGACTGGAAAAAGTCGGAGTGATTCCGATTGTCAACGAGAACGATACAGTTTCAGTCGATGAGATAAAACTTGGAGACAACGATACTCTCTCTGCTATGTTCTCGGTATGCTGGAACGCGGATTATCTATTTTTGATGACCTCCGTTGACGGTGTAATTGGCTCAGATGGAAGAGTCTTAGACGAATATCACATTGGTAGTAAAGAGCCTGTCCTTGCAAATTTGGAAAAGACATCGCACGGAACAGGTGGTATAGCAACGAAGATCAATGCTGCAAAGATTGCTGCAGAAAGTGGTGTGGAGAGTTACATAATTAACGGAAGGCGTCTTGAATGTGTTAAAGAAGTACTTGCTGGAAAACGATGTGGAACGCATTTCTCAGTATCCGGAAAGAGAAGACTTACGAAAAAGGAATCTTGGGTGAAATATATTAGCAAACCTAAAGGTACTGTTTACATCAACGATGGTGCGTTCAAAGCGTTGATAGAAAGAAAAAGTCTCTTACCTGTTGGTATAACTGATATCGAAGGAGAATTTTCCAAAGGTGACGTAGTTCTAATAATGTACAATTCCAAAGTCATCGGAAAAGGTATTACAAATTACGGAAGCGAGGAGTTAAGGCAAATAAAGGGAAAAAAGAGTTCAGAGATTTCAGAAGAGATATACACCTACGATGAGGCGATTCATGCGGATAATATTATATTAGAAATCAGCGAGGTGAATTGATGTGAGAGTTGGCATAATCGGTGTTGGTAACATTGGAAGTATGATTTTGGAAGTGCTGAACGATAAGGCAGAACATGAGTTTTACATATACAACAGGTCCATCGAAAGGGTGAGAAAGTACGAAGTATTTGAGAATGTGAAGATATGCAGCAATGTAAAGGAAGTCTACGTGCAGTCAGACTGCACTTTCCTTTGCGTAAAACCACAACAAACCAAACAAGTGTATGATACTCTATTCGAAATTCATGAGGAACATGGTGTTTTGGTGAGCACCGCTGCAGGCAAAAGGATTGAAGAGATATCTCAGTCAACGGGAAAAAAGAACGTAATCAGAATAATGCCCACGATAACATCGAGAATTTCAATAGGGATAACAGCTGTTGCGTGCAGCAAACATGTCGATTCGAGTACAAGACACGAGTTTGAAAAGCTTCTCTCTCCGCTTGGAGAAGTTATGGAGCTTGAAGAAGAGAAGTTCGATGCGTTCACCGTACTTAACAGCAGTGGACCTGCTTTCGTGGCATTCATTTTGGAAAGCTTCATAGAAGGTGCGATTAATATCGGAGTTAACCCCGATTATGCGCGTGATATAGTGCTGAGAACGTTTGAAGGTTCGGTCAAGTTACTCGAACACATGAGCATCGAACCTTCGAGACTAAAGTACCTTGTCTCATCACCCGGTGGTGTTACAATACGTGGGCTCTACGAATTAGAGAAAGATGGAGTTAAGGGTGCCATAATGTCGGCGATTTATGAAGCTTTCAAAAGAAGTCAGGAATTATGAATGTTGATACAAGTAAACCACAAAGAGTTGTAGTTTGCAACAAGCAATGAGCATGGAGGAGAACGTACAAACAAAGTTCACTAAATGTTTGGAATTTTAACTTTTAAGTGGTATAATGTTATACAAGTTAATTTAACTTTAAAAACGACTCATCCTGAAAGGGGGGATTGGTGTGAGGTATGTGAAGTACGTATTTGTAACGGTAGTTTTGCTCGCGGGATTTGTTTTTGCGTTTGATCCAACGACATACGTATCTGCTGGTGTTGGAGAACCTGATACTCTGGATATCCATCAAGCGTACGACACAGTGAGCGGAGAGATAATCTACAACGTCTACGAGAGCCTTATAGCTTACAAAGGCAGCAGCTTAACAGAATTCGAACCAAGGCTTTCAACGCAAGTTCCTACCGTGAAAAACGGATTGATAAAAGATGGTGGAAAGACGTACGTCTTTCCAATCAGAAAAGGTGTGAAATTCCACAACGGTAATCCGCTGACACCTGAGGATGTTGAATACTCATTTGAACGCGGACTTTTGTATGATCCAACAGGTGGACCAATGTGGATGCTTTGGAATGCTATATTCGCTGTGAATTCTCTAAATGAGATGGTTGAGAAGTACGTAGGAAAGCCTGCATCGGAAGTTTTCAAAGACGGAAAACCACTGCCCGAATACAAAGACAAACTTGTTGAAATGTACCAAAAAGTAATAGACCCAGCAATAGAAGTAGATGGTGACAACGTGGTTTTCAAACTTGCAAGACCGTACGGTCCGTTCTTAACGATAATGGCTCATACAGTTGGCTGGTCTGCTGTTCTTGACAAGGAAACGTCTATAAAGATGGGCTTGTGGGATGGGAAACCGGATACTTGGTGGAATTACAGGAACATAGCCAAAGAAAAATCACCACTTTACGCAACGGCGATTGGAACTGGTCCATACAAATTGGTTGAATGGGATAGGACGAACAGAAAGGTTGTTTTGGAAGCGAACAAAGATTACTGGCGCGGCGAACCTAAGCTCAAGAAAGTTATTATAACAACTGTGAGCGAATGGGGTACGAGAAAACTGATGCTTGAAAAAGGAGACGCTGACGACATTGCAATAGTACTTGAATACCTCGATCAAATAAGAGGAAACAAGGATATCCAAATTATTGAAAACATTCCGTCCATGTCTGTTGTTGTAGTTGGATTTTCATGGTCAGTTTCACCAAACAGCAAATACATAGGCAGTGGAAAATGGGACGGAAATGGATTGCCACCAGATTTCTTCAGTGATGTAAACGCCAGAAAAGCGGTCTCTTATATAATAAACTACGATGCGGTTATCAGGGACGTTCTTAAAGGTTACGGTATCAGAATACCTTCGGCGCTTCCAAACGGATTGCTTGGGTTTGACCCAACGCTTCCACTTTACAAGTTCAACCTTACGGAAGCTCGAAAGGCATTGCAACAAGCCTGGGGTGGTAAAGCGCTGTCTGTTGGTATCAAGTTCACCGTCGCGTACAACACAGGAAATGCGATGAGGCAGAGAATCGCTGAAATGATAAAGACATACCTCGAAATGATTGCCCCTGGAAAAATCAAGGTTGAAGTTGCGTCTTTGAACTGGCCGAGCTATCTCGATGCTATGAGAAAAGCCGAATTGCCCATGCCTATATTCAACTGGCTTGCCGACTTCCCGGATCCTGACAACTTCATATTCACGTTCTACCACTCTGCTGGTACATACGCACCAAGACAAGGCGACAACTTTAAGAAATTCGTTAGTACACCAAGAAAGGAACTCGGTGGCAAGAGCTTAGACGAGCTGATCGATATGGCGAGGAACTCCTCTGATCCAGATGAACGTGCAAAACTGTATGTCCAGATTCAGAAATTTGCGATAGATAACTACATCAGCGTACCGATATATCAGCCAGTCGGAGTAAGAGCACAGAGGACGTGGGTCAAAGGTTGGTATCCGAACCCGATGAGGCCTGGAAACGACTACTTTGAACTTTACAAACAACAATAAGCACATTAAAATAACTAAGGAATTACAAAAGCGGGGGTTATTCCCCGCTTTTGCTTTTTTGACTTTTGTACAGGCAATCTGCTATTGGACATTGCTCACAAAGAGGTTTAGTTCTGCAAAGAGCTTTCGCATGTTCAACGATTAAACCGTGAAATTCTTGATATAGCTTCACATCTTTTGTGAATGTTTCCTCAAATAACTTTCTGGATTCATCATATTCTTTGTACTCGATATCGAAAATCCTTCTTACTATCCTCTTTGTATACGCATCGACAACAAATATCGGTTTTTCGAAGGCATAGAGTATTATCGAATCTGCGGTTTCCTTGCCTATGCCGTTGATTGAGAGAAGTTCTTTTCTCAAATTTTCCGTATCTAAAGTTGAAATCTTATCAAGATCATAACCGTACGTTTCTATCCACTGGAGCAAGTTCTTCAACCTTTTCGCTTTGATATTGAAAAATCCCGCCGGTCTGATAAGTTCTGAGAGCTCTTGCTCGCTCAATTTTCCTAAGCACTGTAAAATGTCACCTTGGCAGTATTTTCTTATGTTTACAAGTGCCTTCTCAACATTTTGCCAGTTCGTGTTTTGTGTCAAGACAGCCGATACGATAATTTCCTCCCTTGCACCAGGCCACCATTTGCCAAGTTCTCCGTATATTGATTTTAGTTCATCATAGAGCTCAGTGAACTTCAATGATAACTTCCTCCCCTAGGATTCTATGTGTTTTATCATCTCCGTAATATAGTTTAACATAAAAAAGCGGAGGTCTGAACAACCTCCGCCTCAGTGATTTACATCCCTTGATCTTTATGTTATCCACCAAGATATGCTTTTCTAACTCTTTCGTCTTCCAGTAAGTCTTTACCTGTTCCCTCAAGAACTATCCTTCCAGTTTCCAGAACGTACGCATAATCGGACAGTTTTAAGGCTTCGTACGCATTTTGTTCGACTAAGAATATCGTGACACCTTCGCTGTGAATTTTCTTGATCATCTGGAAGACTTCCTTAACGATAACAGGTGCAAGTCCGAGTGACGGCTCATCGAAGAGGAGTAATTTTGGCCTTGACATGAGAGCTCTACCGATTGCGAGCATCTGCTGTTCTCCACCTGATAGCGTACCAGCCCTCTGATTCGTTCTCTCGCGTAGCCTTGGGAACAAATCGAAGACATATTCTATGTCTTTCTTTATCTCTTCTTTATCCTTTCTCAAGTACGCACCTGCCAAGAGATTTTCATAAACTGTTAAGTTCGAAAAGACTCTACGTCCTTCTGGAACCATTGTTATTCCCATTTTCACTATCTCGCTTGTATCAAGTTTCGTAAGTTCTTTCCCTTTGTATTTAATACTTCCTCTTGTTGCTTCCTTCAAGCCGCATATTGTTCTTAACGTTGTCGACTTGCCAGCTCCGTTTGCACCTATAAGTGATATTATCTGTCCTTCTTCGACTTTCATGGATATACCCTTCAGTGCGTGTATACCACCATAATGTACATGTAAGTCCATAATCTCAAGCATCTTCATCACCTGCACCTAAGTAAGCTTTTATGACAAGTGGATTTTTCTGGATTTCTTCTGGGGTCCCTTCTGCAATTGTGACACCGTGATCTAAAACCACTATCCTTTCGCAGATGTTCATAATAACTTTCATATCGTGCTCTATAACTATGATTGTCAATTTGAATTTCTCTCTGATTCTCAAAATCAGTTCATTCAGTTCAAGCGTTTCATCAGGGTTCATACCTGCTGCCGGTTCGTCCAAAAGTAATAGTCTTGGCCGAGTTGCCAGTGCTCTTGCAATTTCAAGCTTTCTTTGAAGACCATAAGGCAGTGACGTTGACTTATAATCTGCAAGGTGGTGTATGCCAAGTTCTTTCATAAGTTCTTCTGTCATGCTCTGAATATACTCTTCTTCTTTCTGGTAATTTGGCAAGAAAGCAACGGCAGAAAACAAATCGGATTTCAAATGAGCGTGGAACGCTGTCATTATATTTTCACGTACCGTCATATTTCCAAAGAGCCTTATATTCTGAAACGTTCTCGCAATTCCAAGTCTTATTATTCTATCAGTTTTCTCATCTGTTATATCTTTTCCGAGAAATTCTATCTTCCCTTCCGTTGCAGGAAAGACGTGGGTTATCAAGTTGAATATCGTTGTCTTACCTGCACCGTTTGGACCTATCAACCCGAGCAGTTCGCCATCTTTTAGATCCAGGTTAAAATCGGAGACAGCAACGAGTCCACCGAATTTTTTAGTTACGTGCTCCATTTTTAAAACAGTCGTTTTCACTTCTTTCGTTTCTTTTGAAGGGACTGTCATCTGCGTTGTCATCATTGGCTCACCTTCCTTTTTGTAAATAACCTGACAAAGCCTTCCCAAGTGAATTCACGCTGTCCAAAGAGACCCTGTCTGAAGAAAAGGATGGTTATCATAAGGAGTATGGAGAATATCAGCATACGCATACCAAGTATACCCGGTATCGTTATGCCAAATATATTCATAGGCATTTCGACGAACCTGAGCCCTTCCATCAAGAAAGCAAAACCTATTCCGACAATCACACTGCCTGTGATATTTCCGAGCCCACCGAGGAGTATTATGGTAATTATCTGATACGTGAAGAGTATACTGAAGGAATTGGGGTCTATCGTCATCAATAAGCTTCCTAAAAGACCTCCCGCAACGCCTGCGAAGAACGCACCAACAACGAACGCGAGGACTTTGTGCTTGAAGAGATTTATACCCAAGTTTTCAGCAGCCACTTCGTCGTCCCTTATCGCTTTCAATGCTCTACCGTAAGAACTGTCAACTATTCTTCTGATAACTATCACTGTAACGATAGCCCAGCTTACAGTCCACCAAAGGTTCGTGTAAGTAGGTAACCCCTTCAAACCGAGAGGCCCGTTCGTAATATTTTGCAAGTTGTTGAAAAGAGATCTGATAATTTCTGAGAAACCGTACGTAACTATTGCAAGGTAGTCTCCACGCACTCTAAGGCTCGGCGCACCGACGATGAATCCCATCAATGCAGCCATCAAACCACCGACAATGAGTGCCCAAAAGAAAGGAATTTGTATTTGATCTAATGGAGAAATCAAAGGCTCCATGAAAAAGTTCGACAATTTGTTCTCAGGCGACATGTACAAAAGAGCAGACGTATAAGCACCTATTGCCATAAATCCGGCATGCCCCAGAGAAAATTGACCAGTGAAACCGTTTATGAGGTTCAAGCTAACTGCGAGGATGACGTATATGAAGCCTGTGTTGAGAACTCTCTTTATGAACGGGTCCATGTACTTTTCAGCAAAAAAGACAAAGATATAAATTACTATTATAAAGACTATGCTGAGCATAATTCTCGTTGAACGTTTCATGCTTTTTCACCTGCCTCCTGACCGAAGAGTCCATTCGGCTTGAAGATCAGGACTAACACGAGGAGTAAGAATATGAACGCTTCACGATAGCCTGAGTATTCCGGGAACATCGCAGGAATTAACACGGTCAGCAAGCCGAGAACGAATCCACCTATGAGCGCTCCTTTAAGACTACCGATACCACCCACAACAGCGGCTATGAAAGCCCTACTGCCTGGATACTGCCCCATGAACGGGAATATCTGAGGGTATCTGAGCGCCCAGAAAACAGCACTGACAGCAGCAAGCGCAGAACCGAGAGCAAAGGTAAAAGATATCGTCCTGTTTACATTTATTCCCATAAGCCTTGCCGTGTCAAAGTCTCTTGAGAGAATTCTCATGGCAAGACCGATTTTTGTTTTTTGTAGTATGAAAGTGAGAATTACCACCACAATTATCGAGAAAATTATCGTATAAATCGACACAGCCTGTACTCGTATTTCACCGAAGATAAGAGTTTTTTTCATCGGTTCTGGAACTGGGAAAGATCTCTGAATTCCACCGAAAACAACAACAGCGAAGTTTTGGAGCAAGAAGGACATACCGATCGATGACACGAGGGAATTTATCCTTGGATACTTTCTGAGAGGTTTATATGCAACTTTTTCAATACCAACGCCAAGAAGCGATGTGAAGACAATACCGAGAATCACCGCACTGAGCCAAGGAGCGCCGAATATCAAAGAGGTATAAAACATGAAGTAAGCCGCCATCATGAAGACGTCTCCGTGTGCAAAGTTAACAAGCTTAACAACACCGTACACAAGGGCATATCCTACTGCGACGAGCCCAAAAACAAACCCCAATGAGATAGCATTAACCATATGTTGCAAAAACAGGCCCCAATCCATCACTACACCTCCAACCCTTTGAAAGAATCTGAAAGAAATCTAATAATTCTAAAAGACGGGAATGGCAGAAGCCATTCCCATCTTTAAAATGTGGGCTAATCAATCGCCCTTTATTACCGTAACGAATTCGAACTTTCCGTTCTTTATCGTTTTGATGACTGCGTCTTTAATTGCGTCCCTGTTTTGGTCAAATCTTATTCTTCCAGAGACACCAACAAAGTCTGTCGTTAACAATGCTCTTCTAATCTTTTCTGGATCATCGCTACCCGCCCTCTTTATTGCGTCGATTAATACCATGTAAGCGTCATAAGCAAGTGCTGGTAAGTAGCCTGGGTCTTCGTTGTATTTCTTTCTGTACTTTTCAACAAATGGTTTCGTCTTGTCAGATAGTGCAGCCTTTGCATCGAACATTGTGCTGTAGTATGCACCTTCAACGGCACTTCCACCGATTTCTATCAATTGTGGTAAGTCCCACGTGTCTCCACCGAGTAATGGCTGCTTTAGTCCAAGCTCGCGTGCTTGTTTCGCTATAAGTGCAGCATCACCAACGATACCGGCTGGAACGAAGATAACGTCCGGATTGGCCTTCTTAATTGCTGTAAGTTGAGCTGTGAAATCTTGGTCTCCACCTTGGTAAGCTATGTAGACTTTGACCGCTTTCGAATCGCCTGTAAGCTTTACGAAAGCATCGCGGAAGTAATATGCAAGGCCGACTGAATAGTCGTTTGAAACGTCGTATATAACCGCAGCGGTCTTTGCCTTAAGGTTTTGAACAGCGAATTTCGCCATAACTGTGCCTTGGAACGGGTCAATAAAGCAGACTCTGAATGCAAATGGTTTGTCCTTTGTGACAAGTGGGTTTGTGTTCGATGGAGCGATGTAAACGACTTTGTTCTTGTTGGCTATCTCTGCACCGGGAATACCGAGTGCACTTGAATAGGTACCAAGAATTGCTGAAACTTTGAACTGTTCAATGAGCCTCGTAACAACGTTAGCAGCTTCGATTTTGTCACTCTTATTATCAAGCGTGACAAGTTTTATAGGCCTTCCAAGAACAGTTGGGACTTCTTCGTACGCCATCTCGATGCCCCTCATGCCAAGCTGTCCACCCATTGCGTAGTTCCCAGTTAGCGGTTGCGTTACCCCTATCACAATTTCATTTGCTGCAAAGGCTATAGATAAACTCAAAATCATAATGATAAAAAGCAGATATTTTCTCATGCCAATCACCTCTTATACAGTATGGGATTTAAATAGCATTATTATGGTTTTACAATACTTACCAACTTGAACTTACCGTTTTCTATCTTCTTAACTATTGCGTCTTTAACTGCGTCTCCGTTTTCGTCAAACGTTATAGAGCCAGTTGCACCTTGGAAGTTCTTTGTCTGTGCTAATGCGTTCTTAATATCTTCTGGTTTTGCTGATTTTGCTCTTGTTATTGCGTCAAGAATAACGAGGTAAGCATCAAAACCAAGAGCTGCGAACGCACTTGGTTCTTCGTTGTATTTCTTCCTGTAAGCTTCAACGAATTTCTTTGTCATCTCTGTTGTCATAGCCTTTTCGTCAAAGTGCGTGCTGAAATATGCGCCTTCGACAGCGTCTCCGCCAACTTCGATGATTTCAGGAACTTCCCAAGTATCTCCACCTAAGAAAGTTGCCTTGATACCCATTTCTCTTGCTTGTTTCATTATAAGTGCGGCATCTCCGTAAGAACCAGCTGGTATGAATAGAACATCTGGATTCTTAGCTTTTGCTAACGTGAGCTGAGCTGTGAAGTCCTGGTCTCCACCTTGGTAAGAAGCTACTCCAAGTATCGACTTTGAATTTCCAGTAAATTGTATGAATGCATTTCTGAAGTAGTGAGCAAGTCCGACAGAGTAGTCAGATGAGATGTCTTGGAGGATGTAAGCAGTCTTTGCTTTGAGAGTTTCAACAGCGAATTTTGCCATCACAGTACCTTGGAATGGGTCAATGAAACAAACTCGGAATGCATATTCCTTATCTTTTGTCACGAGTGGGTTCGTTGGTGAACAACCCATCATAGGAACTTTCATCTTGTTTGCAACTTCGCTTCCTGGGATTGCTAATGAACTTCCGTAACTTCCGATAATCGCACTGACGTTGTAGACTTGGATGAGCCTTGTCACAGCGTTTGCTGCTTCCACTTTGTCGGTCTTGTTGTCTAAGACTATCAGCTCTACCTTTTGGTTGAGTACGGTTGGGAACATCTCGTTGGCGAGTCTAATACCTTTGAGCGTGAGCTGACCTCCGGCAGCAAAAGCACCTGTTAGTGGTTCAAAAACACCTATCCTGATGGCTGAGAACGTGAAAACCGTTAAGATGAGCAATACAAACAGCAGAACTTTCCTCACAACTACCCCTCCCTTTGAAAGAGTTGAAAGATTTAGCAATCCTAAAAACTTAATGAGTGAAAAACAACATTTGCAAAATATAGTGCTGTGTTACCTTTGTTAAACTTACTGAATATTTTTTTACATTATATACCAAACGTGGAAGGTTTTTGAAAGTCTGTATTTTGACATCTATAAGTAGTTTTAGACGTTTTTTGACGTATATATGAGTTATTTGTATTTTTAGCATAAATTCATTCGTTTTGAAGGGGAGTTCACGAATAGTCATGAATAAATGACTATTGTATTTTTTCATTGCACTTTGTGAAATGATAAACGACAAGTTACATTTGTTGTCAGTAACTGTAAAAATAGGTGTGTTTCAGACACGTCTTAGATGTTGGAATTTGCATGGAAGTTATATATTTCAGAAAAATAAAAAGGACCGAGCAACTTTGCTCGGCCCAACAAATCAATTTTGAGTTTTAAACTAAAATGGATAAAATCCCAATTCAAGATTGTTCCTTTCAATTATCGCCTTCATCTGCTCTTCTATAATTCTCTTATGACCTTCTTCCCAATCTTGCAAGAGCACCAACACCTTCCTGACACTTTCATTTTTCTCATTATCAGCAGCTTTCTTATAGAATTCCATGAAATCTTTTTCTATAAGGTAAGCCATCCTGAGAACAGCCAAATCTGCAATATCGTCTTCTTGTGATGTTTCTTGAATCTTTTGACCTTCGTATCTTGATTTGAAATAGCTTGAGTCTTGCATCTCGATTGCCTCGACTTCCCTGCCTTCTTCAAGTGTCTTTACAAGTCTTCTTATGAATTCCGTATGCTCTTTTTCCATCTGCGCAAGGTAGTCAAAGATGTCTGAGACATGTTTGCTTTTCACTTCTTCTTTTTTTGCGGTGTAGAATTTATAGCCCTCTATTTCAAACTGCTCTGCGAGTTTCAATATGTCGTACATACTGCCCCCCCTTTCATATTTACGTGCCTTGTTATTTTTGTTCTCTTAGGTACTGGTCAATACCGCGTGCAGCCCAGTATCCGTCAGCAACACCGTGGATTATATCAGGACCGTTTACGATGTCACCACCTGCGAATAGCCATGGAATAGCAGTTTGTCTTAAATTGTTTGTCAAAATTCTTGGACCGACGAACTGTATCTTCTGCTTCCATTCTTCTGGCAAGTACGAATAATCTGGTGCCTGACCGATCGCTTCGATTATCATGTCGCCATCGTAGTATTGCAATTGGGATTCGTCGAATTTCGGGTTAAACCTTTTGTTCTCGTCAAACACTTCTGTACACTTCACACATTCAATTCCTTTGATGTTGTCTTTGTCATCGAAGATAACCTTTCTTGGACCCCAGCCTGGGCAGATTTTGACACCTTCTTCAATTGCTTCTTCTATTTCTTCCATATCGGCTGGCATTTCTTCGTGTGTTCTCTCAAGACACGTGACCGTGACATGAACTTCTCCAAATTTCATCTTCTGGAGTCTTGCCATACTCCTTGCAATGTCCATCGCGACATTACCACCACCAATGACCACAACACGCTTGGCTATCTTTGGCTCGGATCCTTCGCCTCTCAAATAGTCCCTTATTTCTCTTAAAAGAGGCAGAGCTTGGACGACATTTGGATGGTCGGAACCTGGAATTTTTGTCGATCTGCCAAGCGTCAAACCAGTCGATATAAATATCGCATCGTATCTGTTTTTGAGCTCTTCAAATGTTATGTCCTTTCCAACAGCTACACCTGTCAGTATTCTTACACCCAGTGATTCTATAAATGCGATATCTTTATCGAGCGCTTCATCTGGTAATCTGTATCTTGGTATTCCGTATCTCATCACGCCGCCTGGCCTGTTCATCGCTTCGTAAACATCAACCTCATAACCCATCGATGATAGGAAGTACGCAGCCGAAAGGCCGGCAGGACCGCTACCAACGATCGCTACCTTCTTGTTCTGCTTTGGTGAATCAAATTTGACAATCTCGTGCCATTTTTCTGCAGGAACGTTGTCTGTTATGTACCTTTTCAGCCACCTTATTGCTATTGCTTCACCTCTGTGTCCGATAGAACATACTTCCTCACATCTGTGCGTACAAACTCTTCCACATACTCCTGAGAACGGGTTTGCACCAAAGTTCTTCTGGTCTTCAACGCCTTTGAGGAGCCATTTCAGTGCATCCTGCAAATCGTCTTTCCAGATGGCTTTGATGTACTGCGGTATCTGCATGTGCTCGGGACACCTGTCCACACATATCGCACACTCGACACATCTTGCAGCCTCAGCAATTGCTTGTTCTTTACTGTATGCCTTTACAAATTCTACAAAGGAGTTAGATCTCTCTTCAGCTGGCATATGCTCTGGAACGATTCTGTCAAGATCAAGCAATTCGCTATTTTCATCCCTTGTCCAGCCAACCTTTATTTCCTCAGGCTCTTTCTTCAATATACCCTTCTCGGTTGGTGCATAATAGAAATCCTCTGGATTTGGAGAGACGAAGATATATTCTCTTGTCATCTGCAACGAGCCAGTTGTACATATATCGACACACATCGCACAGAAGCTACATCTTCCATAGTCTATAGATGGCCTCTGAGGTTTCATTCCGTATTCTTCTTTCATATCTGGTACTTCGACCATCGTTATTGCATCCGTTGGACATATCTTCGCACAAGTGCCACAACCGATACATTTCTCCCAGTCATTTATGTGAAAACCCCTGTACCTTGGTGCTGCTTCTCTATACACCTTTGGCACTTTAATTGTAACTGGCTTTTCAAACAGGTTCTTCCAACCAAGCAGTGGAGCGAAGAAGCTCTTCTGAGGTCCTTTATCTTTGATTTCCATCATCAGCACCTCCCGATTATCGATCGATTTCAGGTGCGCAAACACCCATAGTGTCAAGCCAGATTGGAACGTCATCTATTCGCGTACCGGGCAATAGGTGCTCAACACCGTACAGTCCTTGAGGATAAGATGCTCCCCTAACAGCTACGCGGTAAGGCGTTTCTCCGCCATTTGAAACAACCAAGTAGCCGTATTCACCGCGTGTTGATTCGACCCTTGCGTATGCCATGCCTTTTGGAACTCTTATTCTCAAACCACTACCATCAGATATCTTCGTATTCACAGGTCCTGATGGCATTTTCTCAAGCACTTGCCTGATAATTCTTATACTCTGCCTAATTTCTTTTGGTTTCAGGCTGATTCTTGCCAACGCATCTCCTTCAGTTGCCGTTGGCACTTCGAATTCCACTTTGTCGTAGAACAGGTACGGGTCGATTTTTCGTATATCATACGGCACACCGGTTGCGCGCAGTCCGATACCGGTAACACCGAGCTTCAAACACGTTTCCGTATCAATTTTGGCTATTCCTCTTAGACGTGTGTGGAGTATTCTGTTCTTTAGTATAAACGTCTCATATTCCGGCATTCTTTCTTCGAGATAATCCATCAATTGATGTATCTTCTCTTCAAGTCTCGGTGGGAGGTCTTTTCTCACACCGCCAGGGATTATATACATGTGGTAAATCCTTGCGCCAGAAAGTTCCTCAAATATATCGAGAACTCTATCTCTGTCGCTGACAGACCAGAACATGCTCGTGTACATGCCAGTTGGTCCACCGATACCACCGAATGACCACAGATGGTTTGCTATCCTTGCAAGTTCAAGCACCAACATCCTTATCCATTGAGCCCTTTCTGGTACTTCTACTTTTGCTATCTTCTCAATAGCCATTGCATAACATGCTTCGTTGATGTCAGGCTCTGGAACGCATATCCTTGGAATAAGTGCAAGGTTCTGATACCAAAGCCTTCTTTCCATGAGTTTTTCAAAACCTCTGTGCAAAAATCCTGGAAGTGGTCTTGCCTTTACAACTATGTCACCTTCAACGTACATATGCACGCTAAAATTACCGTGCATACCAGGGTGATTTGGACCGAAGAATAATTTCACTTCACCCATTTATATCACCTCTTATATCTTCCCTTATTATCTTTGCTTCGTGAATAACGTCTTTTTCGTACATTCTGTCTGGGTAGTGTTCTTTCGAATACTTCAATGGATCAAAATCCTTTCTGAGAGGCGGTAAGTCGTTCCAAACTTCTAAAATCATCGGCAACTTGCACCTTTCATTTCCTTCGAACTCAACACCAAAGAACTCGTGCACGTCTCGTTCATAGTACTCAGCTACAGGCCACATATCTTTGACTGTGTAGAATATCGGCTTGTCCCTATCAACGAACGTTGAGACGAGGAAAGTTACCCCATTCGACCAGTTGAATAAAATATACACAAGCTCGAATTTCTTTTCTTCTATCCAGTCAACGCAAGTTAGTATTGATAGATGCGAATATCCTGCTTCCTTTAAGTGAGCCAAAAGAGGTATCGTTTTGTCGTTTGCTGCTACAAATTTGTACTGCTTTGCATCTATCTGCTCTACTTCGATATTGAAAAGACTCTTTGCTTTTTCGATTACTTCAGAAACATTAGCCACATTATTCGTGGAATTGGTCATGGACGATCACCTCACCGAGACTGCGCAGTTGATTCTGTTTGTACCACTCGTAATTTTCCTTGTACTTCTTCCAGCCGTTCGCTTCGCCTTTTCTAATCATTTCCATAAGTGTGTTAAATGCGTTCAAAATGGCTTCCGGTCTTGGCATACAACCTGCGATGTACAAATCGACAGGAAGGTAGTAGTCTAACCTGTTTATCGTTGAATAAGAATCATAATATATACCGCCGTTGATAGTACACGAGCCAAATCCGATTACGTACTTTGGATCTGCCATCTTTTCGTATGTGTAAATTACCCTTCTAAGTGTTTTTGCGCTGAGATATCCTGTTATCAAGAATATATCCGCTTGTCTTGGCGTTGCCATAGGTCCCATGCCAAGTCTTTCCATGTCGAACCTTGAGGTCATGGAAGGTGGCAACTCTACAGCACCACAACCAGTACAATAATGGAGCATCCACATGGATCTGCTTCTGAGTTGGTCTGCTATCTTTTCCCACACGCTTCTTTCATCTATCTGAGCCATCAATTTCACCTCCGCACACATCTACTCAGTAATTATCAAAACACCCAGCCATTGACTACTAAGAAAACCTGCAAGAATGCAAGCAGGATTGGTACAGTCCAGTAAAACGCAACGGCTTGTTCTATCCTAAATCTTGGGAGCACCGTTGAAATCATTACTGCAAGAGCCCAGACTACGAAATATTTGAGCAAGAATTCTATGTAATTTCCGCCGCCAAGGAAGAAGTCTACGAACAAGCTTATCTCGACGAATTCCATGAATGTATTCATGAGCATCAGCAATCCCATGTATTTTGCTGAGAGCTCAACCATAGGACCGGATGCGATTTCAGCTGGTGCTATCGGTGCTTCGAACGGTTCTTTGCCGAGCATACCTTGGAGCGATATGAACGCCACAAGTGCACCTATCGGGAATTTGAAGAGATTCCATGTACCATTCTGAGCTGCTACGATGTTTGATATGTTTCCAGTTTTGTAGAAGTACATAAGTGTTGTGATAACTATAAGATATGGCACTTCGTAACCGAGCATGAGTGTTAGCGCTCTTGCCACACCTATGGACGCCCACGGGTTGCCAGTACCAACCATTCCCATCGCCATACCGAGTGCACCGACTGTGAATAAGTAAGCTATGACGAAGAAATTATCCAATCCAGGGAACGCAACTAAGTTTCCAAGTGGAACAAATGAGAGCGTTGCAATGACTCCACCGAGAGCCATAAGCACGCCGAAGTCAAATATCCAGCCATGAGTCCATCCGTGCTTTGTCAAAGTTTTGAAGACGTCTATAAAGTTCTGATACCAAGGTGGTCCGTATCTTCTTTGTATACGCGCTGTAATTTTTCTTCCAAGCCCCTCAAATGTCAGGCCAAAGAAGAAGGCTGTAAACAATACTCCTGCAACTCTTGCTATCGTCATAGCCATGTCTTACCACCTCCACCACATTATCAACAGAACAACCAAAGCAGTCCAGAAAAGGTACGCCGAGGCTGTGCGTCTTGCAAGATAGTCGACACCTTTTCCGATAGCCTTAAGCACGTTAACTATAGACAGGTACCAATCTTCGAATGAAGGATGACCTTCGTATTCTCTTTCGAGGAAGGCATAGAATTTACCAGCATAATGGTACAGATCATAGTTGTGCAAGAACTCACCAGATGTATACTGATCTTCAAGCGGTATCCTCTTGCCTTTTGGCATGAGTATGTAGATTATTGCTGCGATTATGAAACCGACTGCAAACATCACGAAGACTACCCATGTGTCCCAGTATCCCAAACTTGTCTTTAAGACCGTGCCTTCGAATTCAAAAGGCTTCATGCCAAATTCCTTCTGTACATCGGTTATCCATGTCAAAACTTGTTGCGGGAATATACCCCAGAGCACGGTTAAAGCTGTGAGGATGATCATAGGAATTTGCATAATTACTGGCACTTCTTTAACATCTTTGTGTTTACTCTTCAATTGCCCGAGGAATACGCCTGCAAGAGGCCTAAAAACGTACAAGAACGAACCGATGCTACCAACGAATACGAAAAGTTCTGTTACGAACATACCCTTTGACACTAAGCTTTGGAATATCATCCATTTTGATATGAATCCGCTTGTTGGTGGAATACCTGCAAGCGAGATGATTCCCACCAAATATGTAACGAACGTGACCGGCATCCTGTGGATTAATCCACCGAGTTCGTTGATCTTGGTTGTACCTGTTCTATATGTAACCGCCGCAAATGAAAGGAATATCATAGTTGCGGCAAGGGCGTGGTTTACAACGTGGAAGAGTCCACCTGCGTATCCGACTTGATGGAGCGTGGCAAGACCTATAAGTATGTAACCACCGTTTGCCACTGTCGAGTACGCTATGAGCATCTTCATATCGTTCTGCTTTATGGCCATAAGCGTTCCTATGAGGATCGATATATTACCAAGCCAGACCAACAAGTAAGAGAGAATATTTATCCCATTGTAAAATTCAGAGAACATATTAGCGATTGGAAATACGCTTAAAACCAGAGCGAGCAAGTAAGACCCCATCTTCACAAGCTGACCGGAAAGTACTGCACTGAACGTATCGGGTGCGTTTCCGTGCACGTTCCTCAGCCATGTATGGAGCGGGAATATACCGCTCTTTGCAATACCAGCACCAAGCATCAGAAGTACTACTGTCCATCTGAATCCAAGTGATTCGTTTGGCAAGTACTGAGCGATTTCAAATATGTCAAAAGTTGAATATTTTGCATACAGCATGAACACTCCGTAAAGGAACATGTATGTACCTATCGAGCTTATCACGATATACCATATAGTTGCCTTACGAGATTCCTCTTTTCCCATCGGCACTATGAACAACGAACCAAGAACGGCGATTTCCCAGAATATGTATAATGCGAGTAAATTAGAAGAGAAGAAAACACCGAGTGTGCCAAGTAATGTGAGTATCGAAAGAGCGTTAAATGCACTCGGATTTTTTGTCTTGCTGATCCACGAGATATTGAAGAAACCGAAAGATGCAAATACTATAAGCGACACTATTGAGAAGTATTTTGCCAAAGCGGTGTATTTCAACATACCTTCAAGGCCAAATAGTCCTTCAACCGTTCCTGTTGGCATACCCCAAAGGATGTACAAAGCGAATATCGAGAGAGCGAACAATATAACAGGCCCTATCTGCTTAGCTATTTTGGAAAGTAAGTAACTTCCGAGTGCTCCGACAGCCAAGTATAGTATCAGATTTTGCATTGTCACATACCTCCTTTCAGGAGAGTATCGAAGTAGGTTCTGAAATCTGTTAACGACGTAGCTATGCTGTGAGTCTTGTCTGTGATTAGCTGTGGCATGAAACCTACGATGATAAGTACAAGAGCTAAGAGTAGCACAACAAGCTGCGTACCAAATGGTATGTAGCTTTCATCTTCTTGTTCTTCTTGGTCTTTGTACCACAGCTCAACGTTCCACTTGATGAGATAACCAGCCTCTATGACTGTTGAAATTAATAATACAGCAGGAAGAATTAAATTATTCATCTCAAAGAGTGATTGAAGTAGGTTGATTTTCGCCCAGAATCCAGCTGTGAGAGGTAATCCTATTATCGAAAGTGAAGCGATTGTAAATGCCAAACCTACTGTGGTGTTTCCTTTAAAGCCCTTGTGTGACAAGTAAGCGAAAATTGAGAAGAGCACGAATACTGATACAACATCGGCAAAGAGATAAAAGAAAGCAGCTGAAAGTAGTGTATCCTCTCCATGAACTGCGGCAGACAGTGCTGCCACTACCGTGCTTGCACCAGCTATTGCCATGTAAGCAAGTGCTCTTCCAAGATTTTTCTGTTTTAAGGCAGCCAACTGAGCTACGATGATTGAAATCGTTGAAAGGATGAAGACCAATTCAAATCTGACAGGAAGTGTTATTGTAAAGAAAATCCTCGCGAAAAGGTAGAAAATCGAAGCGGTGACAGCCGTTCCGAGCACAACAGGTGTTAGAGAAGAACCATTTGAATACACATCGGGTGCCCAAAGTCCAAGAGGAAGGACTTTCAACTCTATCAATAGAGCCAAGAGCATGAAAATGCCGGCAATTTCCATATACTGTGGTGCAACGATGAAACTTGCATATCCCATATTCAAAGTACCTGCATAGACGTACACTGTTACTGCACCTATCAAATAAAGGGTTCCTGCAACAGCACCGAAAATGAGGTACTTGAACGCTGCATAAGAGTTTTTCTTTTCAGCTGCAAGTATGTAAGCTATTGCGGATATGATTTCAAGGAACACAAATGAGTTAAAGAAATCACCTGTGAGCAACAGCCCATTTAACGATGCTGTAAGCACAAGGAGCAAAATCCCATGCTTTTCTTTAAAATCTGCGGTGAGTGATATTGCAAGCAAAAGGATATTCACGAATAAAAGGAATGGATAATTCACATTATCAAGCAAAAGTGCTATACCATAAGCAGCGGGCCAATTACCAACTTGAACCAACGTGCCTGGCTTCAAGAATCCGAAAAGCAAAACTAGATTAAATATAAGGGCGATTGGTAAGATGTACTTGCTTGCCTTTGGAAAGGCTACCGTAGCAAAAGCGAGGGCAAGAGGGACAGCAATTAGCAAAGTAATCATTCTATCACTTCCTTTGCTGCGCGAATTTCATCTGGGTCAACAGAGCCGTATTCTTCGTTGATGTGTACTAAAAGCATTGCACCAAGAGCTAAAGTTCCAACGCCGATAACTATTGCTGTAAGGACGAGCGCTTGCGGGAGAGGATCAACGAAATTTGCGACAGGAGTTATCACAGAGTAGATAGGAGCCTCCGCACCTTTGAGATAGCCGAGCGAGACAATGAAAATATTGACAGCGGTATCAATTATTGTCAAAGATACAAGCTGTTTAAAAAGGTTCTTTTGGGAGATGATTCCATAAAGACCTATGCCAAAGAGGACAAACGAGATGTAGTAAAGCATATCTTATCCCTCCCTCATTTCTGAAATTATATTCGAAAGCTCTGCTCCAACCTTGAAGCCTATCAGAGTATAGACTATCGGCACAACGCCTGCGCTGAACAAGTATCCTACCGTACCTGTTGGGAGGAAATTTGCCAAAAACGTTCCTGCCAAAGCTATTCCTACCAATCCAACGAGAACGTACCCGGCACCTGCTACACCTTCTGTGTACTTAGCCACTTCGGATACTTTGAAGTCCGTTCTTCCAAGAATTAACAACAGAACTCCAAGCCCAATTATCGTACCGCCTGGAAATCCACCACCGGGTGTGAGGTGCCCGTGTATAAAGATGTAAGCCCCGAAGAGTAAAATTATCGGTAACACTATACCTGTTGCGGTTGAAAGAACGTTGTGGTTTTCGAACTCTATTCTTCTTTTCTTGTAGGATGCGAGCAAACCGACACCAAGTGCTGCTGTGAATAGTACAGTGACTTCTCCAAGCGTGTCGAAAGAACGGTAGTTCACAACAATTGAAGTGACAACATTTGCACTGCCTTCTTCAAGGTTGGATGACTTCTTAAATTCCACAGGTGAGTACTCTTTTGTCGTTGATTTGCTTATATAATCAAACGAAACTCTCCTATACATGTCAAACATGCCAAACTCAGGAAGAGTTGGAGCATAGACTGTGAAGAAGAAGTATAAAAATACAGCTGAAAGCAGGATTGCCCATATGCGCCTCATTCTTCCTCACCTGCCTTGTTCTTATTGCCTCGTTTATTTTCCGGATTGCTAATTCTAAATAGTGCAAAAATCATCACAGCACTTGCAAGTCCTGAACCAACTGCCGCTTCCGTGATTGCTACATCTGGTGCTTTCAATACGACAAATATCAATACTGACAACATGCTTAAAGCAGAAAGTGCAAGCAATGAATCGAATATCTTTTTTGCTTCAACGGCAAAGATTCCAAAGACTACCATCAATCCGCCGACCAAATAAGATACATAATCGATGAGCTCTAAACTTGTTAAAAACTCTTTCAAATTACTCATTGCCCTCACCACCCGTAACAGCTTTTTCTACCGCATTGTTTTTTAGTTCTGCTATTTCATCAATACAAGTCTCTTTGCATGCGGGTGCGTTGTTTTTGTAAGCTGCTCGAATCATTACAGATGATGCAACAGGGTTTGTTAGGGCTACGAAGGCGATTAATATAATCGACTTTCCGAAGAATTCTGGATTGAGAATACCTATCCCAAGCGCGATAGAAAAGGTTCCGAGAGTCGTTGCCTTTGTTGAAGCTTGGAGCTTTGTATAAACATCCGGCATTCTAATCAAACCTAAACCTGCAAGGAAATAGAAAAACGCACCAAGCGCGGTGAGCGTATAGCCTACGATTTCTCTTATTATCTCAGTCATCTCTTATCACCGTCCGCAGTCTTTGCTGCCCGATTTTCAAGATAGCGAGCAAAGACTAAAGTCTCGATAAAAGTGAGTAAACCGTATAGCAAAGCAATATCCATGTACATATTGTTCTTGAATATGTACGCAATCATAACTAGAACGCCTATGAACATGACGTTCATCATATCCACAGCGACCAATCTTTCGAAACTCGTTGGACCGAGCAAGAACCTGATGAGCGTTAAGAAAATACCGAGTCCAGTGAATCCAAAGACAATTAAATCGATTAAAAGAGAGCCACTCATTCGTACACCCCCTTCAAGAACCTTTCAAGTCTACCATAAAACGTGCGTTTTGAGTTCTCATCGGTACCTCCAACTTCTATCCAGTGTACGTAAAGCTCGTCATCTTTCATGTCAACAGCAATCGTTCCTGGTGTTAGGGTTATCGAATTGGCGAGCGTCAATTTGGCAATATCACCCTTCAAAGATGTCTTAACTCTAACAAACCCCGGTTTAACACGTACTTTACTGTCCAACACTCTTGAAGCGACGTCAAAATTTGCTTTCAGCATCTCCCAAACGAAAACCGGTATGTAAACAAAGAAAAACTTGAAAAGTCCGGGTACGAACTTGGCGTTGAACTTGATGTTGTAGTAGCGTTTGAAAATAATGGAAATAGCAAACGATACCACTAATCCAACAATAACCTCTTGAACATCAAGGGACCACGTTAACAACAACCATGTGAAAAAAGTAACAATGAGTACCGAAAAATTCACGCACATCCCTCCCTTTAATAGATGATATTTTTTTCACAAAGTATTGAATATAAAAATGAACAAGATCGCAAGACTTGCATTATTGTTCTTGTGCCAAAATAGACAAAAATACTCCATTTTTTCTTTAATATTCTACCAGACACAACAAATGTGTCAAATAGAAAAATTGGACAAATATAATCTAAATTAATTGATATCTTCGAAAATATCCTCCAAATCGTTCATATTCGTTTTTCTGGATGGTGAGACAACACTTGAAATTTTGGGCGACTAACCACCTGTATTATAGCAAAATTGTTTTTAAAAACAAAATTGCGTTCAATCTAGTATTCTTCAAACAAAAAAGGGGCGAATTGTTCGCCCCTTGTGAATTTTTTATAAATTCTCGATAAATATGCTTATTTCCTGTACTCCTTAACCATACTTAAGAAGTATTCATGTACTCTTGTGTCGTCTGTTAGCTCTGGGTGGAACGATGTGACGAGCACGTTTTTTTGCCTGAGCATAATTGGGTGCTTGTCTAAGAAAGCCAATGTTTCAACTTCATTTCCCCACTCTTCAACCCTTGGAGCGCGGATGAATATCGCTTTGAAAGGTCTGTCAAAACCTTTGATTTCTACCATTTCGTCAAAGCTGTCTACTTGCCGTCCGTATGCATTTCTCCTCACTTTGATGTTGATTACCCCTAAGGACTCTTGCGGGTAATTCTCTATTTCTTTGGCCAAGACTATAAGTCCAGCACAAGTTCCGTATACTGGAAAACCTTTCAAAATCTTTTCTTTCAGTGCATCGAAAAGCCCTATGCGCTTCATTATGCGGATCATAGTTGTAGATTCTCCACCTGGTATGATAAGCCCATCAACTTTCTCCAGGTCTTCTGGAGTTCGTACGACGTATGTTTCGACCCCGAGCTTTTCTATCGCCCATTTGTGTTCTCTAAAATCACCTTGTATGCCTGATACCCCTATTACCATTTCTTACCAACCTCTTTCTTGGAGCCTTACTTCTAACGTTTCAATTTCCAAACCTTCCATTGGTTCGCCGATGTCTTCTGATATCTTCAAGAGCATCTCTGGGTCGTTCCAGTACGTGACTGCCATAACTATCGATTTTGCCATCTTCATTGGGTCTTTTGATTTGAATATACCGCTACCAACGAAAACACCATCTGCACCGAGCATCATCATGAGTGCAGCGTCAGCAGGCGTGGCGACGCCGCCAGCTGCGAAGTTCACAACCGGTAGTCTTCCGAGTTCTTTCACTTGTTGCACGAGTTCTACAGGTGCGCCTATTTCTTTTGCATACGTTACTATTTCTTCGTATGGCAAGTTCTGGACTTTTCTAATCTCTGCCATCACTGTTCTCATGTGTTTGACAGCTTCCACGACGTTACCGGTACCAGCTTCACCTTTTGTTCTTATCATCGCTGCGCCTTCTGCGATCCTTCTCAGTGCCTCGCCAAGGTTTCTTGCACCGCAAACAAACGGGACTTTGAATTCATGCTTGTTTATGTGGTATTTGTCATCTGCAGGCGTTAGAACTTCAGACTCGTCTATGAAGTCAACACCGAGAGCTTCGAGGATACGTGCCTCTGCGATGTGTCCAATCCTTACCTTTGCCATGACAGGGATGGAAACTGCTTCCATTATCTCCTTTATTTTGGCAATGCTTGCCATTCTCGCAACGCCGCCGGCTTTTCTGATGTCTGCAGGAACTCTTTCAAGTGCCATGACGGCAACCGCTCCTGCTTCTTCTGCGATCTTTGCCTGCTCAGCTGTTGTGACGTCCATAATGACGCCACCTTTGAACATTTCCGCAAATCCCTTCTTGATTTCCCATGTTCCTTTTTCCATATCTATCGCCCTCCTTTTCAATTGTGTTTCAATTTATCAGATGATTACAGTCTCTGTGTATTCTCCAAATACTTCCCTCAGTGCGTTGCTTATCTCACCAACGGTTGCGTACGATTTAACAGCTTCGAGAACGTACGGGAAGAGATTTTCATCGGTCTGCGCAACTTCTTTTATCTTGTTAAGAATCTTCTTCACTTTTTCGTTGTCTCTTCTCTCTTTGAGCTTCTTAACTCGTTCTTTTTGCTTTCTTTCAAGCTCTGGATCTACCTTGAGCACTTCTTTTTGTTTCAAGTCTTCGTTTATTTGGAATTTGTTCACACCAACTATTATCTCTTCACCTTTTTCAACTGCAAGTTGGTGCTTGTAAGCGCTTTCGTGGATCTCTTTCTGTACGTATCCAGTCTCAATTGCCTTTATCATTCCACCCATCTGATCTATCTTCTCGATATACTCCATCGCTCTCTTTTCAATTTCGCTCGTCATTGCTTCTATTACGTAAGAACCGGCGAGTGGGTCGATCGTGTCCGCAACACCCGATTCGTAAGCGATTATTTGTTGCGTTCTTAAAGCGATTCTTGCGGATTCTTCCGTTGGGAGTCCGAGAGCTTCGTCGTAGCTGTTTGTGTGGAGCGACTGAGTGCCACCCAAAACGGCTGCGAGTGCTTGTATCGTGACGCGGATTACATTGTTAAGTGGTTGTTGAGCTGTGAGTGTAGAACCGCCGGTTTGTGTATGGAATCTCAACTTCAATGCCTCTGGATCAGTCACACCGAATCTTTTCTTCATTATCTTTGCCCATAGTCTTCTCGCTGCACGGAATTTTGCTATCTCTTCAAGGAAGTTGTTATGTGCTGCAAAGAAGAAAGACAATCTTTTTCCAAAGACGTTTGGATCAAGCCCAGCCTTTATTGCTGTGTCTACGTACGCTATAGCATCAGCAAGTGTGAACGCAACTTCTTGTACTGCGCTTGAACCGGCTTCCCTTATATGATACCCACTTATGCTTATCGGATTCCACTTCGGCATGTACTTCGAGCAGTATTCAAAGATGTTTGTTATAAGCCTCATAGATGGTTCAGGTGGATAAATATATGTTCCCCTTGCTATGTATTCTTTGAGTATATCGTTCTGTATCGTACCGCTCAGTTTGTCTTGCGATACTCCTTGTTTTTCCGCGACGGCTATGTACATTGAGAGCAGAATCATCGCCGTGCTATTTATTGTCATGGAAGTACTGACTTGGTCAAGTGGAATACCATCGAACAGTATCTCCATGTCCTCAAGCGAGTCTATTGCAACGCCGACTTTACCAACTTCACCTTCAGCCATTGGGTCATCTGAGTCGTATCCAATTTGAGTTGGCAAATCGAATGCAACCGAAAGTCCTGTCTGTCCTTGTTGGAGGAGGTACTTATACCTCTTATTCGATTCTTCGGCAGTTCCAAAGCCTGCATACTGGCGCATCGTCCAGTGCCTTGCCCTGTACATTGTTGGCTGAACACCGCGTGTGTAAGGATATTCACCGGGGAATCCGATTTCTTCCACGTAATCTATGTGTTCTATATCCTCTGGAGTGTAGAGCCTCTTGATTTCATAACCGGACGTTGAAGTAAAAGTTGGTTTTCTTTCAGGTACCTTTGCTACCGATTTTGCAACAACATCTTCGTATTTTGCTTTTGCCTTTACAAATCTTTCGTTCATTCCAACTCCCCCTTCGCTTCGATTTAAAAAATTTAATCTTTACTCAACCTTTCCTGTCTATGCTGCTCCCCTTATCTTCAACCGTCAGATAGGATCTCATCATTTTTTCACCCTCGATGGTCTTTAGCGCCATTTCTTTAAATTCATTGAGTTTCTGCTCGAGTTTTTTCTTCCGCTCCTCGTCTCGCTTGTATATCTCTATCAACTCTTCGCTCGATAACTTCGAAAGGAGCTTTTCTCTCTCATCGAGTAACTGATTCAGTTTCTCGTAGTCTTCTTTCTCTATCGCTTCATCTATCTGAGCTTCGATATTCAATATGTCCTTCTCTCCACTGTTTGCCATAGTATCACTCCACATTCCATTTTTCAAGACTTTCAAGTATTTCCGTAACCTTCCTGAGGCTTATTGGATGTATATAGTCAGGAGCGATCTGGGCCATCGGTTTTACGAAGAAAATCCTGTTTTCAAAATCGTAGTGCGGAATTCTCAATTTTTCACTTTCCACAATTATATTACCGTAAAACAATATATCTAAATCTATAATTCTTGGTCCCCATTTTTCATTTCTAACTCTTCCCATCTCTTTCTCAATGTTCAGCAGAGCATCTAAAAGCTCTTCCGGTGATAGGGCAGTGCTTATCTCTATTACGCAATTTAGGAAATTCGGTTGATCTGTCTTACCGTAAGGTTCGGTTTCTATAACATCGGAAGTTGAGATTACGCTCGCTACCTTTCCAATTCTTTCGATGGCTTCTTGTATGTTTTTCTTTCTGTCTCCAAGATTTGTCCCGATGCCTACAAAAACTTTTCCTTCGACCTTTTCTAATATTATTTCGGCTACTGCGAATTTATCGTGAGACAGCGTTGTGTGTATGTAATTATATGCCCCGTGTTTTGCATGTCTATACCTATGAATCACACAATAGAGGCTCCCGTCATTCCTGTTGAGAAAAGAAATATCTTGAAACGAATTTCCATTAAGACCTGTTCCGAGAGCTTTAAAGTAGCTTTCTTTCAATGCGAATCTACCCGCAACGTACTGTTCAGTAATTCTGTTTTTGTTCCCTTTCTCTCTCGGAGTGAGAATTCTTTTTGCTAAGTCAACTTGAACACGCGAGATGTCCACTATATCGTTTCCAAGACCGACTATCAAACAGGGTAACCCCCTTCAAACTTCTCAACCAAGTTCCAGTCGATGTATAATTTTTCTTCGTATTTTTTCTTCAGATATTGCTTTCCGACTTCGCCCAGTATAGCGTATATCAAAAGCTCTTCATCATTCTCTGCAAGTAGCCCAATTTCACCTTTCCTCTTTTCAAGTTCTGGTTCTATATAATCAGCTGGGCGTCCTTCAATCGGTTTTTCATCGCCGAGTATTTTCTTTGCAAGATCTTCATCGATCTTCGCTGGTGGTTTTCCGTAAAGTCCTTTCACGTAATCCTTTACTTCCCTGGTGACCTTAGCGTATCTTTCACCTGTTATTACATTGAGCACAGCTTGAACTCCCACAATTTGGCTCGTTGGCGTTACAAGTGGCGGATAACCAAGGTCTGCACGCACGCGCGGAATTTCTCTTAATACATCATCCAATTTGTTTAACATCTTCTGTTCAGACAGTTGCTTAACTAAGTTAGAGTACATACCACCCGGAACTTGTGAAGTAATCACTCTGTGATCAATGCTGTACATCTTTACATCGTACGCATCATATTTATTTCGAACATCTGTTAGATACTTTACGATTCTGTCCACTTTGTGCCAATCTATCTCAGGAAGTGGTCTGTATTCATTCCAAGAATAATATATCGGCTCAAATGCAGGTTGGCTTGTCGTCATTCCGAATGGTGAAAACGCAGTGTCTATGATATCCGCACCCGCTTGTATAGCCGCGAGGTAGGCGAGTTCTCCAAGACCAGCAGTGGCATGTGAATGTACTTCCAAAGGCAAATCGAATCTCTTTTTCAGGGCGCTAACAAGTTCGCCCGCTACTTTTGGTGTTAGCAGCCCAGCCATGTCTTTTATACAGAGTGAATGGACTCCACGTTCAACCAACTGCTCTGCATAATTTACGAAGTACTCTACTGTGTAAAATGGACTTACGGTGTAAGATATCGCACCCTGGACGTGTGCCCCACATTTTAAGGCAACCTCAATGCTCTTTTCCAAATTCCTAATATCGTTGAGAGCATCAAAAATCCTCATTACCTGAACGCCATTCTCTACCGCTTTTTTTACAAACAATTCGACAACATCATCAGCGTAGTGCCTGTATCCAACCAAGTTCTGCCCACGCAGTAGCATTTGGGCTTTGCCGTTTTTTAGCTTTTTCTTTATAAGCCTCAATCTTTCCCAAGGGTCTTCGTTTAAAAACCTGACACAAACATCGAAAGTTGCTCCGCCCCAAACTTCGAGCGCTTGAAAACCGAGACTATCAACTTCTTCAATTATTCCGAGTATATCTTCTGTTCGCATTCTTGTGGCTATAAGCGACTGGTGTCCATCCCTGAAAGTTGTGTCTGTGAACATTGATAATATTGGCATCTGTTTCACCTCTTGAAGAAGCAATATAAAATAAGTTTTCACGTTTCAAATTAATTATAGCACGCTTGTAAAAAGTATAAAGTACTGTATTTGGAAGCAAGAAAGAGTATATCAAAGCAAGCTAATAATTGTTATTGATAGACCGATTAGGATAAATCTGGTATAATTTAAGTGAACAGAAAGAAGAAGGGGGTAATTGGATTGATAAGGCAGAGTCAGTTTGAACATAAGGAGAAGCAAAATCCAGTGGCATCAGGCATTCAAAAGAAAAGGGGTGCTGAACATAATTTTGAATTTTATTTCGTTATATTAGTCGGGTTCTTAACTTTCGTCTTTGGGTTCATATCGCTCGCCGTATATTTTGCTGTGATGTATATTTCCCCTATAGTCTCTAACCTGACTGGACTTACTTTTCTCGGTTCGCGCTTCTTACTCTTCATATTAGTTATGATCACTGTCAGTGGCTTCTTTATGAGCCTTTATCCTTATTCTAAAGCGGTTGGTGGTAATTCTTCACTGTTTATAATTTTAGCTTTCATATCATCAGGAATATCAGTTGGCGTCCAAGTTTACAAACTTGCGTTCTTTGGTCCCACGTGGATAGGGCTGGACCTTTTGAAAGACCATGGAAACACAGTTGAGATGATGTACTTATCAGCTGTGTATTTTGCTTACAATCTTATACTCTTCATACTGCAGTACACAATAATGAAAAAGGAGTTTGAGGAATAGTGCCGAAAGTTTTGGGATTGGTCGTTGAGTACAATCCGTTCCATTACGGACATCTTCATCACTTGAACGAATCGATAAGGCTTGTTAATCCGGATTACGTAGTCGCGGTGATGAGCGGCAATTTTTGCCAGCGCGGTGAACCTGCGATAGTTAACAAATTCGCCCGTGCGAAGATTGCCCTGATGCACGGGGTAGACGTCGTGTTCGAGTTACCGACAATTTATGCCGTCCAAGATGCCGGAGGCTTTGCGCTTGGATCAGTTGGTATCCTTCACAAGACGGGGGTTGTCACGGACATAGTATTTGGAAGTGAGAGTGGGGATATAGACTTTTTGAAAAGAGTTGCACATTTACTTACGTACCAGACTCCGGAATTCGAAGTTGCATTTAAGAAACAATTGAAATTGGGCTATTCGTATCCGAATGCGAGGAAATATGCGTTAATGGATGTCCTCGATAAAGATGTCAACAAACTTTCAAAGTCGAACGATATACTTGGAATAGAGTATATCAAAGCGCTGATCAGATACAACAGCAATATAACACCTCACGTGATAAACCGAATAGGCGCGGATTACAACGACGAAACGTTCAGAGGGAAGTTTTCTTCAGCAAGTGCTATACGAAAAGCAATTAAAGAGGGACTTTTCGAAACTTCCAAAGAAGCCATGCCGAAATTTACGTACGAGGTAATCCATGAGGAATTCCAAGCGGGAAGAGGACCCGTCTTTTGGGAGAATCTTGAATTTGTGATTGCACTCTTTAGAAAGTTGAAAAGGGAAGATTTTGAAAAGATATACAGTTTTAACGAGGGACTTGATTTGAGGTTCTACGAATCGGCAAGGGAGACCGGCGATTTGCAACAATTTGTTGAGCTCGTAAAAGCGAAAAGATTTACATACTCAAGAATTAGACGCGCTATATTGCATGTTCTCTTCGAAATGGACAAAGAGCACGTTGAAAAAAGCAATGAACTTGGTCCTCAATATTTAAGAGTGCTGGGATTTAATGAAAAAGGCAGAGAACTTTTGAAGATGATTAAGAAGAACTCATCTATACCGATAATATCGACCGCTTCGTTATATAAACAAGTGCTTGAAGGCGTAGAAAAGGATATAACAGAAGAGAAGAGATTGTGGGACGTGGATAGCGAACTGTATCTGTGGCAGTTTGAAAAGGATTTACTCGCAAGTGACATATATACATTCTTGTATCCAAACAAATCTACTCGAACCGCCGGTATGGACTTTGAACAACCTGTAAGAATATAACTTGAAAACGTAGAAAATCTTAGTGCGTTTCGTGGAGGTGTGCGAATCATTTAATGAACGAAATCTTAATAGTTCCTACGGAAAAAGATTGTGAGATAGAAGGTTATTATTACATTCCCGACTACGATGTGCTCCCCTACGAAAATCTCAAACCCTCTTGGTATGTCAGATCTCGCCGGATTTACGCCCTTTACTTGGCGCTCCAAGGCAAATTGAAAGCAGTCTGTACACTGAGGTCTTTATTACATTACATAATGCCGCCTGAAGTTTTCAAAAACGAAATCTACACTTTCAAAATCGGCGATGAAGTGCCAGACCTCGAGAATCTATTTTCGAGGCTTGGATATGAGCGGGTCTTCAACGTCAGAGAGGGCGGGACATTCTCAATAAGGGGAGAAATAATTGACTACCTTGGACCGAACAACATACCTACAAGGATAGAATTGTACGGAAATATAATCGAAGATATACGCAGATTTGACCTGAAAACGCAAAGAAGTGAAGTGAGCCTTGAATCAGCTCTGATTTTACCTGCAAGAGAATTTGTATACGAAGATAGAGAAAATCCTCTCGAGCCAGTCGATGAACAACTAACAGGCAAATACGTCAGCGGCACCTTTCTTGACTATGATGTTCAGCTGTATACTACTGATAGAAGGTCTGTAATTGAGCACTTCTCGTCTTTCGAAAGGGAATTGAGAAAGTCTCTCGAGGGACTTTCCGATGCAGAAAGGCTCTTTAATTACAAGAAATATGGGATATTTGATTATGAGGAAGTAATTTCAAAAGCTCAGGCGTATCCATCTCAACCACTCCAGAAAGTCCAAGTTAAACCTACCGAAGAAGAGTACCTCTCAGTGCCTATTCTTTCTGAAGATGAACTGCAAGTCGGTGATTTAGTTGTCCACAGAAAATACGGCATTGCACGGTTCAACGAAATCAAAAAGGTGGATGCGAACGGAAAACAGAGAGAATTTCTGGTGCTCAATTTTGCAGACTCCATACTTTACGTGCCGATAGAGCGCATAGACCTTGTTGAAAAATATGTAGGTGATGAGATCAACGTAAAACTTGACTCATTAAAGAAGGGAACTTGGTCGAGAAAAGTCGAAAGAGCCAAAAGGAACATCGAAGAGCTCGTCCGAGAACTCGTGTTGCTCCAACACGTTAGAAATACAATTACAGGCGTATCACTTCCTGGCGAAGCAGAGCTTGAAGAGGAATTCGCAAAGACTTTCCCGTTTATAGAAACTCCTGACCAGCTCAATGCTATACGAGAAGTTTTTGAAGACCTCGAGAGTGAAAAGCCTATGGACAGACTCCTTGTCGGAGATGCTGGATACGGTAAGACAGAAGTTGCGATACGAGCGATATTTAGAGCTGTTGCTTCGGGAAAACAGGCAGCTCTTTTAGCTCCAACTACGATTCTCGCAAAACAGCATTACGACAACATATCGGCAAGATTTGAGCCTTTTGGTATAAAAGTAGCACTACTCAACAGATTTTCGACTAAAAGGGAACGAGAGGAAATACTGAAGGGTGTAAAAGAAGGTAGAATAGATGTGTTGATCGGTACTCATAGCATTTTGAAGGATATAAAATTTGCAGATTTGGGGCTTGTTGTCATTGACGAAGAACAGAAGTTCGGTGTTGAGCAAAAGGAAAAGTTCAAAAAGCTTCGCGTGAACGTCAATGTTCTTTCGATGAGTGCAACGCCGATTCCAAGAACGTTACATATGGCACTTTCCAATCTAAAAGATCTATCAGAAATAAAGACCCCACCGCTTGGACGAAAAGAAATACAAGTTCATATAGGTCCTTACGACGAGAGGATAGTAAAACTCGCAATCCTTAGGGAAGTCGGAAGGGGCGGACAAGTTATATACGTCCACAACCGCGTTAATACGATTTACAGCGTATATGAAAAGCTTAAAGAGCTCATACCCGAAGTATCGATAGTAATAGCTCATGGACAACAGACAAAGAGTGAAATGAAAAAGGTTATAGATGCGTTCTATCACAAGCATGCTGATGTTCTATTGTGTACCACTATTGTTGAGAATGGTATTGATGTACCTGATGCAAATACGTTGATAGTAGACGATGCGCACAGATATGGCTTGGCTCAGCTATACCAATTACGTGGCAGGGTAGGTAGGAGCGATAAATTGGCGTTCGCCTACTTTTTGCACCCAAAACATGTCAACGATAAGGTTTTGGAAAGGTTGTACGCAATAAAGTCTTATCAAGGACCAGGAAGTGGTATGAAGATAGCGATGAAAGACATGGAAATTCGTGGAGTTGGTGCGATATTCGGACTTGAACAGCACGGCTACATAAACGACCTCGGCTTAAAATACTACTTAGACCTTCTTAATGAAGCTGTCGAGGAAGTGAGCGGTAATATTCAAAGCAAAATCGATACAGAAATCGAAGGTATACCTGATAGTATAGTCATACCAGAGAGCTACATATATGATCCATTTGAGAGAATGAGATTTTACAGAAGGATAGCGTCGGCAATCACTGAAGAGGAACTTACTGACATACAAGAGGAACTTGTCGACAGGTTCGGCAAGTTGCCTGTAAGTGTTAATAATTTAATAAAGTACGCATATCTGAGAGTCATGTTGTGGAACAAGAACGTTTCAAAAGCAACGATATCCGACGTTGGTTTGGTGGTAAAATTTAAGAAAGCACACTTCGAAGAGCTGTCGCCAAGGTACATATACAACGAGAAGGAAGACACGTATATATTCTTTATGGACATCGATGAATTAGTAAATACACGGAGTACTGTGTTGAAAACTTAATTGATCCTTTGTATTCAGAAAGGTGAATTTATGTGAAAATATTCGGCTACGTTCTTGAATCTTATGGAAAATATGTAAAGGTCAGAACCCAAGATGGTGAATATATAATCAAGAGTGATAAAAGACCTCCAAAAGAGGGTACGAAGCTCGAGCTAAAAAATTTTGGAAGCGGTGACTACTTTGCAAAGGTAGTCGCAAAGAAGCCTTACGAATTCAACGAGCTGCCAAGTGTGAAGTTCGTGCAAATGGCAGAAGAACTCTTAGCTAGTCAAGAAATTTGGAACGAACATGTGAAAAACAGATTAGCTATTGCAATAGGCCTTTTTCTTGAAGAGGTATCTAAGAGAAGAGACATTGACAAGAAATTGCTGACAAGATTCAAATCACTACTTAATGAAAGAATAGGCAGAAGAAGTGATTCAGGAGAAGTTATCGGTGGAACAGGTATATTATTTCCTGGAAATCATGCTGATAATTCAGATAAGGCCGATAAGTACGCTGAGTTCGAAAAGTATTTGAACATTCTGTCTGGGAGATATGGTCTAATTATTAATGAAGGTTTGGTATTCGTAGACCGCGAATTAGGAACGTTCGAAGTATTTGTTGTTGGTAACCACATATTTGCCAAAACTGATGGTCAGAACCTAACTTTGTATTTTGAAAAAATACCGGATGGAGTTGAGCAGTTAGAAAGAAGGTTGAAGAGAGTATTTCGACAGGTACACATAAAACTTAAAGGGATGGATGACGGAACCTATGTTTGATAACTTCGATAACTTCGACACTTTCGGTTCTATTGATTCAGACGCGAAGAAAAGCAACCAAGAATGCACCAAGAAACTTGCTGTTGCTCTGAGATATCAACCGGGAAAGGATTACGTACCCTTTGTGGTTGCAAAAGGCAAATGTCACTTAGCAGAGCTTATAATCAAGAAAGCTGAGGAGAGCAATGTTCCAATCGTAAAATCAGAAGAGCTTGTGAAAGAACTTTTCAAACTCGAAGTACTCGAGCCGATACCAACAAAACTTTATGTAGCTGTTGCTGAAGTGCTTGCTTTTATCCAGCTGGGATTGGAAAAGTAATGTTTCTCAAAGGAGGGGTTGACATGAAAATCAGGCTTTCAAAAATATCTCTAGTATTTTTGTTGCTATTAGTAACTTCTTTTGGACTCGCAGAAATTTCATTTCAAATCATAATAGGATTTGGAAATGTGCCGGCTATTTCCTTGGGTGACCTGCCAGATTACTCTGTTGTCATATATACCGACGAACCGTTTTCTGCGGTGTATATCGACGGAACTTACGCAGGGACAACGGATTCGTTTGGCAGATTGGTTGTCCGATTCAGCACTGAAGGATACCACACAGTCTGGGTAGTTACTTCCAACAAATACGTGATTTATGACAGATACTACTTCCGTGTAGAAAAGACTCCACGAATAGTCTATGTCCCTTCTACAAGACTGGGTGAAGTCACAGTCTTTTCAAATGTATATCCCGTTTCGGTTTACACAACGAGTGGCAAGTTGCTCGGAACAGTTGAAAAGAACGGTGAAAAGGTTTTGGCACCCCTCGGAAATCAGGAACTGATATTTACTTGCCCAGGCTTTGCCGACCAGAAGCAAACAGTGAACGTGCTTTACGCGAAAGAAACACCTGTCTGGCTCGAGTTTAAGCCTGTTCCTTTCAAGCTTGAACTGGTTGTAATGGATAAATTCTCACCCAATGGCGACTGGCACGAAGATGAATGTGTTATCAAAATATACTCTTCAAGACCGGCAACTGGCAGTATTCAAATTCTCGATCCATCTGGTATAATTGTATATGAGAAATCAATAAAAGTTGGTGCCGGAACAACACAAATTAATTGGGACGGACAAGGTAAGGCTGACGGTCTATATACCGTCAAAGTTTTGTTATCAGATGGTATAGCTACAGAAGAACGAGTAGCACAGACATCCTTAGACAGAAGTGTCTACACTTACAAGAAAGAGATAGTTATCGGAACAATTATAGGAATGATGTTGTTCATAGGATATATGATATGGAGTAGTATGTAGTTTGTTAAATGTACGATTAGAAAGATGATTAAATAAGAAAGATACGGTTTGAAGAGAGGTGTAACTTGTGATTACTTACGAGCAGAAACAACGAATCGAAGAACTCAAGAAGAAGTACGATGACATCATCGAAGTCTTCCATCCGGAAGATAAGAGAGAAAAACTCAAAGAGTTGGAAGAAGAGAGCCTGAAGCCTGACTTTTGGAGCGACCAGAAGAAAGCACAGCAAGTCAACAGGGAGATTCAAAGGATAAGAAAGATCATCGAAGACATGGAGAAGATAAAGAACTTGTTTGATGATATCGAAGTCGGCATAGAACTTGCTGAAGAGGATCCTTCAATGGAAGAACATTTGGACGAGATTATTGAAGAAGTCTCGAAAAAGATTAGAGAGTTCGAACTCGAACTCATCCTGAATGGGAAATTCGATGGTTCAAACGCATACCTTTCTATCCACCCAGGTGCTGGCGGTACGGAATCGCAGGACTGGGCATCTATGCTATTGCGCATGTACATGCGCTGGGCTGAGAAGAAGGGTTATTCAGTTGAAATAGTGGATTATCAAGAAGGTGAAGAAGCTGGTATAAAGAGTGCGACGCTCTACATAAAAGGCGATTTCGCTTACGGGTATTTGAAGCATGAGCGGGGTGTCCACAGGCTTGTTCGAATTTCACCATTCGACGCGAACAAAAGAAGGCATACTTCTTTCGCATCTGTCAACGTGTTACCTGAGATAGAGGACGATATAGATATAGAAGTCAGACCTGAAGACATAAGGGTTGATACTTACAGAGCGAGTGGAGCTGGCGGACAGTACGTCAACAAAACAGAATCCGCAATAAGAATTACACATATCCCAACTGGTATCGTTGTAACGTGTCAAACTGAAAGATCGCAGCTCCAAAATAGAGAAACAGCTATGAAGATGCTTAAAGCAAGGCTTTATCAGCTTGAGATTGAAAAGCGTAGGAAACAGATAGAGCAGATTCAAGGAGAACTCAGAGACATCAGCTGGGGTAACCAGATTAGATCCTACGTGTTTCAGCCGTACACGATGGTTAAGGACCACAGAACCGATGTTGAAACTGGAAACATCGAAGCTGTCATGGACGGAGAAATTGATATATTCATTGAAAGCGAACTTGTTTACTACGCAAAGCTTGGGATAAATGAATAAGGAATCCAAAGGGGTGGGGTTTGTGGCGAACGGAATGAGACCAAAAGTGTTTGTCGTAACATCTGGAAAGGGCGGGGTTGGTAAGACCACATTCACCTCCAATCTCGGCTGTACACTGGCGAAGATGGGGGAAAGGGTGTGTCTGATCGACGCGGACATAGGGCTCAAAAACTTAGATGTGGTACTCGGACTTGAAAACAGGATTATATACACGTCGTTTGACGTTGTAAACGGGACAGTATCTGCAAAAGAAGCACTGGTAAAACATAAGCAGCTAAAGAATCTGTATTTATTAGCAGCTTCTCAAGTTGCCACTAAAGAAATGATTTCTCCAGAAGATATGAAGCGGATTGTTCAAGAGTTATACGATGATTTTGATTACATACTTATTGACTCACCGGCTGGTATCGAAAGAGGTTTTAGAAATTCCGTGGCACCAGCGGAGGCGGCATTCATAGTTACAACACCGGAATTACCTGCTATATCGGATGCTGACAGAGTTATAGGGCTCTTGGAAAACTATGGTTTTACCGAAGACAGAATGTACATAGTTCTCAACAAATTCAAGATTCACATGGCAAAACGTGGAGATATGCTTGATAAGACGGACGTTGAAAAGGCTTTGGCAATGAGGTTGATAGGAGTCATCCCGGATTCCGAAGAAGTTATCGTTGCAACCAACAAAGGTATTCCAGCGGTATTGGAAGATGGCGTTGTAATCGGTAAAAGTTTTGAAAACATCGTTAAGCGGGTGAAGGGGGAAGAGATTCCCATCGATGAAGATTTAAAGGGAGTCTCAAAGGGATTCATTTCTTCGTTGCTTTCGATGTTTAAGAAGAGGTGATAGTGATGTGGATCGTAGATATATTCAAAAAGAAAAAGCATAAGAACACTAAATCACCAAAGGAAGAAGCCGCCGAAAGATTACAGACGATGCTTACAAGAAGAAGAGAATTCGTCCAGAGAATACCGATAGAGGAATTCCAAGCCAATTCCGAAGAGATTAAGTACGCCGTTATCGAGACGATTTCGAGAAGGTTCAACATCCCACCTGAAAAAGTCAGAGTGGATTACCATGAACAGAATGGTTATGTAGTAATTGTGACTAATGTCAACTTCAAGTAAGCGATTAAGTACATAGGCGGGGGATTTTATTGAGATTATCGATCATGTTTAGTGTTACGCTGTTAGTTATAGTAATCATTTCTATATTCCTCTCAAGTTGTGCTTTTTTGCTAAGCAATATAGTATCGGGCAGCGGAAATGTGACCTACACAGTATGGGTATATATAAACGGCATGCCGAAGAAGATGGTAGAAGATTTGAATTTATCAACAGCAGCAGAAGTGAGCTACAAAGGTTCTTTTTCGGCAAAATTTTTTGTTGGATCAGCTCTAAAACGAGAAGTACCAAGAAAAGATCTTAACGACTTGTTCAACAAACCTATAGAGGATAATATTAATATTATTACTCAACCTACTGGAAGTATAGGAATCTCAAGTAGCCTCACAATAACTTATAGCACCGATACGACTTTTACGGCTGCTTCATCTAGTGTATCTTTCGAGTTTGAAAAAAGTTTCCCACTATCTGAAGGAAAATTTTACATGATCTTTGATTTCTCAACAGATTCTGATGAGGGGATGCTAACTGTTGTCCCTTATTCCAAAGGATACAAATTTACTGTTATAACTTCAAAGCGCGATTATGTAGACGTTTTTGACAATGAAAAGGGTTACAGGCTTATATCAGAGAATATCGATGGAAAATACCAGTGTGTTTTTATTGGAGAGAAAGGGAAAACCTACACTTTTGAAAGTTCTGGTAATCAAAAAACGATACCAGTCCCGCAGAATACTGATAAGGATGGAGAAATAGTAGATTTATCGGGACAGTAAGTAAAGATTTTTTCTTTTTTCGACGGGGTGCCTCGTATGAAAATCAGAGAAAAACCGAAAAAGAAAGAGATTAACATTCTTGTAATTTCGTATATAGTGCTTGTTGTTGTTTTCTTGTCGTATTTTATGACGAGCTATTTGCGATACAAAGCACTGTCGAAAGAATACGAAACACTGAAAAATGCGTATGAACAGGAAAGAAGGCAGTACAAGGAACTCGAAAAAATGATAGAGAAACTCCAAAGAATTGTTGAAAATAATATGGAAAACGAGAGGAATGAAAACCAAAACGGAAACCGTGAAGAGAACAAGGAGGTAACAGACACAACAGATGGAACAAGCACACAAGGGAATTAATCACGTAATGGAAAACGGCGTTAGTATTGTAATCACGACTTCACACAACGCCTCTAAGGAAACTGTTGAGCTTGCTAAAGAGTTGTCCGCAAAGTTTAATGTTCCGTATTACAACAGACGTCATATATCCGAGAGACTGAAAGATGGTACGCTAAAGATGTATTACGTAGTAGACAGCAATAAGAACCTGAGTGTTGTTATAGATGGCCAAAAGTTGTTCTTTCATCCAGGGATTTCGAAAATAAGGATGGAAAATTATAAAAGGGAAGGACGAGATTTTCTCCTCGAAGCCTTAAGACCAGAGAGTACAGATATAGTCTACGACGGTACATTCGGGCTCGGAATGGATGCTGTGTTTATAGCCAATTTCGTGAGTCAGGTCGTCGGTACGGAAGTATCTGAACATATATACCGTGTCGTTTCTTACGGAATTGCAAATTACAAATCAAAAGAAGAGTGGATCAACAGAGCGTTGAAAAGGATTGTCTTATTTAATGAAGACATGAAAGAGTTTGTAAAAAAGCAACCTGATAGAAGTTACGATATAGTCTATTGCGATCCTATGTTCGAAAATCCCGTTTTTGAGAGCTCCGCACTCAATCCCATACGTCCTTTGGCAAGTTACGATACAATAGATGGAACGACAGTGAACGAATTGATAAGGATAGCTAAGAAAAGAGTCGTGATAAAAACGCTTGCAAAGGATGGGTTACTGGAGCGATTAAATAAAGAGGGAATTAATTTTGACAGAGTCATAGTGAGCAAGAAGAATGGTTTAATCTTTGCTTGTATAGATTTAGTTTAGTTCAAAAGAACGAACTAAGGAGGTTAAGTATGGGATTTTTTGATAAGCTGAAAGAAGGATTAAAGAAGAGTAGAGATACGTTTTTTAATAAAATAGGACAGATTTTGAAGATCAAAAAGTTTGACAAGGAAACTCGCGAGGAAATAGAAGAGTTATTGATATTAGCAGATGTAGGTGTTGAGGCGACGGAGTATATACTGGAAAGACTTGAAGAAATGAAGCCTGAGGATGCATTCAGAGCACTTAAAGAAATACTCGTTGAGATACTTTCAAAGGACAATAACCTTAACATACCGCAGACTAAACCTTTCGTCATAAGTATGGTTGGAGTGAACGGTTCGGGTAAGACGACGACATGTGGTAAGTTGGCGCATATATTCAAAAGCGAAGGTAAGCAAGTGGTAGTCGGGGCTTGTGATACATTCAGAGCAGCGGCTATTGATCAACTCAAAGTTTGGGCAGATAGAAGTGGTGCGACTTTCATTGCACACATGGAAGGTGCAGACGCAGGTGCTGTCGCGTACGATGCTGTGAATCACGCAATTAGTAAAGGAAAAGATGTTGTGATCTTAGACACGGCTGGAAGATTGCATAATAAGAAGCATCTTATGGACGAACTCCAAAAGGTCAACAGAGTTGTTCAAAAATTGGTGCCAGATGCTCCACACGAAGTTCTATTGGTGATGGATGCGGTAACCGGACAAAATGGACTTCAGCAAGCAAAGATTTTCAAAGAGGTTGTAAACGTGACAGGCATAGTTCTTACAAAACTCGATGGAACAGCAAAGGGTGGTATAGCTATTGCGATAGCTAAAGAACTCGGTATACCGATAAAGTTTATTGGCGTAGGAGAAGGTATTGAAGATTTGAAACCTTTTGACCCCAGAGACTTTGTCGAAGCTCTCATGTCAGGAGATGAAAGCGATGGATCAGACACAGGTACCTCAGCTGTGGGATAAGAAGTACACCTGCCCAGCTTGTGGAAGTATCGTGACAACCAAAAAAGTAATAACTGACAGAGTCAGGGTAAAAAATTATGATCCTGATATGAAGCCGAATTACGAAGGAATTAATCCAATGCTGTACTCAGTAGTAACTTGCGAAAATTGTCATTATTCTGCACTTGAATCGGACTTTGAAAACAACATCTCGCCAATTTACATGGAAGAGATCAGGAAGATACAAAACGAATTGAAAGTTCCAAAGGATGTACAATTTTCAAAAGAACGTGATCACAGAACCGCGATACTTTCATGTGCGCTCGGCACGCTTTTTTACAAAGCCAAGAAGCAGATCTGCAGAGTTGCAGAACTGTATTTGAGAATAGGCTGGCTCTACAGAGAACTTTCCGATTCCGAAAACGAACTAAAAGCTCTTGCAAAAGCATTGGCGAGTTTCGAAGAATGCTTCATGCACTCGTACATAGATACAGAGAAAGAACCCATGATACTCTTTTATCTTGGAGAGCTTTCAGCGAGGTTCGGAAAGATGGAGGAAGCTCGAAAATGGTTTTCAATGTTGGTTACTAAATACAAAAACTCGAATTCTTTCTATGTCAAGGCAGGGAGAGATAGATGGCAAGAAATAAAAGGATAGGAAACTCTTTGTTTACTAAAATCTCTTTTCTTATTGTAATTGCTATTTTATTGATGCTTAACTCTTGTCTTCCAATCGGGAATTATCTTGAGCTTTCGATGAGGATCGATGATATACAGGAGAAGGTCGATAAACTCGAGCGTTCAAGCACAAAACCACAACCTCAACCCAGCGATCAGCAAGAGATTAAGCAAGAAATCAAAAATGTGGATTCAAAAGTTGCAAAACTCGAGCAAACTGTGACTTCCATTAGCAATTCGGTAAAATCGTACGACCAAGAACTAACAAAAACAAGCACGAAAGTATCCGACTTGGAAAAGAACCTAACATCGATAAAGAGCGATTTAGACAAAATTTCAAAAACCCAGACGTCGATACAGAACAAAGTTGCGACGTTGGAGAGTCAATTAAAGCAAATCGATGTTGTTCGTAAAGATTTAGATGCTCTCAGTTCGCAGTTGAGGAACGTACAGCAGAGTATCCCAACGCAGATCAATCAAAGCGACGTAGAATTTTTGAAACAGCTCCAGCAGCAAATCAGCGAAATAAAAGCCACAATTCAAAACTTAGATCCCGTATCACTTTTAAAACTTGATACCGGCTACATTTACTACATTGTGAAGTCTGGTGATACACTTAGTTCAATTGCATCAGCCTACAAGGTCAATTTGAGTTCTCTTGTAGAATTAAATAATATTGCCGACCCATCGAAATTAGCTGTTGGACAGGTGGTAAAGATTCCCGTAAATGATCCGAAATCGTACGTGAAAGTGCCTGTGAAAATTAATCCAGCCGATATTCTCTCGTACCATGGACAAGATAAGAACGGAATAAGGCAAATAGGCATGGACATTTACGCACGTGGCAAGGATATATACCCGATATTACCTGGAAAAGTTCTCAAAGTTGAGAATAATACTGTGACAGTTGACCACGGCAACATGATTATGGCTGTGTACAGTGGAGTGAACACGTCGCTCAAGACAGGAACATTTATATCAAACGATAAACCATTGGGGCAGTGTCTGGATGTATTTCATTTTGAATTATACATAGAAGGCGAGCCTAGAGACCCGTTAAGGCTATTCACGGAGTATAAAGGTGTCTTCACCGTCACATTCTATTCTGAGTGGGATGACGGGAAAGTTCCGATGCACCCAACGTTCAGGATAGCGAGGAACGGACGAGTACCTCAGCAATTCTTGTCGATAGCAGTTGACCCAGCTGTCATACCGCTCGGTTCACTTGTTTACATACCGACACTTGCAAATACGGTATTTATAGCCGAAGATACTGGAAGTGCGATCAAGGGTAATAGGATAGACGTGTACGTAAGCGATGTTAGACTTGCGTTGAGTCAGGGAATAACCCCACATCCTGTATATGTAATTAATCCTGTCACGAACAGATAAGAAAGTGTGATCACGGAGGTTGAATATGGCAATCACAATGAAGAGTGAGTACGCTATAAAGATAATGATATTGATAAGCCTTGAAAACAAGCGTGTTAACGCACGCGAAATTGTTAAAAAGTGCCGAGCGAAATTGCCACTCGAATTTGCAGAAAAGATTTTAGCAGACTTAGCTCGGAACGGGATATTACGTGCTTATCGTGGCAGAGGCGGTGGATACGAACTTTCGAAAAGCATAGATGATATAACAGTTTACGACATAGTAGCTGCTGTCGACAACCCTACTGATGCGATAAAATGTTTTGTAAACGTAGACGAAGATGAAACAACACCAGAAGCTTGTACGGTGAATAGAATATGGGAAGTTGTCCTTGAACAGATGGAAGGGACTCTCAAAAGCATTAAGTTGAAAAACCTAATAGAAGATTACAAAGCGAGGTGCAATCTTGTTTGAACAATATAAACAATGGAAAAAAAGTCGGTATACTTCTCAGCGGTGGTGTAGATAGCGCTGTAGCACTCTACTTGCTTTTAAAAGAAGGCTTTGATGTTACGGCATACCACATGAAAACAGTTAGCGATCAACTCTATTTGACTAAACAAATTAAGCACAAAGTCTGCTGCAGTCCATCCGATACTTACGATGCACAGTTAATTGCGAAAAAATTCAACGTGCCATTTAAGATAGTTCACATAGAGGACACTTTCAGAGAGAAGATCATAGACTATTTCATCAACGAAAATCTCGCCGGAAAGACACCAAACCCATGTTTTTTTTGTAACGACTACATAAAATTCGGTGCTGTGATGGATGTTGCATTATCGGACGGAATGGACTACGTTGCCTCAGGTCACTATGCAAGGATAATCGACGGGAAGCTTTACAAAGCGGTTGATGAAAGCAAGGACCAGTCTTACTTCCTTGCGTCTATAAGAAAAGAAAAACTTTCAAGAATTTTGCTCCCAAATGGCAATTACTCAAAAGATGAGATAAGAAGAATAGCGCAAGAACAAGGCATCCATGTTGCGCAGAAAATAGACTCTCAGGACTTGTGTTTCCTGCCAGACAACGACTTGAAGGGCTTTTTTGAAGACAATGGTATAAGAGTTCAGCCGGGAAATATAATTACAACGGATGGTAAAATAATTGGAAAGCATGAAGGACTGCCATTTTACACGATTGGTCAAAGAAAATTTGGAATTGCCACAGGGGGTAGGTTGTACATAAAATCAAAGAACGTGGAAGGAAACTTTATTCTTGCCACACCGTTAGATGAGGTTTATGAAAAGGATATGGTTGTTTCAAACGTTAATGCCTACGAAGAACTGCCAGAAAAGTTCGAGGCAACGGTGAAGATAAGAAAGAAATTTAATGAGATAAAATGTACTGTGACTGTAGAAAATGATAAACTTTACGTCCAATTTGAAGAACCCGCCTTTGCTGTAACTCCTGGTCAGATTGCGGTTTTTTACGATAGTCCAAGAGTTATCTGCGCTGGGGTAATTGAAAAATAGGGAAAGAAGAGAAAGAAATCAATCAATCCTTAGGAGGGGATTTATTTGATAGAAGTTATGATATCAAAAGAGCAACTTAACGAACGGATCAAACAACTCGGTAAAGAAATTACGGACTACTACAAAGATAAGACCGACACACTCCATGCAGTGTGTGTGCTTAAGGGCTCAATCCACTTCTTCAGTGAGCTTGTTCAGAATATAGACTTGAATGTAGAATATTCTTTTATCCAAGTTTCGAGCTATTCAGGTGTTTCTTCAACGGGTAGAATAAGGGTGAAGAGTTGGATAGACGAGCCGATAGAAGGAAGGCACGTCATAGTTGTGGAAGATATCCTCGACACTGGACTTACACTCTCTTACATATTGGATTACCTGAGAAGATACAGACCAGCCGATTTGAAAGTAGTAACATTGCTAAAGAAGCTTGGAAGAAATCCGCAGGTTAAACCCGAATTTGTTGGATTCGAGATTGAGGATAAATTTGTTATCGGTTATGGACTCGACTACAACGAAAAATACAGAAATCTTCCTTACATAGGGTGGGTAAAAGGGGAAATCAAGTAAAATGAAGAACGTGCTTTATGTCTTTATTATCTTCACAGGTATTGCCGCCGCTCTCTTTGTATCGGCGATTTGGATAGAGGTCTTCATACGCATTTTCTTTATCCAAACGGAAGATCCGGTGAATATACTTGTTCTCGGGCTTGACAAAGACATTGGGAGAACAAGAAGGACCGATGTCATACTTGTTGCAAGCATAGATCTCGAGAATAAAAAAATGCTTATGTCCAGCATACCGCGAGACCTTATCGTAGATGGTAAGAAAATAAACGCTTATTATCAATCTGAAGGAATTGAGAAGTTTACTGAAAGAATTGAGAAATTGACAGGTTTAGAAATTAAAAGACACTTCATCGTAGATTACGAAATATTCAAATTTCTGGGTGACGAGCTCGGACCTATCGAGGTTTTTGTCGACAGACCGATGTATTACAAAGATGCCGCACAAGGATTGGAAATAAACTTTTCACCCGGGTACTACAAAATGAAAGGGAAAGAGCTTCTTGCCTATCTCAGATTTAGAAAAACGGCGGAAGGTGACATCGGAAGGTTAGATAAACAAAGAGTGATCATAGAAAAATTGGCTCAGAAAGCATTGAATAAAAATGTTTTCTCGTTAACTGAGCTTTACAGGGAAATCAGAAAAAGAACTGAGTTTAACATGGACATAGGCGAGGTCGTCTATATATTCTCCAAGGTAAAAACGAACTTCAAGATAGACACCGTGCCATTTCCGTATTTCATAGGTGATGACGGCAACTTGTACATCGATGAATCAAAGCACAAAGACTACATAGCAAGTTTTTCGTCAGGTGATAAAAAATTAGAGGAAAAATACCGTTTCTATGTGATAAACAATTCTTCCCAAAGAACGGCAAGTGAAAGCAAGAGGATAGAAGAACTGTTCAAGTCAAAAGGATACCAACCGAATAACATTTTCTACGAAGGCGTAGACGTTGACATTAGAAAAGATACGGTTTTCGTGCTAACAAAAAAAGAATCCCTTGACGAATACATTGACCAAATGCTTTCTCAGGTCTTCCCTGACAAAAAATTCAATGTAGTCTACGTGGAAAACAATATCGAATACGTAAGTAAATACATAACCATAATTGGAGAACTCACAAAACAAGGGAAGAAAATAGTCTTTCCAATCGATTTCTTGATAATACTCAAATGAAAAGCCAGTGCAAGAAGCATACTGAAAGTAGATTAATAAGGCGGTGTTAATTAGGCGATGTGTATCAAATTCATCAGGACAGTGACTATTCTTATCATCTCAATAACTTTTCTCGTAATGGTTGAGTTTGCTTTTGCACAAACGAATTCCAAAAGTTCTGTGAATGATTTATCCATAAGTGTTTACGATTTTATAGAGAAAATATCCGGTAGCAGAAACTACTTCATTTCAACTATTCTGACATTTGATGTGCAGGACGGACAACAAAGGAAGAAAATTGAAATCACCTTCGATTTGAAGGTGAAAAATCTTGAGATTTTCACATTTTATATCAAAAGCCCAAAAGTATTTGAAGACATAGTAATTAACTATGACATCATATCGAAAAAGGTCACGTACTCATACAAGAAATTCTCTTCGACTGAAGAGCTGAGAGATGCATCGCTCAGTTCACAGCAAGTTGGGGATCTCTTAACATCAATTACCGATTTCTTGTCATCACCTCTGTTCGAAACAATGCAAAAGGAAGGACATATTGAATTCAAGCCGAAGAACGCTGCAGTCCTTGCGAGGTTCGGAGTCCAGCCCATAACCGTGAAACTTTACATAGAAAGATCTCTACCGAAAAAGATAGAAATAGTCAACGACAAAAGCGATGAAAAGATAACTATGGAATTTCCAAAATTCGACGTGAGCAATTAAGTGGAGCATAATTGATGTTGACGGGGGGATGAACATTGAAAGCTGTAAGAAACTTCAAGATTATATCACTACTTATCGCAATACTTCTATCTTCGCTAAGTTTTGGATACTTCAATTTTGGTGCAGGTTTTGTGTACGGAACGGCAAACAGCTGGACACTTCGGATCGGAATTGAAGACGAGACATTTTCGCTAAATGCTGACTACCTAATAAATAACTCATGGAATATCATAGGCGGTGTTTACTTCAGCACAGAAGTCGGGTTTAAAGTAGGTCCATTCATCTTTGGAACTTACAACATTTCCGCTAATGACTTTTCAGTCATCTACGGTCCGGTTATTGGCTTTACTACAAAACAAATCTTCGCTCAGATTGGTTATTTAACGGATTTTACTCAATTTCAAGACATTTCAAAAGGTATATTTGCAGTGTTGAGGTTCTATGTTCCAGACCCACCAGGCATGAAAATGAGAGACAAACTTTACTTAGAAGGTCAGTACTATGGAGGGAATTTTAAAATAATTGTCGGGCTTCTCGAACCTTAGAGAGCTATCAACAACGTTATAGCTGTTAATACATTCAAGACTTGAAAATAACGATATTCGTGATATAATACTTGTGCAAAAATCAGATTTTGATTATGCCGATGGTTATGCCGAGGTGGCGGAATTGGCAGACGCGCATGACTCAGGATCATGTGGGGTTTCCCGTGCGGGTTCAAATCCCGCCCTCGGCACCAGTTGAGGAACAAGCGCAGGAGTTGACCCACTCCCAATCCCCTGAAGGGGATGGGATTCTTAGTAGCTCATGGCTACCCTCCATGGGCTCGTGTTAAACTCATGGCCACGTAGGTGTGGATTGTATCTTACACCCACGGAGGAGGCCAATCTCTCAACTACTGGGATGTCTCCCAGATACCTTTTGTAGATATTTATCGCTCCTACTCCGTCCCGATGGTATTCAAAGCCACAAGATTGACATCTGTAGTTTCTTCCATTTGGCTTATTCTGTGTTCCGCAAACTGGACATGTCTTGCTTGTGTATGCTTCTGAGATTTTGATAACTGAGATGCCAAATAACTCAGCTTTATGCTCAATCATCTGCGTTAGTTTCCTAAACTGCCACTGGTGAATCTTTTGCCTCGCATTGTCGTTTCCTTCTACATTCTCACGTATATTTGTTAATTCGCCAAGTACGATAGTTCCAACGTTTTTCTTAAGACACATCCCTATGAAATGGCTCGTGATTTTGTGCATGATGTCTTTTATTTGGTTGCTTGTCTTTCTGAGCATATTCCTTTTAGCTCTGTTGAGTTTCTTGTATCGTTTCGAACCTTCTTTGCATTTACTGAGCATCTGCTGAAATTTGGCATATTCTTTGTTGCGATATCTCAGAACACTGTTAAGTGCACCACCGCTGTAGATAACAACTTGCTCACCATCGAAAGTTGTGATGGGACGGAGTACTCCAAGGTCTACAGCCATTACCTTCGAGCCTGCCTGCTCTTGCTTCTCCACCTCTATCGCAAGGTGGAGATAATACCTACAAGAATCGTACACAAGCGTTGCTTGTTTGATAATTGTGCTTGGCAACAGGTTTGTTTTAATCTCCAATGGCTCAGCTTTCCCGCCCATAGACAGTCTGAGTGTTCCATCTTCTAATAGCTTGATTGCTGTCGACTTCCAAACGAATGGAACGTATCTTCTTCGTTTGTAAGGTGGTTTAGCATTTGGATTTGATTTGATGTTTGCAAAATAGCTCCTCAAAGCTTGGAAATACCTTTGCATTATAGCTTGCTTTGAGTGAGTATGCATATCGATGCCTTCGTACCATCTAAGGATATACTTTTGAACAGTGCCTTCTGAAAGCCAAAAGCCTTTTTTATTTTTAACTTTTCTGATTAACGACATGGTTTTGTTGTATATTCTTGCTGCTTCTTTGTTTAGTCTTTCACAGATGGCATTTAGCTCAGACGGAACAGCCAACTTGTATGTTCTAACATGGCATTCCGACATTCCTTGTTCTCACCTTCTACAAGAATTATACCAAAGGTATTGCTCATTAATTAAGCCCCTTACCAATCCTCTAAAGGAGATTGGCTTGCGGGGCTTCATTTTCTGTCAGTACAAACTGATCTCCTTTTTTATTTTTTCTTTTAATCATTCACAATTTATGGTAAAATAACTTAGACTGGTATTAAAGGCTAAAAAAACTGTGAAATTACAGTATTTCATAGATAAGCGGTGGTGAAAACTTGACAGAGATTAAGTTCTACAACTATCCCATACTTTGTGGAAAAGCTGATGAAGTCAGGAACTACCTTATTGAACAAATTGAGAATGGTAAAAAGCTCTTCATAGTCACACTGAACAGCCAGATATTCTTGAGAGCCGAGCAGATTCCAGATTACATGAAAGCCTTAAGAAAAGCGGACTTCCATTTACCAGACGGTGCTGGAATAGTTTGGGCTATTAAGAAACACTGCAATATAAAAAGTGATAGGATTCCTGGAATAGATACAATGGATTACCTTTGCGATGAGGCTGTTAAGAGGAACTGGACCGTTTATCTTCTGGGTGCAAAGCCTGACGTTGTGAAAAAAGCTGCTGACATATTAAAAAAGCGCGGAGTTAAGATCGTAGGATATCACCACGGATATTTTGAAGACCAAACACCAGCCAAAGAAATACAAAAGTTGAAGCCAGACTTGCTCTTCGTCGGTATGGGGGCACCGAGGCAAGAATTGTGGATTGCACAGCACATGCATCTACCCTTTAAGTTGGCAATGGGTGTTGGCGGAAGCTTTGATGTCATTGCTGGTGTTAAAAAACGTGCACCAGTCTTTTTTCAGAAGATGAGACTTGAATGGTTTTATAGATGGCTCACAGAGCCTATTTCTCGTTCAAGGGTTCCCGTTGACGTTATGAAATTCTACTTTAAGGTGGTCCTCGATGGAAAAGCAGGAGCTTGTAAAACGGTACATAGAAACATTGATTAGTTCGCCAATAAATCTTGTTGGGTACGATAATTTTGAAGAGGCTTATCATTTTCTCTACATAGATTCAACACTTCCCATGAAGGCGGAGGACTTGGGACAGAAGTTCATAGACGTTGGCACTGGTGGTGGGGTGCCCGGTGTATTTTTGGCCATAGAATTCGGAGCATCCGGCTTTTTGATAGATAGTGTCTGCAAGAAAATAGAATACGTAAAGAATAAATGTGAAGAACTAAAGATAGAGAACTTGGAGTTCTTGTGCATAAGAGCTGAGGAACTAAAGGACAAAGGACCGTACAGAGAATATTTTGACAGCGCGGTTTCGAGGGCTGTCTCGAAAATAGCAACGGTACTTGAATTAACAGCTCCGTATGTAAAAGTCGGTGGAAAGATATTGCTGTACAAAGGTCCAGGGTATACGGAAGAACTCGGTCAATCTGTGAACGCAATGAAGGAACTTGGCGTCAAGCTCTCGGAAGTGAGAAAATATACTATAAAAGGTAAGGACAGATTCCTAATTGTGTTTGAAAAATTTGATAAGACTCCGGAGAAATACCCAAGGAAGGTTGGAATTCCAGAAAAAAGACCGATAAGATAATAAAAATCGACAAATTATCGAAGGCGGAGCTATTCAAAGCAAAGTTTGGAATATTGAACGCTCCGCCTTTTGTGGTATAATTTAGTTAATCAATTCATTCAGTGAATGAAAAAACGTGAAAAGATGCACTGAGAGTATGCACTGGAGGAAGGTGGAGTAATGAGAAAGCTAAAGATGGCGCTTATAGGATGCGGAAGGATAGGTTCTTCGAAACATGTCGAAGCGATAGTGAAAAATGCTGATATCATTGAGGCTGTTGCTTTTTGTGATATCGTACCCGAAAAAGCGCAAGCGTGCGCTGAGAAGGTTAAGAATGTTCTCGGATACGAACCAAGAATATACACCGATTATACAAAGATATTAGATAATGAAGAGATAGATTTTGTCGCGATAGCAACGGAGAGCGGTTATCACTACGAGATTTCGATGGAGTTCCTCAAAAAAGGAATAAACGTACTTGTAGAGAAACCTATGGCTTTGTCGACAAAGCACATCGATGAGATGATAGAAACTGCACAGAATAAGAATGTGAAGTTAGGAGTGTGTTTCCAGAATAGGTTTAACCCTCCGATACAAGAGTTGAGGAAAAAGGTCGAAAATGGGTCTTTTGGGAAGATAAACTATGGTATTGCAAATATACGCTGGAATAGAGATAAGAATTATTATGAACAGGCTAACTGGAGGGGGACTTGGCAACTTGATGGCGGTTCTCTGATGAATCAATGCACACACAACATCGACCTTCTACAATGGATGCTCGGTGGTGAAATTGAAGAGGTCTACGGTGTTATTCGCAACTTCCAGCACCCGTACATTGAAGCTGAAGACTTCGGCGGTGCTATCATAAAGTTCAAAAATGGCAGTGTTGGAATCATAGAAGGAACATCGACAATCTACCCGCGCAATCTTGAAGAGACGTTGTCTATCTTTGGCGAGTACGGTACCGTTGTTATAGGCGGGCTCGCTGTAAATAGAATACAAGTCTGGAAATTCCCAGATGAAAATTCTCATCCTTTTATGGAACTACCCGATCCAGACACAGTTTACGGTTCAGGACACGTTCCGCTTTACAGAGACTTCTACGAGTCTATTGTATACAATAGGGAACCGAAAATACCGGGAAGAGAAGGAAGAAAGGCAGTAGAGATAGTCCTCGCAATTTACAAATCGGCACTTGAGAATGCACCTGTTAAATTCCCGTTCGAGTTCGATACGAACATAATGAAAGGGTGGAATGGACATTATGTTGTGCGTGGTTAAAGAATTCACTTTCGATGCTGCACATAATTTAGTTGAGTATCACGGAAAATGTGAGAAATTGCATGGGCATACTTACAAACTTCAAATCATGGTGTGTGGTGAAAAAGACAGAGAGGGTATGGTAATTGATTTTGTCGAGCTTAAGGAAATTGTTAAGAGAGAAGTGCTGAACTATCTTGACCATGCGTACATAAATGAGATAATCCCTCAGCCAAGTGCCGAGAATATTGCTGAGTGGATATGGAAAAAGCTTGAACCACATCTGAGCAATGAAAGGTACAAACTCTCAGAAATAAGACTATGGGAAACGCCAACTTCTTTTGTAATTTATAGAAAATGAGCAAAAGCGGTACCCTGCTGGGTACCGCTTAATTTTAATTTTTTGCTCTAAAATTTCTTCGAAAGTTGTTGTGTCAATCATGCTAATTTTTCCTTTTCTTCTTTTGCATGTCTTGGTGTTTCCTCATACTGGACGTTTGCGAAGATTTCAAATCCTGTACCTGCTGGTATCAGCTGTCCTACGATGACGTTTTCTTTGAGACCTCTTAGCGTGTCTAACGCACCTTTGATTGCCGCATCGGTAAGGACCTGTTGTGTCTGCTGGAAACTTGCCGCACTCAGCCAGCCTTCGTATTCAAGCGATGCTTGTGTGATTCTGAGCAATTTCCTTCTGTATTTTGCTGTTTCTTTTGGAAGTATCTGGTATACTTCTTTCTCTTTGTCATGGTTTAGTACAACAACCTCTTTTACTCCGAAGTTGATGAGTTTTTCGAGCAGTTCTTCCGTCACCTCATCGCCTTCTTTGGCTATTTCTTCGACAATGCCTTCTTCGTTCTTTATTAATATGTGCCTTGCTATAGTTTTTCCAATGAGTCTCTTTCTGTTAAGCTCTATCTTTGCGTTGTTTTCCATGATTTCCTTGTTCACTTTGTTGATCAGAGCGATTGGCACAAGATCACCTGGCAAGAAGTCGGTGTCACCGGACTCGATGACTTCGACCTTGTTGAGCATCTGTTTGATTATAAGCTCAAAGTGTTTGTCGTGAATATCGACACCTTGTTGTACGTAAACCTTCTTGATTTCTTTAAGCAGATACGTTGCTGTGTCTTCAACACCAAGTTCTTCAAGTATCCTTCTCACCTTGAGTGAGCCGCTTGTAAGTGACTGACCAGGGAGAACTTTTTGCCCAACGGTTACGTTAATTCTCACTCTTGAAGGTACAACGTATTCATGTATGGATCCAAGTTCGTCTTGTACGTATATCTTCTTTGGTTCGTCTTGAGAGATGTCGACAACTGTACCTTTTACTTTGGAGAATATACCTTCTGGATCCTTTGTCTTCTTTCGAGCTTCGAATAGCTCTTCGACCCTTGGCAAACCTTGCGTGATGTCTGCTGTTGTTGCGATACCACCAGTGTGGAAAGTTCTCATTGTGAGCTGTGTACCTGGTTCACCGATTGATTGTGCAGCGATGATACCTACTGATTCGCCAACGTTCACAACTTTGTGGTTTGAAAGGTCCAATCCGTAACACTTAGCACAAATGCCATGCTCTGACTCACATGTAAGTGGTGACCTGACGTATATCTCCGGCCTAACAACTATGCTTTCGATGTTGTTTTCTGCGAGCAATTTTGCAAGGTTCGAATCGATTTGTTCCTCTTCAACAGCTAATTGTCTCTTTCTATCTTTATCCCATATGATTTCTTCTGCAACGACGTTTCCAACGATTGGATAGAGTCTTATCTTTACGGATTTTACATTCGCTTCTCTAAGTTTCTTTATTACTTCCCAGTCAATTTCTGTTTCGCTAACTAACGTTTCAGAACCCAGATCGACATCTTCTGCGAGCTCAGCATATACCTCAGGCAATTCTACCTTTGTCAAATCTAAGATTCTTTCTTCAGCAACTGGCACGCGCTTCTTGTAATTTGAAAGGAACTTAGCATCTTCATCATAGATAACAGTATCTTTGACATACACTTTTCCTGTTTCAGGATTAACGAGTACGTCACCCGTACCTGGATCATAAACAGGTTTTGCGAGTAATCTGCCGAATATGAAGTCTTCGATCTTTTCAACTACGAAGTTGTCAGAGCTCTTCATCTTGGAAGCTCTAACGCCTTCGTGAGTACCACAGTCAGGTTGTGAGACGACGACACTTTGAACAACATCCACGAGCCTTCTTGTAAGATATCCTGCAGAACTTGTCCTCAATGCCGTGTCTGCGGATCCCTTTCTTGCACCGTGCGTACTGATGAAGAACTCAAGAACTGACAATCCTTCGCGGAAGTTAGAGATAATTGGAATCTCGATCGTTCTTCCTGATGGGTCAGCCATAAGACCGCGCATACCTGAAAGCTGCTTAAGCTGGTCTTTGTTACCTCTTGCTCCAGAATCGACCATTATGTATACTGGGTTGAACGGATTCTCACCGAGGTATTTGTATGTTTCTTCCTGGACAAGATCCGTAGTCTTCGTCCAAATCTTGATCGTTTCCTTGTATCTTTCATCATCGCTAAGAAGACCTTCTTCGTAGAGCCTTTCTATTTCTTCTATCTTCTTCATAGCTTCGCCTATTATTTCGTCTTTCTTAGGCGAAATCAAGAAGTCTTTCAAACTTATAGTAAGACCGGATACTGTTGCGTAGTGGAAACCAAGAGTTTTTATGTCATCGAGCAAGTCCGCTGTTCTATCGATTCCGTGCGTTTTGAATGTTTTGTACACGACATCCTTGATTCCGTTCTTACCAATCGTCTTGTTGTAGTCTCTGAGTTCTTCTGGCAATATGGCGTTGAATATGACCCTTCCAAACGTTGTTTTTATTACTTTGCCATCGATGTTAATTAGTAAAGGTTCGTGTAGTTTTATATATCCAAATTCATAAGCTATTTCCGCTTCTTCGGAGCTTGCGAATTTCCATTTGATCTCTTCTGGTTGAATTTTGTCGTAGTCTTTTCCGACCATCGTTAAGTAGTAAACACCAGCTACGATATCCTTACCTGGCATCGATATCGGTTTTCCGTGCGCTGGAGAGATTATGTTGTACCTTGAAAGCATCAATAACCTTGCTTCCGCTTGTGCAGCAGGTGAAAGTGGTAGGTGGACTGCCATCTGGTCACCATCGAAGTCTGCGTTAAACGGTGGACATACAAGCGGATGCAGCTGTATAGCATTGCCTTCAATTAATTTCGGTTCGAAGGCTTGTATTGACATTCTATGAAGTGTTGGAGCACGGTTGAGAAGGACGACCTTACCTTGGATAACTTTTTCGAGCTTTTCCCAAGCCTTCGGGTCTTCTCTTTGGAGCTCTTTTCTGTATTTCTTGACTTTTGTCTGTGTTGCTTCAACGTTTTCTTCTTTTGAAAGTTCTGCGATCACAAATGGCTCAAAGAGCTCGAGTGCCATCTTCTTTGGCAAACCACACTCATGTATCTTGAGGTGCGGACCGACGACTATGACAGCACGTCCGGAGTAGTCGACACGCTTACCTAAGAGATTTCTTCTGAATCTACCTTTCTTACCTCTTATCAAGTCTGTGAGCGATTTTAAAGGTCTGCCATTTCTATCTGCGTAAGCCTTACCTATCTTTCCATTGAAGATCAAATTATCGACAGCTTCTTGAAGCATACGCTTTTCGTTTCTTACTATAACTTCAGGTGCGTTCATTTCATACAATCTTCTGAGCCTGTTGTTTCTCATCAGTACTCTTCTGTAAAGGTCATTTAGGTCAGTCGTTGCAAACCTTCCACCGTCGATCTGAATCATCGGACGGATTTCCGGTGGAACGACTGGCAAGACTTCGAGGACCATCCATTCAGGTTTCGTTTCACTGTCGATAAGATCCTTCACTATCTTCAATTTCTTCAATAACTTCTTAGCCCTAACACTGCTCTTTGGTATGTTGTTGAGTTCGTTCTCTATCTCTGCCTTCATCACTTCGAGATCGAGCTGTTGGAGTAATTTCTTAATTGCGGCAGCACCTGTCTCTGCTTCTATCTTCCCAGGGTATATCATGCTGTATGCTTCGTAGTCCTGTTGAGTAATTATCTGCCCTTTCGTTAATCCTGTTTCTTGTGCAACGTCTGAGTCTATTTGTGTAATTACCATTATTGGTTTATCGTTTTCGATTTGCTCTTCAACAACGAACATTCCATGGTAGTGCTGGCTGAAAAGCTTGTACTCCTCTGCCGTTAATTTTTCATCTTCAAATAAGAATCTATCAGCCAGTACATCGCCAGCTCTTACTGTTTCACCGTCTTGTACGTAGACAAGAGCACCTTCAAAGACGGGATAGGTCTTTGTATGCTGAACGTTTTCTATGTACAGCTCACCAGTGGTTATAACTTCATACGAGCCATTTTCCAGTGGCCTCAAATTGAGTTGCTTACTGTATCTAATAGTACCGGAAACAGGTGCTATCAACCTTGGCAGTATCGTTTCCGTTGTCAATTGCTGCCCTTTCTTTACCTTATCTCCGTTTTTGACAAGAGCTCTTACGCCATAAGGTAAAGAGAACGTTATTGGTGTATTCTTACTCGTTGGCAAAGGATTAATCGTTACACTTTCTGAGAACTGATCCACTTCAACTGTTCCGTCGAATGGTGCAAATATTGCGTTAACGTGCTTTTCTGGAACTATCTCGTCACCTTGGTTTACAAAATCCCCGTCTTTTACTTTCAATTCCATACCAGTGTAAAGCCTGAGTTCAGTTCGCATAACGTTCTTGACTGTGATCCAAGTTAAATCCCTGTCTGTGTGCGTTCTTTCGTGCTTGAGGTGGACTTCCCCGTCTATATCAGAGATAAGCGGTGTCCTTGGTTCTTTGACAATATATGCTGGCGAGACTTCAAAATCCCACTTTTTAGCATATATTTCGTATTCCGTTTGGTTCAGTATGGAACCTTTGACAAATAACGTATTTTTTGGATCGGTTACGATGACGACCCTTTCATTCACACGCCTGCTGCCAAAGTAGACTATGTTTTCAATATCTTTTACGGTCATATCCAAAAGTGTCGCTATGACACTTGGGGTGTTTTTAAGATACCAAACGTGTGTAACAGGTGCAGCAAGCTCTATATGACCGAATCTTCTCCTTCTTGCTTCTTTTGACTCGACCCTTACACCACACTTTTCACAAACCGTACCTTCGTACTTCTTTCCGCTGTACTTTCCACAAGCACATTCGTAGTCTTTTACAGGTCCGAATATCCTTTCACAGAACAAACCTTCTTTTTCTGGCTTAAAGGTACGGTAATTGATCGTCTCGGCTTTCTTAACTTCTCCGCTTGACCATATCCTGACAACATCGGGCGATGCTACGGAAACTTTCACTTTTGCGATTTTTCTCTTAAAAGAAGAACTCATTCATTTTCCCTCCTCTTAACGTCGGGTAAAAAAGTTAAACGGTTCGCTTTCCGATTAAGAAGTTACTATTTACAAGCGCCTTTTAAAAGACTCGTGTTTTGAACAATATATTATAGCTTTTCGACATCTATTTCATTTCCATGCTCATCGTAGACACGCACATCCAAAGCAAGACCTTTCAATTCTCTGACAAGAACTTTGAAGCTTTCTGGCAATCCTGGTTCTGGCAAGTTCTTGCCTTTCATGATTGCCTTGTAAACTTCTGTACGACCTCTGATATCATCACTTTTTACCGTGAGCATTTCATTCAGCGTGTAGGATGCTCCGTAAGCTTCAAGTGCCCAAACTTCCATTTCACCGAACCTTTGACCACCGAATTGAGCCTTACCACCGAGTGGTTGTTGGTGAATAAGTGAGTATGGACCTGTTGCGCGTGCGTGTATCTTGTCTCTTGCTATGTGTATGAGCTTCATAATGTACATATAGCCGACGAGCACAGGTGAATCGAATTCTTTACCCGTCCTTCCATCTCTCAAAATCACCTTACCCGTAGGATTTGCTGGATCATCACCATGGTGCAAGTTGAGCTGTTCCCTTACTTTGTACAGTTCAGGCAAAATTTGATCTTCTTTTGCACCGTCAAACACTGGCGTCGCGAAGTGCCTGTTCGTCAACTTGGCAAGCCAACCGAGAGATGTCTCAAGCACCTGACCGATGTTCATACGTGATGGAACGCCAAGTGGACTGAGCACTATTTGGACCGGAGTTCCGTCTGGTAAGAACGGCATGTCTTCTTTCGGTAATATCATCGATACAACACCTTTGTTACCGTGCCTACCTGCGAGCTTATCACCAACGTCAAGCGGTTTCCTAGTTGCCAGATAGACTCTAACAAGCGTATTCACACCAGGTCCTAAGTCTCCAACTTCTTCCTTATGGAACACGTGAACGCCAATGATTCTTCCTTCAACGCCGTGTGGGACTCTCAATGAAGAATCTTTAACGTCTTTACCTTTTTCACCGAAGACGGATCTCATTATCTTTTCTTCAGGACTTGCGTCGCTTTCACCTTTTGGTGTTACTTTACCAACAAGGATGTCTTGCGATGTAAAGTATTTCTGCTTACCAACGTAAGCACCTATCCTTATTATTCCGTTCTCATCGAGATTTCTGAGGTTTTCTTTTGAAACGTTGGGTATTTCTGAGGTTATTTCCTCTGGACCGACTCGCGTTTCGCGTGCCGTTGTTTCGTAAACTTCAACGTGTACAGATGTGAATGCATCGTCTTCAAGGAGCTCTTCGCTTACGAGTATAGCGTCTTCAAAGTTGTAGCCTTCCCATGGCAAGAACGCGACTAACACGTTCCTACCGAGTGCAAGTTCTCCGTTATCTGTCGCTGGGCCATCGGCTATCGGCGTGCCCTTCTTGACGAACTCTCCAGCGTCTACTATAGGTTTTTGGTTGATGCATGTGTCTTGGTTAGATCTCACGTACTTCAACAATGTGTACTCATCTATAACCGGGTTACCGTTTCTATCGTACATTGGGTTACCGTTTTCATCCGTTCTGTGGACAATTATTTTCCTTCCGTCGACTTTTTTAACTATTCCATCGTTTTTCGCCAGTACCACATGTCCTGAGTAGATAGCTGCAGGATATTCCATTCCAGTTCCTACGAGAGGTGCTTGCGGTTTTATGAGAGGAACAGCCTGCCTTTGCATGTTTGAACCCATAAGGGCACGGTTAGCGTCATCGTGTTCAAGGAACGGAATAAGAGCAGTTGTGACGCTGACGATTTGTTTTGGTGAAATATCGACGAATTCAACCTCGTCTCTATGCACGTAGACAATCTTTTCGAGGTACCTGACCGGCACTCTCTCTTGGAGAATGTTGCCTTCATCATTTCTTGCAATTGTTGATGATGCAATTTTGTAATTTTCTTCTTCGTCCGCTGCGAGATAGACAACTTCATTTGTAATCTTACCGTTCACAACGCGTCTGTACGGTGTTACCAAGAAACCAAACTTATCGGTTGTCGCATAAACAGAAAGCGATGTAATAAGACCTATATTTCCACCTTCTGGCGTTTCGATCGGACACATTCTTCCATAATGCGAGTGGTGAACGTCACGAACTTCGAACCTCGCCCTTTCTCTCTTCAAACCGCCAGGACCAACAGCCGTAAGCCTTCTTTTGTGTGTCAATTCAGCGATCGGGTTTACTTGGTCCATGAACTGAGACAGCGGATTCGTGGCAAAGAAACTGTTCAAAGAAGCGATTACATTTCTAAGGTTTATAAGACTTGGAATAGAAATCTTATCTAAGCTTGTGTAAGTTGCAAGCTTTTCTTGTATCTGGTGGACCGACTTAGAGAACGCTCTTTCAAATTCAGAGCCTATCAGTTCACCGACATCTTTAACTCTCTTATTTGCCAAATGGTCTTTCGTATCAAGAGTTTCTGGATGTTTCTCTACATCAAGAAGCATTCTTACAACGAGTACTATATCCATCGGTGTCAAGGCATTGGAGTTCTCGTTGTACTCTATATTCTCAACGCTCTTCGGGGATCTATTTTCAATTTCTACAAGGAACTTTCTGTAGCTATTTGTAAGTTTCTTGTTCATCTTATAACGTCCGACTTCTGTCAACTCAAAGCGCTCATCGTTGAAGTAAAGGTTGTTCCAGTAAGACTTGGCTGCATTGTATCTGAATACTTCGCCAGGGCGCAGTTCCTTGTATATTTCCATATACGCCCTCAGCTCGCTTATATTTTCCTCTAACGGCATTTTCAGGCGTTCTTTCAGTTTCGCATATGTCTTAAAAATGTACTTGTTAACAACTTTTATCTTATCTATTCCATGTTCACGCAACACATCTATAAGTGTAGGGGTAAGTATAGAACCTTTTTCCGCAAGGATGTCACCTGATTTGGAAACAACATTTTCCAAAATGATTATTCCTTCGGAATGTTTTAAAGTATAGTCATCTTCAACATCTATGTAGCTTGGGAACAACGAAAGAATATCCAAGTCATTTTGGTAACCTAAGGTCTTCAAAACCAAGAAAAGATTCAGTTTCTTTCTTCTATCTATTCGAGCGTATAGCGTTTCATCGTTGAGGTTGAGTAATATTTCGAGCCAAACACCTCTTACCGGCAAGAAGTGAGCTAAATATATTGGTTTCGAACCGATGTTCTTTGTAGGCTCTTCTACAAAGTACACGCCAGGACTCCTGACGAGCTGGCTCACCACAACTCTTTCAACACCATTTATAACAAATGTTTGGTTTTGGGTCATGATTGGATAATTACCGAGACTAACTTCCTCTTCACGCATTTCACCGGTTGAAAGATCTGTCACGCGGACTGTTGCATAGAATGGGGCAACATATGTTAAAAGTCTCTGTTTACATTCCTCAACAGAGTGAAGTGGTTCTCCCACACGAAATCCAACGAATTCGAGACTAAAACCTTTTTCGCGTCGACCTTCTGTCTTTGCTGATGTGATGGGACTGAACTTCTTGAGAATGCGCAAAATGCCCTTGTCTAAGAGCTCCTTGAAGGATTTGTGCTGGATTTCCACGAGGTCGGGGACTTCAATAATCTCATCTACCCTGCCGAAGGAATACCTTGTTCTCTTACCAACTTGATAGGTTTTCAACACGATCACCTCTTCCTTAGTGTCGATACGTAAGTGGTTGGCAATTACATTTTGAGGGGGAAAAGAATTGCTCAAAAAATAAAAAGCCGTCAGAAAAAATGCCTTACTTATGAACGGCAAATTTCAAGGATTGTGTTTTTAAGCGATATCTGAACTACTTGTGGCAGAAATCACAGATTATGAGGTCAATAATATACCAATTATATATTAAAACACAAAAACCCCGCACTGTACAGTCTTGTGCGGGGTTTGATACATAATATTCTTTGTTTAGAAAAATCTGTTACTTTATTTCAACTTCTCCGCCGACTTCTGTAATCTTCTTCTTGATGTCTTCTGCTTCTTCCTTCTTTACACCCTGTTTAATGAATGCATCTGCTGCGCCTGCTTTTTCAACAAGGTCTTTTGCTTCCTTAAGGCCAAGTCCTGTGATTTCTCTTACAACTTTGATGACTTCGACTTTCTTTGCACCGAAGCTCTTGAGGAGAACGTCAAATGTATCCTTTTCTTCTACTGCCGCTGCTGGTGCTGCCGCTGCTGCCACTGGCATTGCTGCCATTACTGGAGCTGCTGCGCTTACGCCAAATCTTTCTTCGAGCATCTTAACGAGTTCCGCAAGTTCTGCAACCGTCAAAGACTCAATAGCTTTTACGAGTTCTTCCAATGTCATAATATACACCTCCTATAAGTTTTGAACCTTCCTTAAGGTTTGATTTTTCTTACCACTTACTGATTTTCTTTCTTTTCCTTAATTGCGTTAAGAGCGTAAAGCACACTTCTAAGCACACCTGCGAGAGAATTGACAAGCCCTCTGATTGGACCTTGGATACCACCAACGACCATTGCGAGGAGCTGCTCTCTTGAAGGAAGCTTTGAAAGGTCTTCAAGCTGTTCGCCCGCGAAGAACTTCTTCTCGAGATACAATCCCTTGCAGACAGGTGTACCCTTGTTCTCTTTTACGAAGTTGTAGAAAACTTTTATAGCTTCAACGGGGTCACCGGCTTTGACGTAGAGTACAGCTGTTGGTCCGAAGAATACTTTTTCGTGTTCAACATCGTACTCTGCATCCTTAAGAGCCATTCTCAAAAGTGTGTTCTTTACAACTGTGAGCCTCGCGTCGTTTCCGAACCTCTCTCTTAAAGCTCTTCTAAGTTTGGTCATCTGTGCAACGCTCAGTCCTGTGAAATCGGTAAAAAGAACCAAGGAAGCACCTTTAAACTCTTCTGTCAATTCACTAACTAACTGCTCCTTTTCAGGTCTTCTAAGCACATCTTCACCTCCCATAGAAATAAAAAATGCCTCTTTTCGAGGCATACAGAAGGATACAAAAACTGCCACACTATATGAAGTGCTGAGCAGTTCCAACCTTCTGTGCCTCCTGCAGGCGTCCTTAGTGGACTTTATTTTACCTGCAATCTACGGCAATATACATTGGATATTTTATCAAATAAGGAATTTTCATGGTGAAAATTGTGTAACTATTTTGTAAATCGTAGATATTGATGAACAAGAAGTCATTATTAATCTATTGGTGGGGTGGGTGTTAACCACAGGTCGATAACCGTTGCTTCGTTCGTGGTTGATAATGTATAGTTGGAAACATATAGGCCACGCGAATGAATTCGAACTGCTATGTCCGTTGTTGTGCTTGACTTCAAAAATTCATTTACATGTTTAAGTGTCCAGCCTTTCATATCCGGAAGAGAGGAAAAATCGCTGATGTTTTTCTTCTCATATTTATCCTGAAATTCTTTGATTTTCAGTACCACATCTTTGAAAAACGGTGCAGCGACTATACTGCTTAGCTTTTCGCTCTGCGGTGAATCAACCCATACCATTACAGTATAGGGTATATCTAAATACACTTGCCCGACAAAGATCGCTGTAACGTCTTTCTTCTGATTCTTCTGAGCTGTTCCCGTCTTTCCCAATATCTTGACTCCCTCAATTCTCGCATTGATACCTGTACCTTTCTCTACGACATCAAAAAGCATATTTTTAACTATGTCAGTGGTGTTTTTCGAAAGGAGTCTTTTCTTGTTTGGGACCTTCTCATCGTCTAACGTTGGCTGGACATATTCGCCATCGTTTACGATCGTATTAAAAGCTGCGAGCAGCTGAATTGGTGTAACACCTATGGATTGACCTATACCAATAAATGCCCAGTCAGCTCTGTACCACTTGTCGGGTGGATTCAGTTTGCCAGGTATCTCTCCTGAAAGCTCTATTCCTGTTTCTTTTCCAAAGCCGAATGATGAGAGGATTTCGTACAGTTTTTCGGTACCAAACGTATCGACTATCTTCTTAACCGTTAAAACGGAGGCAACATTACAAGAATGGACTAAACCATCGTAGAGGTTAATGTCCTTATGCACTTCGAGGTCTTTTATTTTCAGATCAAGACCTTCAATTGGCTGGACGTAACCCGGACAGTAGAACTGACTATCACTACTGACCAATCCGAGCTCTATAGCTGATGCGAAGAGGATAGGTTTTATCGTAGAACCCGGTTCTATATAACCCATGTAGTATGTGGGCCAACTTTGAGTGGTGAGTGCTACGCGGAGTTTACCTGTCTTACTTTCCATTATGAGTATTCCAACTTCTGTTGCTTTCTTCTTTTCCTTGTAATCACTGGCGAGCTTGTACAGTTCGCGTTGGAGACCACTATCTATTGTAATCCGCACATTCTTTCCATTTTGAGGATCGATGGACAAAGTGTTTATTCTTCTACCCAAGAAACCTGAGTAATTCATCTGGACTATACCGTTTCTTACAGGTCTCAATATCTTGTCAAAGTACGCTTCAACTCCAGATATTCCATATCTTTGATCTGTCTTTCCGATAATCATTGAAAGCCCAAAATCTGAAATACTGTTCCGCCTTTCTTCCGGCTCTATCGAGACGAATTTTAAATATATGGTTGGAATCTTTTTGATAGCCTCTTCCCTTTTTTGGACACTTCCAAGGCGCAAGATCTTTCTGCTGTCGAGTTCGGAAATCTTTTCAGCAATTCCAAAATTCATGAGCATCTTTACAAAATCCGGATCCTTTTTGAAACCATTACCGGCAAAACTTCTTAGATAATCTAAATCAAGGTATGCGGTGTACACTATCTCACTAGTGGCTAACAATCGGCCACGTGAGTCATAAATGCTCCCGCGTAGAGCAGGCGTAACGCTCTTAACGGCATACTGATTAGTCGAGATATTAATATATACCTTTAGATTTAAGAACGATATAAATGCTGTTAGTAAGACTAATACGAGTTTGTAGCGAAGTCTGCTCAATTTACCACATCACGTCCTAAGATTAATTTCGAGATCTGTACATCAAGTGCCTCTGTCTGTTCTTCTAAAACGCCTAAGTTCTTCCTGTACATCTCAACCTGCCTCGAAAGTTCGGCTGTCTTGACGTTTAGAGCATAAGTTACGACAATAAGTGAAAGTAGTAAAACCCATGGTAAAACAAGTTTGAAAGTTACGAGAACCCTTCGCTCCTCACGCAAACCTTCCAGAGCTTCTTCTCTCCGCTTGCTCCTGACAAGTGTCATACTACATATCCCCCTTCGCTCCGCTGATATGTTCCTTAATTAAGTACCCAAAATCTCTGCCGAAAAACAAAGATGGCAGAAACACCCTCTCCGCTGAAAGTTCTTTTTTAATCTTAAACACTCAATAAACAAAAGAAAACAAAAAGCTTTCTAAGAAATAATCCTCTATACCCTCTCCGCTATTCTGAGTTTTGCACTCCTGGATCTTGGATTAACTGATATTTCTTCCAAGCTTGGTGCAATGAAATCTCCCAATGGTTTTAGTCTCGGATCATCCTTAAACGCATGCTTAACAAGCCTATCTTCAAGTGAATGGAACGATATTATTGCAAGCTTTCCTCCGTGTGACAAAAAGTCTGGAGCAAAAGACAAAAACTTCGTTATATTTTCCAGTTCTTTATTCACTTCTATTCGAATTGCTTGGAATGTTTTTGTTGCAAAATGCCTTTTTCTACCATGAATTTCCTTGTATGGCAAAGCGCGTCTTATCGCTTCAACAAGTTCTCGAGTGGTATGTATAGGCCTACTCTGCACAATGGAGCGTGCGATCCTGCGCGCAAAATTCTCTTCGCCATATGAATATATAATATCGGCTAATTTTTCTTCCGGGTAGGTATTAACAACATCATAGGCGGTCAAGTCATTTTCGAGGTTCATCCTCATATCGAGAGGTTCGTCTTGGTTAAACGAAAAACCTCTACCTTCTGCTTTAAGCTGGTAGGTAGACACCCCTAAATCAACAAGAAGTCCATCAACTTTATGGACTTGCAATAGGTTCAGCAAGACGGGCAATTCAACGTAGGAGAATTTAAAGAGCTGGACATTCGGGTGGGCTTCCAGATTTCGCTCCGCTATCTGCAACACTTCGCTATCAACGTCTAAACCAATAACTTTACCACCACTTGCTGCTATCCGCTCCGCTATCGCTTGGGTGTGTCCCCCTTCTCCTACCGTACAATCTACGTACACCCCGTCCGGCTTCCACACTAAGTTGTCAACAACTTCGTTCAACAAAACCGGGATGTGACGCTCACTATACAGCCTATTCATATCTTCTGTACTCAACTCCGCTCCGCTAATTAGAAAAAACCTATCTACATTGTAGAACAAATCGTGTGCAAATTGCAATTTTCATATATTTGAGTATACGTTCGAAAATATAGTATTTATGCTATTTTCAGACATTTATGAGATATATACTGAAGTATAGTATAATTTAACATAATGTTTACATTTGAGATTAACGGTATTTTGATGAACAAAACAAAAAAGCAGGGAGGTGCTAACCTGCCCTGCTTTTAGTTGTAAAATGTCTACTTAAGCATACTATTTTGTTATTCTTGTTCCTGTAAGACCTTTCAAAGCCTTATCGAGAACAGCCATATCGGTAATAAGACATTCTCTACCTGTAGAGGTCACAAAATCGATAGCTGCTTCAACCTTTGGACCCATGCTTCCAGATGGGAACTGTCCTTCATCAAGATATTTCTTTGCTTCTTCAACTGTCAGATGGTCGAGTTCTCTTTGATCTGGCTTTTTGAAGTTTACGCATACCTTTTCAACGCCTGTAAGTATTATCAATATATCCGCTTCGATCTCTTTTGCCAAAAGTGCACTTGCTCTGTCTTTGTCTATAACCGCTTCGACACCCTTAAGCGCGCCATTTTCTTGAATGACTGGTATACCTCCGCCACCAGCTGCGATGACGATAACATCTTTTTCGACCAACGTTTTTATGACATCTTTCTCTACTATATCAAGAGGAATTGGAGATGGAACAACTCTTCTCCAACCACGACCAGCGTCCTCTTTCATTATCCATCCTTTCTCTTGATGGAGTTTCTCCGCCTCTTCTTTTGAATAGAACGGTCCCACCGGCTTACTTGGTTTTTGGAAACCTGGGTCGTTCTTGTCAACAACGATTTGCGTTACTACTGCAGCAATCTGCCTTTCGATATTCTTTTTCCTAAGCTCGTTGCCCAATGTCAGTGCTATCATGTAACCAAGACTTCCTTGTGTTTGCGCATCATTAACGTCAAGTGGGAATGGTGGTATAACATGTTTTGCGAGGTCTTGTTGTACGAGTATATTGCCAACTTGAGGACCGTTGCCATGAGTTATTACGATATCGTATTCATCTAACATCGACACCAAGAAGTGCGCCGTTTCTGAAAGATTCTTCATCATGTTTTCCGCCGTAGCTTCTTCACCAGGTCTGTTTACCGCGTTACCACCTATTGCAACAACTGCCAACTTTTTCATCGAAACACCTCCGTGTACTCTGTGGTTATCAATCAGATTATTATATCAGTTCACGAAAGAGCGATAGCAAGAGCTATGGAAGCAAACTTTGAATCGCTTGTATCAGCTCTTGATATGACGATTACAGGTGCTTTGGCTCCAGCTATTATACCTGCAATTCTGCCGTTTGCAAAATATACAGCGGATTTTCCGAGGAAGTTTCCGCTGTGTATATCAGGAACAACCAATATATCAGCATGTCCCGCAACATCACCCTTAACACCTTTTACTTCCGCAGCGTAGACACTCAAAGCGTTGTCGATTCCGAGAGGCCCATCTATCTTACAATTCTTAATCTGGCCCCTTTCATTCATCTTCGCAATTACAGATGCTTCGAGTGTCTCAGGCATATCTGGGTTTACAGTCTCAACAGCAGCGATGAGCCCGACTTTCGGCATCTCGTATCCAAGTTTTTTTGCCACTGAAACTGCATTTTCAATGATTTGAACTTTCTGCTCCAAAGTTGGTTTAATAACCATTCCGCCATCGGTTATGAAGATCAACCTATTCACACCAGGCACTTCAACGACTGCAACGTGTGAGAGCAACCTATCAGTTCTCAAGCCACATTCTTTGTCAAGAACAGCTTTCAAAAGCGTTGAAGTCTTTACGAGCCCTTTCATTACTATGTGCGCTCTTCCTTCGACAACAGCTTTCACAGCTTCTTTTGAAGATTCCTCGTCTGTTCTGCAGTCTATTATTGGAAAATCGGCGCCGACTTCTGCCAGGTTCTTCTCTATAATCTCCTTCTTACCAAACAACAGTGCGGAAACGCCGAGCTCACTAGCTTCATGTACAGCTTTTATAGCTTCTTTGTCTTCAGCACCAGCGATCGCAATTACCTTATTCTTGCCCTTTGCCATCTCAATGATGTCGTTTAGGCTCCTAAGCATTCAACAACACCTCCAAGTTGTATAGTCTTAGCAAATAATTTCGTTAAATGAGTATTCGAGCAGCAGCACATATGTACGTCATTGCGAGAAGCGCTTCAAAGATTACCTTGTAGTCATCATTCATAATTCTTACTCTTCTGCCATCTAACCTTTCCACAAGTGGCATTGATGAAACTAAATCTGCTCTCAGCGTGTCAGAAAACTCTACAAGCATTTCTACTGGCGATTTGAATGTGAAAATCTCAAAGTTGCTTCGTTCTTTCTTTGAAAGTACCTTTGCTGTTTCTTCTATTTCTTGAAGAAGATTCTTCATAGGCTTCATAATAGCGCTGTGTCGTCCAATAGATGTCTTGGTTTGAATATAAATCGTCTTATTCAGCAATGGTTTGGTTTGCTCAACAACTTTGTCATCCCCAACAATACATCCAACAGGCACACCATAAAGCCCAGCGTATGCTGCATTTATTAAAGCTTCGTTCATCGCTATTCCGTTGATCCATATGTTGTGTATGGAAGAACTTGAATAAGTGTGATCCATATTTGCATTCAACGTTCCAATTCCGGCGTGATAGCCGAAGAAAACGGCAAAATCAAAAGAACTATCAATTCCGTACATCATATAGTAAGGTCTAATACCACCACTTACAAGATTTACATTTGGAAACTCATCTGTTATTTCCCAAGGGATGTTGTCACCACTGGCATGAGAATCTACAAGCGTTATCTCACAGTCACCAAGCCCACTTAAAAATGCGCGTAATTGAGTTAGCATTTCTTTTCTCTTGTAATCAGGGCTCCTCTTATCGACATCGCTCCAGCTTGTTATACCAGCAAGTCCTTCGAAATCGAAAGAGATATAAATCCTTTTCATACACCCCACCCCTTAGATAATTATAGCGTATTCGATTTACGATATAAAGTCAGGCAAAGCAGAGCATACAATTGCATACTTGAGCATAATCAAGAGTTCGTCTGCGAATGAATCCCTCTAACGGAAAATAGAAACATTTTATGTTTAATTTTCTATTTGCAAAATATCAATACGGATAAGATGGAGCATATATAGTTAGCTGCGTTAAACAAAATCGTAATACATTGTCATATGGCATTTTCATTAGGAAGATATCATTCATATGTTAACATAAAATTTGTCTTGAATTTTAACACGCACCTGTGAGATAATACTCAATGCCCCATCCTTATACATTTTGATGAGTTAAATTTATGTAATCTTCGAGGTGTTTTTATGAACAAAGAAAAATTGCTCTCCTTGTTAAAAGAAAAAGTCAGCAGACAGCAATGGGAACACTGGTTTATTGATTTTTCTGTCAAAAGAATAGAAGAGAACCACGTTGTTTTTGAGGTGGGCAATCTCTTTATTAAAGGATATATCGAAAAAAAGTTCGATAAGATATTGAGAAAAGTTGTCGGTGAGGTACTTGGTCCCGGTGCAACGTATGAAATAGTTGACGCACCGATAAGCCTTTCTGACAACTCTGAGATTGTTTCTGACAACGTAGCACTTGTCAGAAAAAAACCAGTTTTGATAACACCGCTCAATCCAAAATACACTTTTGACAACTTTGTTGTCGATGAATTCAACCAATTTGCATATAATGTATTGCTCGAAGCTGCGAAAAAACCTGGGACTTACAACCCGATATTTATACATAGTGAGGCGGGGATGGGGAAGACACACCTTGTGCAGGCCTATGGCAATTACTTGCTTTCAAACAACCCTGATCTGAGATATGCATATCTCACAAGCGAAAGCTTTATGAACGAACTTGTGACAAAGCTGAAGACAGGAAACATGGAAGAATTTAGGGAGAGATATAGAAAAAAAATAGACGTACTTGTCATAGACGATATTCAGTTCCTTGCTGGAAAAAAAGGAGTTCAGATAGAACTCTTCCACACGTTTAATACTCTGTACGAATCAGGAAAACAGATTATAGTCTGCTCAGATAGATCTCCAAAAGAACTCAAAGAATTCCAAGACAGGGTTATCTCACGCTTCCAAATGGGAATAGTTGTTCAAATCAAGACCCCATCGCAAGAAGCCATGTACAAAATATCGAAGAAAATTGTTGATGAAGAAAAAGCTGATGTACCAGATGAGGTTCTTGAATACGTGGCAAGACATCTAAAAGGAAGCATAAGAATATTGAAAGGTGCCGTTGTCAAATTAATTGCTTACAAGAGCATGTATGGAGAGGTTACAGTCTCAACGGCTAAATCTATACTTAAAGACGTACTTATCGAGGACACAAGGAGTACAGACCATGACATATTAGATGCTGCATCTAAAATATTCGGTGTAAGCAAGGAAGAGTTAGTTTCGAATTCAAGAGACAAGAAAACTGCAATGGCTAGACAGCTGTGCATGTACTTGATGGTGAGGAAATTCGGTATGTCGACTAGAAAAGTTGGTGAAATTTTCTCCAAGAGTCACCCTGCGGTTATAAGTGCTTTGAAAAATATCGAAGAGAAAATGCAAGAAGATAAAAGATTGATTGGCCACATGAAGTTAATCGAAATTGAACTCCAAAAGAAGGCGGGAAATGCATCTTCGTAAGCGTTTTCTTTATGTGTTTAATTTGTAGAGTAATGAGTACCATTTGCCAATAGAAAAAGTTGTGCTATAATACTTTTGATTTTGAAAAGGAGGTGCTAAAGCATGAAGGTTAGAGTTGATGAAGCAACATGCATTGGCTGTGGTGTTTGTGAGAATCTCTGTCCAGACGTGTTCAAACTTGGCGACGATATGAAAGCAAAAGTATTACAACCTGAGACAGACCTCGAATGCGCAAAAGATGCTGCGGACAGCTGTCCAACGGCAGCTATAATAATTGAAGAGTGAGTTTTAAACACAACGAAGACGGAAAATTAAAAGTTTGGGGGCACATGCCCCCATTATTTTTAGAGGAAATTGATTTTTTACTGTTTTTGAACTTATATTTGCAAAAAGCTCGATATTTCACCTATACATTACTACTCATTATAACAAATCACGTAAATAGTTAACTTGAAAAGAACATATGTGATATAATATAATCGTTGAGCTAACAGCCGAACAAAATATGAAATTTAATACATAGAAAAGGAAGGTGTAGGTAGTGAAAGAAGGATTTGAAAAGAGAGCTTGTAAAGGAGTCTCACTAAGATTTTCCTACGTTATTTTTGTGTCATTGCTGATACTTGTTTCACTCGCAAATCTCAACTTCGCACTTGATATTTCGAAGGCAGCAGAGATTTACAAGTCGTACCTTTCAGTTAGTTCTGATTATTACAAAGAAACCTCTTCTTTGGTGAATTTAGATCTACCTCTCTACAGGTTCTTCAAAATATATTTCGTAGGTTCCAAAGAAAAGACCGAAACAACGAAAAAGACAGGAGATTACTTGGAAGCTTTGAAACCATTCGAAAATGCATCTTCAGATGAGGAAAAGTTAGCAAAAGCGATGTTTCTTGCCTACTGGGAAGCAAAACTTAACAACAGAAAGTTTGATAGTGAATTGATAAAGAGTTCCCCAATTTTCAACGACTTCTTTAATGATTATCAATTCAGAATAGTTGGAGCTTTTGGAAATTACGCGCAGGATCTTTCAGCGTACTTGTTTGGTGCGGATATTAATTTAGAACATATTCCTGAGGAACTCCAAAAATTGAGAAAGAACGTAATCGGCGATTACGTTTATACTCCAGTCTACAATGGTGAAGAAGAGGAAGTTATAGCTTTACTTATCAAAGAACCAGAAGTAATTAAGAGCATTTCAGAGATAATAACCGAGGCTCAGCAAAATTCAGAACAGTTTGACCCGGAAACACTGATAATGCGAACACGTGGAACAATTTTTAGAAGCACATTTGGTTTGATAGCTGGTCTGAAAAATGAGATTGCGAAAGAATTTGTTCGCCTAACACCTGTCAAGGCTAATTATCTCTGGCTTAGATGGGTTGCATACATTATATTATTCTTGGTTTGGTACTTTGGATTCAAGAACGTAAAAATTCCTCTCTTATTAATGATTTCAGCTGAAACTGTATACATAGGAACGTTCTTCAGCATTCAGTCGACAGTCGATGGAATGATATATGGAATTGTACTTGCCATTGCCATATTTTTCTCTCTCTTCTATTTCTTAGTCAAGAAGGAATACGTATATTTTGTTTTTTCCCTCGCTCTTGGTGTTGTTCTTTTCATTCCATCGTTTGCAACAAGAGATTTATTGATGCAAGAACAATTTGAAAACTCGCCATTTTACCGAAGTTTAATTGAAGATATCTTCAAAGATGACCTTTCTGTTATAAAAATAAGACTCAAAGATTATAATACGATTGTAAACGAATCTGTATCGAAGTTCAGTACGCTGTTAAGCGATTTGGAAATAGACACTTTTGACCTCCCAGAAGAATTGTTCGTACCAGAGAATTTTGAAAAAAGGATTCAATATGCAAAAAGTATAGGAGCGGATGAAAAGGATCACAAAAAGGAAATCGAAGACTTCATATACTTCGAATCGAAGAGATTTTCCAAAGTGCAGAAACTTTTAAGAGCTTTCGAAAAAGATTTTGCAAAATTCGCATCAGTTGGCTCTGATGGTTTCAGAAATTACATCATAGATTTCATCGAGTCGAATTTCCAAAGTTCGCACGCAAAGATGTTGGTTGACACTGTTGCGAAAACAAAGAAGTCCTCGTACGTGCTGCTTCCTACTTACAAAGTCTTTTATGGCTTATCCGCTTCAATACTCTTGGCTTTGGCACTATTCTTAACAGCACTCAAAAGGGAGGAAGCTTTCGTACCACTTATAGGCTCTGTAGCAGTTTCTCTGCTAACGTTGTTAAAGACACAAACAGTATTTATCCAAGTTGGTGTACCATCGATAAGTATGTATGTTAATTGGTTAGTTCCATACATTCTTGCAGTGTCATTAGGTTTCGGTATTTACTGGCTGTACAAAAACCACATCCTAAGGAGGAGGGAGAGAGTATGAAGAAACTTTTGGTTTTCGCACTTTTGGCAGTTGTTCTGACACTTGGATTCTCATTCAAAGCTATTATGGTTACTGACACGGGCGGACTTGGCGACAAGTCTTTCAACGACGGCACGTGGGCCGGTATCGAAAGGGCAGCGAAAGAACTCAAGGTTGAATCAAAGGTTATCATGTCCCAAGAACAGTCAGACTACATACCAAACCTTACAAAAGCAGCGGAAGAAGTTATGAAAGAAAAAGATGGTGGTATAGTATTCGCAGTTGGATTCATGATGACAGATGCACTCATGAAAGTAGCACAACAGTATCCAACAGTATACTTTGCGGGAATCGATATAGCGTTTGATAAAGAACTTCCAAACGTTATCAACTTCCTCTTCAAAGAACAAGAATCAGCGTTCTTAGTTGGATACATAGCAGCTGCGATGACAAGAACAGGAAAAGTAGGTTTCATAGGCGGTATTGCTATTCCTCCAGTTGAAAGATTCAGATACGGTTACGAAGCAGGTATAAAGGCTTACACAGATCTCAAAGGAAAGAAAATAACTATTTTAAGAGGTTACACAAATGAATTCAGCGATCCAAAGAAGGGTAAAGACCTCGCTGTTTCACAATTCTCACAAGGTGCTGACATAATTTTTGCAGCAGCTGGAGCTTGCGGTAATGGTGTTATCGAAGCAGCAAAGGAAAGATCAGAAAAACTCGCAGGTAAAGGCTTAGAAAACATAAAGAAATATGCATTGGCAGGTAAATCTCTTTACTACGCAATCGGTGTTGACGTTGACCAAGACTACATGGCACCAGGAGTTGTTCTTACAAGCGCGATGAAGGGTGTTGACATGGCAGGATACTACGGTGTCAAGTGGGCATTCACAGGCCAGTTCAAAGGTGGAGTTAAGAATCTCGGCCTTAAGGAACAAGGCGTAAGGATGTCAGAAATGAAATACACAAAGGAAATTGTTGATAAACTTGCACCAAATGTATTAAAAGAACTCGATTACCTGAAGCAGCTCATTATAGAAGGTAAAGTAGTAGTTCCAGATTCAGAAGATGCGCTCAAGGCATTTACAGTAAAGGGCGTAAAGCTTCCAAAATAATCTTCGTGTTTTTAAAGCTTGACGAGTTTTGATCTTCCGGGGGCGGGATGCCCCCGTTTTGATAAGTCAGTTGCCAGATTGTAAGCTGGCTTGTCAAAGCGGAAAAGCGGATATGTTTATAACGATTTGGAGGTGGACGTATAGTGAACGAAGTTGTCGGAGAAGTCACGAAAGATGTTAGGCACCACGAAGAGTACGCTGTTGAAATGGTTGAGATAACGAAACGCTTCCCTGGTGTTTTGGCAAATGACAGGGTAACCGTTAGGATTAAGAAAGGCGAGATACACGCTATCGTCGGCGAAAACGGTGCAGGTAAAAGTACATTGATGAACCAGCTTTATGGGTTGTACCATCCAGATAGCGGAGAGATACGCATACACGGTCAGAAAAAGGTCTTCACTGGTCCACGTGACGCGATTAAGGCAGGAATCGGAATGGTACATCAGCACTTCATGCTTGTCAACACTCTAACTGTTGCAGAAAACGTTGTTTTGGGTAATGAACCGGTTAAAGGACTGAACTTTGACTTGAAAAAAGCTCGTCAAGAAGTCAAAGAATTGTCCGAAAAGTACGGCTTGTACGTCGATGTCGATGCCAAAATAGAAGATATACCAGTTGGAATGCAGCAGAGAGTTGAAATCATAAAAACGCTTTACAGAGGTGCGAATATAATAATTTTGGACGAACCAACAGCTGTTTTAACACCTCAAGAAGTTGAAGAACTCTTTGTCATAATGAGAAATCTGCAAAGAAGTGGAAAGACTATACTTTTCATTTCTCACAAATTAAACGAGGTTATGGAAATAAGTGATAGAATAACTGTTATGCGCGGTGGTCGAGTTACTGGTGAATTAATAACAAAAGAGACGAACGAAAGAGAAATTGCGCGTGCAATGGTTGGCCGAGATGTTGTTTTAAAACTTGACAAGGCGCCGCATAAGCCGAAAGACGTCGTGTTTGAAGTAAAAGATCTGTGGGTCAAAGATAACAGGCATCTGGATGCTGTAAGGGGTGTATCGTTCCAAGTCAGAAGAGGCGAGGTAGTTGGCATAGCGGGTGTTGCTGGAAATGGTCAGACCGAGCTGGTTGAAGCTATTACAGGGCTTCGTAAAGCAGAAAAAGGTCAGACAATTTTCGAAGGTATTGAAGTAACAAATAAACATCCGAAGATACTTAGAGAGATGGGAATGACACATATCGCTGAAGATAGATTGAAACACGCCTTAATTAAGCCTTTCCCAGCTTACTATAATGTTGTCCTCGGAAGACATTACAAAAGACCATTTGCTAATGGTGCTTTCTTGAATCATAAGGAAATTAAGAGATATACAGCAGAGCTGATGGAAGAGTTCGACGTTCGTCCGAGGATTATAGAGCACCTGGGCGGGAACTTTTCTGGAGGAAACCAACAGAAATTAGTTGTTGGAAGGGAAATAAAAGCGGGTCCAAAATTCATGGTCGTTGCTCAACCTACAAGAGGTTTGGATGTTGGAGCGATCGAATTTATACATAGGCAAATTTTAAGGATGCGTGAGCAAGACGTTGGCATACTGCTTATATCTATGGAACTTGAAGAGATATTCTCACTAAGTGATAGAATCCTTGTGATGTATGAAGGGCAGATTATGGGTGAAGTGAAACCAGAAGAAACAACGATAGAAGAGGTTGGTTTAATGATGGCTGGTAAGAAACTCGAAGAAATCAGAGGTGGTAAGAGATGAAGGAGCAAATGAAGAAATTGCTACAGAGTATCGCAGTGCCAGTAACAGCTGTTTTGATAGCATTGCTCATCTCTGCATTTGTTATTCTTGCAATTGGAAAGAACCCAATCCAAGCATACGGTGCACTTTTGCACGGTGCGTTTGGAAACCAGCAAGCTATAATAGATACCTTAATAAAAACAACACCATTGATCCTTACGGGTCTTGCTGTCGGTTTTGGATTTAGAGCGGGTGTCTTTAACATAGGTGCGGAAGGTCAGATGGCGATGGGCGCACTCATGGCTGCAACATTCGCAAGCAATTTTGGTGGACTACCACCAGCAGTTGCAATACCACTAACTATGCTGATAGGCATGGGCGCGGGCGCAGGTTGGGCTGCCATAGCGGGATACTTGAAAGCAAAAACGGGTGCGCATGAAGTTGTCACAACAATAATGCTCAACTGGACAACTACGTACATTGCTTCCTTCATGGTCACTGGTCCGCTTGCAACCGGTTCTGGAACACCCAAAAGCCCCGAGATATCGACTTCGGCGCAGTTGCCAATCTTGATGAGAGTTGGAGCGTTGGAACTCAGCGCAGGAATACTAATATCTATTGCAGCAGCTGTCTTCATGTATGTCTTTCTAAATAAAACAACGATTGGTTATGAAATAAAAGCCGTCGGTTTCAATCCTTACGCCGCTGAATACGGTGGAATAAGCATTGCAAAAAACGTAGTGCTTGCAATGGCGATAAGCGGAGCGTTAGCTGGTCTTGCTGGCGTTACTGAACTGATGGGCGTTCATCACAGGTTCCTCGGTGAATTGTCCGGTGGGAAAGGATTTGACGGTATCAGTATTGCGCTGATTGGTCAAAACAACCCAATTGGTATAATCTTTGCTGCGCTTTTGATTGGAGCACTGAGAACAGGTAGTAATGAGATGCAATTCATGGGTGTTTCTAAATATATAGTCATAATCGTCCAGGCTATCGTTATATTCCTTGTTGCAGCTGATAGAATAGTGAAAGCAATATATGCAAGAAAGAAGGTGAAAGCATGAGAACACTGACAGCGATACTTTCCATATTCATAAATCCACTTTTTTACAAAATTGCGCTCACTACTGCTACACCACTTATCTTCGCCTCACTCGGAGGAGTTTTCAGTGAAATAACCGGTGTTGTAAATATAGCACTTGAGGGAATAATTCTGATGGGGGCATTCACATCGGTTGTTTTTACATACCTTACGGGTAATGTATGGTTTGGTGTATTAATGGCAGTAGTAAGTGGTATCTTAATAGCTCTACTCCATGCGTGGGGTAGTATAAAGTGGGCTGGTAACCAAGTTGTCCTCGGCACGTCGATAATACTCCTTTCGCAAGGTTTGACAGGCTTCTTGATGGAGCCAATATTTGGACAACCGGGACAAACTGATTTTGTTGGAAAGATAGACGAACTGACAATACCCGGGCTTGTTAAAGTTCCATTCATAGGTGAGATAATAGGTGAAATTAGTCCATTCGTGTACATCGCTTTTGCATGTGTGTTCTTCGGCTGGTGGCTCATATACAAAACAAAACTTGGACTTAGAATGAGGTCAGTTGGTGAGAACCCGGAAGCGGCGGACACATTGGGTGTTAATGTTTACGCCATCAGATACTTTGGTGTTATAATGAGTGGTGTATTTGCATCTTTGGCTGGTGCATATCTAAGCGTTGGTGAAATTGGGCAGTTCAAAGAACTGATGTCAGGCGGAAGAGGATTCATCGGATTGGCTGCTATGATTATAGGAAAATGGAATCCTGTAGGTGCTATGTTTGCAAGCCTATTCTTCGGACTATTCGGCGCTTTATCGAACCAACTCCAGAGCTTGCAAGAAATAACTGTTGCATCTAACGTTAAATCGCTTTTCGACACGATTCCTTTCATACTAACTATCATCGTTGTCGCAGGATTTGTTGGCAAATCTAGAGCCCCGGCAGCTGATGGTGTACCGTACGAAAAATGATGTTAGTTCTCGAGGTGAGCCTTGGTGCTCAAGAAAACAAGTGTCAAAACTTCAAAACGTGTTGAGTTCATTGAGATAACAAATGAAGTGAGAAAATTTGTCAGTGAAAGTGGCATTCGGGAAGGTATAGTTGTAATTTATGTTCCGCACACTACGTGTGGTGTTACGGTGAACGAACATGCAGATCCTTCGGTTGTAGGTGATATGATTAGACATTTGGGAAAACTTATTCCAGAGGATGCAGGATACAGCCATTTAGAAGGGAATTCCGATGCTCACATCAAGACTTCAATCATTGGAAGCAGCTTAACTTTGATAATCAGCGGCGGAAATTTAGTATTGGGAACTTGGCAAGGTGTTTTTCTTTGCGAGTTCGATGGACCAAGGACAAGGGACGTATATATGAAAATCATAGCGGGATGAAAGAGTATGAATTTGTTCATCACAGGACTTCCGGGCAGTGGCAAGAGTACGATAGTAAAAATATTGAGAGATGATGTTGGGTACAACGTGATAGAGGTTGAAAAAATACTCGAAGTTGAAACGGGTAAAGATTTTTATACGCTATTGAGATTATATGGTATAAATCAAGTTTCGAAAATGGAACGAAGAATAATTGACAGATTTGCAAAAACTTGTGATAAAATACTTGTAGGCTGTGGAATGTTGCATGATGTGGAGTTTGAGGAATTTCTAAAAATCTACTTGAAAGTTCCGAAGGACAAGTTTATCCAAAGGATGAGGAAGTATATTAAGTTTCAGCATCTTGAAGAGCATTATTTGCAATTTCACCATTACTATAGCAAGAATTCAGAACTGGTAATATCCATTGAGCACAAAACAAAATACGAAATTGCGATGATTATAGCCGATTTTTTCAAGAAAAATATACTACATCATCAAAATACTTGATTTTTTCAGATGTTTTGTGGTATAATTCAAACAGATTAGTATTTAACACACTCTTGATTTTCTGATGCTGAAAGTGCTATTATATACTTGATTTTTACACCACCATGTGAAGGAGGGGGATTATATGAACAAAAAGACACTTGTTAACGCGGTAGCGGAAAAGACACAACTCAAGAAGAAAGACGTAAAACTTGTTATCGACACTCTCTTTGAGACCATTACAGCAGCTCTCGAAAAGGGAGAAAAAGTACAACTTGTAGACTTTGGTACATTTGAAGTCAAGAAGATGGAAGGAAGAACAGGCGTTAACCCAAGAACAAAAGCAAAGATTAAGATTCCTTCAAGAAAGGTTCCAAAATTCAGACCTGGAAAAGTTCTCAAGGCAAAGGTAAACAAATAAGAAGAGCAAACCGAAAATTAGGAACCGGGGCTCAAGGCCCCGGTTTTTGTTTTCTCTGTTGTCTTATTCCATTCTAAGTCTCAAAATTCAAATCATTTGCAAGTTCAACAAGCTTCTCGTACAGTTCCTCTGAGAATTTCCCTTTCTTAACATCTTCACCAATTACTCTTAAGACATCCGATAAAGTCCAAGCTTCTTTATAGGTTCTTTTTGTCGAGAGTGCGTCGAATACATCTGCAATTCCAATTATTCTTCCGAATAAAGAGATTTCGCCGTCTCTTTTTCCGTAAGGATACCCACTACCGTCCAATCTTTCATGATGTTCCAGGGCACCGTTCATTATATCTCTGTCGACGTATTTAATCTGAGAGAGAATCTCAGCACCGTATACTGTGTGATTCTTGATAGTTTGGTACTCCTCATCCGTTAATTTTCCAGGTTTTAGAAGTATGCTGTCTGGGATTCCAATTTTTCCAACATCATGCAAGATAGCTGAGAATTCAAGCTTTTCCAGGAGTTGTTGGCTCAAATTCATCTTTCTACCAAGTTCTACAGAATAACGGGCTACATTCCTTGAATGTTGATGGGTATAATTGTCCCTCTTATCTATTGCGGTTGCAATTGCTAAAAGCACTTTTTTAAATGCGTCTGAGAACTTTTCATACTGCCAAGTACTAAGTAATTTTCTACCGATCAGTTTTGCAAATAGTTCTACAATTTCAGCATCGTCTTTGTCAAATCCTCCTGATTTATTGAGTACTTCAATAACACCGATTTTCTCATTTTCGACCCAAATTGGTGAACCAACGATGTTTTCTGTTTTGAACTTAGCCGCTTTGTCAACACCTTTAAAATGGATTGGATTTTTCTCAAGATCGTTAAAAATCAAAACTTTTCCTTCCGTGAATATCTTACCAGCTATAGACTCCATAGGTACTGGGATACTTTCTATTTTTCCACTTGCCTTACCGACGGTTACCAGAAATCTGAGGTGGTCCTGCTCATACATCAATATCGATGCTGCGTCGGCATTAAGAATGTTGCAGATTTCACTCTGAATGTCCTTTAGTAGTTCATTCAGCCTCAGATTACTATTTAGCTTTGCTGCAATGTACACAACTTGGTCACGTAAATTTGCCGGATTCACGTATACACCTTGTTTTATAAGATTTGCAAGTTTTTTCAAGAACTTGTCAGAATAACCTTCAAGAACATAGAACTCTATGTTCTCAATGCTGAGCTTGATCTTTGAAGGTCTGCCGAACAAATTCCCTTCATACAAATATCCGCTCAGCCAAGTTGGTGATTCTACAATCCTTTTCTGAGAAATATTCAAACTTAGCACGCTCCTTTTAAATTACGACTGAACTACCAATTTAATTACCAGCTCGACTCACTTCCAATATAAACGCTTTGGATCCATTGAGTTCCATCCCAAGTGTACACCATGCCAGCGACAAGATTCTGTTCCATAACAGGATATGTAATTCTCAAGAAGCATATCGTATCGTTATCAAGAACTGTGTTGTTTGAAAATGGCGTTGAGTCGAAATAATAACCGTAGATGAACAATCCTGCTAATGCTCCTATCTGTGGTATAACCACTCTTATTTCTCCAAGAGCATTCATATCTCCTTCGAAGTTTCCGTACAGGTATAACCTACCGGTTGCTATATCGGTGTAAAGGCTGGTTCCGATCAAGAAACCGAATGAGATTTCTTCACTTTCAAGAGTAGGTAACTCATTCTTAAGCTTTTGAACGGTGTATATTCTTCCGAAATGGAAAGGTCTGAAGCCGTTCCATGTTCCAAACGCACCTGCTATTACATCAAAAACCGCGATTTTACCGCTCAAGCCTACGAATGCTCCTAAACCATACTTGGACATATCTTCTAAGAATTGCCCACCTACTTCAGCACCGAGATAGAAGTTGCTCATGAGAGGATAGCGTACGAAACCAGAAAGCGAGAGATTGACTGGTGTCGCATTTCCGAGAGTATTTGTTGTGGATACTTCCGTGTCATACAGAGCACCAATTCCGAGATCCATACCAGCAAAAACTGATTTCAGCTCGAATTCACCTGCAAAGACTGAGTCGGACTGAACAACTTCTGGGAACCAAATCTTTGTGATTTCATATGGTAAGTGGAGATACAATCGCACATTTCCAAAGCCGAGTCTCGTATCGATCGATTTAGCATATGGTTTGAAGTAATCCCTAACTGAAAATCCCATTCCTAAGGATATAGGCGGCATATTACCATACCTCAGATAGAAGTTTCCGAGGTTTAAGGCAACATGATTGATAGTAATCATGTTGATGATATTTGTGCTCGGCTCTGTGGAAGGAACACCGTAATACAACGTACCGCCAACTTCTGTCGCATAAGCTGTCAAGCCTACACCTAACGTAACAGGACCAATGGTAAATTCAGGCGAAATAGAGTACACGATATACTTTTGATTATCCTTCTGGGCTGTTTCAACGCCAAGTGGTGGTATGAATGCCTTTGGTTGGCTTGGTTGCTGAGGTGTTGGTTCTTGCTCAGGTTTTGGCTTTTCCGGTTCAGTTGGCTTCTCAGGTTCAACTTCTATCTCCTCGAACATCTTTTCTAAATCTGGCAATTTTTCTTTTAAAGGTTCAAACTCAGCAGCATCGAATAACTGTGATACATCTTCAACAAGTTCCATACCAAGTTCGTATGCTAAGGATTGACCTTCAAAGACAGGTATGACAAAATTCTCTCCAAAGAACGCAAACACTTCGCCTTCCCAAACCTTTACAACAGGTTTATCATCGAAACTCTCAACACCGAAAGTTGTACCGCGCACCCCAGCAGTAACGCTTCCCGCTCTGACCTCAAATGAAGAACCTGCAACCATCTTTTGAACAACGTTGTACGTGCCACCTTTTTGTATAACGATCGAAACAAGTATCTTTCCATCCTTGGATCTTCTCAGCTTTTCAAAAAGTACCTGCGTGTTTTCTGTGATCTTTGTCATTGAGCCGTCAGGGAATTTGACTATAATATATGATTTTTCAAGTGTTAAAACTTCGTCTCCTTCTTGAAGCAGCGTATCTTTCTTAATGGACTCCCATGCCTTCTTCCCGACTTTTTTAACGGCAACACTACCCCTGAATGAGTCGATAGATGCTTTCATCTCTTCTGAGAATTCGCTCTCGTCCTTTTCAGTGACTTTTATGACTATTTCTTGAGTGAAAACTTCTTTCTGAGGAGTTTCTGCTGTGAAAGTAACCTTTACTTCAGCCACTTTCTTTGGGGCCAGGAAGTTGAGCGTTATTTTTCCGTTAACTGCTAAGCCTTTTGTCAAGACTTCTGGCTTATCAAAACCACCTAGCGAAACTTTCGCTTTTAGGGAGAAACTGAGGGGTTTGTTGTCCTTATCTGTCAGCTCAATGCTGATAGGCAGCTTCCCACCCATAACGACACTCTCAGATGATGACACAACCTTAAATTCAGCAAAGGCGATAATTGTTACCATAACAAAAAGAGTTGTTAGCAACCGTAATAAACTTTTGAACATCATAACATCACCTCCAATAAGGTTATTGTCGCAATTATGGTAAATACATAATTAAGTAAGTTAAACATAGATCTCTTCTTGTATATCAAGAATCCGCATAGCAATGCATAGATTAAGAAAGACCATACAGAGATGAAATAAGTTATTGGTGCGACCATCCTCATGAAATATCCGATGTAGTCTCTCTTGTAAGTACCGTTTCTTGCTATCAGATGAGATAGAATTCCGATAAAATATGCATTGAAAATCATGATCGCACCTACAGTAACCACAGTGCGAGGTAAAAATGGGACTACTTTGTCGAAAAATGGGGCAACAGATAACAAAGATAATAAATGAAACAACTGGTCTATGAGGTAATACTTCCAAGAATTACAAAAGGCTGTTTTACAGTGAAACTTTATCAAATCGATAAGGAAATGTATTCCAGAAAGCATGGCAATAGCCAAAAAGTGTTTAATACCAAATCCTTCCCCAAAAACAAAGACTAATTGTGACAAAAAGAGCAGTCCAATATGTATCCCAAGCACTTTAATATCCTTTGACTTTTTGGCCGCTATATATCCTGTTTGAAGCACATAATCGCCAAAAAGATGTCCAAGAAAAAGATAAGGAAAAATGTCGATAACACTCAATCTGAATCACTCCTCAAATATTATCCTAAAGTATTCATCAGGGTACTTCCCTTTCATTTCTTCCTTATGCTTTCCTAACAACACAACATTCTCTGCGAAACCTACAATTAAAGCCAGTTTGGGTATTTCAGTCCCTCTTAATTTACTTAGCCCACTCCCATCTACGAAATCGTGATGGTATAAACAAGCTTCGATTATGAAATTCGGAGCGTCCATATCCTTCAGAATCTCATATCCGTACTGTACGTGTTTCAAAAACTCTTCGTAATCTCCGTCTCGCACAGCACCAGATTTTATCCTGTCAAAGAGTTCGTCTTTCAAGCCCACGAATCCTACATTGATAGTTCTAAGTGCAAGCTTCGCCTCTTCAAGGTTGACATTTTCAACAACAGATAACTTTGAAACTATTTCTTCCATAAGTTTTAAGTCACTTTCTTCCAACTTAACACGTTTGTTTAACGTAACAAACATAGTATCAAGTGCACTTCTCAAAAGGTTCTCCAACCTGTGACTTATAATCATCCCCTCAACAATTGAAACAAAAGAATCATAGAAAGCTAAGAATCCAAGCGCCTCTTCTAGAGAAAAATCTCCTTTTATTATTGTACTTCCGAGAGTACCGGAATTTTTACTTACTATCGGAACAACAAGTTGTTGCTTATTCATCCTGAACTCGTGCAATTCCTCATCGTATTCCATGGTTACGTTCTTATTGAATTTCTCCCTGAAAAAAGTACTTACCTTTATTGGAATTTCTTCAAGTGAAACAGCGGTCAGAAGATTATGCGTTAAGTCAAAAATACTCTCTGCTATCTTCAGTTCGTAAACAATAGCCATCTCATAAACATCATCTTGCGATGGTAACTGACCGTATATATAGAAATTTCCAGTAGAATCTACTTCACATATAGTACCGTCAAAATCTATAGAAATTCCTTTCAAGCTATCCTACCCCCATTCGAAATTTCAGACATCTTTATCTTCCGTCGATGCGGAGATCTTATCTTCGCTCTGAACAGTTGATTTTTCACCCAACAACTTATATAGCTTTAACTTATCGCTCTTTCCTTTCACAGAATATTCTCCAAGATACTCAAACTCAAATTCTTTTGACCTTTTCATTACCTCTTCTGACACTATAACTTCAGCGTCAAGTTCTCTTGTGAGATGCTCAATCCTTGAGGCAGTATTGACAGTATCGCCAATACAAGTGTAATCCATTCTAAATGGCGCACCTATATTTCCTACAATTGCTGGTCCGAAGTGAATTCCTATTCCACTGTCGAGGTTATAGCCATACTCCTTATTAAGTTCTTTGAGCCCTTTTCGCATATCTAATGCGCACCTTAACGCTCTCTCTATATCGTTTTCGTATGAAACAGGGGCACCGAAAATCGCCATTATCGCGTCTCCGATAAATTTATCGATCGTTCCGTCGTACTTATAACGTATAATTTCGCTCATCTTTGTAAGGTAAACATTTAAAAATGAAACAACCTCTTCAGGTGAAAGCTTTTCCGAACGGCTTGTGAACCCTTTAATATCAGAAAAAAGCACAACGACTTCTTTTGTCTCTCCACCAAGTTTTAGCTCGCCGGAGCTTAGTAGATTATCCGCCACCCTATCAGGCACGTATCTATAAAGGAATTCTCGCATCCTTCGTTTTTCAGCATTTTCAGCAAGGAAGTCTCCTAAGACTTTTGTTGAGCCAATGACAACTAATCCTAAAATAGGGTAGAATGTTGTCACATAAATGTGCCTTAAGAATAGCACGTACGATACTGTCAGATAAACGACTGGTAAGAACACCAAAATCGTGTTAAACACCTTGCTCCTATAGCGCATAAGCGGTGTAATTCCGACCATTATAATCACAACCAGCAATGCATTGTAAAAAGGTGTTAGGCTCTTAACAAAATCACCGCTTATCATATTTTCTATCGCTGTAGCGTGGACATAAACTCCAGCTTCTTCGCTTGAAAACGGTGTTATTCTTAGATCGTAAAGCCCCTTAGCTGTTGCGGTGTAACCTACAAGCACGACTTTGTCTTTGAAAGTTCCCTTTTCATATTTTCCATTTAAAGCATCGTAAAATGGTACTTCTTTAAAGATCTTTGGTCCTTTCCCGTAATACCATAAATGCATGTATCCTGAGTTATCAAACGGAATCTTTTGTGAATCCATTTCAATAACCTTCTTAGAAAAATCCAAAAGTAGATCACTTGGCGATATACCGAAATACAAAGCAGCGGCAATAACATTCATGTGTGGCAATATTCCGGAAGAAACGCCATTCTCGACTGCCCATTCTTCTATCACAAGCAAAGGAATTCTTCTCACAACACCATCCGCATCCAAGCTTCCAATTTCGTAAGTTGCGCTGTATGCTGAGACTGAAAAAGGTTCATATATAGGCCTAATCTTGTAAACTTTGAATGGTTTCAAAAGTGCGAGTTCTTTGAAATTTTTCATTTTGTATGCATAATCGAGGTACGATACGTTCTCCTCGATTATTTTCCTGAGATTTTCGTTATAAAGAAAGTAAGTCTGCTTTTCGTTAATCAGGTATGTTCCGAGCACAACATTTCCATACATCAAAAGAGTGCTTGCAAAATAGCTATCCCCTTCCTCTTCATTTGGTTCTGTGAACGATACGTCGAAGGCAACTACCTTCGCACCATCCTCGAAAACCTTCTCAAGGAGTCTTCCATAAACTTCCCGATTCCAGGGCCAAGTATCGCCTTCCACTTCCAACGTGCTCAAAGAATACTCATCTATACCAACTATAACAACATGCGGGTTGATTCTGATCTCACCGCGTAATTTATAAAAAATGTCCATAATCTTCAAATCGGGCACATTAGTAAACTCAAGCCTGAACATTATAGCCCAAACCATAAAGACTGTGAGAAATATGGTAAGGATATGAATCTTTTTCATCTTCGCCTCCAATATCTTTTATTATAGGCTTCAAAAGTTATGTTCCTATTCTACCACCAAAGTAAGAATAAAATTCCATAAATTTCAAAATGCTTGTTGATATTCAAAAAGTGCATTCAGTCGTGTATAATTATAATTAACAAATGTATTCTACGTATTTAGACTGCGTTTAATTTGAAAACGTTTAAAACTAAGCAAAGATACATACAAATAACAAGATGGGGGTGTTTTTGTGAAGTCATACACAGAATATCTCTGGTTCAACACATCCAAAAAGCGAGAACTCGTTCAAATCACCGATAAAATAGAAGAAATTGTCAAAAAAAGTGGCATCAAAGAAGGCTTTTGCCTCGTTTCAGCAATGCATATAACGGCGGGTATCATCGTTAACGACAACGAGTCAGGTCTACACCAAGACATATGGGAGTGGCTCGAAAAACTCGCACCAGCTGGAAATTACAGACATCATTGGACGGGGGAAACGAATGGAGATGCTCATTTAAAAAGAATCCTAACGCATCATCAGGTGCTCTTGCCTGTTACGGACGGAAAACTTGACCTCGGACCTTGGGAGGAGATATTCTACGCTGAGTACGATGGGCAGAGGAGAAAAAGGGTTGTGGTGAAGGTAATAGGTGAATGATAAGCGATTTAATTTGCTGGAGATGATTTTATGGAAAGAATTCTCAGAATAGTTCTTGATTCTATTATAGAGGGAATAATAATAGTTGACAAAGAAGCTCGTGTTGTATACGTCAACAAAAACGCACAGCGACTTCTCGGATTGCCTTCTGACATTGTTGGGAAAAAGGTGGATGAAGTAGTTAAAAACACAAGACTGCACATCGTTGTGCGCACGGGACTTCCAGAAATCGACCAAGTCCAGCACACGGAAAACGCTGTTATCATAACATCTCGCATTCCCATAAGAGACGAAAACGGCAATATAATAGGCGCGGTTGCTGTTTTCAGAGATATAACAAGCCTCAGGAAGCTTGCGGAAGAAATTACGAACCTAAAAGAGATAGAAGCACAACTCAAGGCGATAATAGATTCCACTAACGATGCGATAAGCGTAGCTGACGAAAACGGTATTGTGAGATTGGTCAACAAAGCCTACACAAAGATAACAGGGTATTCGCCTGAGGAAGTAGTTGGGAAACCCGCAACCGTTGACATAGCTGAAGGCGAGAGTATCCACATGCTTATTGCTAAAATCAGACAGCCTATCTATAATGCAAGGCTTAAAGTTGGACCTGCGAAAAAAGATGTGATCGTAAATGCAACGCCCCTCTTTGTTAAAGGTGTTTTCAAAGGAAGTGTTGCAGTTGTCCACGATGTCTCAGAGATACTGAAATTAAACAACGAGCTTGAAGAAGTCAAAAGACTAATAAGGCACATGCGAGCTCAATACACATTTGATGATATCATAGGCGAAAGCAGGCTAATACAAATAGCAAAAGAGCAAGCAAAAAAAGTAGCTCAGACTCCAGCAACAGTTTTACTGAGAGGAGAGAGCGGAACAGGAAAAGAGCTCTTCGCACACGCTATTCACAATTCAAGCCCAAGGAAGAACAAACCATTTGTCAGCGTCAACTGTGCCGCGATTCCTGAAACGATTTTGGAAGCAGAATTATTTGGCTACGAGGGTGGCTCATTCACCGGTGCACTCCAAGAAGGTAAAAGAGGGCTTGTTGAAGAAGCGGACGGTGGAACCCTGTTCCTCGACGAGGTTGGCAAACTGCCGTTGTCATTACAACCGAAATTACTAAGATTTATCGAAAGCAAAGAATTCGTACCTGTTGGTGGCAGGAGCGTAAAGAAAGTCGATGTGAGAATCATAGCGGCGACGAATTTAGACCTTGAAAAGATGATGAGAAACGGTGACTTCCTACCGGATCTCTACTTCAGGCTGAACGTATTCCCGATATACCTTCCGTCGCTGAAAGACAGAAAAGAAGACATACCAAAGATAGCGATTCACATAGTTAAAAAACTCAACCAGCAATACGGACGGATGGTGGAGGGCATAAGCCCTGCGGTAATAAAATACATCGTTTCAAAGCATTGGAGCGGGAATGTGCGGGAACTTGAAAACTTCATCGGGCGAGTCATGATAAACATGGGACCTGAAGAAAGATACATCGAGCCCAAGCACATTCCTGAGTTTTCTACTGAAAAGCCTGAAATTGGAGAGCCAGAGAATAGACAAGACAAGATTGGACCTCTCAAGGACATGGTTGAAGAATACGAAAGGCAGATAATCATAAATGCCCTCAAACAATCCGGCGGAGACAAAATGAAAGCAGCAAAGATGTTGGATATAAGCGTGAGGACGCTTTATTATAAGATGGAAAGATATGGAATAGAAGAATAACAAAAGACGGAGGTGTGAAGAAATTGTCTTCTCTTCTTCCAATGATCATTATATTCTCATACTCGCTTGTTCTGAACTCCATGGCACCGCTCTTGTCATCTTTCCGCGAGCTGTTCCACATATCAGTTGAGCTTTCCTCTCTCTTGCCGTTCTTTTCACTTACGGGAACGGTGCTTTCAAACATCTTCGTAGGTATTTATTTAAACAGACTGGGATTAAAGAGAGCCCTTATGACTGGATACTTACTCACAATCTTAGGCTCTTTGATCATTGCCTTTTCAGGCAGGCTTTTCTTATCGCTTGTTGGACTTTTCTTTTTTGGTCTCTCAACTGGTTTTGGATTTACAGCGTCGACAACATTACTTGTGCAGAGCAAAAAACCTAAATTTGGACTCTTTCACGGAGCGTATGGACTGGGTGGCATAATCGCACCGCTCTTGATAAAAGTCGTGCAGGGAAAATGGCAAGACTTTAGGTTTGTGTACTTGATTTACAGTGCACTCTTCTTATCCCTTTTAACATACACACTGTTGAAGATAGAAGAGCTCTCAGCGGAAAAGAAAAGAGAAAGTTTCTCGCTGTCTGAAATTCGGCAAGCATTTAAGATTGACTCGTTTAGGATATTCTTGTTGTTGCTGATACTCTATTCCTCGGCTGAAATCGGCGTCATCACCTGGGCAGGAACGATATCGAATTCAAAAGTTATAAGCACATACACTGCGTACATGATATTCTGGGCGTTATTTACACTTAGCAGGTTCCCGGTAGAATACTTAGAAAAGACATTCAGATACCTTTTAAGAACGAACACATTGTTATTAATCGTATCAACAGTTCTTTTATTTACAACAAAAAATCCCATTTACTTCATTATTTCGGGTTTCCTATTTGGTCCGCTCTTTCCTTACATACAAAAACATGCACTGAGAAACATTCATAATAACATAATCCCGCTCTTCAACGGTGCTACGTACGCGTTCACATCGCTTGGGGGAAACATCGCAAGTACGCTGATAGGTGTGCTGATTGGAAAGAGTTTTGTATTAGCACTTCTTGTGCCTGTTATAATAATAGGTCTAATTACAACTCTAAGTCTTAAAACCAAAGCAGTGAAATAAGAGTCCTAAAATTCGAAAATATTAAGGGGCAGGTTATTAAACCTGCCCCTTTGTTTTATATGGATAGTGTTACTATTTAACCTCTTCGAATTTTATAATCTGTGGAACTTTTGTAGCTGGGATATTTAGTTTAACAACGATTTCATTTGGTGAAATACCGAGCCCGGGTTTTCCAAGACCTTTACCAACTCCGACGAGATAATTTCCGGCGATTAATACTTGGTTCGGATTGAGCTCAGTAAAGAACGAACCGGCCAAAGGTTCCTTGAGCCATACTTGGAAACTTGGAGTATCTCCGTAGCCGACGGCATAGAAAACAACTTTACCATCTGCTGTTCTGTAAAGCCTTATGAACTTATCAGCTTTCTTCTCAAGGAAAATTGTGATGACATCTTTATCCAATTCTGGCGGTTCCATTGAGAAGACATCTCTTATTCCCTCGCCGAGTTTGACTTCTCTGATTGCTTCAATCTTTCCTTCCACATGAACACCGTTCTTATCAGCTTTCAACGGTAACCCATTTATCGTACCATCAACGAATAATTTATTTCCGTACGGATCGATGATGTTTACATTAGTACGGACCTTAGGACCATTAGCTCCTGGGTTGAATATTCCGCAACTTGAAACTATAAGAACAATAACTAATATAAAGGAAAGAAGGTAGAATTTTCTCATATCAATCACCTCCATTACTGGATCCTATCGGATTCTGGAACAACTGTGCCGAACATACTAACAAAGTACCACAAGTCATCGGTATCTACAAGGTTTGTTTCATCTGTAAGGTATCCAGCTGAGTAGCTTGTAAGTGGATATGGCGAATTGAAACCTTCGCGTGGCCCAATATTGTACTTAATATTCTCACCGCTTACTTCCGATCCTAAGACAGTTGCAAACATGTCCCAGTCATTAATATCAACAGCATAATTATTATCGAAATCACCCACCAAATACAGATACTTATTTGCACTGTAAACGATCTTAGCTCTCAAATACTGAGGATCGACTTGTTGACCAGAAACTTGCGCATAACCATACAGGTCAAAATACTCTTCATACTGTTCAGGATCAGTTCCCTGGAACATTGCTTGTTCTGGGAACATTAAATACAAAGCAATGGTTGCAACTCTTGTCACAACAGCTGGAGGATTTTCAAAGCTCCTCATGGCGATTTTCACTTCCGTAGACGAAGTTTTGGACAAGTTAGCAATTTTCAACACAGAATCGTCATACTCTTCAGAAACAACTCTGTCGATTGTTACACCATTCTTTGTCTTAATATTCATTAATTGAGCGAGCGAATTTGGTGCAACATCTAAGAACATATAAGCCATTGTCTTTCCGTATGCAAATTCTGGGACGACCAAAGTTAAAGTAGCGTTAAGTTGAGCGTAGTAAATCTCGATGTATGCAGGCCCACTCCTATATAGCGTTACACTATCTCTATCTTGATTAATTATTTCAGTGTAATTGTATTTACTACTTGCAGTTGGATTCCACTGATAAATCTTCCACTTGTATGCGAACCACGTTTCTCCACCTTGATTTGGCGAAGCATTAATCGTTGTTTGAGCCGAAGAAGGATTGTTTATGTATTGTTCATAGTCAAAGAACACGTCATTTTCTTCTGTGGCTTCGTCAGTTGCGTACTTATGATATATGTAGAAAGTATATGTGGCATTTGTGTATAACTTCACAGTTCTATTGCTGAATTTGAATGTCAACGTAGCTGGATTATCATCTTCAGCACCTTCATAATTATCCGGTGGCATGACTTTCCAATACTTGAACGTGAATGTGGCATCCCTTGTTGGATAGCTGCCGCCTTTTGGAGTTACGTACCTTCCAAGAAGCAACTGAGCTTCTGTCGGTGTTGCAAACGTAACCCTGGCTTGTGATGTTGGTGTTGCTTCTAAGACGATACCTGAATTTGTAGAATTCGTTCGTAAGTTGACGTAAGTCGCGTCTTCTGTTCCATCGTTAAGCAATATCGTTGCATCATAAAGGATACCATAATTTGTAGTGCTCCCCAATAAAGTTTTACTAAGCTCTTGACCGTAATAACCATCAAGTGCAACAAGATAGATCTTTGTTTTGAAGAGCATTGCACTTTGATCAACGAATCCTGTGTGGTAAGGGTTCTGCCCATACACTGGCCAAGAACCATAAGGTCCTGAGCCGTTGAATTTCCAAGCGTAGACTGCTCCATCGTTTGCAGGAACTGCAAAATAATAGTCATTCGTCAATGCACCGGTAGGTGCGACGTTTACCGCTCCACTTATAGGAATTGAAGCATTTGTAGTGTAATCCCAAACTTTTTCAAAATTTCCCGTTGTTGAATTGTACGATAGTATTGTAATTTTACCAGCGTTTAGGCTTTGGTGAGAAGATGGAACTATAAGATAAGTCACACCATCGTTCCCTCTTATAATAGCCGGGGTAGATGTTATTCTTTGTCCAACAGTATACTCTCCCATTTTAGCCAGCGAAGAATTCAAGGCAACAACCTTCCCGTCATCTCCAAAAATGAATATGTTTCCTTCACCATCGATAAGTGGACCTGATGAGTTCGAGTAGGAGAGGAACCCACTTGCATGTTCCTCTTCACCAGTCGAAGGATCTATCTTGAATAAAGTACCGTCTGACCTCAGTGCATACAAGTAACCGCTTTCATCCATAGCCATCGGAACTGTGAATTCTTTACCTGATCCTCCATAATTTTCAAGTGGTGCGGATGACAAAGTAAAACTACCATCGACGATGTTCTGTGCTTCATATAGTTTTCCGCTCTGGGTCATTATATAGAAGTAGCTTTTATCAAAATTCAAAATTGGAGGTGCCTTAATTGGTAAAGCGATGTAAGCACTATTAACTAATGAAATGCTAGACCCATCAAAGACAAATTTATAAATCTTTCCAGTCATATCTGCAGTTATAATTTCGATTTCGCCAGAGCTGTTTACGTAAGCCACGACTCCATACGCGGCCCCGTCTAAATCTTCTTCTTCTATATTACCACCGGTTGCCAATTCATGAACTATTATCTTGTTATTCGCGGCTTGAGCAGAGACGTAAACCAAATATTTGTCAGAGCCAAGTTCAATGTACGTCGGTGGTGCAACAACATTGAATGCTCCGCTAACTTGGCCGTAGTTTATTAATCCTCCCTGAATTGTTAGTTCATACGCAGCTCCATCTTTTGAGAGGAATATTATGTTCCCTTGAGACTTTGTGATTACTGCGGGTCCAAATTTGTTAGGTACTTGTCGGCTGTAAGTTCCACCATTCCACAGGCCCTGCAGTGTTAAACCAGCAAATGCTGAGGATGCGATTAAAAGCAAGACAAAAAAGCTTAAAATTATATGGCTTGATTTCCTTGAATAATATGTTTTCATACTCTCCCCTCCTTAACTATCCGTTTTAGCCAGTCATAAGACTATACAGGTCAATTTTTCAAAACACCGCACTGCCGCAAATTCATGTCATGACCTCAACCTCAAAGGAAAATACACTTTCTGGAATTCAACGATACTTTTTATCCCTCCTTTCGGTCTTTTTTCTCTTTTAAAAAGCTTATTGAGATTTCACTCCTGGGACAAACACTGAAAGAATCCTTTTGAAAAATTGGAATTAGTCAATATTTATACATATCTATATTTAGACATTCGGTAAAATGTTTTCGTTCATTATCACCTTTTCACACCAACAAGTTAGATACAGTTCTAATTCAGTTCTACAAGTATGGTGTTGTCCTTATATCCTTACAAGAAGTTTATCTATCTTTTTCATATATTTTTATCGGAAGAAATTGCACATCCTTTAGCTGAATCTTATTGCACATAAAGCAGGAATTGTCCAATATCTCTCATCAAGTTACCGCTCAAGTCCTGAACGTTTATAACCGTGACGTAATAATAACCAAGAGACATAAACGTAGAAACTGAGAACGTTACAGTCTTACCATCAGAGGAAATATCCTCTGGCTCCATCTGAAGGTCACGATAAAAACCTGAGAATTCGTTTTCTTTTATAAGTAGCCTTGGAAGAACTGTGGTACTCACACCTCCAGGGTCATACACTTTTATTTTGAAGTTCACAAGCCCGGGGAATATGTAATTAGAACCAGTCCTTTTCAACTCGATATCATTTGCAAATAGTCCTATAAATTTCGGACCATTCCTATCTGGCACACTCACAACCGTCTCTGCAATTCCAGCCCTTCTATCAGCAGATTCTGCATATACAGTTATCGTGTGAGGTCCCTCCTCGACGTCCCACAGTGCGTATGTTATAGCTGGTGAACCTTCGGTTCCAGAGTTTGTTCTTATCGCCTTACCATCCACAAAGAAGACTACCTTTGTGTAAGTCACATTCTTTTCTTGAGGCACCATGGCTATAACCGCTGTGCTACCTGCGGTCGGGTTTGCAGGACTGATTTCAACTTCAAAGCTCAGCGCAGCTGAACCTACCAAAATCGTCTTTGCAAAGTGCGCCATATTTCCCTCTTTGTCGTACGCAACGATATTTAGCGTGTGTGTTCCGAGCTCTCTCTTACCGATAAGTACTGCTTTCTCAAATGTCTTCCCGTTTATGCTTTCGTCGATAATTTTCTGTCCGTCGAACTCCACGGTATACCTTGATAGTTCTTCGTTATCAAACAGCTTTACTGTGAAAGATATATCGCCATTCTCTGGGTAAAATGTTTTTGTATAAACGTTTATCGTTGGAGCTGCTCTGTCTATCTGCCTTACGTTGAACACAAGCTTTGTCGCATCTTCTGAATCGTACGCTCTTGATTTGACGAACAGTTCGACATCTCCAGAAGCATTCAGCTGTGGTAATCGCATGTAAACGTATCCCGGTTTCGAGGTTGTAGTGTAACTCAGCCAAGTTGATGACGGTGTCTTTCCCGACAGAGAGAGGTCAACAACAGGGTTTTCACTTTTCAGTTTTAACTGCAGTAATACCTCATCTCCCACGTACGGTTTTTCAGGGATCATCTTGATATCTTCAATATATGGCGGTATCACGTCAAAGACGGTTATTGTGCCTTCCTTTGTATACCATTTCCCTTCTGTTAGTGAGTATCCCGATACCGTTACCTTGTAAAATCCACCTTTTTCCGGTTTCCATGTATCCACATATGGATATTTTGTCAGAACCTTTACCTTTTCGAATGATTCATTTTTAATCCTTATCCGTATGTTTGAAAGCCCGGGTTCAAGCGGGTCAACACGGATTCCGATGTCTTGATTTACTTTTGAAACATTCGGATATGAGACCACGAACTTGTCAGTATCCGTGCTTGTAGTTGTTGAACATGAAGTAAAGAAGAAAATGGTCAATATAACAAGCAAAAAACTAACAAGTCTTGTTATCCTTGCTTTCCTACGGAACTTATACATAACAAAGCACCTCCTAAGTGCAATTTTGATTTTAGAAAGCCACCAATGAATAATTCTACAGCCTGCTTCGATTTTCCTTATTTTAAGAGCATTCAGTATTACTCTTCACTGCTCTTTGATTTCTTGGGCAAGTTTTTTCTAACGACATTTAGTATTATCGACTTATGACCAACATAGTTAACTATCTTGATTTTTCTATAGGTTATGGTATAATCTCATTGCAGTTTGGTCTGTTGTGTTCTTTTGTGGGGCCGTAGCTCAGGTGGGAGAGCGCTACCATGGCACGGTAGAGGTCGTGGGTTCAAATCCCATCGGCTCCACCAAATTTCAATAGATCGTGAAAAAGCCCTGAATTCTTCTCAGGGCTTTTTGTTTATTAATTTGTCGATTAGAAGCAAGATTAAATGTGACCTCTTAGATTTGTGATATAATAAAGCGAAGAAATTTACAGGTACTGCTTAAGACAGTTGAACACTTTCATTTGAGCCTATATTTAACAGCTACAAGGGGGGACGTATATGGATTTTGAAGCTATTAATGAGCGTATTTCAGAAATTATTAACAAACATACCGAGCTTGAGAAAAAGCTCTTCGTTGTTAATCAAAAAAACAACTATCTCTCTTCTTTGAATGAGGTCTTAGACGAACTTTCAGATATGGTTTCAGAAGTTTCTGAGAAGGTAGAAGACTGGCTTGATTACGTATCTGATTTAGCCGACAACATGGACGACTGGCTCGAGGAGTTCTACGACATGGTTGATCAATTTATAGATATGGCACAGAATTCAATAGACCAAATCGGTGAGTACGATGAAGATGATAATGAAGAGTACGATTTTGAAGAAACAGCTGAAAAAGTTGTAAGTGTATTTGAAACCTAGGAGAAACAGTTTTCTCAGTTGATGGAACTTGTAAAAACTGGAAACAATAAAGTTGTAGAGATGTTTTTGACCGTCAGTAAACTTCAAAATGAGGTTGATGTCCAATCGTTATCGAACATGAAACAGCTTGTTAGTCACTTAGTTGATTGGAAAAAACGTATAGAGTTGGCTGTAAGCGATTTTGAAAGGTGGAAGGACTTTGTTGAGAAGCAAGTTGAAGATTTTGAGGAGTTTCATGAAAATATCAAAGACGTATTTGAATGATGATGTGACTCATATATCGAGTATTAAGAAACTAAGGTACAAATATGTTGTTGAGTTTCTCAAAATGTCATGAATTTATCTGCACGATGAACATCTGAAAATTTTATCCAAAGAAAGAATAAGAAAAAAGAAGAAATGTGCAAATATTTCTGTTTAGATTTTAACATTAAGCTATATTCAGTCAAAACGGCAATTCACAAACTGCCCTTTTTTGTTATACTAAAATTAGCAAACGGAATATTAGAGTGATAATCAAACCAAATCTTAGACAGGAGGGGGTAAGAGTATGAAAGTGAAACCACTCGGTGAAAGGTTACTTATTAAGCCCATCATTGAAGAAAAAAAGACAGCAGGTGGAATTGTCCTTCCAGATGCTGCAAAAGAAAAACCCATGAAGGCTGAGATAGTTGAAGTTGGTAAGCTTCCAGAAGATTGCACACTGAAAGTTGGAGACAAGGTTATCTACAACAAGTACTCGGGAACAGAATTGAAGATAGACGATGAAGATTACATCATCATTGATGTAAACGATATTCTCGCAAAAATCGAAGAGTAAAGTAGAGAAATCAAGGAGGTGTGAGATATGGCAAAGTTGTTGAGATACAGTGAAGAAGCAAGAAGGTCGCTCGAAGCAGGTGTTGACGCAGTTGCAAACGCGGTGAAGATTACTCTTGGTCCAAAAGGTAGAAATGTTGTTATCGAAAAATCATGGGGAAGCCCAACGATTACGAATGACGGTGTGTCAATCGCAAAAGAAATCGAACTTGAAGACAAATTCGCAAACCTTGGTGCACAGCTTGTTAAAGAAGTTGCCAGCAAGACAAATGACGTAGCCGGTGACGGTACGACAACAGCAACAGTTCTTGCTCAAGCAATGATCAAAGAAGGACTCAAAATGGTCGCAGCAGGAGCAAACCCAATCCTTGTTAAGAGAGGAATCGATAAGGCTGTTGTAAAAGTTGTTGAAGAGATAAAGAAGATTTCCAAGAAACTTTCAAGCACAGATGATATCGCACATGTTGCATCCATCAGTGCAAACAGTGAAGAAATCGGTAAACTCATCGCTGAGGCAATGGAAAAAGTCGGTGAGGATGGAGTTATCACAGTCGAAGACAGCAAAACAATCGATACATACGTTGAGTTCACAGAAGGTATGCAATTCGACAGAGGTTACATTTCTCCATATTTCGTAACAGACCCAGAAAAGATGGAAGTTGTTTACAATGAGCCATTCATACTCATCACAGACAGGAAGCTTTCAAACGTCAAACCACTCATTCCAATCCTTGAAAAAGTTGCACAAACAGGCAAACCACTCGTAATCATCGCAGAAGATGTCGAAGGTGAAGTTCTTACAACACTCGTTCTTAACAAACTCAAAGGAACACTCAACACGGTTGCAGTCAAAGCTCCTGGATTCGGTGACAGAAGGAAAGCTATGCTCCAAGATATCGCAATCCTCACAGGTGGTATTGTTGCAAGCGAAGAAGTTGGAATCAACCTCGAAGACCTCACACTCCAGGATCTTGGAAGAGCAGACGTTGTGAGAGTTAAGAAAGACGAAACGATAATCGTCGGCGGTAAGGGTAAACCAGAAGAAATTAAAAAGAGAATAGCCCAGATTAAAGCTCAAATAGAACAGACAACAAGTGAATACGAAAAAGAAACATTGCAAGAAAGAATGGCGAAACTCGCAGGTGGAGTTGCAGTCATCAAAGTCGGTGCTGCAACAGAAACAGAACTCAAAGAAAAGAAACACAGAATCGAAGACGCACTCAGCGCAACGAGGGCAGCTGTTGAAGAAGGTATCGTTCCTGGCGGTGGAATCACGCTCTTGAGAGCAAGAAAAGTTGTTGAACCACTCTTGAAAGAACTCTCAGACGATGAAAAGCTCGGTGCACAGATAGTTTACAACGCACTCGAAGCACCAATCAGACAAATAGCTCTCAACGCAGGTTACGATGGTGCAATAATCATTCACAACGTGATGAGCAAGGATGAAGTAGCATATGGTTTCGATGCGCTCAAAGGTGAATACTGCAACATGTACGAACGTGGTATAATCGACCCAGCAAAAGTTACAAGAAGCGCACTCCAGAACGCTGCATCGATTGCAGGTATGCTCCTCACAACAGAAGTTCTCGTAGTTGAAAAACCAGAAGAAAAGAAGCCAGCAGCACCTGAAATGCCTGAATATTAATAAATGGAAAAACAATACAAAGGCGGTATCTTTTTAAAAGATACCGCCTTTTTTATATTGTGTGCTATAATAACTCTTGTCACGTTCTCCAACTTAGAAATATCTGGGCAGGTGTTCATGTTGCGCGTCAGACTCATAGCAGTTACCGACATACGGGGTATGATAGCGATAGATGAAAACGATAGAACGGAATGGGGAAGCCCTGAAGACAAAAAATTATTTAAAGAAATAACTACCTCTTCTGGCGTCGTAATAATGGGGCGAAGAACATTTGAAACCATCGGCAAAAAACTTCCTGGACGTCTGAATGTGGTGCTAAGTAGAGCTGGACAGTTTAAAAATGAAAAGCCGGATATCGTACTTTCAGGAGAACCAAGAGAGATTTTGAAAAGTCTTAAAGAAAGAGGATATCAAGACGTATGTGTTATAGGAGGTCAAGAAATTTTCACTCAATTTATCAACGCTGAAGTCGTTACTGATGTGTATATAACTATAGAACCGATTATCCTTCCAAGTGGTATTAATATATTCGACAAAATAGAGCGCATTTACAGTTTAAAGCTTGAAAAAGTTCAACTATTAAATGATATTGGTAGTATTCATATACATTATAAGATAAAGTGATTTGGAAGCGGAATATCAGGTTTGAAAAAATGAAATGTTCTGGTAAAATATACATCAGTGTGATTTTCTAATAGATTTGGAGGTGGGGAAATGGTTGCGAAGGACAAACGCACAGTAGCGTTGGTAGGTCATAACGGTTCCGGTAAGTCTATGTTAATGGTTGCTGCTTTAAACCTTGGTGGCATGGGTGTAACGAAAAAGGAAGTAGATTTCGACCCAATCGAAGCGCAGCGTGGTGCAAGTATAAACTCACATGTTGGTACGTTTAAATACGAAGGAAAACAGATTACGTTCATAGACACGCCTGGTTTCAGCGACTTTATCGGCGAAGTTATCAGTGCGATTTTTGTTTCAGAGAACGTTCTCAGTGTAGTTAACGCAACAGCCGGTGTTGAGATCCAAACGGAAAGGACATGGGCTCTTGCTACTCAGATGGAAAGACCGATAATGGTCTTTGTAAACCAGATGGACAAAGAAAGGGCAAGTTTTGAAAATTCAATTGCATCGTTAAAGGAAAGATTTGAAGCTAAGATAGTACCGATAGTATATCCTATTGGTCAAGAAGCAAGTTTCAAAGGTGTTGTCGATTTGATCTCTGGTAAAGCATACGTTTATGAAGGCGGAAAGGCAAAAGAAACAGACATACCAGCAGAAGTGAAAGACAAGGTTGAAGAGATAAAGATGTCAATCATGGAAGACATCGTTTCTCTTGACGATGCCTTGATGGAAAAATACTTTGCAGAAGAACCAATAACACCAGAGGAACTCTGGGTAGCACTCAGGAAAGGATTCGTCGAAAGACAGATAGTGCCTGTCCTTGCTGGCTCAGCTGAAAAGAACATTGGCGTCGATGTTCTCTTGAAAGTTATAAACAACATCGGTGCATCGCCACTGGAAGGTAAACCGTACAAGTCAACTCTTGAAAGTGGAGATGAAGTTGAGGTCATTCCATCAGAAACGGATCCATTCGTCGGATACACTTTCAAAGCAGTTGTTGATCCATTTGTTGGAAAACTGAGCTACATAAAGGTCATCTCTGGTAATCTCAAACCTGGAGACGCTTTCAACAACACATCACGCGGAACACAGGAAAAAGCAGGTCACCTCTACTTTGCAAAAGGTAAGGATACGTACGAAGTTGAAGAAGTATCCTGCGGTGACATCGTCGTTCTTCCAAAACTAAAAGAAAGTGCTGTAAAAGACACCGTAACGCACAAAGATAGAAAACTTACAATAATCTCGCCAGAATATCCGGAACCAATGATTTCAAAGAGCGTCAACCCGAAATCGAAATCAGATATTGACAAGATAAGCAACGGTCTCAGCAGACTTGCAGACTCAGACCCAACGTTCGGATGGGAATTCGATCCTGAGACATCCGAGACGGTTATCTCCGGTATAGGTGGAATGCACCTTGATGTCATGGTTGAAAGACTCAAGAACATATTTGGCGTTGACGTCGAAGTAGGTAAGCCAAAGATTGCTTACAGAGAAACGGTAATGTCAAAGGCAGTTTCTGAACACAAACACAAGAAACAAAGCGGTGGACACGGACAATATGGTCACGTTAAAATTGAAATAGAACCAGCTCAAAGAGGTACAGGGTTTGAATTTGTCGACAAGATAGTCGGTGGAGTTATCCCGAGGAACTTCATTCCGTCTGTTGAAAAAGGTATAAGGGAAGCAATGAAGAAAGGTGTTCTCGCAGCGTATCCTGTTGTTGATGTCAGAGTCACGCTCTTTGATGGTTCATACCACGAAGTTGACTCTTCCGATATTTCATTCCAAATCGCTGCAATTCAAGCATTTAAGAAAGGTATGCAACAGGCAAAACCGGTGCTCCTTGAACCAGTGATGTACGTTGAAGTATTCACACCAGACGAAAACGCAGGTGACGTAATGGGAGATATAAGTTCAAGAAGAGGTAGACCGATGGGTATGGAACCAGCCGGTAAAGGCATAACAGTTGTCAAGGCTGAAGTGCCACTCGCTGAAATGCTCGATTTCCAAGGCAGACTCTCATCTATCACAAGCGGTAGAGGCTACTTCACGATGAGATTTGAAAAGTACGATGTAGTTCCACCAAACATCCAAGAAAAGATAATTGCAGAGCGCAAGAAGTACCTCGAAGAACAAGCGGAAGAATAATAACCAAACAGCAATACAACGAGATAAGTCGGAGGGCAAAACCTCCGACTTTTTCTTTTTATGTAGGAATATTAAACACATTTGGAGAATACTTAAAATGGAGGTGGACCGATGAAAACAAGAAAAATAAAGTTTATAGCGATTGGAATTCTAATTGCGCTATCTGTTTTGGCATTGTTATTCTTGTACGGATACTCCAACTTCCTGACAAAACAAATCTATGGAGAAAAAGCTTCTCCATTTCAAGCGTGGCGTAATTACATGAGTTTGCTGTTTTCTAAGGTTCCTTTCGTGAAGAATTTTGTGCAATACGAACCGATAGAAGTGTTGACTGCGAGAGAGTACTTCGAAAAGAATTACCAAGCGTATTCGCAAGCACTTGAAGAAAAAATAAAAGAGCTTGAAACAAAAGAACAAGAGCTAAATAAGAAAGAAGAAGAAACGAAAAAGCTCTTTGAGGCTCTCAAATCTATTGAAGAAAGTTGGAAGGAACAGAGACTGAAAGAGGAGATGACAAAAGTTGCCGATACAACCTCACTAAAACGCTTAAACGATATAGTGGAAACTTTCCTAAATTCAGATGCCGTGCAGCTGCGCAGGTTAATGAACGCGGAAAACATGTCGATTGAAACACTGGCGCTGGTTTTTTCTAAATTACCGGCCGACACAAGAGCAGAGATGATTCAAGAACTCACCGCCGTGAATCCGCAGAAAGCAGCACAGGTGATTGAAAAAATAGGTGGAGTCGACCAGATTGTAAGCGATATAGAGATGAAGATTCAAGAGCTGGAATCGAAAATTTCAGAACTTGTAAACTTTGAAGCACAGCTGATAGATGTCAGCGGTTTCAACAAAGGGCTTGTCATGTATTTGAGCGAACTGAGCTACGATGAGATCTGGAATGTGATAAGCAAAGTTAGTTCAAAGCCACAATTGGTTTTGTACATACTATCAAAGGTAGATGCTCAAACAAGAGTAAGACTTCTAAAAGATATTAAGGATAAAGACGAAAAACTATTTATAGAAGTCTTGAACCTGGGGGTGAAGTTTTGATTGACCTCATAAATTTAACGAAGATTTTGGGAAGTTCAGAGAAAGTACAAAGCGTAATTGGAGAAATTAATAAAGGGCTCCAAAATGGAGAGCCCTTTGAAGTCGTTTTGCAACGCGTTACTAATGAGCTAATAAACAACCTGACACAAGATAGTAGTTCTGAAAGCGCAAATCTTAAAATTGAACAAAATATTAAACCTGATAATGCAAAAGTTGTTCAGCCCGGTAAAGTGTTAGATAGAACTCAAAATTCAAAAGAAATGAATGTTGATAGCCCAAATATATCAGAATTAGAAACGGACAAATCAACAGATCAAACCAATGTATTAACTTCAAAGAGTGAAAAGTCGAATTTGGTTAGAGAGATGTTACTGGCACCTCTAAGAGACAAGAGAATAAGTGATGCAGATAATAAAGGTGAGCCAGAAAAACAAATAATTGAACTTAAAAAACTACAAGCAGGTGATTCTGAAAACTCTTCAGATTCATTGGAAGCTCAAAAGATGAATGATAATACAGGCTCTCTCAATAATTCTGAAATCGTTGACAAAGATTTATCTAACACTGAGGAACTAAAATCCAAGTTGAAAGAATTCCTGACTGAAAAGTTCAAAGAAACTCTGCACGAGGAACAAACAATTACCGTTGCCAACGCACAGACTAAGAGTGTTACAGACGTCCCCACTATCCAGCAGGGGACTAAACGCTCCACGCAAAGCGAGAATATAAACGAATCGGAGGAACTCTTGTCCGGTACCCCTCAAAAAAATATTATCAGTAATGTCGAAAAAACTGCAAAAAATGTAGCGGAAAATCTTGAACCGACCATTGAGAGCGAGCTCAAGAAAACTATAACTGATAATTCAAAAGCTAATCTTCAAAACAAGGTAGTGAATACTTCGGTTGAACAGAGGACAAATAATACTTCAATGACTTCCCCAGCAAAAGAAGATGTCAAAGAAACAATAACCTCTAAAACTGTCATTTCACAAGATACAGATCAGAACAGGAGTAAATTAGTCGATAATAGCATTTCTGCTACCGGGAAGATTACACAGAACGAGCCGAAGAACGAATCTAAAGTAGAGCGCGGTTTTGTTGGGAATAATGATAAGACAAATGGAGAGGTTCAAAAAGGCACAGAAAAAAATGCGAGCGATTTGGCATCAAGTAGGTTGTCTAAAAACGTTGGTCAAGACAATTCTCTGAGCGGTGTTCAGTACGCGCACACGTCTCCGATAAGTAGTCAAACTAATCAAAATGGAAAGAATAACGGTGTAAGTAACGTTCACAATTATGGCAATGGTGAAACTAACATTCCGGATAGAGATCAAAAGATTTTCGAAACCAATTCCAGGTTAGAGGTTCATAGGAACAGTGGTGCACTAACTGTTGGGAACCCAGTACTAACGCAGATCGAAGAAATCACTACAAACTTGCAATTTGCTGAAGATGTTACTCTACTATTCAGCTCGAGTCATTTAAAAACACACGATGGAACGCAAAAAATAAGCGTGCAAGACGAGAAATCCATTAAGTCAATGATTAAATCGAACAATAAAGCCTTTGGTGAAACTGAAACTATCTCGTATTCTCCTTTAATGAGTCCTGAAATTGGAAACTTGGCGAAAGCAATTTCCACTAAGCTTATGGAATTCCAAAAGGAAGATAAGAAAGGAACGGATCACAGCATCATAAGTCAGCCCAATAATCAGAAATCGATAATTTTGTCGGCATTATCAATAAATCCGAAAAGTTCACAAGCGGATAGTGTTGGTTTTCCACTACTAAGTAGTGAAAAAACTGGATCAGTTGGAAATGAGGCTGAAGTAAATACCGTAGTTGCATTGGTAAATGGTGAACTCATCGTTAAAAAGAACTTGCCAAAAGATGTAGATTCACCCGTTCAAAAAAGCACAACAAAAGACGACACGAACACTGATGTGAAAAAACTGTCCGAAGTTGTAGCCACAATCACACTTATGAAAAGAAACGAATCGGACAAAGCAGTTGGTGACTCCACAGTTAGAGAACTGAGGGGCTCGAATATTGAAAACCAAGGAAATTTACAGAATTCAAATAACGAAAATATTACTGGAAAAAATGATAGTATCACAATTAGGAATAATATGCAGGAACCATCGAAAAATAAAATAGAGATAAAATCCTTCGAAGTTGAATACAAACTTAAAGAAGAGGAAAGACAGAGCAGGAATATTGAAAAGCCGAACGTTTCGAACAAATTTGTTGAACGACTTGCTGAGCTGACGTACAAGAATGGAGAAACGAGAATAGAGCAGACGTACCAAAGTACAAACAGATTCGAACTTGCAGAGCGCTTGCAGAATGCTCAGAACCTTGAAGAGATATACCAAAGGATAAGAGAATTCGGTTTGTCCACAAGATTAGAAGAGAACGTACGTATGAAACTGCATCCGGAGCATCTTGGAAACTTGGACGTTGAACTAAAAAAAGAAGGAAGGATTTTAAGCATAGTCTTTGTGGCTGAAAATGAAAAGAGTAAGGAGCTGCTTGAAAAGAACGCGAGCTATTTGAGAGACAGGCTTACATCGCTCGATTTCGAAGTGAGAAATGTTGAAATCAAGATGAAAGAAGAAGACAACAATTACGAGCAGGGAAGGTATCAGAGGAACCAGGGTGAAGATCAAAATAATCAAGAGGAAAATAGAAGGAAAAGTTACAAACAAGAGGTGAGTGCAGATGATGATGAACGTGAACGCAACGTCTAACCTCTTTTCAAGCGTGACTGAGCGCACGACGAAAAAGGACTTAGACAAAGAGGCATTCTTGAGGTTGTTGACAACTCAACTCAAAAATCAGGACCCACTCGAGCCAATGAAAGATAGGGACTTTATAGCTCAGATGTCCCAGCTCTCGTCGCTTGAACAGATAATGAACATGAGCAAATCCGTTCAAACGTTCGTAGACACAGCAGCGCAACTTTACAGAACGCAAGCAGTCTCCATGATTGGAAAGACTGCCGTTGTAAAGACGAACACGATAATGGTATCAAACGGCGTTCCTGAAACCAAAACGTTTACTTTGAACGAACCAGCGAACATCGTTGTGAGGATATACACCCAGGACGGGAAGCTCGTTAAAGAACAAAAACTAGGTAACGTAGAAGCAGGTATGCAACTTCTTGCTTGGGATGGAAAAGACGAGACAGGTGTCAAGGTAAAAGACGGAAAATACGTATTCAAAATCCTTAAATCAACTGGCAATGGGGATTTCGAAGAAATCCCGAGCGTTGAGAGCGGTGTTGTTTCAGGTGTGCAGTTTGACGGGAGCAACATCAATGTTGTCGTGAACAGCAAGATCTACGATATATCAGAAATATCAGAAATCTATGCTTAGGGGTGATAATATATGATGAGGTCACTTTACAGCGGTGTTTCTGGACTTCAGGGATTTCAACAGGAAATAGACGTTGTTAGCAACAACATTGCCAACGTGAACACGATAGGTTTTAAAGGTGCAAGGGTAACCTACGCGACGAACTTCTCTCAGATTCTCGATATGTCAAGAAGGGCGTCAGACAGCACTGGTGGTACGAACCCAAAGCAGATTGGTTACGGTATAAGGGTCGCATCGATAGACAAAATAATGAATCAAGGAAGTTTCCAGAACACAGGTAAGAAGACGGACCTTGCTATCCAAGGTGAAGGTTTCTTCATCCTTTCGAATGGTCAGAGATACTTCTACACAAGAGCTGGCAACTTTGATCTTGACTTAAACGGTACTATAGTCCAGCCGACGACTGGTTTGAAACTCCAAGGTTGGATAGCGGAAGTAGATCCGATGTCTGGCAGAAGGTTTGTTGATACAAACAAACCAATTGATAGCATCCAGATATCTTCTGGTTTGAGCATGCCAGCGAAACAAACATCTCGCATGTCACTTGCTGGAAACCTCGATGCGCGCGTCGGACCTGAAAAATTTGTGATTGCTATAAATGGTTATGGAGGCAGAACTATCAATACTAAGGTAACGTTTGAGAGGGACTTTGGAGGGCTTGAAGATACGTTTAGTGACTACCAGATTTACCAGGGTAAGATAGATGCTAATATAGACGATAAAATAGATGGAAAGATATACATGAAGTTTGACAAATTTGGCAATATTGTTAACGCCGGCGCTATAAAGCAGAAACTCACTGGTACGGCATCAAGTGGCGCCATCTCCCTAACAGATCCAATTCAACAGCAGGATGGAAATTACCTTTTCATAATCAGGGACAGCTCGGGAAAGATTGTTGATACGCTTTCGAGAAACGTTCTGAACGGTGCGGTAACTGAAGCAATCACATCTGAAAAACTCATCAACGGACAGACTTATACAGTTGAAATCGCAGCTTCAACGCAAGAGGTTGCCCCGATCGGTTTGGAATTCGATTCTTCCAACGTTGCATCAACAGTTAATGGCCAAATCACAAGAAATTATACAGTAAGGTACTACATAGAAAATTTAGATGGAACATCGACAGGCCTTTCAGCTGACATAAACTCTGCCGGTACTCAGAGCCTATCTGACGCATCTCTCGTTGCTGGAAGGCAGTACAGGATAAGGATTGAAATAAACGGAAAGACATTTGGGTCAGAAATAGTTACTGCGGTTCAAGATGGAGCTAATGGAAAAGTTTCCTTCGAATACACGCAGGGAAAATACGGTGTGGTAAGAGTGCTTAGAGACTCTGTTACGGGCGATTCGATAGGTACGTATAACGTACTGCTTACAAATGGGGATAACACAATATACGACTCAAACCTCGTGAACGGAAATTCATACATCGACGAAATTTACCAGCCATCGAAAGTTGATTTGGTGACAATCCCGGGATCTGGCGAGCCGAGGTTCTACGAAGCGGACAACCCGACGAACTTCTCTGTTGTATCGTTTAAATCACCCTTCTACACGACATCAACCCAGGTTTACGACTCTCTTGGAAATCCGTACACGCTATACATTGATTTTGTAAAACTTGCCTCCGTTTATGGTGAACATGAGAATGCCTGGGCATTTAGAATCAGAAGCGCTTCCGGTGAAAACATCAAATACCTATCTAATTATGATACGGCGACAGAAATAACAAATGGCAGCTTCGGGGTATTGAGATTCGACAAGACTGGAAGGTTGCTTGGCGTCAATTCGTTTGACCCGGCAACTGGAGAGATTTCGGAAGGCGAGAACATAGATGCAATTCTTTTCAACGCAGGTGAAAATGGTGATGGTATAGTTAAGATAAAGTTAGACCTAAACAGCATGACACAATTTGCCGCATTGGCAGATGCATTTGTAAAATCGCAAGATGGGAATGCGCAGGGTGTTCTTGAGTCGTTCTCCATATCAGAAAATGGCGACATCATAGGTTCATTCACAAACGGGCTTGTTGACGTGCTTGGAAAGGTAGCACTTGCTACATTCAACAACCCAGCTGGTTTACTTGAACTTGGCAACTCGCTGTACGGTGAAAGTGCAAACAGCGGAACGATGCGCATTGGACAACCAGGAAAAGGCGGATTTGGTTCGCTTGTCGCAGGTGCGCTTGAGATGTCTAACGTTGACCTTTCGGAAGAATTTACGAAATTGATTATTGCACAGAGAGGTTTCCAAGCGAACGCGAGAACGATAACAACAGCGGACCAAATACTCCAAGAAGTGGTGAACCTCAGAAGATAATAGTGTGAACTTCACGCGAAATTCGAGGTGAGATAATTGATAAAAGTAACTGGGATGAACGGGAAAGAGTTCTACCTCAATGCCGAATACATAGAAAAAATTGAGGCGAATCCTGACACAACGATAACGTTGTACAACGGTAGAAAGTACATCGTTCTCGAACCAGTTCAAGAAGTGGTGAACAGGATCATGGAATACAAGAAAAAAGTATTCTTACCACCTTTGGTAGGTGATGAATAGTGGACATAACTGTTATTTTAGGTGTTGTCGTTGGTTTCGGAATGATGGTTTACGGTATAATAAGTGGTCAAGGCGACTTTGCGACGTTCATTAACATACCATCTTTGGTCATTACAGTCGGTGGGGCGCTATCCTCGGCAATAACGGCAAACAAGAAAAACGTTGTTTTTGGTATAGTCAAGGTTATAATGGGTGCGATAAAAGAACCGAAGATCGATTACGTCGGAAATCTTCGTACACTCGTTTCATTCTCTGAAAAAGCGAGAAGAGAAGGTTTACTCTCACTTGAAGCGAATTTAGAAGAAATCCAGGATCCTTTCTTCAAAAAAGCTGTACAACTTGTTGTGGACGGTACAGAGCCAGAAGTATTGAGAACTATGATGGAGATTGAAATAGACATGGCCACTGCTGAGATGATGGACCAGAAAGGTTTCTTCGACTCACTCGGTACATTTGGACCGGCATTCGGTATGATCGGAACGCTCGTTGGTTTGATCCAGATGTTGAAGAGCTTGAACAGTCCTGAAACACTTGGACCGTCAATGGCAGTTGCTCTCATAACAACATTGTATGGTTCAATTCTTGCGAACATCGTTGGAATTCCAATTGCAGAAAAAATTGCAAAAAGAGCGGCAGATTTGGAATTATCTAAACGCATGATACTTGAAGGTGTAATATCCATACAAGCTGGTGAAAACCCAAGAGTGCTCGAAGAAAAGCTCAAGTCTTACTTACCAAGTGCAGAAAAAGTGAAATACGAAGCCCAGATTCAAGGGGCTGGTGCATAATGGCTAAAAAGGAAAAGTGTGTTTGCAAGTCCGTCCCTGAATGGCTCAATACATATGGCGACATGGTCACGTTGTTACTGACATTTTTCGTTTTGCTATTTGCGATGTCGAGCATAAGCCCAGGTAAGTTTCAACAGATTGTTGTGGGTTTAACATTAGCTCTGAGCGGCAACCCGCCCAGCGTATTAACAGGTGGTCAAACTGTTAGCGAAGAGGCGCTCATATCTCAAAAACCCGGCGTATACCAAGAGTTACTCAGGATTTCCGAAGAATACAAAGGAAAGGTAACAATTGAAGAGCGTGACGAGGGGACGTTCATTACATTAACAAACTTCAAGATTTTCGAAACAGGGAGTGCTAAACTCACTGCTGAGGCGAAAGAGATAATAGAGAAACTCGGAGCGGTGATACTTGAGTATACTTCGAACATAATTGAAGTTAGAGGATATGCCGACGATAGACCCACGACACCAGACTCGATATATCCATCCAACTGGCACCTTAGCAGCGCCAGAGCATCGAGTGTTGTTAACTTCATGCTCACTGAACTGAAGCAAAAAAGATACGTCTTAAGATATGCAGAGGTTCGTTCTGGACTATTTGATATAGACTACTTTTACTCGCCAGACAGGTTTGTCCCAATTGGAAGAGGCGACGTTGATGTCAACAAAGAATTGAAATCTATTAAAGCTAATTACGATTACGATATTTCAAAACTTCAAAGTGACTACGAAAGTGGTAAAATATCTACGGAAGAATATCAAACAAAACGGTCAGAACTAACGTCAAAGTATAACAGAGATGTCGAAAACACCAGAGCCAGATATCGAAAGATAGAAATAGTAATTAAACGAGAAACAAGGGGTAGTTGATAAAAGGGAGGAAGAAAAGATGCCTGAAGAAATGGAACAACAAGAGCAAGGTGGAAAAAAGAAAGGCGGGTTATTTAACATAATAAAATTAGTGGCAATTCCACTTGTCATATCTTTGGTTGTAAGTTTGGCAGTTTTCTTTGTTTTGGGATCAAATAAGCAACCAAGCCAAGAAGAACAACAACAAGCTGAGCAAGCCGCACCTACACAGATTAAAGCGGTTGTTATAACCGCTGGAAAATACCAAACCTTCATGCTTAAAGGTGGGCGTGATGTTGTTGTTGTAGACTCACTAACATTGCTTGTCGGCAGCGAGCCGTGTAGGGCAGCTGTCGGTGAGAAAAATGACGAAATAATGGATGCTTTAAGTACCATATTCTTGAGTAAAGAACGATTCGATTTAGTTACCCCGGCGGGATTAGATCTTTTGAAAAAGCAAATAAGGGAAGCTGTTAATCAAATTACGGGTTTTACTGGCGAAAAAGAGAAGTTAGGAGTACTTAATGTATATATATACATAAAAGCGATAAGTACTGTCCAGTGATGAACATCTCAAAAACTATACGACTTATCGGGAGGAAAAAACCTTGTCCGATGTTCTTAGCCAAGAGGAAATAGATAGGTTATTATCTGCGCTTTCTCAAGGAGAAGTGAATATAGAAGAAGTAAAGAAAGAGGGCGAAGAGAAAAAGGTTCGCACGTATGATTTTTTGCGTCCTCAAAAATTCTCAAAAGAGCAGATAAGAACTGTTCAGATGATTCACGAGAACTTTGCCAGAAGTGTCTCGACATATCTTTCTGGAAAATTGAGGTCGTTTACATCCGTAAACGTTGTTGGTATCGATCAGCTCACGTACGATGAATACATGAAATCCATAAGCAATCCGTCGTTCATAACGATATATACAGCACGTGAATTTGTCGGTAGCGCCATATTTAACATGAGCCTTGAGATATTCTACGGCATTCTGGATGTTCTTCTCGGAGGACCTGGAGAAGTTGCCGATGTTAAACGTGTGCCAACTGAAATAGAAACGGGAATAATCAAAAAGGAGATTGTAAATATACTTACTTCACTGTCTCAAGCCTGGATCTCCATTCACCCATTTATTCCGGTTGTCGAATCAACGGAAACCAACCCGCAGTTTGTCCAGATTGTACCGAGTAACGAGATGGTTTTGGCGATAACATTCTTCGTCAATTTTGGAAAAGTTGAAGGGTACATGAGCATCTGCTGGCCATCATCGGTTATTGAACCGATTGGTGAGAAACTCACAACGCAGAGCTGGTTTAAAATCAAGCAGAAAGAAATTACGAAAGAACATATAGATAATTTAAAAGAAAACCTGCAAAAGACAAAACTCGAAGTTATCGCTGTAATAGGTGAAACTACATTGACACTTGGTGAAGTGCTAACTTTGGAAGTTGGCGACGTCATAAGGCTTAGAGAACACTACACGGATCCAATTCGCGTTGAAATCAACGGAAGAACGAAATTCCTCGGCAAACCAGGACAGTATAAGGGGAATTATGCTGTTAAAGTTACCGAGGTAATCGAGGAAGGTGAAGAAGAATGATGGGAAACGATTTTTTGAGCCAAGAAGAATTAGACGCGCTGCTTGGACAAGTTGAAGCTCTTACAGACATAGAAAAAGACATGGTTGGCGAGGTTGGAAATATAATCCTCGGTGCCGGTGCTACTGCTTTATCGAATATATTGGGAAGAAAAGTTGATATTTCCACGCCAGAAGTTGAAGTAAAAACACTAAGAGAACTTAGAAACGAAATCAGAGGGGAAAAAGTTTGCGTTACAATTCACTTTGAAGGAAGTGTTGAAGGGCTGAATGCATTAGTTCTAGAAAAAATACTGGCTGCAGAAATAGCAGACATCATGATGGGTGGCGTCGGGCAAGTAGAAAATGAGGAACTCGATGAATTTAAATTGAGTGCGGTTGGTGAAGCGATGAATCAGATGATGGGCTCAGCCGCGACTTCACTTTCTGACATGATTAAGGAACCCGTAAGCATCACGCCACCAAATACTGAAATAATGAATTTTGACGACGAAAACATCAAATTTCCACCAATTGGAAATGAAAGTGATAAAGTTGCAAAGGCAACCTTTACCATGACGATAGAAGGACTGAAAGAAGCAAGATTTTTCATGGCAATGCCTATCCCGTTTGTCAGAAAATTGTACGATATGATCTTTGGTGCGACGCAACAACCTGAAAAATCTAAACAAAAAGTTGAAACCCAAAGACAAGCCTCAGCACAAGCTCAGACATTTGCTCAACCAAGGAGGGAACAACCAACGGTTGCTGCAAGGCCAGTGCAATTTGAAGACTTTGGAAGAGCAGAAGAGGCAGAAAAACCGCAAGTTATAGATGAAAGGTTGCAGCTGCTTTTCGATGTACCGCTCAATGTAACAGTTGAGCTTGGCAGAACAAAATTAACACTCAAAGAAGTCATGGAACTTGGAATCGGCTCACTTATCGAGCTTGATAAACTCACAGGTGAACCGGTTGACATATATGTGAATAACAAACTTATCGCACGTGGTGAGGTTGTTGTTATCGACGAAAACTTCGGCGTAAGGATAACAGAGATAGTCAGCCCAAAAGAGAGGTTGTACGGACTGAAATGAGAAATGAAAAATATGAAAAGAGCCCCTAATGGGGCTCTTTTGGTTTACGATATGAGGAAATCTTTCAACCAGTACGCAGAGTCTTTCAAAATACGTTTCTGCGTGTTGTAATCGACGTATATTATTCCGAAGCGTTTCGAATACCCATAAGCCCATTCGAAGTTATCCATCAAAGACCAGATGAAATAACCTTTCAAATTCACTCCTGCGTTTATCGCTTCCAATGCCTTCTCAAAATGTTTTTCTAAATATTCAATTCTGTAGGTATCTTTTACCTTTCCATTTTCTATCTTATCTGGTCCAGCCATTCCGTTTTCTGTTATATAAAGAGGTAATCTGTATCTTTCTTTCAGTGTGACAAGCATATCAAATAAGCCTTGCGGATAAATCTCCCAGCCCATCTCGGTCTTCGGCAAGTCGCCTTGGACGTACGAAAATCCCAACGGATTAGTTGTATCAAATACGACAAGCGTTCTCGTGTAGTAATTTACACCGAAGAAATCAATAGGAGTAGATATAATGTCCATGTCGTTTTCCATTACCTGAAGCCCTCGTTCCTGATAAACCTTGACGGCTTCTTCGGGATACTTTCCAAAGACAACAGGGTCATGGAACCAAGCGTTTACAAACTTGTCGACTAGCGAAGCTGCGAGGAAACTCTCTGGCCTTGAATCGCCGGGTTCTACTTTCATAACGACGTTAGTAAGTCCGATAGTTCCATCTTTTACCTCTTCTCTGAAAGATTGGACAGCGTGACCGTGTGATCTCAATAAATTGTGAGCTGCTACAATCGCTTCTTGAAGATTTTTATGCCCGGGAGCGTGTTCGCCGGTGAAATATCCAAGGAACGAAGAGCACCATGGCTCGTTGAGAGTTATCCAGTGTTTAACTCTATCTCCGAGTTCGTTGAACATGAAAGTCGCGTAGGCGCGGAAGTACATTGCGATGTCTGAATTTAGCCATCCGCCTTTTTCGTACAGTGCGTATGGCAAATCCCAGTGGTACAGTGTTATGAACGGGGTTATGTCATGTTCAAGCAACTCGTCGACTAACCTGTTGTAAAAATCCACACCTTTTTGGTTGATGTTTTTCCCGTCGGGCATGACTCGGGGCCACGAGATTGAAAACCTGTACGCGTCTAAACCTATCTCTTTCATTAACTGGACATCTTCTTTAAAACGATGATAGTGATCGCAGGCAACATCCCCGTTTTCACCAGTCATGATCTTGCCCGGGGTATGCGAAAAAATATCCCAAATCGAAGGACCTTTTCCATCCTCGTTTGCTGCCCCCTCTATCTGATAAGCAGCCGTTGCGGTTCCAAAAACAAAATTTTTCGGAAAATCGGATCTCTTTATCATACTTATTCCCCCCTCTGCAATATTGTATTTTGAAATATTAACTGAACCTATTATCGACAATCTTACTTGTTTGCACTGCGAGGTATGCATTAGCTACCGCAGAAAACGTTCCGAGTACCAGCACTAACGGCAACAGCACATATATCGCCCTCGAACCTATCAAGACACTCCCAACTAAGAACTGTACTAGATTATTCGTTACCATCCCGACAATGCTTAAACCAAGCACACTAAATGGTGTCAGTCTTGAGAGAACGCTCTGCACTAAAGCTGCTGTGATGCTACCAAAGAATCCCATGAAAAAACCGGGTGTAAAAATACTACCGGACAGAACAGAGCCGAGTAGTGATTTTGAAACCGCAAGCAGAACGGCATCTGAAAGCGTTGAAAATGCCGAAAGGTATAAAACAAGAAAGTTGGAAAATCCCCACTTGCCGCCCGGAACAGGAAATGGAATAACGCTCTCCACTACGTACACCACACTGCTCAGAGCCACCATTAAGGAGAAAATTACCAGCTTTCTGTGTCTATTAGATCCTTCTGGAATTTTGACTTTTCGAATTCTATTATCGTTCTGTTCGGCACGCAAATGATACTACCTCCCGGTCCAACCTTCCCAGTCTTTTCACAAATCTTATCAGGACAATCTGAATCTGTAACCCAGACCTTCTCACCGTCGAAATGAAGCGTTGTTACATACTTGCCGCTCTTATTGTAAATCTTCCACTCGCCAGGCTTGGAAAACTTATACACCTCTTCACCGCTAATTCGAACAACAACACTTTTGGAAAAACCAACTGACTTTTCCGCATACTTTGAAAACATATATCCAGTGGTTGAAAAGATTAATAGCATAGCGATTATCAAAAAATCTGTTTTTGAGAAAAACGGTCTGCTGCGGCTCTTTGTTCTCAAGCTACCATCCTTCCGTTGATTAAAACATGTTCTACGAAATTCTCCTGCCACATGTATGGTATGTCCAAAAACTCGCTGGTCTTCCAAATAACCAAATCGGCTGGATAGTTTGGTGCAATCAGTCCAGATTTGTAACCAACCACGTATGCAGAATTAACAGTATACGCGTTCAATACTTCCTCAGGCTCCATCCTCAAGAACCTTATCGCAAGGTGCATCACGAAACTTGGCATATATATCGGCGATGACCCTGGGTTGAAATCTGATCCCAGAGCTATACCGGCACCTGCACTGATTAAATCTCTTGCCGGCGCATAGCTCTCACCGAGATAGAAACTCGTTGAAGGCATAAGCGTAGCAACTGTGTCTGAATTCGAGAGCACATATATATCTTCGCTGCCTATCTTCAAAACATGGTCAACGCTAACAGCTCCGACTTTAACACCGAGCTTCGTGGCTCCGACATTCTCTATCTCGTCTGCATGTAATCTTATTTTCAAACCAACTGACTTCGCGTACAAAAGAAAATCTTCGATTTCATCTGGCAGAAACACGTCTTTATCGCAGAATGCATCAACGCTTTCAGCAAGCGAATTTTCTTTTATGTACTTTAACAACGCTTTCATTTCGTCTATATATTCATCGATAGGTATATTCTTTGGTCTTGCGTGCAATCCTAAGAAAGTTCCTGACAATTTGTTAGGCACAACATCTCTCAACAATTTTATCGCTTTTAACTGCTTTATCTCATTTTCCTTATCAAGCCCGTATCCGCTCTTGCACTCTATACCAACAACCCCGTGTTCAGTGAATTTTCTTACAAAATCCTTGGAAATTTCAACAAGTACTTCGAGGCTTGCATTTTTAACAAGAGAAGACGTGTAGTGGATCCCTCCGCCGGCTTGAAGAATCTCCATGTATGTCTTTCCCCTTGAGCGCATGTAGAACTCCTTCGAGCGTGAACCAACGAACGGAATATGCGTATGCGCATCGAAAAGACCAGGGGTTACAAGGTTGGCTTTCACATCTGCAGACTTGTGCTTTCGAATATCCGCGATCACGCCATCTTCGATAACTATATCACTATCGAAGAACTCCGAAATCTTCATCATATTATTTCCTCTAACTGGACCGGGCGATGAAGGGGTTAGAATTCGCTCGGCATGTATTACAAACATGCTATTCATACTTAATCTCTCCTATTTTCAAGAGCAGACTAAACAATTTCTTGAAAGCTCTACTTCTATGGGAAATAACATTCTTAACCTCTTCCCCCAACTCTCCGAATGTCTTATCGTACCCGTTTGGTATGAAAATAGGGTCGTATCCAAAACCTTTATCTCCGCGTATCTCATATGCTATCGTACCCTCTACGTAACCCTCAACGGAAAGAAGAAAATTTGTTTCAGGATTAAAATATGTGGCGCTACAAACAAACCTTGCGTGCCTGTCGTCGTAATTTCTCATCAGTTGTAGAATACTCTCCATTTTCTCAGTATAGGGTGCACCTTCCATGTATCGTGCACTCATCACGCCGGGAAAACCGCCGAGTACATCTATTGAAAGCCCGGAGTCATCAGCTATCACTGGCTTGCGTATTTCCTTTCCGTAATCAAGCGCCTTTATAATGGAATTCTCTGTAAAAGTCTCCCCTGTTTCTTCAACATCGAGCTCTGTGTTGATAGGTTCCAACGTTACAAACTCAGGTGCTATCTGCTTGATTTCAAGAACCTTATGTGCGTTTTTCGATGCTACGTAGATTATCATGAAGCCTCTTCCCCCATCTTCGCAGAATTCAAAATCTTTTTCAAGTAAAGCCCAGTCCAAGAATTCTGGACTTTCGCGACCTCTTCGGGCGTGCCTGACGCTACTAAATAGCCGCCAGCATCTCCACCCTCAGGTCCGAGGTCGATTATATAATCAGCAGACTTTATTACGTCAAGATTATGCTCGATAACAATTACGGTGTTTCCTTTATCAACGAGCCTATTTAGAACCTCAATGAGCCTTTTGACATCTTCAAAGTGTAGCCCAACTGTTGGTTCGTCCAATATATAAAGCGTTCTTCCAGTCGCTTTCTTCCTCAACTCAGAAGCGAGCTTAACGCGCTGCGCCTCACCACCGGAGAGAGTTGTAGCAGGCTGTCCGAGTTTGATATATCCGAGTCCCACATCATAAAGCACCTGTAGTGTGTCTTTTATTGTGGGTATGTTCTTGAAGAACTCGAGTGCCTCTTCGACTGTCATATCGAGGACATCTGCGATGTTCTTTCCCTTATACGTGACCTCAAGTGTTTCCGAATTGTATCTTTTGCCTTTACAAACTTCACATTCAACGTAAACTTCGGGCAGGAACATCATCTCGATCTTCACAACGCCCTGACCTGTACAAGCCTCGCACCTGCCACCTTTAACGTTGAAACTGAACCGTCCTTTATCGTATCCTCTTGCTTTTGCCTCTGGTGTCATCGCGAAAAGCTCTCTTATAGCGTCGAAAACCTTCGTGTATGTTGCTGGGTTGCTGCGAGGGGTTCTGCCGATTGGCGACTGGTCTATCGCAATAATCTTATCTATATTCTCGAGCCCTTCTATCCTGTCGTGTTCTCCAACCTCGTGCCTTGTCCTGTGGAGCTTATTGGAGATTGCTGGGTAAAGCGTATCGATTATCAAAGAGCTCTTCCCAGAACCGCTCACCCCAGTCACGCAGATGAAAGTTCCGAGCGGGAACTCGACGGTCAAATCTTTCAAATTGTTGTGCCTTGCCCCTACTATGCGTATGTGATTACCGTTTCCTCTCCGCCTTTCCTTTGGAACCTCTATCTTCAACCTTCCAGAAAGATACTTGCCGGTCAACGAACTTTCACTCTTCAATATCTCCGTGACAGGACCTTGGAACACGACATTTCCGCCGTTCACACCAGCTCTCGGACCTATGTCGACAATATAGTCTGCACTCTCTATTACTTCCTCATCGTGCTCCACAACTATAACCGTGTTGCCAAGGTCCCGCAATTCTTTAAGCATTGAAATCAATTTACTATTATCTCTTTGATGCAACCCGATTGTTGGTTCGTCCAAAACGTATATCACTCCGGTTAACTTTGAGCCTATCTGTGTCGCGAGCCTTATCCTCTGCGCCTCACCACCTGAAAGAGTTCTCACATTTCTCGAAAGACTAAGATACCCAAGTCCTACGCGTTCAAGGAAATCAAGGCGCTTTTCGATTTCTTGTAATAGTTCCCTTATTGCCTCATACTGCTTTGGCGTAATTTTTTCAGGCAGATTCCTGATTATTTTTAGCTCTTTTGATATCGGCAGTTCGGTGAAATCGATAATGCTTAAGTTATCGATTGTAACGCTCAACGCTTCCCTTCTAAGCCTTTTGCCTTTGCACGTCTGGCAAGTGCGCTCAACGAAGAAATTGTCAACGATCCACTCGCGCATCTCTTCAGATGTGTACTCTTCATACCTCTCTTTAACAAGTCTAACGATTCCTTCGAAATATTCAGTGCCGTAAAGCACAGCCTCTTTAACCTCTAATGGCTGTTCAAAGAAGGGTTTATCCACATTTCCGCCGTATTCTCTGACGATGCGTTCCAGCCTTCTGGGTAGCCATCCATCAGCTTTGTGGCCGATCCTCAAACCCTGAATGATTGGAAGTTCCTCTTCGAATAGAGAATCCTCATTGACCTCAAGCTTAAAACCGAGCCCGTGACAGTCAGGACACGCTCCGTATGGAGCGTTAAAAGAAAAGAGCTTTGGATTGATCTCCGGCATCGAAAATCCGCAAGAAAGACATGAAAGTTTCTCAGAATACAGATGCTCATCGCTTTCGGATCTAACCAAAACAAAGCCATTTCCCTCTTTTAACGCAAGCTCGATCGATTGAAATAGCCTATGTGTGTCTTCTCCTGAAACTTCAATTCTATCTATCACAAGACTCACATTGTGCCTGACGTTTTTATTGAGCTCGGGTACCTCCTCGAGCCTGTAAACTTGCCCGTCTACCTCTACGCGTGTGAACCCTCTGTTGAGGAAGCTTTCGAATTCTTCCTTAAAAGTCCCCTTCTTTTCTCGAGCGATTGGAGACAGTATCAGCACTCTCTTGCCTTGAAAATGCTTAACAACATGCGAAACTATCTCATCAACAGACATCTTTTGAAGCTCACTACCGCAATTTGGACAATGAGGTACTCCAATTTGTGCGTAGAGTACCCTCAGATAATCGTATATCTCTGTTACGGTTCCAACTGTCGACCTCGGGTTGTGAGATACGCTCTTTTGGTCTATCGCAATTGTTGGAGAAAGCCCTTCAATGCTATCAACGTCTGGCTTTTTCAATTCGCCTATGAACTGCCTCGCGTACGTTGATAGACTCTCCAAATATCGCCTTTGTCCTTCTATAAAGATGGTATCCATTGCCAAAGAGCTCTTGCCAGAACCGGAAAGCCCGGTAATTACAACGAGCTTGTTCTTTGGAATCACAACATCTATATTCTTTAAATTGTGTACTCTTGCACCCTTAACTATCAATTTATCCATCTACTATCTTCTAAACCTCCTTGAAAGTGCCGAACCCAGCATTAACAATATTAAAATACCGAATAGCAGTACTTCTACACTTAGAGCTACCAATTTTCTTTGCACATCATCGGTTGAAAGATAACCGTACGCACGGGCTTGGAACGGGAAAAACCAAGTGATCGCTGCTATCACGAACATTATGACCAATGTTAAAAAGATCGTTCGAAAAGTATTCCATGTATCGTCAAGTTCGCTTTCAAACCTTTCGAGCTTGTTGTTCAACTGCTCGATTTCCTTTTCATACCTTTCGATGTGTTCTTCAAATTTTCCAATTGATTCCAGAAGTTTCTTTTCAATCTCTTCACGTTCCATACAGCTCCCCCCAGTAAGAGCTTATGAATATTATTTAATGTTGACTATAGCGCTAACAGTCAAGAAGTAAATCAATATACCCCCAAGGTCTGCGATTGTGGTAATCAGTGGACCTGCCATAACTGCTGGGTCTATCCTCATGAGCCTTCCAAGAAACGGCAACATAGCTCCGATAACGTTAGCAAAGATTATGACGAGCAATATCGATATACCAGCTGAGAGATTAACTAAGAGATTATTTGAAATCAAAAGACCTCGAACGAACAAAACGACACCCAAGACACCGCCTATAATTAAGCCGATTATGAGTTCCCTCACAAAAACCTTGAACCAATCTTTCAGATCGACATCTCCAAGCGTCATGCTTCTTATAATGAGCGTACTACTTTGACTACCAGCATTTCCGCCAGCATCTACCATCGTGGTCATGAACGCGGCGATGATAGGTATCGCAGCCAAAACACTCTCGAATTTGTGGATAATAAAAGCGCTTACGCTCTGCAGTAGTAACAATCCAATCAGCCACGGTAGCCTGTTCTTAATAAACACTAATATTGGCGTGTGAAAATAAGATGTTTGAATAGCGCTCATACCGGCCATCTTGTGAATATCCTCAGTTGCTTCTTCATCTATGATGTCAACTATATCGTCGACTGTTACGATACCCACAAGCCTCAAATCGTTATCGACGACAGCTATTGCGTTGAGGTCGTATTTTTTCATAATTGTTGCAACCTCTTCTTGGTCTGTTGTCGTCTTGACATAAACGGGATCCGGCGAGTAGATTTCTTCGATCGGAGTATCTGGATCACTAAAGATCAAATCCTCAAGCTGGAGAGTCCCAAGCAGAGTTCTATCCTCTTCGACCACGAAAATAGTGTAAATAGTCTCAGCATCTTTTCCAAACTTGCGCACCTTAGTCAGAGCCTCTTCGACTGTCATCGTCTTTGTCACGTACACAAAATAAGGCGACATCAAACGCCCTGCGGAATTTTCAGGGTAATTCAGTACTTCTATTGTCTGTTCCCTCTCGCTCTTTGGCAAGAAAGAAAGCAGTTTAGTAACAACATCAGCGGGCAACTCGTCTAACAAGTCGGCTCTATCGGCGGGATCCATGTTCTTAAAGAGGGACTTAATCTCGTCGTCGGTGAGCATTCTGATAAGTTCAATTTGTTCATCGGGCTCAAGTTTGGAAAAGACCTCCGCTGCTAACTCTTTGTGAAGTAAGCGGAAGACAATCGCCTTTTCCGATGTCTGCAGTTCTTCTATCATCTCGTAAACTACATTGGCGTCCTGGTCTTCCAGTAGCATCTTGAGGGTGCGAAAATCGCCGCGTTCGATGAGTTTCCTGAGGTCTACCTGTAGTTTGACCTTCATCGTGAGTACCTCCTCCTTATAGATTTGTTGGTTTATGGTGGCTTGTTACTGGAATAACTCGGATATTCCACAGAGAATCACCTTCCTTCATATACAGTTTTTTTGCGGTTATAAAGCTGTTCTGGTGGTCAAACAAATGGAAGAATTATTGCAACTTAATTATATCAAAATAATGCTTTACTTAGAACTTTTTATCAATGAATTTTCTGTAAACAAATGTATAATTTTGTGGACATCTACAACATAATTCCGACATCCAACTATTTCAGTGACAATAAGTGAAAAAAATCGAAGATATGTTATAATATATCAAGAACTGAGTTGCAATTTGAGAAAATCGCAAATGGAGGGAAAGCAGATGAAGGAGTATAGACCGCAAGAGATAGAAGGAAAATGGCAGAAAGTATGGGAGGAAAAGAAAGTTTTCGACACGCCTCAGTATTCTGATAAACCCAAGTATTATGCCCTTGTCATGTTCCCTTATCCGTCCGGAACATTACACGTAGGACATGTCAAGAACTACGTAATTGGCGACATCGTTGCGAGGTACAAGAGAATGCAAGGTTACAACGTCCTACATCCGTTTGGCTACGACGCATTTGGACTTCCAGCAGAAAACGCAGCGATCGCACATAAAATTCACCCGAAAAAATGGACACTCGATAATATAAAGGTAATACGAGGGCAGATAAAGAAACTTGGAATTACGTATGACTGGAATAGAGAAGTTATTACATGTACGGAAGATTACTACAAATGGACGCAGTGGGTATTTCTGAAGCTTTACGAAGCAGGACTTGCTTACAAGAAACCCGGCGCAGTTAACTGGTGCCCGAGCTGTCAAACAGTGCTTGCGAATGAACAAGTAAAAGATGGAAAATGTGAAAGATGTGGCACGACAGTGACGATGAAGTATCTTGAGCAGTGGTATTTCAAAATTACTGACTATGCCGAAAAACTGCTTGAAGGACTCGACAGGTTACCAGGCTGGCCCGAACACGTAAAGACGATGCAAAGAAACTGGATAGGCAAGAGCACCGGGGCGGAAGTGGATTTCCCAGTCGATGGGCTTGATAAGAAGATAAGGATATTCACAACAAGACCCGACACGATATATGGTGTTACATTCATGGCTATAGCTCCTGAATCGCCGCTCGTGCTTGAACTTGTTACAGAAGACAAGAAAAAAGAGGTCGAAGAATTCTTGGCTAAAGTTGCGCTCGAAGACAGGTTCAAGAGAACGAGCCTTGAAGCCAAAAAGGAAGGCGTATTCCTTGGAAGATATGCCATAAACCCACTCAACGGCGAGAAAATACCGATCTACGTAGCCAATTACATACTCTACGAATACGGAACTGGTGCGATAATGGCAGTCCCTGCACACGACCAGAGGGATTTCGATTTTGCTAAGACGTACGGCTTACCGATTAAGCAGGTTATAAAACCGAAAGATGGGGAATGGAACGTAGAAGAAAAACCGTACGAAGAAGAAGGCATAATGGTTAACAGCGGTCCATTCGACGGATTGGAAAGCACGAAAGGAATTGAAGAAGTAAGTAAATACATAGAAGAAAAAGGCTATGGAAAAAGAAGCGTACAATACAAACTCAGAGACTGGCTCATCTCAAGGCAGAGATACTGGGGAGCACCAATTCCGGTTGTCTATTGTGAAAAATGTGGAATCGTTCCTGTGCCGGAAAAAGACTTGCCGGTGAAACTGCCTGAAAACGTAGAATTCTTGCCAACGGGTCAATCACCACTCACGCTCAGCGAAGAATTCAAACACACAACATGTCCGAAATGTGGGGGACCTGCGCACAGAGAAGTTGAAACGATGGATACGTTCGTAGACAGCTCATGGTACTACCTGAGATACGTGAATCCGAAAGACGACGACAAACCATTTGACACCAAAGACGTCAACTACTGGCTGCCGGTTGACCAGTACATCGGCGGAGTTGAACATGCTGTTCTTCACCTGCTCTACTCTCGTTTCATCACGAAAGTACTCTATGATCTCGGATACGTTGGATTCGACGAACCGTTTAAGAACCTCTTCACGCAGGGAATGATATACAAAGATGGATGGAAGATGAGTAAATCTAAAGGCAACGTTGTTTCGCCTGACGAAATGATCGAAAAGTACGGAACAGATACGCTGAGGATGTACATACTCTTTATGGCTCCACCGGAAAAAGACGCAGAATGGAATGATGCTGGTATAGAAGGCGTACACAGATTTATAAAACGTTTGTGGAATAACTACTACAAAATGATTGAATTAATTAACTCTGAAGGTGCTGGAACAAAAGAATTCGGCAAAGAGGAAAAGAGCCTGAGAAGAAAACTCCACGCGATGATAAAGAAGATAAGAGAAGACATAGAAGGCGGATTCAAGTTCAACACGGCGATTGCAGGATTGATGGAGTTCAACAACCAGCTCTCTGATTACCTTGAAAAGACTGCAACACCGAACAAAGAACTTCTCAGAGAGATTACAGAAAAATTGGCACTAATACTCTCCCCATTCGCACCGCACATGGCAGAGGAGATGTGGCACGATATTGGAAAAGAGTCGCTTATCGTGGAGGAAAGATGGCCTGAATACGATCCGAGCGCACTGAAGGAAGAAGAGATAACCGTTGTCGTTCAGGTGAATGGAAAAGTAAGAGGCAAAGTAGTTGTACCAGCCGATGCGAATGAAGAAGAGATAAAACAGATGGCTATTGAAAGTGCGAAAAAACAACTCGAAGGAAAACAAATCGTAAATACGTTCTACGTTCCTGGCAAGCTGGTGAATATAGTTATAAAATAAGAAAGATTCAAATTCAGGTGGATATCGAAAGGGGGATAACGGATGAAGAAACTCCTGCTAGTTGTTGTTTTCACAACAATCGTTTTAAGTAGCATATCTTTAGCTCAGCAAGACGTGGTGGCAATAGTAAATGGAAGAAACGTAACGATGGACGAATGGAACAGGGAAGCGAACATCCAAAAACTCTTAATGGAAATCCAGAGTTCGAACGAAATATTCTACAGTGTGCTGACAACATCACAAGAGGGTTTAGTTCTCCTCGAAAGGTACAAGCTGAAAGTACTCGATACACTTATAAAAAAGATACTCTTCATACAATTTGCTGAAAGCTTGAAAGTACAGCCCGATGAAAAAACGGTAAAAGCGGACGTAGAAAACGAAATAAAGAAATTACTAACTGACCTAAAAATGACAGAACAGCAGTTCAACGACTACCTCATGCAGTTCGGCATGGGAACTTTGAGCGATTACAGGCAGAAACTATATTTCCAAAGAACGTACGCACTCAGCCTTGCGAATGTTTATGCTCTCTATTTGAAAGATATCGCAGTCACAGACGATGAAATCAAGGCGTATTATGATAAGAACAAAGACAAATACACCGTAAGCACGCAGTACGACTTAGTAGTGTTTAAGACAAAAGACAAAGCCTTAGCTGATTCGATAAGGCAAGAGCTTGTTAAAAAAACTGCGGTTGAAGAGATCAGCAAAAAATACAACATAACTGTGACAGTGAATGGAATGGTAAGTCAGAACGATACGACGAAGCTACCGCAAGCACTCTGGATCTACGTGAACAGCGCAATAAAAGGTACGGCACTACCAGTCCAGCAAGTTTCAGGCGAGTACTATGTTATCCAAGTGCGCGACATAAAAGTTGGAGGAACCAAATCGCTGGATCAGGTCAAGGAAGAAATCAAGAATGCTCTACTCAGCCAAAAACAGGAGCAGGCTAAACAAAAAGTATTGACCGATTTTGATGCATTCAGCAAGAAAGCGAAGATAGATATCCTTTATAAGAGCAGTATCGTAAAGAACTGAGTGGTGGAAATACGCCTGGTAAATATCTGGGGAAGCGTGGATGGGAACTGGGACTGGTAAGAATATCTTAGAAGCACAAGTGTTGAGAAATGAAATTAAGAGGAGACTAATAAAGCATCTTATAAGTATCTTCGCAGTCTTTTTTGTCGGGACTATTTACTACTGGGTTTTTGAAGATCTTTCATTTCTCGACGCACTGTTCTTTACGGGCATAACTATATCTACAGTTGGATACGGAATGCCCGACACGATCTCAAGTACCGGAAGAATATTTACGTTGTTTCTAATCTTAGCTGGGTTATCCGTTGTTCTGTACAGTGTTTCTTACATTACAGCACTTTTGGTAGAAGGCGAACTAACGCAACTTTTTAAGGTGAGGCGAACTGAGAAAAGGGTGTCGAAGATGAATAATCATATTATCGTTGTTGGAATCGGAAACATAGGAACTCAGGTAGTGAATCAGCTTTTGCGTTTCAAAGAAGATGTAGTTGGCATCGATGCGAATATCACGGAAAAAGAAATTCGAGAAAGACTAATCGAAGATGGTTCAAAGCTTGTATTCATAAACGGCGATGCAACGAATGAGAATGTATTGCTGAAAGCTGGCATAAAACAAGCACGTGCGCTGATTACAACACTACCTGACGACGCATTAAACATCTTTGTCACGCTAACTGCGAAGAACATGAACCCAAATATATACGTGGTATCTAATATAAGCAATATAAACAATTTAACAAAGTTCATATACGCAGGTGTTGACCATCCGATTGCAACCGCAGAGATTGCGGGAGTGAAAATGGTTGAGACAATCATATTAAGAAAACAACGGGAAAACGTCCTTGACGTTTTGAACATACGAGATAAGAGATTCAGAGTGGAGATAGTGGACGTCAGTTCTACAAACCTCGAAGGCAAGCGGATAGAAGAATTACGGCTCAAAGAAAAATATAACGTGTACATAGTTGCGTTGTTAAAAGGTGAAGAATTCGTACTTGGACCTTCGAAAAACGAGATAATCTGCAAAGATTGCAAACTCATTGCATTTGGAGAAGAAGAAGGTCTGAGCAGATTTAGAAACGACTTTTTGCAAGCAAAATAAAGTAATCAGAAAACATAGACAGGAGGGACAAAAATGAAGCTGAAGACGATGACGATGGAATGGACTGGTGACACGTTAGTTTTAATTGACCAAAGGAGGCTTCCGTTCGAAGAAGTTTACGTCACATGCGCTGACTATAGAGCAGTTGCACTCGCGATAAAAGAAATGGTTGTGCGCGGAGCTCCAGCGATAGGAGCAACAGCTGCGTTTGGCTACGTTTTAGGGGCTAAGGAAATTACAAGAAAAACATACAATTACGAACAAGCTGTCCTTCAGATGAAAAGCGTCAAAGAAACGCTTGCTAAGACCAGACCGACAGCTGTTAACCTCTTCTGGGCACTCGACAGAATGGAAAAAAGGCTAATTGAACATGGAAAGTTCGAAGGACTCTCAAAAGCACTTGAAGACGAAGCGATTAAGATAGCAAAAGAAGATATAGAGACGAACAAGGCGATAGGTAGGCACGGTGCTGCACTCTTGGAAGATGGCTTCACAGTTTTGACACACTGTAATGCAGGTGCGCTTGCAACCGTTGACTATGGTACAGCTCTTGGCGTGCTGCGTGCTGCGAAAGAACAGGGCAAAAGAATAAAAGTCTATGCTGATGAAACAAGACCTTACCTGCAAGGTGCGAGATTGACAGCTTGGGAACTTATGAAAGACGGTTTCGACGTGACACTGATCAGCGACAACATGGCAGGATGGGTAATGAAGCAGGGCAAAATAAACGCCGTAATAGTCGGTGCCGACAGGATTGCGGCAAACGGAGATGTCGCCAACAAAATAGGCACTTACATGGTTGCTGTGCTTGCCAAAAAGCACGGAATCCCGTTCTATGTTGCAGCACCATTGAGCACGATAGATTTATCTATTAAGAGTGGAAAAGAAATACCGATAGAAGAAAGATCACACGAAGAAGTCGCAACATGCGGTGGAAAGAGAATTGCACCGAATAACGTTAACATATACAACCCTGCTTTCGATGTTACCGAACACGAGCTCGTAACTGCTATAATCACTGAAAAAGGCGTGGTGTATCCACCTTACGAAGAGAACCTTAAAAAACTTTTTGAGGAGTGAACAATATGGTAGACCTTAAGCTTTTAAGAAAATCACCGGAGATATTCTACGAAGCGCTGAACAAAAGAAATTACTCAACCGAACTAATTGACAAGATAGTTGAACTTGACAAAGAATGGAGGAATTATGTAAATCTTGTGAACAATCTCAAGGCAAAGAGAAATGAATTATCAAAGAGTGTTGCAAAATTGAAAGCCGAAGGCAAAAACGAAGAAGCGAACGAAATAATCGCCGAGAGCAAGAAACTTGGCGATGAAATTGCGCTCCACGAGGCAAAACAAAAAGAACTCGAAGAAGAGATGTACAAACTCGCTCTATATATACCGAACGTACCGCACGAAAGTGTCGTAGTAGGAAAAGATGAGATGGAAAATGTCGAAGTTCGCAGATGGGGAGAACCGAGAAAGTTCGATTTTGAACCGAAAGCCCACTGGGACTTGGGACCAGAACTCGGTATGCTCGACTTTGACAGAGGCGCGAAATTGAGCGGTTCGAGATTCACGGTTATGTTCGGCGCAATCGCAAGGCTTGAAAGAGCGATTGCACAATTCATGCTCGACACGCATGCAAAGAATGGATACATAGAAGTTAACGTTCCACATCTTGTGAAACGAGAGACCATAACAGCAACAGGTCAGCTTCCAAAATTCGCGGAAGAACTTTACACATGTGAAAAAGACGACCTCTTCTTGATACCAACTGCCGAAGTCTCGCTCGCTGCGCTCCACATAGACGAGATATTGGAAGAAAATCAACTTCCAAAGAAATATACGGCATTTACTCCATGTTATAGAAGAGAAGCGGGAAGCTATGGAAAGGATGTAAGGGGACTAATAAGACAACACCAGTTTGAGAAAGTTGAACTCGTATGGTACACGACACCAGAGAGGTCCTTCGACGACCTTGAACAACTCACACGCGATGCCGAGACAATACTCCAGCTCCTCGGACTGCCATACAGAGTGGTCATGCTCTGCACGGGTGACCTCGGCTTTGCAGCTGCGAAGACGTACGACATAGAAGTTTGGCTGCCGTCTTACAATGCCTACAAAGAAATATCTTCGTGCAGCAACGACACAGACTTCCAAGCGAGAAGAGGAAACATGCGTTACAGAACCAAAGATGGAAAGATGAACTACGTTCACACGCTGAACGGTTCAGGTCTTGCTATCGGAAGGACATTGGTAGCGATTATGGAAAACTATCAAAATCCTGATGGAACAATAACCGTTCCCGAAGTCTTGAGACCGTACATGGGAACGGACATAATTAGACCGATGTGATGAAGTGCACTGCAAAGGGAGATAAGTCAAATAATGGCAAAAATGGAAGAGAACCTGATACAAAAAATTAGGGAAATGAGCTACGAAGAATTGGAGAAATTTGCCGATGAAATACGAAGATACATGATAGAAGTGACTTCCGCAAACGGAGGTCACTTGGCTTCCAATCTTGGTACAGTTGAATTGACACTCGCACTTTATAGGATCTTCGACCCGTACAAAGACTACATCATCTGGGATACTGGCCACCAAGCGTACACGCACAAATTATTGACAGGCCGATGGAACGAGTTCAAAACACTAAGAACTTACGGTGGCATATCAGGATTCACGAACATATTCGAATCTCCAGTTGACAGATTCGGAGCAGGTCATGTGGGTACGTCTATCTCAGCTGCGCTTGGAATAGAGAAAGCTTTAAAACTGAAAGGTGAAAAGGCTAACGTTGTTGTGGTTATTGGTGATGGCGCATTAACAAGCGGGCAAGCCTTGGAAGCTTTGAATCAAGTAAAAGCTCAGCATTCAAAGATAAAAATCATACTCAACAGCAACGGGATGAGCATTTCAAAAAACGTTGGTGGCCTTTCGATGCTCCTCGAATCGCTCAGAACGAGCAAAATTTACGTTACGATTAAAGAAAGAATTAAGCACGGAATGAGCGAAAATGTAGAATTTGAGCTGAGAAAAATAAGAGAAGCACTCAAAGTAGCACTTGTAGGCGAAGATTTCTTTGAATCGCTCGGATTAAAACATTTCGGTCCTGTTGATGGTCACGATATAAAATCGCTCGAAGAAGCGTTCAAGCAAATCAAAGACTATCCATACCCGACAGTCTTGACAGTATTCACGATCAAGGGGAAGGGTTATCCGCACTCTGAGGAAAACCCGACGAAGTACCACGGTGTTGAAAAGTTTGATCCCGACTCTGGGGTTTTCGAAAAGCCGCAAGCTGCGTATTCGTACAGTGAGCTTTTTGGCAAAATTCTAACAAAGATAGCTGAGAAAGATGACAAAATAATAGCACTCACCGCAGCAATGCCAGACGGAACAGGCTTGACACAATTTGCCAAACAATTTCCCGAAAGATTCATCGATCTCGGTATAACAGAACAATCTGTTGTGACGTACGCAGGTGGTCTTGCAACAATGGGTTACAAGCCCGTTGTTGCAATATATTCAACGTTCTTGCAGAGAGCATATGACCAAATAATTCACGACATCGCCTTGCAGAACCTGAACGTTATTTTTGCAATAGACAGGGCAGGATTAGTGGGAACAGATGGACCTACGCACCACGGAGTTTTTGACATAGCATACTTGAGACCTATTCCAAACGTGAAAATATTAACGCCGCTCAGCGGACAAGATTTGGCAAACACACTCTACACCATACTTACAAACAGTAGCGAATACACTGGACCGATCGCGATCAGGTACCCGAGGGATACAGAATTTGGCAATTTGGACGAAATCTGTGGTAAAATAGAGAAGATAAATCCATTTAGCTGGCAGATTCTGAACGAAGGAAAAGACATTGCGCTACTTGTCGTAGGAACTCTTGCAGAAAAGTACTTGGAAATTTCTAAAAGGAACAACTGGACATTGATAGGAGTGAGAAGTGTTAAGCCGCTTGATGAACAACTTCTAAGGCATATAATATCGACACACAGCCATATTTTCACAGTGGAAGAAGGAAGCCTCAGTGGCGGTTTTGGAGAAAGTGTTTCCAAATACTTGAATTGCCAGGCTGAAATTTCAAATAAGCCGTATATATACAACATTGGAATACCGGACGAATTTATAACGCATGGACCAAGGGGAAAATTGCTCGAATTGGTAGGACTTGACAGTAGTAGTGTTGAGAGAAGAGTTAGAGAGATAACAAAAGTGAAGGGAGTGATTGTATGAAGTTTCAAACTCAATATGGAGAGATTGAGATTACAGTAAATGCAATTAGAAAACTTGTCTACCTTGCTGTCCTCGAAACGTACGGACCAATTAGCATTGGTTCGGATAACTGGTTCAACAGGTGGTTTTCTTCTGATGAAGGAAAGATAAGAGTCGAAGAAGATGAATACGGACACCTAAAAATTGATATATTCGTCGAAGTGGAATATGGCACGAAAGTCACCGAGGTTGGCAAAAACATAGAAGAAAACGTGGTGCACAAACTCAAAGCCTTTGCAAACTGTGAAAACGCAGAAGTTGACGTGCACATAATTGGCGTTAGATGAAATGAGGTGGTAGCTTGATTACAACAATAAATGGAGTTGAGATGAAAGGTATCTTCATGAAAGGTACCGAAAATTTGCTGGCACATAGAGACGAAATAAACGCACTGAACGTTTTCCCGGTACCGGACGGTGATACCGGTTCTAACATGAGCTCAACGATGCTTGAAGCTTGTAAATACCTCGAAAACACCACAGAAGAAAAACTGTCGAACGTTCTTGATGTTATTAAACGCGGTACACTGATGGGAGCTCGAGGAAATTCTGGAGTTATACTCTCTCAAATATTCAGAGGTTTCTGCGATACCTTATCGAAGAAGAACAAAATAACAGTCGCAGATTTTGTAAAGGGAATCAAAGGTGCAAAAGAAGTTGCCTATAAAGCTGTCCTGAGGCCTGTTGAAGGTACGATACTCACAGTTGTGAGAGTTTTAGACGAACATTCAAAAGAACTTGCCGCATGCGAAAGTTTTGAGCAACTCTTTGAGAAAATGGAACAGATAGCGTTAGATACGGTTAAAATGACGCCTAATTTGCTGCAAAAGCTCAAGGAAGCGAACGTTGTGGACGCTGGCGCCAAGGGGCTTTACTACATAATTCAGGGGTTCAAAATGTACATCCTTGGTGACAAAACGATAAACCTCCAAGGCGTTGAGACAAGGCCTTCGGAAGAAATCACCATAGCGTACGAAGAATTAACGTACCAGTACTGTACCGAACTAATAGTGAGAGCGAGAAAAGATATCAAAGACGCGACGAAAAAAGAGCTTGAAAGTTACCTTAATTCAATGGGCGATTCCGTGGTGTTCTTTGTTCAGGACGACGTAATTAAACTGCACGTTCACACAAATAACCCGGGACAAGTAATTGAAACTTTCCTCCAGCATGGTGAACTATTGAAGGTTAAAATCGACAATATGAAAGAACAGCATGAACACGTTGTTGGAGAATATACAAAGAAAGAACGCAAGAAGATTGCATTTGTTGCAGTCTCGCCAGGAGAAGGCATATCAAAGGTATTAACAGACCTTGGCGTAGATGAAATAATCTCGGGTGGTCAATCGATGAACCCGAGCATGGCTGACATACTTGATGCGATCAGGCGAGCGAATGCGGACAACATATTCGTATTTCCAAACAACTCAAACATAATCTTAGCGGCTGATCAAGCAGCGAAAGTGGCTCAGAACGAAGGGATCAATGTAATAGTAATAAAAACTGTGAATGTCCAGCAGAGTGTTAGTGCAATGATTTACAAGATGGGAGAAGAAATTGAAGAGATAAAAAACAGCATAAACGAAGCCATTGCTAAAACGACTGCCATATCAATTACAATCGCGGTTAGAGACTCGAAATATGCTGGTGAAAAGATAAAGAAAAACGAATACCTCGGATTTCTTAACAAAGAATTAGCAGCGCATCACAGAAATTTGGTAAACGTTTTGGACAAACTGTACGAAAAATGCAACTTAAAAGATCGGGAAGTGCTAACGGTGTTCGTTGGTTCGGACGCAACGCCTATCGAACAGAGCATAGTTGAGAAGTATACTAAGAAGAAATATCCGAATGTGCAGATAGAATTTTTAGATGGTGGGCAACCACACTATCCTTTCTTAATGTTAGTTGAGTAAGTTTTTAAAAATCGTATTGAAAAGAGGAGCATAGGATGAGGGAAGTAATGAATGTTGTAAACGTTGATGATAAATACGTATATTTATCTTTAATGGTCAATGAAGCAGGCTGTTCTGCCTGCGCTTTGGCAGGCTCATGCTCGGTAAAAGGTGAAAAGGGCACACTTAGAGTGCGGAAGGACGATATGAAGGAAGAATTCAAAACAGTCTTGCCAGGTGACACCGTCATCGTTGATTTGAAACACAACGAAGCTATCTTATCACTTATCGTGTATGGCATACCACTTGCCGGATTTCTAATAGGAGTATTGATTGGATACATCCTCAAACTCCAAGATTTGATTTCCTTTGTGCTTGGGATTGGATTTGCTGGTGTTGGCGCACTGCTCACGAGACTTTATGACAAAAAATACAAAATTGAAGTAATCGATGTTAAAAGAGCAACCGTGCAATCTTGGCATAGTGACAACATAAATGAGCCACTAAATTCTTAAAGAGCTTAAAGAAAACCCGTGAGGGGGATGGTTGAATGGTTTACACATTCAAAAAGGGAGAGCCGAAAAACGGATGGGTGACTATCGTCCACGGTCTTGGTGAACACATCGGACGGTACGAACGGTTAATCAACTTGCTTACTGAAAACGGTTTTGGCGTTTTCGGTTTTGACTTACCGGGACACGGAAAGAGCGGGGGGATAAAGGGGCACACGTCTATTGAGGAGATTATAGAGCTAATAGACGACCTAACAAAATCGACGCAGAAATTCGCGATCTTTGGCCACAGCCTTGGTGGGCTGATAGCAATAAGATATGCAGAGCTTAGACCACAAAAAATTTCAAAGCTTGTGGTCTCATCACCGGCACTACATCTTGAACCTAAGCCGAGCCAGGTTATGATGCTCAAAATATTCTCATTCTTAGCACCATTCATGACGGTGAAGAACGGTATAGACCCAAATCATCTATCTAGAAGCAAAGAAGCCGTTGAAAAGTACATCTCAGATCCATTGGTTCACGACAGGATATCGATTAAACTCGGAAAAAGCATGCTCAAGAACGTTGAACTCGCTCACGAACAAGCCCAGCGAATAAAATGTCCGGTTGCTGTGCTCATAGGTACAGAAGACAGAGTAACACCACCGGAAGGCGCAAAGAGATTTTTCGAAGAGCTCCAAACAGAAAAAAGGATTGAGGAATTTTTGGGAGGGTACCACGAATTATTTGAAGATCCGGAACATGCCGACGGCTTCCATGAGAAAATTCTCTACTACATAAAAGATTGGAAATCTGAAGAGCGATAAGCGAAGGTCATAGAAAGGAATGGAGAGAGCATGGCTATCTACAAAACAAGGTTAGGCGAGTTTGATATAAACGATGATGAAATAATCACATTTCCAGGCGGAATACCGGGATTTGAGAATTTGAGAAAGTTCTTCATATTATCATTGCAAGAAACAGCTCCGATAAGCTGGCTTGTGAGTATTGAAGATGAACAAGTATCTTTCCCGATAATTGATCCATGGATTGTCAAAGAAGATTACGAGATAGAACTATCCCAGCAGGAAGTGGCGGAGCTTGAAGTTGAAGACCCTTCAGAATTGATAATCTGGTGCATTGTTACGATACCTCTTGGCAAACCGCAAGAGGCAACGGTGAATTTGAAAGCACCAATTGTCATAAACGTCAAAAAAGCAAAAGGGATACAAGCGATACTTGAAAATTACGACATGAGATACCCGCTAATGGATGCAACGAAATCCGACGAAGAAAAGAAAGAAGAATAGGCACTCAAAGAGTAAAAAACTTGAAAGTGGTGAAAATTATGCTTGTACTATCGAGAAAAGTTGGCGAGAGTATACTGATAGGTGATAACATACAAGTGAAGGTGATTAAGATCGAAAACGGCGTCGTCAAGATAGGCATAATGGCTCCTTCGGACGTTAAGATATATCGCGAGGAGATTTATTCCACGGTGGCTGCACACAATAAAGCTGCCTTAGGTACGGCGGACTTATTGACAAATGTGATGAAACTGAAGGAGGCACTCAGAAATGATAAAGATAGATGACAAACTAGTTGAACATCTCCTAAAGCTATCAAGACTAACGTTCGATGACAAAGACAGGCTGAAGAACGATCTGCAAAAGATCATAAACTATTTCGAAATACTTTCCGAAGTCAACACCGAAGGTCTTGAACCAATGTACACACCTATTGAAGAACCGTGCATTTTAAGAGAAAAAGAACCAGTGGAGTTTGAAAACATCGATGGAATTATTGAGAACTTTCCTGAAAAAGATAATAGGCTTATCAAAGTCCCGGGTATTTACGGATAATTCAAAGGTAAAAGAATGGCAGAAATCTGAAGAACTTGCGGCACAGTACCTTAAAAAGAAAGGATACAAGATCGAAAGTCGAAATTACCGCACACCTTTCGGAGAAATCGACATAATCGCAAAGAAAGGAAACATGTATGTCTTTGTTGAAGTAAAATCCGGTACTGGTCGAAAGATAAGACCATCAGAAAGAGTTGACGAAAACAAGCACCAGAGAATCTGCAAAGTAGCAGAATATTATATCCATAGAGAACTGAAGAAAAAAAGGCGGGATGATTTTCTTTACAAGACTCGGATTGATGTGATAGAGATAATCGATGGCAAGATAACACATTACGAAAATATTGGGTGGGATTTCGTGTGAAGGTAATAGCGACTAACAAAAAAGCATACACTGACTACATAATAGATGAAACTTACGAGGCTGGCATAGTGCTCGTTGGAACGGAAGTCAAATCGTTGAGGGAACACGGCGCCAGTTTCAAAGACTCGTTCTGCAGGGTCAAAGACGGGGAGATATTTTTGTTGAACCTGCACATACCTCCTTACAGATTTGGAAACATCTACAACCACGATCCAGAAAGACCGAGGAAGTTGTTGCTCCACAGAAAACAAATAGACAGAATTTGGGGCAAAATCCGTCAAGAAGGATATACGGTGATACCAACGAAAATATACTTCAACAACGAAGGTAGGGTTAAAGTAGAGATCGCAGTGGCGAAGGGTAAGAAGAGCCACGATAAGCGAGAAGAGATAAAGAAGAAGGAAATTGAAAAGAGAATAAAAGAATATATTAAACGATAGTATAAGCTCGTATATCTTTTTCACGTTTCTATGCAGGAGTTGAGGATTTTATGTCGACACAGAAAAACAACTTCGTACCCAGAGCAAAAATAATAATCGGCGATAGTCGAAAAATGAGGGAAGTTAACGACGAAGAAGTAGACTTAATCGTCACATCTCCACCTTACTGGCACATAAAGGACTACGGTGTGAATGGACAGATAGGTTATGGTCAAACACTTCACGAATATCTTAATTCGCTTTACTGTGTGTGGTCAGAAAGTTACCGTGTGTTGAGAAATGGTGGAAGGTTATGTGTAAACGTTGGAGACCAATTCGCAAGAGCGGTGGTGTATGGTCGCTACAAAGTAATTCCCATACATGCGGAGATAATTGCCCAGTGTGAAGATATAGGTTTTGATTTCATGGGATCTATCATCTGGCAGAAAAAGACCACAATGAATACGACAGGCGGAGCCAATGTAATGGGCTCATATCCATATCCCCCAAACGGTATTGTAGAATTGGATTACGAATACATTCTCATATTCAAAAAACCCGGCGATAACAAAAAGGTACCAAAAGAGGTAAAAGAAGCTTCGAAACTTTCTAAGGAAGAATGGAAAGAATACTTTTCAGGACACTGGACATTTGGTGGAACAAAGCAGATAGGTCACGAAGCTATGTTTCCGGAAGAACTTCCCAGAAGGCTTATAAAAATGTTCACATTTGTTGGGGATACGGTTTTAGATCCATTTTTAGGCAGTGGAACTACCGCAAAGGTTGCTTTGGAACTTAATAGAAATGTAATTGGATACGAAATTAACAAAGATTTTTTAGAGATGATAAAGACAAAGATAGGCATAGGACAAAACATCTTCTTAACGTCGGAAAATATCCAGATAATTGAAAGGGAGCAAGAATTTAAAGAGCAAAGTACGAACAATTACGTTCCAAGAATCAAAGATGCAAAACCTCAGATAGAGCCAAATAAGTTAAAATTCACTGGTGAAAGACTGTATAGAGTAGTTGATATCATTGACGAATGTACACTAAAACTCGATACGGGCCTTGCTGTAAGGTTTCTCGGAATAAAGATAGAAAAAAAGAAAGAAGCCATCGAATACCTTCAAAAGTATGTGCTCGGTAAGAATGTGTTTTTAAAGCTTGAAAGTGCTGTTATTGTTGATTCAGGAACTTTGATAGCATACATTTATCTCAAAAACAAGATCTTCATCAACGCTTACCTTATAAAATCAGGTATTGCAGTACCAGATTTCGAAGTTGAGCACAGATATAAGAACAAATTTTTAGGACTTTGGGAGGAAATCCGAAGTGTCAAAAGAATGGATTCTGAACATAGCTACAAACCGGTGGGGTTTAAATAAGAAAAGCAAAGTTGGACCTGTTTCGGAATGGATTAGAGAGTGCAAACCAAAATCTCTCGAGGAATGGAAATTATTCTATTTCGATAAGATAAAAAAGGAAATTTTAGAGCCTAATGGCAACACACAAAATGCTCACGAGTATATAAAAGATTTGGGACAGAGACTGTATGTAAAGATAGCGGAAGTTATGCAAGCCGAGTTGAAGGAAATAACAGAAGAAGACTGCATTTTGTATATAGAAGATTTGGTTTTGAAAAAAACATTTGATGGGTATCTTACAGAGATTGATACAATTCACGAGAAAATCCAATTAGAGTTAAAACATCTCGATGTTGCAATAAAACCTGCACCCGACGAATGGGACAGAAAGTACAACGTTGATTTCTATGTAGACGTTTCAGGAAGCTACATAGGTATTCAAATAAAGCCGATAACTTATCAACAGAGTCAACAGATATACAAGTGGAAGGAATTAATGAACAAAAGCCACGAGAGATTTAGGGAAAAGTTTGGGGGGAAAGTTTTCATCGTGTTTTCAATCAAAAATAATGATAAGAAGGAGATTTTCAATCCTGAGGTAGTCGAAGAAATTAAAAATGAAGTTGAGAGATTGAAGAATTTGAAAATAGATGAAATTACAAAAGGAGAGTGATAACATGGATATAAGAAAAAAGGTCGAAGAAAAACTCAGATCATTCAAAGAAAGTTACAAACCAGACGTCATAGATATAGATCCAAGTAAAATCAACATCAACACCTACATCGATCACACAAATCTCAAACCTACCGCAACGACAGAGGAAATTAAAGCGGTCTGCAAAGAGGCGTTGGAATACAAATTCAAAGGCGTATGCATAAATCCATCCTTTGTTCCTATGGTTTCGCAGATGCTTAAAGGCTCGGATGTGCTCACAGTGACGGTTGTTGGATTCCCGCTCGGTGCAACGAGCACGCACTCGAAAGTTGAAGAGACAAAATGGGCGGTTGAAAATGGCGCTCAGGAAATCGATATGGTTATACACATCGGAAAACTCAGAGAAGGCGATTACGAATACGTGTACAATGACATAAAATCAATTGTTGAAGCGGCGAAAGTACCTGTTAAAGTGATAATCGAAACATGCTTCCTCACAGATGAAGAGAAAGTTGCAGCTTCGGTAATTTCAAAACTTGCAGGTGCAAAATTCGTAAAAACGTCTACAGGTTTTGGCACAGGCGGTGCCAAATTCGAAGACGTTCAATTGATGCGCTGGGCGGTTGATGGTGAAATAGAAGTTAAGGCATCAGGTGGAGTAAAGACTTACGAAGATGCATTAAAGATGTTATCTGCTGGCGCAACGAGAATAGGCACGAGCTCGGGAGTTGCTATCGTCACGAGAAAGACGAGTACCTCGGGAGGATATTGATTAAATCGTTATTTGAACACTATAAATAGGGGGTGGTCCGCATGAAAGTTTTGGGTCTAATTTTGGCAGGGGGCAAGAGCGATGCGCTTGGTAAGCTCGTTTACAAACGAGCAAGTGCCGCCGTACCGGTCTTTGGAAAGTACCGTGCAATAGACTTCACGCTAAGCAACATGGTCAATTCCGGCATATACAAAGTAGGTGTTTTAACCCAGTACAACCCGCGCAGTCTTATGGACCACCTCGGCTCAGGTAAAGAATGGGATCTTGATAGAAAACACGGTGGATTGTACATACTTCAACCTTACCTTGGAATGACCGGAGAGTACTGGTATCGTGGTACAGCGGATGCTCTATTCCAAAACACCACGATGCTCAGAAGAGGCGATGAGGACTACGTAATAATAGGTTCCGGCGACCATATCTATAAAATGCTTTACAACGACATTTACAGCTACCATTTCGCCAAAGGTGCCGATGTAACACTCGTAGTTAAAGAACTCGATGAAACATACGACATCACACAATATGGGGTTGTAACAACTGAGCCAGACGGTAGGATAACACAGATACAGGAAAAAGTTCAGAATCCTTCGACAAGAAAAGCATTTTTAGGTATTTACTTCATAAACAAGCATTTGTTGCTCGAGCTCCTTTATGATACAGTACCAGCTGGTAAATACGACCTTTTGCTTGACGTGATAATACCAAACCTTTCCAAGCTGAAAGTATACGCGTACGAGTTCAGCGGATACTGGAGAAATGTCAAGAAAGGAATAGCAGAGTACTACAAAATGAACATGGAAGTTCTCAACAGCCCTGCAATTCGCGAAGAATTATTTGTGAAGTACGGAAAGGTGTATACAAAATTGAAAGACTATCCACCTGCCAAATTCACGGGTACTGCGAAGGTAAGTAACTCGATAGTCGCTGATGGCTGTATTATATCTGGAAATGTCAAAAATTCTGTGCTCTTCAGGGGAGTTGTAGTACGCGCAGGTGCTCGAGTTGAGAACTCGATAATTATGCAAGATAGCGTTATTGAAGAAGGGGCTATAGTGAGAAATGCAATAATAGACAAGAACTGCGTAGTTCGCGCAGAGCAGATGCTGATCGGCGATTTTGAGCCTGTGGTCTTAGAAAAATGGATGGTTATATAGCGGGGGGTGAAGGGGATGCAGAACGTGCTTGGTTTGATACTCGCAGGTGGTCAAGGAACGAGGCTCGGAGTACTGACGGAAAAAATACCCAAACCCGCCGTTCAATTTGGTGGAAAATACAGGATAATAGATTTTACCATGAGCAACTGCGTCAACTCAGGAATATACAGAATAGGTGTGCTTACACAGTACAGACCACACTTGCTCAACAAACACATAGGTATCGGCAAACCGTGGGATTTAGATAGAAAGGGTGGAGGAGTTACGATACTCCAGCCATATTCTACGCTTACTGAGAGCGTATGGTACAAAGGAACAGCCGATGCGGTTTACCAAAACATCGAATTCATAGACGAATACGAACCAGAATACATTGTCGTTCTTTCTGGTGACCACATATACTCGATGGACTACAGCGAATTTGTTTACTACCACATATCGAAGAATGCACTGGCGACGATAGCCTGTATGGAAGTGCCGCTCAGCGAAGCCCACAGATTCGGGATAATGATAACGGACATCGACAACAAGATCGTTGAATTCCAAGAAAAGCCGAAAGAACCGAAATCGAACTTAGCTTCTCTTGGTATCTACGTCTTCAATTGGAAATTCATAAAAGATGTGCTCATCGAAGATGCGAAAAACGAATCGAGCGACCATGATTTTGGAAAAAACATAATACCGAATATCCTCACAACAGACCGTGTGTATGCATTCCCATTCGAAGGGTATTGGCAAGATGTAGGAACTATAAGATCGTATTGGGAAACGAATCTTGAACTCGTGAGGCCCATTCCTCCGTTTAACATCCATGATCCGAATTGGCGCATCTACACAAGGTCTGAAGAAATGCAACCGGCATACATAGCTCCTGAAGGCGAAGTAAGGAATTCAATAGTGAGCGAGGGTTGTGAAATCTACGGAACTATTGAAAATAGCGTTATAGCTCAGGGTGTAAAACTTGGCAAAGGCAGCGTCATTAAAAACAGCGTCATAATGGCAAAAGTTGAGATTGGAGATAACGTGTACATTGAAGATGCGATTGTGGCGGAAAATACCATAATCAAAAACGGTTGCAAGATAGGCATAGGTGAATTTGCCGAGAGCAAATACGACAAAAAGGTCTACGATTCACACATAACAGTTATCGGAATGGACACCGTTGTGGAGGAAGAATGTGTCTTCGGTAAGAACGTTGTGATTGGCAACGACCGGATAGTACCGAAAGGAACGCAGATAGAGAGTGGCGGATACTACATTTAATTTCTTTGATATGTTTAATATACTTTGCAATCTTGCTGGGAGGAATAGTAGGTGGATCTTTATTTTATAAAAGTTCGTGCTCGAAGTAAAGGAACAGCAGAAGACATAGTTGGATATTTTTTTGGAAAAACGAACAGCGCACCCGATTTTGATTTCTTGGTTGTTCCTTTGCGTTATTCAAATATAATCGACAGCATCACACTGAATGAAGACCTTAGAGAATTTAAGGAAAAGCTCGAAAAAGCCAAACAAGAGATAAAAGCAATACCGGGTGGGCACGATGTAACTATCGCATTCTTAGCGTACCTTAACAACATGCTGAACAGGAGGGGGAAAATTCCACTTGGTATTGAGTTCTCGACTGCCGTGAAGGAGTCGGATACAGAAGTTATGAAGGTCATAATATCTGATCTGCTCGAAGAATGGAGCCCGAAGATGGAAGTTGACGTACGGGCTCAAGGTATGTTTCTTGAAGAATATTCTGCATACACGTTTCTCAGCATGCAGGAAGATTTTTCTGATGAAAATGTTGTAAAGGTTTACACAAGAGCGGATGTAGTGGATCTGCCAGAAGCATTTCCCGTAATAGACCCAATTAACGGAACTTCAATTGTCCAGTTTGACATAGGTGATAAAATTCCTGTCGTCATTTTAAACCCCGGAAAATACGAAAAAAAGCTGAGGGAGCTCTATCCAAACTTCGATTCTGACAAATTTTCAATTGAAGCAACGCTTCTTAGCAAAGAACTTGTGAGAGTAGGCGGCGGGAGCCTTTACTTAGTAAAAGTGGAACTTTCAGAAGGATTAATTGCTAAAGCTCTTATCAGTCCAGCACTTAAGATTCTCAGTGATGAAACTTATTTTATCAAAAAGAGAAGGCAGCAGACTGAACAAAAAGAGCATATTGAAAAGGTTCCAAGGTCTATAAAAGTTGAGATACCACCAACAACCGGTTCGGAGCTTCTAATATCTTTCATGACCACACTCCTCGTTACTGGAGCACTGCTGATAATCATATACTTGTTTATGAAATAAAGTTCAGCGCAAAAATAACTTGAACTACGGGGTGGAAGACATTGAGGAAAACACAGCTGAATGAAAATAACATAAAACAAGTTGTAAGCCTCGTCTACGAAGAAAAGAAAGAATTCTACGATGAACTTTTTGGTTCGAATGCTCAGAAATATATAAAGAAGGCATTTGACATGGATGTACCACCTTTTATTAAGCGCAACTGCATCGTGTTGGAGAGTGATGGTGACGTCAAAGGGGTTCTTCTATATGCCACAAAAGCTGAATTTCGACACGGATACCAGCGCTGGTTTAACGTTCTTGGTTTCAAAATTGTTCCAGTTGGATCGAAGATGATCTACATCATCCAAAGACTGCTGATGGATTTTGCTATAGATGATCTGTACATAGTTTCGTTAGCGGGGGAATTAAAAGAGTGGCTACTTTATAAGTACATTAAATCAAGCCGTTACAGAAAAATAATAGTCGATGCGTTGGATAGCGATATCTTCGCTCGTTTTAATTTTACAGAAGAAAGACCGGTGCACCCGAAACTGAGGCGATTTTCAAAATTCTGTGACTACGAAAATATGGGTGGAATCGGCTGGGACACACATCCACTCGTTGAGGGGAGGAAACTCATCATCGGCGGTGTTGAAATAGACTCGAACTTGGGACTCCAAGGGCATTCCGATGCCGATGTTCTCTCTCACGCCATAATAGACAGTCTTGTTGGAGTAACGCTGAAAAGCGACATCGGGTCTATATTCCCAGAAAATGACGAGAACAGGGGACGCAGCAGTATAGAGATGCTCGATATAGTTGTAAGAACGATTAACAAAAGCGGATTCTTTCCATCTTCAGTGGATTGTGTTATAATTTCACCGATAAGACTGAAAAACTACAGAAAGGATATATCTCAAAAACTTGAAGATATACTCCGATGTCCTGTGTCTGTGAAGTTCAAGAGCGGAAACGACGTATACCCTGAATCGCAGATGAAAGGAATAACTGCGATCTGCGTGAGCAATGTGGATAAGATATCATAAAAATTGCAAAAACGATGGAGGTGTGGGAGATGGTAAATAGCTACATAAAGTCAACTGAAGAGAAGATGAAAAAATCCGTCGAAAAAATCGCAGAAGAGCTAAAGCATTTAAGAACTGGAAGGGCAACGCCTGCAGTTCTTGAAGAAATAAAAATAGACTACTACGGAGTACCAACGCCTGTTCTCCAGGTTGCCCAAGTAACGGCAGAAGAACGCCAACTCATAGTTAAACCTTGGGAGAGAAACCTGTTGTCTGCCATTGAAAAAGCGATACTTGCAAGCGACCTCGGATTGACACCTGTAAACGATGGAACGGTTGTGAGAATCAACTTCCCAACACCAACAACCGAACAGAGACAAAAGTGGGTAAAGAAGGCAAAAGAAATAGTAGAAGAGGGCAAGATAGCGATAAGGAACATAAGACGTGATGTACTAAAAGATGTGAAAGACGACAAAAAGGATGGAAAGATATCGGAAGATGATGAAAAAAGATTAGAAAAAGAGATTCAGAATTTGACTGATAGATACATAGCCGAGCTCGATAAACTCTTTGAAAAGAAAGAAAAGGAGATTATGGAATTCTGATGGACAAGCCATTAACCCATATAGCGTTCATAATGGACGGTAATGGCCGTTGGGCGCAGAAACAGGGCAAACCGAGAACCTACGGCCATTACGTGGGAGCTTACAAAATAGAAGAAGTTGTTAGATGGTGTGCAGCACGTGGTGTAAAATACACCACGTTTTATGCATTTTCAACGGAGAATTGGAAACGCCCGCCGAAAGAAGTTGAATTCATCTTAGGACTTCTTGTTGAAAAAATAGGTGAGTTTTACGAGCGCATGTCGAAAGAAAACGTGAGGCTCAGATTCATTGGACGGCTCGACGGACTTCCGGACATCGTTAGAGAAAAGTGCATTGAGTATGAAGAAAAGACAAAAGATAACACAAAAATACAAGTAATCATGGCGTTGAACTACGGCGGCAGGACTGAGATAGTCGATGCTGTGAAAAAGATATTCGAAGAAAAAGCTGAAATCAGCGAAGAAAATTTCAAAAACTACCTCTACGCACCGGATGTTCCAGACCCGGACCTTGTTGTGCGCACTTCGGGTGAAATGAGGATAAGCAACTTCTTAATCTGGCAGATTGCCTACAGTGAGCTATACTTTTCCAATTTGCTTTGGCCTGAATTTAGCGAAGAAGAGCTTGACAGGGCCATAGAATCCTACAGAAAGCGCGAACGCAGATTTGGGGGTATCAGGGGGAATGGGTAAAGTGGAGAGCAAGAAAAACAGCTCTTTAAAGAAAGAGACTATTCAAAGAATTATAAGTGCTCTAATAGTTGCACCGTTTGTCGTATTTTGCTTTGTCTCGTACCAGAGCTTAGTTGGACTCGTCGCTGCGATTGTCTTAATAAGCTCGAGTGAATTCTTTTTTACGACTATCAAAAGAATAAACAGCTGGCTCGCGATAACGTACTCTGCTATCGTTACAACGTATCCTATACTCTACGGCGTAGCTTTTAGAAAATACCCGATGGAATTACTTTCCGTTATATTCATGGTAGGAATAATCGTTGCACTCAGCAAAGTTAGAGATAGGGAGATAATAACCGAAGTTTATTTTGCTTACTCAGTGGCGCTTGTATACATAAGCTTTTTGCTTTCGTTTTTTATCCCGCTGTACGATGTATATGGAGCTGCTATAGCACTGCTTACGCTAACGCTTTCTTGGACATACGATAGTTTTGCTTACGCGTTTGGCATGACTATGGGAAAGCACAAATTCGGAAGTTACTATAGCCCAAACAAAAGCTGGGAAGGATTCTACGGAGGAATCTTCGGAACGTTTGTTTACATACTGATTTACCAATTCGTTGCTAACAGCCTCTTCAAATCGAACATGCACATAACTCCGATTTTTGCTGTCGTAATTGCAATCACAACGGGCATTATGGATACATTTGGTGACATATTCGAATCGTCCATAAAACGCCACTACAATGTCAAGCACATGGGCAACCTGATGCCAGGACACGGCGGAATGCTCGACAGAATCGATGGATTACTCTTCATGACACCAATTCTCTATATCTTATTTAAGTTTTTTTACTAAAATCTAAGACGAGTGAAAATGATAATACAAGATAATTGCGGAGGTGTAGTTTTGTGAAATACATGACTAGCGATGAGATTAGAGAAGCGTATCTGAAATTTTTTGAAACCAAAGGCCATAAGAGACTCCCGAGTGCTTCGCTCATTCCAGACGACCCGCAGCTCATGTTCACAGTTGCAGGTATGGTACCGTTCAAACCTATATTTTGGGGAAAAGTCGACCCGATATATCCGAGAGTCACAACATGCCAGAAATGTGTTAGGACTAACGACATAGAGAACGTTGGGCGCACACCGAGGCACCACACGTTCTTTGAGATGCTTGGAAACTTCTCATTTGGTGATTACTTCAAAAAAGAAGCTATCGCATGGGCTTGGGAATTCGTCACTAAAGTCCTTGAAATGCCGGAAGAAAAATTGTGGGTTACCATATACGAATACGATGACGAATCGTTCGAAATCTGGAAGAGCATAGGTGTGCCGGAATACAAAATAATTAGGATGGGTAAAGAAGACAACTTCTGGGGACCTGCTGGTCCAACCGGTCCTTGTGGTCCTTGCTCTGAGATACACTATGACACAGGTATAGAAGTTCCCGTGAAAGATGGCGGAACACCGAATCCGGGAAACACCGATGGCAGATTCATTGAAATTTGGAACCTCGTCTTTACCGAATTTTACCAAGACGAAGAGGGCAAATTACATCCGTTACCGAGAAAGAACATAGACACCGGCGCTGGACTTGAACGTATCAGCGCAATGATGCAGGGCGTACTGTGGAACTTCGATACTGACCTCTTCAAGCCTATAATTGACACCATCCAAAACGTGCTAAACGTAAAATACAAAGAAGATCCGAAAAAAGACGTATCGATAAGGGTTATCGCCGACCATGTCAGAGCAGTCACGTTCATGATAGGAGACGGAGTGCTTCCTTCAAACGAAGGAAGAGGTTACGTACTTAGAAGGGTGCTTAGAAGAGCGCTCAGGCACGGCGCACTTCTCGGTGCAAAAGAGCCATTCCTTTACAAAATAGTCGACAGCGTAGTGAAAAAGATGGGGCACGTCTATCCTGAGATTGTTGAGAAGCAGAGCTTTGTAGAAACGATCATTAAGGCGGAAGAGCAGAAGTTCATTACAAACCTTTCGAGAGGTCTTGAATTAGTGCAGAAAATAGTCTCTGCAAGCGGAAAGATTTCAGCTGAGGACGCGTTTAAGCTCTACGACACATACGGCTTTCCAATAGATATACTCAGAGACATCGCACAGGAGAACAACTACGAGCTCGACGAGGCAGGGTTTGAGAAATACTTACAGCAGCAACGCGAAAGGTCAAGAAAAGCCCAGGGCGAAGTGGAATTTGCTCAAAAAACGGGGTACGAAACGCTTGATTTAGAAACAGTATTCGTCGGATACGACACGATGGAGTCTGAAAGCACTGTCCTGAAGATCAAGAAGGACAACGAATTTGTCGAAGAACTCGAAACAGAAGGCATGGAATGTGAGTTAGTTCTTGACATAACACCATTCTACGCAGAAAAAGGTGGACAAGTTGCAGACAGGGGCACTATAAATTGGTCAAACGGAAGATTTGAAGTTGAATACGTGTACAATCCAGTTGAGGGTATAATTGTCCACAAAGGTAAACTGTATGGTAAGATAAAGGTAGGAGAAAAGATACTTTCCGCTGTTGATGAAAAAAGAAGATGGACAATGCGAAACCACACTGCAACCCACTTGTTGCACGCAGCACTTAGGAAGGTATTGGGAACACACGTGCGCCAAGCAGGTTCTCTTGTTGAACCGGAAAGATTGAGATTCGACTTTACTCACTACCAGGCACTGACAAAAGAAGAAATCAAACAAATAGAAGATATGGTAAACGAAGTAATTCTGCAAGCCATTCCGGTTGTCACTGAAGTGAAGAGCTACGACGAAGCGGTTAAAGAAGGTGCGATGGCTCTCTTCGAAGAAAAATACGGAGATTTCGTCAGGGTCGTAAAAGTGGCAGACTTCAGCGAAGAGCTCTGCGGAGGTACGCACGTTAGAAACACGGGAGAGATTGGACTTTTCAAAATAATTTCCGAAAGTGCGGTTAGTGCCGGTGTGAGGAGAATAGAAGCGATAACTGGAATGAACTCGCTCGAATACTTGAGAAATCGCGAATCGATTTTGGAAAGCTTGAAAGAACGCCTTGAAGTGCCGATGAGCGAAATAAGTGTAAAAGTCGAAAAGATAATAGAAGAAAAGAAAGCTCTCGAAAAGGAACTTGCAAGCCTCAAAATAAAGCTCATAAACCCGGAAACGATAGCCAGCAGTTCAAAGAGCTTCGAAGGAATCAATTACCTATCGTTTGTCTTTGATTCCGTCGAGCCTGAAGTGCTGAAAGACCTGACTGACGATGTCTCTGAAAGGATAAAGGGTATCGTCCTGCTCATATCCAAACTTGAAGGAAAAATCGTCTTCACAATCAAAGTACCAAAAGAACTGACAAGCACATACAACGCAGGTAACATAGCCAAAGCTGTTGCAAAGGTCCTTGGCGGCGGTGGTGGTGGAAGTCCAACATTTGCACAAGCAGGCGGAAAGTTGCAGGAAAAGATACCTGAAGCACTTGAATTGTTTGAAAAAATAATCAGAAGGGAAGTGCAATGATGTTTGGCAGGTCTGATCTCGGAATAGACCTTGGCACGGCGAACACGCTCGTGTACGTAAGGGGGAAGGGGATTGTAATAAACGAACCTTCCGTCATATCGATCAACGTAGAAACGAATGAGATAATAAAAGTTGGCGTCGAAGCTAAGAAGATGCTTGGAAAAACGCCGAGTTACATACAAGCGATAAGGCCGTTAAAAGACGGAGTTATCGCAGATTACGACGTTGCACTTGCGATGCTTACGTACTTCATAAACAAAGCACAGGAAAAATTCTCTTTCTTCAGACCAAGGGTAGTCATCGGCGTTCCAGTCGGCGTTACGGAAGTTGAAAGCAGAGCATTGCTTACTGCTGGAAAAGAAGCCGGCGCGAAGAAGGTGTTTTTGATAGAAGAGCCGATGGCAACAGCACTTGGTGCGGGTTTACCGGTTGAAGAACCTCAGGGAAACATGGTTATAGACATAGGTGGTGGAACAACAGAAGCAGCCGTCATATCGCTCGGCTCAATAGTCACGTCAACCTCAACAAGGATTGCGGGCGACGAATTCGACGAAGCGATAATACAGTACGTCAGGGAGATATACAGAGTTTCGATTGGAGTGAGGACAGCAGAGCGCGTTAAGATAGAAATAGGTAATGTCTATCCACTAAAAGAATTTGATGAACTCCAAACGGAAGTTGTTGGAATAGAACTTTCAAGTGGACTTCCAAAGCGCCTCATACTCACTGGTGGTGAAATACGTGAAGCGATAAGACCGACAGCGATGCAGATAGTTGAGACTGCGAAAGTTACGCTTGAAAATACGCCTCCAGAACTCGTTGCGGACATAACGGAAAGAGGAATCGTTGTAGCTGGTGGTGGCTCACTTTTAAGAGGCATAACAGATCTGTTGTCCAAAGAAACAGGAATCAAAGTTTACCAGGCTGAAGACCCGATGACGTGCGTTGCGAAAGGTGCCGGAATGGTGCTTGACAAAATCGACATACTGGCGAGGTTGAAAACTGCAGAATGAAGATTAATCAACTGACGTTAACGTTCATAATTATTCTTACAATATTCTTTCTTGATGTTTTTACAGACAACGGAATAGCAAAATTGCTACATTCAGTATTTTCAAATGCAGCATATCCGCTTTATATCGCGAAGACAAGTCTCGAAAACTATTTTGAAAAAAACGTAACAGTTCAATACATAACGATATTTGAAAATAAAAAGCCAGAGTTATTAGATGTGTTAAGCGTGGAACTCAGAGGGCTGTACGTTCGCAATTTGAAAAAAAGAGGTATAATAATCAACGAGGAAGGCAAGTTGATAGGCTTTGTTGAAAAGACGGGACAAGTTGGGTATGTGACGAAATGGTGGGAGAGCGAGTTCCCTGTTACAATATCAGCGACGGACCTCAGCGTAGTGGGGTATTACATGAAATACAGAATAAAGATACCAGACCCAACAATCGATGTCGATAAACTTTCAGGCATGGTTTATCTTTCCGAATACATGCCATACGGAAAGTTGCTCAAAGAACGTGGGATTAGCCTTGGTGTATTGAAAGAGGGAGAATTTTTGATAAGTATACCAAAGATAACAAGCAAAGTAATTTTGCTGGAAGATTACACAGGTAGTGAGGAAAATCCTCAAAAGTGAGGGGGACTGAAGATGGGTTACGAAGAATTAAGCAGAGAAGAACTTCTCAGAAAAGTCATGGAACTCGAAGACGAAGTAACTAGACTGAAAATGCGTGAGTCAGAACTTGAGATATTATTAAACGAATATTCTTCGATAATGAAAAAGCAGTTCGAAGTCTTCGACGATTTTATCAAAGATGTCGGAACAAAGCGGATGATTGATCCACTTACAAGGGTATACTCACAAGAACATCTTTTAAAGCTCATCTCGTATTATCATCAAAAAGCATTTGAAGAAAATTTCGGATATGCCCTCGTGACGATAACCATCAACAACTTTGAGAAAATGGACCAGATGGAGAAAGAACACACGCTTTTGAGAATAGGAAAATTACTCAAAGAACTTGTCAGAGTGCCACTCGACAGCGTTGGAAGGTACGCAGAAAACCAGTTCATGGTGCTGCTCACAGAAATAACAAAAGAACAGGCTGAAAAGGTTAGAGAAAGAATCGAAAATGCGATGGTGCTACATAATATCGACGTATCGATAAAATTTGCAAGCTATCCCGACGACTCGACTAATCTTGAAGAATTGGTCAGAACTGTTGAATAGGCGTTTCGATTTTAGAGAGGAGAAAAAAGCGATGGGTTCGATAATCACTGAAAAGTCCGTCCTTAGTGGTGAAGTTAAGATATCCGGAGCTAAGAACTCTGCGTTGCCGCTTTTGGCTGCCACGTTATTGACGGAAGAAGAAGTAGTTCTCCATAAAGTTCCAGTCCTTGCTGACATAGAGACGATGGTAGATATACTCAGAACGGTTGGCAAAAAAGTAATCTTTGAAAAGGATACTAACACTATCAGAATCTCAGGTCCTATACTGCACACCCACGTTTCATATGACCTTGTGCGCAAGATGCGCGCATCTTTTAACGTGCTTGGTCCAATCGCTGTAATGATGGGTGAAGCAAGCACACCGCTTCCCGGTGGTTGTGCGATTGGTGTTCGCCCGGTAGATTTCCACATCGAGGGTCTAAAACGAATTGGGTTCGACGTAACGTACGATCATGGCGAAATATTGGCAAAACGAGGAACAAAACCTGAGGAAGTGACCGTTTATCTACCATTCCCGAGCGTAGGGGCAACAGAACACGTGATGAGCACAGCTGCACTACTGCCTGGAATTACGATAATCGAGAACGCTGCAATGGAACCCGAAATAAACGATCTGCAAGATTTATTAAATAAAATGGGTGCGAAGGTAACTGGTGCAGGCACGAGCAGGATAGTTGTGGAAGGTGTTCGCAAACTCCACGGATGTGAGCACACAGTGATTCCAGATAGGATAGAAGCGGGAACGTACGCTATCGCCTTCCTTGCGACAGGTGGCGAAGGTGTGATAACAGACGTTGAACCATCACACCTCGACGCACTCTGGTTCGTACTTGAACGAACGGGTGCTATTGTTAAGAAGGGCTCAAATTTTGTAGAGCTGAAATCCTGGCACAGATGGAAATCGTGCGACATAAACGTCCTGCCTTATCCCGGCTTCCCAACAGATTTACAGCCACAGATAATTGTTTATCTTGCTTTGGCACAAGGTACGAGCACAGTTACGGAGAACGTATTCAAAACTCGCTTCGCGCATGTTGGGGAACTTGTTAGAATGGGTGCTGACATGAAGATAATGGAGAACACGGTATTCATTAACGGTGTTGAGAAGCTCGAAGGCACAACAGTAATGGGTACTGACTTAAGGGCAACTGCCGCCCTTGTCATTGCAGGCTTGGCAGCAGAGGGGACAACAGAGGTAACACAAGTAGAACACATATTCAGAGGATACGAGCATGTTGTTGAAAAATTCAGCAAAATCGGAGGTAAACTAAGATACGTCCCCGGAGGTGTCCCAGAGATTTGAAATATAAACTCACTTTAGGAAGAAATTCCTGGCTCTTTCTGATAGACACTCTTCTCTTAATCCTTTCTGGTGTTACCGCCCTCTTTGTGAGGTTCGGATGGGATTTTCAAGAGATGCGAAAATACGCAGCCGGTGTTTTTGTGCTAATTGGCATAACAGCCGTGGCGAACCTACTAAACGGCACATACAAAATTGTTTGGCGCTACGCACAGCCTATCGAATTTCTTAAACTTCTTCGTGGCTTATTCATAGGCTACGCATCGACGATACTGTTTTTGCATTTTACAAGAATCGCAGTACTGCCGAGGTCTGTTGGAATGCTCACGTTCCTCGGTAGTTACTTTTTACTCTTCAGTGCAAGAACGATGTACCAATACCTTTTAAGCATCAGAAAATCTTCAGGCAAAAGAATAGGAATCGTCGGAGCCGGCGATGCTGGAGTTATTTTACTCAACGAAATCAAAAGAACGAATTACGGCAACGTTGTTGTGTTCTTCGACGATGACCCAGCTAAGATAAACAAGACCATAGCGAACGTGCAAGTTGTCGGTAGAATAGATGAGCTCGACAAATACATTGCTGAACTTGAACTTGATGAAATACTGATAGCTATTCCTTCCGCTTCAAAAGAAGTCCTTGCGCGGATCTCTGAAAAAGTAGATACGAGCAGGGTGAAGGTCAAGACATTCCCTTCGATCTCGGAATTTTTGACAAGAGAACCAACGATAGAAGATTTGAGAGAACTATCGATACAAGACATCATCGGTAGAGAGCCTGTGAAAGTTGACTTGTCATCGATAAGCGACTACATCTCCGGAAAAGTTGTGCTTATAACCGGCGCAGGCGGGAGCATCGGTTCAGAAATTGCAAGGCAAGTTATAAACTTTGCACCGAAAAGACTACTCATACTTGGCAGGGGCGAAAACAGCATATATGAAATATACAACGAACTGAGGGAAAGAAACCAAAATGTAGAAATCATCCCGATAATCGCAGATGTGACCGACTCGAAATTCGTCGAGCACATTATATCAACCAACCATCCGGAAATAATCTTCCATGCCGCCGCGCACAAGCACGTCTTCTTCATGCAAAATAACCTCTATGAAGCGCTTAGAGTGAACGTAATCGGAACTATAAATCTAGCCAAGCTCTCTTGCAAATACGGTGTAGAGCGACTAGTGTTCATATCAACTGACAAAGCTGTCAACCCAACATCCTATATGGGCTTGAGCAAGAGAATTGCAGAGCTCTACCTTCTATCAATCAGTAATGACTGTCCAACACGATTTTCAATTGTCAGATTTGGTAACGTGATTGGTAGTCGCGGCAGTGTCCTTTGGAAATTCAAAAAACAGATCGAAAAAGGTGGGCCTATCACGATCACTGATCCAAAGATGAAACGCTACTGGATGAGTATTCCGGAAGCGGTCTCACTCGTCATCCAGGCGGGGGCATACGCGAATAAAAAAGAACTCTACGTACTCGACATGGGAGAACAAATACCAGTGGAGAACGTCGCGAAAACCCTCGCAAAACTCATGGGCAAGCCGGACATACAAATTACCTACACAGGAGCCGTGCCCGGTGAAAAGCTTGAAGAAGAACTATTTTACGACTATGAAACTCCGGAACCTACACATCACCCAAAGATTTCGAGGGTGAGATACAATAACCTGAAAGTGAAAGATGCAGAAATAGAAGAAATGGTCAATCGAGCGATGGAGCTTTGGACCCAGGGAGAAGAGCACTCAGCGCTTGAACTAATAAAATCACTCCTGTTTTGATATTGATTTTTTCAGCTCGATTGCATCCTTAATGTCATCTGATCCAAACTCGTACCTTTCAGAGCACCACTTACACGTGATCTCTGCTCTACCTTCGGCTAACAACTCATACAAATCACCTAACTCGAATAACTTGAGCGCTTCGTAGGCCTTCTCCCTACTGCACGAGCACTTAAACACAACGTTTTTCTCTTCGAAGAGTAGCCCTTCGTCGCCTATAACATATCTCGCTATATCTTCCAAACTCGCCTTTTCAAGCTCATGACTGATTGAAAACCCATTCAACCTTTTCTCTATACCTGAAATTACATCTTCCGGTAGATTTCTGTCCAATATCTGTATCGCGAGCCCACCTGCGTGAACGACACCGGAAGCGTCCATCAGCACACCGAGTGCAAATGCTGAAGGGATCTGTTCAGATTTTGTATAGTAATACGCCACATCCTCTGCGATCTCGCCAGAGATTATTGGTACTTTTGAAACGTACGGTGTCTTCAACCCAACATCTCGCACAACTGTTAATTCGCCATTTCCAACAGCTTGTCTAACATCGAACTTACCAATCTCATTCGGCTGCAACTCAAAATTCGTGTTTGATATATATCCTCTCACATGACCTGCGGCATTCGATTGTGCGACAACATTGCCCGCAGGTCCATCTCCTGACAACACAAAAGTAATCGACTCGCGTTCACCGAGCCAAGGCACGACCAGACCTGATGCTGTTATGAACCGTCCGAGAACAACGGTCGGCAGATAGGAAAGGCCGTGCTTCTCTTTAGACGTTTGGACAATATCCTTAGAATCTATCAATGAAAACCTTAGCATTCCGCTGTAAGCTGTCCCGTGGATTAGTTTCCCCATACGACTACCTCCCTGAAATATTTTTCAATCATTTTCATAAAATTATACCATTAGTATTGCACTAAGGAAATTGTGGTATAATTAACATGGTAAAGGGTGAAAATGGGGGGATTGTATGCCTACCTTAGATGCCATAAAAGTAGAAGAGCTGATATCGAAAGTGCCTGGCGTGAAGGCTGTCAAAGTTGTGGGAGACAACTCGACACTCCATGAAATTCACGTCATCACAACAAGCGACAAGAGTCCCAAACAGCTCGTCAGAGACATTGAGACAGTTGTCCTTGCAAGTACGGGCATAAGACTTGATAGAAAGATCATATCGATCGCACAAGTTGAAGCAGATGTCAAGACCCAAAAAATCCTACCGTACCAGATAGCAAACTTAAAAATAGAAAACATAGACGAGCGAAACATACGGGTAAACGTGACCATAGAACATGGCGAAGAAGAATTCTACGGCGAATTCTCAGGTCCAAAGACATCTCGCAACATCCCGAGGATTATAGGCAATGCTGTCTTAAATGCGCTTTCTGAAATCCATGACTTTGCACTCTCGTTTGACGATGTCGCCGAAGTGTACTTCGTTGGCAAAAAATACATACTTGTCCACATCACTAAACAGTACAACAACATTGAAGAAGGCATTATAGGTACAGCTGTAATTGAAGGAAATTACGAACGCGCAGTTGCGGAGGCGGTTCTCGATGCATTTAGAAGATTGTAAAATGACAAATCAAAGAATAAAACTGTGCACTAAAAAGTGCACAGCTTTTTTGTTAATTTTATTGTTCTTTCAAACATCTCTTGCAAATCTAATCTACGATACTAATATTGGAACATCTTACGGCTCACTTCCTGTTCCTGCCAATTGGCTAAATCTAGATAACCAACAAAGCACAAAAGAAATCGTAAAGACTGAAATCAACTTCGCACTCTACACAGCCGACTGGTCGAGCTCGATTGTGACAAAGTACTCTGGTTGGTGGGGTGTTCCTGCCAATCCAGCTGAGAACGTGTTCTACTTATCAGAAGATATTCCACCGTTCATAAACATAATTTTGGACTACAAAGTTGGAGATTTCGCACTGTATCTCGAACTGCCGTTCGAAAAGGAATACACAAACAAGCTCGTTACCCTATCAGACCACACAAATGTACCGTTCAATCCACTAAATCCACTCGACATCTCAAAGCTCTCGGTTGATCTGAACTTTCCACGAATGGGTTACATTTATTACTCGAACGATAATCTCTACCTTTCAATCGGAAGATTCCCGCTCAAATGGGGAGATGCGAAATATCCTGTCCACATCTCACCGACGACATATCAGGACAACTTGACATTCACGATCAAATTCCCAACGATGATTTATACGTTCCACGCTATAGCCTCTTATCCGCTCCTTTCGAACCAAGAATATGATATTCAGAGGAACTACTCAGACCAGCACACATCTGGAAGATATTTCTACGAACCGTCGAAGTACATAATCGCACACAGGTTTGATTTTTACGGCAATGTTGGAGATGTGAAAACACGATTTGGTCTGGGTGAACTAAACGTTGTAGGTGGAAAGCATCTTGATCTGATAGATATAAATCCAATACTTATCTTCCACAACACATACGGCGAAGGTTACAGGAACGTGACAGGGAGCTTGGACTTTTCGATTTTGTGGAACTCACTGAAAATTTACGGAGAATACGTTTTAGATGACGTCGTGGGTCCTACCGAAACTGGCTCCGGTTACAAACCCGGTGCTTCATCTTACAACATAGGTGCTCAATACGATTTCGGTGAATTTTCCATTTGGGCTGAGTACGATGAAATAGGAGAGTGGATGTACGTAACGAACTATTTGCCATACCTCAGAATCAACGTAAGACACTTCGATCTTGAAAACAATCTCGGTGGCAGGTTCATGTTCGATTACCCACTCGGTTTCACCTACGGACCTGATGCGAAGATGTTCTCCGCAGGGCTTAATGGAAAAATCCAGGATTTAAGCTTTGAAGTTGTGTATAACATGCTTACAAAAGGCCTTGTTGACGACAACGGTACGATTAGATGGAAATGGTTCTGGGACAGCTGGGCTGGGAATGTTTCAGAATCGGGTGCAACCACTCCTGAAAAAGCTGGGGAAAGAACTTACAACATTTTCAGCGTGAAAGCGAATTGGAAAAACATTACGCTCTTGTACAAGACAATCGACTTTGAAAAATACTTCCTCTCCGCACAAGTCAGCTATAATTTCTGAAGAAATACAAAATAATATCTAGATAACAACCGGGTGGTGTGAAACTACCCGGTTTTTTATCTGTTTTCGTAACATTGTAACATTTAAGCCACTTTCAATCCTTTCGAAAAAACACTTTACAAATGGTAAACTTTTGTGGTATAATTTTAAAGAAATTCAACATCAATTTAAGGAGGGAACAAGGATGGCAAAAAAGACGATTATGGTAATTGACGACCAACCCGAGATACTCGAACTGGTCAGCTTTACTCTTCAAAAAGAAGGATACGAAGTCGTACCCGTTGAAGACGCGGAAAAAGCACTCCAAGAGCTTAAAGAAAAAGACGTGGACATGTTCATCGTAGACATCATGCTCCCAAATATGGATGGTTTTGAATTTGTAAGAAACATCCGCGCAAGCGACAAGCACAAACTTACTCCCGTAATATTCCTCAGCGCAAAGGGAGAAGAATTTGACAAAGTGCTCGGATTAGAACTCGGAGCTGACGACTACATCGTCAAGCCGTTCAGCATAAGGGAACTCCTCGCAAGAATAAGGGCAGTATTCAGAAGAATACAGCTCGGAACAGTTGTCAAAGAAGAAAAACCGAAGAAGATAGTTGCAAAAGACTTGGAAATCGATATCGACAAGTACGAAGTTCGCGTCAAGGGCAAGAAAGTATCTCTCACGCCGCTTGAATTCGACCTTCTAAGGTTCCTCGCCGAAAACGAAGGTAAAGTCTTCTCAAGAGACGTTCTGCTTGACAAACTCTGGGGTTACGACTACTTTGGTGACACAAGGACTGTAGACGTGCACATCAGAAGGCTCAGAACGAAGATAGAAGATGACCCATCAAATCCAAGATACGTTGTCACGGTTAGAGGAAAAGGTTACAAATTCAGAGACCCAGGAAAGGAAGAATAATTTATAGATGGCACTTTTAATTGCGTCTATACTACTTGCACTTGTTTTCTTAGTGCTGTTTATTAACGAGCAGCGTAAGAAAAGAGTATATTCCAAATACTTCGACAAGATAGCGATAAGTATAGGAGAGGAGGCTGGCACTCCTCCCCTATATATCTATGAGCGATTAAGGAAGCGCCTCGAAGAGCTCGAGAAAAAGATAGCCGACAGCGAGCGCGAGAGGAAAAATGTCTTTACGATACTCAACAACATAACAGACCCAATAATCATCGCTCGTGGTGATGGAACGATAACATTTGCAAACATAGCCGGTAGAGACATCACGCGCCCCGGCGTTGAGGGAAGGAAAGTCTTCGAAATCATAGAGAATTATGTCCTTCTCGAGATGTTTGAAAAGGCTCTCCAAACTGGCGAGCTGCAGAGCGGTGACGTTGCGCTGAACGTCGATGCTGAGACACGTCATTACGATGCAAAAATCGTCCCGATTAAGTTCGACGAAGAAAGCGAGCGATACATCATCGTCTTGCACGACACAACGAAAGAAAAACAACTCGACAAGCTTAGACGAGAATTCATCTCCAATGTATCGCACGAACTGAGAACGCCGCTTACATCAATTCACGGTTATGCTGAAGCGTTGCTCGACGACGACCTCTCAAACAAAGAGCTTGTTAGAAAGTTTCTTGCTGTTATCGAGAGCGAATCTGCAAGGATGACAAGACTCATAAACGACCTACTCGACCTTGAAAAACTTGAATCCGGCGATGCGAAGTTCATATTCGGTCCTGTTGAAATGTGTCACGTCATGGACAGAGTTTACAACATCTTAGAACCTCTCGCAGAGGACTATGGCGTAGAGCTTCAAATAGAGTGCGACGAGCCAAAGACTGTCTACGGTGACCTCGACAGGCTTGTGCAACTTGCTCTCAACCTTGTCGACAACGCTGTTAAATACACGTCTATAAAAGAGGCAGGCGAGAAGAAGGTCGTTGCAAGATGTTATGAAAAAGAAAACATGATAATCTTCGAAGTAAAAGACACAGGTCCGGGCATACCTGAAGATGCGCAGCGAAGGCTCTTCGAAAGGTTCTACAGAGTTGACAAAGCGCGCAGCAGAAAGGTAGGCGGAACTGGTCTCGGGTTGTCGATTGTAAAGATGATTGCAGAAAAACACAATGCAAAGGTGACATTTGAAAGTAAAGTTGGGGAAGGTACCACGTTTAGGGTAATATTCAATAAGTACACGGAAGACCTCAAAGAGCAATCAGAAAAATCAAATGAAGCTCTTCAGAATAACAGAAAGTAGATAAAATCTTGGAGGTATCAAAATGAGAGCTTACGATATAATCCTCAAAAAAAGAAATGGCGGAAAACTCACGAAAGAAGAAATTGAGTTTATGGTAAACGGCTATGTCAAAGGTGAAATTCCTGATTATCAGATGTCCGCGTTCCTCATGGCTATCTATTTCAGGCACATGGACACAGAGGAAAGGGCAATCTTCACAGAAGTCATGGCGAATTCTGGAGACAAAGTTGACCTCTCATCTATCCCTGGCATAAAGATAGACAAGCACTCGACAGGCGGTGTTGGAGATAAGACAACGCTCGTCGTTGGACCAATTGTCGCATCTCTCGGCGTACCGGTTGCAAAGATGTCAGGGCGTGCACTTGGGCACACTGGCGGTACGATAGACAAGCTCGAATCGATACCGGGATTTCGCACATCGCTAACAGAAGAAGAATTTTTCGAAAACGTCAGGAAAATAGGCATTGCTGTTGTAGGACAAACTGCGAACTTGGTTCCAGCGGACAAGAAGATATACGCTCTCAGAGACGCAACAGCAACAGTTGACGAAGTCTCGCTCATCGCTGCGAGCATCATGAGCAAAAAACTCGCAGGCGGTGCAGATGGCTACGTGCTCGATGTCAAAGTTGGAAGCGGTGCATTCATGAAAACCATCGAACAGGCAACAGAGCTTGCCGAAGCGATGGTCGGCATAGCCAAATCGCACGGCAAAAAGGCAGTCGCTGTTCTCACCAACATGGATGTGCCACTTGGAAAGATGGTCGGAAATTCACTCGAAGTCCTTGAAGCGATTGAAACATTGAAAGGCAACGGACCAGAAGATTTCACCCAGCTGTGCATCACGCTCTCTGCGTGGATGTGCCACCTTGCAGAAAAAGGCACTTACGAAGAGTGCGTACAACTTGCAAAGAATGCACTTGAAAGCGGAAAAGCATTTGAAAAGTTCAGAGAATTCGTAAAATACCAGGGCGGAAATCCTGAAGTTGTCGACAAACCAAAAGAGATACTCCCGATGACAGACAAAATAGTCGAATTCACCGCGCCTGAAGATGGATACATCACAGCGATAGATACTGAAAAAATAGGCATTGCATCGAACTACCTTGGTGCTGGAAGGAAGACGAAGGAAGACACGATAGACTACAGTGTCGGAATAGAAATCATCAAGAAACTTGGCGATTACGTCAAGAAAGGCGAACCGATTGCAAAGATGTACGTATCAGAAAAAAGCGACACAGAAACCGCGAGAAAATTGCTCTTAGAAAGCTACAAATTCAGCCCAGAAAAGCCTGAACACAAGCCGATAATCCTCGGTATTGTGAAATAACAACAATTTACGAGAAAAAACGAGGGCACAACCTAAGCATGTGCCCTCTTATTTTTTCAGTTGTATAACGGCCTTATAGATGTTATAATAATCACAGAAAAGACGAAGAAAAGAGCGCAAAGGGGTGTAAGCGGTGCACAAAAAAGTAGCCTTCAGCTTTGTTTTCTTAATATTGATAGCGATGGCATCCTTGTCGGTTGCCCAGATTTTTTTAATTTCTGACAAAATCATAGAACCTGCTAACGGATACTTCACAGAACAACAACTGCGCGAAATAGGGTTCAGCATAGTTAAGAACGATAAAGTATATCTCATATACGGCAAGAGACTCGTTATAGGCTCTTCAGGTGATTTTATCGTAGACTTTGACCAATTCGTACCGAACGCGTACACCGTCTCGAACGGCCAAATACTCGTGAAAGCCGATTTCATAGCTAATTTCCTGAATCTCTCAAAGCAAAACGACATATACTACGACAAACCAATTACCATAACCTCTGTCACGTACACAGAAGACGAGTTGTGGATAACATCGTCCATTCCGATGAGGAAAGAGTTCTTCACAACATCATTGTCGAACAACACACTTACTATCAAATTCTTCCCGGCAACAAGCACTGCAAAACTTCCTGAAGGGTTAACGCTTTCAAAAACTAACAACACGATTTCTATATCCTTTTCAAAACCAATCTCAGAATACGATGTAAGCATTTCAAATGGTGTGCTGAGGATCTCATACGTGCCAGTAATAAAAAAGATTGACTACCTAAAACGCACTGAATCATTTGCTGGCAGAACGTTCACTGTTAACTACATCATCGTTGAGCCAAAATATGTAAACATCACACCACTCCTTCCTGCAAAAGGCATAGGCTCGACAGCTACACTGCAGACTATTCTTTCACAGAACGGATATTCCAACGGTGTCAATGCGAATTACTTCGATCCTGCAACTGGACTGCCGATAGATATAATCATCGCGAATGGAAAAGTGCTATCTCACAGGTACGGTTTGAGGCCCATGTTCATCCAGACGACAGACAACCAAGTCTTCATCAAGAAAGCGTATGTTGATATAACTGTCAGAATCGGTGATGTTCTCTTACTTGTCAAAGGCGTAAACACAACCGCACTGGGAGAAGTTAATATATACACCGAAGAGTTCAACTTAAAAATCCCGAACGACAGGACAAAAACCTACGTTGTTGTCAAAAGTGGAAAGATATCCTCAATCGGATATGTTCAGTACGTACCGGACAAATCTCAAGTGATAATGCTCAGCACAGAATTGGTAAAAAAACTCCTTCCAAACCTTGCTGTTGGTCAAACTGTTTCTGTAGAGCTCTACACCGACAACGGTTACAAAGTTAAGAACGCAGTAGGTGCAGGTCCTCTGCTCTTACAGGACGGCAACATAATCCCGGACGCTGCTGAAGAAAAACTCAGATACGGCGGAGGAATCCCAACGACAAGGACGGAGAGGACTATAATAGCCATAAAAGACAACAAGGTGCACCTCATAACCATAGAAGGTCTCAGCGGTTCAGGTATGAACTTCGACGAAGCTGCCCAGTTCCTCAAATCGAAAGGTTATATTTCAGCGATGATGCTCGACGGTGGCGGCTCGACTGCGATGGTCTACGCAGGAAAGTATGTAACAAGCGGTACACCAAGGAATATCCCCGTTGCTCTGGGTGTGAAATAACTCGAGTAATTCCAAAAATGAAGGGCGGATAAAACCGCCCTTCTTTATTGTCTAAAAATTCGCTATGAATATTGAAAATTCTCAACAAGATCTTCAAATTCCTCAAATAACGGGGCTTCTTTCTTTTCTTCTAAAGCCATCTTAGCAAGCTTGTCAGCTAAATTATTCAGCGCATTTCCTCTGTGCGCTTCAACCTTGACAAACTCTATTTTCATCGCTTTTTTTAAATGCTCGACAAAAGCTTTGTATAACCTTGTCACTTCCGTATTCGCTTTCCACTCTCCATTTGCCCAGTGAGCCAATCCAGAATAATCGTGGAATATCTTAATACACTTGTACCCATTCTTCCACGCCCAGAAAATCGAATACATCACCGCATAAATCTCGCCTGAAACATTCCTGTGTTGTGCAAGAGGTTCGGAATAAAGCGGAAAGGAAAATTCTACAATCACAGTACGTCCATCACTGATAATTCCCCCAGCACCGATTACTCCATCTTTAAAACTCCCATCGGTGTAAGCTTTCAAACAAACGTTATCTTTCAAAATACTGAAACCCTCCTGTACAGTTTGCTCTACTTCTCATATATTATTAACGTGCATTACTTTTCATATCTGACGCACCAAGGACATAGAACCTCCAAAAACTACGAATGAACAACAATATCGGTAGCGCAATCAAAACACCCACAAACCCGAGAATGCTTCCGAGCAGGAAAATCGAAATCAGTATCACGAACCAGTGTAATTTCAAATTATTCCCCTGAATCCTTGGACCGTAAAGCCAGGATTCCGTTTGATTGACACCTACAAGAAGAACTGTGAGCCACACAATACCAATCAACCCTCGTGAAGTGAACGCGAGTAAATACATCGGAACAGCCGTGAAGAGCAAGCCGACGAACGGGAAGAACCCACCGATGAAACTCAGCACGCCCAATGTGAATGCCGAAGGCACACCGATAGCGTACAGCCCTATTGTTGTCAGCGTTGCGCTAATAAACGACACAAGCACCTGCCCTCGCAGATAACGTTTGACTTCAGAAAAGAACGTTCTTGCAAACAACTCGCCGTATTTTGGATCATCAACGAACAGCAAATTCACTTTCCTTCCGAAATACGCACGTATACTCTCTATTCCGATCATCGTCACAACCAGAAGCATAACCATCGTTATCAACGACGGCACGATTCCGACAACGTACTTAACTATCGAACCCAAAAACGACGAAATGTTGGCTTTAACCTCGTTTAAAAGCTCCGAAACCCACTTTGGCAGTTCAAAGTTCAGATGCGTTTTCTCTGCACTCGCTACAATCTCTCTAATCTGGTTTATTATCATCGGAAAGAAAGACACAACAGCATACACGAACACAAGAACGACCAGAACATAAGATGCAACAGCCAAATATTTCTTATTCGTCTTTCTCAAAACGTAATCGTACGGCACGCTGAGAACTGTCGAAAAATAATACCCCAGCACTAAAGCGCCGACCACAAACGGCACTTTGGCAGCAAAGAAGATGAAAACAAAAAAGTATATCAAAACCAAAACTGCATCGCGATTCTTAAAAATCCCGTTCTTCCTCTCAGCTATACCCTCAGTCATCTCTGGCCTTTCATCGTGTATCTTATTCTGCCTCTCACTCTTCTTCCCCATCAGCATTCTGCCCTTTCGTGATCTTCTTTTCTATTTCCAGCACGAGCGCTTCAGCGGTAGCAAGATTTGTTGCGAGTGGTACGTTGTGTACGTCGCACACTCTAAGGAGCGCGCTCACGTCTGGTTCGTGTGGCTGGGCAGTGAGTGGGTCTCTGAGGAATATCACGAAATCTATATCGCCATTCACGATCATTGAACCGATCTGCAAATCCCCACCGTACGGACCTGACTGGAACTTATTCACCTTAAGCCCGATTTTCTCTTCTATAACCTTCCCTGTCGTGCTCGTTGCAAAAAGCTCGCACTTTGAAAAGACATCCTTCCACTCCTTAACGAACATCGCAAGATCTAGTTTCTTCTTATCATGCGCGATAAGCGCAACTTTTATTCTTTCCATAACCCTATTCCCCTTTCGCATTCACAAACAAATATGCTCCATCAAGCTTTCTTTGCGCTGCTAAGTGTCTTTGCACGTACTGACCGCAGTTGCTCCCTATCTTATTTTCCTCAAGCTCTCCAACGCTGATAATAACTTCAAATCCGTTTTCTCTTAACTTCTCAACAAAAGTCCTGTGCTTTAAAACCAAACCGTTATCATCCACATCCGAATTCAACCCATTCTCAACTGCTCTGTACGTCGGGTTCACCGGCGTTATCTTTATCAAAAACTTCTCAGGATTAAAATACTTGATAATAACGTCAGCATCAGCCACATTCTCCTGAGCTAACGCAAAATTGAGCGTAACCTTCCTATCACCTTCACAAACAAACCTTTCGCCGTAACTTGCCATCCGCTCGAAATTCCACTTTTTCACCGGTATTATCTTATCTCTTTGCTCTGCATCCGTGCTGTGGATTGAAAACTGCATTTGGAACCGCCCAACGTACAACCTATTCTTAATTTCCAACAACCTTTCAAACCAGCTATCCCTGCCTATTGGAGCAACTGTGCTTATTGAAGGCATAAGACCTGGTGCGTTCAAAATGCTTGGCAGCTCTTCAAGCACGTCAAGAACCGTGTCGTTCAAAGCAGGTTCCCCAACGCGCGCAAATTGAATCTTGAACTTCTCGACGGGAATATAACTTCCAAATCTCTTATTCGTAAGATACAGAATCTGGCTCAAAATCTCCTCTTTTGATAACTTTCTTCGATAATATCCTCCAGCATCGCACATCATACAACCAACAGGACATCCGTCCATCGTTGAAACTATCAGTACCCACTTCTTCTCTCTTGGAATGGGGGGCTGAACTGACTCTACGAACTCGATCAATGCGCCGTCTTTACTCTCAGCCAGATACACCATCGCTATATCTTCTCGTCCATAGCTTTCGATTACTTTAAATTCCTTCAAATCGTTCATGAGGCTACCCATATCCACGTCACACCTCCACAAGTCTTCTGATTATCTATTTCATCTCTCTTAAAATCTCCATCGCACACCTTACCCCATCGCCTATCGCTATCGAAGACTGCCTCAAATCAGGATGCGCACAATCGCCGATTGCGTAGACCTTCATCTTCGAAACATCTATCTCGGGCACATTCAACTCCCTTCCGATAGCTATCAACAGCGCATCGAACTCGTATCTGCCACTATCTGAGAAGATGACTATTCCGCTATTACCTTCCTCAACACGCTTAATAGCATCCCCAAGCTTGATGTGTATATTTCGTTCTTTCGCATACTCAACAAGCTTACTTACCGCCTTCAACTCGTTATTTCTCACGAACACTGTAGGCATTATTTCATCCTCAAAAGCGTGGATAGCATAATCAATCGCCACATCCCCACCGCCGTAAACCGCAACTCTTTTAGTATCTTTTGGAAGATTAATGTACTCGTACAATACCCGCTCGCTTACTTCGAACTCAGGAATCCTTCTCGGCTTTGTCCCCGTTGCGACAACTGCGATATCGCAATCGTACGTCCCACTTCGCCCACGCAACTTTAAATCCTCAATCCTTAAAATCTCATCGTGTACGATTTCTAAACCGTACTGTTCAGCATACCATTCAAGTTGTTTTACAAATTGCTCTCCAGAGATAAAACCAAGCGGCGGAAAATTCTCAACCCGCCAAGCGTTCCGTATAGTCCCTGCAATTTTGCCTTTCTCAAAAATTCTAACATCAACACCGTATCTTTTCAACAAAACCCCGCAAGCAATCCCTGCAGGACCCGCGCCGATTATGGAAATTTTCAAGAACTCAGCCTCCCCATCATGTGGACACCGGCATGATAAACAAAATGAGCAAACGCTAATTCATTATACCACATTAAATATTGTAGAAAATCGAAGGAAAGATTCGGAAATTTTCACGATAGTTCATAAACTTCTCTCTTCTCTACGGAACTTCACAAAACTTGTGATAGCATCATTTTGTTTTCCAAAATATATGTGTTATCTTTTTACTGAAAACGTTTTCGAAAACGTTTTCAGAAAGAACAAGAGTTCAGAAAAAGGGGTGATAGATATTGAAAAAATCAGGTATTTTTAACTCGCAGATAGCTAAAGTTGTAGCCTCCATGGGGCACAAAGATACGATAGCGATAGTCGATATGGGTTTTCCCGTGCCTGATTCAACGGAACGGATAGACCTGGTGTTAGACTATGGAAAACCCACATTCTTTGAAGTCCTTGAACAGATTTTGAAGGAGCTCGAAGTGGAAGAAGTAATAATCGCCAACGAATCAAAGGACGAGTTTGTGCAGGAAATTCAAAAAAGGCTTCCAAATGCCAAGATCAAGAGAACCAGCCACGAAGAGCTGAAAGAACTGAGCAAGAAATGCAAAGCAGTTATAAGAACAGGTGATGTAAAGCCGTACAACAATGCAATATTCGTTTCTGGAGTGATATTCTAAAATGAATGAAAAGATTTTAGAACTCGAGGGCATAACGAAGTCATTCCCAGGTGTGGTAGCTCTAAAGAATGTGAGATTTGACCTGTATTCCGGTGAGGTCCATGCACTCATCGGCGAAAATGGCGCAGGAAAGAGCACACTTATCAAGATAATAAGTGGTGTCCACCAACCAGATGCTGGAAGAATAGTGTATAACGGAGAGCACTTGTTGTTCAAAAGTCCAACGGAGGCAATAGCAAAGGGCATCTCCACAATCCACCAAGAACTAAACCTATTCGAAGAACTGACCGTTGCGGAGAACGTTTTTGTTGGAAAGTTGGAAACTTTCAACTTCTCAAAGAGGAAGGCAATTGCCATTGTCCAAGGATTTCTCGATGAACTGAACTTCAATCTCCGTGCAGACGAGAAAGTCAAGAATTTGAACACATCAGAAAAGCAACTCGTGATGATTGCAAAAGCACTCTTTTTGAATTCAAAGGTACTCATAATGGACGAGCCGACGGCAACGATAACCGAATACGAAACGGAAAGACTCTTTGGAATTATTAAAAATCTTAAAAAGAAAGGTGTATCCGTTATTTTCATCTCCCATCGCTTAGAAGAGATATACGAAATAGCAGATAGGGTTACTGTACTTCGTGATGGAGAATATATCACCACAGGTAGAGTTGATGAAATCAGCAAAGACGAGCTCATACGCCTTATGGTTGGCAGAAAGATCGAAGAGATGTATCCCAAGTTCAATAAACCCACAGACGAAGTGCTATTCTCCGTCGAAAGCCTTACAATCGAAGGTTTGGTGGAAGATGTGACGTTCTCAGTTAAGAGAGGCGAAATATTCGGCATTGCAGGGCTTGTCGGCTCAGGCAAATCGGAAATAGCCTTAGGTATCTTTGGGTACTTACCAGCGAAATGGGAAAAGATGACCTTGCTTGGTGAAGACCTAAAGCCACAGAAGAACATGTTAGAACACGGAATAGCGCTCGTACCGGAAGATAGGAAAAAGATGGGACTGATTCTTGATCTCGATGTCGTGAAGAACATCACCTTGCAAAATACAGACGAAGTATCTAAACTTTGGCATATACTCTGGAAAAAGGCGAAGTCGATATCCGCAGATGAGGTGAAGAAATATTCGATTAAGGTCAGCTCGATAAAGCAAAAGGTGAAGACTCTTTCAGGGGGAAACCAGCAAAAGGTAGTGCTCTCAAAAGTACTTAGAAAGACTCCGAAACTTGTGATTTTGGTAGAGCCAACAAGAGGTATAGATGTTGGCACAAAAGTTGAGGTGTACAACATAATCAACGAGCTTGCGAATTCTGGAGTTGGCGTGATTTTCATCTCATCGGAACTGCCCGAAATCGTCAATTTGTGCGATAGAGTCTTAGTGATGCACAGGGGTAAATCTATGGGAATATTGGGGAGAAAAGATGTTAACGAAGAGAACGTAATAAAACTAGCTACGGGAGTTGATATGTAATGGCATCTAAGAAGGTACTCAGGAAACTGAAAGACTATCCTGCAATAGTTGGACTTATCGGACTTGTCATACTCTTTTCTATCCTTTCAGACAGATTCTTCACGGTTTCGAACTTCATCAACGTTCTCAGGCAAGTCTCGATGCAGGCTATTATCGCCTTTGGAATGACCGTTGTCATCATTTCTGGAGGAATAGACCTTTCCGTAGGTTCGGTCTTTGCACTTTCAGCCGCCATACTCGCTTCGATTGTTAGCAAAAATTCAATAGCACTGGGCATCATCGCTGCACTTGCAACCGGAGCTGGCTTTGGGCTTGTGAACGGCTTCATCATTGCGAAAGCAAAACTACAGCCGTTCATAGTGACGTTGGCAACGATGGCGATTGCAAGGAGTTTGACACTGGCTTACACGGAAGGAATGCCCATCACTGGCTTTTCTGATGCTTTCAGATTCATCGGTTCAGGCGACATTGTCGGTATCCCCGTTCCTATACTCATCATGTTCGGATTTTTGGCACTGATGTTCTACATAACAACTTATACCAAGTTCGGTCTGTACGCTTATTCAATTGGTGGAAACGAAACAGCAGCACGTCTCAGCGGAGTCAAGGTTGATGTCTACAAAATCAGCTTTTACATGCTGAGCGGTCTTTTAAGCGCCGTAAGTGCGATTATCTTAACATCGAGGCTCAACAGTGCCCAGCCTACCTTTGGTGTTGGATACGAGCTCGACGCTATCGCTGCTGTTGTTCTTGGTGGTGCGAGCCTTTCAGGAGGTAAGGGCTCGATTATAGGCACATTCTTCGGGGCACTCATAATGGGAATTTTGAACAACGGAATGAATATCCTCAATGTTTCGCCATTCTATCAAGATGCAGTCAAAGGCATAGTTATTCTAACGGCAGTCTTGGTCGAACGTGAGGGTTGACAAACTCTTTCAGGAGGTGGAAGGTATGAAAAGGTGGATACTCGTACTGATGATGGTTGTTTTTGCGGTTTCAGTTTTCAGCTTCAAGGTCGGACTTTCATTATCGACACTTAACAACCCGTTCTTTGTCACATTAAGGGATGGTGCGCAAGCAGCGGCAAAGGAACTTGGCATAACGCTCTTAGTGGTTGATGCTCAAGACAAGCCAGCAAAACAGCTCAACGACATAGAAGACCTCATTCAAAAGAAAGTAGATTTGATAATAATCAACCCAACAGACAGTGCAGCGATAGTCCCAGCTATCGAAGCAGCGAACAAGGCGAAGATTCCTGTAATAACAGTTGACCGTGGTGCTGCAGGTGGACAAGTTGTTGTGCACATAGCTTCTGACAACGTCGCAGGTGGTGCGATGGCAGCAAGGTTCATCGCTCAACAGCTTAAAGGAACCGGCAAAGTCGTTATGTTAGTTGGTATCCCAGGAACATCTGCAGCGCGTGACAGAGGTGCGGGTTTCAAGAACGAATTGAAAAAATACCCAAACATCAAACTTGTCGCGGAACAAGTTGCGAACTTCAACAGAGCAGAAGGCATGAGAGTCATGGAAAACCTTCTCCAAGCATATCCTGATATCAACGCAGTATTTGCTCAGAACGATGAAATGGCACTCGGGGCAATAGAAGCCATTAGAGCAGCAGGAAAACTTGGAAAGATAATCGTTGTTGGATTCGACGCAATACCTGACGCACTTAATGCTGTGAAGAAAGGCGAAATGGCTGCAACAGTTGCACAACAGCCATATCTTATGGGACAACTCGCCGTCCAGAAAGCTCACGAATACTTAACAAACAAAACGGTTTTCATCCCAGTTGAATTGGAACTCGTTACTAAGTAAAATAGATACAATGGTTCAGCCGGGAGGGGGAAAATCCCTCCTGGCCTTTTGAAATCTTAATTTGGAGAGTGGACGAATGGCGAAAGTTAGCATTAAAGATGTAGCAAGAAAAGCAGGTGTATCCATCTCAACAGTTTCGCGTGTACTAACCAGTTCAGCACCCGTTTCTGAGGAGCTAAAAAAGAAAGTAGAAGAAGCCGTCCAAGAACTCGGATATTCCCCGAGCATGCTTGCACGCAGCTTGCGACACGGTAGAACAAAAACGATAGGATTCATACTACCGGATATCTCAAACCCGTTCTTTGTCCAAATAGTCCGAGGTGCCGAAGATTATCTTTGGGAACACGGATACACGCTGATCTTTGGCAGCTCTGACCAGAACAGAAAAAAAGAAGACACAATACTTAATACGCTTTTATCAAAACACATAGATGGTCTTCTATTTACGGGCACGGGAGAATCGAACCCGAAACTTTTGCGGAGCATACAACACGGACTCAACGTTGTCTTCTTAGACAGGCTCATAAAGGACGTCAACGTATCCTACGTGGTTGTTGACAACTTCAAAGGCATAACCATGCTCGTTGACTATTTAGTAGACACCGGTCACAGAAATTTCATATTCATCAACGGTGACAAAAACACATTCAGCGCCAAGCAAAGACACGACGCGTTTATTTCTAAAATGCGCGAATACGGATTGCAACACGAACATCATTACGCAAGCTTTTCGTACGACGCAGGGTACGAATTTGGAAAGAACATAACAAAAAGTTTGCCAGATGCGATCTTGTGTGGAAACGACTTAATAGCATTCGGTCTCTTGGATGCTTTAGAAGAGAAAGGAGTACGTATACCCGACGATGTCAGCGTGACTGGATATGACGACATACCATTCAGCAAATACTACAAGCCTGCGTTGACAACTGTCCATCAGCCCACGTACGAAATGGGAAAAACAGCAGCGGAAATATTGTTGAAACTCATAAACGGCGAGATGACCACCATTGAAGGCATAGTCCTCGAACCAGAACTCGTTGTCAGAGAATCTACAAGGAGGAAATAAAATGATAGCCGTTATCGGAAGCTCGAACATGGATATAGTCTTAACAGTTGAGCACTTTACCAAACCCGGTGAAACACAGAAAATCTTAAATCTTGAATACTTCCCTGGCGGAAAAGGTGCCAACCAAGCAGTTGCGGTTGCTAAACTTTCTAAAAGCAACGTATTTTTTTTAACTATGCTTGGAAACGATTCATACGGAAGCGCACTTGCAAAAAGCTATGAAAAACTTGGAATATCAGGTTACAAATTTGTCGACACGAACACAGGCCTTGCGTTCATCGAAGTAACGCTTTCTGGTGAAAACAGGATAATGATCACATATGGAGCGAACGCATATCTTACACCAGAGGTTATCGAAGAGTGTAAGAGTGATATACTGAGAAGTGACATTCTCCTTTTACAAAACGAAATACCTTTCGAATCAACCCTCCTTGCAGCAAAGCTATTAAAAGACGCTGGAAAATTAGTAATCTTCGACCCTGCACCAGCTATAGGAATTAACCCAGAGATATTCCCTTACGTAGATATACTCACACCAAACGAAGAAGAATTAAAAACACTCTCAGAAAACATCATCGGCAGATACGAATCAATAGAGAAAACGTTCGAAGCATTCAAAGAAAAAGGACTAAGAACTATGGTTGTAAAACAAGGTGAAAAGGGTGCAACGTATATAGATGAGAAAACGATGATCTCAGTTCCGACTATCAAGGTTCAATCCGTGGACACAACCGCAGCCGGCGACGTCTTCAACGGTGCTTTAGCCGTTGCACTAAGTGAGGGAAAGGACATACAGAGTGCAATCGAATTTGCAAACACCTGTGCGGCAATATCAGTAACACGAAAAGGTGCACAGCCTTCCATACCTAACCGTGAAGAAGCCGAACAATTCAAATAAAAAAGACCGTGGCGGAAATGCACTGAGTCCCAATAACGAAAAATGAAAAAGAAAAGCACCCCCGAGTATGGTAAAATAAAACCAACAAGGGGGTGTTTTTCTTGGCAAAGAAAGGACAGAAATTCAAGAAGTATTCTGCTGAACTGAAACAAGAAGTCATTAGACTCTACTTGGAAGAGCATCTTCCAAAAAGGACAATTGCATCTCTTTTGGGCATCGACGAAGGTAGAGTACGATTGTGGATAAAGAACTACCTTACTCATGGAAGTGTCGAACTGAAAAAAGGCAGACCGAAGAAAGAAGCACATGAACTTGAGCTTGAAAGGTTAAGAGCAGAGAATGCATACTTGAAATTATTGATTGAAAAGTTGTTTGAAGAGAGTGATAAAAAAAACAAAGATTGAAGTAATCAAGCAATTAAGCAGTGAATTCAGCATTAGCCTATTGTGTGAAATAGCGGACATATCAACAAATGGGTATTACCGAGCGATAAATAAGAAGGATAAAGATAAGCAGATAAAAGAAAGGATAAGAGAGATATACTTCAAGTACAATGGAATCTACGGATACAGAAGGATAACGATGGTGCTAAGAAGAGAAGGAAAGATAGTAAATCACAAAAAGGTATACAGGCTAATGTGGGGCTGTATGCAAGGATAAGGAAGAAGAACTACATAAGCAGAGCAGCAAAAGAAACATTGTATGTAAGTGATAACATACTAAGAAGGAACTTTAGAAGTGAAAGTAAGTATGAAAAGTTTGTAAGTGATATAACAGAGATAAAGACAAAAGAAGGGAAATTGTACTTAATGATAATACAAGACTTGTACAACAACGAAATAGTAAGCTATGGGATAAGAAAAAGCAATGGGATGGAATTAGCGCATAAGGTAATAGATGAATGGTTGAAGAGTGGTAAGTACAAAGAAGGAAACATATTTCATACAGACAGAGGATTCCAATTCACACATATATTGACAGTAAGGAAGTTAAGAGAAAAAGGTATAATCCAAAGCATGTCAAGGAAAGGGATACCACAAGACAATGGACCAGCAGAAAGCTTCTTTAGCCATTTTAAGGAAGAATTGGTGAAGATACACGGAGAAAAGACAGTAAAAGAATATGAAAGGTTCTACAATGAAGAGAGATATCAGGTAAGATTAAAAGGCATGGCTCCGGTGGAGTACCGAAGCCATGCGGTGTGAAAAAGAATAAATCGATTTTTTTACATACCACACTTTCGGGGGCAAGACCAGAAAACCACGGTCTTTTACTTTGACTTATTTCACTTCTTGATTTCAAACTTCCATGTCTTACCCTTAGTTGCTCCACCGTGTGGATCCTTTGCTACCACGTACCAGTAATACCATCCATAATCTGGAGCAGTGTACTGAACTGAATTCATGTTTGTTCTGATAGGTGCCACGCCTGTAAAATCAGTCGTCCTGCTGACGTATACTTCGTACGTCAAAGCATCTCCATCCGGATCCGAACAGCTCCAAGATAGTGTTATCGTTGCAGGCGTACTTGAGGAAGTGATGGAACCTCCGTCAGACGGACTTGGATTTATTGGAAAATTAGGTGCTTCGTTCTGCTTTGTTGTGAAATTCCAAGTCGTGCTGTATGCGTAATTTCCAAAGCTATCCTTAACTTCTACGCGCCAGTAATATGTCGTAACTGGCTTAAGCCCTGTTGCGATGTGTTCGATTTCGGCTGTTGTTCTTCCAGTAATTGTTGCCAAGAGCGTCATGTTATCAGCACGTCCAAAGTATAGATAATAAACGAGATTCTCTTTTGATGTTTCAACATCTGAACTCGCGTTCCATTTCAGAGTAACATTATTCAAAGCTATGCCAGTACTTCCATTTGCTGGGTTGACCAGAACAGGTTGCGTTGGCGGATTATCCTTATTAGTTATCGTGAAACTCCATACATCGCTTTCAACCGGAGGGTTATAACCATCCTTTACTGCGACTTTCCAGTAGTACGTCTTTCCAAATTCAAAAAGATAACCCGTTTCGAAAGAAGTTGTCGTTAAGTCAGTTGCGGTAACTAAGCTCAGGTTTGACGGCGAGTTACCGATGTATACGTCGAACTTAAGCGGATCACCATCTGGATCTGAAGACTGCCACGAGAACTTTGGAATTCTGTTCGGCTGATTTATCGCACCGTTAGCCGGATACGGCGATGTTGGCTTTGTCGGCGGATTATTCTCATACGTTTCGAATGTGAACTTTTCGCTCTGCGTCTTTCCGCCATGCGGATCCTTAGCGACGACATACCATGCATAAGTCTTGCCGACGTCTAAGATACTTTTTGGGTCAGAAAAGATTTGAGAAGTTGAATTTATACCCTCCCTGCTCACCACAACGTTTCCTTCCGACTCAATAACAAAATCGTACGAAACTGTGTCTTCATCGGGATCAACTGAATTAAGCCATCTAAACGTCAAAGACGTTATCTTTGCAAAATTCACCCTTGAATTGTTAGCAGGTTCTAACAACGTTGGTTTGTTTGGTGGCGAATTTTGCTTCGTTGTGAACGTGAATTCCTGAGTTTTCGAAAGGCCGTACGTATCGATAGCGGTTATCTTTAACCTATAGAGAGTATCTGGTTTCAGCCCAGTTACCCTGTACTGAGTAAGCGTCGAACCGCTGAGCAAATTCTGACTATCGTTCAGCGAGACGTTGTACTTTAGCTCTTCGTAATCTTTATCGTATCCTTCCCATTGTAGTAGCAAGTTGTTGAACTTAACACCAACCTGCCCGTTCTTTGGGTTCAAAAGCTCAATATTTTGCGGTGCCTCATTTGTTTTCGTTCTGAAAGTTGCCCTTGTCAGAGAGCTCTCGCTTCCCCATGGATCTTTGGCTTTAACAGTCCATTCATAATCCTTCTGCTGTTCTAAATTCTTTACAACAGCAGAATTTGTTGCAACTGTAGTTGTGAAAACAGGTTCAGTCTTGCCAAGTAAATACACCTTTACCTCAAAAGTCAAATCGTCGTTATCTGGATCAGTTGCGCTCCAAGTTAACGCCAGAGCTCCAAAAGGATGATCAGAAGTCTTATCAGGTTTCAGGTTGCTCACAGAAGGTGGTGTATTATTTTTTGTATTGAAATACCATACGTCACTTGCAACTGAATCGTCATCCCTCAACCTTACGTACCACTTATATCTTACTGTAGGCTTGAGCTTTCCTTTTGGAACAACAACTGATACCTCGTCTCCGTTACCGTCAACAACGGTTTTATAAACCTCTACATTATTAACTGCTTCCTTAACTACCAATTCGTACTTTTCGTTAGTGGGCGTTCTAAACTTCAAAACTGCATTATTGAATTCGACATTCACAGCCTCATCCTGAGGGCTCAGAAGTAACGGCTTGTTGCTGTTCGCACCGCCGTTATTATTCGTTGGCACACAACTAACAAGCAGGAATGCAGAATATAAAGCCAAAGCGAAATAAAGCAAAGAGCTTGCCTTCTTTATCTTTGTAAATCTCATACAACCCCTCCCTGAAATTCTGTATTTTTCTTTCAAACCCTTTCAAAAATCATTATACCACACCTTCTCCCCAAAATCCTATACAAAAAAAGCATCTCCGAATTGGTTCGGAGATGCTTTCATAACATCACAATTCACTATTAGAGCAGTATCACGTTCTCGTATTTTCCTTTCGTCACATTCTTCGTATCGAACAAAAACGGCACGTTCTTCGCGACGAATTCATAGTCTATTCCGATTGTGTGGCCTGATGTAACTATAGCCCCATCCATCTTCTTCAAATTCTCCTCAGTCAATTCAATTCTCTTGTAGTGCTTCCCGTTGTGCGTGAACTCAGGAACAAACGGATCGTAGTAGAACACATTCACTTTCTTTCGTTCAAGAATCTCAATCACCTTCAACGCAGGACTCTCCCTCAAATCATCTATATTCCCCTTGTACGTCACGCCAAGCAAAAGGATATTCCTTCCGTTCAAACACTGCATCCTGTCGTTCAAAATATCCGAAAGCCTGTCGACAACATAGTACGGCATATTATCCGAAATCTCGCCCGCAACCTCAACGAGCATCATGTGCAAATCGTACTCTTTCGCCTTGTAGACCAAATAGAACGGATCTATCGGAATACAGTGCCCGCCGATGCCGGGTCCAGGATAGAACGGCATATAACCGAACGGCTTCGTCGCAGCCGCATCTATAACCTCCCAGATGTTTATATTCATCTTATTCGCTACCTTCGTCATCTCCTGCACGAGGGCTATATTCACAAGCCTGAACGTATTCTCCAAAATCTTCGTCATCTCAGCAGCCCTCGGCGAAGAAACTGGGAACACGCCAGCTTCAAGCACGTTCTCATACAGCGCCACCGCATGCTTCGTACACTCAGGAGTCATACCGCCGACAACCTTAGGGGTATTTCTCGTCTTGTATCGTGGATTTCCTGGGTCAACTCTCTCAGGGCTGAACGCAAGATAGAAATCCTTACCAACTTTCAAGCCAGTTTCTTCCAAAATTGGCAGTACTACCTCATCCGTTGTCCCTGGGTACGTTGTACTTTCCAAAACGACAAGCTGTCCTTTTCTCAACCTCTTCTTTATCTCATTTGCGCTGTTGATAATATAGCTCAAATCTGGCTGCTTGAATTTATCAAGCGGTGTTGGCACGCATATACTTATTACATCGCAACTTTTCAATTCATCGAAATCCGCCGTCGCTCTTAACTCCTTCGACTGGACAAGCTCTTTGAGTTCAGCATCATCCACATCTCCTATATAATTCTCCCCGCGGTTGATCATATCAACCCTCTTTTGCTGTATATCAAACCCAACAACCCTGTAACCTGCCCTCGCCTTCTCAACAGCCAAAGGCAGCCCAACATATCCCATCCCAATAACGCCTATTACCGCATTTTTGCTTAATATCTTTTCGTACAAACTCATTCTCCATCCCTCCCAATCATTCATTCACTGAATGAATTTTACCATATCTATTATCGGAAGTCAAAGGGAAAAGTTTAGTGTAACCGAAGGATATATTCCGTCCATTATTTTTGGAATGTTTTCGGTTGCTGGAAGTGGCTTTATAGTGCAGTGGGCTGCTATGATTGTAACAAAACTGGAAATTTTAACTATTAATCTCTGAGTTGTGGTATGATATAATTCAAATGAAGTGGAAAAACAAATTGAATATTAAGGGGTGGTAAGAAAGTGATGAGAAAGTGGATTATCGGCTTTCTAAGTATTATTTTTGCGCTGAGTATCTTTGGGTACACGCTCCGTGTTGGTGATACTATCGCCATTGAAGTGTTTGGTCAACCACAATTCTCCCGAACAGTGAAAGTCGCATTTGATGGAACGATTCCATATCCGTATGCAGGAAATATCAAAGTGGAAGGATTAACAGTTGATCAAGTGAAGAACCTAATCGAACAAACTGTCAGAAAATTCATAAAAGACCCTGTCATAACCGTCTATATCGTCGACTACGCACCGATGTATGTCTACTTCCAAGGTGCAATGAACCGCACTTTTGACATTTCGAATTATCAAAATCTCACTATCTCAAAACTCTTCTCAATTCTCAACCTTTCGCCAACAACAGAAATCGATTTTGAGAATATCCAGCTCAAACGAGCAGGTAAGACACAGACGATAAACATGCTCCCGTTCTTCTACGAAGGCAAGATAGATAATGATGTTCTTCTTCAAGAAGGAGATGTAATCTACTTCCCACCGGTGAAATACAGTCAGACGATTCAAGTAAGTGGCGCATACTCTGCCATATTCAAATACGAACCCGGTTTGACATTGAAAACTCTACTTCTGCGCCTCGGCACACTCAACGAACAAATCGCTGTGATAGAGAATTCTTACCTTACAACAGCAAACAAGACAGTTACCGTAAACCTCAAAGACGTTCTCAGCGGAAAAACCGATTATTCTCTCACACAGGGAACTTCTTTGTACATCCCCAAAAGAGACGATAGATATGTTTACGTTCTTGGCTTCGTTCCGAGTGCGGGAGTCAAAACATTCGCAGTTGAAGAACCACAAAACCTTGCACTTGCGATAGCGAAAGCTGGAGGGATATCGAAAGACAACGAAAAGTGGATAGAAAAAATCACAGTCACCACACCGGATGGAAAGACTCAAGAATTCTCACCCACAATACTAACCATGGCAGCGAACGTCATCCTTCCAAACGGTGCGATAGTGAACGTAATAAAATACGAAGAGTTCAAAATATACTTAACGGGTGATTTCTCAACTGGAATAATCACATTCGAACCAAATGAACCAAAGATGCTAAAGACGCTACTCACGAAAATCGGTGGTCTCAAAACTGAACAATTCAAATGGATAGAATCGATAAAGATAAACGATACTACTGTTGACCTCTCAAAGATAGACACATACTCTCTCAAGAACAACGACACAGTTCAAATAAAAAAATACCCAGAATTCAAAATCTACCTCACGGGTGATTACAAACCTGGCATAGTCACGTTCGAACCAGACGAGCCAAAGACACTCGCAGGCTTGTTTACAAAAATAGGCGGCATTCCGACAGACCAACTGAAATGGATCGAATCGGTGAAGATAAACGGAAAAGCTGTCGACATATCAAAAGCTCAGGAATACACGCTCAGCAACGGTGACAAAGTCGAGATAAAGAAATTCGACGAATTCTACGTATACGTCCAAGGCTTTGCAAACCAGAAAGGTAAAATACCATTCGAACCGCAAGAGCCAAGGACACTCAAAACATTGCTGAACAAAATCGGACTGCCAAACTCAGATGTTGAAAACGAAGGAAAAGCACTGATAAATAACCAAATCGAAGTCAACCTCAGAGATATAATATACAACAAGAAAGACGTCAACCTGTCGCTTGGCGATACAGTGCTTGTATCGTACGAACCGTTCCTGATTTACACCACAGGCATATCAGGACCAGGCGTACTCCAGCTCTCATACTACGAACCGAAAACGCTGAGCTATGTGGTCAAAAAACTCATAACCCAGCCAGAAACCGTTGAAAAGATAACACTCTTGAGAAATGGAAAACAATTCGAATACGAACCTGAAAAACTCATCTACGGTAAACAAGACCAAATACTTGAAAAACACGACACATTGATCTTCAAACAATCCGACGTCAATGCCGTGTACCTTGTTGGAGATGTCTCCTCATACGTCACGTTCGCACTCAACGAACCGATAACCATCCAGAAAATACTTGCAAAAGTAGGACTGAGCGATTTAAGAAAGATAGATAAAATCACCGACAATGCAACAGCGATAGACTTCACAAAAGACACGCCGATTCAAAAAGGCGCGATACTCAACGTCCAGCTCAAAAAGCCGGTCTACGTAACGGCGATGGGGTACATAAGAAGCACGGGCAGAGTGCAGTTCGACTACTACGAAACGCCAGACTTGAAAACGCTCTTTGCTAAACTCGGCGGGCTCATCATCGGACCGGAACTCTATTACGCATCTGACAAAGTTTTAATTATTCGAAACGGTGCGTTGGCTGGACAGTACGATGCAGAGAAAATATTCAAAGGCATAGAGAACGCGCAAGTTGAAGATGGAGACTTTGTATACGTCACGCAGAAAGAACCGAACCAAGTCTATGTGTTCGGTAAAGGCGTACCGAATGGACTTGTGAGATTCACCCAAGGCGAAGAGTTTGACTTAAGAACGCTCATGGGAAAACTTGGAGGGTTAAAAGAAGGCATAAGCAACAAGATTACTGTGATAGACGATGAAAAAGTTGAGCAGATAGAATGGAGCGAATTTGCAAACGCAAAGCTTACTAATAACAGCATACTCCTCTTTGACGTCGACAAAGAAAACTACATATACGTAATCAACGCAAACGGAAATCCGAGCATGATTTACTCAGACAAACCAGTAACGCTCTACGAAATACTCACAAAAGCAGGAATAGACAAAAATTACAGAAGACTTGAAATTACAAAAGGAACGGAAAAACAAACAATCGAGCTCAAGGACCTTACCCAGGCAAGAGGGTACAACATCAATCCAGGGGACATCGTAAGGATAATCGACGCGCCGCAGAACTACGCGTACGTGCTTGGCGAAGTGAACAGGCCAGGAATAGTCCAGCTGACAGAAGGCACAACGGTGCTGCAAGCGATAATCCAGGCTGGATACTTCAGCACAAAAGCAGCGCCATCAAGCGTATGGCTCTACAAAGGTGGAATCAATGGAAAAGCGGAACAGATAAACCTTGCGGGTGCAATGAGCGGTGGAAAGATAGAATACAATCCTGTGATTGAAAGCGGAGACATAATCTTCGTGCCGTCTGATATATTCAGAAGTGCACTTGAATGGATACCGGTTATAAATAACCTAATAACCTTCTACAACAACGTATCCGGACTTTTCAAATAATGGCATCAAGGAGGAATAAATGATGGATCAGGAAATGACAAGAGACGAAATCACGTTAGAGGATCTTCTTAGAATATTCAAAAGGCGCTTCTGGTGGTTCTTTGCAACAGTTATAGCTGTTTTTGCTGTAACAATCGTGTACCTCATGCTTGCAACACCGATTTATGAAGCAAGCGTGACCATAAACATCGAGCCGAAATCAAAAGGAAGCCTTACAGATTTATTCTCAGCAACAGGATACACTTCATCAAGGCCTGATATATCGACAGAAGTGGAATTGATAAAGAGCAGAACAAACATTGAAACAGTGGTAAAGAACCTTAACCTCGTTGAATATTTCAAGAATAAATCAAAAAACAGTGAAATAGACACATACGATGTGATCAAATCTCTTTCAAATATGATAACCGTTTCACCGGTTAAAGATACGAGTATAGTCAAAATAAGCGTGCAAAACCCAGACCCAGAACTTGCAAAGAACATTGCAAACGAACTCGCAAGCGTCTACAACGAGCTTCTTCAGAGACTCTCAAGGAACGAATACACTGCACGAAGGGAGTTCATCGAACAGCAGATACCAAAAGTAGAAGAAGAACTCAAACAGGTAGAAGACCAACTCAAGAAATTCAAACAGACGAACAAAGTCTACGTGTTAAATGTAGAGTCTCAAAACCTTCTCAACACGCTCTACAACCTTGACACGCAAATCAACACTTACAAAATCAAAGTTGAAGAAGTCAAAGCAAAAATTTCAGCATTGACTCAGCAGCTCAAATCTATGAATCAAAAGATAGTCTCTTCAGAGACAATATCAGTCAACCCAGTTGTGAGTCAATTGAAAGCAAAGCTTGTCGACTTACAAATCCAGCTTTCAGCATTGCTGAATACGTATTCAGAGAACGACCAACAAGTCAAATCTCTCCGAAAACAAATCGAGGAAACAGAGAAGATGTTAAAAAACCAAGTCGAGAGCATAGTAACATCCCAAGTTCAAACAACAGACCCAAACTATGCATCAATGTACTCCGAACTCATCCAGAGCAATACGGAATTGTTAGTTTACCAATCAACAATAAGCTCAATTGAAAGCATCAAGAGTAAATACGAGCAAAAAATCAGTACGCTGCCAATGCTTGAGCAGCAACTATTCGAACTTGAAAGGGACAGAAAAGTCAAAGAAAACCTCTACAGCATTCTTCTTGAAAAACTTGAAGAAACAAGGATATCCGAAGCCGGCGTTGTTGGAAGGGCAACACTTGTGGATTCAGCGATTACGCCAACCCAACCGGTGAAACCGAACAAAAAACTTACACTTGCAATCGGAGGCGTGCTTGGAATCTTCTTAGGCATACTCCTTGTCTTCCTCCTCGAAGCATTTGACAAAACGATATCTGATGAGGAATACATAAAACACATGCTTAAAGGTTCGCCAGTGCTCGGAAGGATACCGAACATAGAATTTCCAGAAACGAGCGAATCACCAGAGCTTGTTGTCGTAAACTCACCAACATCGCCGCAAGCAGAAGCTCTGAAGCTAACTGCAACGAATATAGAGTATTCTAATACTCCAGCGCCGAAGATAATTGGCATCACAAGCTCCGGACCAGGCGAAGGTAAGACACTTATCGCTGCAAACATTGCTTTAGCCTATGCTCAGAATGGGAACAAGACACTCTTAATAGACCTCGACATGAGAAAGCCGAGAGTCGAGAAGGTTCTTGGAATTGAAAGGATAAACATAGGTGTAACGAATCATCTACTAAAGGACATTCCAGTTGAAAGAATTATTGTGAATTATGGTGAAAATATAGATATAATCCCAGTTGGACCGATACCACCAAATCCAACGGCATTACTAACGTCGAAAAAGATGGAAGATTTTATCCAGAAATTGAGTGAAAAATACGAAAGAATCGTTATCGACCTTCCGCCAATCCTTGCAGCAGCAGATTCATTGATAGTCTCCAAATATACCGATGGCATTGTTCTTGTAGTGCGTGCCGGTAAAACGCAAAAACCATCTTTAAGAGTTGCATATGAAAATATACAGACGTCGTCGGCAAAACTCCTCGGCGCTGTTATAAACGACATAACAGCAAACCAGATGGGTTACTACTACTACTATTACTACTATTACACGACAGAAGGCAAAAAGAAGAAAAAACGAAGGAAAAGTAAAGAAAAATAGTTCTCAAGGCTCCGCAATCAAATGCGGAGCTTTATTTTTAATATTATACATCATGTGTAAATAAGGTGAAATTTTGATTACACAAATATGTATCGAGAATTGGCCTAAGTTCATCAAAAAAAACGAATTTAACACCAAAGGCTTTGTTCAATCAAACAACTCTTAAGTCATTTTGTTAAGCAGTCTGAACGAATGTGAATCTTGTTTCTGAATAAGTTAGGTAATCGGCATGCAGACAGGAGAAGTATTGTCCAGAATCGCTTAAATACTACACTTACGAATTATGCCAGGAGACAGACTTTTGAGGTTAAATTTGGTTGAAGTTCCGAAACATTAATGTGCACTGGAAGAAAATATATAGTAACACGATTGCGATAGTGTATCTTTTGTGGTATGATATTTCTTACTAATACATATATTCTTTAATTCTTGCTTTAACTTCCAATTTGGGGGGCGTGTGTATGTACGACATTCACAACCACATTCTTTTTGGGGTAGACGACGGGGTTGAAACGCTGGAAGAGTCAATAGAAATTCTGGAAGATTACAAAAGGCATGGAATAGATTTTGTGGTATTCACTCCCCACGTAAACCACCCAACAGTAAAAAGTGACATTCAAAAAATAAAACAGCACTTCCAAATTCTGAAGGAAGAGTGCAATAGGATTGGAATTCGCTGCGAGCTTGGAAGCGAACTCTACTTGAAACCAAAATTCCAAGATTTCATACCTATACTTGATAGGTTTGTGCTCGTCGAGCTTGACACATTAAATTACCCTCTATATCTCTTTGACCAAATATTTGAACTGCAACTTGAAGGCTATGATGTCATCCTTGCTCACGTTGAGCGGTACGCGTGGCTTGAGAACAACAGACATGTTGTTCGCAAATTGAAAGAAATGAATGTTTATTTCCAAATGAACATCAGCGCACTTGACAAGAAAAACTACTTTATCAAGAACGATTACGTTGATTTCATCGCGACAGATTACCATGGAGTGAAAAGGGGAAAACTAGATTGGGAAAGACTTAAAGATTACAAGAGCCTTATTGAAAAAGGGCATAAGATTTTAAGACTTGCGAAAGTATAGAACGAATTTTCTGGTTACGCAGTCTAAAATGTAGAATATCTGAACGTAAGGGGGTATTTTGTGGAAAGGATAAAGATAGGGATCTTCGCCTCTAACGTAGCTTTGCTATATCTATTGTCAGATATTATTCCAAAAAATACCACATTTTCAACCTTAGTTTATCTACTTATATTATTGCTTGCGTACTATTCGTTCAGATTATACGACACAGAATACCTCTCTTCTTTTAAGTCGCAGCTTTTTAGGACGTTCATTGCAGGAACAATAGACATTGTGCTGTTTTACTTTCTTGATTTAATCTCGGAGTTCACATTCTCGCCTCGATACATATGGTTCACCCTATTGGCAAGTCTTTCAGTTTCCATTTTGAATGTTGTGCTGTTTGTTGGCATAAAATCTTTACTTAAACCGCAGAAATATGTTATAATAGGAAAGCAGGAAGAATACAGTGATATAATTGATGAACTTACAAAAAACAGTGGCTCAATGTTTTCAATCTCAGGCTACGTTAACCCAGATTTATCACAACTTAGGGCACTGATGCAAATATCAAACGGCGTGCTTATAGGTAATCTCAAATTCGCAAAGACGATAGAAAACGATTTCAACGCCAACTATTCAAACAAACAAATCAAATATTTGCCAGATTTTATCGAACAAAAACTTAAGCGGATTCCTTTGAATCTAATTGAAAAATACGAACAATATTACATCCTTGAATTTTCAAAACCGAAAGACACGCTTGCGATAAGGCTGCTTGACATATTCGTCTCAATAGTGGCGATAATCTTGACATCACCACTATGGCTAATTATCGCATTGGCGATACTCATAGAAGATGGAAGACCGGTGATATTTAAGCAGAAGCGTGCAGGAAAAGACGGGAAGTTGTTTACAATGTACAAATTCAGAAGTATGAGAAACCTTCCGCAGAACGATTCACAGCCAAAATATCCGGATCAGGAAAAGGGCCGTATATTGAAGGTGGGTAAAATAATTCGGAAATACAGATTAGATGAATTACCGCAGCTGATAAATGTACTTAAGGGTGATATGAGTATTGTTGGTCCAAGACCTGAGCAAAAAGAGCTCCACGAGATATATTCACATGCGGACATACCTTATTACGAATACAGACTCAAGGTAAAACCTGGTATAACCGGCTGGGCGCAAATAACGTACCAATATTCGTCATCAGTAGACGAGGCGGCAAAAAAGTTAGAGTACGATTTGTGGTATGTGAAGAACAAGAACTTTTGGTTGAATGTAAAGATAATCATGAAAACGCCTGAGACGATGTTGTTTAGAAGAGGGGCGAAGTAGAAACTACCAAACGTGCTAATGAAAGAATTGCTGGAGGAACATAGTAGAATGAAAAACAAAAAACATGAAGTCTTGTTCTTGCACAGGTACTTTTATCCAGAATATGTAACTTCTGCAAGCCTGGCATATGACGTTGCTGAAGCGTTGGTTAAAGATGGTATTAATGTCTCTGTCTTGTGCGGGTATCCCAAAGAATATACAGCATTTGAGAAAGTACCAACACGAGAAGAACATAATGGTATGAAAATACGACGAATAAGGTACATCCAAGCAAATCGTAAAAGCTTTATCGGAAGGTTGGTTAACTATTTTTCCTTTACTATTGCTGTGTTATCTCGTTTATTCACTTTGAGAAATTATGAACTTATCATCGTTTATTCCGATCCACCTGTTCTTCCTATAGTCCCAGCTTTGTCCTCAGTGTTTTTTAAGAATAAGTTTGTTTATGTGTGCTATGATGTTTATCCAGAGATAGCACATGTTACTGGTATATTGTCAAAAAGAAGTCTGATTGCTAAAGCTGCAAATTGGGTTAATAACATTGTTTTTAGACATGTTGAAAAGGTTGTAGTTCTGTCCAGTGAGATGAAGGAGTTCCTCCTGAAAAGCAGACCTACGCTTTTGCCAGAAAAGGTGGAGATAATCCCTAATTGGTTTGAAAGTAAGGACCAAATGGATAGCTACGATAAAGAAATAGAAGGAAAAATTCAGACGATAAAAAGTGAGAATACTCTTGTAGTTGGATACTTTGGCAATATGGGAATTGCTCAGGATATGGATACACTGATTGAAGCTGCAAGAACTCTTAAGAATCATGAGAACATAAAGTTTCTTCTTGCAGGTCATGGTGTGAAGATGACTGAGATAAAATCCATTGTTCAGTCCGAGAAGCTCGAAAACGTCATAATTTTAGATTTCTTACATGGAAAGCAATTTGAAGAAGCACTTAAACTTAGCGATTGTTTGGTAGTGAGTTTGTCCCCAGGTGTAGTCGGACTTGCTGTACCAAGCAAGACATATTCATATATGTGGGCTGGTAGACCAATAATTGCTATTATGAATGAACCTTCGGATATAACAAGCGAACTCATTCAGTATAATGCAGGATACTGGATTAAGAATGGAGACGTAAAGCAGTTGGTGAGTGTTATTGAAGAATTGTATAATAATCCAGAAAAGAGAAAATCAATGGGTGAGAATGCAAAGCAGTTGTACCTTCAAAAGTACACAAAAGAGAAATGTACCGCAGAGTACGTTAAGTTAGTCAAAGATATCATCGGGAGGGAATAAGATGTTCTTAACTGACGAGCAAATAAACGAGATGTTCAAGGATAAGATATTACTCGTAACAGGCGGAACAGGAACATTTGGTAATGCTGTTGTCAAAAGATTTTTGAACACTCCGATCCGAGAAATACGCATTTTCTCGCGTGATGAAAAGAAGCAAGATGATATGAGAAGATTTTACAAAAACGAAAAGCTTAAGTTTTATATTGGCGATGTTAGAGATTTGGAAAGCATACGAAAAGTAATGAGAGGCGTGGACTACATATTCCATGCTGCTGCGTTAAAACAGGTTCCTTCCTGCGAATTCTTTCCAATGGAGGCAGTTAAGACTAACATAATTGGAACGGATAATGTGCTTACCGCTGCAATTGAATTTGGAGTTCGAAAAGTAGTCTGTCTTTCCACGGATAAAGCGGTGTATCCAATAAATGCCATGGGAATGTCGAAGGCTCTCATGGAAAAGGTAATCCGTGCAAAATCAAGGCAAGCCGACCCGGAAAAAACGTTAATATGCGGAACAAGATACGGCAACGTCATGGCATCTCGTGGGTCAGTTATTCCGTTATTCATCAAACAAATTAAAACTAGGCAGCCAATTACAATAACCAATCCAAATATGACTCGTTTTCTTATGAGCATAGACGAAGCTATGGAACTCGTATTGTATGCATTCCAAAACGGCAATCCTGGTGATATATTCGTAAAGAAATCACCTGCGGCAACGATTGGGGACCTTGCAAAAGCTATGATTGAGTTGTTCAATGCACAGAACGAGATTCAGGTAATTGGAATAAGGCACGGTGAAAAAATGCATGAAACATTACTTAGTAAGGAAGAGCATATGATCGCTGAAGATTTAGGCGACTTCTTTAGGGTACCAATGGACACAAGGGATTTACTTTACGAAAAATACTTTGAAGATGGAGATCCAGATTTGAGTAGGTACTACGACTATACCTCAGAAAACACGAGGAGACTCAACGTTGAAGAAGTGAAGGAAAAACTATTGACCCTTGAATACGTGCGAAGAGAGCTTGAAACCTCAACATACAATGAACCATCATTCTAAATAGAGGTGGATGTAGTGAGAATTCTTGTTACAGGAGCAAAGGGGTTTATAGGTAAGAACCTTATAGTAGAACTTAGAAATAGGGGATATAATGACATTTACGAAGTTGACAAAGAAACGGATGAGCTTTCGTTGGGGAAATTCATCCGGGATTGTGATTTTGTCTTTCACTTGGCAGGCGTTAACAGGCCCAAAGAAGAGTCTGAGTTTGTAGAAGGAAACGTAGAGTTTACAAAGCATCTTCTCACTCAATTGGAAAAGAGAGAAAAGCCAATTCCTGTTCTTTTCACATCATCAATTCAAGCAGAGAAGGATAATCCGTATGGTCGAACAAAGAGAATGGCAGAGGACTTGATATTCGACTACGGCAGGAAGACTGGAGCAAAAGTTTTTGTTTATAGATTACCGAACGTTTTTGGAAAATGGTGCCGTCCAAATTACAATAGTGCTATCGCAACATTCTGTTATAACATAGCTCGTGACCTACCGATAACAGTGAACGATCCAAATGTTGTTTTAAAGCTTGTTTACATAGACGATGTTGTCAATGAATTCATAAACGCACTAAATGGTTGTGAAAATAGAGATGGTAAGTTCTGCGAAGTGGCTACTCAATATACAGTAAAGTTAGGTGATATAGTTGACTTGCTATACTCATTCAAAAAGGGACGAGAGAATCTTTCTGTTCCAAATGTTGGTGACGATTTTGTAAAGAAACTTTATAGCACATACATTAGCTATCTTCCGGAAGAGCAATTTTCCTACCAGCTGAATATGAAAGCTGATGAAAGAGGTTCTTTTACAGAATTCCTGAAAACTGAAGACAGAGGTCAAATATCAGTGAATGTTATAAAGCCTGGAATTACAAAAGGCAACCACTGGCACCATACGAAAGTTGAGAAATTTCTTGTAGTAAGCGGAGAAGCTATAATAAGATTCCGAAAAATAGATTGTAGTGAAGTTATAGAATACCGTGTAAGCGGTAACAAACTCGAGGTTGTTGACATACCACCAGGATATACGCACAATATTACGAACATTGGCAATTCCGATGTGGTTTTCATAATCTGGGCAAATGAACCATTTGACCCTCAGCGACCAGATACATACTATTTGGAGTCAACTATGTAAAATTAAAAATTTATTCAGAAGTAGCTAATGCAAAACCAACATTGAATTTTTCACGCTTTTTCAACATCGCATACATCGTTCTCAACAGCTTGTGCGCTACTGCCATTATCGCTTTCTTGTACGGTATTCCTTGGGCTCTTTTTCTCTCAAAGTATTCTCTAAAGTATTCGTTGTGTATTACAACACTCACTGACATTAGCCAAATTATTCGTCTTAAATGTGCATTACCTCTTTTCGAAATATGACTTTCAATTTTGCTTTTACCTGATTGATATATGCTTGGATCAAGTCCACAGTATGCAATAAGCTTTTTGTAGGAACTGAACCTTGAAATCTTGCTTCTGCCAAGAAATGCATCGCACTATTTTGACCGATGCCTTTAATTGAAGTGAGTAGTTCAATATCTACATCGATTGAAGAACATTTGCAATATTGAGTAAGTATTTCATCGCATTCTTTGAGCTGCTGTTGAAAAAATCTGAGCTCTCTGATACTCTGGATAAGTAACTTCTCATTCACAGGCCAATATTGAGCGATAGAATTACTTGCAAGTTCTTTTAGAAAAGCAACAGAAAGTTTCGGCTTTCTTCCGGCAGGTTTTGAGAAGAAGGCATTCAGAGTATTGATAGAAGCCTTTTGAATAGCTTTAGCAGAAGGGAAAGAGGAAAGCAGGTCTAAGATAGCATCGTTGTATATATTGGTAAATCTTTCAAGCTCAGGGAAGAGGAGATTAAGAAGCTTTTCGATATTGTTCTTGATTCTTGAAATATCATGTATGATGTTTTCACGTTCCCTAACAATATCCCGGAACTCAGGATTGAGGAATGGGGAAGAAGGAAGCTGGTGTTGAAGGTAAAATAAAGTGCAAGCGATAGAGCGAGCATCGATTTTGTCGGTTTTGGTCTTTCTAAGAGAAATAGAAGGGGAATCTTTGACAATAAGAGGGTTAAGGACGATGCAAGAGAAATCGTTAAGGGCAAGGAAGGAAAGCAAATTGAGGTGATAACATCCGGTAGACTCCATAGCCAAAACGATGGAGTCTTTGGGGAAAGAAGAAAGACTGTCAACAAAGGAGGCAAATCCTTGCTTGGACATCTCGAAAACTTTCTCGAAAATGATGGAATCAGGCTTGGAAATGGCACAGACGTTGAACTTTTCTTTGGAAACGTCAATGCCAACGAAAATGGAGAAAACTTTGGTATGCATGATATGACCTCCTTTTGTTTGATAGAAAGGCGAGGGCAGGTGCCTGCTGAACCAAACCTCCATGATGACAAGGGTTTCAAACCCAATCAACTTATCATGGTTAAAGGCAGGCAACAGACTCCAAAAATGGCTTGAAAGCCAAGGTGAAAAAAGTTGTCCTGCCCTTGCCTATCTTTTGACTAAAATATTTATACCATAATTTTACGTAGGAGGTCTAAGATATGAAAAAACTCAAAGTCATGACAGTTGTTGGAACACGACCAGAGATAATAAGACTGTCTGAGATAATAAAGAAGCTTGATGAGTCAGAGGCGATAGAGCATATATTTGTTCACACAGGGCAAAATTATGACTATGAGCTAAATGAGGTTTTCTTCAGGGATTTAGAATTACGAAAACCAGACTACTTCCTAAACGCAGCCGGCGAGAATGCAGTAGAAACTGTTGCAAACATCTTGAAGAACATCGATCCGGTTTTAGAAAAAGAAAAACCTGATGCATTCCTCGTGCTCGGCGATACGAACAGCTGTTTAAGTGCGTATGCTGCGAAGAGAAGGCATATACCAGTTTTCCATTATGAAGCAGGGAATAGGTGTTTTGATCAGAGAGTTCCAGAAGAAATAAATAGGCGTATTGTTGATCATATTGCCGATATTAATCTAACTTATAGCACAATTTCCAGAGAGTACTTGATAAGGGAAGGGTTCCCACCTGATAGGGTTATAAAGATTGGAAGCCCGATGTATGAAGTTCTAATGAAAAACATGCCAAAGATACAAAAATCAGATGTTTTAAAAAGACTCGGATTGGAGCCAGGAGAATACTTTGTTGTTTCATCACACAGAGAAGAGAATGTTGATGTTGATGAGAAATTATTGGAACTGGCTGATTCGATCAACACTATCGCAGATATCTACAAGCTTCCAATCATTTTCAGTGCTCATCCAAGAACTCGCAAAAGGCTTGAAAAGAAAGGCATAAAATTCTCTGAACTTGTACGGGTTTTGCCTGCTCTGGGGTTTATAGATTACGTAAAACTTCAAATGAACGCAAAATGTGTTCTCAGTGACAGTGGAACGATTAGTGAGGAAACGTCTATACTAAAACTCAGAGCGCTTAACATCAGAGAAGCTCACGAACGCCCAGAAGCAATGGAAGAAGGAACTGTTATGATGGTTGGCGTGAAAAAAGAACGAATACTGCAAGGATTAGCGATTTTGGAAAATCAGAGTGGTGAGTCAATTCAACCAGTTAGAGACTACTTTGTGCCAAATGTGTCAGAAAAGGTGTTGAGAATAATTCTTTCGTATACAGACTATGTGAACAGGGTTGTGTGGCTTAATAGGTAAAAGGGCAGTTTTTAGTTGACCATTGTTAGACACTTGATTAATTGGTTAAGAAGTCTTGCTGTTAGCTTTCGGAGTATCGTGGAGGAAAGTCATTGACTTGGTTGTACATGTTATTGTGTCTATGGTATTATGCTGAAGTAAGCGTTCGATGGACAGTTTTATAGTAATTGCTTAGGAGAATTGTTAGGTGACCTATAAAGGTACACAACACGATATTGATATAGAGATGTTATACAAAACAGTCTGAGAGTTATTCATTGCTCGCACTAAACCATAAGAGATTTGTAAATATCAGATAGGCTCATTTTAGATCTTTCTTTCACGTATACGGAAACAAATACGTACAGACATGAAGCAGCTATCACCACATAAGTGGATTTCTGGTTCATGAATCTCGTCATTATAATTCTTAAAAGATGATAACATGTCCTATGATAAATACCTAAATTGGCTTAATGCCAGATGTTTTGGCATTACAGACCGAAAAGGTTCTGTATCGATATTCTAATAGTCATCCAACACTGTGTTTTCTTATTACTTTCAACAATCTCCACAAAATCTTACGAAATACGTGTCTGCTATCTAATGATATGTGTCAGGCTAGGATAAAGCAGGTTCTTTGGTGATCTCTCATATTTACGAACGTAATAGCTTCAGCTTCTAATGCTTGGAGGAGATAAAGTTGAAGATTCTTCAAATAAATAGTGTTTGCGGAGCTGGAAGCACTGGAAGAATTGTTTGGCAAATACACGAAGCATTAACAAAGGCTGGACATGAAAGTTATGTTACATACGGACGTGGAAGATCAGCAAATTGTGACGCCGCAGTACGGATTGGTAATAAACTGGACGTCTACTATCACGTTTTTCTCACAAGATTTTTCGACCTTCATGGCTTTGGTTCTAAAAGTGCAACAAGAAAGTTTATAAAATGGCTTGAACGTACAAATCCAGATATAGTGCATCTTCACAATATACATGGTTATTACATTAACATAGAAGTTCTTTTCTCATTTCTAAAGGACTTTCATAAACCTATTGTTTGGACTTTCCATGACTGCTGGCCTATTACTGGGCACTGTGCATATTTCACGTTTGCACAATGCGAAAAGTGGAAGACGGGATGTTACAGGTGTCCTGAGAAGAGTAAGTATCCGAAAAGTGTTCTTTTGGACAATTCTGCATACAGTCACAAAAAAAAGAAAAAACTCTTCACTGGATTGAAGAACCTTACAATTGTGACACCATCGAAATGGCTTGCTGAAATCGTCAAGCAATCGTTCTTATCAGAATATCCAATTCGAGTCATTCACAATGGGATAGACACAGATGTATTCAAACCAACTTTTGGAGAATTTCGAAAAAAATACGGGCTTGAAGGAAAATTCATTATTCTTGGCGTAGCAAACAAATGGGAGGAAAGAAAAGGATTACACTACTTTTTAGAACTTTCAGATTATCTAAATGACGATGAAGTGATAGTATTGGTGGGTCTATCAGAAAGGCAAATAAAAAAACTACCGAAGAATTTTATAGGCATAAGAAGAACGAACAGTGCTAAGGAACTTGCTGAAATATATACAGCTGCGGATGTTTTCCTCAATCCAACGTTGGAAGACAATTATCCAACAGTCAATTTAGAAGCTCAGGCGTGTGGAACATTTACGATAACTTTTGATTCAGGCGGGGCTTGTGAAACCCTAATCTCAGAGAAAACAGGTATATGTTTGAGAAGTAGAAGCGTTATGTCAATCCTCGAAATTATAAGAAGCAGGAAAATCTTTCAGGGAAATTTCAGTATGAAAGAAGTTAATATCCGGGAATGCAATGGAAAAATAATGTCTAAGGAAAGCCTTACCTTAAACTATATAAATCTTTACGAAGATATACAATCTATATTTTTGGAGTGAATCTAGAGGACTGAAAGGTATCTGTACACAACCGCAACCAATCGACCTGTGTATCGTCTTAAAGACCTTATGAATATAGCTGTATTATTTGTTTTAAGTACAACAGCTTTTCTCAACTGCGGATAGTTATACAGAGATAATGTTTTTGTTATATTGGCATTTCTCATCAATGGTTTTATCTTTTTGTTTCAGCTGTCCACGGTATCACCTATAGGATACAGTCTGAGGGAAATTTATTATATTTTTATGCTTATGCTTATGTTTTACGCTCCGCTACTCCAGTATTTGGCAGACAAATTTCCCTGGTCAAATACTAAGCTACTCGCGAACGATCGGATTATTTATTCGAATCTTTTAATGCTTATTTTCACACTCTTGTTTGAGATTGCCTACAGAATTACAAACGCTGTAAACGAGACAGGTGATCACAAAATGGGAGTAAACATGTTCATTGGAATTTCTGTCATCTATTCTGACCAATAAGGGACTCTTCGGAGCGTCGTACTTTTCCTATTTTACCTATATTGGAAGTTTACCAGCATTCTTTGGAACACTTGTACGGTATTTCTTGTTTCCACTCTATTTGTTAGCCATAATTACTGCACTTTCACCTAGTGCGAAGAAAAGGAAATATGGTTTCGCATTCACATTTTACCGTTCGGTATCGCTTGCGTGTGTGGTTATTTATACGGTGGATCAACAGAACTTCGTTTTAGGGGAGTTATCTACTGTTTAACTACATTTGTGCTTTTTGGAATTAACTTAAGAGAGAGTCTTAATTTGCAAGATACTCATAGAAAAAACTGGTTCATGCTCGAATATGCTTTGCTTTTACTAATGCCGTTATCATCCATTTTCCTATCTGTAAGGTAACTCGACCACAATTAGTGGACACAGAAAACATTCTGTTATCTAAGAAGGAGGCGACATTCCAGTACATGTTGTATATTTCAACTTTAGAGGATCTTGAACGACTGGTCGGGGTTAAGAAAAAAGTATTCGCACAAGCCAAAGCGTTTTCAAATCTGTTGAATAGTCCAACAATCCTTGTTTGGAACTCTGGTGGAAACGTCAGAGTAAGTCATATTGAGGGAAGTAGGACGTATGAACTTGCTGCCAATTTGTTTGCGTTGCGAAACAAGTTTGATAAGCTTCTATACTATAAGAAACTTCGAAAGGTCTTACCATTTGTCATATCCTACGATTCAGGGCAGAGAATAGCATACCTAAGATGTACACTTTATAATAAATCTTTCTTAAACTTACTGAGTTGCCTGAAAAAAGAGAATTATAAAGTTGCCATAGAAATACCTACCTCAACTTTTCTTAAAGAGTATTCTAACAAAGGCGTAGCAGGAAGATACTTGTACTTGAGTTACGCAAAATATCATCAAGCTATCTATTCAATTGCTGATCTGATTGTGGCAATCGGTGAAATATCTGAATCGTTGAAAGGGTTTGAGCACAAAGTACTTGAAACCTCAAACGGAATAGATCTTTCGGAGGTACCGCTGATCGGCCCACCTGCATTTACTAAACAACTGAATCTCATTGGTGTAGCAAACGTTTCCTACTGGCATGGATACGACAGACTTCTTAGAGGTCTTGCAGAATATTACGCTTCGTCAAAGGGGTTTGAAGTGAATTTTCATGTGGTTGGAGATGGTCCTGAACTTAGCGCTCTCAGGAATCTTACCGAGAAGCTGAAGCTTGATTCTCACGTGTTTTTCCACGGAAGGAAGTCTGGCAACGAATTGTACGAAGTTTATAAGAAAAGACATGTTGGAATCGGTTCGCTTGGCAATCATCGTAAGAATATGTTTACTACGTCAGAACTTAAGCTAAGGGAATACTGTGCGTGCGGTTTGCCGTTTCTGCATGCAACATCTGATTCAGATTTTCCTGAACAGTTCCCGTTTGCACTCAAAGTACAATCTAATGAAGAGCCAATCGATGTGCTTGAAATTATAAGGTTTTACGAGAGAATCCGCGAGCAATATCCAGATTATCCAGAACAAATGAGGAAGTATGCTGAGGAAAACCTCACGTGGGATATGAAACTACATCAGGTAATAGAAAGGATTCAAGAATCAATAAGCACAGGTGGGGAGTGAAGAACTTGGATGTAATGGTAGTCTTGAAGAGGAATAAAAGAGGAATAAAATGAGAATACTTTCATTAGTCGGAGCGAGGCCACAATTTATCAAGGAAGCAGTAGTACACAGGGAACTGAAAAAATATCCTGACATAACCGAGGTGCTTGTACATTCCGGACAGTACTACGACTTCAACATGTCGGATGTGTTTTTTGAAACACTTGAGATTTTGAAACACTTGAGATAAAGAAGCCTGATTACTTTTTGAACGTTGGTTCAGGATTACATGGTGAGATGACAGGGAAGATAATGATCGAGTTTGAGAAGGTGGTATTGAAAGAAGAGCCAGATATGATATTGGTGTATGGTGATACAAACACAACACTTGCAGGTGCAATAGTTGGGGCGAAGCTGAAGATACCAGTAGCGCATGTTGAAGCGGGGATAAGGCAAGAGCCAAAAGATATGCCGGAAGAAATAAACAGGGTATTAACAGACCATGTATCAAGTTTATTGTTCTGCCCAATCGAGCTGGCAGTGAAGAATTTGGAAAGAGGAGGAATAACGAAAGGTGTATACTTTGTAGGGGATGTGATGTACGATTTATACCTCGAGATGGAGCCGAGGTTTAAATATGAAATATATGAAGAGCTAAAGTTGAAAGAAAGGGAATAAATAGTCGTAACGCTGCACAGGGATTTCAATGTTGATAACAGGGAGAGACTCAAAAAGATACCTGAGCAGTTGAACAAAATAGCGAAAGAGAAGAAGATCGTCTTTCCGATCCATCCGAGGACAAGAAAGAGGGTAGAGGAGTTTGGGTTGCAGAATTACTTGAAAGACATAACGGTGATAGAGCCTGTGGATTATTTGAATTTGATGGGTTTGGTGAAGAGGAGTTGGAAAGTGATAACGGGCAGCGGGGGGCTGCAGAAGGAGGCGTATTTTGCAAAAAAGCAAGCGGTGGTATTAATGAATGATACAGGTTGCAAAGAGTTGGTCGATATTCGTTTGAACAGGTTAGCTGATAAGGATGAATTGTACAAGATAGTTATGTGTGAATGCAAAGTGAAATATCATGAAGAAGTTTCAGGGACTGGTGACCCTGCAGCGATAGTAGGAGAAATTTTGCGTTCCAAATTCTAACTCATTTCAAGTTCGTGAGGAAGTCTAAGCATGATTCCTATGAGAAGAGGTGCGACTGAACAGTTAACCTTTGGATGTTGCGAATCACACATACTGCTTTGCATTGTGAATATGCTGTGTTCAAGTTTTCTGAAAGTTAAAGGATAAAGAGGGCGTGAAATGATGGCAAAAAAACGAATTATTGGGTACTATCTCTTCTTATTGTTTTTGTCCACCCTAATAGGAATAGTATTTATTTTGTTACGTATCGAGATTTCAGAAAAGAATGAGGAGCTGCCTGATTACGTCACTTTACTTGACACCACTGAAATTTCTCGTGAGCCAAGTTTTTACACCGACGAGCTTTTTTACTTTAACTTTTCGCCTCAAGAAGGGTTTACTGAAGCGCTAAGGTATCGGTTTGATAGATTTGTAAAGTATCGATTACCAGAAAACTTGAATTTTTGGGGATATTATACAAGCTTTATTAGGAAGACTTTTGTCAGGGACGACAGGAATTGGTGGTCAGTTCTTTTTTTTACCGGTTTTCCGGGTTTATTAACTTTTTCTGTACTGTTGTTTAGAATTTTAAACAGCGTGCTTATGTTAGACCCCAACAGAAGCCTTGCATTCACGCTTATCATGCTTTTGAATCCTAATGTTATAATGAGCGGTGCTTCTTGGCTTAGGGACATATGGATATACAACTTTTTGCTTCTTGCCGTTCTTTCATCATACAAAAAAGATATAAAGGTGTTCGTTTGTGTTACCATTGTTCAATCGTTAATTCGTTTATACATGTTTGTTCCTCATATTTTAGCGTGGTTATTGATACCTCAACGTAGCCATTTAACAAGCAATAATAGTGTTCTTGGGAAAGACGAACACGCTGTCAGACAGAATAATCTGAATTATCTCAAGGCGGTCTTGATTACTTTCGGTGTTATCGGACTCTTTTACGCACTCAACGGACTTAACATTCATCGCTTACCGATAATACTTGCTCAAAATTTTACCCCTGTTATTCTTTATTCAGCGTTTAAGGGACTTGTACCAAGGTTTAGTTTGTACTCCTTCCTCTACGATATTGACGTATACGCTTGGTATTGGTTTGCTATTTTCTATTTTGTACTTTACCTTAGACTTTTTATTAGGATAGCTGTTGAAAGGCGATTGTTTGACGACGTAGAAAAAAATTTCTTCTTACTGTTCATCTTAACCGGGCTTTACATGGGGAGTCTCCATACGTTTTATATAGGATTTCTAGTACCCAGAGTTGTTTTTATAACGATAATATACGCATTCTTCTTACTATGTGCTGGCTGTCGACGTTATAACATGAAACCGTAGCTTGCTCGAGAATGAAATGTCTAATACGTGGCTAAATATGGGGTTATAAACCACTTAGGATTTATTTTACCGCTTCGTTGGAAATGGAATGATGGATTCCGCGTAAGTTTTGAGTTTCCATGCAACAAAATCTCATAGACTGGAGAGGATGAAAGCAAAGTTATGAGGAAAGTATTGATTATTGGAGATTGCAGGGGCATTTTCTTAAGAAAACTCTTTGACAATCTCGTAGTCGCAGGAAAAAAGCGATATAGTTTTGGCTTAGTGAGCGATGGTAAACGTCTTTATAGTAGTGATCAGTTTGACGAATGCTCAGTTCCGAAAAAATGTATCCAAAGGATTTTCAATGCGATTTATATCTCTAAAAAAATCTCTTCTGAAAAACCTGACGTAGTACACATACATTTTCTTGATCCGTTAAATGTTTTCTACAAAAGTTTATTAAAAGACGCTAAAGTAATAATTACGCTGTGGGGGTCTGATCTTTATAGATACCCAACAAGATCACTACTTAAAAAATTACTTCAGAAGTTCCTGATAAAACGTGCAGACATTATTACGGTGGTTTCTCCCAAGATGAAAAATGACTTTCAGAAAATATTCGGATTCGAGGATAAGCCAATTTTACTAACCAGGTTTGCAATACCAATTGACCTATCGATCATAGATTCACTGAGTGAAGACAAGCTTCGATGGTTCAGAAGAAGATTTTCTGTCGGGGAAAATGAAATAATTATCACTCTGGGCTATTCAGCAGATCCAGGAAAGAAGCATATGTATATGATTGATGAGATTGTTAAGCTATACAATACTTTTAAAAACATTTTCGTCTTCCTCCCAATGACCTATGGCAATGTCGAACACAGAGAATTGGAACAAATAACCAAAAGGTACGTTCTTGTTCTTAAAGTATATACCTTATTGCTCGTTTAGTATTCTTTGAAAGAGGGTGGGTGGAATTTGAATAAGAAAGTGCTGATCATTGGTAATTACAACAGCATATATATCAGAAAACTATTAGAGAGCTTGTCACGCGCAGGAGATGTACGCTTGAACTTTTATGTGCTGAGTGGTCTAAAGTATATACATAACGGTCTTGAAATCTATGCTTTGCCTGAGACGAAAAATTCCTTGAGAAAGCTTATCAATACCAGAAAAATCATAGATAGAGTTGCAGCTGAACATCCAGATATTGTTCACATACACTATTTTAATGCTCCGACTATTTTGTACGTTATGTGGAGTAAACTGTTTAGAAAGGGCAAACTGGTAGTTACTTTTTGGGGTTCGGATCTTTATAGGATTTCGGGAACTCCAATGATAAAGAAAATCATTCAAAAGAGTGTAATAAAGCGTGCTGATGTGGTTACCGTAACTTCTGAGAAAATGATAGATGATTTCTATAAGATTTTTGATGTTAGGGATAAGAAGGTCTTTCTGACAAAATTTGCAGTTCCAATTGATTTGAAGGTTATTGATCAAGTGAGTATGGAAGAAATTGAGAAATTTAAGAAGCGGTTTTCGATAGCGGCGAACAACATTGTTCTGACGCTTGGATATTCAGCAGATCCAGGAAAGAATCATATGTATATGATTGACGAGGTTGTTAAACTTTACAATACTTTTAAAAACATTTTCGTCTTCCTCCCAATGACCTATGGCAATGTCGAACACAGAGAAAAGGTAAAGCAATACTGTGAGGAGAAGTTTAAATCGAGGGGTATAAAGTACTCTATTCTGGAAGAGCAAATGTCGGATCGGGAAGTGGCAGTTTTGAGGAAAGCAACAGACATAATGGTGAATGTTCAAGTTTCTGACGCTTTGTCTGCTTCCATGCAAGAAAGCTTGTATGCTGGGAGCATTGTTATAAATGGTGAGTGGTTGGATTACAGTGAACTGAAAAGAGAAGGCGCATATTTTGAAACTATACCACGCCTTGGACCAGGATTGTTGTCTTCAAAGATTGCATATGTAATAGAAAATCTATATGAACTTAAGGAGAAGACAGTCGTCAACAAGAAAATTATTGCTAAAAGATGTGATTGGGAGGAGGTAGCTAATAACTTCTTGACAATATATGACAATCTACTGGAGGGAAAAATATGAAAATTTTGGTTACAGGTTCCGAAGGATTTATTGGTTCTCATTTGGTTGAGCTTTTAGTAGAAAAAGGTTTTGATGTTAGAGCGTTTGTCAGGTACAATTTTAAAAATGAGTGGGGATGGCTTGAGACGTTGGAATGCCTTGACAAGATAGAGGTCTATACAGGCGATGTAAGGGATTTTGATTCTGTGTACGATGCAATGAAAGGTGTTGATGTAGTCTTCCATTTAGCAGCGCTGATTGGGATTCCTTATTCATACATTTCACCATTAGCATATATAAAGACGAATATAGAAGGAACCTACAACGTTTTAGAAGCTGCAAGGAAGTTGAACCTGCAAAGGATAGTGATAACCTCTACAAGTGAGATATATGGAACAGCTCAGTATGTGCCGATCGATGAAAAACATCCTTACAACCCGCAATCACCATATGCGGCAAGTAAAGCGGCGGCGGATTTGCTTGCGCTTTCATATTATAGGTCATTTGATACGCCTGTGACCATAGTTAGACCTTTCAATACATACGGTCCAAGGCAGTCCGCAAGGGCTGTGATTCCAACCATAATAACGCAGATACTTTCTGGAAAGAGGCAGATTAAATTAGGAAATTTGGCTCCAACACGCGATTTGACGTATGTAAAAGACACTGTGGAAGGTTTCTTGGCTGTTGGGCTACATCCAGATACAATCGGGGATGTTTATAATCTTGGAACAGGAACTGAAATTTCTATCGGCGATTTAGTAAGGAAGATAGCAAATATTATGGGGGTTGAGATTGAAATTATCCAAGAGAAAGAGAGATTGAGGCCTGAAAAATCTGAAGTCGAGCGTTTACTGTCAAATCCGCAAAAGACTAAGGAAATAACCGGATGGCAGGCGAGGTACAGCCTTGATGAAGGATTAAGGGAAACGATAGCGTGGTTGAAGGCTAATCTTCAGTATTACAAACCTGATATATATAACGTCTAATTGGAGGGGCGTGGAATGGTAAAGGTATATCTTGACGATCCAAACGTTGGTGAATTGGAGAAGAAATACCTGTGTGAGTGCATAGATTCAGGTTACGTGTCGTCAGTAGGACCAAATATTGGAACTTTTGAGAATAGATTTGCAGAATACCTTGGCGTGAAGAGAGCTGTTTCTACACAAAGCGGAACGAGCGCACTGCATTTGGCTCTGTACGAACTGGGTATAGGTCCGGGTGACGAAGTCATTGTTCCTGTTTTGACTTTTATTGCCACGGTGAATCCAATAATGTATGTTGGTGCAAGACCTGTGTTCGTTGACGTAGATCCTGAAACTTGGACTATCGACCCTGATGAGATAGAAAAGTACATTACCCCACGCACAAAAGCGATAATTCCGGTCCATCTGTACGGAAATCCGTGCGATATGGATAGGATAATGGATATATCAAGAAGATATGGAATTCCTGTAATAGAGGATGCCACGGAAAGTCTCGGCGCAACGTACAAAGAAAGATTTACCGGTACGTTTGGTGTAATGGGAGTTTTCAGTTTTAACGGAAATAAGATAATTACGACCGGCGGTGGAGGTATGGTAGTAACTGATGACGAGAAGAAGGCAAACCACATCAAATTCCTTGCAAATCAGGCAAGAGACACATCGAGGGGATACTACCATCCAGAGATTGGATTTAACTACAGAATGACGAATTTAGAAGCAAGTTTAGGACTTGCACAGTTCGAGAGGTTTCCGCAATTTCTTGAAATGAAGAGAAGATTCGCACAGATTTACACCGAGGGGTTGAGAAATAACCTCAACGTTGAATTTCAAGGCTCTTATCCCGGAGCTGAAAGTTCTTACTGGCTCTTCTCAATAAAGTTGAAAGGTGATAAATCTGTTCAGGAAGTCCAGAAACTTCTTGCCGAGAAAGGAATACCGACGCGCAGGATATTCATGCCGATAGTGGAGTTCCCGATGTACCAGCAGTACAGAGAGGGAGAGTACAAGAACGCATATGATATTTACAAAAGAGGGCTGAACCTTCCAGCTTCTACACTGAATACAGAAAAAGGTATAGAGTACGTTGTGAAAACGTTGAATGAAGTTCTTTAATGGTGGTGCAAATGTGATGTTGCGTAATGCAATCGTTTTGTTAGGTGGCGGTGGACATTGTGAAGTGGTGCTGGACTCTATTAGAGAGCTGAATATGTTTGATGAGGTAATGATTAGCGACATGCCAAGTAAGATAGGGGAACGGGTTTTGGATGTTAGGATAGAATTCACCGACGAGCAATTAGAAGAGATTTACCAAAGTGGAGTGAAGTTTGCATTTGTTACGCTCGGTATGGTTGGTGTGAGCCATGCGCGAGCTAAGTTGTACAGAAGACTGAAAGAGATTGGGTTTCAATTGCCTGTGATAGTCTCTAAATCTGCAAGTGTTTCAAGGTATTCCCTTGTAGGAGCAGGTACATTTATTGGAAAGAATGCGGTTGTAAATGCTGGAGCGAGAATTGGTGAGAATTGCATAATAAACACAGGGGCTATTATTGAACACGATTGTGTGATTGAAGCGCACAGTCATATTGCTCCAGGAGCGATATTGTCTGGCGGAGTGCATGTCGGAGAAAATTCATTCATTGGCGCTGGTGCGGTGGTGTTACAAGGTGTTCGAATCGCACCCCATGTTTTGATTGGTGCTGGAGCGGTTGTATTAAAGGATGCGGATATTGAAGGTGGAGTGTATGTAGGCAACCCAGCGAGATTGATCAAAATCAATGATAGCTTTGCAGGGTATGGAAGGTGATAGGTTGAGTATTAAGCAGGACGAGAGAGTTAGAGAAATAACGATTCCACATGATGCTAAGATATTCGAGGCTTTGAGAAGGATGGATTCAGCGAATAGAAAACTTCTTATTCTTGAAAGGAATGGGAAATTCTTTTCTCTCCTAAGTATTGGAGATATACAGCGTGCTATCATTCGAAATGTTAGCTTAGACACGCCTGTATATAGAATTGTTAGGCAGAACATTAGAATTGCGCACCCTACCGATAGTTTTGAGAAGATACGAGAGATGATGCTCGAGCACAGAACGGAATTTTTGCCAGTTATCAACAATGGTGACGTTGTCAATGTTTACTTTTGGGAGGATGTATTTGGTAAATTGCAAGCAAAGATAAAAGGTGAGATGGATATTCCTGTAGTTATAATGGCAGGCGGAAAGGGGACGCGTTTAAAGCCAATAACGAATGTTATTCCTAAACCTTTGATACCAATTGGTGAAAAGACGATATTGGAAATGATAATAGATAGGTTCCACAAATATGGAGTAAAAGATTTTTATATTTCTCTTAACTACAAAAGTGAAATGATTAAGTACTACTTGGGAAATTTGAATCTTAATGATATAAATATTCACTATTTAGAAGAACAGGCACCACTTGGAACTGCGGGCAGTCTCTCGCTACTCAGAGAGAAAGTCGAAGGTAGATGTTTTGTCACAAATTGCGATATTCTTGTTAATGAGGACTACAAAGAAGTACTTGATTACCATATTGAAAGCAAAAGCTTACTTACGATAGTTGGAGTGATTAAGACCGAGACTATTCCATACGGGCTAATTGAGAGTGATGAGAATGGAAGGGTTATTTGGATAAACGAGAAGCCAACAAGAAGTTATGTTTTCAATTCTGGTATGTACGTCATCGAGAAAAGAGCTCTGGAGTTTATACCGGAAAATAGATATCTCAACATGACTGACTTGGTAACAGCACTGATAAGTGCCGGGGAAAAAGTCTCGTATTTTCCAGTCAGTGAAAATTCGTGGATTGATATTGGTGAGTGGGATAAGTACCTTAGAACATTAGAAAACTACGAGTTGGTTAAAAGATTTTTTGAAAATTGGTAGAGAAGTATGGATAATATAGCCTTGACTAAGAATTAAACTTTGGAGGGTATAACATGCCGGGATTCTTTTGCGAGATACGAAGTGGTAAGTTGAATAAGCAATTTTCACCAGTTGACGATAGTCTAAATCTGTTAGTTGAAAGCACCGAGGGAAATGGTTTCCACGTTGAGAGGAGAACTGTTAGAAAGTTTCTCAATGATAAAGTTTTTTGGAATAATGAGAGGTATTTAATTCTTACCGAGGGTGTCATTTTGAATTCCAAAAGCCTGATCAAGAAATATGGGAAGGAAAATCTTAGAGACACAGTGATTGAGATGTACGAGAAAAGTGGAGAAGCATTTTTCAACGAATTCAGAGGAAGCTTTTCGGGGGTACTCTATGACAAGAAATTAAATAAGTGGCTTATCTACACGAATCACGTGGGTGACAAATGGGTCTTTTATTCTGTATTGGAGGACGGCATTGTTGTTGGTTCTGAATTGCCGTGGGTTGCTTCGTATTTGAAGAAAAACGGGATAAGATATAGCTTTGATGAGTTTGGAGCGTACTGTCTTCTGACGTACGGATACATGTTGGAAGATTATACGTTGATCAAAGAGGTAAAGCGCCTTTTACCTGGACACTATATTAAGATCGAAAACGGTAAAGTAACGGTAAATCAGTATTTCAAGCTTGACAATACGCCAGACGAAACGCAAAGCGAAGAAGAGATTATCGAAAATGTGGATAGGCTTTTTAGACGCGCAATTGAGCTGGAATTTGAAAAGGATAGGGAATATGGCTACAAGCATATTGCTACGTTGAGCGCAGGTTTGGACTCAAGAATGGTAGTGTGGGTTGCGCATGAAATGGGATACACAGAACAGCTGAACGTGACTTTTTCGCAGACCAACTATTTGGACGAGACAGTGCCAAAGAAAATAGCAAGCGACTTGAAACACGAATGGCTATTCAAGTCTCTGGATAATGGAATATATCTTAAGTCTGCAACAGAGATGATAGATATAACTGGTGGTTTGGTTCTTTACTCAGGTTCAGCGCACACAAATAGTTGTGTAAAACTCATTAACTTTTCCAATTTCGGATTGTACCACACAGGGCAAATTGGAGATGTGATTCTCGGAACGTTCTATGATGCTGAAACTCCCAATGCGCCGTACGTACCCGGCGCAGGTGCATATTCGAAAGAATTGGTGGCAGAAAATGAGCAGAATTACCTCAAAATGAAATATGAGAATCTGGAGATATTCAAATTTTACAATCGAGGCTTTAACGGGGCACTTTCCGGAAATTTGCCGATACAAAGATGGACGGAGGTTACTTCACCTTTTCTGGATGTAGATTTTCTAACATACTCTCTGAAAATTCCGTTGAAATATAGATATGACCACAGAATTTACAAAAAGTGGATTTTGAAAAAATACCCTAAAGCAGCTGAGTATGTATGGGAGAAGATACAAGGGCGAATAACAGAAAGGGTTTATAGCATGATGGGCTACAAGTTTACACTGAGAGGATTGTACAGAAGGGCTATAAGCAAGTTGCTTTACGGAAGTTCTTTAAACTCAAAATGGCATATGAACCCTTTTGAGTACTGGTATAGAACAAACGATGATTTAAGAAACTATTTTGAGGAGAGATTCAATAACGTAATTTCGATCGTACCTAACTGTGTTAAGGTGTTTCCTGACCACAATTTCAGAGATTTAATTGGTAAATTGTTTTACAACTATGGAGTTGTTGAGAAAACACAAGCTTTAACAATACTTGAGGCATGGAGGTATTATTTTGAAGACTTGGTTTAACAAAAAATGGGGCAGAGAGCTTGCGTTTTTGATTAAGAACGGTTTTGTCCACATTTTTTCTGCAAGCCTCATAAATAGAATAATTCAGTTCGGTATTTCCGTAGTAATAGCAAGAATAATTTCAAAGGAATCGTTTGGTCAATTTTCATATGCGTTGAATATTTTGAATTTCTTTCTATTGTTAGATGGATTGGGCATTAGTTCGGGGCTGCTTCAGTTTGGAAGCAAGGCTAAGGAGAATAATGAAGCTCTTTCATTTCTTAAGTTTTCATTACTTGTTGGAGCAAGTTTCAACATATTATTAGCTCTTTCGATATTTGCTTTTACAATCTTTTTTGACCTTCCTATAGCTGGAAGCAGGAGATTTTTACAGATGCTTTCGTTTATACCATTTGTCACTGTAATTTTTAACGTCTTCCAATCTTTTACAAGAGCAAGGTTAATGAATAAGCAATTTTCAATTTTAACGGTTTTCAATACCATGATGCTTTTTGTCTTTACAACAGTATGTGGATTATTGTTTGACGTAACCGGTCTTGTTGTAGCAAGATATACCGCTTTTGTGTTATCAATCTTTCTCGCTTTGGGCTTGCTGAGATATCAGCTCACTGGCTTCAAGAATGTAGATATTCCTGAAAAAAATATCCAAAGGAACTTTTTGACATTTTCCATAGTAAGTATGTTGACAAACAGTATCTCACAGACTTTATACTTAATAGATACTTTCCTGATAGGTTTAATGATACGCTCAGAGACGATTGTGGCAACGTACAAGGTATCCACATTAATACCATTCTCGCTATTCTTCATACCCGCGTCGATAATGACTTTTGCATATCCATATTTTGCGAAGTATAGTGATGACAAGATGTTTGTCAAACATTATTATAGAAAACTAACATGGGGATTATTTGCATTAAACTCAGTGATTAGTCTGTTGCTGATAGCATTCGCTCCTTTTGTCATTCGTTTGGTTTTTGGTTCTAACTATTTGGATGCGGTTATTCCATTCAGAATATTGTCGTTCGGTTACCTGATAGCTGGCACATTTAGAATACCTTCAGGGAACTTAATTGCAAGTCTTGGAAAAGTGAAAGTTAATTTCTATAATGCGGTTATCAGCGGTATCGCAAACGTTATCTTAGACATATTGCTGATAAAATATTACGGAGCAGTGGGAGCAGCAATAGCAACAGCTCTTATTTTTGTGATATCATCCGTGGTTTCTGGTTGGTATCTAAATAAGTATCTAAGCAATTAGGATGCTCCACCGATTCGTATCTTTTTTATTTCTCACATAATCAAACGTTTATGGCAAAATGAGTTTATACTTCAGTCAAAGGAGTAACAAAAATGAAATAGATATCCATAGTTGGTGCACGACCACAGTTCATAAAGAAAAGTGTATATTTCGTGGGAGATGTGACGTACGATTTATACCTCGAGATGGAGCCGAGGTTTAAGTATGACGTATACGAAGAGCTAAAGTTGAAAGAAGGGAAATACATAGTTGTTACGTTGCACAGAGATTTCAATGTGGACAATAAGGAGAAGCTTGAGAAGATATTCAAGCAGCTGAGTAAGATAGCAGTAGAGAAGAAGATAGTCTTTCCGATACATCCGAGGACGAAGAGAAGGGTACAAGAATTTGGTTTAGAGGAATACTTGAAAGATATAACGGTGATAGAGCCGGTAGATTATTTGAATTTGATGGGTTTGGTGAAGAGATGTTGGAAAGTGATAACGGACAGCGGAGGGTTGCAAAAAGAGGCGTATTTTGCAGGAAAGCAAGCGGTTGTGTTGATGCCTGATACAGGATGGAGAGAGCTAGTTGAAGTTGGGTGGAATAGATTGGCGGATGAAGAGAATTTGTACCAATCAGTTATGGAAGATAACTATAGAGATTTTTCAGGTGGGGTATATGGCAAAGGTAACGCTGCAGAATTGATAGTCGAGATACTTTGTAAAACTTTGAATAGATGATTTGATAGGAGTGGAATTCTTAGATGAAGGTACTTGTTATCGGTTATACACATCCTAAATATGATAAGCGTGTTTTCAGAACTGTTCAAACATTTGCGAAAGAGAACGAAGTCATTTATCAATACCTATCAACGAAAGAAGAAGATAGTTACACGGAAAAAAATATTACGTATATGCCTTTACTGTATGGAAAGATACGTGAAAAAAAGAATTTCTCCGAGCTTTTGAAAGAGGTTTCAAAGAGACAGAGATTCGACAAAGCTGTTTTAGAACTGATAGCAAAAAGTGATTATGATATTGCTTACTTTCATCACTTCCTGCCAACTAAGCCAGTCAAAGCTTTTAAGATTGCTAAAAAAAGAGGAAAAAGGATAATTTTTGATATCCATGAGTACCATCCAGAGAATTTTCTAAAGACACTTTCGGGATTTTCCAAGAGAATAATTGAAAAGATAGCTTGGAACTTCTTCAAGAAGCAGATAGAGCTATCTGACAAGTTGATTTTCGTTTCCGAAGAGACGATGAGCGACATCTTCGAAAAAGTTGAATTCAGGAAACCGGCACTTGTTCTTCCAAATTACGCAAGTTTATCAGTTGAGCCGACCGAGAAGCGTAAGGAAATTGTCTTTGTGGGAAAGATTCAAAGAGGCATATCCAAAGAGAAAGAAATATTAAGAAAGCTGAATGATTTAGAAATCAAGTTCAAGGTCATTGGTATTAATTCCGACATTTTCAAAGACATCCCGCACGAATACACGAGCTTTCTGCCGTACGAGCAGATGATGATGGAGCTTTCAAAGTCGATGTTCAGCCTTATATCTTTCTCGACTACAGGAAATGAGACTTACAAGAACGACATCTTCTCGCTGCCAAATAAGTTCTACGATTCAATCGCTGCAGGAACGCCAGTAATAGTCAAAAATACGTTCGTCTCTATGGTGAAACTGGTGGAGAAGTACGGAATTGGTGTTGTGATTGACCCAAGTGATGTGGAAGGTTCGGTGAAAAAGATACTTGATGCGTTTGAAAACTATGAGTATTACAGGCAGAATGTAGAGAAATGCAAGCACCTTTTTGTATGGGATGAAGAGAAGGAAGGAGAGTTCTTAGAGTTCGTGTTTAAAGATTAGGAGTAACTGAAACTATGGCGAGTTTTGAAACATCAACTATTCAGTTTTTCCTAAGGTCGTTTAGATTTAAGTATATCATTGAAAAGAGAATAGCTGACGGTTCGTTGAAGAGGGAACCTGCCAAGCCGATGAAGAAGTTATTTAGAAAATTCAGCATAGAAGAATTTACTCTGCTTGGCCGGTTGTGTATGGGCAGTTACACCGAAGATTTCAGAACCACGTACTGTGGTTCTTTTTTTGCATGGTGGAGCGTATGTTGGCAATATAACTAAAATGCACTGGGATTTGGTTGGAAAATTAGTTGATAAGTTGAACGCACTTGTCGTTGTTCCGGATTATCCGCTTGCGCCTGAGAATACGTGGAGAGAAACTTACGAGTTTGTGGATAAGCTTTATGGAATGCTGCTCGAGAAATATTCAGGCAAAAAATTTGTTTTCATCGGCGATTCGGCAGGCGGGGGACTGGCGCTCGGATTTGCACAAAAGTTGAGAGACGAGAATAGAAGATTGCCTGAACACATTGTTCTCTTCTCGCCATGGGTTGATGTGAGTATGGAGAATCCCGAGATTGCGAATGTTGAGAGTAAGGATGTGATTTTGACAGTCAAGGGTTTGAAAGCAGCAGCTGAGAAGTACGCCACAGGGCTGGATTTGAAAGATTGGCACGTTAGTCCAATTTATGGGGATTTCAAAGATTTTGTTCCGGTGAGTATCTTCACGGGTACACATGATATCCTCAATCCAGATGCACAGAAGTTGAGCGATAAGCTCAAAGAGCAAGGAGTTATATGCAATTATTTCGAGTACGACGGTTTGTTTCACGACTGGGTGATTTTGACGTTCCTTAGGGAATCGAAAGATGCTTTAGAAAAGCTGAAAAACATTCTGAGTGGATTGTAGCCTCCCTCACCACATCATTCCGAGTATCCAGAGTGGGATGATATTTTTAAGCGGTATATCGACGTCGTCGCGGATGACAAAGTCGCTTTCTTTTGTTTTTTTGTTTCTCCCGCCAACTTCAAACATGAGGTTGTTGAAGGCGAAGTCGCCTTTGGTTTCATCTTTGCTGGCGAGTATCTTTCCTTTCTCTTTGAGCATTGCCACAACAAAAGCTTCCCTGAAGTTTTCAACCTCGCCTTCGTACACGTAGTACAGCGTCGGGTCTGCGAGGAAGATTTTCGCACCTTTTGTGTAGGCTTTTTTGATTTCTGTATAGTCGACAGTGTTTATCATTTCAACGTCTTCCAATTTCTGAAGCAATTGGTAGAACTTCGGTTTTCCGATGCCCCATTCTGTTGTCATTGTTTCAACGTTCACGGTTGGTATCTTGGAAAAGAGCAGGTGTGTTATTATCGCCTTCATCGTTCCATAGTGGTTTTCGCTGACATTCTCCAAAATGCTGAGCATGTCGTAGTATATCGTCTTTTCAACGACGTTCATCATCTTCTCTTTGAAATTTCCCTCAATGTAGAGCGGTCTTGTGCCGTGCTCTTTGTACTTATTGAAGTAAGTCATAGCATCGACTTCCTTGAGAATCTGCTTTGCTATGTCAAAGCTTGCTTGGTCGAACACATTTTCAATCTTTGGTAGAATCTTGCCTGTTTCGAAGTAGATGTATTCTCTTAGAGACATTAGTGGGAGTTTTATGATAACAAACCTTCTTGATAAATCAGCAACGCTCTTTCTTAGAAGGACTGAGCTGCTGTCGCTGAGCCATATTTTTTTGTTTGGAAACGAGTCGTACATGTTCTTTATAATGGTTCCCCAATCTTTTATTCCATGAACTTCGTCAATGATTATTCCAGAGTAGTTTTTCAAGATTTCTTCGGCTAAATCATAAAATGGGTGTTGCAAGAGGCGAATGTCGTCTCCTGAGACGTACAGCATGTTATTTTCTCTTGCACGCAGCAAAAGATACGTTGTCTTTCCAGTTCCTCTTGGACCGTAGAGTAGGATAGCTTTACTTATGAACATAGAGTCCAGCTCCTGGAAATACGGTCTCAGCTTCTCAGGTATTGAGTTTATAAGCCTCTCCATTTGGAGCTCTAATTTTTCTATCAGTTCACTAATGCTCATTTTTTTCACCCCTAATCGTTTCAACGTGAAACGATTGTCCTAATAGCCGGGTTATCGTTGATTTTCATCGAGTACATACCTTGTTCCACCATGTGTTCCGATGCGTTTCAGTATACTTTTTGAACGAGTATTCTCAACGCTGTTGATGGACTGACATTGAGCATTTGTGCTACTTCTGAGCGTGTTATGAACCCTTTCGATTTCACATGTTCGATGATTGTGTCCTCCGCATTTTCTGTTGCGGCTTTGAGTCTTTCTTTGACAAATACATTTCCGTTTGTTCGCTTAACAAACCCACGTTCCTCCAAACGCCAGACGAAGTATAATACCTCTTCTTTTCTTCGTTGGATGGTTCTTGCGAGTTCGTTGAGCATGGCTGTTCCGTTGTTTGTGTAAAGATGGTACATGATAAGCATTTCTTCGGGAATGAGGGTTTCTCCAACGAGTTTTTCGGCTACTTGTCTGTTCCACAGGGTTCCGATGAGAGTGAGCGAGACGTGTTTGCTGTCGACATCCCATATGGGCAGGGGGTTTTCCATATTTTGCCTGCCCAACGGATATTTTATCAACACCACGCCCTGTTTTTTCTACAATACCCGTTCTTCTGAATAGCTCAGAGAGTAGCGGGTTTCTTGGGTATGGGGTTACAGATAGTATATTGTCCACCGTTACGCCTTCGACGAATCCGCCGGGATTTGAGATGACCAATCTTCCATCCTCGTACCAATTTATCGAAACAGAACCGGCGATTGAAAAGTCTCTGTGAATCAATGCGTTAGAGATAGCCTCTCTATAAGCCTCGTTATCAATAAGCGGGATTTCGTATCTTATCCCATCTTTTATCACTTCTCCGATGCCTCTATTGTAAACCTTGTATATATTTATTAGTTCTGTAAATACGCTTATCAAATTAGTATGATATACTTTCTGCTCTTTTAGTTCAGCTCCGTCGAAGTAGTTTAGTATAACTTCGTGGAATGGAACGAATTCATGAAGGATGTCTTCCATGCCACATGCAAGTAAGCCAGCTAAAGTTATATTCCCTTGAGTCGTTAAGACACCAAGTATTCTCAGCAGTTCGTCGTTCGAAAGGTTTCTGAGTTCTGGTTGGTTTTCCTTCGTGGTTTTCAGCAGTAAGTCAAAAGATGGTTCGTCCAGTGCTTCTTTTCCAAGGTTAAGCTTCTCAGCTGTCATGTCTTTTTGTCCTACAAAAGTGAGTAAAGACAGGATTTCGTGAAGCTCAAGGGGAAGGCATATGGGTTTGTTGTCTTGTCTTATCCCACGTCTCAGATACCTTCCATCAGAAGTTGCTGTTAGTGTTTGTCTTGGTACTTCGATTATTATAACTTCTTTTTCGCTGTACTCTTCAACTCAAATTCGTACCGGTAAGTGTGGCTCTGTTTTGGCATATATCTTGGCTCTAAGTTCTTGAATTCTTTCTCCTTTCAGCCTTTGTGTGCCGGAAACAGTTCCATCATCTTCTACACCAATGACTAAATACCCACCTTTGTGATTTGCAAGGCAAACAATAGTTTCAACTATTGTGTCTATCTTCAACCGTCCTTCTTTATCGGATTTGAATTCAACGCGTTCGTTTTCTCCCATTTTCAGCAATTGTTCAAGCATTTTCACACCTTCTTAAAGCATACTCTTACACTTAGTGAGGCATTGCTGAGACTACTTAATCTTGTTTCCACATATTGAGCAAGAACAAATGCGCAGGTATGCATTGTATCTTCACGCCGTTGTACGAGATTTCTTTCCACAAATCCCAAGTTATGAGGTAATTTCCGTTCGAGCGGTATGGGAATTCAGCAAAGCCTTTTAATTCTCTATCTTTGATTTCATCCTCGTTTGAAGCATATGCTACGTTATAGAGGTCGAGCCTATTCTCTTTTCGACATACAAAGTCTATTTCGTTCCGCCCTTCCCAATAGTATATTTCTTCATAAATTGCACGTAATTTTAGGTAGACTGCATTTTCGAGTAATCGTCCGCGGTCGGGAGTGAATGACGGTGAAATTGCGTTCCTCAAACCTGTGTCGACAAGGTAATATTTTGCGGGCGACTTGGTACTTTCTTTCACAGAATAGTCGAATTTGTGTACGCTAAAACAGAAGTACGCGGATTCCAGGTGGTCGATGTAATTGGAAAAAGTCGTCGTTGACGATTTCTCTCCGAAAACTTCTTCAAGTTCCCGTTGAAGCTTCCGGATAGAGAGTTTGTTTGACACATTTTGTGCGATTATTTTTGAAAGTGCTTTCAAAAGCCTTAGATTTTGAATGTTGTACCTTGCCGTTACATCTTTAAGGATCATGTCTTCTGCATACTGAGACAGGATTTTGTATGCAAGAAATTCTTTCTTTTCATCGACAACTACTTCTGGAAATCCGCCGTACGTAAGGTAATTTTTGAGAAGAGAAAGGTACAAGTTGCTATTTGACAACACTTCAATTCTATCCGATGGGTTATATCCTTCAGCGTTGACATACTCTCTGAACGAAAAAGGCAACAGCTCGATGTCTACATGTCTTCCTGAAAGTAACGTTGCAAATTCAGCAGAGAGTAATTTAGATGAAGAACCAGTCACGAAAATCGTTTTCACCAGACCAGAATCGATAGCCGTTCGAACCCATCTGTGCCAGTTTTCAACGTTTTGAATTTCGTCCAAGAACAGTACGAAATTACCTTCCGGATATATCTCCTGCCTGTAAACATCGATTATGGCTTCAATCATTTTTGGTGTCAGTCTTTCGGAAGAAAACGCATAGTCTTCGAAGTTGACATATAAAAGGCTTCGTTGCTCTCGTTCGGCTGAGAGAGTGTCCATAACTTGGTACAGAAGCGTCGATTTTCCTGCTCGACGCGGTCCTTTAATCACAACGACGCCTTGGTAATTTATTAAAATGTTTGCTTCTTCGCTCGTTGTTCTAAGAATGGTATTTATTGCCATTCCTCTTCCCCAGTTGTTCCATCTCATGAGAACTTGTAATATCTCTTCGCGTGTCATCTTTTTTGCCCCCTTGATACTGCTGTAGTAAAATCCACAGATATTGTACCACAAAAATGACCTATCAAAAGGTCAAATTTTGTAACTTTTGACTTTTTCATAGGTCATCAGAGCAGAACTTGTTAGAAAACTATTTTATATGCGGCTTTTCTGTCGTTTTCTTCAGAGGGGAAGTTTTCAGAAGAAAGGCAGTTATGTAAACCATAGATAAGAAGTTTTCAAATGATTTTGCAAATTTATACTTCGTATCTCCATGCCGAACTGATGCATCATTTTTGTTGCCTGATGCATCACATTGCGTCAATGATGCATCAAATGTGTTAAACTAATGCTTTTTTTCTTACGCCAAAGGATTTCGAAAGTTCATCATTTTCTGAACGTTGTACTCTTGTGATAAAATTAATATGTCTTAATAAAAGCAATTGAGAAGGTGACTGGAATGCTTAGATACGAAAAATTACAGATTGAAAACTTTAGGTGTTTCAGCAACTTAACAGTGGGAAATCTTGGTAGGGTTAATCTGTTCGTTGGGAAAAACGGCTCAGGCAAGACAACGTTGCTTGAAGCTTTGTTTATTCACAGTGGGTTGTACAACCCGGAGCTTGCGTTCAGAGTTAACGTCTTTTGAGGAATCGAAGCGTTTAAAATAGATCCTTTGCAGTCAGCTGAGACCCCGTGGACTTCATTGTTCAACAATCTAAATCCTGATACACCAATCATTATCACCAGTTCTGGTCAGAATACGCACCAGAAGACGGTATTAAAAAACGCAGATACGAATAAAAAACTCAGTATTCTCCAAAGAATGAGGAATGCCGGAATTGACATCGGCTCAGTATCTGCCGAATCTGTCCATGTTTTGGAACTGGAAAGCACTCGTAGCAATGAGGAATTACAGGAGACTTATCAGGAGACTTATTTACTTGTTGACCAGTTTGGAGTTAGAGGATTTCCTGCACCGCCTCCACCACCATTTCCTTGCGTTTTTCTTGATGCCAAAAGGAGAAGCGCTCCTTTGGAAATGGCGCAGCGTTTCAGCACTGTTGTTTCTGACAGAGAGAGTTTTGTGGAAATCATCTCAATGATTCAGGCAGTGGAACCAAAAATTAACGACCTTGCAATACTTGTGATCGGTAACGTTCCAATCATACATGCCGATATTGGAATAAGGAAATTTATCCCGATTTATTATCTTGGTGATGGGTTGGTTAGGACTATCGATATAGCCTTGGCGATGTACAATGCGAAAGGTGGAGTTTTGTTGATTGATGAAGTGGAAGATGGTATCCACTATTCGATATTGGAGGAGTACTGGACACACATATCAATCTTGACACGCAAGCTCAATGTCCAAATCTTTGCAACAACGCATAGCTACGAATGTTTGGTCGCTGCGCACAAGGCGTATTCAAAAGTCGAAGAATATGACTTGAAAGTTTACAGGGTAGACCGGTTCGATGGAAATAGAGAGATAGTAGAGTACTCAAAAGAGGAACTAGACACCGCAATAGATGGGGTTTGAGGTTAGATGACTAACAACACAGACTCATCTGATGGTATACTTGTGCCTATTTGTATTTGGTTTATCAGTTGGTGCGAAAGCGTCGGTTTTGTGCTCAGTGAGGATGGTAAGAAACTGACCTTTGAAAAGGTCAATTATTGCAAATATTGCCCTACGAAGAGGTCAAGAAGGTCATTATTGTGCAAAAAGTATTCTAAATATTGTGCTTCTTGTTGTTTTGTCATATTAATGAAAATAAGGAGCAGGAAACAGGAGGCACGGGAATAAAAGTTTGATTTTTAGGACAGACAACGCCAAGGTAGGGTGGCTTGTCGGTACAAAATTGATGCATCATATTGCGTCAATGATGCATCATGTGTTGTTGGTGATGCATCATTTTCGCACCACCATGGATTCAAGTTCTGAAGAAGCGAAATATCCGTTGAGAACCGCATATTTATTCCCCAATTCTCTGATGCGCTTCAGAAGTATTCCATCACACTTGGTCGGTTTTTGTAAAGTCCACTTTATAAATTCGGCCGATTTTGTAAATTATAATTTATAAAATCCTACCAACTCGAACTGGCAAGCTCATTCCAAGTACAGTGAAAAAGGAAGGTTTGTTGGAGATATTTTTTCTCCGATTTAGAATGATGCATGTCAGAATTTAAGATTTAAATAAAAAAAGCCTCCGCAGAACTTCTGCGGAGGCATTTTGTTCAAGTATGCTTTTATTATTCACCATCCAAGTCTGAGTAGAAGAGTCCATTGACTTCTGCTAAATCATCTGGCGAGACGTAGTCGAATCTTATAGGTGTGAATGGCAGATGTGTGCATTTCGGAGGTTTTTTGCCGTACATGATTACAGAAATAATTTTGTTTCTGATATACCAGTTAAGGAATTGCTCCTCATCTCCCCTGCCGTCGAATTCTTGCAGTCCTACCATGAGTATGTACCATATGGTTTGTTCTAAGTCTTCGTATGAATATAGGTAAGCTTTGTTGATTTTCCAGAAATAGCTTGTCCACCTGCGCACAAGGTGTGCATAGCTGAGCACCTTTTCGTGCCACTTTCTTGTGCTTTTTGCACTGTTGTCAACCGCTGCTTGTGGTTCTAAGTCTTCTATTCTTTTTGCAAGTTCCACATTAATCCCCCCACGGCTTTATGCTTCTTTTCTCTGTTTGAGGTGTTGGGTTTTTAAATATGTATACAAATGTATACTAATTATAGCAAAAAAATTTCTCCCGTGTCAAGGGAGGCTGAATTCGTATTCCAAAGATATGTATCTACTTAAGTTTATTAATACGTGGATACATCTTATTGGATATTTGTTTAAGCGGGAGGGGATGCTGATGAATCCATTCAAGATTGGCAGGTCTTACAATCCTGAAAATTTCGTTGATAGGGAACAAGAGTACGCTGAGTTGTTGGAGAGTGTTAGGAGTGGAAACAATGTTGTAGTTATCGCACCTCGGAGGTTTGGCAAGACTTGGTTTTTGCAGAAATTCGCATTAGAAAGTGGGTTTAATTGTTTGTATGTTGATTTGTTCGGTGTTTATTCGGTTAATGGGTTTGTTAGTGCATTAGTTAGACAGATTTTTGAGATTTTGCGAAGGACGGATTTGATGGCGTTTGTTGTGAATTATCTGAAAAGTTTACCTTTCAGTATTGAGCTTAATCTTGGTCTTGTCGGAATTTCTTTTTCGAAGGAAGTTGACGATGAAGCGCTTCTCAACGGATTGTACGAATTGCTGAACAAAGCGCAAAGAGAGCTCAATGAGCGGCTGGTCGTTATCTTGGACGAGTTCCAAGCCTACAAGAATATCCACAAGAATTTGGCGGAGAGTTTGAGGAGTTATTTGCAGTCCAGGGAGAACGTTGTGTTTATCTTCTCCGGTTCTTTCAAGCACATGCTCGAGCAGTTGTTTTTTGAAAGTTCTGGCATATTGTACCATTCATGTCTGAGATTCGATTTGAATTCGTTATTGCCAGAAAACGATTGTGTTGAATATCTTGTGAGGCAGTTCGGAAGAACAGGGAAGGTTATTTCTCCTGATTTGGCAAAAGAAGTTTATGCCAGGACGAAGGGACATGCGTATTATTTGCAACTGTTTGGATACGAGTTGTGGAACAGGGCTGATGGAAAGGTGAGTTTTGATGATGTGGAGCATGCGTTTTATGAGATTGTCGAGAAGGAATCTTACAACTACGATGTGTTAATTGAAACCCTTGGGTACAAGTATGTAAAAAACGCACTTAAGTTAATCGCAGAACAGTCGAGCGATTTGTTCTCATCTGAGACGTTAGAGCGATACGGTATTCCAAGTTCATCGGTACTGAGCAAGATTTTGAAAAAGCTTTCTGAGTATGGGATTGTGGAAAAGCTTGGAAGGGGCAGGTATGAGATAGTTGATCCGATTTTTGAGCAGTATGCAAGGAAGAGGTTTAGCAATTGAATGGATGGTTTTGTATGGTAGAATAATTTTAGATTTCAAAAGATTATTTGTAAAGGTGGGATGGTAGTGCGTATAGGGATAGTGTTTGGGACGAGGCCCGAGATAATCAAGGTTGCGACGGTTTATTTGAAAGCGAAGGAACTTGGTGTAGATACAGATTTCATCTGCACGGGCCAGCACAGGGAAATGGTCGATATGATGAAGGGGATATTCGGCGTTGAGTCTGATATAGATATGAACATCATGACTGCTAATCAGACACTCAACGACGTTATGTACAAAGTAGTCCACGGTTTTGAAGAGCTTTTCAAAGAGCGAAAGTACGACTGGATATTCGTCCAAGGCGATACGACGACGGCTATGGCAGCAGCCCTTGCGTCTTTCAATAAGGGTGTTAAGGTGGGGCATATAGAGGCAGGTTTGAGGAGCGGTGATTTGTACGACCCGTTCCCGGAAGAGATGAACAGAAGGGTGATTGACCAAGTTTCAGAGAAGATGTTTGCACCAACGGAAAAGTCAAAAGCGACACTTTTGAAGGAAGGTTTCGATGAAAGCAGGATATTGGTGACGGGGAATACTGTTATAGATGCGCAGATGTATGTTGTCGAGCATTTCGATTTGGATAAAGAGAGAAAGAGGATATTTGAAGATGGAGATTATTTCTTGGTCACATTGCACAGGAGAGAGAATATAGGGGAGAGAATGAGGAATATATTGAAAGCGTTGAGAAAGTTTGCTGAAAGCGAGAAGATACACCTCGTCTTTCCTGTTCACAAGAATCCAAAGGTGAGGGAGATTGTATACTCAGAACTTGACGGATGTAAATATGCGAAGTTGACCGAGCCGGTTGACTACGTGCAGCTCACTGCGTTGCTTAAAGGAGCAAAATTTGTTGCAACTGACAGCGGTGGAATTCAAGAAGAAGCACCAACGTTCGGCAAATTCGTTGTTGTATGCAGGGAGACAACGGAAAGGCCGGAACTCATTGAGAGCGGGTTCGGTGTCCTTGCTGGCACACAGACAGATGGCGTATTAAATGCGATGTACAAAGCTTTTGAATTCCAGCCAGGTGAGCTTAAAAACCCATTTGGCGATGGACATGCATCGGAGAGGATAATAAGGTCAGTGATGAAATAGGTAACTACAACGTATCTTTTTGATTATTGTTGTGTAAACAGTTGTCCGGTTTGGCTATTTTGGGCGGAAATTGGACAAATTGCGATGTTCTGATATGCATTTATGTAAAGCATTCGTCGCAAATATGGTTTTGCACTATTTTGAAAACCGGACACAAATGAGGTGATGTCAAATGAATAATGTGTTACATGACCTAATAAAATGGAGAAAAAGCTTGTGCAATTTTGTACCCATTGAAGTGACGAACAAAGAGTGGCTATACATGCTCAAAGAAGAAACTCGAAACTCAATAATGATAGAGGGAATCTTCGCAACAGAAGAAGAACTTGAAAATGCAGTTGGCGGAAGGTATAAAGCCGCAAGTGAGGTTAGCAATTATTTCCGAACTGCCAAGATGCTGTATGGAATGGCGCTTGAGTATTCGAAGACAGGTGAGTCTCCATATTTTCTTGCGTTTGTTAAGAGTGTTCATAGATTTTTATTCGACGGTTTGTTAAACGAAAAGAAGCTTGGAGCTTTTCGAAGTGGACCGATAAGGATAACTGGCGCTAAAATCAGACCTCCAGAATATGATTTGGACGACTGGATAAGATTGTGGCTTGAGTTTACAAAATATGCCTACTCAAAATTCCCTGTGCACGAAGCAACAGCTATGTCACATGTCTTTTTTGAATCGATACATCCGTTCGAGGATGGGAATGGTAGAGCTGGACGGTTATTGATGAATTTCTTTCTGATCTATAACGGATATCTGAACGTCACAATAAAAGGTGTAGAAAACGAAGACAGAAATATGTACATAAAATCTCTTGAAAGTGCAGAAAGAGGGCTTAGGAAAATTCTTCGAGAATCACCGAAAAAGCTCACAGTCGAGAACATCGAAAGTTGTTTTCGGGAATCAGATATACAGGAACTTGCTGAGATAATCGGATATGCGCTAATCGATACATATGATAAAATTATCTGTAAGACTAATGAAGAAAAGCTGATGAGTGTAGATGAGTTTTCAAGCATCATTGGCAAGTCAGCCGATGCAGTTAGGAAGATGATTGAGAGGAAGACGGTTATAGCCATAAAAATCGGTGGACGATGGGCAGTGTATCCAGAATATTTTAAATTACGGTGATTATTTGAATTCAAAAGAAGATCTTAAGGACATTTCACACCACGTCAGTTGTGAATATTTATGTGCTACTCTGACACTCTCAAATAAACGCCACGCCTCTAACAATTTGAATGCCTTCCTCGAATGTCATTCCTGCACTTTGAAGAAACAAGCGTAATTCCTTAAGTTTTTGCTTGTTGAAGCCATACAATAGTCTGCAAGAAGCAATGTGAGAAATCCAAGAAAAACGAGAAAATTTTAGTTTAGATGAGAATAAGAATTCTAAAGCCATTTCTCTGGAAAAAAAGACAGCAGAGTGGTATTGCAGATTAAACATTCAAAGTGATAAAATGCCTTTCGATAAGTGGTAAGACCACCATACCATAAGACCACAATGTGTGAAAGTCAGAATAATAAGAGGGGTGTGTGTTTGATATGAGAGATAAACTGGCGATAGTGAATTCAAGCAGTTTTGGAAAGTATTTTCCTGAACATCTGCAGAAACTTAGAGAATATTTGGACGTTGATAGTTTCACTTTTCCTTCAAAACTTCATGGGAAGGAATTGGCAGATGCCTTAGCCGGCTACAAATATGTCATTGCAAGTACCTCGCCGTTTTTCGATTCTGAGTTCTTTGAGTACAAGGATGAGACAGTAATAATTTCAAGGCATGGGCTCGGATATGACAATATAGATGTTGTGAAAGCCACCGAAAAGGGGGTTATTGTTACAAAAGTAGGAGGGGGAACGGAGCGAGAAGCTGTCGCTGAGCACGCTGTTGCATTATGTATGTCTATCATCAGGAAGGTTCCACAGGCATATATCGCAGTCAAGAACTCGGAATGGAGCAAGCGGCAGAGTTTCTTTGGAATAGAGCTCAAGGATAAGGTGGTAGGTATCATCGGTTATGGGAATATAGGCAGCAGGGTTGGAGAAATAGTCCATTTTGGCTTTAGTGCAAGTGTGCTTTTCTATGATCCATATGCCAAAGAAGATGCGGGAAAGAATATTCAGGCAAAAAGGGTCGAGTTAGATGAACTTTTGAAGAGTTCAGACATAATATTCATCTGCTCTTCGCTGACAAAGGAGAATTACCATATCCTTTCCGCACGAGAGTTTGAGATTATGAAGAAGGGAGTATACATCATTAATACTTCAAGAGGAGAATTGATTGACCAAGATGCTCTCATAAATGCTCTTGAGTCAGGAAAGATTGGTGGAATTGGTGTTGATGTGGTTGAAGGCGAACCAATAACAGGCGACCATCCACTGCTCAGATACAATAACGCAATCATTACACCGCATATTGCAGCGTATACGTTCGAAAGCATGAAGGGCATGGGTGATAAAGTTGTTTCAGATATTTTGAGAGCTGTGCAGAAGATAATTCCTGATGAAGTGGTCAATAAAGACGTAATCATCAAGCTGGAGGCGCAAGGATGGCGCAGGATTTAATATTAGCTATCGACTTGGGAACGAGCTATCTCAAGGTTGGGTTAATAGATCAAAAGGGAAAGATATTGAAGTCCGAGAGGAAAAGGCTGAAGCTCATAACAGACAGCTTTGGAAAGGCGGAGCATGATGTTAATGCCTTGTCTAAGTTGTTGTTGAAGACAACTAAAAAGGTTATAGAAGGATATGAAAACCGCATCGCCGCCATAGTTCCGTCAACGTATATATTCGGGATTATGGCAGCTGATTCGAATGGTAAGCCGCTCACCAATTTAATCACCCTGTTAGATACGAGATCCAGAGTTGTGCATAACGATTTTCTTGGGATTTTTGACCCAGACGAGATATACTACCGCTCTGGCATGCCACCTACATTTCACTCTTCGTTGTACAAAGTCTTTTGGTTAAGAAAGACATTTGAAGAGCTCAGGAGAAATGACGTGTTATTTCTTTCATCAAAGGATTTCGTAATCTACTTGCTTTCAGGAAAGTTCTTGTCCGATGAGAGTACGGCTTCTTCCACAGGATATTTCAACACTCACAAGCTTGATTGGGATGACGAGATTCTGCAAAAGGTTGGAATAACAAGGGATAATTTATCAACAATAGTCCCAGCTCCTGAGTTGATTCCAGTAGCCAATGAGGTTAGAAGCTTTTTAAAGCTTAAGAATAACGTGAAGGTGGTTGCCGGATTGTACGATGGTGGGGCAGTAGCATTAGCAAGTGGCGTGTTCGACGAAAAGAAGAAGGCGATTATGAACCTCGGAACGACCGCAATGTTGAGGGTTGCATACGATAAACCGGTTATTGGGAAAGGCGAGATTGTCAGTTGCCAAACTCTGTATCTTTGCAACGGGAACTGGTTCATAGGTGGTTCTGTGAACAATGCCGGCTCAGTTGTGGCATGGTTAAAAACTCTCATGGGACCTCGATCAATCGATATCGAAGATGTAGTTGTAGAAGATAATCTGCTTTTCTTTCCTTATCTGACGGGCGAGCGCGGTTTTTCGTTTGGCAGCAACAGTCATGGCGTTATTTATGGACTTGAGCAGAGGCATTCAAAAAGGGATGTAGTTTTAGCTGGTTTAGAAGGCGTAGCATTTACGCTTAGAAGTATGGCTGACGAGATGAGAGGGTACGGCGTGTCTTTTTCAAAAGTTGTCGCATCAGGCGGAGGTACAAAGTTTGGCATTTGGATGAAGGTACTTGCAAATGTATTGAAGACTGAAATAGAGATCCTTCAAGTCGATGAGCCGGCACTTGTTGGTTCGGCTCTTTTAGGTAGCGCCGCTCTCGGTTGGACCAAAGCTATTTCTTCTGCCTACAGACAGGTGGAAAGTGGACGGATAGTTGTCAAACCAGATGAATATCTCGCTGACAAGTACGATGCTAAGTACGACAGATTCTTGGAGGTCCTCAAAACGCTGTACCTGAGAAAGTGAATCGTTTGGAGGTGGTAGTTTGTTCAGAGAATTGGAGAAAGTGCAGACGTCAGAAAGAATTGTTGAAGAAATAATAAGGTTGCTTTCTGATCGTAAATTGAAACCAGGAGACCCACTTCCACCAGAAAGAGAACTTGCACAAGAACTTGGGGTTAGTCGCGTTGCTCTTAGAGAGGCAATTACATCGCTTGCACTCCTTGGCATTGTTGAGAAGAAATGGGGGAAGGGCAATTTCATCTCCCGGCAATTAAATTCATCAATCGTGGAGAGTTTTACGAAACACCTTATAATCTCTAGGCAACTGGAAATATTTGAAATTATGGAAGCAAGGCTTGCCTTGGAGAGTGAAATAGCAGCTTTCGCGGCGTTAAGAAGAACGCAAGAGGATATAAAGGCGATAACGAGTGCTCTTGAGAAGTATTTAAACGCGAGCAGGATGAGTTTGAAGCGTGTTGAGTACGATAAGGAACTGCACTGTGCTATCTCAAAGGCAGCTAAGAATAAGATGCTCGAGAGTTTGCAGAGTGCGATTATGGGGAAGGTTTTTGATGTTATCAAGATCACAACAAGAGTAGGTATTGCGTACAAAGACACTGAAGAGGAACACGAAAGGATTGTGAAAGCTATCGTTGATGGAGATTCAGAGGAGGCAAGGAATCAGATGACAAGGCACATTATTAGAGCTATTGTTAGGATTTTTGGCTCAGAGAAGAAATTGGAAGATGAAGTTTCAGAAAGACTGAAAATATTGGAGGAAAAATTCAATCACTGATAGGGGGATTCAAGATGGAAGCTAAGGCTATGGTAAAGGAAATTGAGAAGTACAGATTAGTGACTATCATACGAACCAAAGATGTATCTGATGCTCTTAGCAAGGCGAACCTGCTGTGCAATTCAGGTGTGAAGTTCGTTGAAGTAACGTTCACCGTTCCAAATGCCCATGAGATTATACGAACGCTTAGGAAGGAGTTTCCAGATGTGTATGTTGGGGCCGGAACGGTAATTAACGTTGATATGCTTGAGAAAGCAATCGATGCGGGGGCGTGTTTCATAGTTGGTCCGAATTTTGACGAAAGGATTTCTGAAATTTGCCAGGCTAAGGATATACTGTATGTTCCGGGCATCATGACTCCAACGGAGATTGTTAAGGCAATGTCGCATGGGCATGAGCTGTTAAAGGTCTTTCCTGGAGAAGTCTTGGGTCCGGAATTTGTTAAGGCAATGAAAGGACCATTTCCAGATGCGAAATTTATAGTCACTGGCGGAGTCTCTTTAGAAAACTTAGATGAGTGGTTTAAGGTTGGTGCTACAGCCGTTGGAATGGGGAGCTCTCTCACAACCGGAACTACGGAAGAGGTAAAAGCCAGAATCGAAACGCTGCTTAAGAAGATAGGAGTATGAACGTTAGAAGTTTGGAATATTCTCTTCAACTTCATAGATCCCAAATCCCGAAAGATTATCTGCGAATCGTTAGAGCTTTAATTAATGCTATTAAAAGGAGGTGAAAGGGAACATTTCTTCTGGAAGTTTCATTCATTAGAGGGGAAGATGAACAACATATGAAGGAGGGGTTGATATGCTTAAAAGGATCATGATTGTTCTTGTTTTGACGGTCGTAGTATTCAGCTTTGCGGCGCCAAAATACGTTCTGAAATTCAATCACGTGCTTTCTCCAAGGGAACCGTACCATGAAGCGTTCTTGAAATGGGCTAAGGCTGTTGAAGAACGAACTAACGGTGAATTGAAAATTGAAGTTTACCACAGCGCACAGCTTGGCGTGGAAGAAGATATTTTGGAACAGATGAGACTCGGGGCTAACGTTGGTCAGAATACAGATTCTGCGAGAATGGGAATGTATGTAAAGGATATCGCCGTTTTGAACGCGCCATACGTTATCGACTATCTCGGGGCTACAACTCCTGAGCAAGTCATTGACGTACTGAGAAAACTGAAGCAAACACCGACAATGCAAAAATGGCTTACCGAACTTGAGGAAAAGTATGGATTCAAGGTCATATCCTTCATGTGGGTGCAAGGGTACAGGCATTTTATAACCAACAAGCCTATCACGAGGCCTGCTGATTTATCAGGACTTAGAATCAGGACACCCGGCGCTCCAATTTGGCAGGAGTCCGTTAGAGCACTAGGTGCTCAGCCGGTAGCAGTTAATTTCGGGGAGATATATTCCGCTGTCCAGACAAAAGCGATAGATGGTGCTGAACTTACCTACGCAAATGTAATGGGCGGCTCTCTGTATGAGGTACTCAAATACGTCTCAGAGACTGGGCACATACTGCTCATAAACTTTGAGGTAGTAAGTGCGAAGTGGTTTAAGAGTTTACCGAAGGAATATCAACAGATTTTGGTTGAGGAAGCTGACAAAGCTGGTATTGAGGTATCACTGAAAATAATGAAGGAAATTAACGCTCAGATGAAAGAAGAAGTAAAGAAAAAAGGCATGATAATTGTAGAAAATGTTAATAAAGACGTGTTCAGAAAAGCTGCAGAAGAGGCTTACAAGAAATTAGGACTTCAAACTGCTCGAAACACGCTGATTAGGGAGATAAAGCAAGTGAAATGAGCATGATTGCTGGGGGCGTAAGGCTCGCCCTCCAGCATTTTGGTCTAGATTTGAAGCTCTGCTCGGCACTTAACTCTTCCAAGGAGGATTTGTATATGAAAAAACTCAACGCAGTTCTATACAAGGTTGAGAAGTTTATAGGGAAAATATTCTTGGCTGTCACGTCGATTCTGATATTTTATTCAGCAATTTCGAGGTTTCTTGGATATCCAGCGAACTGGGCTGTCGATATTTCGCTGATTCTTTTCGCGTATTCGGCATTTATAGCGGCCGATGTGGCGTGGACAGAAGATAAGATGATGCGTGTTGATTTGTTTGTTAAGAAACTTCCGGAGCGAATACAATCTTTGGTTCAGAGGATAAATTATCTATTGATAATTGCATTCGATATTTACTTTTTAGTTTGGGGAATTTACATTACTTACAGCATGCGTTTTAGAAAAGTGGGAGGTTTTCACAATCTGAGCTACAGCATAGTTGCACTTAGCGTTCCAATCGGAGCTGCATTGCTACTTAGAACAAGCATAATGAAGTTCGTCAAAGAGCTCCGAAAAGGGAGGAATAATAAATGACGTTTTCTATATTAGCTTTCGTGATTTTAATGTTGATGGGCATGCCTATTGCCTTTGTGATAGGAATTTCTGGTGTTATTTGGTTTCTTCAACAACCGTACTTACCGAAAGTGATTCCTATTCAGTTGGCACTGTCGCAAACTCAAAGTTTTGCGCTTCTTGCAATTCCGCTTTTTGTAATAGCAGGGAACATAATGAACAGCGCGGGCGTTACTAAGAAATTGTTTGATTTTGCAGGAGTGCTGGTTGGCCACATGCATGGCGGGCTTGCTCAAATTTCAGCCGTCTTGTCCGCTTTGATGGGCGGAGTTTCGGGCTCAAGCATCGCCGATGCTGCAATGGAGACTAGAATGTTGGGACCTGAGATGCTTAAGAGGGGCTATCCAAAGGGGTTTGCGGTTGCTGTAAACGTTTGGACGTCGTTGGTTGTGCCGATCATTCCCCCTGGAATTGCCTTTATCTTGTACGGTAGCATAGCGCAAGTTTCAATCGGAAGACTCTTTGCGGCTGGTATTTTGCCGGGACTGATTCTTACTGTTGTTTATATGATAGTTATTTGGATAAGTGCAATGAGACTCAAGTTGAAACCCGAGAGGGAGAAGAGAGCAGCTGCTACGGAAGTGTTACGGAGTTTGCGAGCTAATATCTGGTCTCTCGTATTTCCGTTCCTTCTAATCGTTGGCCTACGCGGTGGAATATTTACACCGTCAGAAGTTGGTGCGCTGGCGATATTCTATGGGATAGCAATTGGAATGCTTGTCTATAAGGAAATGAACTTGAAGAAGTTCTTTACTGAGACTCTTGATAACTCTCTTGGAGATATAGGAAGCATAATGGCAATTTTGATGATGTCGCAAGTCTTTACTTACGGACTTGTATGGGAGAGAATTCCTGAGAAGCTTTCAAATATTTTGCTAAACGTAACCGACAGTAAAGTATTACTCATGGTTCTTATTTCGTTCTTCTTGGTTTTCCTCGGGCTCTTCCTTGATGCAACGGCTATGATTCTCATGCTTACGCCTGTTTTCTATCCAGTTGCGCAAGTTCTTGGTATCAATCCTATTCATTTTGCTTTAGTCTTCATTTTGTCAGCTGCTATGGGTAACCAAACGCCGCCTGTGGGAGCGTCGATGTATGCTGGTTGCTCTGTTCTTGATGCTTCCATAGAGGAATACACAAAAGCTTCTATTCCATTTCTTATCAGCACTATCTTAGTAATACTACTGTTAATCCTTATTCCTCATTTGACACTGATTGTGCCAAATCTGATTTTCGGAAGATAGTAGTTTCGGGAGGTGGAGTTATGATGAATTTCAAAGATAGAGTAGTCTTAATAACAGGTTCTGGTTCCGGAATAGGCCGTAGAACCGCAATGATGTTTGCAGAATTGGGAGCGAAGGTTGCTGTAAACGATGTGTCAATTGAAAATGGCGAAGATACGGTGAGGCAGATCTTAGCAAATGGCGGGGAAGCATTCTTTGTTCCAGGTGATGTTGCTACTGATGCCAAGACGATAATTGAGAAAGTTGTGGAGAAGTTCGGAAAAATAGATATTTTGGTTAACAACGCAGGCATCGTGCCTTACGGAAACATCGAAGAAGCAACAGAGCAAGATTATATCAAGACGTTCGATATAAATGTGAAGGGACCATTCCTGCTTTCAAAGTATGCGGTAGAATATATGAAAAATCAAAAATACGGAGTTATAGTCAATGTCTCGTCTGAAGCTGGGTTGGTTGGCATAAAGAGAAGGTGCGTATACAGTATGTCAAAGGCAGCTTTACTTGGCTTAACTCGTTCAATGGCCGTAGACTATGCCGAGTACGGCATACGCGTGAACGCGATATGTCCAGGAACCACATACTCTAAGGGGCTCTCAGATAGGATAAACGCCGCACCAAATCCTCAGGAGCTTTTGAATAACATGATTTCAAGAATCCCAGTTAAAAGATTAGGAAAAGAGGAAGAGATTGCCTTCGGAATACTCTTCCTTGCAAGTGATGAGGCGAGCTTCATGACAGGCGCTTTCTTAAACATGGACGGAGGATCTACGGCAATATAATTGTAAGAATAAGCAACTTCCTAAGCTTAAGGATTTTAATCTGAACTTGTTTTGAAAGGAAGTGAAACTTTGTTCGACATTGACATTTTGAAAAAAGCGGGCGTTAAAGTTCCAGAGATTGATGCACAGACTTTAAGAGAAAATACTTTTCGAAATCCAAAATGGGTACATTTCGGGGTTGGGAATATATTCAGAGGATTCATAGCAAATATCCAACAACACCTGGTGGAAAAGAAGATAGATGATACCGGAATAATCGGGATTGAACTGTACGATGAAGGGATTGTCAGCACATTGAGAAAATTCAACAATCAGACTCTCGCTATTTCAATAAATCCAGACGGAACTTTCAACATTGAACTGGTTTTATCTTTAGTTGATGTCTTCTACGGAGATCCCGTCTCTGAGGATTGGAAAGCAATAAGGTCAATTTTCGAAAGTGAGTCATTGCAGATATGTTCACTAACCATCACAGAGAAAGGATACAATCTGAAAAATGCAAGCGGAGAATATTTCGATGCTGTTACGTCAGATATGACAAGCGGGCCACTTGCTCCGAAGTCAACTGTAGGAAAGATTTCAAGTTTGCTGTACCACAGATTCAAAACGACTGGTTATCCAATCACATTAGTGAGTTTCGATAACATTGCAAAGAACGGCCTGAAACTTAAAGAGTCAATAATCGAAGTTGCTCAAGCTTGGGTAAACAACAAGTTTGCTGAAGAAAAGTTTTTGGAATATCTTGAAACGAATGTCGCTTATCCATGGACTATGATAGACAAAATAGTGCCAAATCCATCTCAAGAAATAGCTCAGATTCTTAAAGAGATGGGAATAGAAGTCTTGCATGCCACAATGACTGATAAAAAAAGTTTTGTGGCTAATTTCGTAAACATGGAATCAGTTCATTACTTAGTAATTGAAAACAATTTTGCAGGTACGAGACCGGCTTTTGAGTGTGGGGAAAACAATATATTCGTTACAGGCAGGGAAGATGTGGAAAGATTCGAAAGGATGAAAGTTACAGCGTGCTTGAATCCTCTGCACACCGCACTGGCAGTCTTTGGATGTCTTTTGGGATATAAGAAAATAAGCGACGAGATGCAAGATGCATTACTGGTTAAACTTGTCGAAGGCGTTGGCGAAGAAGGGGTAAGGGTTGTTGAAAAACCGTCCATAATAGAACCTCGAGATTTTCTTGATGAAGTTCTAAAAAGGAGATTGCCCAACAGGTATATGCCCGATACCCCACAGAGGATAGCAACAGATACATCTCAGAAAATACCAATTAGGTTTGGAGAAACGCTCGCTGCTTATGCAAGTGCGAATTCTTTATCGGCTAAAAGTCTTAAATTTATTCCATTGGTTATTGCTGGTTGGTTGAGATATCTGCTTGCTGTCGATGATAACGGTAATCATATCGAGCTGAGTCCAGATCCGTTGCTCGACGAATTAAGGTCTAAATTGGGTTCCATTGAATTCGGCAGGCCAGAAACATTTAAAGATCAGCTGAAAAGTATCTTGTCCAGCAAACAGCTTTTCAAAGTCGACCTGTACGAAGCAGGTATTGGAGAACGTGTTGAAGAGCTTTTCAAAAGAATGATAGCCGGAACTGGTGCAGTTAGAAAGACGTTGATTAATGAGGTTCTTTGATTAGATATATAGCTGCTTTGTAGCTTGCATGCAAACGCATGCAAGCCATTTTTCATTAGTGAGGTCATACCGACTCGCTATGCGATATTTAGAAACATGCACTTGCTCAAACTTGAAGTTACTCCTCAGAGATATTAGCAATAATCAACAAGCAGTAGAAATCTTTTGAAATCAAGAGCATAAAAGTCTTAGAAGTCATTCTTGTGATTTCTGCAATATTGTAGAAGCAACTCATAAGGTGATAAAATCTTTTTCGATTATTGGTAAGACCACTATACCATATAGCGGATTGTTATAGCTTTGAAAAAGGTCGAGCAAAAGAAGTTTCATATCTTTTGCGATGTTTGAAAAAATTGATAATGGTGGTGTTATTGTGAAGCGCTTCTATGTGGGATTAGATGTTGGAACTTCTGGGACAAAACTTGTTGTTTTCTCAGAAGAAAAATTGGATGTGGTATACAAGTTTGCCTATAACTATTCATTTAAGGTAGATTCACTGGGGCGTATAACAGTTGCTCCTGATGATGTTTTGAAAGCTGTGAAGGTTTCTTTGATTAATGCGTCAGCTTTTTTACTGGATTTGTTAATCGACAGATGTGAGCTCGTGATTTCGCTTGACACGATGCTCCATTCATTGCTCTTCCTTGACGGAGAGTTGAATCCAATAGGGAATCTCGTTCCGTGGCTTGACGAAACAGGAACCCAGGAAGCTGTTGAGGTGTTGAAAAATCCTGAACTGGCACAGGAAGTTCATTTCAGAACTGGATGTCCTGTTGCAACTACTTATCCACTGTACAAGCTCATGTGGTTTCACAAAAACGAAGCGGAACTCCTTGATACTGCTTCAAAGATTGGTTCGATAAAGGATTGGTTGCTATATATTTTTACAGGCAAACATGTTGTTGATGAATCGATCGCATCGGGTTCCGGCTGTTATGATATAAGGGCAAGAGGTTGGGCTGGAGATTTGCTGAAAAAGTTAGCAAACGTGGATAAAGCAAAATTTCCGGATGTAGTACATGGTGATGAGTTGTTCGAACCAAGCGATTTTCTGAAAAGTATATTTGATGAGAGGAAGTTCAAAATAACTGTTTTCGCTGGCACGTCGGATGGTGCAGCTTCGAGCATGGGAACCACTTTTGGTGACAAGCAGATGATAACAATTTCGATGGGAACAAGTGCGGCTATTAGGAAAATTAGCGGTGAAGCGCCGAGTAAACACTTGATGAAGGGTTATGGACCTTGGTGCTATTTTTTTGATAAGGAGAACTTTATAGTAGGCAGTGCAACAAACAATTGTGGGAATGTGATAAATTGGTGGAAAGATAGATATTTGAGATCAAAAGATTATTCCGAATACGAGAAGGTTTTGGGTAATATTTTTGAAGACCTTGGCGAATCTCCGTATCAGAGAGTTCTTTTTAGGCCTACTGTATTCGGGATGCGCTCTACAAGGTGGTTGCCAAGGCAGTCAGCAGAATTCTACAATCTAACTCCAAATTCAGAGCTATCGGATATGACAAGGGCTGTTCTCGAAGGATTGGTTTTCAAGTTTAGAAGGGCTGTCGAAGCTGTCAGAAGCATGGATAGAGAGCACAAAACTGTTGCAAAATATGTTGCCTCCGGTGGATTGCTTGAAATAGCTGGTTTTGGGAAATTGCTGGCAACTGTGCTTAATTCAGATGTTCTTTACAGAAAGGACAGATTCGATGCAGTTTTGGGAAATGTGCTCTTCGCTCTGAGAGAAACAAACAGAGATGCTTTCGATGCTTTTGTCAGAAAGAACTCTCAAGCCAGCAAATTCGAACCATTCGAACAAAAGGTTGAGTTTTATGAAATCTTGTACTCTCGGTGGCTTCAGAAAATGACTGAAAAAGAAATAACCGCAATACGAGAGTTAATAGATGTATAGGAGGTGGTCGTTGTGGAGGCTTTCTTGAAAACTTTCGCAGTTGGAATGCCAATAGTGCTCAGTCCGCAGAACTTGTTGATTTTGCTAATCGGCACTATCTGGGGCATGATATTTGGCAGTATTCCCGGTTTGACAGCGACGATGGGGGTGGCATTGGCTCTTCCATTGACTTATGGGATGAGTCCGTACACAGCTTTGAGTTTGTTGAGTGCCATATACGTTGGTGCAATTTCTGGCGGATTTATATCAGCAGGTTTGATAAACATACCTGGAACACCGTCTTCTATTGCCACAACATTCGACGCGCACCCAATGGTTAAGAAAGGTCAAGCTCCGCTTGCAATGGGAATTTCGCTGATGAGTTCGTTCTTTGGCGGGCTGACTGCTGTTTTTCTAATGATAGTTGCTACGTATTCGCTTGCTCAGATAGCCCTCAAGTTCGGACCGTTTGAGTACCTTGCCCTTGGGATCCTCGCGTTTGCTGGATGTATAGGTATGTTTGAGGGAGGAATACTTTTAAATTCGCTTTCTATAGTATTAGGACTTCTTATATCCACAATTGGTGCGGATCCTTTGACAGGTGTGAAGAGATTGACGTTTGGTATAGATAGCATGATAGCAGGCATCGACATCCTGCCGCTGCTGATAGGTTTGTTTGGCATAAGTGAGGTTTTTGTTGCAATCGAAAGTAAGACAAAGTTTGTCGTACCACCAGAGACAAAGAAGATGAAGATGGGATTCCAAATTTTGAGAGATTCTATAAGAACTATCTTCTCCCAACCTATTAACTTCATTAGGTCTCTTGTGATAGGGTTCATTATTGGGGTTTTCCCCGGTGTTGGTGGCGCTACTTCGAGCGTGTTAGCGTATGGTGTAGCTAAGTCTTATTCTAAGCATCCTGAGAAATTCGGAACAGGTATTCCTGATGGTGTTATTGCATCTGAGACGGCAAACAACGCTACTATTGCAGGTGCTATTGTTCCATTGCTATCCCTTGGTATTCCAGGTGACTTAGTAACAGCTATGATGATCGGCGGGTTCATGATACATGGAATGATTCCAGGACCGATGTTGTTTAAAGAAAATCCAAGTAGTGTTTACACTGTATTCTCGGCTCAGATACTTAGCAACATAATTATGGTGGTGCTTGGAATATTATTGATGAGGTTCTTTATTTCGGCACTGAGCATAAGATCTTACTATCTGTACCCAATTATAACGGTAGCGATGATTATTGGTTCATATGGACTTTACAACAGGGTATTTGACATATGGGTAGCGTTGTTCTTTGGGTTTCTTGGATACGTTCTGAGAAAGATAAACTTCCCACTTGTTCCACTCATCACTGCCTTTATTTTGGGACCTATTGTTGAGAAGAGTTTGAGACAAGCTCTGTCCTTGTCACAAGGCAGTTTGGTTCCACTCTTTACAAGGCCAATATCACTCACTTTGATCGTTCTTGCAGTCTTCTTATTTGCGTTAGGCCTGTACATTAACACATACGTTTCAAAAAGAGCGCGGGCGTAAAGACCCCATATTAGGAGGTGTGGTGTATGTTGAAGAGGTTCTTAACGGTAGTTCTGACTTTGGTGGTTCTTTTGGTTGGAACAGCATCGCTTTTTGCAGCTTACCCAGAGAAGCCTGTAACAGTAGTTGTTCCGTATTCTGCAGGTGGAGCAAGTGACATCATGGCAAGGCTCATTGCAGAGTTCTGGAAGAAGTATACAGGGAAAGATATGGTAGTTACAAACGTTGTCGGAGCAGAAGGAGCAGTTGCGGCACAACAGATGCTCACTACAAGACCAGATGGCTACACAGTCCTTTGGTACCACCAGGCTATCCTTGGAAATTACTACTTAGGCGTTGCGAATATTAAGTGGACGGATTTCACACCAGCTTGTGTGGTTACAAAAACTGCTAGAATTACTGCTGCACGTGCAGATGCACCTTGGAAAAACCTTAAGGAAGCCATAGAAGATGCCAAGAAAAACCCGAAAAAGTATGTCTACGGTGCTGGCGCTGGCGGAATTGCGTATCTGGAATATGCACCCGTCGAAATGGCTGCTCCTGGTGCATTTAGGGTAGTACCAAATGAGGGTGGAGATGCTCAAAGGATTACAGCATTACTCGGTGGGCACGTTGATGTCGTTCCACTCGCATTAGTTTCAGCTGTCCAGTACATAAAGAATGGGCAAATAAAGGTTCTTGCATTGCACGATGATGAGCCTGATCCATTTATACCAGATGCGCCAACTTCTGCTTCGTTGGGACTTCCGGAGTTGAACTTCCCAATGACCAACACATTCTTCTTCCCACCAAAAACTCTACCGGGTATAGTTAGCGAGTTCAATAAAATAATAGCAAAGATAGTTGCAGACCCTGAGTTTAAGAAGAAGTTAGCAGAAGTTGCTTACGCTACACCATTCTTCAAAACAGGAAAGGACCTTGAAGACTTCTGGAAAAAGCAAGATGCTATCTACAAAAAAGCTGCTGAAACTGTAAAATAAACAGATCATGATTTGGGGGTAGGAAAGCCCTGCCCCCGTATTTCAAGATGTGGAGGGATGCCAAGTGTCGAGATTTAAGAATGCTTTTCCTGCTTTGATTTTTATAATAGTATCGATAATTGTATATCTTCAAGCATTGAATATAAGAACATTGAAGTTTGGAGGAGCTTTGGGCGGGGACTTTTTTCCGAAAGTATTGTCAATTTTGATGCTTGTTATTTCCGTTATTTGGCTGATAAGAGAAATTGTAATCTCCGCTAAGAAGAAAGGTTTTGATGCAGCAACAGAGAACAATAGCAGTTCATGGTTGAAGAAAGGTGTAAGAGATGTTTTCGTATTTTTGGCGGTTTTTATAGTGTACATCTTTTCTTTGAGATATTTTGGATTCCTTATACCAAGTGTCATTCTTGTTTTCTTCAATTTTGTCCTTTTAAAAGACGATTTCAATGCAAAGAATCTTCCGGTTGCAATCATCTATTCGCTTGTAATAACTGTTGGATTGTGGTATCTTTTCGAGAAGGTGTTTGAACTTGTTCTCCCAAAAGGAATGTACTGGTAATATCAGGCAGTATGTGAATTTAAAGAAGGTGTTAGCATGGGTAAATTATCCAGACTTGGAATTTTTGGCCTTGGAACGATGGGAAGGAATCTTGCACTGAATTTTGCAGATAATGGTGTTCAAATTAGTGTTTTCAATAGGGAAATTGAAGTTGTTGACGAGTTGTTAAAAACAATCAGTGACACTGGCAAGGTTTCTGGTTTTAAGAACGTGTCGGATTTTGTATTTTCTTTAGATAAACCAAGGATAGTAATATTGCTCATTACAGCAGGAAAGCCCGTGGACGAAGCAATCGAGCAATTACTGCCTTACCTCGAACCTGGAGACATAATCGTTGACTCTGGAAATTCGTACTATAAGGATACAGAGAGGAGATACGAGTATTTGAAGTCTCAGGGTCTTAGATTTGTTGGACTCGGTATATCAGGTGGTTCTGAAGGTGCACGTAAAGGACCGGCACTGATGCCCGGCGGAGATTTCTCTGCTTACAAGGACTTAGAAGACTCACTTAAACTTGTTGCTGCAAAGAGCCATTATGGACCGTGTGTAGAGTACATGGGGAACCGGTCGGTTGGCCATTTTGTGAAAATGGTTCATAATGGGATAGAGTACGCTATAATCGGTGCTATTTCGGAAGTTTTCTATGTAATGAGAAACTTAATGAGAATGACACATGAAGAAATAGCAGACGTTTTTGAAGAATGGAATAAAAAGGATTTTGACAGCTTTTTGCTAAGAACTGCTTCGGCTGTATTGAAACAAGTAGATGAGAAGACAGGGAAACCTTATGTTGATGTTATCTTAGACTTAGCAGAGCAAAAGGGTACTGGGCTTTGGTTTACCCAAACTGCACTGGAAATAGGAGTACCTGCAATGTCTATATCTGCATCAGTAAATTCAAGGATAATCTCTACCTACAAGGAGCTTCGACGTTCTGTGGCAGAAAAGAGGGAAACAATTAGCAGTTCTAAAGTTATTGAGAGCTTCGAAACATTAAGAGACGCTTTGTTCTTCTCATCTTTGATCGCACACGCCGAGGGGCTATGGCTTTTGACAAAAGCGTCGCAGATATTTAATTATGGAACTGACTTGGAGAAAGTGCTTAAAGTTTGGAGAAAAGGCAGTATTCTTGAATCTTCGTTAATTGACTCCATTTTGAAGCACAACTTGAATTTCAGCAACTGTCTCATAGAAGACGGGGATTTTAGAGCAGTTTTAGAGAAGCTGTTGCCAAGTACTATGGCGTTGAGCAATCTCTGCCGTGGAGCTGCAATACCTATTCCTGTCATTAATTCAAGTATCGACTTTTACTTATCGGTAACCTCCGAGAATTTGCCAGCAAATCTTGTGCAAGGCATAAGGGACTGGTTCGGCTACCATGGTTTTTATAGAGTAGATCAGCCAGGAACGGTATTTCATTTTGTAAAGCCTGAAAGCCAAAGTGACTAACGTTAAATGGGGGATATCGTAATCACTTTCCCAGAAATTCATGCAATGCTTTTATGTTTTTGGGTATATCTGTTATAAACACCCACTGATTCACACCATCTATCATTGCGTGTCCTTCTTGGAATGAACCGTTTATTGGCACTCTGAATCTTTCGAGTGTGTATGTCGAGTAGTTCCTGCTTCCGAGCGAGATGAGCTCTGACTTTGGAATGTTGGTTTCTATATATGGAAGCACCATGTTGATTACCCTTAGTTTTGTAGATACCGAAGCTCTCTTCAGCTTTTCAAATACCTGCTCGAGGACTCTCTGTTGGCGTTGAACGCGCTCGTAGTCAGCATTGCCAACGTATCTTATCCTTGCATATGCAAGAGCCTGTCGCCCATTCAGTTTTTGCAAGCCGGGCTTTTTGACTTCAGGAAGTTTTCCGCCAAGCAAATTTTTTACCTCTCGCATGTTTATGTTTATATGTTCAACTTCTTCTGGTTTAACATCTATTTCAACGCCACCGACGGCGTCTATTATCTTTTCGAACCCTTCAAAATCGACGGTAGCGTATCTTGTTAAAGATAACTGGAACGTTTTGTTAAGCGTTGCAAGTGCAAGTTTCGGACCGCCGAGTTCGTATGCACTGTTTATCTTTCTTTTGTCAAATCCGGGGATTTTAACGTACAGATCTCTCATTATCGAAGCAAGCTTTATTTTTTTATTAGCATGGTCTATTAGCAATACCATTATCGTATCGCTCCTTGCGTGTTCTCCTTCTTGCCTTGCGTCAAGACCAAAGAGCACAGCCGCAAATTTTTCGTTGCTTGGAGCTGTCGGGTTGTTCGTATCTTTTGCGGCATAAACTTCTTCGAGACTGAACAAGTCTGTGAATTTAATTTTTTCAAGCCTTGTGTTGAGGTATACCCCGACGATGATTGCTGTTATTATCAAAGATAACGAGAATGCGACAATGAATTTCAAGAAATTTTGCATATCTTTCTCATCTCCTATTCTTAAAGATTCCCACTATCGAACCGATGCCATATGAGATGTGCAAAACTAAGAATGAAAAGAATGTATAAGGAACGAGCGCAATCTTTTTGTGCTTGATTGCAACCTGTGATGAGAAGTAAATGCTCAGAGCCAGGTACAGAGAAGCAGGGAGTGCGTATAAAAACTTCAGAACTCTATTCACTGGCAAGAGCAATAAGAGCAAAGAAATGAGATACAAGACAAAGAGCATCGGCACTAAATGTCTTGGTCGATATGCCCTTTTGACGAATTTGGAGCTGTGGGTTACCCAAAAGCCGTTTGAGTAGTTATTTTGCCATAGTTTTGTGTATGTGTCCCTCGCATAGTAATATGCTCGAGCTTCTGGAATGAGCAATATCTTGTAGCCAGCGTTTTTTAATCGGATGTTGAATTCAATGTCTTGGTTTCTTATTAGTTCTTCATTGAAAAGCCCTACTTTTTCAAAGATTTCCCTTTTGTATATGCCGTACGCAACGGTGTCGACGTATTCTTTCTTCTGGTTGTTTGTTCTATATTTCGCACCGCCTATTCCGAATGGGTGTTTCAATATTTCGCTTATAGCAACGGCTTTTACGCTGCTACTTCTTGGCAAGACTTCCATAACCCCGCCTGCTACGTCGCATTCGTTGTTTTCAAGCGCTTGGACACAGGCAGAGATGTAATTTTTTGAGTAAGACGCATGTCCGCTTGCAAGCATAATGTACTTTCCGTTTGCATTCTTGATGCCGATGTTTATACCGGATGGCGTATATTTTTTGGAATTCTCAAGCAATCTTATTTTGTTTGGGTATTTTTCTTTGAGCCTTTCGACTATTTCTCTCGTTCTGTCTGAGCTCATGCCGTCGACGACTATGAGTTCAACATTTTGGTAATCCGATTCGATAAAGCTAATTATTGTCTTTTCGATTGTTTTTTCTTCGTTGAGAGTTGGGAGAATTACCGAAACGAGTGGTAGAACAGCCATATTTATTTTCTCTCCTTTTAAGATGATTAGAAATTCGACGGAATTTATTATATCATGAAGATGTGATAAAATGTAATCCAAGAAAGCAGAGGGAGGTTGGATATTATGGGGGCTAAACAGATAGATACGATTGTTTTCGACCTTGGGAGAGTTTTGATTCACTGGGACCCTTACGGGTACATGGTAGAGCACTTCGACGAAGAAGTTGCGAAGGTGCTAACGGAGAAGGTTTTCTCGATTGAAGAGTGGAACTTGATGGATAAGGGAGAGATCTCAGAAGCCCAGTTTTGGAAGATGGTTGAGGAAAGATACCCCGAGTATGGCGAGTACATTCGCCACATGAAGAGTGCGGTGCTCAGCCTTTTGAAACCGATTGAGGAGAATGCCAAACTGTTGCCGGTGTTGAAAAAGATGGGATACAGGCTGCTCGTGCTTTCTAATTTCAGCTACAAAGCGTTTGAGCATGTGTACAATACGTTTGAATTCTTTAAGTATTTCGACGGTATGGTCATATCGAGCCACGTGAAAAAGATAAAGCCGAATGAGGATATCTTCTACGAGCTTATGGAGCGCTACGGTGTTGTGCCGATGCATTCGCTGTTTATAGATGATAGGAAGGACAATATCGAGACGGCAAGTAGGTTGGGATTTTCAGTAATACACTTGACCGACTACAGGGTTTTGAAAGAAGAGCTTGAAAAAGTGTTGGGGCATCCTGTAGAGTGATCTTAGTAGGGGGGATGGGTGTGAGGCATTTTGTAGATACGCAAAAGAAGGTTTTCGCATTTTCGCCGGATAATGCTCCTGCTGTTTCTGTAAATAGCGGTGATGAGGTTGTTTTCGAAACGCTTGATTGTTTTTCCAACCAGATAAAGACTTGCGAAGATAAGCTTGAGAGCCTCGACTGGAACCAGGTAAATCCAGCAACTGGTCCAGTCTTTGTGAACGGTGCAGAGCCGGGAGATGTGCTGGAAATACAGATAGTGGATATAAAAGTGAATAATCAAGGTGTGATGGCAACGGGAAAAGGACTCGGACCGCTTGGAGGGAAGTTCGAGGGGTATTATACAAAAATAGTCAAGGTTGAGAATTCGAAGGCTATTTTCAACGATTTGGAGCTCGATATAGAACCCATGGTAGGTGTAATCGGTGTTGCACCGAAGGAAGGGACGATAAATTGCGGAACGCCGGGTTCGCACGGTGGGAATTTGGACACGAGGTACATAAAGAAAGGTGCAAGGGTGTTTTTACCAGTTTCCGTCAAAGGTGGTTTGCTTGCACTTGGTGATTTGCATGCGCTCATGGGCGATGGGGAGGTTTGCGGTACTGGAATAGAAGTCGCAGGAGAAGTTCGAACAGTAGTGCGTGTACGAAAGAACTTGAGTTTAAAGAACCCCATGGTTGTGTCCGAGGGAATAGTATTCACATTGGTCTCATCAAAGACGCTCGATGAAGCTGTGAAAGAAGCTGTGGGCGATATGTTTGAGTTCGTAATGAGCCGAACGAATATTAGTCCCGAAGAATTGGTGATGTTGTTTAGCATAGTTGGGAATACGGAGATTTCTCAGGTTGTGGACCCGCTTGTCACCACAAGGTTCAGCATGCCTGTGGATATCTTAGAGAGATTAGGCGTATCTATTTGATTTTATGCGATTGTCGAGCCTGTCCAGAATTTGTCGAGCTTGTCGACGGTGTCGAGACAGTGAAGAAACTCTTAGGAGAATAACCCCGATATCAACTTGTCAAGCATGTAGAACGGAACTAACTCCAGCGTAGTATCTTTTATTCTTTCTGTTCGTCTTCCGAAGATGTTTACCAATATTGCCTTCTCAGGGTCGTATCTGTTGATAAAGCTCTGCAAGCTTCTTGTCGCAGCTGGCTCTTCAATGCTCTTGTATTTGACTTCAATTGGGATGATTTTGTCTTCTTTCGTGAGGACGAAATCTACCTCAGCATTATCTTTCGTTCTCCAGAAGTGCACGGTGAAATCATGCTCTTTAGAAAGTCTTTTGAGCTTCAAATAAACGAAGTTTTGAAAGACGAAACCAAAATCAGCAAGGTTTCCAAAAACACCTGCAGCGTAGTTTCTCAAGCCCAAGTCTGTGAAATAGGCAGTCGGTGCTTTTGTTAATTCCTTAATTCGGTTTGTTGAGAAAGGTGTTATCAGGTCTATTATGTATGTTTGTTGTAGATACCATAGGTATTGCTTTACGGTTTTCGACGATACTCCCGCCTCAGAAGACAGGTTTGTTAGATTAAGCATTCTTCCTGACAGAGAAGCTAAGATTCTTACAAGTGTGGTGAATTCTTCAATTCGCACAACGCGGAGCAGGTACGTTATGTCCTTTTCAACATAGCTTCTGTATATCTCGCTTATCGTTAGTCTTTTTTCCTTTAATTGGTCTTCTAATACAACTCTTGGATATCCACCAAAGTGCAGATACTCATTTAGTAGACTTAGAGTTTTGGCTTTTTCTAAGTCAAAGAATGTCTCTAAGTTCATCTCGTATCTATAGTCCGTCTTGAAGTTAACAAATTCCTCGAAAGATAGCGTAGATATCTCAAACAAGCGCTTTCGACCTGCGAGCGATTCGTGAAGCCTCTCTTTGAGCTCCACACTTCCAGAGCCAGAAACGATGAATTTATACGGTAGACCCATGTCGTATATACCCTTTAAAAAGACACCTGCATCTTCTTTTCGTTGGATTTCATCGATAAACACGAAACCTTCTTTGCCAATTTCGAGCTCTATCTTCTTTAGAAGGCTGGATTGAGAGGAGAAATGCATCTTATCTTCCTCGATATCGAGGTTGAGGAAGAGTGTTTTCTTTCCCTGAGCTTTCAGCTCGTTTTCTAAGATTCTGAGAATAGTTGTCTTCCCAGCTTGCCTTGGTCCAACGAGAAACGTTATCTCTGGCTTTTGCAAATGCTGTCTTAATTCCTTTACGATTTCTCGTTTTATTAACCTCATCGCTCTCATCTCCCTTGAGGATTCGACAGCTCAGGTACAATTATACCATAATCCGAGAATTCTGGAAGTCGACTTCCTAAATTCTCGGACTAAAATGGAAGTGGATTTCCACATTAGTACGAAAATCACAAAAGTCTATATGTTTTTGCGCTTGTTTGATAGTACCGAGTTTCTGCTATCGTTCTGCCGATGAATCAGGAGAAAATCTAACAACCCATCCATTTTCTTTTGTGAATTCTATTAGATAGAGATTCTCGTTTAGTTTGAAGAGGTCTTCTTCAAATCCACTCTTGGAAATGAGTATGAAATAGTCTACGGGTATTCGTAGCTTGTCGGCTTTTGTCTTTAGGCCGATGTATTCCTTCAACCCAACCTTTTTGTTTCTCCATTTAACTTCTCCAGCATATATCCTCCCGTTATTATCTTTTCCAAGAATGTCTATCTCTATATCTTTCGCCCAGTATCTTCCTGCTTGCACAAGATTAAAGGCTTTCTTGACATATTGAGTGCTTTGCTTTTCAAATTCGAATGAGACGTATTGTGTCAAGTCCGCTTTTATGTTTTCTAAAACATGTTGATACTCGTTCAAGTCGACGTTCTCTTTGTAAGGGAATATGTATCTATACCAGAATCTGAATAGTTCATCTTCAATTTCATATCGGAAATCTTTTGTTCTGTGTGGATTCTTGAATAACGCAGGCGAGACGCGTTTGATTAATTTTAGTGTCATCAACGACTTTATGTACGGTTGGAGTTTTCTTGAATCGGTTTCGCCGATAAATGAGGTTATCTCGCTCAATTTATTTCTTCCGCTTGCAAGTGCCTCCAATATTGATTGGTACATTGCTGGTTCGCGAAGTTCCTGAAAGAGAATAAAGCTCGGTTCTTCTTTAAGCGGGGCACCGAGTTTTAGAAACAGGTTCTGTATATTTTCAAGCACACTTTTTGTACCATCCCATAGCGTTAAGTGGTAAGGCACACCACCGACTATAGAGTATGTTTCTAAAAGTTGGTGATAATCGTACTGTGGGATAAAAAGCTTGAGGTGCTCGAAAGATACAGGATTCAGCTTTAAAACTGCACTTTTTCTTCCAAAGAGTGGGTTGTTGTGTGATAATACACCCTCCATGAAACTTATGCTTGAGCCACAAAAAAATAACTTTAGCATTGAATTTTCATACTCATCAAGAAGAATCTGCAAAACAGATAGGATTTCTTCGTTATTCTCTGCAAGGTACTGAAATTCATCAAGGACGACTATAACTTTCTCCTTCGTAGAGAGAGTGAATAGCGATCTCAGAGCATCTTCCCACGTTTTGAAAGACACGTTCCCGATTTTGAGAAATGAGCCAAGGACTCTTGAAAATGTTTCGAGCTGTTCAGCTTTTGATACCTTGCGTGCCGTGTAATAAAACACCTTCTTGTCTTTTGTAACTTCTTTCAGCAACGCACTCTTTCCAACTCTTCTCCTACCGTATAGTATCACAACTTCGCGTTTGTTTGAGCTTATAAGGTTGTTGAGGAAATCCTTCTCTTCAAACCTGTTAATAAACATCTTTCATCACCTCTGCGGTTTGATATTATAATCGTGATTATACTAATCTAAATTAGTATAATAACGCTTAGTATATTATACCATAAATAAGCCGGCGACAATCTTGTGATATAATTTCAATAGACTGCTGTCGAGCCTGTCCAGAAATTGTCGAGCTTGTCGACGGTGTCGAGAAAGTTATCCGAACAGCAACATTCCCAGATTGGAGGCGGAAGGTTGTTTAGAAAAGTTTGTTTAGTTTGCTTTGTTGTTTTGATATCAATCGACACAATGCTCATTGGTCAAACGTACAAAGTGCGCTCGGCAGATGAGATAGAGAAAGTTATTGTGACCGATATTTTGAACTTTGAACCGACAACAGTTTTGTTAGCGTACGGGACGAATAATTCAACGATGCTCAAAGTCGTAGATTCGGTTATTAAGAGCATCGGTGAAAGTTTATTTTTGCAGCGATGGGAAGAGAATTCAGTTGAACAGCTCGGTACCGTAACAACGACTATCACGTACACTTACGTCGAAACACCCGCAGAGCGAAAGGCTGTAGATGATTTTATCCAGAAGAATATTTCAGCTATATTGAATGGTATAAGAGTGATACAAAGAAGGTCTTCATGATAAACGAATGGATGAAGCTGAATATCGAATACGATAGTTCGTATACGTACAAAAGCGCTTACGCAACGCTCAAGAACCGCAGGGGTGTGTGCCAGGGTTACGCACTGCTGTTCTATCGGTTAGCGAAAGCGGCTGGATTGCAGGCATATTTGGTAAGCGGGCAGGGGAAAGTACCAGGAAAGGATGCGACAGCTCTTCAATCGCACGCTTGGAATGTCGTGAAGATAGGCAGTGAGCTGTTCTATGTCGACACAACGTGGAACGACAGCATGGGAGTAAATGCATATTTGTTTTTCGGCACGAATCAAGCAAAGTACTCGCACTATCCGGAAACAAAGCTTCCAGGCACGATTTCTGCGAAGAGTTACGCAGAGAAGTTGTATGAGGAAATAGTCAGGTACAACAGTAGCTCTGCGAGGGAAACATTCAGTTTGCTGTATGGATATTTAGTCTTGAAATACGACGAACTGGTGAATTACATTTACTATATGATTAAGAATGGGAAGGAAGTACTCTTAGTAGGTGAAGGAGATTTTATAGCCAGTAATCTTTCAAGAGCGGTGAATGATGCATTGATTTATGCAAACATTAACAGTGTGAATTATACGTATTCATATAACTATCTGTTCACGAGCTCGGACAAGAAGGATTTTTACATTTGGAGAATTAGTTTTAAGCGAAAGTAATTTCTGCGAAATTGTAAGGCGTGGGTGAGTATGTACGCACCTTTGTATATTGAGAAGTCGAAAGATGGAACGCTTGAGAAAATTGCAAAAGAATTAATGGCTCGCCTTGAAAAGTGCGACATATGTCCACATGTCTGCGGTGTAAACCGGTTAGCAGGGCAAAAGGGTTTTTGCAAAGCAAAGGCCGAAGTAGAGATTTCAAGCTTTGGACCGCACTTTGGCGAGGAGTCTGTTTTAGTCGGGAGAAATGGTTCAGGGACGATATTCTTCACGCATTGCAACATGCGATGTGTGTTTTGTCAGAATTTTACGATTAGTCAGCTTGGAGAAGGAATGAAGATTAGCATTGAGGAACTTGCAGACATCATGCTTCGGTTGCAGAACATGGGGTGTCACAACATAAATTTAGTTACGCCAACGCATTATGCTCCGCAGATTGTGAGTGCTATCAACATTGCTGCAAAAAATGGACTGAAAATACCGATAGTCTACAACTGTGGTGGGTACGAAAGAAAGGAAATTATCACATTATTAGATGGTATAATTGATATATACATGCCAGATTTTAAGTACGGAGACGACGAAAACGCTCGTGTGTACTCTGGTGTTAATAATTACACCTTATATGCGAAAGAATCGCTTATAGAGATGCAAAGGCAAGTGGGTGATTTGATAGTCGATGAATACGGCATAGCGGTTAAAGGACTGATAATTCGGCATCTTGTGTTGCCAAACGATATTGCAAAAAGCGAAGAGGTGCTGAGATTTATTGCCCGAAACGTCTCACCGAAGGCTTATGTTAATATCATGGCACAGTATTATCCGACGTATCAAGCGCATAAATACCCTGAAATAGCAAGGAGAATAACAATAGAAGAGTACAGAAAAGTACTTAAAATTGCAAAAGAAATAGGTCCGGAATTCAGGTTGGCAGATTAATTAACGGAGGTGGAGATATGATATCCAGCAGTGCGAAGATAGGCAAAAACGTTGTGTTTGGTGAGAATGTTGTTGTTGAGGATAATGTCGTGATTGGGGACAACGCTGTGATCGGTCACAACGTTGTGATACGAAAGGATACAGTCATTGGTGAGGGGTGCGTTGTAGCTGACAACACAGTCCTTGGAAAGAAACCTTTCAAAGCAAGTGCGTCTGCGACAACCGATGAGAAAGAATTACCACCTTTGTTGCTTGGAAAGTACGTTACAGTCGGGGCAAATTGCGTGATTTATAGAGGAGCGACACTGGGTGATTTTGTTTTCGTCGGTGATCTGGCAAGCATTAGGGAAGATGTTGAGATCGGGGAATATACGATCATTGGTAGGGGAGTTGCTGTTGAGAATAAAACGAAAATTGGGAAATACGTAAAAATAGAGACTAACGCATATATTACAGCAATTTCGACAATCGAAGATTATTGTTTTGTAGCGCCGGGTGTCACGTTTACAAACGACAACTTCTTAGGCAGGACTGAGGAGAGAAAGAAATACTTCAAAGGTCCAACGCTGAGAAAAGGTGCTCGAATTGGCGCGAATTCTACGATATTGCCCGGCATCGAGATAGCAGAAGATACGCTCGTTGCTGCCGGGTCTGTTCTAACACGGAACACTGTTCCAAGAAAGATATACATGGGCGTTCCTGCTAAGGAATACAAAGATGTTCCGGTTGAACAATTGCTGGAAAACCAAAGCTATTATAAAGGATGATTTTTTTGAGTACGTCCTCCTTTGAGTACAAAATAGTGCACAAAAACACCCGAAAAATCTCCATCTACATAGACTACGACGGAACGCTGAAAATCTCAGTTCCGAAGTCGATGACCGAAAAAGAGTTAGAACAATTTTTGAAGAGGAAAGAGTCTGAGATTAAGAAATTGGTCGAAAGTTTTTCCGCCCAGAAGTCTGCGTTCACGAGTAAAAATGCGATACTCTATTTCGGTGAAGAGAGAAAAATAATCTTAAACGGTGATTCAAATGTCCCATTGCGGTACGTCAATGGGACGTTCTTTTTAAATCCGCGGTACGTGGACGACGCCAACAAATTGGCAATTTGGTGGCTTAGAAAACAAGCGGAAGAATATCTGCCTAAAAAGGTTAACGAGATATCGGAGATTATGGGGATAAGCTACAAAAAAGTTGTCGTGAAAGATGCGAAAACTCGCTGGGGAAGCTGTTCCACGAAAGGAACGATTTCACTCAACTGGAGATTAATTATGGCGCCAGTGGGTATTGTTGAATACGTGATAGTCCACGAGCTTGCACATATAGCACATCCTGATCACAGCCCAGAGTTTTGGCGATTCGTTGGAAAATTTGTACCTGATTACAGATTGTTTAGAAATTGGCTTAAGAAGAATGGTAAGAGCCTCTTTTTATGGTCTTTGGAAATAACCCCAAAGTAAATGACATGACCTCACTTTCTCCCATCCTCAAAAATTAATTGCTTTATAATTGCGGTAGATAAAGATAACAGATATTTTTTGAAAAAATTCGAATTCTTAAGAAATTAAAAGAATTCATACTATAACTTCAAGACATTTAACGTTACTTTTATTAAACGAATTTTGTCTAAAATTACAAGTGTGTTATAAAGCTAATTGATTACACTCTGGAAGTAATTAATAAAATTATTGCCTGATTGTTAGAATCCGCGGTGAGTATCTTAGAGAGGGGTTTTGTTGGAAGGTATTTCTTTCTATCCTGTGAAGAGGAGGGAGTGTATATGAGGCGGTTCTTGGCTATTTTGGCGGTTCTTGTTGCAGTTGTATTGTTTGCAGACTTACCAGGGGGAATTCCGAGAAGTGAGACATTCATAGCTAATGCATTAACAGGAAGAGCAGCTAACCCCACGAATTTCAACGTATGGGCAACTTGGGTGTGGCAGGACAGGGGAATTCAGAACTTGTTGCTCGAGCCACTCTGGTGTGTTGAATACGCTACAGGAAAGATCATCAACGCACTCGCAGCGAGTGGACCAGTGTACAGTAAGGACTTGACTGAAGTAACGTTCAAGTTGAGAAAAGGCGTTTACTGGAGCGATGGAGTGCCTTTTACTGCCGATGATGTTATTTACACAGTTGAGCTTGCGAAAAAGATTGAGGGTATGGGATATCACGACCAGATGATGCAGGTTGTTCAAATCACTAAGATCGATGACTACACGGTGAAGTTCAAATTGAAGGAACCAAACGGAAGGTTCCACACGTATTGGCTCGATAGGTGGGGTGCTTTGAGACCACTTCCAAAGCATGTGTTTGAGAAGGTTAAAGACCCACTCACGTTTAATTTCTATCCTCCAGTTGGTACAGGTCCGTACGTGCTTAAGGATGTGGATCAAGGCGGTTATTGGACGTTGTGGGAAAGAAGAAGCGACTGGCAGAGGACACCGACGGGCATGATTTATGGTATGCCACAGCCAAAGTACGTACTGTTCATTGCAAGCGGTACGGTCGAGCAACAGATCCTTTCCATGGCTCAGCACCAGCTCGATGCAGCGGACCTTACGATCGCCGGTATGCTGGCTGTTATGCAACGTGTGAATACTGCAAGAGCTTGGAGAAAAGATTTTCCATGGACTGTCAATATTGACCCATGTATAACGGGGCTTGCTTTCAACACTGCTGTAAAACCATTTGACAACAAGGATGTGCGCTGGGCGCTAACTTTGGCTATAGATATCGTTGAATATGCTGCTAATTCATTCGACGGCGCTGTAACGTTGAGCCCAATTCACATTCCACTTACAAAGGCATACTACGATATGTTCTATCTGAGAATGGATTCATGGCTCAGGAATTTTGAAATTGACCTCGGAGGCGGCAAGAAGTTCAAACCATACGACCCAACTGCTGGAACGAGATTGGCTGAGTACGCCAAAAAGAGGGGATACAATGTTCCAAGCGATCCAGCAGAGGTCAGGCGAGTATTCGGACCTGGATGGTGGAAATATGCACCGGACGTTGCAGAGCAACTGCTGATTAAGAATGGATTCAAGAGAGATAAGAATGGAAAGTGGCTCTTACCGGATGGTACGCCGTGGAAGATAACGATAATTACTACGACTAACCCGGCACACCCATCGTACAGAAATGCATTTGCTGCATCACAAGCTTGGAAGAACTTCGGAATCGATGTAACAGTTATGACAACGGATGCCTTGGCAACAATGGGGCAGAAAGGTGAGTTCCAAGTCAGCACAGATTGGCCCGCAGGAGAGCCGTGGGGTGCCGGTGCCGATTTGTTCCGCGTTCTCGAACCGTTCTTGTCTGATTACAAGGCAGCTATTGGCGAGAATGCACCGTGGGGTAACTACATGAGATGGTCCAATCCAGCGATGGATGAGATTATAAAGAAACTCAGAGTCACCTCGACTGACGATACTTCAAACCTTATTAGTTTAGGAATTGAGGGTCTCAAGTTGTTAGTAGCGGAAATGCCTGGCATACCAACGTTCAACTATCCTGGCGTTATAGTTTGGGACGAATACTACTGGACGAACTTCCCAGGCGCAGAAAATATGTACTCACAGCCGTATCACCACTGGCCAAACTTCAAGTATATGTTACCATTCTTGAAACCTACCGGGAAGAAATAAGATAAAGCAGTTCATTATTGGGGAGGGAGACGCCTCTCTCCCCGGTTTTTTCAAATTGTCATTTTTTACGTTTGAACTCAAGGGGAGGTATGCATTTTGAAGTTTATAAAGAGCTATCTAATTCCTCGGTTGATTGTGTATTTCCTTGTAATTTTTGTAGGCATAACGATGGTTTTCTTCATTCCAAGGTTGTTGCCAACTGATCCAGTTCAGCAGTTCATCGCTCGTTTCACAACGCAAGGGGTCTATATGGATCCTAAGTCGGTTGACCAGATGATTAAAACCCTAAGGCAACTTTATGGTCTTGAGGGTACGTTATGGGAGCAATATGTTAGTTTCCTTAAGAGGTTTGTAAGGGCGGATTTTGGACCGTCTTACTATCAATTCCCAACGCCTGTAAAGCTTCTTATTGCACAATCACTTCCTTGGACGTTGGGACTTATGCTCATCACAACGCTCTTGGCGTGGATAATCGGTAATATCGTCGGTGGTTTTGCAGGATATTTCTCGAATAAGAGATGGGTTAAGGTTGTCGATTTCATAGCGATGATAATAAGGCCTATGCCTTACTATATACTGGCACTTACGTTACTCATAATTCTTGGGTATATCTTTCCTATCTTTCCAATTAGGAGTGCTTTTGCGACAGGTATGTCCAGTAAGTTCAGTTGGTACAGTATTGTAAGTATACTAAAGCACTCGTTCCTACCTGCGATGTCATTGCTTTTGATAGGCATGTTCGTTTGGTTCCAGGCGATGAAGCTTGTCGTTCAGACGGTTAAGTCAGAAGATTACGTGAAGTATGCAAAGCTCGCTGGTGTACCGGAAAAGAAGATAGTTTACAAGTATGTTATTAGAAATGCGATGTTGCCACAGACGACTGGTTTAGCACTATCTCTTGGTCAGATATTCAGCGGTGCGCTAATCACAGAGATGACATTCTCTTACCCCGGTGTCGGTACTCTGCTCTACAACGCTGTTTTTACAGGCGACTACAATTTGCTGATGGGCATAACGAGCATATCTATCATAGTCATCACAACAAGCGTGCTCGTGATAGACCTCATTTATCCGTTATTAGACCCGCGCGTGAGATATAGATGAGATGCAAGTGAGATGGGGTGAAATGATGAAAACTTTCAGGGAGCTACTTAAAGATAATAGGTTCAAAGTCTCTTTCGTGATTTTCTTGTTACTCGTTGTACTTTCGTTCTTATCGTTCTTTTCTCCTTACAATCCGTATAGGTGGAATGTAGTGGAGAGGAATTTACCACCACACTGGCCGCATATCCTCGGAACAACATCTATGGGACAGGACGTCTTTTGGCTACTCACGTTTGCAGTGAGAAATTCATTGATAGCTTCACTCATCGCCGGATTAGTTTCGCGCGTTATAGCTGTCTTGATCGGGATAATAGCAGGATTCAAGGGTGGGGCTGCCGATAGGATTTTGACGTTCCTAAGCGATTCTTTCTTGGTAATACCTCTCTTCGTGATAATTGTGCTTTTCGCGATGATTGCTAAGGCAAGGATGGGAATCGCGTCTCTCGGGTTACTGCTTGGTGTCTTTGGCTGGGCTTGGGATGCGCGCGTTGTGCGCTCTCAAGTTCTCAGCCTCCGTGAGCAGGATTTTACATATACATCAGTTCTTTCGGGAGCATCTACCAGTTCCATTATTTTTAAAGATTACATGCCGTATTTGATTCCGTTGATATTCGCCACGCTAATTGGAAATATGTCGTGGGCAATAGGTATGGAGATTACTTTGGCAATACTCGGGGTTTTCAACCTCGAAACGCCAACACTGGGTACAATGCTACAGTGGTCGATATCGAGTCAGGCATTGCTCTTAGGATATTGGTGGTGGGTTCTTACACCCGTTTTGTTCTCCATCCTAATTTTTGTGGCTCTGTACCTTATGTCTTTAAGCATTAGCGAGTACCTGGATCCAAGGATGCGTATCCAGAGGATAGGAAAGGCTTGAGGTGATAACAGTGGCTGTGCTCGAAACGAGGAATTTAAAGGCATATTACCATCTCGATGTGTACGGAAAGAAAATTGTTGTTAAGGCTGTTGACGAAGTGAGTATTTCGTTCAATCAAAACGAGATATACGGCATCGCCGGTGAAAGCGGGTGCGGAAAGAGTACGCTTCTCAAAACTCTTTTCGACGCTGTCGAGCCTCCATTGAGGGTTGTTGATGGCGATGTGCTGTATATAGATGAGAATAAACCGGTTTCGATTTACAAGATCCAGCCAAGTGAACGCAGGAAGTTTAAGTGGAAGTTCATATCCTACGTGCCACAGGGTTCTATGAATGTCTTGAATCCGGTAACCAAGATAATGGACACGTTTGAGGACTTTTTGAAACCGCACGCTAACGGCTTCAAAATAGGCGAATTGAGGGACAATATCTTGCAACATATTGTCGAGCTTGGGCTTAGAAAAGAGATATTGGATGCGTATCCTCATCAGCTCTCAGGTGGGATGAGACAGAGGGTTACGATAGCCTTGGCGACGATACTCGCTCCGAAGATAATTGTTGCGGATGAACCGACTACCGCACTGGATGTCGTTACCCAGAGAGGTGTAATACAAGTTTTGAAAGATGTTCAAGCGAAGTACAAAAATACTATTGTGTTAGTGACGCACGATATGGGTGTTCACGCTAACATGACTGACAGAATAGGCATAATGTACGCCGGCAAGATCGTCGAAGAAGGAAAAACGGAAGAGATATTTGAAAAGCCGCTCCATCCGTACACGAAGTTCCTTATCGAATCTCTCCCTCAATTTGGTGAAAAGAGAAAAAGGGAGAGCGCACCAGGTTCACCGCCATCTTTGGCATCTCTGCCTTCAGGTTGCGCATTTCATACCAGATGCCCGTTTGCAATGCAGCAGTGTAGAGATTCGGTACCGCAGCTTGCAGAGGTTGAACGTGGACAAAAAGTGGCATGCTGGTTGCATTCGGGGGTGAAGGTATGAGCAACAGTCTTTTGAGGATTGAACACCTAACGAAGGTCTACAGGATAGGCAGTATAATAGGCGGAACGAAGATAACAGCTGTAGATGATGTTTCTTTTGAAATAAACGGAAGTGAGATCTTTACATTAGCCGGCGAGAGTGGCTGTGGAAAAACTACTATAGCAAAGATAGTCTTGGGTTTTGAAGATGTTACTCGCGGTGAAGTGTATTATTCTGGAAAGAGGATAGACAACCTCAAGAAAAGAAGTGAGATTTTTGAGGAGATACAGGCTGTTTTCCAAAATCCGTTCACAACGTTTAATCCGCTCAGGAGAGTTGAGAGCTATTTCTACGATACGCTGAAGAATTTTGAGATTTCAAAAAGCAAGGAAGAAGCGACTGCGATAATAACAGAGAAGTTGAAAACGGTGGGCATCGAGTTCGACGAATTTTACCACAAGTATCCAAGCGAATTTTCCGGTGGACAGCTGCAGCGAATTTCGATAGCCAAGAGCTTGCTTACAAACCCAAAGTTGTTAGTTGCCGATGAACCGGTGTCGATGGTCGATGCTTCTTTGAGAATGTCGATCGTTAATTTATTTAAGAAACTCGAAGAGCTCGGAATAAGCATCCTCTACATCACTCACGACTTAATGACGGCTTATTACCTCGGTGGCAGGATAGCCATCATGTTCAGGGGCAACATAGTGGAGACGGGTAGTACAGAGCGAGTGCTGTCTGAACCAAAACATCCGTACACGCAACTGCTAAAGGAGTCGATACCTCAGCCAGACCCAAAGAAAAAGTGGAGCACGAGGATAAAGCTCTCAGATTTAGAAGAGGTTGAGTACGTTTCGACTGGATGCAAGTTTGCGGGAAGATGCCCGTACGCAATGGACATATGCAGAAAAGAAAGACCGCCTTATTTTGATGTAAATGGTAGTAAGGTTATGTGCTATCTTTACAAATGATTTTGATAAAGATTGGGGGAGAGCGCTATGGAGATATATAAGGATTCTTCTAAGCCTATTGAATTGAGAGTTGAGGACCTGCTTTCGAGAATGACGCTGGAAGAAAAGGTTAGCCAGCTCGGTTCTGTTTGGAGTTATCAATTACTCGACGAGAACGGGAATTTCGATGAAGGGAAAGCATTTGAGCTGTTGAAGGACGGCATAGGTCAAATCTCAAGACCGGGTGGAGCAACAAACTTTCAACCCGAAGAAGTTGCTCAATTCGACAATAAAGTACAGAAATTCTTGATAGAAAATACGAGACTTGGAATACCAGCATTAATGCACGAAGAATGCCTAACTGGATATATGGGACTCAACGGTTCGAATTTTCCTGTGCCTATCGCGATGGCGAGTACGTGGGAGCCTGAACTGGTAAAGGAAGTTACGAAAGTGATAAGGCAAGAGATGAGGAATATGGGAATTCACCAAGGGCTCGCTCCTGTACTTGACGTTGCAAGGGACCCAAGATGGGGAAGGGTTGAGGAAACATTCGGAGAGTCACCTTATCTTGTCGCAAGTATGGGGTGTGCTTATGTCGAAGGTCTGCAGGGAGAAGACTTGAAAGACGGAGTCATTGCCACTACAAAGCACTTTGTCGGTTACAGCGCGTCTGAAGGAGGGCGGAACTGGGCTCCAACTAACATTCCGCCACGCGAGTTGAGAGAGATCTTCATGTTCCCATTCGAAGCTGCCGTGAAAGTAGCGAAGGTTGGTTCTGTTATGAATTCGTACAGCGAGATAGACGGAGTGCCTCTTGCCGCCTCCAGAGAGCTTTTAACAGATGTGCTGAGGAAAGAATGGGGATTTGATGGACTCGTTGTCTCTGATTATTTCTCGGTGAAGTTGATCCACGAACATCACAAATTAGCAAGGGATAAAGCCGAAGCAGCAAAATACGCCCTTGAAGCGGGAATAGATGTGGAATTACCAAATACCGATTGCTATGCACATGTCTTAGACCTGGTGAAAAGCGGGGTTATTCCGGAAAAGTTGTTAGATCAAACTGTTAGAAGGATTTTGAAGATGAAATTTAAATTGGGCTTGTTCGATAAGCCGTACGTAGAACCTTCAAAAGCGAAGGTTGTAAAAAACACAGAGCTTGCTCTTGAAGTTGCAAGAAAGTCAATAGTGCTCCTTAAGAACGACGGTATCTTGCCATTGAAAAAAGATATGAAAGTAGCACTCATAGGACCAAATGCGGCGGATGTCAGGAACATGCTCGGTGATTACATGTACTTAGCACATATAAAAATAATGCTCGAGAACGTTAACTTGGCTTTTGATGCGCCTAAGTTCAATCTTTCAAGCGTGAAGAAATCGGTTGAGGAGAGCATGAACAAGATCAAGAGTATAGAGATGTTGCTCAAAGAAGAAAGTGTTCAATTCACATACGCGAAAGGTTGCGATGTCTTGGGAGATTCGAAAGAAGGGTTCAACGAGGCGCTCAAAGCAGTCGAGAATAGCGATGTGGCGATAGTTGTAGTTGGTGATAGGTCAGGTTTGACCATGGATTGCACAACGGGTGAGTCGAGGGACAGCGCGAATTTGAAGTTGCCCGGAGTTCAGGAAGAACTTATCATTGAGGTTTCAAAGGTTGGCAAGCCTGTGGTGCTCGCTTTGCTGAATGGCAGACCTTATTCTTTAACCAGGGTTGTAGACAAGGTTTCTGCTATTGTTGAGGCGTGGTTGCCAGGTGAGATTGGTGCAAAGGCAATAGTCGATGTGCTTTACGGCAAAGTCAATCCATCCGGTAAACTTCCAATGACTTTCCCGAGAAGTGCTGGTCAGATTCCGCTCTTCCACTACTTCAAACCGTCTGGCGGAAGGTCCAGTTGGCATGGTGACTACGTTGACGAGAGTGTCAAACCACTATTCCCGTTCGGTCACGGACTTTCGTATACTAATTTCGATTACAGCGGGTTAGAAATCTCTCCATCAAAAGTGCCAATGGCAGGAAGCGTCGAAATTTCACTTTATGTGGAGAACACTGGTGAAGTTGAAGGCGAAGAGGTTGTGCAGCTTTACATCGGAAGAGAATGTGCCTCAGTAACTCGGCCAGTTAAGGAACTGAAAGGTTTTGCGAAGGTGAATTTGAAACCTGGCGAAAAGAGGAAAGTTTTGTTCAATCTCCACACGGACGTGCTCGCGTTCTACGGACGCGATATGAAGCTCTGCGTTGAGCCTGGGGTTTACAACGTCATGATTGGAAGTTCTTCGGATGATATAAGGCTTAAAGGAAGTTTTGAGGTAGATGGAATGAGAAGAGAGGTATTTGAAGATAGAGTATTCTTTACAAAAGTTTACACTTTCTAATTATTTTTGATCATATCTATTGGAGGTGAAGTGTATGTACTTCAATGTTGAAAAAGTTGTCTACGAAGGTCCAAGTTCAAAGAATCTTTTAGCTTACAAATTTTACAATCCAGAGGAAGAAATCGCTGGCAAGAAGATGAGAGATTGGTTCAGGTTCGCAGTCGCTTATTGGCATACATTCAACAGCAGGGGAGAAGACCCATTCGGTTCTGCAACGTTTGAAAGACCCTGGTTTAAGAAAGATCCGATGGACACTGCGTTTGCAAAGGTAGATGCCTTGTTCGAGTTCTGCGAAAAGACGGGCGTCGAGTATTTCACGTTTCACGATAGGGACTTGGCGCACGAAGGTTTAACTCTAAGAGAATCTAACAAGATTCTCGACAAGGTCGTTGAGAAGATAAAAGAATATATGAAATCGAGCAACGTAAAGTTGTTGTGGGGTACTGCGAATCTTTTCTCGCATCCACGCTATGCGCAGGGAGCAGCAACTTCGCCAAATCCTCTTGTATTTTCGTATGCAGCAAGTCAGGTGAAAAAGATGCTCGATGTGACAAAGGAATTGGGAGGTCTTGGATATGTTCTGTGGGGCGGCAGAGAAGGGTACGACAATTTGTTGCTTACAGATAGTGCGTTAGAGGAAAAGCTGTTTGCAAGGTTCTTGGAGATGGTTGTTGAGTATAAAGAAAGGATAGGATTCAATGGAGTTCTTATGATAGAACCAAAGCCGAAAGAACCGACAAAGCACCAGTACGATTTCGATGCATCAACTGTTCTGTATTTCTTGAAAAAGCACAATTTGTTCGAGCATTTCAAGCTGAACATAGAGGCTAACCACGCAACACTTGCAGGGCATACTTTTGCCCATGAACTTAGAGTTGCAAGGCTGAATGGGAAACTCGGCAGTATAGATGCTAACCGCGGAGATTTGCTGCTTGGCTGGGATACAGATCAGTTCCCAACTGATGTGTACGAAACAACTTTTGCAATGTATGAAGTTCTTGAAAACAACGGTTTGGATTGCGGATTCAATTTCGATGCAAAGGTAAGGCGCGCTTCCATTGATCCGGAAGACATCGTTTACGCACACGTTAGCAGCATGGATGCGTTTGCACTCGGTTTAAAGCTTGCAGTGAAATTGAGAGAAAAGGTAAAACCGATGATAGAAGAGAGGTATTCGGAGTATAATTCTGAAATCGGAATGAAGATTCTGGAAGGCAAAACAACTCTTGATGAGCTGTCTTCCTACGTTGAGGATTTAACCGATGTGAGAGTCAAATCTCTCAAGCAAGAATTGCTTGAGATGGTAATTAACGATGTCATATTCGGCGGGAGGTAATACTGTGAGCAAGATATGCGTCGTTGGGCTTGATGTCGGCACCACCGCAATTAAGGGAATCTTGGTAGATGAAGACGGTAATATATTGACTAAATCAGATTACCCTCTGAAGCTGATATCTCCAAAACCAGGTTGGGCAGAAGAAGATCCGAACGAGTGGTGGAATGGTGTTAAGGTTGTATTGAAAAGCCTCTCGACATATGCCAGAGAGCACGGCATTAGAATCAGTGCGATTTCCACAAGTGGGCAGATGCACAGCCTCGTTGCGGTGGATAAATCGGGCGAGCCGCTCTTTAATTCGATACTCTGGTGCGATCAGAGAACAGGTAAAGAGTGCGATGAGATAACACAAAAGCTTGGCGGGGAGCACAAGGCTATAGAGATTACAGGCAACCCTATATTGACAGGATTCACAGCTGGGAAGATATTGTGGCTCTCGAGAAATTACCCGGAGGTTTTTACAAAATCACACATGTTCATGCTTCCGAAGGATTTTATAAATTTCAAATTGACGAATGTGTATTCAACTGAGCATTCCGATGCCTCCGGAACGGCGATATACGATATAAGAAAAAGGGAATGGAATAATGAGATTTTGGAGATTCTTAACTTAAAAGTAGAACAGCTTCCTGAAATCAAGAAATCAAACAGTATCGTTGGCAAGATTACGCCTGAAACAGCCTATGAGTTGGGGTTGGATGAAGAGATTATAGTAGTGCCAGGTGGTGCAGACAACGCTTGTGCAGCGCTGGGTGTAGGTGTTACGGATTATGATACGGCGATGGTGAGTGTTGGAACTTCTGGAACTGTGCTTGTTCCAACACCTACGGCAAAGCCGGATGAAGAAGGTAGGGTTCACGTCTTTGCACACGTAGTCGATGGTGTCAATTACTACATGGGAGTTATGCTGTCTGCTACGAATTCCTTAGACTGGTTCAACGATATCACAGATTTCAGAGATTATGATATTATTAATAGTGAGGTTGATAGAGTGCCCGCCGGGGCGCGTGGCCTTTTCTTTTTGCCATACCTTAACGGGGAACGCACACCGCACAGAGACCCAAATGCAAGGGGTGTGCTCTTCGGCTTGAGTTCGGCGCACAACCGTTTTGAGATTTACAAAGCTATATATGAAGGCGTTGCGTACGGATTGAAAGATTGCTACGTGCATATACCATCAGCGAACGTAAAAGAGTTTAGGATTACGGGCGGTGGGTCAAAGAGCAAGGTCTGGACGCAGATAATCGCTGATGTTATTGGAAAAAGACTCGTTAAAGTTTCAAGTAAAGAAGGCGGAGCTTACGGTGCGGCTATTCTTGCGTACTCAGCTGTAAGTGGGAATGCGCCCGATAAGGTAGCTAAGGAGTGGATTTCTATTACAGATAGCACAGAACCTAACAAGGAGAGGCACGAGATTTACGAGCGCAATTATGAGATTTTCAAATCGCTTTATCATTCATTGAAAGGTGCGTTCGAAAGTGTGGCAAGATCATACGAATAACCTAACAGAAAACACAACGAGGTGATAACCTTTGTCGATCAGCAAGTACGACAGCAGTAATATAAAGATCCTGAACAAGAAGATCATCCTGAGACTCCTTCATAGAAGAAAGCCGATATCGAGGAACGACATCTCAGAAGTGACCGGCTTGAAGGCAAGCAGTGTCACAAGGCTGGTCAACGAGCTCATAGCCGAAGGGCATATCTTCGAAGCGGGTGTTATGGTGAGCGATTCTCCAGGTAGAAAGAAGATATCGCTTAAGGTAAATCCTGATTATCATATCGCCCTGCTCTTCGATGTCGGCGTTACGTACTCAACAGCTGCGCTCGGGTTTTACGACGGAACGATAAAGGTTATTGAAACTTTCAAGACACCAAAGGATTATTCAAAATTCTTTGAGAAAGTGAAGTATTACTATCACAATTTGAAGAAGCTGTTCGATATATCGCTTGTCGTACTTTCTATTCCAGGTATCGTCGATACAGATAAGGGTATAATAATTACCGCGCCTAATTTGGAATGGCGTGATGTAGAGATTGGTAAGTACTTGGATATCGAAGTGCCGATAATGGCGGACAACGAGGCGAATCTTTCGGTCCTCGCTGAAAAGTATTATTCGAAGGCTTTGTCCAATGTGAACGACATAGTCTTCGTTCTGGTAAGAGAAGGTGTAGGTACTGGGGTTATGCTGAACGGCAAGCTCTTCCGAGGTAAGTTCTTTTCGGCTGGCGAGTTTGGACACATGACGATGGATATTAACTCCGATAAATCCTGCCACTGCGGGAAGACAGGCTGCTGGGAGCTGTACTCGTCCATCAGATACGCTTTGGGAAGAGCAAGAAAAGAACTGAAAAACCATCAAATCACCGATTTTAAGAGCTTGTCAAAGATGCCTGAAGCAAGACAGATATTGCTCGACATGGCTACTAATCTTGGTGAGGGTATAGTGAATATCATCAACGCGGTGAATGCAGAAGCTATAGTACTCGGCGGGGAGATTATAGGAATGCCTGAGTATTTCTATCGGCAGTTGATTTCTGTTGTCAGGAAGAAGGCTTTGAAACCTGCTGCGTCCAAAGTCATCATCATGCCTTCCATCTTTCGAGATATCAGCTCAAACTTAGTCGGTGCAAGCATCTGTGCGATAGAGTATGTTATAGACAATATAAGATAACGAGAAAAACTAATTCACCACGGCACCCTACCGGGTGCTGTTCTTTTTTCAAGTGCCTTTTTAGCTTCTGAGATTACAAATTCCTCATCTGAAAAGACAACAACGCCGGACGTTACGAACGATTTTCTGATTTGTACCTCGCCCGGTCCAAGGTATATTATTGAGTTCAGTAACACTTTTTTCCGGAGCTCTTCAGGGTTCTGAACAGGGATTTTCCAGTACAAGCTCACGGGAATACTATTGAGAAATTTGTACTCGCCGTTTTCTTCGACAATGAATACCGCCTTGTATCCCAATGCGCGCAACAAATTCGCCTTTCCTTCGTCTTCGACAAGGACGGGATATGTGAGTTTTCGTGTTACCAAGGAAGAGACGAGGTTTGTGTCGATTTTCCCTCTGCCGTCGAATACGGGTATTATCCCTGCGTTGCCAAGCCCAGTTGCGAATTTTTCGTATATGTCAGCGGTTATGAATGGCGATTTATTCACTCGGTAGAAATAGTCGTTGTCATCAACACTCAGTGTGTCGAGTGGTCCAATAAGATAGTAGCTGTAACCATCTTGTTTTGCAACACTTCCTACATACTGCCCAACTTCTTGGGCTAACGAAGTGTTCCCGAGACTTCCGAGCGTGAGTAGGCTCACGTCTTTCAGGAAATCTTCCAATCTATTTGTACACAGGAAATTCCTACCGTGTATACTCAGGGAAAAGAGTATTAAAAGCGTGAAGAACACCGTTCTCTTCATTCGACTTGCTGACAAAATCAGCCACCTCTTTCAATTTTTCAACTGCATTTTCAACCGCTATCTTCATGCCCGCTACGTTGAACATGTATATGTCGTTTTCATTGTCACCAAAGACTATTGTTTTCGACAAATCGAAATTGAGATGCTCAGCCAAGAATTGCAAAGCTATACCTTTGTTAGCATCGGACGGTACTATGTCGAGGAATATGGAAAAGCTCTTGAATACGTTTGCTCTGCCATCGACTATCGATTTCAGTGGTTCTATCATCAAGTCAAGCTTCTCAGCCTCGCCAACTGCCAATATTTTGATCGGAGGGTGTGGAAGAGCTTTCAAATCGTCGACCACGTAATACGGTACATCCGCGTGTTTTGAGTAGAGCTTTATTTCGTCATCGTCCTTTTCGCTGTACAGCAGGTCATCAACGTAGGTTTGAACGTGAGTGTTTCTTTCTCTGAGAAAATCGATGACTCTGTATGAGGTTTCCATGTCGAGCGTTTTTTCAAATATAAATCCCTTTTCAGGAAGATATATTACTGCTCCGTTGTATGAGATTATGGGGAAAATGTCTTTTCCAAATACGTTTTCTAAGAGTTTTTTTGCGGAGATGTGCATTCTTCCAGTTGCGAATACAACATTATCCCCGTTTTCCAGTATGTTCAAAACTATTCGCTTCGTTTCTTGAGGAAATTCGTTCTTTGAATTCAGCACTGTGCCGTCTAAGTCGAAGACAAATGTTCTTTTCAATCTGCTTCCCTCCAAAAATTTTCACCTATATTCTTTTCCATTCTCTCCACAGCGCTACGAACTGTTCTTCAGTCAGTCCTTCCGGTCTTTCGTTCGGCTGAACACCTGCTTTTAAGAGTATTTCCTCTATCTTTTGTTTATCGTCAATAAACGTCTTTAGATTATTGTAGATTGTCTTTCTTTTCTGAGAGAATGCGTTCGAAACTAAATTCCAGTAAGATTCAAGTTCATAATTGTCTGAAAATGGTAACTGTTCTTTTCTTGTCATTTTCAGTACAACGCTGTCGACATCTGGATTCGGCACAAAAGCGCTCTTTGGAACTGTAAGCACCTTTTGTACGTTTGCGACGGTTTGGAGCACGACAGTTAGAAATCCGCGGTTTGAGCTACCGGGTTTTTCAAGCAATCTCTCGCCAACTTCTTTTTGCATCATGATTGTGAGGGATTTGAAATTTGTGAAGAGTAATTTTTTGAGTATCGGCGCTGTAATGTAGTACGGGATGTTCGAGACGCATTTATAGCCATCAGGCAAGAAAGATGTATCTAACGCGAGAAAGTCTGAAAATATGAGGTGGACGTTTTCGTATGTGAGTAATCTTTCTTGGAGTATTGGTCGCATCCTCTCATCTATTTCAATAGCAAAAATAGTTGCACCTGTTTGTGCAAGTGCAACCGTTAATGTTCCAGCTCCAGCTCCTATTTCAAGGACGGTATCCGTTTTCTCGATTTCCGACAGCTGAACGATCTTTTCGGCGAATGTTTCGTTCGACAAGAAGTTTTGCCCGAGCGATTTTTTAAGCGTTACTCCGTACTTTTTCAAGTAGTCAGATGTTTTCAGTTATTTCTTCACCCTTTCAACAGTGATGCCGTTGGAATATTCCATCTTCACTATGCCATCTTTATCAGTTATTATCTTTATATCAGTACCTTCGTAGCTCAGCACGTAAATATCTTTTTCCAACCGTTTGAGTTCAGCGATGCCCGAAGCCTTCTCAGTTTTCGATGGATTGAAGAGAGCTTGCGGGATGAGGATCTGGAACTTCGGATGAGGCATTTTCAGCATCATCTCGAAGTGCGGTATTATGAAGTTGTTGTCAAGGATCACCAAATTAGGCTCCGAAAAGCTGAACGTTTTAACCGACGGGTTCTTCGGATCATAGTAAGCGTAAAGCGTTATTGTAGTCTTCATCATCTTTTGAGTTGCGAGTATCTTCGCAACAATTTCTCCACCTGTTTTGAAAGTAGCTTCGTAGATTTGGAACATTCCGTTTGCACCGTAAAGCGTTCGCGTCTCAACTAAGTACGTCTCGCCGTACTGTATTTCGCTAACGCTTACCCATCCATTCTTCGTTAGCTGGGTCTTGATTCTGCCAAGCTCCATTTCGCCGATGCGGGCAACGTATTCTGCACCGAAGAATACGGAAGTAACTAAGAGAACGTTCAGTAGTAGGAAGAGTTTTAAGATGTATTTTCGCATATTACCACCTCCGCAGATATGATACACCAACAAACTTAGAAAATGCTTAGAAATCCAAAACTTTTTCGATAGTGCCGTACAGAGGACCTGCGGTTATCTTGTTTACCTTCACTAATACACTTTTCCCTATCAGTTCATTACTTCCTTCGAATGAGATGATTTTATTCCTGATATCTCGTCCGTAGAAAAGCCCGTTCTTTGCTTGGGCTTCTACAATCACTTCCACCGTTTTATCTTTGTACGCCTCATTGAGCTCTTTGTTGATGAATTTTTGCAAGTTTAGAAGGTAAGACATCCTTCTAACTTTTGTTTTGTAAGGTACATCGTCTTTGTAGTACTTCCACGCAACCGTGCCCTCGCGTGGAGAGTAGACTGCGAGGTTGAGCCTTTCGAATTTTAGTTCTTTCACAAGGTTAACAGTGTCTTCGAAGTCTTCGTCGGTTTCTCCCGGAAATCCTACAATTATATCACTCGAAATTGAGGCATCAGGAACTATTTTCCTTATATCCTGGATAAGTTGTATGTATTCTTCTCTGGTGTATCTCCTGTTCATTGCCTTAAGTATCTTGTTGCTGCCGTGTTGGACTGGCAAGTGCACTGACCTTGCTATTTTTTCGCTCTCAAGCATGGCTTGTGGTATTTCGAGTGAAAAGTCCGTCGGGTATGATGTGAGGAACCAGAGTCTTTTAATACGTTCTATCTTTGAAGCCTCTCTCAACAATTTGGCAAGTGATGTTCCATCGCCCAAATCTTTTCCGTAAGCATCTACGTTTTGGCCAAGGAATGTGAATTCTTTGTATCCCTTATCTACCAGTGCTCGAACTTCTGTCAAAACACTCTCTAACGTTCTTGATTTTTCCCTGCTTCTTGTGTATGGGACTATACAATAAGTGCAGAATCTATCACAGCCATAGATTATTGTTATCCACGCGTGGTGTTTTGAGCTCCTCGTTTCGACTTTGTGGTACTCTATTTCGCTCAACGTATCGTCAAAGTATGCGTGTCTACTACCATTCTTAGCATTTTGGACTGCCTGCGGAATCTCAGCCAATGCGCGCGTTCCGAGAACGAAAGAGACGCCTCTTTTGAAGAGGTTCTCTTTTTCCTTCTCCGCAACGCATCCCATTATTCCTATTTTCTTGCCCTTCTTCTTCAGTTTGCCTATGTGGCTATATACCTTTTCTTCCGATTTCTTCCTAACCGCACATGTATTGAGGATAACAACATCGGCGTCGTCTTCGCTGTCTGTTATTTCAAAACCTTCATTTAGAAGCAATTGCTTTGCGATTTCCGTGTCGTTTTCGTTCATCTGGCAACCGTAGGTGAAGATATGTACTTTCATGCAAGACCTCCTCGCGTTATACTTCTCCCAATTTATCAAAGTAATTATAGCCTAATTGCGAACGAATTTCAATGATTTACCAAGTTAAGAGATTAATAAGAATAGATAAATTAAAGAAAAAAGTGGGCAGGGTAACCTGTCCACATTCGTTTTCGTTAGTTTATATATCAGATGAGATTTTGTATGTACTCGACGACTACCTCAATCGCTTTGTCGTTGTAACCACCGCGTGGAATTATTATGTCTGCATGTTTCTTCGTAGGTTCAACGTAAGCATCGTGCATGGGTTTTACGGTGTTCAAGTATTGGTTGATTACGGATTCTATCGTTCTTCCCCTTTCGAAGATATCTCTTTGCAGTCTTCTGATGAATCTTTCGTCACCTTCAGTGTCGACGTATATTTTGAGGTCTGCAAGTGCACGTAGTTCGTCGTAATAAAGTGCGAAGATACCTTCGATTAAAAGGATAGGTTTCGGATCTACTTTGATGTTGTTTTCCGTTCTTGTGTACTGTGCGAAGTCGTAGTCCGGAAGGTCCACTGACTTGCCTGTCAGCAGTTCTTTTACGTGCTTTACGATGAGCGTATGCTCGATCATGTCCGGGTGGTCGTAGTTGTATTTTTTTCTTTCTTCCAACGGAAGGTGCGACATGTCTTTGTAGTAATTATCCATAGGGAGCATTACGCATTTGTCAGAACCTATCGATTCCATTATGCGTTTTGCAACTGTCGTCTTACCAGAACCAGTACCGCCACCGACCAAGATGATGTACATAACAAAACCTCCAAATTCTTTCAAAGTCTCTATTTTGAGAATTTCCGTCTAACGAGATTGACCGCTGCTTCTAAGGATATGCCTCTTTCAACAGCGTCTGAAACACTACCATGCCTTACTGATACGTTGAAGTTCGGTGAAAGGCTATTAATCTTCTCTTCTAACGCTTCAGCCAGAAGAGGAGAACTGCCTTCTCCGTAGATTGCAATTTCGTCTACTTCCAAAAGCATCGATGCGTTGCCGAGCACGTATGCTAATTTTTCAACAACCTCTTTATATAGATTCCTATAAATTGCTATCGCGCTTTCATCACCGTTCTTAGTAATGTTTCTTATCTGCTTCAATTCTGTCCAGTAATCTTCCTCATGCTCTATGAAATCAACGAAGCGAATGTCTTGTTTCGTAAATTTCTTAAATACCGCGTAGTCAGAAGCAACAGTTTCAAGACAACCGACCGCTCCGCAATAGCACTTTTCATTTCCGCCGTAGTACAGGTGGCCAAGCGGTATGTTTTTGAACTCGTCGCGGCTGAAGAGCGCATGATATTCGTAGTAACAAGCACCTATGCCCGTTCCGTAATTCAGAACAAAGACTCTTTCCTTGCCTGAGGTTTTTGATTCGTACGCTGCGATGGCTTCTACGTCTGAGATTATAACATACGGTATGCCAAGTGATTTTAATTTCAGTGACTTAACCGGGTCGTAATTCTTCAATTTTAGTATCCGCGATTCCACTTTTCCATCCACAACGTTTCCAGAAAATGCGATGCCTACACTGTCGAAGTCGTAGAATTTCTCTATTGTTCTCTTTAGCAATTCACTCATTGCTTCATTGTTCAAGTGTTCACTCTTAACTCTATATTCAGCACTTTCGAGTTCTTCACCTTTTCCATTGTAGACAACTGCTCGAATCTTTTCTCTACCTACGCTGACGGCAAGTATAGTCCAAGCGTTTTTGGATATTGAAACAAATTGAGGAGGCTTCCCTATAGTAGGGAGCTCCTCCTCAATATCTATATATCCTTGCAATTTGTCGAGAAGATAAGTCATAGTGGATGGGTTCACACCTATTATTTTCTCAAGCTCCTTGCGCCTTATTTTTTTGTGTCTCAAGATTTGCAGCAGTATCTTGGCTTCGTTTTTCAACAAAATACCTCCAATATGTTTTGAACAAACTTTGCTTCATTTTCTGCTGTGTTTATTATACATCATATTTTTCATTTAACAACAGACTTTATAACTTCCAAATACCTCCTCACGTGGGCAGTTGACAGATATGTTCTTCTGACCTTTTCTTTCGCTTTCTTTCCAAATTCGTCAAGTTTCGTTTTATTTTCCAAAAGTTCCGAAATGGCGTCCGCCAAGTCGTTCACTTCGGTTCTGAGGTATCCGTTGACACCGTCATCTATCTGTATTTTCACTCCGCCAACGGGTCTTGCAACGACTGGGTGTTCTTTCCACATCATTTCGCTGATTACAAGTCCAAAGCCTTCCCTCGTTGCTGTGTGCAAGCCAATGGTTGAGAGCCTTTGGATAGCGTTGACTTCAAGGTGGCTCACGCCTTTGAGGTCAGTTAAGAAGAGTATATCTTTATCCGTACCAGAGTACCTGAGAACATCCTCGAAGAACAACCATCCTTCTGGATCGTCCTTTGCCATCGCAGACACGATTGCAAGCTGGACATCGTGTTTTTCTTTGACTTTTCTGTAAACGTCGATAGAAGAGAAGAGATCCTTCCACGGGTCAAACCTCGCTACGACAGTGATGAGTGGTTTTGACGTGTTGATGTTGTACCTGTCGGCGACCTCCATCATCTCTCCATGGCTCATCTCTCTATTTTTCGGGCTGAGCGGGTCGATGCTTGGTGGGAATTCCACAGCTATCTTGTCAAACGGAGCTCGTACGTAGTCCATAATGTGGAAGAGTGCCTTTTGGTAGATTGTCATTTTCGAAGTGAGCCTGTCCCATACTTTCAAATTAGGCGTGCTTGTGTCGATGTGGCAGCGCCAGATGTATTTTGTATTCGTGGAATGTCGGTAAATCGGTATATATGCCGGCTGTGGGTCGTGGATAATTACCACATCGGCATCAAGATTGAGCTTCTTAGCGTTTTCTTCGTTGACTTTCTCATATAGTGCCCACTCTTCGTCTGTTATCTCGATATCCGCGCCCTGCAATGTGTTGTGCAGCTTCTTCGTGACGTTGAAAAATTCCATAGGTGCTTCCAAGACTTCCCAAGTAGCATCTAATCCTGCATCTCTCATCAAAGGAACAATGGTCATGAGCAGTTCGGCGACCCCACCGCCGTATGCGGTAGCGTTTACGTGCACAACTTTGAGCCCTTTGAGTTCTTTTCCAAGTTCAAAAATTGCTTCAACATCCTCTTTCGCAAAAACGCCATAGTCAGAAAGTCTTTTGACAGGTAGTTCTACCGTCATATACCTTACCTCCTTCTGTTTGTGATTAGATTGGAAATTATTTCAAATATTCCATGTTATATTCGAAATTCGAATATTATTTTCATCTTATTTTACCGCACGCTGGTATAAATTATCGATGGTTGATTTTGATGAAAATTGAGTAAAAAATTCTTATAACTATCTATATAAATGCTAATCTTTTTTAATCTTGTGAATGTTTTTTCGTTCTCACGAAAGCAACATTTTGTTATTCAAGATTGGCTATGATTTACTGAGTTTGAATTTCGAATTTACCCACATCACATTTTGGGAGGTGTACGTATGAAGAAGTTTTTATTGGTAGCTTTACTATTGGTATTGTCCGTGGTAGCGTTTTCGAGAGTTACCATTACAATGACAGCGGGTGCGGTAGGTAAAGAACTTGAGGTATTGTACGCTCAACTTGATGTCTTTATGAAACAGAATCCAGACATCAAAGTTTCAGTCATGCCGATGCCAAACTCATCAACGGAAAGACACGACCTTTATGTCACGTACTTAGCTTCCGGTGAGAAGGAACCAACGATACTTATGCTTGACGTTATCTGGCCAGCAGAATTTGCACCATACCTTGAAGATTTATCAGCAGACAAGGATTACTTCGAACTTGGTAAATTCCTCCCCGGAACAGTTAAGGCAGCAACAGTTGGCGGAAAGATTGTTGCAGTTCCATGGTTTACAGATGCTGGTTTGCTTTACTACAGAAAAGACTTACTCGACAAGTATGGATTCAAAAATCCTCCAAAAACATGGGATGAACTCGTAAACATTGCAAAGACAATAACAGCAAAGGAAAAGAACATCCAGGGATTTGTATGGCAGGGTGCAAGGTACGAAGGTTTAGTCTGTGACTTTATGGAATACTTGATTTCCTTTGGTGGAGACGTTCTTGATGATGCAGGAAACGTCATAGTCAACAGCCCAGCAGCTGTAAAGGCTCTCCAATTCATGGTTGATTTGATCTACACGCACAAAGTCTCTCCACAAGCAGTTACAACATACATGGAAGAAGAAGCAAGAAGGGCATTCCAGAACGGCCAAGCGGTCTTTATGAGAAACTGGCCATACGCATGGGCACTCCTCAACGATCCAAAAGAATCGAAAGTTGCAGGTAAAGTCGGCGTAGCTCCACTTCCAGCAGGTCCATCTGGAAAGTCAGCTGCAACGCTCGGTGGTTGGATGCTCGGTATCAACAAGAATGCAACACCAGAAGAAAAGGCAGCTGCAAAGAAACTCGTAAAGTTCCTCACAGGATACGATCAACAGCTCTACAAGGCAGTCAACGCAGGCCAGAACCCAACGATGATGGATGTCTACAAAGATCCAGCACTCAAGAAAGCAGCTCCATTCATGGTTGAGTTGTATGGAATGTTCATAAACGCAGCTCCAAGACCAAGAACAGCAAAATACAGCGAAATCTCCGATGTAATCCAGAAATACGTGCACGCAGCACTCACAAAACAGACAACCCCACAAAAAGCAATTGAAGACATGGCAAAAGAGCTTAACAAGGTGCTTGGAAAATAAGCAGGTCTCATACCTACATCTTCTTAAATAATCTTGCAAGAAAAGGCTTTGAGAGTGGTAAAATATAACCGGGGGAATACCCCCGGTTTTTCAAAAAAAGTTCTTTTGTTCTAAATCCGGGAGGTGGATCTCTTTGAAGGTCAAAACGAGGGAAACAGTCGTTGCTTGGTGGATGGTGCTGCCAGCTTTGTTAGTTATCTCGGTGATCGCGTTCTTTCCGCTTTTTAAAACTTTTTATGATAGTTTCTATGAATTTGGTTTAAGGCCTGATATAGAGAAGAAATTTGTTGGCTTTAGAAATTATGTTGATCTGTTCCACGATGACAGATTCTTGGCAGCATTGAAGACAACAATCGTTTTTACTGTCGTCTCTGTTACGCTTGAAACTCTTTTTGGATTGTTGATAGCTATCGTGGTTAACCAACCGTTCAAATTCAGAGGCGCAGTCAGGGCTGCGATGCTCATACCGTGGGCTATTCCTACTGCAATTTCCTCGCAGATGTGGAAGTGGATGTTTAACGATCAAGGTGGCATCATGACCAAATTGCTTGAAACATTGCGAATAGTGGAACCGGGATTCCCGATTTTGGGTTCACCGGATACAGCACTTTGGGCGATAATAGCAGTCGACGTGTGGAAGACAACACCGTTCATGGCACTTTTGATCTTAGCCGGTCTACAATTGATACCAGAAGAGCTTTACGAAGCGGCAAGAATCGATGGAGCGAATTTGTGGCAGAGGTTTACAAAGATAACTTTGCCAATGCTCAGTTCAACGATAGCGGTTGCTCTGATATTCAGAACGCTTGATGCTCTGAGAGTATTCGATGTTGTGTTCATAATGACGCGCGGAAGCGTCGGAACTGAGACCTTAGCTGTCTACAACAGGGTTCTGCTTATGGATAGGGCGTTCACTGGCGCGTGGTTTGGCTACGGTTCCGCACTCTCTGTGGTTATATTCCTACTGATTTCAATATTCGCAATAATATATATAAAATCTTTAAAGCTTAAGCTCGATTAATTGGTTTGCATTCGAGAGGTGATCAAAATGACAACTAAAGCAAAGAGAAATATCATGAATTTCTTGCTTATACTATCAGTTGTTTTTATCTTAGTCTGGTGTATCTTCCCGTTTTACTGGGCTATTATTTCATCACTTAAGCCAAATATAGAGCTTTTCGACCCTAATCCGACGTTTCTCCCAAGAAATCCAACGTTTTCTAATTACGTTAAGGTCTTCCAAGAGAGACCGTTCCACGAGAACATATGGAACAGCATTGTTGTATCAGGTATAACGACACTGACGACGCTTATCTTTGGCTCATTCGCAGGATATGCGATCGCACGTTTGCACATGAGAGGGAAAGCTGTAGTAATGGCTTTGATCCTCGCAGTCAGTATGTTCCCGCAGATTTCTATCCTCGGTTCGTTGTTTGTTATTTTGAGAAAGCTTGGGTTTATAAACACATATCAAGGCTTGATATTGCCGTATGTGGCTATCACACTCCCGCTCACAACTTGGATATTGCAGAATTTCTTTAGAGACCTTCCGAAAGAGATCGAAGAAGCTGCAGCTATAGATGGTTGTTCAAGACTTCGCACTCTCTTTCAGATTGTGTTTCCAATGTCAGCTCCGGGTCTTGTTGCAACTGGGCTTTTGACGTTTATAACCGCTTGGAATGAGTTCCTCTTTGCATTCACCTTTATGCAAAAGCCTGACTTTTATACAGTACCTGTCGCAATAGCGATGTTCGCTGGTAGAAGTCAGTACGAGCAACCGTGGGGACAGCTCATGGCTGCGGCTGTTATCGTCACTGTACCGCTCGTAGCACTCGTGCTTATATTCCAGAACAGAATTATCGCCGGTCTTAGTTCGGGTGCGGTGAAAGGATAAAATCTATTGTTGAACATTGAGTTGATTAAGTCTGGGGGATTGTTGATGGTACTATTTGTCGGTGAATTGCTTGCGGACCTTATCACGGAAGAGCGATTTCAAAATGCGGAGAATTTTGTTTTGAAGATTGGTGGTTCTCCGGGGAATATAGCGCGATACAGTGCACAACTCGGCGTACCTTCAAGGATGCTTTCGAGGGTGGGAAATGACCCGATCGGAGGAAGAATTCTGAAAAGGCTCGCAGAGTCCGGGGTGGATGTGTCTTTTGTTCAAGAAGATAATATCCACGGAACTACTTTGGTGTTCGTTCAGAAGACGCCTGACAGTCCGGACTTTTTCGTTATTCGTGGTGCGGATCAATACCTCGAATTGGCGGATGATGAAATTGAAAGGGTCCTTGAAGGAGTAAAGGTTGTGCATTTTAGCTGTTGGATGCTGTCGAGGTGCAATTTGTACGAGCTTACGATGAGAATTGTCAAAGTAGCTTCTGGAAAAGGGATATCAGTAAGTTTTGATCCAAACTGCCGTGATAAGCTTTTTGAATGTGGGAGAATTGATAGCGAAAAGGTAATGAATATGCTTCGGTACACGACATATTCAAAACCTTCGCTCGATGATGCGGTTGCAATTTTCAAGAGTGAATTGAGTGTGAACTCTTCTGTTGAAAACGAAGTCAAATATTATATAGAGCGATTTCATCAGTTAGGTGTGAAATATGTTGTTTTAACCGCAGGCAAGATGGGAGCTTACGCGTCAGATGGAAACACGATTATTCATATACCGCCTTCCGCAAAAAAGGTTATTGATGCAACGGGCGCTGGTGATGGTTTTTGGGCAGGTATGTACTACGCTTTAACAAAAGGGTACGATTTTTTCAAGGCTTGTGAATTTGGAAGTAAGGTAGCAGGTCATATAGTCGGATTTGTAGGAGCGGATGTGCCTTTGAATGAATTCAAGGTCGAGTGATAAGGACTATCATGAAAAGGGGTTTGAGTATGATTAAGAAGGTTGCTTTTTTTAATCCACAAGGTAATTTCGATAGAAACGACAGCCACCTTACCGAACACCCGGATTTCGGGGGACAACTGGTATACGTAAAAGAAGTTGCCAAAGCGATGGGTGACATTGGAATCGAAGTGGATATCATAACGAGGCAGATAATCGATCCAGATTGGCCAGAGTTTTCAGAACCGTATGATTACTACACGGATGCACCGAACGTGCGAATTGTGAGGATACCTTTTGGCGGTGAAAAGTTCTTAAGGAAGGAAGACTTGTGGAAATTCTTGCCTGACTATGTTGAAAAGATATACGAATTCTACAAGTCTGAAGGGAAATTTCCGGATTTTGTGACAACACACTACGGTGACGGTGGTATAAGTGGAGTGTTGTTCTTAGAAAAATCTGGCATTCCATTTTCGTTTACAGGTCATTCGCTCGGCGCTTGGAAGATGGATAAAATCTTATCTTCCGGCGTCTCTGTTGAAGAGGCGGAGAAGAAATACAGGTTTTCTGTAAGGCTCTTGGCAGAAAATCTCTCTATCAAGTATGCTTCTTTCGTTGTTTGCAGCACAAGTCAGGAACGATACGTCCAGTATTCGCACAAAGCTTATAATACTGATCCGTACAGCGATAAGTTTAAAGTTATTCCTCCTGGGATTAATAGCTCTATATTCAACACTGAGAGCAAACAAGAGGACGAGTATGTGAAAAAATATTTAGATGGTATAATTGCAAGGGCTCCTGTAAAGAGGCAAAAATTGCCTTTTATAATCATGTCAAGCAGGTTGGACAGAAAGAAGAACCATATCGCTGTCGTGAAGGCGTTTATGAAAAATGAAGAACTCAGAGGTTCCGCAAATTTGCTGATAGTTGTTCGAGGAGTTGACGATGCCTTTAAATTTGTAGACACACACAGCACCGAAGAAGCAGAGATCCTAAGGGAAATATTAAATGTTGCAGGAAATGAAGTAGGTATTAGTGTATTTTTTGCGAACATATCTGATCAAAGAAACTTAGCAGGGCTTTACAGAACCACCGCACAGAGGGGTTCTGTTTTCGTACTTCCGGCGATATATGAGCCATTCGGGCTTGCAATAATCGAGGCTGCCGCCTGTGGGCTTAAAGTTGTTGCTACAAAGAACGGAGGTCCATCTGAAATATTCGCTAATGGTGAGGGGTTGCTTATAGATCCGGAAGATACTCACGATATCGGACACAAAATATATGTAGCTTTAACTCAGTTCGATGCGCAAAAATCATTAGAAACTGCAAGAAAGTACAGCTGGAAAAATACTGCTCTCGGGTATTTAGAAAACATCCAAAAGGCTCTTGAAAACAAACGAACATCGATAGATGAGGGCGACATAAAAAGATTTTTTGAGATAATCAAGTGCATATAGGGTATTTAAAAGAATAATATTCTTTAAGAAAGGGCAGAACACTTTCTGCCCTTTTTATTTTTACAACAGCTTGGTTGAATTATTAAAGCATGGATGATAAAATATTAGAGTAAGCTACTACTCGGTATTTCAAAGAGGTGAGGAGTTTGAAATTAGGGCACCTTTTAAAATCGATAGGTAAGTTCATAGTATTTGAGAATATTCCTGAAGAGCTTAAAAACGTTGAAGTTACGGGCATTTACAACAACTCGACTAAGGCAAAACCTGGCTCACTTTTTATTTGTAGGCAGGGAAGGTCTTTTGATTCGCACACGATTGTTGATACGATATATCGTGAAAACGGCGTGCTGGCTTTTGTTACCGAGAAAGAGATAGATTCGAGATTTCCATACGTCCAGGTTTACGATTCGAGGCTTGCCGAGGCCTACTTGGCCGATACGTTCTACGAACATCCGTACAACAAACTCATTGTTTTTGGTGTAACAGGAACTAATGGCAAAACGACGTGTGCACACCTCTTCCACCACGTGATGCAACAACTTGGCTTGACTGGAAGCCTTTCTGGCACTGTGATTAACGATATAATGGGGGATAAATTCTACATACACAACACAACTCCTGATGCACTAACGATCATGGAGAATATGGTTAGAACAGCGAAAAACGGCGGGAGTTATTACTCAATGGAAGTATCTTCGCATTCGCTTGATCAAGCGAGAGTTGAAACTATCAGATTCGATGTTGCGGGTTTGACGAATATAACTCGAGACCATCTCGATTATCACCCGACTTTTGAGCACTATGTCAATGCGAAACTGCACCTTTTTGATCTCTTAAAAAAAGATGGAATAGCAGTTGTGAACGAAGATTACGCATCTTTGGCTGCTTCCAAGACAGTTCCGCGACTCGTAACATTCGGTACGAGCGAAAAAGCTAAGTACAGGATTTCAGATGTAACAACATCGCTAAACGGTACGACTTTCATGCTAAGTTCCCCGTTTGGCACGAAAAAAGTCTACACCCAGATGATTGGCGAGTACAATGCTTATAATGTAACCTTGGTTCTTGCTGGATTGGTTGAAATGGGCTATGAAATAGATGAAATAATAAGCTATATCTCGACTTTCAGAGGGGTCGACGGGCGATTTGAACCCGTCCCTGAAGCTAAGAAACTCGGAATTGACGTGATAATAGATTTTGCTCACTCACCAGATGCTCTGGAGAAGGTAATTCTTAGTGCTCGTAAACTTGCAAAGGGAAGGGTAATAGTAGTATACGGTGCAGGTGGACAGGCTGATAGAGGTAAAAGACCCATGATGGCAGAGGTCGTCACGAAACTCGCAGACATAGCAATTCTGACAACGGATGACCCACGCGGCGAGGATCCAGAGCAAATTATAAAAGAGGTTGAAAAGGGAGTTCAACCGAACTCACTATCTTTAACCGTTATGGATAGGCGAGAGGCAATAGATACTGCCATAACTCTCGCAACGCGTGGAGATATAGTCCTGATAACCGGTAGAGGCCACGAGCCGTATCAGATCTTCACAGATACGCTCAAGATACCGTTTAAGGATAGGGATGTAACGCTCGATATAATACTTTCAAAAATCAACAAAAATCACGGAAGGGATAGTTGAGAAAGATGATAAGTCTCAAAGAACTCGTTGGTCACAGATTTGTTATAGATTCCCGAGAAGTTAAGCCAGGAGATGTTTTCATCGCTATAAAAGGCAACCGAGTTGACGGGCATGATTTTGCAAAGCAAGCAGTCGATGCCGGTGCATTTGCAGTTGTCGTTGAACGGGATGTTGGACTTGAAAATCAGGTTGTAGTCCCAAATACAGTAGAATTCTTAGGACAATACGCGAGCAAGATTGTAGAGAATTTTAAGCCCAGAATTGTAGGTATCACGGGCTCGAACGGAAAAACAACAACTAAGGAAATTGGTGCTGCAGTTCTTGGTGCGGAAGTTCCAACATTCAAAAACGAGGGAAATCTTAATTCCGAGATAGGATTGCCTCTTGCGATAATAAATAATTACAAAGGCGAGCCGCTGCTCGTTCTTGAGATGGCTCAAAGAGTTGTTGGTGATATTGAATACCTTTGTAAGCTCTTTCCACCGGATATTGGGGTGCTTCTCAATGTTGGTAGTGCACACGTTGGTGTTGCGGGTAGTTTAGAGAACATCTTCAAAGGCAAATGGCAGATAGTTGAGAATTCAAAGCAGAGTTTGGTGAATTACGATGACGAGCGAATGAGATGTGAAAAGTGCAGATATTTCGGAACCTCTGGCGGTGATTACATCCTTAAAGACAAGAAGTTTGATGGCGATTCCACAATTCTAACATTTGAAACTTCAGAGGGTGAGTTCTATTATTCTTTGAAAGGCTACTGGACAAAGGCTATGGCTCTGTCTGTTCTTGTTGCCTTCTCCGTTGCTGATATGCTGGATATCTTCTTCAATCCTACTGCACTGTACGGTTTCAAACCGTTGAAGGGTAGGTTCAACGTCCACCGTTATCAAAATGGATATCTTATCGACGACACATACAATGCAAGCTATGAGTCTTTCAAGATAGCGATTGAAGAATTGGTTGAGAATTTTCCAAAACCTATTTATGCTGTGGTCGGTGCCATGAAAGAGCTTGGCGAATTTTCAAAGCAATATCATAAAATGCTATCAGAATTGTTAGAAAGGATGGACGGTGTTATAGTTTACGATAAAGAGGAAGAATCGAAAGATATTACACCTTCTAACCTTACATTTAGAAGTACAAGCTTCGACGAAGTTGTAAGGTTCATCGAGGAAAAGATCCTACGTAGTGATTTCGCTGGAACAGTATACTTCAAAGCATCTCGGGCAGTGGAGCTTGATAAGGTCGTTGAAAATATAATGGGGAGGCAATAAGGATGGTAGTCCTTTACAGCATAATCTTCTTTATTGAATTTATCGTCGGGCTCTTAGTTTATCCAAAATTCATCGAGTACATGAAAAAACTAAAGCTCGGGCAGTACATAAGACAGGAAGGTCCGGATCTGCACAACTACAAAGAAGGCACACCGACTGCAGGCGGCATCGTTTTCCTCTCAATTGCGATTATAACGAGTTTCTTGCTCGGTTTACCCAAGGAACTTATCTTAACGCTCATATTCTACGGGTTCATAGGATTTCTCGATGATTTTGTGAGCATAGTGAAAAAAAGGTCGCTTGGATTAAAGGCATGGCAAAAACTCGGATTGCAGATGCTTTTTTCAGTCTGGGTCGCATACAGCGTTTTGCAGTATAGGGAAAGTACGATTTTTGGGATAGACGTGCCAAAGTGGGTTTTTTACATATTCACGATGCTCCTCATTTCCGGCTATTCTAACGCCACCAACCTAACAGATGGTATCGACGGACTTGCAGGTTGGGTTTTTGTAACGAGCGCTCTACCTTTCGCACTCTTTGCAAAGAATAGAATTGAGCTTGGAGCTATATTCGTACTCGTTATGCCAGTTCTTGCATTTTTGGTATACAACACAAGACCTGCAAGAGTATTTATGGGCGATACAGGATCGCTCGCACTTGGCGCCTATATCTCAACTTACGCGCTCATGACAAGCAATGAGCTTGCACTGTTGTTCTTCACTTCGATATTCCTCCTTGAAACGATAAGCGTTATCTTGCAGGTAAGCTCTTTCAAGCTCAGAAATAAAAGAATTTTCAGAATGGCGCCTATTCACCACCATTTCGAACTGCTCGGGTGGAAAGAAGAGAAGATAGTTGGAGTCTTCAGTGCTTGGAATTTGGCGATAGCAATACTTTACATTGCAAGCTTTTTGACATTCTAACGTTTTATGTGATTTTGGATGCTTGTTTTCTGGGGGGTTAACTGAATTAGATGGACAAGATAATTTTAGATACATTTTTTGCAGTTATCGTCACCCTATTTTTTATCGCACTTTCTCGCAAGACGAAGATATTGTTAGAGTATCCTGACAAGAGGAAGAACCACAGCAAGCCTGTTCCACTGGTCGGGGGATTGGTACTTTACACGTGGGTCATATACAAAAGTGGTAATGGTTGGAGTTTGACGGAGAGTTTACCGGTACACTTAGCTTTCGCCATAGGGCTAATTGACGACTTACTTGAGATACCTTATTATGCAAAGCTGTTTTTCCAATTTTTGCTTGGTTTCTTCTTTATACAATCCACGCACTTTTCGCTTTTTGGGAATGTTGTTGTTGATAAGATTTTGACATTTCTCTTTTTTGTAGCACTGATGAACGCATTTAACTTGATTGACGGCATAAATGGTTTGCTCTTGACCGTTTCTATAATCTACTTCTCATTCACGCTTAATTTTTCAATGCTTCTGGTATTAGCTATCTTATTAATCTTCAACATGGCAGAAAAACTCTTCATGGGCGATTCGGGAGCGTTTTTGACAGCTTATCTGCTACTTTCGAGCGATAGATTACCAAATGAAGCAATTAAGATCGGTGTATTTTTCGGTTACCCGCTATATGAAATAGCCTCCTCATTTCTGAGGAGGCTTGTATTTAAACAAAACCCATTTAAGCCCGACAGGTTTCATCTGCATCACATAGGTTCCAAACTTTTTGGACACACGTATTTCTTGATTATCGCGGCATTCTTGACCATTGGCTTTTGCAGGTTGTCATCCAAGGAATTCGGGCTGGTTTTCTACGTTGCTATATCCCTTCTGATTTTCGCCTTCCAAATTAAGAGTATCAGAAAGTTCAGGAACCTCGACAAGGTTGAGAGCGTGTCTGAGCGAGACGAGAGCGACCTCAAGTTGTGAATCGTTTGGCTCAGCTGTTGTGAGTTTTTGGAGTATCATTCCCGGTAATGCAAGAAGTCTGAGTTTTGGGTACTTGTCAAACGCTCTCAAAAGCTCATATGACACACCTGCGACTACAGGCAACACTAAAATCCTCAGGAGTATCCTCGAAAGCATATTCAATGGACCAAATATGCCGAAAAGGCTGTGGATAATGATAGCTATGATTAAGAATATCATTACGAAGTTTGTTCCGCACCTTGGATGGATTGTCGAGTATTTTCTTGCATTCTCGATAGTTAATTCTTCGTTGTTCTCGAACGTGTGTACAGCCTTGTGTTCTGCACCGTGGTATCTGAAGACGGTCTTGACGTCTTCAAACAAAGATATTACGTAAACGTATATCAAGAAGAAAGCAAGTCTGATGAGACCATCCACAAAAGAAAACATAAATTCGTTATCTCTAAATCCGAGCCATTTTGTCAGATAAGCTGGCAACACTATAAATAAACCTATTGCCAACGTCAAAGCTGTAAGGATAGAAAAAAAAGATTCTCCCTTCTTCATTTCCTCTCCTGTTGACATTTCAGCACTTAGATTTAATGCCTTTATGCCAAAGTAAAGTGAATAGAACAGACTTATAAATCCTCTAACGAACGGGATTTTAAACCATTTGCTGTTCGTCTTTGGATAGCCGAGTTCTTTAACATCGATGCTGCCGTCTGACTTTCTGACAGCGACAACAACTCTCTTACCCATCATCAAAACACCATCAATTACCGCTTGGCCACCGACTTTCATCCTTTTCACCTTCTTTAACATCGATATAAAAAAATCTGTTGAAAAAAGGTGCCGAAAGGCACCTATATCGAATTATTGCTATTGTTTTTTATCTCCTCATAAAATTCCAGAACCTTCTTTGCGTTCTGGTCTTCAAGCAAGATCCTGTAGAATCTGTAAGCTTCCTTGTCTTCCGGAGAATTCTTCGTCATAAAATAGCTTATAACCTTTGTGCGAAATTGTGATAATTCATCGTCTGACATCTGTGCTACGGAAGATACGATTTCATATATTCTCTCGTCGTTTGTACAAGTTTGTGCGATGATTTTTAGTTCCTCCAAACGTTCACTCATCCTTCATTTGTTGATTACTTCTTCAAGAAGACTTTGAACGATATACCTGTCCTTGTTTCGTTTCCAATTTGGATTTCGATGAATGCTGGCACTGCGTAAAGGTCCAAACCTTCTTGCTCCAAAAACCTTCTTGCGATCGCTAAGGACTTAGATGCCTGATTAACTGCCCCTGCACCTATCGCTTGAATCTCAACTTTTTCGTTCTTTTTCAATGAACCGACGATAGCGCCCGCAACTTTGTTTGGGCTTGACTTCGAGCTGACTTTTAGAATTTCCATAAGACCTATCCTCCTTGTACTATGAAGTGATATGATAGCATTGAAGGTAATTCTCAAATATATTTTACCACATATTTTTTGAAAAATCAAATTTTCAAGTCTAATGTTATGGTACTGAATGTTACGAACAGTAAAAATAGATTAACAAAAAATTATTTGACAAATTCAGAATAAGTGGTAAAAATTTATTGTCTTATTGTAAGACGAATTGGCACATAAAACGCGTCGTAAACGGTTGGGGATACCCCGCACGTCTCCAACCTACGTTGTTTTAGTGCCTGTAAATCATTCAGGGAGGTGAAGTTTGTGTACGCTATCGTGGAAAACGGTGGAAAGCAGTACAAGGTAGAAGTTGGACAACTCTTGCACACAGAAAAGCTCAACGCAGAACAGGGAGCAACTGTCACACTCGACAAAGTAGTCATGGTTAAGACGGACGATGGGAAAGTGCTCGTCGGCAAGCCGTACTTGACGAATGTAACGATCACAGGAACAGTGGTTGAACACGCAAGAGCAAGAAAAGTTCTTGTTGGTCAGTTCATTCCAAGAAAGGGCCACAAGACTATAAAGGGCCACAGGCAATGGTACACCACCGTTAAGATTGAAAAAATTGAAGTAAAGTAATTGACTGAGATGATAAGCTGCAAGTTTGTGAAGGAAGATAATCTCTACAAATCATTCGAAATAAGCGGACATGCATTATATGCGAAAAAAGGAAAAGATATAGTCTGTGCAGCGGTGAGTAGTGTTTCTCAGCATACGGCAAGGGTTTTAGAAGTAGAAGGAGCAGTAGTTAAGATAGAGGAAGGGTATTTAAGAGTTGAGAGGATTTCGAAAAATGAAATTTCACAGCGATTCGTTGAAGAATTGGTTGTTACGCTTAAAGATATCGAAGAACAGTACCCAAGGTACGTGAAGGTGGATGTAAGAGTGGAGGTGAGCGATGATGCGCATTAATATACAATTGTTTGCAAAGGCAAGCGGCGCAGGAAGAAACGGAAGAGACAGCAATCCAAAGTACTTGGGATTCAAGAAGTACGATGGACAGCAAGTAGTAGCTGGAAATATAATTCTCAGACAGAGGGGTACAAAGTTCTGGCCTGGTCAAAACGTTGGAATGGGTAGAGACTTCACACTCTTTGCTCTTAAAGATGGTGTAGTCAAAATAGTAGCAAAGAACAACAGAAGATACGTTACAGTCGTTGAGGAGTAACCTTTGAGGATCTCTAATGGGTATCGAAAGTGGACCAAGGGGGTGTAGCTATGAAAAAAGCAACAAGGATAGCAACGATCGGAATAATGTCAGCACTCGCAACGGGCTTGATGTTCTTAGAATTCCCAATTTTCCCGGCAGCAAATTTCTTAAAATTCGATCCAAGCGATATACTTCCACTACTCTCTGGTTTTATATTTGGTCCACTTGATGGTATACTCGTTTTGTTAATAAAAGATTTGCTCTTTTACTTGCTAAAATCGGGCGACATAGTTGGAATAGCGATGAACTTTGCAGCAGGCGTTTCTTTTTTACTTCCAGCTGTATATATTTATAAAATACGCAAAAATAGGGTATTTGAAATCATGGGTTACGTTGTCGGAGTCTTATCGGTAACTGGAATCATGACGGTCCTCAACATGCTTGTCGTTCCGCTATACTGGAAGATTCCGATGAGCGAAACGGTGAAACTTTTACCATACATAGCTGGATTTAATGCAATCAAATTCTCGATCGATTCAGTTGTAAATGGGTTAATAAGAGAGAGAATATCGAAGATATTCGAAAATTGATAGAATTGAATAAGTAAAGAAGCGAAGGGAGGAAAGAAAATGGCAAGGCCATTACCTATACAAAAAACCGCTTTTCCAAAAGTAGAGAGAAAATGGTACCTTGTTGACGCGGCAGACAAGCCTCTTGGAAGGCTTGCGACAAGGATTGCTCTCTTACTCCAAGGGAAAAATGAACCAACATGGGCACCTCATCTCGACAACGGCAATTACGTTGTTGTTATAAACGCAGATAAAGTTAAATTAACAGGTAAGAAAGTCAATCAAAAGGTTTACTATCACCACTCAGGTTATCCCGGTGGTTTGAAGGCACAGACTGCAAGGCAACTTCTTGAAAAGCACCCAGAAAGGGTTATCGAGCTTGCAGTTAAGAGAATGCTTCCAAAAACAGTAGTTGGCACACACCAGTTCAAGAGATTGAAAGTCTACGCTGGAGAGAACCATCCACACGAAGCACAAAAACCTGAGAAGGTAGAACTTCTCTAATGGGGAGGGAAATAAATGGCAGAGATTTACATGGGAACAGGTAGAAGGAAGACGTCAACTGCCAGAGTTTACCTTAGACCTGGCTCAGGAAAGATAGAGATTAACGACAAAGTTTACAATGAGTTCAATGAGTACTTTGAGAATAAAGTTTGGACAATGCACGCAATTGAACCACTCAAAGTAACTGGGCTCGAAGGTTCATTCGATGTTCAGATCAGAGTCGAGGGTGGTGGAAAGAACGGACAAGCAGGAGCAGTTAGGTTGGGTTTGGCAAGAGCACTCGTCGCGTTCAACCCAGACCTCAGAAAGACTCTCAGGGACAAAGGATTCCTCACAAGAGACCCAAGAATGGTCGAAAGGAAGAAATACGGTCTTAAGAAAGCAAGAAGGGCACCACAATTCTCCAAACGTTAATCTTTCTCCGATTATTCTTCAATACAAGGTGGCGGATGGTTATTTCCATCTGCTACCTTTTATTATCTTTCGTTATCGCTTTGAGATATCAGCATCCTCACCCTGAAATTCAGTAATTCTGTCCCAGTACGCATTTAAACCCCGCACTTTCTTAATTCAGCCTCATCTATAACAAAAGTAAAGATGAGGTGCTGGGAGTAGTATGTATGATCCCAAAGGATGTTATCGAAAAAATAAGAGATAAAAATGACATTGTTGATGTCATTTCAGAATATGTGAGCCTACAAAAAGTAGGTTCGAATTATCGTGGCCTGTGTCCGTTTCACATCGAAACATCCCCATCATTTTATGTTAGCCCTGCGAAGAAGATTTACCATTGCTTTGGCTGTGGCGCGTCAGGCGATGTGATAAAATTCGTTCAGGAGATCGAAAACATCTCATATGTAGAAGCTATTAGAAAACTTGGCGAGCGAGTAGGGATATCCGTTTCTTTCACTGAGGAAGATGAAGAGAGAAATAAATACTACAACTTCTATAGATCCCTTCATGAACTTTACAAGTCCGAATTGAATAAAAGTCAGATAGCGCTCGATTACCTGAAAAATCGAGGTTTCTCTCTCAGGGAGATTTCACTGTACGAATTCGGTTTTTCTCCTGTGAATTCTAAGCTTCCACAATCTATTGCTCAGCGCCTTGGTATCTCAAAAGAAGAGCTCGAAAAGTTTGGATTTTACGGCACTGATCCGTTCGCTGGAAGGATAATAATACCAATAAAGGACGATTACGGACGAGTAATAGCATTCGGTGGAAGGTTAATAGGCGAAGGTGTACCGAAGTATCTCAATTCACAAGACACGATCGTCTTTAAAAAGTCTTCAACTTTCTTCATGTATAACTATGCAAAGGAACACATCAAAGAAGTGGATTATGCAGTGATATGCGAAGGATATTTCGACGCACTCGCATTCCACAGGGCAGGAATTAAAAACGTGGTAGCTACGCTCGGAACGGCGCTTACTCGCTCTCACATGTTCAAACTCAAGCGTCACACGACAAACATTGTGCTCGCGTTTGATTCCGACAGCGCAGGTATGAAGGCAGCGTTTAGAAGTATAGAGATGCTGATTCCAGAAAGATTCAACGTTGCTGTTGCACAGTTCAAAAATGCGAAAGATGCCGACGAAACGTACTCAAAATTCGGAACATCTGGACTTGTTAGCGTTTTGGAAAGTGCGATAAGTTCTGAGACTTTCGTCGTTCAAAGTTTGTCCAAGCAATTCGATTTGAAGAATCCCAACGGATTCAACCTTTTTATCAAGTCGTTGAAGATTTGGGAGAGATTGTTCTCTAACAACCCAAAGAGTTTAGAGACGTTCTACGAACAAATTTCAAACGTCACAGGGATGGGAACCGAGCAGATCAAGGATATACTTAGCAATGAATCATTAAGCAAAAGCGGACAGCAAGATATCCAAAGAGACGTCCAAGTCGGGACGCGATACATTAGACAAAGTCAATTCAATGAACGAAAATCAGCTAAGAAACTACCGACAACCGAAGATTATCTTGTTTACATATATTTCAACTACCCAGAGCTCTTTAAACAGATTGATTTCTCGCCGGATATACTTGAAGGAAAAGCGAGAGAATTCTTTTTAATCGCAAAAGATTTGAACGTTTCTTTAGATGGGCTGTCTAAAGATATGGTGGCTTTTGTCAAAGATGCATTTGAAAAGATCGAAATAGAAGTCGATGATAAAGTTTTGGAGTACATAAAGAGGAATTTAGAGGAGAAACGTCTTGAAAAGAGAATAGCAGAAATAGACAATCTCATCTCTGCATCTAAGAGTGAAGATGAGAAAAGGGTGCTTTTGAAAGCAAGGATGGAATTAGTCAAACAAGTGCAGAAATTGAAAAGGTCCTCAAAATAAAGAGGAGGTGTTTTTGGTGTCTAAAACTCTCTCTAAGGATGATTTGGAACTTCAAAAGAAGCTCGAGAAATTGGTGGAGCTTGGGAAGAGGAAGGGTTATATAACTTACGATGATATCGACCACACGTTCCCACCGGGGGAACTATATATGACCGAAAGCAATGTCTTAGACGTTGTTTATGAAACGCTTGAAAAGAATAGGATTGAAATTCGCGATACGAGCGATTTTTCTAATATCGAAGAAGAGGTTAAGGCTTATCTGAGCGAAGGACCTGAGATATTCGATAGCACCGAGCCAAAAGATTTGATCAAAATGTACTTGAGAGATATAGGAAAGATCAGATTGTTAACACCGTCTGAGGAAAGAAAGCTCGCACAAAGAGCTCAAAAAGGCGATAAGAGGGCGAAAGAAGAGCTCATCATTTCGAACTTAAGATTGGTTGTCAGCATGGCGAAGAGATACCTCGGTAAGGGGCTTTCGTTCTTAGATCTCATTCAAGAAGGTAGCTTGGGATTGATAAAAGCCGTTGAGAAGTTCGATTGGTCGAAGGGGTACAAATTCTCAACATATGCTACATGGTGGATAAGGCAGGCTATCACAAGAGCTATCGCAGACCAAGCAAGGACGATCAGGGTGCCAGTCCACATGGTTGAAACGATTAACAAGATACAGAAAATAAAAAGGGAGTACATGCAAGAACATGGTGAAGAACCACCTATCGAATATCTGGCTGAACAGGTTGGAAAACCTGTCGAGAAGATAGAAGAGATATTGCAGGCAACACCAGAGACTCTATCATTGGAAACGCCAGTTGGTGAAGAAGACGATTCCTCGATGGCGGATTTCGTAGCTGACGAAAGCATCGCATCGCCAAAAAAAGAGGCAATTAGAACATTGATGAACGAGGAAATAAGCAAGCTTCTTGAGACACTCAATGATAGGGAAAAAATGGTAATAAAGATGAGATACGGGCTTTTAGATGGTAAGTCGAAAACATTAGAAGAAGTTGGTCAGTACTTTGGCGTCACGCGTGAGAGAATCAGGCAGATAGAGGTTAAGGCGTTGAGAAAACTGAGACATCCATCAAGAAGCAGGTACTTGAGGTTGTTGCAGAAACTTACGGAAGAAGATTGAGAAGACTAAAAAATGATTTCGGTAATGCAAATTCAAAAAAAAGGACTGAAAATATGATATGGACAATCTCTTTTAGAAATTTTGTCAAACATTGGAAAATAGGATTATTAGCAATTCTTGGAACAATGGTGGCCACCATGCTCTTAGTCGGTGGCCTTTCTTTGAATGACTCGGTCAGTAGCTATTTGGAAGAGAAGATAAGCAAAAACTTCGGTGAGGTTGACTTCATACTCAAAGACAAAGCCGATACGATCTTCTTGCCTAAGGCGCTCGATTTGGAGCGAGTTACTGAATTTCTCAAGAATTATCCGGAGATCAAGAAATTTGTAACTGTTAAACTCGCCTCGGTAACTGCAAAGATAAACGGTAAATATGTTGATTTATTTGCGATAGCAATAACGGATGAGCTTGAAAAATTCATTGGCAAGAGGATAGATGGAATTACAATCAGTTCTGACACAGCGAAGAGTTTTGGAATTGATGTTGGCGAAGAGATAGAGATAATAACTGCAAAGACAACGTTCAAAGTGAAGATTCAAGCACTCGGCACCGGTTTGATGAATTTCCGAGGCGAGACGGCATCGGCTAATGGTACTATATTCCTTCCGGAAAGTATGTTTGAAGAATACGGCGTTTACCCGCTTAAAGAGGCAAACTCTATCTTTATAGCATCTAATTTGCCTGTTGAGAAGCACGCAGAATTTGCACAGAAGTTGGCGAAAGAAGGTAGTGTGCGCGTAGTAGCCGGCAAATACAGACTTTCCACTTCACCGCTGAATAAGATAATAGGTTACTTGTTTATTGGTTTTTCCGGATTCACCGTTATATCAAGCTTCCTCTTCGTTTCTTCCTTCTTTGGCATCATCGTTGAGGAGCGAAAGCGCACGCTTGGTGTTCTCAGAGCTCTCGGTTATAACTCCTTCCAGATGTTCTCCGTGCTTTTCATAGAAGGATTTATGTATTTAATCTCGTCTGAAATAGTAGGTGCTGGCGCCGGGATATTCTTCGGCAGGTATCTGCTTTATAAGATAAACAGCTTCAGACGTGAAGACGACTTATTCGCATTTGTGCAAGATAAGATACCGTTCGATATAAGTTTCAGGAGTATAATCATCGGGATAATTATCGCTATGATAGTGCCGGTGATTATCCTTATCTACAGGAGTTTGGATTTTGCAAGGACGTCTGCATCGGTCTTGTACACTGGAAGAAGTCAGGAAGATGTGAGTCCGAAGTTACAGAAAAGAAAGAGAATAACATTCAAGATAGTTTTATTCGTAATTGGGATACTGATTATACTCGGATTGACATCAAGAATATCTTATTCTTATGCGCTGCTTGTTGTTCTCGCTCTCTTACCTTTGTTGCTGAGAAAATCGGTGACGAATCTTGTTGTGTTCGTCTATGGCGTTTCTATACTTGCAGGCGTGTATCCATTGTTGGGTACAGGTGGTGCACGAGAACTGCTTTTGAGAGCCGGGTTAATTCTTGCTGGAAGTATATATTCGATTTTTGCGTTCATACCGTACATTAAGAGCTTCTTCGAACGCATAAAAAGTGTACCCGTTGTCCTTGCTTTATCCTACATCGACCGGCACAAGATGAGAAACTTCACGATGTTCGTCATATATTCCGTCACACTTATACTCATCCTGATCAGTGCAATTGTTCCAACAAGCATTTCAGAATACATCGCTTCGAAAAAGGAAGAAGGAGCTTTTGGTTATAACTTCATAATAATCGAAAATCCGATAAAGACGTTCTTCGGGTCTTATAAATATCTCAACGATGCATCTTTCACGGCCTATTTTGAGAATCTCGTTCCTGTGCAGCTCGTAGAGGCATCGTTCTTAGACAAGAAAGAGAAATATACGTTTATAGTCTCAGACGAGAGGATCTTTAAAAATCTTGTTTTGCCAAATGAAAAATTGATGGCGAAAATTAAAAAGGAAAGCTCGCAGACAGTTCCGGATAAGTCACTGTATATATCTAACAAGATAATGAAAGAAATTGATAGAGAAGTAACGATGGTTCTCAAGGGTGTACTACCCGGTATTTCACCAAAGACAGTGGAAACGCTTTTCGTCAGAGACGTATACGATCCAACGGAAGCCTTACTGCCCATGGACGGTGTACTCATATGGAGCAACAAGAAATTTTTTGGAGCTATAAACGGATATGTTGGAGTTGTGAGAGATCCGAAGAAAGCCTTGGAAGCGCAAGAATTTGTTACGAGAAAACTCGATGGGGCGTTCTACATAACCGGCGAAATAGAAAAGATATACGCATCGATAAACAACCTTGTTAACCTTTCACTCCAACTCTTCCAACTTGGATTTGTGGCGGGATTTGCAGGCTTGGCGATAATAACCTTCAGGAACGTGTATGCAAGAAAAAAAGAAATCGGTATGCTTAAAGCGGTTGGAGCAGAAGGTAGCGTGGTCTATAGAATGTTCATTTATGAAGCACTGGCGATAGTATCTATGGCAACAGTCGTTGCGATATTGGCAAGCGTGTTTGTGGTAAGAGATTTCTCCGCATTCATTGAACCACTACTCCAATCTTTCAAAATCGTAGTTCCTGTTTGGAAAGTACTCGCAACGCTTTTGGGTGTTTTTGCTATAACAACGATATTCGTATCGATACCTGCAAACGTCTCCCAGAAAATTCCACCTTCGGAAGCGCTACGAGTTTTTGATTAGTCCTCGGAAAAAACTCAATTTATTCAAATTGTTCAAAAGGGCAGATGAAATCTGCCCTTTTATTTTCTTAATCTCCGAACAACAGTATTGACAACTGTCAGCTGTAATAGTACAATATTACAGTAGACGAAGGTAGCATAGTTTGGGATTGACGTGGTCGAAGAGGAGAGGTATGGATGTGGTTTGCTATTGATTTTCATTCACACGTTCCAGTTTATGTCCAGATAAAAGACAATATCAAAAAGCTAATAGTGAGCGGGAAGTTTAAAGAGAATGATTTTCTACCTTCGATAAGAGTTCTCTCAAAAGATATAGGTGTTAATGTGAACACCGTAGCACGTGCGTACAGAGAGCTTGAAGCAGAAGGGATTATAAAGCCAGAACGAGGCGAAGGATACATCGTCGTTGGAGTGCACAGCGAGAAGTTGAAATCGGAAGAACTAATAGAACTCGAGAAGATGCTCCACAAATGCAAAGATATTGGAATCACAAGGAAAGAGATAATTGATATTCTCAATACTGTGTACGAGGTTTCTATGGAAAGTAAGGAAGGTGGAGAGGATGGAGAAGGTAGAAAGTAAAAACGTCTTGGAGATCAAGAATTTGAAAAAGTATTATGGAAACATTCATGCAGTTGACGGTATATCTTTTGAGGTTGAGAAAGGCGAGATATTCGCACTGCTTGGTCCAAACGGTGCAGGTAAGACAACGACGATTAAGTGTATTCTCGGCCTTAGAAAGAAGGACGAGGGGACTATAAACTTGCAAGGTAGCATCGCTTACCTTCCGGAAGGTAAAGAGCTCTATGGAAGCTATACAGTCAAGAAGATGATAGAAGTCACCGCAGATGTGACAGATGAGTTCGACAAAGAGAAGTGCTGGACATATATCGATAGATTCCAAATTCCGCTCGATGAGAAGGTGTCGAACTTGTCGAACGGACAGACAACTCAGCTGTACCTTGCGTTAGTTCTTTCGCAAAGAGCAGAGCTTTATATCTTCGACGAACCAACCTGGGGACTCGATCCTATAGTAAGAAATCAGGTGCTTGATATGATAAGAGAAATACCTCTTGCGGGAGCAAGTGTGCTTTACACAAGTCACATACTCGGTGAGGTTGAAAAAGTCGCTGATAAAGTTGCGATTATGAACAGAGGGAAGATCCTCGAAGTTGGGTATCTTGATGATATAAAGGAAAGGTACTGTGCGATAAGTGTACCGTCGAGCGCAAAGCTCGAAAATATTAGTGGGTATAGATACAAATCTACTGAGAGTGAAAATATCTATATAGTTAATAAAGAATACGCTCTGGTGAATAACTTCGAATGTTCACCAGTAACTTTTGAAGCAATTTTTGAGGCTCTAGTGCTTAACGATGGTAATTTGAGTAAAGAGCAGAGAGCTCAGAATAAGTAAGGTGGTGTTTGGCTATGATTAAAGGAATTAGGAAAGAATTCAATGATATGAAAGTAAGGTTCTTCGGTACTCTTATAGTTATACTCGGACTTTTCTTCATACTTGCACCTTTCCAAAAATTCACGGTTTCGATGCTTGAAGGATATATGGGCAATCCGCAGGTCGAGAAATTCCTGCCTGGGTCTATGATTGAAAGGCTGAAAGAATGGAATTTCTACATCAACACCCAGTGGTACGGAAAGAATTTTGGTCAGATCATTCCGATTATAGGCATACTGATGGCATTTCCACTCTTCGCTCGGGAATACGAAAACGGAACGATCGCCTTCCTTTTGGTGAGAAGGAGTAGAAAGGAGATTTACACAACGAAGGTGTTGATGGGACTTATGGGTACAGTCTTGCTTGTAATGATAGGAGGTATTCTTCCTGCCATCTTTTCGTCAATTGCACAAAAGTCTTACGAATACTCCGTAGTTCCAAAGTTTATAATTCACAACATCTTCGGTGCGTTGATATGGTATACTTTAAGTGTGATTTTCTCCGTGCTCTTCAATGATCAAGTCAAACCGTTGCTTGCTTCACTCGGACTTCTTGCCTTGACGACGACAGCTGGTTTGATAAAGTCGTTGAAATTTCTTAATACGTTCAGTTACGCTCTTGGAATGAGCGTTTTCAACCACAACAAAGTTGATATAAAATACACGATAGGAATAGTTATCTTGAGTGTGCTGTTCATTTTCTTTGGATATCTTATCTTCGATAAGAAGGAAATCTGAGAAGGGAGGGGCAGATGATGATAGTCGTGACGACCGATTTTGTTCCGGGGTACGAGATTGTTGAAACTTTGGGGATTGTTACTGGAAGCATAGTAAATTCAAAGCACGTTGGAAAAGATATAGCAGCAGCGTTTAAGACACTTGCGGGTGGGGAAATAAAGAGCTATACTGACTTGTTAATAGAGAGCAGAAACATCGCACTTAAAAGGATGATAAGTGAAGCTGAGAGGCTTGGAGCGGACGCCGTAATTGGATTGAGATTCGGTTCTTCATCGGTGATGCAGAGTGCTGCTGAGATTTTGGCTTACGGTACTGCGGTGAAGTTGAGGAGAAAAGAGTGAGAACTGAGAACAGCAATTTCTAAATAAAAGAGGCGGTGTCTTCAACCGCCTCATTTTGTTTTTCTTACTCTATTTTGGATTGCTCTGCTTGATGTCTCCTCGTTTCACGAACTGTAGTGTTATCGTTGCCAGTACGAAGAATGTTATGGTGAACGCAATTAAGGTATTGTAACCGATTTTATCTATGAAGAAACCTGCAAGCGGTGGAGCTATTATGTTCGCTGCCATCGAGAAGAAATAGTAAAGCCCCGTGTATCCGCCAACCTTTTCTTCTACTGTCATATCCACAATCGTTGGCAATGAGTTCACGTTAACCATAGCCCATCCGAAACCACCGAGTGCAAAGAGTACAAAGAAGACCTTGGTAAGCAACCCTGGATCTTCTATAACTAACGATGAGACGAAGACACCGACAAGTATAGCAAGAACAACGATTAAGCCTATTGTCATTGTTTTCTTCCTGCCTATCTTTGAGCCGATGAATCCCGCAGGTATTGCAAAGAGCATAAACGTTAGCGAGAAGAACCCGAGCACGAGAGCGCCCGTGCTTTCTTTTATGCCCATCTGGAACTTCGCATAGCTTGTAAAGAAAGTTTCCAATCCATTGTAGCCGATGAACCAGAGCAGAATCGATAAGAGCATCATTAGAAGGCTCTTTTCTTTTGACTTAAATACGTCTTTTAAATTCTCTGATAGTTCAACCATCGTCTTTTTGTAAACGTTCTCGAATTTTATCTTCTCACCCGTTTTGATTCTGTATTTCTCATCTTCTTTTATGAACAGTACGACGAGCATCTGTGAAAAGACCATGACGATAGCGCCGACATAGAACGGGAGTGCGTAGTTTTTGTCATAAAGCGGTTTACCTGCGAAAAACGCAAGGAGTGCGCCAACTCCACCCATGAAGTTTATAACCCCATTTGCTTGGCTTCTGTACTCAGACGGGGTTATGTCTGGCATGAGTGCGATAACGGGAGATCTGAACAGAGCCATGAAGAAGTTCATGAAGATGATGTTGAGCATCATCAGCCACAGCAGTTGCCAAGATCTCGTCAAGGGTATGAGCGAAAACGTGATTGCCGCAAGCGGAGCACCAACGAGGATGTACGGCATACGCCTTCCAAGTCTTGTTCTCGTCTGGTCGCTGAGTACACCTAAGAGTGGCAGCATGATGATTGCGAAGATATTGTCGATCGTCATCACAAAACCGATGAGCGTGGACGACAAGTTGAAGTCTTTAAGAAAGATGGGAACATACGAGTTGTACAGTGGCCAGAGCAGGCTGATGCCGAAAAATCCAAAACCTAACAACAATAACCTTTTAAATGAGAATTTCACTTGCCTCCCCCCTATCTTTAAAAGAAGTGAAATAAACAAACTAAATTTATTATACAATAGTTTTGTTAATTCTGTTATAAGCAAGTACCGATATTCAAGAAATCTTGCAATTTGAAAACTTCTGGCATCTAAGTTATAATCATTTTGTGGTATGCAAAAATATTAAATACTGAAGGAGTGAGCCATATGTCGTTCGATGCAATCGTTATCGGCGGTGGTCCTGGCGGTTATGTCTGTGCTATAAAGCTTGCTCAGTACGGGAAGAAAGTTGCACTCATAGAGAAGGAAAATCTCGGCGGAACTTGTACGAATTGGGGCTGTATTCCCACAAAGGCTCTTTTGACAGCAACACATCTACTCGATGAATCGAGAGAGAAAGCAAGTAAATTGGGGTTGAAGATAACCGTTGAGGGATTCGACCTTTCACAAATTATGGCTCATGCGAATAAGAGCATCACACTGTCGAGAAAAGGTATTGAATTTTTGATGAAGAAAAATAACATCACGGTTGTAAAAGGTACTGCTGAGGTTGTGAATAAGAACAAGGTCAGGATTAAAGAAACCGGCGAGGAAATAGAGGGCGAAAATCTCGTTCTTGCTCACGGTTCAGTGCCAACGATATTCCCACCGTTCAGCGATGTGGAGGGTATATGGACAAGCAACGATGTGTTCGTAATGAAGGAACTACCGACTTCTTTGTTGATTGTCGGTGGTGGTGTCATCGGTGTTGAGTTTGCAACGTTCTTCAGCTCACTTGGTGTTAAAGTTAAGATAGTCGAGCTTGCAGATCACATCCTGCCTTACGAAGATGACGATGTAGCGGACGAGATTAAGAAATCATTTGCAAGAAGAGGTGTTGAGATAAAGGAAAAGTCAAGAGTGACAGGCGTGAGGAAGGTTGATGGTGGTTACGAAGTAACTACCGTTGACAGCGAAGGGAAGGAAGAAATTTCCACCGTTGACAGAGTCCTTGTTGCAATCGGAAGAAGACCGAATATTCCGGAAGATGTGAAGAACCTCGGAGTTGAAATTGAAAGAGGAATTAAGACGGATTTAAGGATGAGAACGAATATAGAAGGTGTGTACGCGATTGGTGATGTGCGAGGACAAGTGATGCTCGCACACGTTGCAATGTACGAAGGTGTTGTCGCCGCGAAAAATATAGCAGGTATAGAAGCGCAGATGGATTACTCGGCGATTCCGTCGATTATCTTCACGAATCCGGAAGTAGCTTCAACAGGTCTGAGAGAAAAGGATGTGGACAAAGACAAAGTCAAGATATTCAAATTCCCGCTCTCAGCGAACGGAAGGGCAAGGACTATGCTTGAAAATATAGGATTTGTAAAAGTGATTGCAGATAAAGACGATGAAACGGTGTTAGGTATGTCGATTATCTCGCCTGTTGCAACCGAACTCATCATGGAAGGCGTAATAGCAGTGAGAAATAAATTGAAAGCATACCAGCTCGAAGAATCAATCCACCCGCATCCAACACTCAGTGAAACGCTTTTGGGCGCACTTGAGGGGATAACAGATAAGCCGGTGCATTTGTGATTGAGAATGATTAAAGGGGCAATTGCCCCTTTTTATTTTTTGTTCTTCAGTTCCTCTTTCACTTTAAAAAGTTCATCTCTGATTTTAGCTGCGTCTTCATATCTGAGTTCAGATGCCGCTTTGTACATCTCTTCTTCTAAGAGCGCAGCGTAGTCTTCTAAGGAAAGCGATTCTCTGAGACTGAAAACGCTGTCTTCGTAGACTTTGTAGTATTCTTCCTCCTTATCTTTGAACGGGGCGAAGATGTCTTCCATCATCGGCTTTATTATGGTCTGCGGTTTTATGCCGTGCTTTTCGTTATACTCCATCTGGATCTTTCTTCGCCTGTTTGTCTCGTCTATTGCTTTTTGCATAGCCGGTGTTATCCTGTCAGCATACATCAGGACTTTTCCATTTTCATTTCTGGCAGTCCTACCTATAATCTGTATCAGTGTAGTTTCGCTGCGCAAGAAGCCTTCTGTATCAGCATCGAGTATTGCTACGAGCGAAACTTCCGGCAGGTCCAAACCTTCCCTGAGCAAGTTAACACCCACAACGACGTCGATTTCACCTGAACGTAATTTTTTAAGAACCTCAACGCGTTTTATCGCATCGAGTTCCGAGTGCAAATAGAGGGCACGTATGTTGAATTCAACAAGGTATTCTGCAAGCATCTCCGCGGTCTTTTTCGTAAGTACCGTTACGAGCGCTCTTTCACCACGCTTTTTGACCTCTACAATTTCTTTTACAAGGTCGTCGACCTGATATCTTGTGGGTCTCACTTCAACAAGCGGATCTATCAATCCGGTTGGGCGTATTATCTGCTCCACAACTTGTTCTGAGACTTCCATTTCGAAAGGTCCCGGCGTTGCGGATACGAATATCACCTGGTTGACTTTGTTCAGAAACTCTTCGAACTTCAACGGTCTGTTGTCGTATGCACAAGGGAGTCTGAAACCGTAGTCGACAAGACTCTTTTTGCGCGACATCTCTCCGTGATACATAGCCCTGAGCTGTGGTATCGTTATGTGCGATTCGTCTATTATCACCAGATAATCTTCATCGTAGTAATCGAGGAGCGAGTACGGCGGTTCTCCAGGTTTCCTTCCATCGAAGTGCCTTGAATAGTTCTCTATACCCGTGCAGTACCCAAGCGTAGAAAGAAGCTCAATATCGTTCATAGTCCTTTGATAAAGCCTTTGCGCCTCGAGCTCTTTACCATGCCTTCTTAATTCCACAAGGCGTTCTTGGAGTTCTTCTTCAATATTCTTCACAGCGATAGCAATCTTTTCTTCGGTTGTCACGTACTCTTTTGTTGGATATATCGTTATTCTGTCGAGGCGTTCGAGTATCTCCCTGTTCAATCTATCGAACGTGTAAATCCTGTCGACTTCATCGCCAAAAAGTTCGATGTGTATGCCCTCGTCCTGATAAGTTGGGAAGATCTCGAGCGTATCGCCCCTTATTCTAAAACTCCCAGTGAGTCCGACGTCTTCTTTGCGTTCGTAACCTATCCTTACAAGGTGTTTGAGCAGTTCGTTGAGGTTAACTCGCTCACCTACGGAAAGCTTTACGTTGAGCTTGTCGAAATCGCGTGGATCACCGCAGGCATAGATTGCGGAGACGCTCGCTACAACGACTACGTCCCTTCTCGTCATTATTGATTTAATCGCACTCATCCTCATCCTTGCAATAACGTCATTTATATCTGCACTCTTTTCTATGTACAAATCTTTCGTTGGTACATACGCTTCTGGTTGGTAGTAGTCGTAATAGCTTATGAAGAATTCTACTTTGTTGTTTGGGAAAAACGATTTGAACTCTGTGTAGAGCTGCGCTGCGAGTGTCTTGTTTGGCGAAATAACAAGGACGGGTCGTTCTATCTCCTTTATCACATTCGCCATTGTAAATGTTTTACCGCTTCCAGTCACGCCTATGAGCGTTTGGAATCTGTGACCTCTTCGTAAGCCTTCAACAAGCTTCTCTATCGCTTGAGGCTGGTCACCGGAAGGTTTGTAATCGCTCACTAATTCGTATAACATACTTCCACCTTCTTTGGTTTCGATTAATTCAGGCAATTATTCAGTGGGAGTGACGAAGAGAGTTTTGAAGTTCGAGTACAGCACGAGTCCGGGTTTAAAGCCTCTTGGTTTTTTTACGTACTTCACCTGCGTGTAATCGACAGGTACTTTGGTCGAGTATTTGCCTTTGCTGTAGTATGCGGCCAGTTTTGCGGCGTACTGCAGTGTTTCATCATCAATGGGCTTTCCATTAGTCTTTACAACTACGTGAGCACCGGGCATGCCTTGGACGTGTAGCCACAAATCGTGTTCGCTCGCCTTCCTAACGAGTTCATCGTTCTGTCTGTTGTTTCTGCCGACAAATATCGTAAATCCATTGAATGTATACCTTCTTGGTTCTGAATGCGTCACAACCTTTGTATTTTTCTTGCCTTTGTGCTTCTTTATCAATTCACCTTCAACCATTTCTTCCTCGATATCGAGCAAATCGTCAAGTGTCTCAGCGTTCTCTATCGTATTTTGAAGCTGTCTCAAATACGAAAGCTCACGCTCGAGTATTTCCTTTCTCTCGCTGAGTCCTTCGAGTTTCTTTTTCAGCTTGTTGTACATCTTGAAGTATTTTACGCTGTTTTCTATCGCTGAAAGGTGTTTTTCAAGCGGTATTCTAACTTCTTCGTTCGTCTCCCAATCGGTGAGAGTAACTTCTTCAAGCCCGTGTCCTATTTGATAGCTGTACGCTTTGAGCAGCTCGCCGAATTTTCTGTATTTTTCAGCATTCTTACACTCTTCGACTTCCTTCTCGATGCTATCTATTAACTTTTCGTATGCTTCAATTTTGCTATTCACTATACTCAGCAGCTGGTTCTTTTTTTGAGTCAATTTATCTTTCTTCTCAACGAATTCAAAATATTCGTTTACACACTCAACGGGATTCTCGCATCTTTTGAAATCTGTGTACTTGTGCAATCTGAAAACGGATATATCGATTGGCATGTCGTTTTCGTAATACACATACAGCTGGTTTTCGCTGAGCTCCCGTCTAATCGAGGCTATGGCTTCAAGGAGTGCATTTAAATGCTCGTCGCTTATCTGACTTAGCGCCATATCATCCAAATCTGCTCTGAAAAGCAGCTCCTCAGCTGTAAGTCTCGAAAAGCCTTGGATGGTAGAATAGATAAACTCAGAAATTGCCTTCTGTTTCGGAAAATGCTCTAACGCAACGCTAAGGCTATCAGCAGTTACCTCTTCTATATTCATCTTATTGGACGCAAAGAGGACAAACTTCTCACCAGGGTTGATATTTCTAAATCGCGTCTCAATTCTTTTGTATGCGTCTAATATAACACCGTTCTCCACTAAGATAACATTTGAATGTTTCCCCATGATGTCTATGTAGAGCTTATATTCGTGCTTCTGACCTATTTCGTCAGTCTTCTTTAATTCAAGAACAACCGTTCGGTCATATCCGATTGATGAGAATTTGGAAACTTTTGCTCCTCTGATTCTGCTTCGCAAGAAGTCTACAAATGTCTGTTTTTCGGGTTCTTTTACTATATGTTCTGTGAAAGAGATGTGTGCAAAATTCGGATTCAACGAAATCTTCAAATCACCAGCGTCAAATGAAAAGTAGAGAACTTTGTCTTCTAAATATATGTTTCTTAAGTTCAGTCCGTTTATGTGTTCTTCAATCTTTCCAGCGGTGATTCTCATGACAAAGCCGTCAAATGCCATCGAAGTACTCCTCTCTTAGAGTTAACTTGTGCATCAGTACCCGCTTTTCGGGTCTATGATATTCTTTGGAAGACCACCTGAGAGAATAAGCCGGATGTTTTCTACCGTCTCATCTATCCTTCCAACTTGCCCTTCTATTGTAAATCCTCCTACATGCGGTGATATAACCACGTTTTTAAATCTGTGGATTGGGTAGTGAGATGGGAGTTGAACAGTGTGAACAGCATCTGGGTAGAGATACCATGTATCTATGCCAGCACCTGCCAAAATTCCATTCTTCAAGCCGTAATACAGAGCGTGTTCGTCTATAATTTGTCCTCTGCCTACATTTATTAAGAATTTTCCATGCATCATTTCAATACGTTCTTTGTTTATCAGTCCATAGGTTTCCTTCGTCAGCGGTAGGGCAACGAATATGATCTTTCCAAAGCTAATAGCTTCATCGAGGTTGTTCGTCACATAATGCACATTCTCAACGGGCTCAACCGTTTTCTTGTACCCCATAATCTGGCAGTCAAAGCCGGACAACAGCTTTGCAATGTTCCTTCCAATAGCTCCAAGCCCGAGAATTGAAACTTTCTTGCCTTGGAGCGAAAACCAAAAATCTTCAGGATGAGAACCGGCCTCGTATCCGTGCCAAACACCTTCAGCCAGGTCGTTGTGAAACTCAACAATCCTTCCGAGCAATGCAAGTGCAAGTGCAACAGCCCTTTCAGCCACTATCTTCCCGTTTCCGTGGTTATTCGCTACGATTATACCTCGATCGTTCAATAGCTCCAGCGGAAGCCCGTTGACACCAGCCCATGGAACGAGGACAAATCTGAGATTCTTCGCTTTTTCGACTTGTTCTCTTGAAAGTGAACCGGTTACTATCACATGAGCATCCTCGATGTGTTTCTCAGCTTCTTCCCTATCTTTTGGGATGACAAATTCGTCGTTTGGAAATTCAGATTTGAGGTCCATCACCCGCTCTTTGAAGTAATCAAGCATTTTGGTAAGAAATAGTATTTTCATATGCTTCCCCCTTGCACGAAGTTGTTATCTGTTCTTTGATTATTATACCATAGTATACGAGTAGTATACGTACATTAGCATGTTAAAAATGGTCCCTGCGTTTTTGCGAGGGACCTCGATTTTTCTAATTAAGTATAAGTTCTTTACTGAATTGTGTGTTAAAAGGTGGTTTAGAACTTAGAAGAACGTTGAAAGTGTAAGGTAAATTATCGCACTTACTCCTGCTGCGAATGGGACGGTGATGAACCAAGATATGATAATTTCTTTAAGAACACCGAAGTTAACGACTTCTATACCTCTTGCAAGTCCAACGCCCGTAACAGCACCGACGACGGTGTGTGTAGTACTGATTGGGAAGCCGAATATTGATGAGAGAAGCACTGTTGTCGCTGTACCGAAGTCAACAGAGAATCCTCTTGTATTGTTGAGTTCGGTTATATTATGCCCTATCGTCTCCATGACTTTGTATCCGTAAAGAAGCACGCCAAGAGCTATACCGAGCCCACCAATGAAGAGTATGTATTTTGGTATCTCGACGCTTTGGATGTTTGTAATTTCCGCTTTCTCGAGCATGAATATGAGGGCGATTGGACCAACCGCGTTAGCAACGTCGTTTGCACCGTGAGAGAAACAGACGTACGCAGATGTCATGACTTGAACCTTCTTGAAGATATTCTCGACGGCATCGTATTCATCGGATGAGTTTTTCTTGATATAGCGCCTTATCAAGACAAGAGAAACTGCGAACGAGAGAACAAATAAAATTGTCGAATAAACGAACGCAACTGAGTATGTTTGTTTCAGGGTCTTTATTATGAACAGTAAGGAAATGAAGAAGAAGGTAAATCCAATCATAATCGGGGCAACAGTTTTTGCGGCTTCCAGTGGACTTTTCCTGTGTAATATGCTCACAACTATGATTTTGAATACGAGATAGGCAAGAATTCCACCAACAACAGGGGATATGAACCAAGAGAGGACGATTTTAAGGAGCTTTGACCAGTAAACAACTTTCATTCCACCACTTGCCAAACCGAAACCGATCATACCACCGATTATCGAATGTGTCGTCGAAACGGGCATACCGTAAACGGTTGCGAACATAACCCAGATACCAGCAGCAAATAGAGCTGATATAGCACCGTATATAACGAGCTTTGGGTCTTGAAGGTGATCAATTGCGACTATGCCGCTTGCTATTGTCTTCGTAACAGCCGCACCGAACATAACAGCGCCGAGGAACTCAAGGAAGGAAGCCATGAACGCAGCTTGCTTGGGCGTTATAGCCTTTGCGCCAACAGCAGTTGCCATACCATTAGCGACATCGTTCGCACCTATTGCGAAAGCCATAAACATCCCAACGAGAATCGCAATGAATGTTATCATTTTGCTTTACCTCCTATGGGTTTTTATATGTTTATATACCTAATCGTTTGAGGGGGCAAAGTGATTTTTTCACATTTCAGAAACTTTCATCAAGATGTTCATGAAGATAATCAAGAGTGTCAAGAATGCGTTATCATCCTTATCCTTTCGACAGCATTCTTAGCCCTATCTTCTATTCTCATGAGTAGTATGACGACGCTATTCAAGAACATTATGTCCACCGCATTCATTTCGTTCTTCTTTGCAAAGAGTTTCTTGCCAATCAATAAACCAAGCTCATCAGACGAATGTTCTTCGCTTTCAACGACTGCAACACTTTCATCCTCAAGCTTTATTTCCTTTTGCGAAAATGCAGATTCAACTATAGTCCTGAGCCTTTTAACGGTTTCAGACATGTGCTCAACACTCTTGTCAACCACATCTGCGAGCCTTAAAATATCATTTTTTATTTCTTCTGAAACGTTTTCAACCCGATTCATCGTAAGCATCTTCACAATATCGTCCGTCAAATCTATGATTGTATCAACATTGTGAAGAATATCTAAGAAATCCGATTTGTTAAAATAAGTCCACTTGAGCTTTCCGTATATTTCCCGAACCTGAACCTTGATATGATCAGCTTTATCCTCTAACTCATCTATTCTTTTTGATTCTTCATCTACAGTCTGAAAATCGAGATATTTACCCAACGCATCTTTCATTATCTGAGAAGCTTGAGAGCACAACACAGCGTGTTCACTAAGCATTTCTAAAGGTGACTGATAGGGTATCAGCTTTTTGAATATATTTGCCATTCGAACACCCCTTTCCAAGTCTTTTTCGCTTTCTTTCGAAAACCTCGTAAATTATAGCATAGAATGAAAAAAATACAATATTGGTGGTTATTCTTTTATAAAGTCAATTATTGACTTTACAATAATGCTCATCTGTTCTTCTTTTGTTATTTTAGCTTGTTTATCTCCTTTTTGGAAGCCGTAATATCCAAACTGAGAATGGTTTCCACCGTCAATCAGTACATACTTCGTAATGCTTGGATGCAATGGCTTTTTTTCCTTTATTTTCTGTGGTGTAGCAAGTCCGTCCTCTGACGCGTATATCGATAATACTTTCAAGTCCAGTTTCGAAACGTCTTTCGCTGGATAGGATGCCATCAGTATCAGCCCAGCAACATCATCTTTGTACTTGTACACAAATTCTGATGCAGCAACGCCACCTAAGGAATGCCCTGCCACGTACCATTTTATATCAGGGAATTTCATTATCACATCAGATGCGGCCTCTGTGTCAAATATGGCGAAGTTCATCGGAGCTTCGAGTACAACTGCAATTATACCTTTCTCAGCTAATCTGTACCCGATTGGCGTGTAAGCTCTATTTTCAACATGCCCACCAGGATAGATTATAACCCCTACCTCAGGTGCATCGGTCTTAGGGATAAAGTAAATATGTTTATCGACCAAGACATCAACCATATTTGATGATTTTAAATACTCGCTGACTTCTGGTAGTGCCTTCATAGGACTGTAAGCCCATGTTATGAACACAAACAATGGAATTGAAAGAAGTAAAATCAACCAACTTATTAAAGAACCGTATTTGTTCATCCTCTTCACCTCAATGCGATCTCTCGAAAAACGATTTCCTTTGGCTTGATTCTGTAATTTCCTATATTTTTACCTTCGAACAAAATCTCAACATTCTTCTCGTAATTGTCATTGTTGAGGACTACTAAAAACTTATTATTTTCATTCTCCAACAAGAACGGGAATGTCCCTATAACATCTTTTCGAGTGCCTGTTAGCTTTATTTTACTATAAAATCCGAGACTGTGTAAGATATACTCGAAGAATTTCAAATTTCCATTGAATTCGGTCGATATTACTGTTATGTTTCCCTTTCTCACTGCGCATGGCTTTTCAATCTGTGAAATACATGCAAGTTTCTCAGTTTCATTATCGGTAGGTTCAAATTTCAATTCTCTAGCCCAATATGTTCTGAATTCTTTAAAAATCCCCTTAGGAGAATATACCGACAGGAAGAACTTGTGAGAAGCATTATATTCTTCGCCGGGAGATATTTCAAGATTGTTGATCAAATATGTGCAAGGTGAACCGTCTGAAGAATACAGCGGGAGATCACCATAAAGGAGTACTTTGCCGCCTTTATTCACAAAGTCAACAATCTTTTTTTGAATTGAAAAAGACATGTATCTTGCTGCAGGGATGATTAAGAGTGCATCGCCTATGGGTTCTTTTTTCTCTAAGTCGATGAATCTGTACCTATAACCCATAATCAACAAAGATTTTAGGAAACTGTCCCAGAAGTTGTAACCTCTTCTGATTTCTATGTTCGGTCTTTTTTTGTTATGGAACGTGTACTCAGTTCTGTAATATTCGTCCAAGTATGCCACGTAAATGTCATCGTATACCAATTTAAAATTGCCGGCTGTCTGCTTCTCAATGTTTTTCAAAGGTTCGTTTGCTAATTTGATGTATTCGTATGGATAGTCTGGTGTGCCATCTGGAGATACAGGAGCGGCAAAGCCATGCAATTCTCCTGTGAACGCTATCCTACCATTTCCATCGAAAGGTTCTGTGTCAAGTTTCCAGTTCGTTCCTCCACTGAAAAGGTAATAATTCAGAAATCTGTTACCTTGAATATAGCACAAAGCTGCCTTTTGTATTGTAGAATTCGGGTCAATCCTCTGACCGAAGTTGTCGCCGTAGTCACCGCTGCCGCATTCAAACTCCATACTCCCGTATACCTTATCTGAGGTAGCATTCATCATCTCGTTTATGTTCCACAAGTCGTGGAAGTTGTGTAGAGAGTACTCGCCAAGATAAATGTCGGTCGATGGAAAAACATTAGACAGTGGGAATGTTTCTTTTAGTTGTGATATGCCGATAGGAAAAGTATGACCACGACCACCCGATGTTCCATGAATGTTTACGATGAAGTTAGTATCGATTCCAAGATTTTCGAAGATGCTCTTCAGTTTCTCCACGTAAATTGCATATTCCTGCCTAATGAAAATCGAATAATCTTCAACGAACTTTTCCGAATATTCTTGAGAAGGACTCCTAAGTAAAGAATAGACGTGATCATCCTTTTCAAGTTCAAAACCGTATCTAAGCTTGTCGTGGTACTTTTCTGTGAGCCAATCTATGAACCTATCGAGCGTGAAGTCCGAAAGGTCAGGTGAGTTGTTCACCCAGTGCAACATTCCTATCTCGTTGTCAAGCTGAATCGCTATTATATTGCCGCAATTTTGTATCAATCTTGGCTTGATGATTTTTGACAACTCGGCGTACCATCTCTCAACTTCAGAGATGAAGTCGGGATGATTGTAGACAAGAATCGCACTTTCAACCTTCTTTGAATTCCAGCTAACTGGTATTAAGTGAGGCTTCTCTTCGTATATCCAGTACGGTATACCTTCGTTTTTCAATTCCGCCATTACGAAAGGTCCTGGCCTCGCTATGAAATACATGCCGTAATTTGCCACGAGGTCTATGAATTTAGCTACATCGTAATTTCCAGAAAAGTCGAACGAACCTCTCTTTTGTTCGTGAACAAGCCAAGGAATGTAAGATGCAATTGTGTTGCAACCTGCGTCTTTTGCAAGCTCTATCCTCTTTTCCCACTCTTCTTGTGCTAAGCGGAAGTAATGAATCTCCGCCGATACGATAAGTTCCTCACCCAATATCCTCTGTTGCCTATTAATCATCTCCACACCTCTTTTCCAATTTTCTAATGATTTCTAATAAACTTCGCATTTGGTTTTAACCTCGAACATTGTTTGTTGAAACATTTCAATGAAGTTCCTTAAGTCCGCTCGTAATATATTTTACCATATTCTACTACAAAACTTCGGAATTGGATGTTTTTGAAAATGAGAATTCTGTTGAATCTTTTTCAAATCAATGTGGTAAAATTAAGTGAAACGTTTAATGAAAAAAACAGTGGGGAGGATTAGGTATGGCAACCATAAAAGACGTGGCAAAACGAGCGGGGGTTTCGATTTCAACAGTCTCGTACGTGTTGAACAACACGGGAAAAATAAGTGAAGAGACTCGGCAGAAGGTTCTAAGAGCAATTGAAGAACTGAATTATGTACCGAACAAATTTGCAAAGCATCTCAAAAAACAGCAGTATGATTTGGTTGCACTTGTCGTTCATGAGATAAAGGGTCCTTTTTACGATGCACTTGTCCGTGGCATACAGGACGTGCTCCATTCGTTTGGATACAACCTCTTGATTTACTGTACTTTGGAAAACAGGCGCCAAGATGTCGACAAGTTTCTCAGAACCGGTATTGTAGGCGGTTTGCTGGTGATGACGCCTGCTGTGAAGAACGAGGACATTGTAAAGTGGTCCAAAGAAATCAGCATTGTGACACTTGATAGGGCACTTAAAGAAAAGAATGTAAAGAGTGTGAGGGTTGACAACGAAAAAGGTGCTTACGAGGTTGTGAAGTATCTCTATTCAAGCGGACATAGAAGGATAGGATTTATAAAAGGTGCAAAGGATTCTTTGGATGCAAAGGAAAGGTATAAAGGATTTGTTCGGGCTATGAATGAGCTGAAGCTTGAGATAAGAGATAGCGATGTGCTTGAGGGTGATTTCACAGAGGAATCTGGCTATTCAGCGATGCTTGAATACCTTTCAAGTAGGAAAAGAAAGGACTTACCAACTGCGTTTTTCTGTTCAAACGATGAGATGGCAATCGGGGCAATGCAAGCACTTAAAGAGAATGGATTAAAGATACCAGACGAAGTGTCTATTGTAGGATTTGATGACATAGAGCTCGCATCTTACGTGATCCCTTCGCTAACAACAGTCAGAAGACCTATGTACCAGCTTGGATCATTTGCCGCCCACATGCTTCTTAGTGTGATTCAAAATAAGGAAGCTGATATATCGAACGTTGTCCTTGATGTCAGCCTCGTTATAAGAGATTCAACAAAGAAGATAGGAGGATAAGTGTAGAAAATCGTAGCAAAAAATAGAAAAAAGGTGAATAATTAGTGTCCGAGTCTTTATTCTTTTCCAGAAGTGACTATTTGCTTTTCGCTCATAAAAAGGATTGTGTTATTATATCTTAGTGAAATATGGTGAAACGTTTAATCGATATTTCAATTCAACAATTTGAACATGCGGTTAGCCTATGGGGTGGATAGCATTGAGAAAATTGGGAGAGGTTAGAACTCGAAGATTAGAAGTTAAAGGTGCAAAGTTTGTACTCGACGGGAAAGAAAGGGTATTCTTCTCAGCTGAACTCCACTATTTTAGGGTAAATCCATCAGAATGGGAAGATAGAGTGATTAAGATAAAGGACGCAGGATTTGACAGCGTAAGTTCTTATGTTCCTTGGTTTTGGCATGAATACGAAGAGAGAAGGTTCGATTTTTCAGGTGTTACTGATCCAAGAAGGAATTTAATCGGCTTTCTTCGATTGTTAGAAAAATACGATTTGGGTTTAATCTTCAAGCCAGGACCATATATAATGTCGGAACTTAAAAACGAAGGCCTCCCATTTTGGATCTACAATGCTGTCCCGCAGGCTATTGCAAGAACTATGGATGGTAAACAGCATCCGACGAAAGTCTTTTCATATCTCCATCCAGATTACTTGAGATTTGTTGAAAGATGGTACAAGAACGTTGCAGAGATTATAAGAGCTTTCAATAATGTCTGGTTAGTGCAGGTCGACAACGAGGTCGGGATGTTGCAGTGGATCACAACACATGGCGATTACAATGAGAATACTATTCGAAAATTTCGTGATTATCTTGAAGAAAAAGGATTAGTTGAATGTGTATATGAGATAGATAACTGGTCTTATGGCAAGGCTTTTTCACAGAGGCTTATGATTGAGTATCATGTCTTTATCAGGCAGTATTACAAGGAATACCTCGAAACGCTTAAGCGGTATCTGGAAGAATCCGGAATCGATTTGCCAGTTATCGTAAATATCCACGGGTTCGATATGGTAGAGTACGCCAAAAGGGGCAAGAGGTATCCAATCGGCGTATCACAGCTCTATTCGTGTGGCGTGTCAGAAAACGTCCTTCTATCAGGAGATTATTATATCGGGAATGTAGTTCATGAGAATTTCAGTGATTTGGCTATAGCGAATGCCATTATGTACGCTGTTCAAGATAGGAATCAGCCTCTTTTCTCAGCGGAGTTCCAAAGTGGGTTTCAGCTGGACAAGCCTAAGCTCTTGCCATCTACCCTTGAACTGACATCGTTGCAGTGCATCGGTAACGGCATGAATGGGGTTAATTACTACATGTTCGTTGGTGGGACTAATCCAGAAGGCTCTGCATTGATGGGAAGTTACCACGATTGGCAAGCACCTATATCCTTGAACGGAGAACTTAGAAGAGGGTATTTTGTTCTCAAGAATTTGATTGCTAAGGTGCGGCAATTCGAGCCCGATATTGCGAAATCAAACCCTGTTTTTGATACTTATTTTGGATTCATACCAGAGTATTATTCGACAGAACATTTTAAAGAACACGGCTTCGATATTTCTGATTTGGAATTTAAAAGGGATGTGTCCATATTCGATGGAGTTATAAGGGGATTGAAGTTGTTAAATTACAACTTCGGTGGGATTAACTTAAGTAATACAGCAAGTGTGTTAGATCCGTCTTCGGTTAAAAGCCTTTGGGTATTTTCATACAAAAGAATGCCACTGCGTATCCAAAAATCTCTCGTAGATTACATAATACACGGCGGTAGGCTCGTAATCTTTCCTGAGATTCCAGTAGAGGATGAATTCGGTAATGAATGTAGAGTGCTTATGGATGTGCTTGAAATAGAAGAGATTGCAAAATCTGGATGGAATATGGTTCAGTCTTTCGGTATAGAAATCAACGCGTTCCATGTAGATACGTATAAACTCTCAGGTGAATACACTGCTTTTGCACACAATGAAGATTCAAAAGTTTGTGGATTTGCAAAAGAAATAGGGAAGGGGAAGGCTGTTATCTTGGGATTTGGTTTGGAACTTGAACGGGAATACAAGTTGGGTGTCGTGAGAAGAGTTTGTGAAATGCTTAATATAGAAAGAAGCTTCGAGGTTGAATGTCAAGATTTTGTGGATGTGTACGTTCGAAGGAGCGACAGTAAATGCTTCATATTTGTAAATAACTACGATGAATATGACAAAGATGCTATCGTTTCGATTAATGGACAGAATGTGAAGGTAAGGTCAAAGGCAAGAAGTGGGGAGATCATATCACTTGACTTGGACTAAGAGAGAAGATTGAGACGGGGATAGCGAATAAATAACTAAGATAACGAAGGGAGCTGGATTGGTGTGGGAAAGCTATTTGAGAGTAAGTACGGGTATTTCACTGAAGATGGAAAGGAATATGTTATAACCAACCCGCGTACACCGCGACCCTGGGTGAATGTGATAAGTAACGGTGACTACTCCATCATAGCTTCGCACACGGGGAGTGGATATTCTTGGAGAGGAAATGCTGGTCAGAATAGGATCACGAGACTTTACCAAGATCTCGTAAAAGATAACTGGGGAAAGTATTTCTACATCAGAGATCTTGAGAGTGGAAAATACTGGTCCGCCGCATGGAAGCCAGTCATGTCGGATTATCAACTTTACGAAGTAACACACGGCATCGGCTATACGGTTTATCGACACAAGGTAGAAGATATCTATTCAGAGATGAAAGTCTTCGTGACCGTTAAAGATCCAGTTGAAATAATCCATCTAAGATTGAGAAACGACAGCAGTAAGACGCGAAGATTGGACGTTACATCCTATTTTGAATGGGTACTTGGCAACTTCCCAGACGAACATCGAGAGTTTCACAAGCTCTTTATAGTCCCCGAGTTCAAGGGTAATACGATATACGTGCGCAAGTATTTGGGTCAGTTCCCCGATGAAAAGGGCAGATGGAACAATACGAATTGGGACCATGTAGCATTCCACAGCGTCAGCCTCCCTGTAAAGTCGTTCACGTGCGACAAGGAATCTTTTGTTGGTATGTACAAAGATGAAAAATTCCCAATTGCAATGACGATCGAAAAGCTCGACAACAAGTGCGATAGATTTGGCGATGCGTGTGCATCTTTGCAGGTAGAACTTACGCTTGAACCAACGGAAGAAATAGAAATAGTCTTCACAGTCGGAGCAGCTAAGATCGGTGAAGAAGATGCTGAAGAACTGTCAAAAAGATACACAAATGTGGAGAGAGCGAGGGAAGAATTCGAGAATGTGAGAAAGTTCTGGCTGGATTTGCTCGAAAAGGAATTGGTCGAGACACCGGACGAGGGTCTTAACATAATGACGAATTATTGGGTGAAGTATCAAGCGATTTCTGGGAGAATATGGGCAAAGTCGGGATATTACCAAGTTTCAGCAGGGTATGGCTTTAGAGACCAACTTCAAGACTCTCAGATTTTCTTCTCGCTTAACCCTGAACTCGCAAAAAAGCAGATACTCTTACATGCCGAGCACCAATTCCAAGAGGGTGATGTACTACACTGGTGGTTCACTATCAGAGGTGGCGGACCAAGAACTCACTGTTCGGACGACTTGTTGTGGTTGCCATTCATCACGCAAGAGTACATAAAGGAAACGATGGATTATTCTATTCTCGACGAAGTTGTACCTTACGTTGATGGCGGAAAAGGTACTTTGTATGAACACTGCAAGAGGGCAATAGAGAAAGCGTTCAAAAGATTTTCACCGAGGGGATTACCGCTGATAGGAGAGAACGATTGGAACGACGGGATGAACGCCGTTGGTACCGACTGGAAAGGCGAGAGTGTCTGGCTCGCTCACTTCATGTACTTGCTGCTTAAAGAATTCATACCGTTGATCGAACTCAAAGGCGATTTGAGATTCGCAGCGAAATGCAAAGATACATTGGAAGTTTTAAAGGAATCGGTCAATAGATACGCATGGGATGGTGAATGGTTCATAAGGGCAACGAAAGACGACGGGGAGGAGATAGGTTCGAAGAAGAACGAAGAAGGTTTCATCTTCCTGAATGCGCAAACATGGGCGGTAATAAGCGATATTACAGATGAAGAGAGAAAGATACGTGCTATGGAGTCAGTGAAGAAATATCTTCTCAAAGATTACGGTGCACTACTTCTATATCCAGCTTATACGAAGCCAAGGAGCGATATAGGTTACATAACAAGATACGCACCTGGATTGCGAGAAAACGGTGGAGTTTATACTCACGCTGCAACATGGGCTGTCTGGGCGTTTGCTTTGATGAGAGATGTTGAGGCGATGTACAAAGCGTACAGAGGTATATGTCCGCCTTACAGAAGTGAGGACATCGATAAATACTGGGCAGAACCCTACGTCACGTGTGGCAATTCCGACGGACCGATATCTCCACACTACGGTCGTGGGGGCTGGACGTGGTACACAGGCTCTGCACAGTGGTTGCACAGAGTAGCTACTCACTGGATTCTCGGTATAAGGCCAAACTATGGATATCTCGATATAGATCCCGTCATTCCATCGAATTGGTCTGGATTCACTTACAAGCGCTATTTTGGCAATACGCTTTACACTGTTTTAGTGAAGAACCCAAATAATGTGAGTTATGGAGTTAAGAAGCTTTTATTAGACGGAGAAGAAGTTGAGAAAGTTCCAATACTTAAAGATGGTAGAGAGCATACGGTTGAGGTTATCCTCGGTTAATTACCTTCAACTACCTTATGAAAGGGAGGGAAGCTGTATGAAAAAGGTGTTTTTGGCGGGTTTACTCTTAGTTCTTGCCGTAGTATCGTTTGGAAAAGTAACGATTACTTACGTCAACTGGAACCTCGGTCTTGATATCGAAAGGGACATGGTCCAGGAATTCATGAAGCTCTATCCAGACATCGAAGTGAAGATTGTAACAGCGGAAGGCAACTACGAAGACTGGCTCATTGCTCAAGCGGCTGCTGGTAAATTACCAGATGTGATAATGATTCCAAACATACCGATGGCGTTGACGAACGACTGGGCACTTGACCTCACGAAAATGGCATTGGCTGACCCAGAATGGAAGAACATCCCAGCGCCTCTTAGAAACGCTACCGTTTACAACAACAAGATCTACGGTGTGCCAGCAGGTCTTTACTTCATGGGATATTTTGTAAACGACGAACTCTTCGAGAAGTACAACGTCAAACCATTGAAATTCGCACCGTCGTGGGCAGAATTCTTGAATGCGGTAAAGAAACTCACCATTCCAAAAGATGGAATCATCGGTCTTGCCGAAGAAGTACAGATTCCTGAATGGTATCCAGCGATGAAGAACTTGAGGCTCGGATGGTACACATGGGATGGAAAACAGTACAACTTGGATGACCCGTCGTTCCTTGAAGCTGTAAACATTGCAAAGCAACTCTGGCAAGGTAAGTACGTTTACGACGCTCTGCCGGAAGAGCAGAAGAAACAGTACAACGCAGGTTGGTACGGCGATGTTTGGAATCAGGGAAAGATAGCCATCAGATGGTCTGGAACATGGGATACAACATTCTTTGCAACACTGCCTTTCAAGAGCAGATTCATAGGTGTTCCCGGCGGTAGAACGCCGGTTGTCGGCGACTTCTTCGTTATATCAAAGACAACTAAGAACCCAAAAGAAGCGTTCTTGTTCGCAAAATTCGTAACGTTCGGAAGAGATGGTATCCTCAAGAGACTTGAAATAGACAAGAAAAATCAGTGGTCTTCGTTGCCCCTCACAACGGAAAAGGCCGTACTCGATAAGTACTTCGCAGTGAAGAAGCTCTTCCCGGGTCTTGACGAAGCGTATGCAAAGATTGGAACTGGAATCATCGAGGGCGTCAAAATCGTTCCGGGTTACATCCAATCAAGATGGACTGCACCAACGGGTATCAAAGTGGGAGACAATCCAAATGCAAACATCGGAGATGTGATTTGGAACGCAATGAGAGGTAGCGTCAACATCGCAGATTACGTGAAACAACTCAACAAAATAGCCAACGAACAGTATCAAAATGCAGTTAAGAAAATTGCTGTGATGACGAAGTAAGCTCAGGCGATTCATACAGCTATTTGTCAGACTTTAGTTTTTAGGAGGGAACTGAAATAATTAGAAAAGTATTAATCGCAATAGTGATAGTGTTTTCCATAATCTTTTTCACAACGACATATGCACAAGATTATGAAAAAGCAAGTGACATAGATAACTATATGACATATCACAAAGCACTCTCAAGATTCTTCACGACCCCTCTCGTAACTGGGGAAACCCTTTGGGGTTCTCCCCAGTTATCTGTTGATATGCAAGCCGGTGGTTCAATTGAGTTTGAAATACCTTGTCAAAATTCCGGAGTTTGGAACATCCGACTGGATTATGTTGTAACATCAAAGCAGATATTACCTCCAGAAATCTCTGTAACTTTAAACGACAGCGTACCTTTTATAGAAGCGCAAGGCATTCCGCTGATCCAATTTTGGAAATACGAAGAAGGTAAATTCCCAAAGAACAGGTACAACGATGAAGTTTTACCGAACCAATATATCGTTCGTGAAGTATTTTCTTATTACTTGAAAAGCCCTACGGGAATTGAGAAAGAACCACTTTTCTTCAAAGTAGATCCGCCGATTACGAGGCTTAAGATAACTCTCAAAAGCGGGAGTATAAATCTAAAACGAGTGGTCTTGGAAAGGCCAGTGAAGCCACAGGCTTATACATTACCGAAAGGTGCAAGAGAGAACACGGGAGATAGTAAGGTAATAATCGAGGCAGAGCGCCCACAGATGAAGAGTGATCCTTCGACGAATGCGATATCGATAAGAACGCCGGAGGTAGTTCCGTACACCACATACAACTTGCTTCTCAACGCATTCGGTGGAGATAACTGGAAACAGCCGGGGCAAATTGTCACGTATTCTTTTGAAGTGCCACAGGATGGATATTATAAATTAGCTGTGAAGTATCTACAGAATTCGAAACCAGACTTCACAAGCTTTAGAACCGTTTATATCGATGGAAAAGTTCTTTATGAAGATATGATTTACTTACCGTTTAAGTATACGACAAATTGGAAAATAGAAACTTTGAACGCAAGAAATGGAGAACCATTGTATTTCTATTTAAAGAAGGGGATCCATACAGTTTCTTTCGAAGTTAACGCTTCTGTCTATTCGAACGTTCTAAACGATTTGAAATCAATGATTGATTATATAAATGATCTCGCCTTAAAAGTGAAATACATATCCGGGGGGCAGACAGATAGGAATATTGAGTGGGAGATAAGAGATTATTTCCCAGATATAGATGAAAAACTCGCATATTTGATTTCAAAGACAAGAGAGCTAAAGAAAGAGATTGCTCAAATAAATAAAAATACATCGAATACCGAATACGTGTCTTTGAATATAGTTGAAATGTTCTTGGAACGTTTGAGAAAGGACCCAAACAAGATTCCAAACAGGATAGAGATGCTTGTTGGAAGTACCGGGTCGGTATTGTCAGAGCTTTCAAATGCGTACAACGGACTCCAGCAGATGCCACTTACGATCGATCAGATTTATATCTACCAAGGGAAAGATATTGACCGGACTGTGAAGGTTTCGTTTTTTAAGATCTTTTTGGAAGGTTTGAAGCGGTTCGTACATTCGTTTATCAGGCAAAAATCGTACACTGAAACTGCTGAATCAAAAGTGGTGTTGGAAGTCTGGGTGAACAGGCCAAGACAGTACGTGGATATTCTCCAACAACTTGTGGACAAGGAGTTCACTCCTAAAACGGGAATATACGTTGACCTGTCGATAATGCGGGACGAAGGGAAGTTGATCCTGGCGAATGCTGCGAAGAAATCACCGGACATCGCACTCGGAATAAGCAACTGGATTCCTTTTGAGATGGGAATAAGGGGAGCTGCACTTGATTTGAGAAGGTTCTCGGATTTTGTGGAATACTCAAAGAATTTCTATCCGGGATCACTTCTTCCGTACTTGTACGAGGAACATTGCTATGGGTTGCCCGAAACACTCGATTTCTATGTGTTATTCTACAGGACAGATATTATTAATTACTTGAAGATACCGATACCAAACACGTGGGAAGATGTAAAGACTATACTTCCAGAGCTTCAGAGGAACGGGATGAATTTTTATTTACCATTGGGTGGCTCGACTTCGTTCAAAGCTTGGATGACAACCGCACCGTTCATCTATCAGTACCACGGTAAACTCTTTACAGATGATGGTTTGAAAACAGCGATAGGCGATAGTAAAACTTTAAGGGCGTTAAAAGAGATGACAGAACTCTTCACCATGTACGGTATTCCAACTCAAGTAGCCAATTTCTTCGAAAGCTTTAGAAAAGGTGAAATTCCGATCGGTGTTGGCAACCTCGGAACGTATGTCCAGTTAACCATCGCAGCTCCTGAATTGAAAGGCATGTGGTCGATAGTGCCGTCGCCGGGTGTTGAGTGGAACGGTGTGATCGAAAGATGGCAGACTGGTTCTGCTCAAGCGGTTGCGATATTTAATGACACGAAATATCCTATGGAATCGTGGGAATTTGTAAAATGGTGGCTTTCAGAAGAAACCCAAAGGCAATTTATAAATCAAGTAGTGAGCACTTACGGTATAGAGTTTTTAATGATTCCTGCAAATAGGAATGCTGTAAGTTGGTTGCCAATAAGACAGTCAGATTTGTCAGTTATAAAGTCACAGTTTGAGTGGTTGCAGGAAGTTCCAAAGATGCCGGCAAGCTATATCTTGGAGAGGGAAATCAGTAATATCTGGAACAAGGTTGTTCTCGAAGGTAAACCGTTGAGGGTTGCTGTAGACGACGGCATCAATGTTGTTAACAAAGAGTTCGCAAGGAAGCTTGAAGAATTCGGATATTACGAAAACGGTAAACCGGTTAGACCGTTCAAGATTTACGAACTGGAAGATATTCTCACTTGGTATAAATAGAGAAGGTGGTTGAATGAAAAAATACGATCGCAAATGGATAATTACATTCCTTTCTCCTTATATCTTGCTCTTCAGCATATTTATAATTCTTCCAACGATACTCGCTGTTTTGCTGTCGTTCACAAATTTCAACACTATACAATTTCCAAGATTCATTGGCGTGAAGAACTATATTTCTCTTTTTACGACCGACAGTGTCTTTATGCAGTACGTTCTTCCGAATACGATAAAATTCGCTATCATCGTAGGTCCGTTGGGTTATTTCTTGGCATTCTTCCTTGCATGGATGTTAGCCCAGATTCCAAGGGTGCCGAGAACTATCCTTTCTCTAATAATATACTCACCATCAATGACCGTTGGCGTTGCGATGCAGGTTATATGGTTGACGATTTTTAGCGGTGATAAGTCTGGATATCTGAATAGCTTTTTGTTAAGGCTTGGACTGATTGATCAGCCCGTCCAATGGCTGCAGTCGCCAAAGTACCTTTTTACCACTATGGTTATAGTAACTTTGTGGAGCAGTATGGGGGTTGGTTTCTTAGCGATGCTCGCAGGCGTGTTGAACACAGACCCGCAGATATACGAAGCTGGCTATGTCGATGGGATATCGAAAAGGTGGCAAGAAATCTTCTATCTCACGATACCAATGATGAAACCGCAAATGCTATTCGGTGCAGTTATGTCAGTTGTTTCGACGTTTCAGGCTGGTTATATTGGAGTCATGCTCTCAGGATCGAATCCGACGCCTCAGTACTCCGGTCAGCTCATAGTGAACCACATCGAAGATTTCGGATTTATGAGGTACGAAATGGGGTACGCTGCTGCGATTTCCGTCGTCCTCTTAATCATGATTTGGGTAAGTTCAAAATTCGTCTGGGCACTGTTTTTAGAGAAGGATTGACAAGGTTCGCTTTTCTTGTTCAAGGGGTGATGTAGATGGCATTTAAAGGTACTAAGATAAATCCAGAGAGGTTCGATAAGAGTCAAATAAAATTTTACGTATTCTTGATACCACTCGCCATTTTTATGGCGATTCCCCTTGTTTTCATCTTTTCAAACGCATTCAAACCGTACAGTGAACTCTTCGCATTTCCACCACGGATATTTGTGAGGAACCCGACTCTGCAGAACTTCAGGCTTTTGTTCAGCTCGATGACACAGTCCGGCATACCTGTCAGCCGGTATCTTTTCAACAGCTTTTTAATATCGATTGCCGTAGTGTTTTTATCGATTCTCATCAGCACGATGGCTGGATATATACTCTCTAAGAAGAATTTTAGACTAAAGAAATTATTATTTGAAATCAATACGTTAGCACTTATGTTTGTCCCAATCGCAGTCTCTATTCCAAGGTACGTTATTATTGCGAGGCTCGGACTCATCGATAACTTCCTTGCTCACATCCTGCCAAACCTCGCAATGCCCGTTGGATTGTTTTTAGTAAAGCAATTCATTGATCAAATTCCAGATTCGTTGATCGAAGCTGCGAAGATCGACGGTGCGAGCGATTGGTATATATATTTGAAGGTTATTCTTCCACTTACAAGACCCGCAGTCGCCACTGTAGCGATTCTGTCGTTCCAGACTGCGTGGAATTCAACAGAAGCATCACTTATATACATAAACAACGAGAGTTTAAAGAATTTTGCGTATTACATGTCGACGCTAAGTGGAAGTGCCGGTACGGTTGCCGGTGCAGGTATTGCAGCTGCAGCCGCTTCTATAATGTTCTTGCCCAATTTGATAATATTCATATTCACGCAGAGCAAAGTAATGAACACTATGGCGCACTCAGGTATTAAATAATAATCACCCATCACGAAGGAGACAAGAATATGAAGTTGTCAGCTATGAGATTTGTCTTGATCTTTTGTTTTCTCTTTTCATTACTCTTTACATTAACACTCTTTGCTAATACGCCGTATTATACCTACACACTCGGTGTGGGTAACAATATAGTTCGCATACAGGACGCATTTGAACCTTTCGAAAAGCTGATTTTCGATACAAGTTCAGTTTCTGATATATTCTGGAAATTTGGCAAACTTTACCTTGCGGATACTCAGAATGCTGTAGTTGTAGTGTTCGATATGGGGAGCAGAACTTATTCGTACATCGGGGAAGGACAGTTGTTGAACCCTGAGGGGATATACGTAGACGATAACGGCAACGTCTACGTTGCAGATTCCTGGGGACAGAGTGTCTACAAGTTTTCAAATGATGGGGAATTGTTGCTCACGATTACAAAACCCGAGTCTCCAATATACGGAAAGTCGAACGATTTCATACCTCTAAAAGTTGCAGCTGACAAGAGGGGGAACATATACGTCGTATGTCAGGGCGTGACGAACGGGCTTGCAGTTTTCAATAGCGAAGGTAGATTCCTAAGCTTTTTTGGTGCAAACACGCCAAAGGTTACGCTCAGGATGGTACTCCAAAGGCTCGTCTTTACAGAATCTCAAAAAGCCCAGCTGCTGAGGATAAGACCTCCTTCGCCAACGAGTTTGGCAATAGATTCGGTCAATTCGGTTTGGACAGTGACACAGGGGTTATTTGAAGATGCAATTAAGAGATTCAACGTGGCCGGTGTGAATGTCTATCCGTCTCTGGCTGTATCAGACGTAAACTTCATTGATATCGCACTTGATAGCCTCGGGAATGTTTATGCGCTCTCGACAAATGGGATGATCTACACTTACGACTTGCTTGGAAATTTAATTTTTGCCTTCGGTGGGCAGAGTTTCTACGAGAACCGGTTGGGGTTATTCAGAACACCAGCCGCCATTACCGTTTCCGAAGATGGAAAGATATTCGTTCTGGATAAGGAGGATGGAAGCGTTGTCGTACTCAGACCGACGAAATTTGGCAGTCTTGTGTTAAAAGGCGTGCATTACTACAACCAGGGAATGTATATGGAAAGCGAACAGATATGGCGAGAAATAAAACAGATGAACTCAGCATTCGCACTTACATACAGGGTGCTTGGAAATGTAGAGTTCAAGAAAGAGAATTATTCAACAGCGTTCGAATATTTCAGATTGGCACAAGATTCAAAGGGCTATTCCGACGCATTTTGGTACATACGCAATCAGTGGATTCAAAGAATAGTTGGACCAATTTTCGTGTTAGTAGTGGCAATCGCATTGTTTGATTTGATAAGAACGGTTTTGATTAGACAGGGGATAATACAAAAAGGCGAACGCAGAAAGAAATTGAAAGACAACTGGATACTGAGGCAAATTAAATACACTATTTTATTCTTGAAAAATCCATTCGATGGCGTTTACGAATTGAAAAAACATAACAGCATTTCCTTTGTAACCGGGATTATCCTGTATCTAATACTTTACTTGGAAAATATACTTATCAGACTCATAGGTTCGCCTTTGTTCTTTGGATTTGGAGCTAAGAGGATAGATTTCTTGAATCTCTTTGTTGATACTTACAGGCTCTTCTTCCTTTTCGTTCTTGGAAACTTCCTCGTGAGTGAAATATCAGAAGGTGAGGGGCGATTCAAGGATATCTTCATCGGTACTATAGTATCGTTCTTACCGTATATCCTATTCTCAGTTCCTATAGCTTTAATCACAAACATACTTACACTGAATGAGTCTTTCATCTACACATTCTCTATGCAAGTAATCTGGGGTTGGTCGCTCATATTACTCTTCATCGTAATAGCGCAGATACACAACTTCTCATTTGGTGAGACAGTTAAGAACATTTTGCTTACGATCTTCGCGATGATACTGATAACTATCTTGATAGCCATAGTTTCGATATTAGTGAGAGAAGAGATTTCTTTCTTCACCTCTGTCTTCGAGGAGTTGATCTTCCGTGCTAAAGTCAGATAAGTATTCTGCGATAAGAAGAATTGCCTTTAAAAGCGTTTTGGTGTTCTTAACAATAGTGCTCATAGCACTCTTGGTTAAGAGTGGACCAGAGGTTGTTACTCAGGTCACTCAAAAGACCTTTGAGGAGGCACCTTACAGATTTCATGTTCCGGATTATTTGCTGAAACTCGAAAATAACATTCTAAGTGTTGGTATCGATCCAAGATCACTCGCGTTCATAGTCGAGGACAAACGAAATGGTGCTATCTGGAAGTCCGTTATGCCGAATGAAGATAGCGAACTGAACCAAACTTGGAATCTGTTCTTCAATTCAAGTATCAGCGTAGAATTTTACGACTCTTCTAAAAATGTTAGGAGAGCGTATTTGACAAGAGATGGCGAGGTTTCTAAATATTCTTATGCTGATTCATCGCTGACAGCTCATGTAAGATTCGGAAATGTCGGGATCTCATTCGATGTTATTTACGAACTCGTAGATGATTCTCTAAGGATTTCCGTGAATAATATCAAAGAAAGCGAATACAAGATTTTGGGAATTTACGTATATCCATACATTGGAGCGTCAAAAGGAACAGTAGCTGGAAGTTTCTTAGTAGCGGACGGTGTCGGGGCAAAGATTGACCTTTCAAAAACAACTACCGCTACCGCTCCATTGAAGATGAGGATGTATGGTGAAGATATCGGGTTCCAAGAAGTTATCCCTTACAAGTACTTCAAGAACGTAAAATCACCCGAGAACTACGCTCTGCCAATTTATGGGATTATATACAACGAGGGCCAGAATTCGAAAGGGCTTTTGGGTGTTATCGAAAAAGGCGACTTTTATGCAGAGATAAATGCGTATAGATCAGGTATTGTTACACCTTTTAACTGGATATCCCCGCGAATAGTCTTGAGAGATATGCACAAGAAGTTGCTCAACAAAGCTGGGGAAGGTATAACTATACCTCAAGAGGAAATCAATACGACAAGTTTTTCAGTCCGATATTTCTTCATAAGTCAGCCGTCTGAATACTCTCTTGAGTATTCTTTACTTAGACGATTTGTTGAAGAGTACGTAGAGGAAAAAACTGCTGTAGAATCAAGAGCACCAATGTTTAAGTTCGACATCCTAATGTCTGAGGCTAAAAAATCCACTTTTGGATACTCTTTGGTCGAAATGACGACGGAAGAAGATTTAACGAAGATGAAAGAGATGTTGAACAGAATATCGAAAGAAAACATTTTTGTTTTGCGCGGTTATTCGAAGGGCGGTTTGTCGATTAATTCTCCTATCCATATTCCGTTCGAGAAAAAAGTTATGAATAACGCAAATAACCTTTCAAAAGATTATTTCTACGTTGAATATATCAGTGTTTCGAAAGAGTCTAAAAGCGTTCGAAAGAACTACATAGCACAGAATAGATTAGAACAGCTTATGGAGTATGAAAATACTTACATAATCTCACCGTACGCAGTGAAAAGAATTTTAGATGAGGAATTGGCGGAGTTTTCAGAGTACGGTATAAGCAATTTTGCGATTGGAACCTTTGGTAAGCTTATGTACTCCACTTACACCGATAACCGGCAAGATGTCTTCGAGGTATTGAGCGAGGCTTTTTCGAAGATGTCAAAGGCTATCGTATATGGGACAAACTGGTATGTAACAAAAGTTGCAGGTATGATATCCGATGCTCCCCTTTCCAATTCCATGTACGAAATTGAGGATGAAGAATTTCCGATTGTTCCGTATATTCTCAGGCATTTCGGTCCTGTGTTTTCAAAACCGCTTAATTTGTCCTCAGATTACAATTACGAGCTTTTGAAATGTATAGAATACGGCGTTCTTCCGTCGTTCTACCTGACTTGGGAGAATTCTGAAAAGCTTGTTGAAACGCAATCAAGAGATTTAATATCGACTAAGTTTACTGACTGGTACGAGAAGATCAAAGAAGCTCGAGAGTTGTACAGCAAAGCGCTTGGATTTTTCTTATCTGTTCCAAGGCACAGGCAGGAGATTTCGAAAGGCGTATATAAGGTCACCTATGAAAATGAAACTGTTGTAGTCTTCAATTACACGGACAAGGTTATAAATGTAGATGGAATTACCGTAGAACCTATGTCCTTTGCGGTAATTAATAAGCAGTGAGGAAGAGGTGGTTCTGTGAAATTGAAACTCAGCACGCGCGAAGCTATAAAGGGATTAATTTTTGTTTCGCCTTGGATCGTAGGTTTCTTGATTTTTACTTTAATACCGCTGATACGAACTTTCTATTACAGCCTCAACGAGGTGAAAGTGACAGCCGAGGGTGTGAGGACGTTTTTCGTCGGATTAAAAAACTTTAAAGATGCGTTTTTGACGGACGTAAATTATCCACAGCTTCTTATAGATTATTTCATGCAGATGCTTGTTTTTGTACCGATTATCGTATCTTTTGCGCTTGTCACATCCTTGCTTTTGAACATGAACATAAAGGGCAGGGGCTTTTTCAGGACCATTTACTTCTTACCAGTTGTCATATCGAGCGGTCCTGTTTTTAGTAAACTTATAGATAAAGGTGCGATGACATTCTCCGGATTGGCTAATTTCCAGTTTATACGGGATCTGCAATCAAGCCTTCCACCTGCGTTTGCAAGGGTGGTAGGGATGTTCATTTCAGGATTTATAATGATACTCTGGTACTCTGGTGTACAGATTCTCATCTACCTTGCAGGTTTGCAGAAGATAGACAGGAGCATGTACGAAGCGGCAAAAATTGACGGAGCGTCAAGTTGGCAGATGCTTTGGAAGATAACTATGCCAGTTCTCGCACCTTTTACGCTTGTTAACATAATCTACACTATCGTCACTGTATCCACATTCGCAACAAGCCCTATAATTCAGAAGATACTCGTTGATATGTACAGACCGGAAAGAGGGTTGGGCTATGCCTCTGCACTTTCTTGGATCTACTTCTTCGCAATTTTGATAGTTATCAATATCTTTGTGTTGATAGCGTCTATATACAGAAAGAGGGTAAGAGTATCATGAGTAAGACAAATAAAATCGAACTGCTCTTGATTAAGAAGAGAGCTGTCAATTCAGTTCAGCTTGCGAGTACATATTTTCTGTTGCTTCTCATCGGATTCGTCTTCGTATATCCGGTTATATACATGCTCTCTTACAGTTTTATGGATGTTTCAGATTTAGTTAACCCCTTAGTGAAGTGGATTCCTACCAAATTGTACACCGGTAATTTCAAAGATGCGGCTAAGGTTTTGGATTATGTAAATGTGCTTATCCAGACGATAATCGTGTCAGTAGTGCCGTCTGCACTCCAAACGCTCTCTGCATCATTAGTTGGATATGGGTTTTCGAGGTTCAAATTTCCTGGAAAGAATATCCTTCTTGCGATAGCTATTGCCACTTTCATATTACCGCCACAAGTAACTATGATTCCTCAGTTCCTCATGTTTAAGGATTTGAATCTTCTCGGCACGATATGGTCGTTGGTCTTGCCCGCAACGTTTGCGCAAGGAATCAGGAGTGCAATATTCATTCTTATTTTCTACCAATTCTTCAACATGTTCCCAAAATCGCTTGAGGAGGCAGCCAAAATCGATGGTGCATCAACCTTCACCGTTTTCTACAAAGTCGTCGCACCTTCCGCTGTGCCGGCATATCTGATATCGTTTTTGTTCTCGCTTGTGTGGTACTGGAACGATACGGTTATTACGGCGCTGTACTTGGGCGAAAAGTGGACGACTCTGCCGCTGCAACTTCAAAGATTCGAAGATACGTTCAGAAGGATATATCAAGCAACGCCCGGCATTGCTACAGGCAGGACGATAAATGAGGCAGTTGTCATGGCGGGCACGCTCTTGAGCATTGTACCTTTGCTCTTGATCTATTTCTTTGCGCAAGACTGGTTTGTTGAGAGTATAGACAGAACGGGAATAACGGGTGAATGAAATATCGATAATAAGTTAACCATTGGTTGAAGGTGGTGAGAAAATGGTAGCCTTTAGAACTAAAAGCATTTTTGTTTTATTTTTATTATTAGTAATTCTGAGCTTATCAACGTTCGCTCGGAATGTTCTGCCTGATGTACTAATGCAGGAGTACAAAGGCTCTTTCATGTACTTCCTTGAGCAAACGAACTGGAATGAAAAGAGTCCTGGTTACGGTCTGGTACGCGACAGGTATCCAGGCAATCCTTCGATTGCGAGCATCGCTTCAACGGGATTTGGATTGACAGCGCTTGTAATTGGCGTGGAGGAAGGGTGGATAGCGAAGGAAGATGGATATAAAAAAGCACTTGGAACTTTGGAAACTCTACTTAAACTTGATCATTTCAATGGGTTTTTCTACCACTTTTTGGACATCAACACAGGAAAACGTGCTTGGAACAGTGAAGTATCAACGATAGATACAGCAATATTGATGTGCGGTGTGCTTACCGCCGGGAAGTATTTTGGAGGACAAGCTTGGGATAAGGCAAGACAGCTTTATGAACGCATAAACTGGAACAAGATGGTTCATCCTACGAAGAACTATTTCTACATGGCGTATTATCCGGAAAAGGGATTTGAAGGATACTGGGATTTTTATGCAGAACAGCTCATGCTCTACATTCTCGGAGCTGGAACTCTGAATGAGAAGTACCGAATAGACCCAGTCGTTTATTACTCATTTAAGAGAAATTACGGTAGCTACAAGGGCGAAAAGTTCATACACTCTTGGTTCGGTTCACTTTTCACATATCAGTATTCCCACGCGTGGATAGATTTTAGAAATTGGTATGATAAACTTGGAGTGAATTGGTACGAAAATTCTGTTGGAGCGAGCTTTGCAAATTACAATTATTGTATAGATAATTCACAAAAGTACAAAAGTTTTACAATTGGTTGGGGTGTCACAGCGTGCGACACGCCAAAGGGATACAACGGCCTTCTTGGAACTCCACCGTCCGGGAATAACAGCACAGTGCATCAAATAGACGGAACGTTAGCACCTGCTGGAGCACTCGGATCGATTGTTTTTACCCCAAAAGAAACTATGTGGGCTGTAGGGAACTATTACAAATTGCCGAGCCTCATTGGAAAGTATGGACTCAAAGATTCGTTTAACTTGGATTTGAACTGGTATGCAACGGACTATATAGGGATAGACAAAGGTATCACTTTGCTGATGATTGCGAATTACAAAGACGAAATTGTCTGGAAGGTTTTTATGGATATTCAATATGTTAAAGATGGTCTGAAAAATTTGGGATTTGTTTATAAGAAAAATTGAAGGAATGGGAGGACATTTCGGCAATGAAACCAAACGAAATCCTTGAGTTAGAGCAGAGATTATCGTTTAACTTTTTTTGGAACGAAGTATCTCAGACAGATGAAGGTTACGGACTGATATTAGATAACATCTTAGAAAGATCTGTCTCAAGTATCGCGTCAGTTGGATTTGGTTTGAGTGCCATACCGATTGCAGTTGAACGTGGTTGGGTTTCAAGAAACGATGGTTACATAAGGGCTTTAAAGACTCTCGAGACTTTTAGAGATAACGTTGAGCAGAAGAATGGCTTCTTTATACATTTCGTAAACATGAAAGATGGTAAGAGGGCATGGAAATCGGAAATATCCGTCATCGATACCGCACTATTTTTGATGGGAGCTTTAACGGTTGGAGAATATTTCGGAGGAAATGTTTACAGTATTTTTGAGGACATATACGCGCGTGTAGATTTTCCATGGTACGTTGATAAGGGTAAGAACCAGTATTATATGGGCTACACTTACGAGAGGGGATTTTTCGGCAGCTGGGACGGATACGCCGAACAATTGATTATGTACATACTTGGAGCGGCTTCACCAACTCATCCAATTGACTCGTCACTGTACTACTCTTTTGAAAGAAAAGTTGGTAAATACAAAGATTACGAATTAATATACACTTACACAGGCTCTCTTTTCACTTATCAATTCTCGCATGCGTGGATCGACTTCAGAAACATTGTTGACAAAGACGGTATAAATTGGTTTGAAAATTCGGTGAGGGCCACGCTCGCCAACTGGGAGTTCTGTAAAGATATGCACGATCATTACAAAACCTTGCATGAAAAGTCATGGGGCTTGACAGCCTGCGATTCACCGCAAGGTTACAGGGGAGATTTTGGTGCACCACCATCTGCAAATAACAACACACAACACAGAACAGATGGGACCGTTCCTCCCTGCGGGGCGATAGGCTCAATAGTTTTCACCCCAGAAATCGTGGAAGAAACTGTAAGATATTACTATGAGAACGTTCCTGAGCTCTGGGGAGAGTATGGTTTTAAAGACGCATACAATCTCGACAAAGATTGGGTTTCTAAGATGTATATAGGTATTGACAAAGGTATAGAAGTCCTGATGATTGAAAATTACAAAACAGGAATGATTTGGGATATAGTTATGAAGAACAAATATGTGCAAAAGGGACTCGAATTGATTGGTTTTAAAAGGGCGGAGTGTTAATAATAGAGTTTTGAATACAAAAACGCCCCCATGCTTGTGTGCCGGGGGCATTTCTTCTTTCCACTGGGAGGGGAAAGTAGGGGGTACTGGGGTAGTTCTTTATCGTTTCTCAGTATTATCTTTTATCTGCGTTCGTTTTCTTCCAGAAGCGACTTCATTTTCCTGTAATCTTCTTCTGTGATTTCTCCTCTTGCGAACCTTTCGTCTAAGATTTGGATTGCTTCTGGCTTATGTCTCAAAAACACTCCCTTAGCGAAGAACAACCTGTAGATTATATACACTGCCAATATAAAGAGTCCGAAAGAAATTACTGGTCTTAGCCACCAAAGTGCTCCGAACCATCCACCAGCGCAACCTGCACCAAAAGCGGGAAATCCATACCACCAACGCATCATATTTATCACCTCCATTCAGAATCGCAATTATATTCTACACCCAAATTCTTAGAAAATCCTTAGAATATCATTTTGCTTTTTTCTAAGGTTTCTTTAAGTTTATGGTTGTAGTATAATATTCGTGACATCCTTAATAATAGGAGGTGGAACGGATGAAAAAGATGATTTTTGTTTTTGGTATAGTATTAACCATGCTTGTGCTTTTCAGTTGCAATCCTTTGAGTCTTCTTGAACCGAGAACGTCGAAAGTTTCTGTCGTCCTATCCTCAGGTGTTGAGGAAAGTGGAGATACTGTCAAGCCTCAGGAGTTCAGCGGAGTGGAGATACTGAGTCCCCAATCAAGACAAGAAGCTCCGTGGGTTAAGAACGTTGAGCACCTTTATGTGAAAGTTTCTAAGTTCTCTTACAGATACTCAACGGGTCTTGGTGAGAACAAGTGGGCTACACCTACGGCTGTGGACAAAGTTGTTGACCTTACAACGCTTGACGCTACTGAGCTGAGCTGGTTAACATTTGACGTGCCAAAGGGTTCTGTTATATTAGCTCTTGGATTTGAAATCACCGAGGCAACGGTTACTGTAAATGATACAGACTATCCAGTTGAAATTCCAGCCGAAAGAAAAAGGATAGTTCTCAAGAACTTGAACTGGCAAGTTGTCAACGATGAGTCTCAAATCGTCCTCAGCATTGACTGGACAAGGAGCATTGTAAAAGCATCTGGCGGAGATTATATGCTTGTTCCAAGGATTGCTTACAGATGGAGAGGTACATTGAAACAGTTGTGGGCAATCTATGGGGATGTGAAAATTAACGACTCAACCCCAACGGAGCCTTTGTTGATAGGATTGTATGAAGGAACCGACACATCGGCAACACCTGTTGTGCTGAAGATGATTCCTTTAAGAAATGAAGGAAAGTTCTACCTCGGAAAGCATGAAAAAGGCACTTATACGGCTGTTGTTTGGTATATTGATTTTACTTACGAAGGAACAGATGTCACTTTCACAGTTAATGAGGCGACATCGACGACGTTTGAGCATGGGGATGATACTGCATACACGGAACTCCATCTGACAATCAAGAAATAAAAAATGCAAAAATTAAAGCCCAGCGCACATATCGCTGGGCTTTTTATTTTTAAATTTACACTCACTCTTCGCTTAGAAGTATATTTTTGAGTTTCTTATAGTACACAGCAAACAAGACTGCCAATGCAATTCCTGAGCCAGTTAAGAGTAGCCAATTTAAAACCATCTTAATTCCTTCAAGTTTAGCCCTCATTATGATTAAGTTCAGCGGGAAGATGATGCCAAACGCAAGGCCGAGGGTTATTCCTTCTATTAGGAACGTCGCACCAACCGAGAACGGCTGGTTCTTCGCCTTACCTGGACTTTTGATACTGTAGTAAGAACCTATCAATGCACTGAGCATGAATAAAAGCACAGATATGGCTACGTAAATCAGAGATTGAACTGAGAATTTTCTGATTATCGATGCGATGATAGTGATAGCTACAAACACCGAGATGTTAATGAATACAGGTATGATGAGCTTTGGCAATATGAGGTTCTTAGGCCTAATTGGGAATGCCTTGACTACAGATTTGTATTGGATTTCGTTCGATGTCAGTATACCTGCTTCTATTGCACAATAAAGCACAGCTATTACGATGTATGGCGTGAGCGCACTTATTGAAGAGCTCGATGTGAAGAACATGAAAAGTGAAAAGATTGCAGGGTAGAGAATCAAGAAGATGAACTGCTCATTTCTGACAAGTAATTTAGTATCTTTCCAAAGTACACCGCCCATTCTGGAAGAGTAAGAGCTCTTTTTGAAATATTCTTTTTTCTCTTTACTCTTTTTGCGTATATTCTCAAATCCGACCTTTCCTGCCAACTTCCAAAATAGGAATAGAGAGCCTACAGAAAGAATGCCAACTGCGAGTACGATTGAGACGTTTTCAGAATATGACCATGTTAGGACGTTGTATTTGGAATTTGCAAAAGATAGTAATTTTACTATATTCTGGTTCTCACCTAAAGTTGAAAAGTCCACGTCTTGCAAACTCACAAAAACAAGGTATATGAATACGAGCAACAGTATCATCACCGTGTTAAGTATTCTGAGATACCTCTTCGATGTTACCCCACCAAAGAGAACTGCAAATAGGGCAGAGACACTTGAGAGAAATATTAAATGGAGCAACGTTTGGAGTATGAAAGCCAAGACATTCTGTTTAACTGCGATACCATATGCCAGGGCTGACGCTACAAAAAAACCAAGCGTGAAGGCTTGACTAGAAAGAGTGACAAGTAAATAGTACAGAGTGATTACGTTCCTTCTTATCGGTAAAGTGAGGAGGAATTCCACATCTTCGTTTCTCGAGAATGCGTACATCCCTGTTCCAACAAACCCTACGACGTAGAAGAGCGAGAACATCGATATCGTTAGAAAATAGAAAGCCTTAGCAACATCAGGAAATGCTGATAGTGCTTTGTAAATCTGATAATTTGATAAATAAATAAATATAGCCATTGGAAGAGTGGAAAATAGAAGGAGAATGATATATCTTGACCCTTGGCTTCTTGACGTGTTAGATTCCTTTCTTTTTGATTTTCGTTGTGCATTTTGCTGCATAAGGTTAAGTCCAACGTATCTGAACAATATACTCAATTCTCGCATATGTTTCACCTTCGCTCGCTACGAAATCAGAGGTTTTCAACAATTTCTTGTATATCGTCAGTGGCGGTGAGCGATAGGAAGATATCTTCCAATGACTTGCCGTAGCTCTCTTTCAGTTCCGCGACAGAACTTTCGGCGATTACTTGCCCTTTGTTTATTATCGCAACTCTATCGCACATCTTTTCGGCTATTTCAAGTATGTGTGTTGTCATGAAGATTGTCATTCCTTCACTCGCGTATTTTCTAAGCAGTTCTTTAAGTATTCGAGCACTCTTTGCGTCAAGACCTACAGTTGGTTCATCTAAAAACAGCACTTCTGGTTTTCTCATCAAAACAGAGATGAGCATGAGTTTTTGCTTCATACCGTGCGACATTTCGCCGACAAGTTTTGAAAGATAATCTACCCCGAACGCACCGCATAGCTCATCTATCCTTTCTTCGAGCTGCTTTTTGTCTAATCGATATATCGCAATTATGAAATCAAGGAACTCGTATCCTTTGAGATGTTCGTAAATCTTCGGTTCATCTGGCACAATACCGATTCTCCGCTTTATCTCAACATCATAATCCTTCATATCAAGTCCAAGTATTTCCACTTTACCACTTGTTGGCTTGAGTGTTCCAGTGAGCATCTTTATAGTAGTTGTCTTACCTGCACCATTAGGACCAAGGAAACCAAATATCTCGCCATGTTTGACCTGAAGATTTACACCATCTACAGCGGTGAAATCCCCGAACTTTTTTACAAGACCAGCAGCACGTATTGCTAACCCGGACATATAGTATTTGTACCCCCTTATGTGCGAAATATTAAGTTAATAAAATTCTACCTCAAAAGGTCAGAATGTCAAATTAAAAAAATCACATAGTATATTGTGTGAGATTTTAAAATTCGTTTTGCACATTACTGCATCTCCTCAAGTATTCTTAGATCTTGTCCTACTATTACTACACTTCCTGGAATTATCTTCTTATAGCTCTCCAAGGTTCTCAACAGTTGGTAGAATTCACTATCTCGTGCGAATGACTCAGCATAGATTTGTGTTGCACTGGCTTCACCTGTTCCTTTTATCTTTTCTGCTTCGCTTATTGCTTGTGCCTTAATTATTGTTGCCTGCTTCTCGGCTTCCGCCCTAATCCTCTGAGCTTCTTTTTGTCCTTCTGCTCTGATAAGTTCGGCTATGCTCTGCCTTTCCGACTTCATTCTCTCAAAAACCGCTTGCTGGTTTTCTTTTGGAAGGTCTGTGTGTTTAATTCGCACGTCCAATACTTCAATGCCAAATTCGGAGAGGTTCTTTCGGGCAAAATTAGTTATAGCCGACAAGTACTGCCTTTCGCCCGTCACTATATCGTCGAAATTGAGCTTCGCGAGTATGTTCCTCAGGCCAGAGTAGATAACATCGTCTATTCTTGATAGTGCTAAGTTTGGTGTTTTGACCGATTCGATGAATTTCTTGGGGTCTGAGATCTTCCATATCGCATATGAATCTACAAGCATTGTTTTCTTATCGAGCGATATTATCTTTTCAACAGGAATATCGTAGATGTAGTATCTTTTACTCAGCCTAACGACGTTGTCGATGAATGGAGAACGAAAGTATATGCCTGGTTCGGAAATAACGCGTCTTATCTCTCCAAATCGCAACACTATGGCATATTGAGTTTGATCTACGATGAACAGCGATAAAGCTGCCAGAATTAATATCACTACTGCGAAAATGCTTACAGAAATTATTGTCGTAATCCTTTTCATTTTGAACCACCACCTAACAGGTTGTCGAGATTGAGGAACGTGATTTTTTGAGAATCATCCAATGTTATTATAGTTCTCGCTTTTGGCAATACCTGTTCGAGTGTTTCTATTCTGAGCCTTGTTTCTGTGATTTTTGGAGCTTTCTTGTACTCGTTGAGGATGCTCAAGAATCTTTGTGTTTCACCGGTGGCTTGGAGAATCTTCTCTTGTGCATATGCTTCCGCTTCAAGGATTATCTTCTTAGCCTCACCTTCGACCTTAGGAATGAGGTTGTTTGCGTATTTTAAAGCTTCGTTGATGTATCTTTCCTTATCTTGCTTGGCGTTGTTTACATCATCGAAAGCAGAAATCACTGGAGCAGGCGGAACAACTTCCTGGAGCAGTACATTAATCACATAGATTCCTACGTCATAACTGTCGAGAAGTTTTTGGACTATTTCTCGGACCTCCGAAGAGACTGTATCCCTTTCAGCAGTCAATATTTCATCAACGGTCCTTCTTGCGATGCGCTCTCTTAACGCGGATTCTGTAGAGAATTTGACAAGCGCTTCAGGATTATCAACCTTGAATGCGAATTTGATAGGATCACTTACTCGGAACTGAACTACTGCCTCAACTGAGACAATATTTCCATCTTCTGTTAGAGCCAGGGCTTCTTCCTCTTCGCTGGCATATTGACCTGGTCTCACCGTTCTGAATCCAATTTCCTGTTTCCTCACAGTCTGAACGTCGACTATGACGTGCGACTGGAATGGATAAGGTGCGTGTGCGTGTATACCAGGTCCTGTGGTATGTGAGTACTTTCCAAAGGTCTTGATTAAAGCAACTTCTGAAGGACCAACTTGATAGACCCCCGTACCAAAATAAATAACTACAAGTACGATTAAAATAGTTAGCAAGATAGTACTTCTTTTGGTGCTCATGTTTGTCACCTCTCTATTTGTATGTTCAAAATCATTATACCACGCATTTGGAAAAAAGCAGGTGTGAAAGACTCTTGAAGAACGCTCAGAAATTCTTATTGCCGTTCTTCAATTTGAGCAGAACGAACATGAACGGTGCACCTATGAGGGAGGTGATTATTCCAACAGGGATTTCAACGGGGTTGAGCAATGTACGGGCTAATGTATCGCAGATTGACATGAGCATGCCACCTAAGAGAATGGTAGCAACGATGTTGTTCCTGTGTTTCGGACCAGCTAACGTTCGTGCCATGTGCGGGACTATCAATCCAACAAATCCTATAATTCCTGTTTTTGAAACGAAAGCTGCGGTAACGAACGCACCAAGCAAGTAAAAGAGCCATTTTAGAAGCTCAACATTGACTCCCAAACTCTTCGCTTCTTTCTCGCCAAGTACCATTGCATCGAGCTGTCTGCTCATCATCATCGATAGTACGGCAAGAGTTGTTAAAGAAATTGCTGGTAGCACAATATCAGTAAATGTGATTCCGGAAAAAGAACCAAAAAGCCAGACGTGGCCTGTTACGAGTGATCTATTCGCTATATTCAAAAGGAGCATGCTCCCTGCCGAGAACATAGTGCTCACGAGTACACCGCTTAGGACTAAATGTACGGTAGGGACTATGTTGCCCTTTCTCGCAAGTGCTATAGCCAGCATAGATGCTACTACTGCGAATATGAAACTCATTGTTGGTATACTCACGTGAGCGATAGAGTTGACAATGAAGTATATGCCTAAAAGAGCACCGAAACTTGCACCAGCAGACGTTCCGATAAGATATGGGTCAACAAGTGGGTTTTTCATTATCGCTTGAAATATGTTACCTACAAGTGCCAGTGCTGAACCTGTGAGCGTTGCCATTAAGACCCTCGGAAGTCTTAAGTGCCAGAGCATGTAGCTTTCTGGAGAGTCTGAGTTTATTAATTTTATGGCTTTGATTGGGCTAACATATACCGTCCCAAAAGAGATATTGATGAGAAAAACAAATAAGAAAAGGACAGGGAGAAGATATCTCCCTGTCTTGATTAAGAGAACCCTTAACTTAGTCAATATTATTTTCCTCCGTAGAAGAAGTTGTAGAATATATCCAAGTATTTAAAAACATGAGGTGCTGCCTGACTAATTTCGTCTCCGTCAATTACAAAGACCTTTCCATTCTTAACTGCTTTCAGGTTTTTCATTATTGAATGGTTCTTCACTGTTTTTTCAATTTCTTTTGGATCTCCATAACCGCCAATGACAATAACATCAGGATCTTGTTTAACAAGCCATTCCCAGCTGACTGAAAGCCAGCCGTTGTTTCCTGAATAAGGAGCCGCTATGTTCCTTCCACCAGCGATAACGATGAGCTCGTTCACATATGAACCAGTACCAGCGGTCCAGAGCTCTTTGGCTTTTTCATCTGGAATTGTTATCGTGAAGAATACAGTTGGCCTGTTTTCTAATGGTATTTTTGATGTCTTTTGTCCCATTTCAGCCATCTTGTCTCTTAACTCTTGTGATATTTTGTCAGCTTTAGCCTTAATGTTAAAAACTGCGCCGAGTTGTCCAACGGCCTTTATGATATCAGTCAATGTGTTTGCATTGAGAACGTATGCAGTAAGATTTGCTTTCTCAAGTTTCTCAACTTCTGGAAATTGGAATCCGCCAAATGTGAACACAATATCTGGTTTTAGCGAGTAAATCTTTTCAATGTTCAGTGGTACCATGTTTCCGATGTTTTCAGCCTTTCTGTAATTATCCCATGCTGTGACTCCAACTATTCTGTTTTCAAGTCCAAGGGCCTGCAAGTATCTTGTTGCGCTCGGTGCTGCGGATACTACCCTTCTTGGTGGCATCGGGATGTTAACGATACGTCCAGCATCGTCTACGACTGCTATCGCTAAGGATAAGACAGTGCTTAAGAGTACAAAAAGTGCTAAAAACCTTCTCAGTGTTCCAGACCTAAACATAGCAAAACCCTCCCTCTTTGCAAAAATTTGTTGCCATCCCCAGGCGTCGTGGTGGATGGCATACCTTCCTCTACACATCAGGTCTCCCGACTTGTGGATCATCCTACTCCCTGCGCCTTCCCAGCCTTTTAAGAATTAGCCAGTGGCACTTTGCAGGTTTCGTCCCCACTTACGGTGGCGGCCCCGTGCCGGATTTTCACCGGTCTTCCCTTGAGTGTGTAAAGGGAGGTTATTCTTATTTCGTATTATACTACACCCTTTTAGCTACAGCAACTGCCCTTTTCGTTCTTCTGTATCCCAACGTCTGTTCTTAAAGCTGTCTTTTTTATGTATATGACGTTTATCACGCTGTATATGCCTGTGATGAAAAGTATAGCGTCGGCAAGGCTGAGCTTGTATACTTCATCGCCTATTATCAGATTCGAAAAAGATATCAAGTACGCGAGCAGAACATAACCTGCGGCGATTGAAAACAAAATGCTCCCTACGTAAAGATGTGCGACTCTGAATGAGTAATTCGCCGTGCCATACTCGCGAAATCCGAAGAAAAAGACCATTGAAAAGCTGAGTATAACGAGTGAGAATATTATCTCGTCACTAAGAAGATACGATATGAAGGTGATGAGTGATAACACAAGCATCGTTAACAACATCCTGTTCAGGCTTCTCATATGATCACCCTTCCGATCGTGTATGTGATGAAAGCTAAGATGTAAGATATGCTTAGGCTATATATCACTGCAAACGCTGTATATTTCCAGCTGTTCGTTTCACCTTTTATTGCAGCCAGTGTTGCAAAGCACGGCATGTATCCGAGGACGAATACCATTAACGAAGCAGCAACGACCGGATTTAAGTGAATATTAGACGCATTCTCGTAAAACTGAGACAGAGAAGATACAATGACTTCTTTAGCAACACCGCCAAATATGAGCGCTGAAACTATTTGCCAAGTGTAGTTAAGAGGTGCGAATATAGGTTGCAAAAACTTACCAAGCATCGAAACGTAGCTGTTTTCTATGTTTGCTGGATCAGGGAAGTAACTAAGTGCCCAAATTACAACACTTGATACGAATATTATCGTTCCTGCTTTCTCCAAGAAGTGCCTTCCTCTGTTCCACATGTACGTAGCAACGTTCGAAATCTTTGGAAATCTGTACCTTGGCAACTCCATGACAAGCGGAACGTTTTGTCCTTTTAGTACAACCTTGTTTATGATTCTTGACGAGAGAGCTGTCAAAACGAGGCTCAGTACGTATATAGCAAAGAATGCCTCAGCTTTATGGTTCGGGAACGCGACGCTTATGATTAAAAGGTATACGGGAATTCGCGCACTGCAACTGATGAATGGCGAAACTAAAATTGTTGTAACTCTTTCTCTTTCGTCAGAAAGCCCGCGAGCTGCCATAACTGTACTAACGTTACAACCAAAACCAAGTAAGAGAGTCATGAACGAACGGCCCGTGAGCCTCAGCGAATACATAATTCTGTCCATCAAAAATGCGATCCTTGGTAGATACCCACTCTCCTCCATTATTCCAAGTGCGAAGAAGAGTGCGAAGATACTCGGGACAAACGCGAGAACACTTCCTACGCCATTTATTATGCCTTGAGAAATAAGCGACGAAAGCATCGTTTCCGAGCCAATCATTTCTGAAAGTTTTCCGAATAAGAATTCAAGAAGTCCGACAAGGGGTTCGGAGACTTTGAAGGTAAAATTAAATGCAAGGTACATAAGCGCGAGGAATATCGGGATACCAATGAATCTATGAGTCAGTACGTGATCCAGAGCCTCAGTAACCGTTAATGCGCTGTCGGTTTTCTGGAAAGCCTTTTGCAAGACGTCGTTTATGTACTCGTACTTGATCGAAGGTATTTTTGTAGCAAGTGAGTCATCTGACTTTTCAGGATTGCTATTCATATTTGAACTCTGAAGTTCTTCAGACTGGCCCTGTTTTTGACAATCTTTGCTCAAAAACTCAGATACGAACTTGTCCCCTTCGATAACTTTTATGGCAGTGAATCTTTTATTGAAACCTTCCATCACGCACTTTTCTACTTCAGAGATCCTTTTTTCGACCTCTTTTCCGTAGTCTATTAATAAAGGTCTTGTGGGTTTTTTAAACGCAGATACGATCTTCTGTTTAAGTTCATCAATACCTTCCCCGGTGTGAGCTGACGTAAGGATAACGGGCACTCGCAGAAATGTCTCGAGTACGGCTTTATCTATTTTGTATCCGCCCTTTCTTGCCTCGTCAATCGCATTAAACACCGCAACGACGTTGAGTTCCAATTCTAATGCTTCGAGGAGTAAAAACAATCCCTGTTCAGGGCTCATACTATCGATTATTACTACCGTCACATTTGGCGGAGAAAAGAGCAGATAATCTCTCGTCACTTTTTCATCTATCGACGTGGCTGTCAGTGTGTATACGCCAGGCAAATCAACAAAATGAAGAGTGTAGCCTTCATACGTTGTGGCACCTTCTATCCTCGATACCGTAACACCGGGCCAGTTGGCGACGTACTGCCTCGCGCCAACCAACCTGTTGAAAAGGCTTGTTTTTCCTACGTTTGGATTTCCGAGTAGTCCTACTGTTATGACCATTACTTACCACACTCCTGACGTTTTTCAACCTGTAGAGATTCTGTCATCTTGTAATCTTTGACTGGTACAACATAGATCTTTGAGAGTTTCCCAAGTCCTATGTCATAAAGACCAGTAGGTGTCTTCACCCTTCTGTCTGGTAGTAACAAGAGCTTTGAATTTTCAACTATACCACATTTTTCAAAGAATCTTCTTGCCATAATCCCGGCTCTCAGTTCTTTGACGATGTATTCTCCGGGGGCAACGTACGAAAGTGGTAAAGAGCTCTCCTGCTGGAGCTTCACCTCAATCAGCTCAGCTTCTGATTGCCTAAGTGTTATTATCTTGTTGAACACTTTGTACATGCGTGGGTCACCCATCGGTGCACTCCTGATAACTGTTATGCTCACTCCAGGCAAGATACCTATAGCTCTCAGTCTTGGAGAAATTTCAGATTCACCAACCTTTTCAACAATCGCTTCTGCACCAACAGGTACTTCTGATAATCTCATAATTCACCCCCACTTTCAATTATCATTAAAGAAATTGAGAATCAATCTCAATAATATGATACATTAAGAGTGTAATGATGTCAATAATTTTTGAGAATTTTTTCTCAAATCCATTCTAATAAAAAGTATTGTTGACCACGGGAAGTTATAGTGCTAAAATAACAGTATACTTTTGCATGAGCGTTATTGTGTCCTGTTGCTAATTACAGAAGGTGTTTTAAAGTTTCACAAGTGTAAGTCAATTTATACGAAGTGGGGGGAAGAGTATGGAGATGAGTAAGGAGAAGTTGTACGAATTTATTGAAAAGAACAAGGTAGGATTTATTAGGTTACAGTTCACGGATATCAACGGGACGATGAAGAACGTTGAAATACCTGCCGATGAGATTGACAGTGCATTGTCTTCAGGTATTATGTTCGATGGCTCATCAGTTGAGGGTTTTGCAAGGCTACACGAATCAGATATGTATCTTAAACCAGACTTGAGAACCGTTGCAATGCTGCCGTGGACATTCGACGGACGAAGGAGTGCAAGGATTATCTGCGATGTGTACAACAATCCTGAAACACCGTTCGAGGGTGACCCGAGATACAGATTGAGACTTGTGGAAGAGAAAGCGAGGAAGATGGGGTTCATTCCATACGCAGGTCCAGAGGTGGAGTTCTTTATCCTTCCAAGAGCGAATGGAAGACCGGTTTTCGAATTTCTCGATAATGGAAGCTACTTCGATTTGTTACCGGTAGATATAGCCGAGGACATAAGAACGGAAGTCTCAGTGCACCTTGAAGAGATGGGAATTGATGTCGAAACAACTCACCACGAGGTTGCTCCATCTCAGCACGAAGTTGATTTCAGATACGCAGAGCCTATTGTTGCTGCTGATAATGTCCAAACCGTTAAACTTGTTATCAAGACACTTGCAATTAGGAATAATCTTTATGCAACCTTCATGCCTAAACCATTCTTTGGCGTAAATGGAAGCGGTATGCACGTTCATATGAGTCTTTTCACACTCGATGGGAAGAACGCTTTTTACGATGAGACTGCGCCTGATGGTATTTCTCAAACTATGAAGTACTTTATTGGTGGATTAATTGCACACGCACGTGAGATAACCGCTGTCACAAATCCAACTGTTAACAGCTACAAGAGATTGGTTCCTGGATACGAGGCACCTGTAAACATAGCATGGAGTAAAGGTAACAGAACCGCTTTAATAAGGATTCCTAAGGCAAGGGGAAAGGCTACAAGGCTCGAGTACCGTGCACCGGATCCGTCATGTAACCCTTATCTCGCATTCGCAGTTATTTTAGCAGCAGGATTAAACGGTATAGAGAATAAAATAGAGGCACCTATGGCAGTTGAGGAGAATATATACAAGATGACAGAAGCGGAAAAGCAAAAAAGAGGTATCAACAAACTTCCAGCAAATCTTAAAGAGGCACTGATCGAAGCAGAAAAGAGCAAGTTAGTAAGGGAAGTATTGGGAGAGCATGTGTGGGAGAAGTTCCTGACATTAAAAGAAAGAGAATGGTGGGAATATTCAACAAACGTTTCTGAATGGGAGAGGAAGAGGTACGAAAACATATAGTCTCGGCAGTTTTCTGCCAACAACACCTGAAGAGTTAAGAATAAAAAACTTAGATATCATCTTAGTGACGGGTGATGCCTACGTGGATCACCCGTCTTTTGGCGCTGCATTACTTGGGAGGTATCTCGAATCTCACGGCTATAAGGTTGGAATCATCGCACAACCTGAGAATCCTCAAGATATAGAGCGACTTGGAAAGCCTAATCTGTTCTTTGGTGTCACTTCGGGTAATGTCGATTCCATGGTGGCTAATTATACCGCATCAAGGAAAAAGAGAAAGAGCGATGATTATACACCAGGCGGTGTCAATAACAAAAGACCTGATAGAGCTGTAATACAGTATGTGAACTGGATAAAACAGGTTTTCAAAGATGTCAAAGTTGTTATCGGTGGTATAGAGGCAAGCTTACGTAGATTCGCACATTATGATTGGTGGAGTGATAAGGTTAGGAAATCGATATTAATCGATTCAAAAGCTGATATTCTTGTGTACGGCATGGGGGAACGCGCAATACTCGAAATCGCAAAGCGTCTGGAGAACGGAAAAGACCTCGATAACATACGCGGCACGATGGTTTGGAAAAGTTCAATACCGCAGAATATACAAAACGCAATTTTCTTGCCTACGTTCGAAGAGGTTTCGGTTGATAAGAAACTCTACGGTGAAGCTTATAAGAAAGCAGTGTTCTTCACAGATCCATACAAAAATTACGTTTTAGTACAAAAGCAGGATAACAGGTACGTAATCCAATATCCGCCTGCTTTGCCATTAACACAGGAAGAACTCGATGAGCTGTATTTACTCCCTTATACAAGGCACGTGCATCCATTTTACCTTTCCAAAGGCGAAGTAAAGGCTATAGAAACGGTGAAATTTTCAATAACAGCGGTTAGAGGTTGTTTTGGTAATTGCTCGTTCTGTGCAATCACGAATCACCAGTCGACCCATGTTGTATCAAGGTCTGTTGATTCCATAATCGAGGAAGCTAAAATACTCACAAGACTGCCTGATTTTCGGGGCACGATTGTTGATGTTGGTGGTCCCACAGCAAATATGTATGGGTTATCTTGCCAAGTCAGGAATTCAAAAGGTCAGTGTGAAAAAGGTTGTCTGCATCCAAGCGTTTGTAAACTGTCTATTTCTGGCGAACAATTCGATAGTGCGGATGCGTTCATATCGCTGCTCAAGTCAGTCAAATCGGTGCCGGGTGTAAAACACGTCTTCATAGGTTCGGGTTTGAGACACGATTTGATACTTGCATCTTCAAAGGCTGATTACATAATAAATGAGCTTGTGGAATTCACTTCAGGTCAGCTAAAACTAGCACCAGAGCATGCACATCCAAAGGTATTAAAATTCATGCACAAACCTTCAGCAGAACTGTTCTTGGATTTCAAAAAACGCTTTGAAGATGATGCAAGACGAAAAGGACAAAAAAAGTATGTGATAGGCTATTTCATCGTCGCACATCCCGGTGAAGGACCAGAAGAAAATAAATACCTTCGCGAGTTTATCAAGAGAAACCTGGGTTACATACCACAGCAAGTTCAGATATTTACACCAACCCCAGGAACGCTCAGCACGACCATGTATTATACTGGTTTCGATCCGTTCACTGGGGAAAGTGTTTATGTAGAAAAGAGCGAGAAGAACAGAAATTTGTACAAAGAGAATATTATTAACCTAAGAAAATGATGATTTCTTAAATGAAAACTTTCTCAACGTATGGACTTGTAAACGCTCTTAGTGCGCAGCCATAACTCATTCTAAACCTTACTATGTCCCCTACTTTGAATTCTCTATTGCTCTCGGTTGTGTCAACTATAAGGTGGTCGCTTGAAGCGTGGAGTATTTGAAGCCCATCTTCAAGAGGTTTTAATCCATCTGGTTTAACATCTTGTTCGCCGACAGCAAGTATTACTCTTTTTCTGTATCCTCTATCTTCAAAGTGTGGCGTTCTTCCAAACGCGTCTTTTCCTATTTCTCCTACTGGGACTGATGGCTTGTAATCCACCTCGATAACTTCTGCCTCTAATATCACGGTATCTTGTCTTAGGTATGGTATATCCCTATCACCAGTAGCATCGGTTCCGAGTATTATGCCTTCTCCAACCCTGAATTGGTTTATGCCTTTTGGCAATTTTCTATCCTCGAGCAATTTCAACGTCACTGTACTGCCACCACTAACAATTAATTGGCGACCGAGTTCTTTCTCGAGTTCATCTTTTATTCTCAGTAGCATACTCATGTTTTCTTCGGTGGGCAAGACTCCACCGTAACAACCTACGTTAGTGCCGATGCCACGAAGATGAACGAATCTGAGATTATTTGCTACTTCGATTATTTCCTCTTTAGCCTTTTCAAACCAAACACCCTCTCTTAAATCGCCGACATCGATCATGTATATCAGACTGACATTTCTGTCTATTTCTTGAGCGTGTCTGTCTATGAGGTATGCAGTCTCTGGCATCGACACTAAGAATTCATCTACAATTCCTACAGCAAACGGAATTTCCGATGGCATAGGTATTCTCAACAGTTGGTATGGACCAGGAACTCCATTTTTGTACAGGTTTACGATGTTCTTGAGACGAGATTCCCCAATTTTGTCGACACCATTCAAGCGCATGATTTTACCTATTTGAGGATTCCCGAGCGTGAGTTTTGTCACGCCAACAAGTTCAATACCGTTAGAATGACATATTTCTGATAGCTTCTGAACGTTGTTCTTTAATACGGAGGTGTCTATAATAAGCCTTGGGTAATCCATAAAATCCCCCTTTTCGGTGTTTTATATGAATGGAAATTATGATATAATTGTTTGAAAACCGAATTAGGACGAGGATAGTTCAAGTTCACTTGTAATATTTTAAACTAAGTATGTTAAAGTGTAAATGAAGAAATCAGGAGGGATAAAAGTGGATACGAGAGTAAAAGAGGCTTGTGAATACATTACGTCAAATATCAATAACAAGCCAAAGATTGCTTTAATACTTGGCTCAGGATTGGGATTTTTGGCAGACAAAGTGAACAACGCTCGCTCAATAGCTTACAAAGACATTCCAAATTTTCCGTATTCTACCGCACCGGGACATGAGGGAAAGTTGGTTTTCGGAGAGCTCTTTGGAAGAGAGGTTGTTGTGTTGAACGGAAGGTTCCATATATACGAAGGTTGGAATCCTTCTGATATTAAGTTGGTTATTCACACGTTGAAGATGATTGGTGTGGAAAGGATTTTGATTACAAATGCCGCTGGTGCGATAAATACATCTTACAGCCCGGGTGACATAATTTTGGTGAAGGATATAATCAACTTAATGTTCAGGAACCCTCTTAGAGGACCAAATGATAATGACATGGGACCAAGGTTTCCCGATATGCTTGGTGCATTCGATAGAGAGTGGATGGAAAAACTCAAAAATGCTGAGGGACTGAGAGAAGGAGTATACTTAGCTGTTACAGGTCCAACATACGAGACGCCAGCCGAAATAAGAGCATTTAGAAAGCTTGGGGCGGATTTGGTTGGTATGTCAACAGTGCCTGAGCTAATTGTCTGTGCACATGTTGGTATAAAGGCACTTGTGCTTTCGTGTGCGACAAATATGGCAGCTGGCGTATTGGACCAGCCTCTGTCTCATGAAGAAGTTGTCGAAGTTGCAAATATGGTAAAAGGCAGGTTCACAGAGATAGTTCAGAAAGCTTTGGAGGTGCTTTGATGAATAGAGATTTTCTAACAATAGTTGCTGAATTAAACTCAGCAAATAAGGTTCTTGTTGTTGGACATATAATGCCGGACGGTGATGATATAAGCTCCGTGCTTAGCGTAACTCTTGGGTTGAAAAAACTTGGTAAAGAAGTCTTCGCTGGAATTGACTGGAGGATTCCATGGTATTTCTATGAATTTGAAGAGACCAATATAATTAAAACTTTTGATGATATAAAGTCTTCTGGATTTGTTCCTGATGTAGTTTTGGTTGTTGATGCTTCCAGCCCAGATAGGATAGGTAGATTTCAAGAATTCCTTGGTAGCGTGCCGTTGATGGTAATAGACCACCACGGAACGAATACGCTTTTTGGAAATATCAACTGGGTTGATACGAAATTTGGCTCAACGGCACAAATGGTTTACAGACTAAATACCGAGCTTGGCGTTGAGTACGATGAGAGATTGGCAACGATAAATTTGATGGGAATAGCAACAGATACGGGTTTCTTTAGGTACTCGAATGCTGATGAAATAGTATTCAGCGATGCTACAAAACTTGTTTTTTTGGGCGGAAAGGTGTACCTTGTCTCCAGATTGTTTGAGAATAAGAGAATCGAGCAGTTTAAATTGCTTTCGACGATGATAGAACACTTGAAGATGGAAGCTAATGGAAAGATCGTTTACTCATACCTGTCTAAGGAGGATTATGAAACTAACAATTGCACTGAGGACGACAGTGGAGGGTTTGTTGGAGAACTTAGATCAATTCAAGGAACTGAATTAGCGATCTTTTTTTCGGAATACGAAAATAGCGAAGTGCACATAAGTTTCAGGTCGAAAGATTGGTTTGACTGTAGTAAACTTGCTGTACTCCTTGGTGGAGGGGGGCATCCAAGGGCAGCTGGTTGCACTTTAAAAGGAGATCTGTCTGTGATTGTAGAACAAGTTATTAGGGAAGCTAAGACGATGTTTGTCGCACAGAACAAGGAGATAGAAAAAATAGGTAGGTAGATCCTTATAATTAATAAAAAAATACTTTAACTGAGAGAGTTCATCGCGAGGGGGGAAAATTACGAAACCTCTTTTCAATAATGGTTATGATTTTTCAAGTAATTTGGTCAGAGAGATACATGTTGGACATGAAGTGGTTGACGCGAAATCAGAGCACCCCAAGCTGATAAGAAGTTTTCCGAGCGCTTTTGTTGAGAACTTTGATGATTTTGTTATTAGTATAAATTCATACACATTTTCAAGCAGATTTTTGGTTCCTACAACTGTAGAAATTTCAAGAAAGAATGATTCATGCTTGGTCTTTTTCAACCATTTTGGTGAAAAACCTATTTTAACCGGCAATCAACATTTGATAAGTTTGTCGGAATTAGAACGAACGAAATTAATTAACTCACTCCTCAGAATCGCCAAGTTCGTATTTTTTGATAATATCCCTCCATTTCCTGCGTATACTCTGTACGATATATACGTTTATGCTACAGAATTCTTCTTTTCGCCACCATTTGTATTTAACAATGAAGTGTGGAGACAGGTAATTGAGAATCCACATGTTGTGGGTGATTATATTTTCATAGATGAGGAATTCCTAACAACAGGTCGTTTTAATAAGGCAAGCACGATGAGAATTTTGGCAGATCTGATAGACTTTTTTGACCTGAAGAAAGAATTTACACAGATTAGCAGTAAGATGAGGGCTTTCGAAATTGGTGAGGAAGATTTCATCTATCATGGGAATGAGATAGAATTTGCTCGGAACATTGTGGAAAAGATAGCTTCCGAGAGTTCTTTAAGAGAAGTTTTTTGTATAGACACAAAAGATGTGTACAAAATCTTTAAAGACTATATTTCAGTCGTTGAATACCACATTAGAAAATCTACACAGTATGCTGTTCTGTACCTTGGTAATGATTTTACAAATATTCTTAGACAGCTTCTATCTAAGTATTCGAGTCTTATAGCCGATGAGGAAAAGATTAGCTTAACTAAGTGTCTTTATAATGTTTGCAAATTTGATAGTGTAGTCGAGGAACTAATCCCAATACTGAAGAGATTTAAAAAAATGATACTCATCATCAAGGACTTGGATAATTGTAGCCCGTTAATAAGTAGATTTTTAGGAATACTGGATGATTTAAAAATGGAAGCAGGAGTATTAGCTTTTAAATCGAGTCGTGCAGATGTTGTTTATAATTTAGATGTCGATAGAAGTAATGCAGCACAGGACTTTTCAAGATATGAAACACATATTGAAGAAGCAACCTTAGAACGCGATGATTTGTACATAGCTTTGCTCGGTTATAGATTTAATAAACATGACTTGGCAGTTCTTGAAAAAGTTTTGGGTAAGAGTCTTGAGAGTAATGTTTATAGATTGCAGGCTTCAGGGCTTTTAAGAACGGACGACGGCGAATACATAGTTTCAGAAAACCTCAAAAAAGTTCTCAGCGAAATTGATGAAAAAGAGGTAAGAGAAATTCACCTCAAGCTTGCTAAAGAGTACAGCAAGAGTATTTCGCCTTACACATTAAATTTGAAAAAGGCGGCCGAGCACTACGAGTATGCTGGTTCTAAAACATCGGCTGTGGTTACGTATTTAATGTTTATCAGAAATGCCATGAGCAATTATAACTTTTCTCAAACTGTAATTTTAAACGTTTTCGAAACGCTATGGAATATATTGCAGGATATCAACCGTACTGATCTCTATGCCTTTCACAAGCTGAGGTTGGAATTCGAATATAGAACAAATAAGAAAGTTTTTGATGCTGTCGTCCCAAAAAAGGAAAAGGGAATTTATGCCTATTTGAGAGCATACGAATTATTTGTGAACGAAAAATACACTGAATGTATAGAGTTTATCGATGGCTTGCTCAATTCGGAAAGTTGCACTGACTATGTGCGTTATAATTTAATCTTCCTCAAAGAGAGGGCCTACTTGGTCTTACACGACAGATTGGAAGATGAAAAGCAAATTTCGGATATTGCTCAAAATATAAGCGCTGTCAATCTACCTTGGATGGAACTTAAAGCAAAGATGTTTTGGCTTTTGGGAAACTCAAAATCGTATTCGGATTCGAGGAAAGCAAGAGATTATCTGCAGATGGCGGAGCCCATTGCAAAGGAGCATAATCTCGAACACATATTAATCGATATCTACAACACTCTTGGAATTGTGTATGATGGCACTTTGCTTTCAACGATGTATTTTCAAGAAGCCATACGCACTGCACAAAAGATTGGCTACACAAAACGAGCTTTAGTTCCGCGGCTTAATTTGGTACGTGAGCTTTTGTATTTTGGAAAGTTTGACGACTTGGAAAGAGAACTATCTGGAGTGTCGCTAAGTTTGTCAAATGAGCTCTCCCCGTCAGATAGGGCCTATTTTAACAGATTAAGAGGAATGATATATACTTATTTGAGAAAATATGAAGATGGACTGAAATACTTTGAAGAAGCTTACGAGATTGAAAAGCAACATAATTTGCCACATGCTTCTTTAAGAGCCCGCATACTGCACGAATTAATTTGTGGAAATTACGAAAACGCAAAGACAATAATCATTGAAAATTACGACGATCAAGCAATTCATGTTCGTGGATTCGAGTTCCTTATAAAACTGGTGTTAGCCAAAGATGATAATGAGTTTTTACAGAATTGGCTGGCATACAAAAATTCACCGTACAATTTGTTGAGAGAGGAGATGCTTTTCATATTCTCTGAACAGCTAACAAGACTTGACCCAAAAGGATTTGTGGATGAAATTACAAAATGGGAAAGGTTGTTCGGTTCCCAGCTGGTTAAACTCTCTCTTTTGTATGTGTTGCTTGCTAAAGCAAATTATTATAAGGCTCTCAATAACAGCGTAAAGTTTGAACTTACAAAGCTTGAAATATCAAGGTTGTTATCGGAAATGGGGATCCGTGAAAGTTTTTCAGAATATAGCTTTGACAAATATTCGGAAAGAATACCTTCAAATGAACTTTATCCAATCGCTGATATGCTTTACGTTTTAAAATCCGTTGATTCTGACGTGAGTTTGGAGGATTTTGTGCGAATAACTTCAAATGTTATGGTTAATGTTTTTAAACCTAACAGACTTTATGTTTCGGTTTTGGATAAAAAATACAACTTTGATATATCAGTAGGTTTATTACCAAAGTTTGGTGAAAAATCTTATCTGAACTTCGAACCTGTGGAGGTGTACATAAAAGAGAAAATAGACAAAGATTGCGAATATGCTATTTATATGTCTTCCGAAAGACACGTTCACGATGTCACTGAACAACAGAAACTTATGAACAATGTAATTTTGCTCGAAGAGTTGTTCTCAGGACAGCTGAGAGGGCTGATATATAGAGAGCGCGCTACAATGGATCCGTTAACTGGTTTGTATAACAGGTGGAAATTTAACAGCATATTCGACGAGTATATGCAAAATTCAAAGACTTCAGGCGAAGAATTCAGCGTTTTTCTGTGCGATGTGGACTCTTTCAAAAAAATCAACGATACTTATGGCCATTTAAAAGGCGATGAAGTGTTGAGAGTTTTGGCAAAAATTCTCGAGGAGAACATTGAAAGCGCTGGTATAGTGGCAAGGTACGGCGGAGAAGAATTCGTTGGAATTTTAAAAGGTGACAAAGACAAATGTGTAACACTATGTGAGAATGTGAGAAGGATAATCGAGGATAAATCTGCAGAGTTACTTGGTTTCAAGGTCACTATGAGTTTTGGGATCTCTTCTTGTAGAGAGAAAGAAACAAAATCGGAGATACTTGGCCTTGCTGACCAAAGGCTTTATAAAGCAAAAGAAATAGGAAAGAACAGAGTTTGCTATGACTGACAATTCATTCGAGGTGGGAAGTGTGGATATCATTGAGTTTTTGCATGAAGGTTATTGGAGCAAGGACTACATTGTGGAAATCGATGGATTCAAGAAAATAGCTAAGTTCGTTGATAAAAAGTTAATACCGAGAACTTCAGAAGTTATCTTGAAATCAGAGCTTGGAAGGAATGTAAGAGGACTACTTGTGCCTGATATGTTTGACTTTGAACAAGAGTCGGAGTACATATTTGTGTATTCTATACCTTATTATACTCGTTATGCGGAATATCAAGAAGATGAGAGGCTGGTCTTTTCGTCCATTATTTCAACCCTGAGAAGTCTGCTCCACATTCCTGGTTTGTACATCCCGTTCCTTGGAACTGACGACTTAGTAGTTGTTGACGGTGAAATAAAGGTTTTTCTGCCTTTAGCTCAAAACTTGCAATCTCTATTTAATGAAAAAAGCAAGTACAAATTCTTTGAAGCACCGGAAGTTTCGAAGGGAGAAGTATCTGATAAATCTACTATCTATGTTTTTGGTAGATTGCTCTCTGAGTTTGTTAAAAGTGAAGAGATTAGAGAAATGATAAAACCAATGTTAGGGGACGAGCCGGCTGAAAGGGTTTTCAGTGAAGATGTTCCATTTCAGTATATACCAGAGTCAAAGAAAACATTATCAGTTAGAAGAATTAGGAGAGATGAAGAATACGAAGTGATAAATTTAGTCTTGCAAAACGATCCAGAAACGAAATTTATTGGCTTTATAGGTCCACAACGCGTAGGTAAAACAACTATGATTGAAAATATTCAAAATCAATTTAGGCAACTGAACATACCATTTATGCATGTAGCATCTGGTTCAGACATTGTCGTACAGACTTTGCAATTGGTTTCAGAAAAGATTCCGGAAAAATTATTGGAGAGAATTTCATACTGCCTGGAAAATATCTGTACTATTGATACGATAAGCTTGGATATTGTTGAGGCGCTCCAATATCTCGAAAGAGTAGCTATATTTGTCGATGATTATCAGGAAGCTCCTGAACGTTTGAAAGCATTCTTGAGAAAGATAGCTCAGATAAACAAAACCGGAAATATAAAGATATTGGCATTTTCTGTTGAAGACTCAGAAGATTTTAATACAAGAGTGTTTTTGAATCCGTTCACCAAGGAGTTAATTTCGAAATTGTTAGAAAATTCCTTGGGTGAGATTGAAAAAGAAGACGTATTTGCAGAGTGGCTATATCACTCAACCAAAGGGTTACCTGGAGTTATAGTTGAATACCTCAGATACTTATATGAAATCGATATTTTGAAAAGAGAGCAAGGAAAATATGTTGTCGATATTGACAGGTTATCAGAAGTGAACCTTGGTACTTTTGTTTCTGATCGAGCCGAAAGTTTCAAGAACACAAAAGAAAGATATGTTGCTATACTGGGGCAGAAGTTTGTTGAAGAAGAGGTAAGGAAACTTGAGAGCTTAATTGGTTCGGAAATAGATTTAAGTGTTCTCTACAAAAGCGGTATCCTGTATAGAGAATACGATAAAATTCGCTTTACATTGAAGCAATATTGGGAGGTCTTGTACGAAAGCATTCCTGATGCTGAAAAGAAGCAACTGCACGAAAAACTTTCAAGTATTCTCAACGATTATGAGAAAAGAGCGATGCATTTGGAAGCTGTTGGTAGAAAAATTAGTGCAGCGAGAGTGTACTTGGAATACATAAGAGAAATGATGATGTACTACGCATCACCATCTGTAATTTACAGCATCTTGAAAAAGGTTAAAAAGCTTATTGGAAATAAGAATTCTTATGCTCTAATAAAATACGCAGTTGAATTGAGTGAAAGAGTAGAAGACACCTCTTATTGCGCAGATTTGGAGATTCCTAATACAAAGTTGTATGCATATTACTTAGCTTTGAGATATTACAGCGACTATGAATACGATAGAGCTATTGATGTTCTTAATACAGGTACCAATTCAAATGGTTATGGAAAGATAGGTTACATAAAGAGAAACATGCTGAAGCTCAAATCAGAGTTTGAAAAAGACCATAGGCGAAGAGATTTTTATGAAAAGCTGAAGGAATTGGTCAATGGTTTAGAGCCAAAGAATTCAGAATATGCCAAAATTCTTGTCGACTACCACATTTTTTTGGGATTACTCTTCGTTGGTAATTCTCCAAAAGCTATAGAAAACCTCAGAAAGGCTGAAAGAATTGCGCTTGATTTTAATATTGCTCACCGACTGCCCACTATATACAATAATCTTGCTGTTCAGATGTCAAACACCTCTATAACGATGGAATACTTGGAACGTGCAGTCAAAGCAGCGGAAAATATAGGATTACCTGCAAGAAGTTATATGGCACGACTTAATATGTTATACAGCGCGCTTTATGCTGGAAGAATAAGAGAATTTGTTGAAGGCATAATCGAAATTAGAAAGAAAATTGAAATGTTGAATTTACGAAACGAATTCATATACGCGAATTCCTTAGAAGCTTATTATCACGCTTACAATTTTGAATTAGAAGAGGCTCTCGAACATCTCAAAGTATGCCGAGAGAAGTATAAATTGGAAATGAAGGCAGATGAATGTTCAATATATATGATTACCAGACAATTTGACAAACTTAAAGACACGATACTCGATGTTATCAACAGCGATGAGACAGAGGAAGAAGTGCGTAAAGCTATGGAAGTGATATTTTCACTTGAAACTCAAGATTTCACTGCTAACTGGGAGAAGTATGTGAACGCAGGTGGAAAGGTCTTCAGAGAAGAAATCGTCGCAATTTTCGGTAGAAAACTCGCCCAGGAAGTACCGGAAGCTTTTAAAAGGGAACTTGAGTATTTGGAAAGTACTTTCACGCTTGATGGATCACTTTTGTCGTTAGCAATGACTTACGAAGGGTATGGACATTACTACTTTGTCAGAGGTAGTGAGTACAAGGCGAGAGCATATTATTCAAAAGCAGTTACTATTTATAAAGACATAGGTCTGCTGAACGCTTCAAAAAAACTCAGAGAGATGTACCAAGTAAGGTATGATATAGGTGAAGGCTATTTCGAAAATAAAGATTTTCAAAAATTCGCTTACGAGCTGCTCTCAAGCTTAAAAGCGGTTGATCCAAAGACTGATCCCGAAAAGCTTCTTGGCTACTTTGCGTCGAAAATTATTAACGTGTTGCCTGTGAAAGATTTAAGAGTCACTCTTTCCGACAACGTCTTGGATAAGACGTATGAGGTTAGTATAGGTGAGGTTGATGAAAGTCAAAACGGAGAATATATACAAACGGCACCTTTGAAAGTTCAGATTGAAGATTATATCGATAAGAACGCTCGATACACATTCATTATTCAGAATAAGAATGTTAAACTGCCAGATGATTATAGATTGCAGATTCTTCCAATCTTAGAGCTTATAGAGTATGCTATGACAGCCGTGCTCAAGGGTACTCTATCTCGTTTGAGAAGTTTGATAGATCCACTTACAAAGCTTTACACAAGGTACTATTTTTCAGATGTATTGCTTTATTACTTTGAAAAAGCATTTAACGAAAAGGGTGAACTTACCGTTGTAATGTGCGATATAGATAATTTTAAGAAAATAAACGATACTTACGGACATTTGACGGGTGATGAAGTACTAAAAGAGATTGCAAAAGTGCTGAGAGAGCACGTAAGAACCACAGATGTGGTTGGAAGATTCGGCGGTGAAGAGTTTATAATCTTGTTCCCCTCAACAGGATTAGAAGATGCTATAAACATTGTTGAAAGATTGAGACGTCATATTAGAGAAATTGCGGGATTCCCATTTAATATATCGCTTAGTTTTGGTGTTGCGAATTATCCAAAATGTCAAGTCTTTAAATCTGAAGAGTTAATACAAAAGGCTGACATCGCGCTGTACAACGCAAAGAATACTGGAAAGAATAAAATAGTTGTTTATACGGAGGGAATGACAGGTGGATTACACGCATGATTTTGAGAAAGTTAGAAGAATAGATAAAAAGATAGTCTATAAGCTTTGGGACTTAGGATGTGATCTGTATTTTGAGGAAAGCTTAGCGCACCATGTCAATTTCAGATTAGGGGGCAATGTTCCTCTTTTAATCGTTCCGAACAATAAGATTGGACTCATCGAAACGTTAAAGCTATTGAAGTGCGAAGAATTTGATTATAGAATACTTGGCAATGGTACAAATATCATCCCAACGGACAAGAGCAAAGATTTTGCCGTAATTTCAACTGAAAGGATTAATGAAGTTAGAATAAAAGAAGGAATTGTATACGCCTCAGCTGGCGTATCTTTTAAATCACTATGTTTGGCTGCATCGGAGAATTCATTATCTGGGTTAGAAAAAGCTTACGGTTTACCTGGAAGCGTCGGCGGTGCTATTTATATGAACGCAGGATGCTATGGTTGGGAAACCGCAGAAAATGTTGTCAGCATAGAAGTCTTTGATGGAAATGAGATATTTGAAATGAAACCCGACGAGGCGAAATTTGGGTACAGAAATAGTGTATTTAAGAATGAGAGATCACTGATAATTCTTGGGGCTAAATTCAGACTCGCTCACGGTAAGAAAGATGAGATTTTGGAATTGATGACTGAAACGATGAGGAAACGATATGAGAAGCAACCGTTAGAATATCCGAGTGCAGGCAGTGTATTCAAGAGACCGAGACCAGATTTTTACGTCGGCACTGCGATAGAGTCTTTGGGGTTGAAAGGCTATCAAATCGGTGGAGCTCAAGTTTCTGAAAAGCATGCGGGATTTATAATAAACAAGAACAATGCAACCGCTTCGGATGTTTTGAAACTCATAGATTTCATAAAAACAAAAGTAAAAGAACACTACAACGTAGAGCTTGAAACAGAAGTGGAAATATGGGATTAATATGTGATTTTAATAATCTTGGAGGTGTTGATATGGGAATGAACGAACTTGTTTGGAAAAAGAGAACCCGAGAAGAGATTGAGCATTTTTCTGATGACTACAAAAGATTTATCGAATTTGCGAAGACAGAGCGTCTTGCAATTGAGTATTTTGAGAAACTCTTGCAGCAGAACGGTTTTGTATCGATGGAAGAAACGGCAAGCAATTTTGATAAGGTTTTTTATATCAACCGTGGCAAGTCACTTGTCGCAATAAAAGGAGACATTTCAAAAGGTGTCAACTTTATCGCAGCTCATGTCGATGCTCCTCGCATCGATTTGAGGACATATCCTCTGTATGAAGATAGTTCGATCGCTTTAGCAAAAACACATTACTATGGTGGCGTAAAGAAGTACCAATGGTTCAGTTTACCACTGGCATTGGTTGGAGTTGTTGTCAAGGAAAGTGGAGAAAAAATAGATGTATGTATAGGTTGCGACGAGAAAGATCCTGTCTTGGTTATCCCCGACCTTCTCCCGCACCTTGACAAGGAAGATAAAAAAGTCAGTGAACAGTTTAGAGCCGATAAGATGAACGTAATTCTCGGCTCGATACCACTTGATGGTGAAGAAAAGGAGCCTGTAAAGAAATACGTGCTTAAACTCTTGAAAGAGAAATACAACATAGATGATGAGGACTTTGTCAGTGCGGATCTTGAATTGGTTCCAGCTTTAAAGCCAAGAGATGTCGGTATAGATGCAAGCTTTGTTGGGGCATATGGACATGATGATAGGATATGTGCTTATCAAGCTGTAATGGCACTTTTGGCTGCTGAACCAAAAGAGAAGGCATTGGGGGTAATTCTGTTTGATAGGGAGGAAATCGGCAGCGAAGGTGATTCTGGAGCTCAGGCACGTTTTTATAAGGCTTTTTTGAGAAAGTTGTTGGTGTTGAAAGGTGTCAGAGACACTGAAAGCGCACTCGATGACGTGATAAAGAATTCGACAGTTTTGTCAGCAGATGTAACAACACTCTTTGATCCTTCTTTCCCAGACGTACATGATAAACTTAACGTTGCAAAAGCAGGCTATGGTGTTGCATTGGTGAAATATACGGGCAGAGGTGGAAAAGGTGGAGCAAGTGAAGCTCACGCTGAATTAGTAGCAAGGGTCAGGGGTATTCTTAACAAGAATGGTATTTCGTGGCAAGTAAGTTTGCTCGGAAAAGTAGATGTTGGCGGTGGTGGTACAGTTGCGAAATTCTTAGCGCAAGAAGGATTTAATACAATCGATATAGGTCCTGGACTGATGAGCATGCACGCACCATTCGAGCTTGTATCAAAAGCTGATTTGTATGAAACGTACTTAGCATTCAAAGTACTTATAGAAGAGTTATAACAGGCACGCAGGGGTGAAAGCATGGAAGGAAAGGCGTTCACAGAAGAAAAAAATTTAGAGGAGTTGCTGAGAGCAATTTGCTTTAGAATCCGTGTCCACGGCCGAGAAGCTTTGAAGAATTATAGCATAACCTCTGCACAATTTGATCTACTTCAGAGAGTGTATTTCAACGGTCCGCAGACTATGACTAAGCTGAGCCAAATGCTTGGAATAGCTAAGAGTACTACAAGTGGTTTGGTCATGAGGTTGGTGAGAGATGGATTTTTGAACAGAACAAGAGACCAAAAGGACAAGAGAATTTTCAAAGTTGAGATAACTGTTCTTGGTGAAGAAGTGATTAAGGCTGTCATTAAGAAGAGGGAAGAATATATTGGGACGATAATACGCAAACTTCCAGAAAAGAAGAGAGAAGAAATAAGAGAATCTCTGGAGATTTTATACAAACTTATGCAAGAGGAGGAATAATTGTTGATTTTTAATTTTTAATGTGCGTTAAGGAGGTTAGAATCTTTGAGGATTCTCAGGATCATTTTACTACTTATTTTGACATTTCAATTCAGTGCTTTTTCTTTAACGATTGAAGCTCCGAGTGGTAGTATGGTCTACTACAATGGAAAGTTGATAGGTACAATAAAAGAAAAAAGTATATCCTTTCAAGCAACATTTCCGGGAGAGCTGAAAGTAGTAAAGCCTGGATACGTTACCTTTGAAAAGATAATAACGGAAGACGGTACAATAACTGTGAATTTACAACTGCCAGCATTTCTGAACATTACGTTAAGCCCACAGAATTCTTTAGTTTTCATCGACAACGAAATGCTGAAAACTGAAAGCGATTCAACAAGCTTGCGCCTTCAAATAACGCCCGGGGTACATGAAATAAAGGTCATTGCCCCGGATTTTATGCAAAAATCTCTTAAAGTGGAACTTTCGCCGTATGAGGAGAAGTATCTTGATATATCTTTAAAAAGGACTGTAACTTTAAAACTCACTTCGGATAAACCAGTTAAAGGTGCAATCATAAACAACATGATTTTAGACTTGCCGGCTCAGATTGAGGTACTGCCAGGTAAGTACAAGCTCTACTTACCACAGAATTTCGTAAAAAGTATACAAGAGATAGAAGTTCCAGCTTATGATGAATACTCAGTGAATATAGACACTTCTGAATTTCGAAAACTTTCTTTGAGTGGAAAGCCAGAGAAAGCTTACGTAAAGATTGGAAATGATATATTTAAGCTACCACTGGAGAAGTTATTACCAGAAGGTGTTTATGCTTTAGAGATATTTGCAGAAGGCTTCTTTCCGTATAAGACCGTTGTTAATTTAAAAAACGACTACACCCTCTTTTACAGTCTCCAACCAGTACAAGAGATCGCGATGAGTGAAATTGCGAGCGACGCTCTTTTTTACGATTTATATGAGGTTCTATTTGACGGATATGAGCGGAAGTTATTACAGAAAAGGTCTTGGTTAACATCAATTAGAGAAAGAAGAACCGATAAAAGGGAACTTATCTGGGTTGGATTCAGTGATGGTTCCTTAAAGAGGTTACCAAATACTGTCCCAATAGTCATAACTTCGAAGATAAATCTCTATTACGATAGCATCGTCTTCCAAGGACCTGGAATTATACAGGTTGAAAAGGGTAGCGTTGTACGTTTTAGTGACGCAAAGGGTGTTTTGGAAGGCAGACAATTTAAAGCTGAAAAACTGACAGTTATAGATGATGGTACGAGATGTTTGGTTAATATTTATTCTGAACAAACGTGCGATGTTTACTGGGATAATGTATTCATTGGAAAAACACCGATATACTTATTCGTGACAACAGCGGGCGAACACAAGATTTCTTTTGTAAAGAATGGGATAACGATTGAGAATAAAGTAATAAACATTGACTCTGGTGTCCTGAATGAAATTGTCTTGCAAAAATAGAGAAAAACAAAAAGCCGAGGTGAGTCTCTATGATACTAAGAAAGTTTTTGATTATAACAGCTGTTCTCATTTTTCTAAATTCGGTCTTTCCCGCGACGATTAAAGATCTATCGCCTTCCGCTGCTGATTATAAGGCTGTAAATTTTCTTGTCGATGAGAAGATTATGGACGTTGACGCAAACAGTAATTTCAAACCATCTCTGCTAGTTACCAAACTTGATTTGGCAAGATATCTTTATGCACTCGTGAATAGGTATAATCTAATTGGACGCACAGAAGACTACAGTGATTCTATTAAGAGACTTGAGGCAAGAATCTCAGCTCTTGAGAAGCAAATGGAAAACATACCTAAAACGAGTTCAGCTGGTGTGAGTATCCCCCAGATTACAGCTTTACAAAATGAAATAAGTGACTTAAAGAAAAAGATTGCAAATTTAGAGAACACTTCGGTAAGTTCTACAAACGTTTCAAAAAGCATTGAACAGTCACTGACCCCTGTTCAAAATGATTTATCCAACCTTACTAAGAGGTTGACGAGTCTCGAAAATAAAGTCAATACACTTCCTCAACCGAAAGATTATTCTAAGGATATAGAGTCTATAAATTCAAGAATTACAAATCTTGAGAAAATAACCAGCAGTCTACCTCAACCGAAAGATATTCAGCAGCTAAATGAAAGAATAAATAACCTGAACAATTTAATTAACCGGGCTAACGATGAAATAGCTGGACTCAAAACTGAAATCAGAAGCGAAATCAAGACTGAGATAGAAAATGTTTCGACGAAAATTGACAGTAATTATCAACAGCAACTTGCCGAGATGGAAAAACTGAGACTCAGGGTTCAAAAACTGGAAGAAGTGATAAATAAAGGTGACGATTTTTTAAGAAGACTTGATGCGATAGATGCATTAACTCTTGTTAATATGTTTTCAACGGTTCAAGTGCTTTACAACAGGTTTGACCAAATCGAAGATAGGTATACGAAACTGGAAAATAAGATATCTGAGATTTCTGTCGAACAGCAGTACGTAATGAGTGAAATAGCAAAGGTATCTTCAAGTACTGACAAATTGCAAAATATGGATAATAGGGTGCAAAATGCCGAAAAGATAGCCATCGAATCAACACAAAGAGTTGATTCAATGAGTTTGGAATTGTCAAAAATTAAGAGCGAACTTGAAACTACAAGAATAATAGCGATAAGTGCTGTTGTACTTGCTGCAGTCCTCGGTATAGTTATTTTATTGAAATAGCAAACGTAAAGGTGATAACGAGTGCTGGGACTTGCACTTCAAGCGGGTGGAGTTAAAGGCTTTTCTCATATAGCCACCTTAAAGATTTTTGAAGAATGTCGAGCACGGCCAGATGTTATATCTGGTTCATCAGCCGGTTCAATAGTTGGTGGTCTGTACGCAATTTACACGAATGCTGATGCAGTATACGATATATTTGCAAAGACAGTGAAGAAATTTCTGAGAAGGCAGAAGACTAAGCCTGAACCGATTATGAACTTGGAAATGACAATTAAAGAATCTCTCTATTCATTGGATGAATATTATGAATTCTTTAAAGAACTCTTTGGAAAGACTAAGTTTTCGGAGCTAAAGATTAAATTGTTAGTAATTGCTTTCGATTTATCAGAAATGAAGAGTATGATAATTGACGAAGGTTTTCTTGTTGACGCTGTTCTTGCAAGCTGCACAGTTCCTGGAGTTTTCGAGCCAACTTATGTTGCAGGTAACAAAATGCTTGATGGCGGTGTGCTATCACCTGTTCCTGCTAAGGAGTTGAAGTACTACGGTGCTGATAAAATAGTTGCGAGCGTTTTTGAAGAGAACGTTCCTAATTATACGACATATGCCGATTTGATGCTTGTTGTTGACTGGTTAAAAGAAAGACAAATTATAAACAATGCAGTGAACTACGTGGACTTCTGTTTCAAATATCCAATTTCAGTTGGTTGGAGGGATTTTGACAAATGTGATAAGGTTTACTATGATGCTCTTAATGTTGCAAGGAGTGTGAAAGATGAGTTTCAGAGTTTCCTTGGGCGGTGATGTGATACATTACCTCGGAGCTGTGGGGTTCTTTAGAGCTCTCGACGAATCAAATATCTTAAACAACGTAGAGATCCATTGTAGTGGTTTCTCCTGTATTCCTGCCATTGTCTACCTCACCAAACCACAATCATCATACAACATTCTTTCAAATGCTTGGGCAGAAGCGCAAAAGGTTTTCAAAAATGCAGCTTTAACTTCTTTAGATGAGCTTTCTAAGAATATCCTATTGCTTTATAAGATGAGTACAGTTATCAATAAAGAGTCATCAAAGAAGAGAATTCAAGAATTTGTCGAAAAGTTTGTCCCATCCTGTGAGATAGCAGAAAGTGACAATGTTAAGGTTCACGCATTCGATGTTTCAACAAATAAGGACGTGATTCTTTATGGAAATTCAAAAGACCTCTTGCTGAAAGCCTTACCATACCCTTTAGATTTTGCTCCTGTGGAAAATTTCATTTCTTCAAGTTGGGTATTTGGTATTTCGGAAGGTGATGGTATAATATATCTCGATTGGATTGAAAGAAATACGCCTAAGCGAGCCACTGATTATCTCCTTCTCGCAACATTCGCAAGAACATCAGCCCTTGTAAATGAGAAGTTACAGAGGGCAAGATTTCCCTACAGAATTCGCTTATCAAATTCGAAGGACGATTTCAGAATAATCAGCCTAAAGTTTTATCAGATAGGACAGGAATTGGCAGGAGCTATCAAAAACGTTTAATTGGGAGGTGGACATATGAAAAGGCTTTTTAGAATTGTTTCCTTAATTGTTGTAAGCATTGTTATAGTAGCAGTCCTTACAGCTCAAACAACGACGACAACCACCACAACGACACAGAAAAAATCAAAAACCGTTAGGGTATCCGCGGATTACGTTGAACCAAAAAGCGATGTAATCTACTACAAGGGAAGAGTCTTTGTCAATATCGATGAAGACAAAGTGAGCGTAAAAACGACAGAGATGTATGTAAAGAAGGTAGGAGACAAGTGGAAGACCGTCGAGATACCTGTAAAAGCGGAATTTTCCTTCGATGGCGGAAGTGCTACCACAGAAAAAATGACTTACGATTTGGATAATCGCACTGGAACTTTGACAAATTCGACAGTTACAATAGTGGATTCGAAAAGCAACGAAAAGATAATAATAATTACCGATACGCTTAACTATGATTTGGAAAACGATCGGTACAACGGAACTAAAAAAGGGGGCGTAAGCATAACAAAGGGTGATATAACCGCTGTTGCCGATAGATTTGAGTACGATAAAAAGAAAGGCGAACTTTCTCTGTTCGGAGCAGTTGTCATAAACGATCCTAAGAAAGGCGTAAAGATGACAGCTTCAGATGCGGTCATCTACACAGAGAAAAACGATATGAAGGCTAACAACGCAAACATCGAACTTAAAGTCGATTAGGTTGATTGAATTGTTTCCACAAACTCAAAGATGAGGGATGAGCGTGAAGAGAATTATAATATCTGGCCCAACGGCATCTGGAAAGACAGATATAGTTGTTGAACTGTCTAAAAGGATTCCAATCGAAGTTATTTCTATGGATTCGAGGCAAATTTACAAATATATGGACATTGGGACGGCAAAGCCTGATCCTTATCAATTAACCCTTGTTAAACATCACATGATAGATATAATAGAGCCAAATGAGTATTTTAATGCATTTTTGTATCAAAAGGAAGCTAAAGAGATAGAAAAGGAGATTTTGGAGCGAGGAAAAATTCCAATTTATGTTGGTGGTACTGGACTTTATATTGATGCATTAGTAAAAGGCTTTTTTGAGGGTGTATCACGCGATGAGAACATACGTAAAGAGTTGAGCAAACTAAATGAACAAGAACCCGGTATATTAAGAAAAATGCTCGAAGAATTTGACCCTCAAGCTGCATCACACATACATCCTCAAGATATAAAAAGGACTATACGAGCACTCGAGGTTTACTTGAAGACTGGTAAGAGAATTTCCGAACTCCAGAAACAGCAACCAACAGAGGATTTTATTTTATTAGTGCTAAATCCAAAAAGGGAGGAGCTCTACGAGAGAATTAATCACCGTGCTGAGAAAATGATAGAGCATGGTCTTATCGATGAGGTTAAGAACTTGGTGGAAAAGTACGGTGATAACCTCGAATCTTTCAAAACAATCGGATATCGAGAAATTATCGATTACCTCAACGGTGTTTACAGTCTTGAAACAGCTATTCATTTAATAAAACGCAACACAAGACATTATGCGAGGCGCCAAATAATATATTTGAGAAGGTTCAACAATGCTATTTGGATTGAGCCAGACAAAGACACTGTGGAAAATATCGAGAACATAATCAGGAAAGAATACACTCTTTAAGGCTTTTCTTCAATCAATCCTCGACATTGGAGCGATCCTCAAGTAGGACTGAAAAAACGACAGAGGTGAAAGACATGGAATCGCTTTACAGGAAGTACAGACCTTCAACCTTCCGGGAAATTGTTGGCCAAGGACATATAAAAAAGCTGTTGAAAAATGCGTTGGAAAAGAGGACTCTTAGCCACGCTTACATCTTCGCAGGACCGCGAGGTACTGGAAAGACAACAACAGCGAGGATTCTCGCAAAGTCACTGAACTGTGAGAAGAACCAATTTGGTGAACCGTGTAACGAGTGCGCATCGTGTAAATCAATAGACAACGGTTCTCATCTTGATGTCGTTGAACTTGACGCAGCTTCAAACAGAGGCATTGATGAGATTAGAAAGATTAGAGACGGGGTCAACTTTACTCCAGTAATGGGAAAGTATAAAGTTTATATAATCGATGAAGTCCACATGCTGACACGTGAAGCTTTCAATGCGCTATTAAAGACGTTGGAAGAACCACCTGAGCACATCCTCTTTGTACTTGCAACGACAAATCCTGAGAAGATCCCGCCAACGATTATCTCCAGATGCCACGTTTTGGAATTTAGAAATATTTCAAAAGAAGACATTGTGCAAAGGTTAAAGGAAGTGTGTGAAAGCGAAGGATTTGACGTTACCGAAGAAGCTTTGGAAAAGATTAGTAAAAAGGCAGCTGGCGGTTTGCGTGATGCTCTGTCTATCTTAGAACAGGTAGTACGCTATGCAGGTGGCGAAGTAACTTCAGAAGTAGTAGAAGAAGCTTTGGGTTACGTTAGCGAAGATGTTTTGATGAGGTTTTTGGATGCTTTGTTTAGCGGGGATGGTCATACTGTAGAAAATGTGCTCGATGAAGTATATATAGAACGCGGTGATTTTGATACATTTTTAACGCAGCTTGTTGAATATGCTGTCGAAAAGAAGGATTACGAACATATAAAAATAGCAACCAAGATTTACGACATTCAAAAAGAGCTTAAGAACGCTGAAGAAAAGTTGATAGTCGCAAAGTTGCTATTTTTAAATCTCGTCGCTGAAACAAGAAATATCGAAAAGCCTAAAGAATCAAGAGTCCCAACCTTGGAGACTTCAAAGAGTAAAGAAAACTTAATTAAAAGTGCTAAGCCTGAAACGAAAGAGATTAAACCAAGCATTGATAAGCTCATAAATGTGAATGAAGTTGCTGAAAATATCGTTGATGGCGATGTTGCCCATGGGAATAAGGAAGAGATCAAACGCTCTGAAACGGGACAAGAACAGGAAAGTGTAAGTTTCATACCTGCTGCTACGAACGAAATTTCCAGCTCAAAAATGAAGTTAGTTACTAAAGAAATTTTAGATGACTTAAAGCTTAACGGAGATCTTTCGATTTATGTTGGTTTATCTCTTGCAACTGTTTATGAACTCGATGATGTTGTCAGAATTGTATTTGATAAATCCAAGCAGTTCAGTTATGAAATATTGAAGGAAAAGAAAGAACAGATAGAAATTTTGTATTATCAAAAATCTGGCAAGAAAAGAGAAGTGAAAATTGAGCTCTCAGACGATGATCATGATCCTGTCTTGGAAAAATTGAAAATGTTACTTAGCTGATTTACAAAAAGAGGGGGGAATGGGTATGCTCGATATATATGATGTTATTAATAAGGCAAAGTCAGCAAGAGCTACGGACATACATATATCAGCTGGTAATCCACCTATCATACGCGTAGACGGTTTTTTGTCGAGAATGCAAGGATATCAACCATTGAGTGCCGAGGATGTTTCTTGTGCGGTTAAATCTCTCTTAGAGTCTGAAGACGTTATAGCTGATTCCAAAGAGACTGATTTCTCTTTCGGCTTCCAAGATGTTAGAATAAGGGCCAACCTTTATTACGAGCGCGGGAATCCTGCACTTGCACTGAGAATTATCACAAAGCGAATTCGAACATTCGAAGAACTGGGATTACCGAGCATTTTAAGGGACTTTTGCGATAGAGATACTGGATTAGTTATCGTAACAGGTCCAACTGGTAGTGGTAAATCGACAACATTAGCAGCTATGATAGACTACATAAATTCAAAGTACGCATATCATATAATAACAATTGAAGACCCGATAGAATACGTCTTCGAAAATAAGAATTCCTTGATTCACCAAAGAGAAATTGGTAGAGATACGGAATCTTTTGCTGACGGCTTGAAGTACGCACTCAGGCAAGACCCAGATATCATACTCGTTGGAGAAATGAGAGATTTGGAGACGATTTCTTTGGCATTGACAGCTGCCGAAACAGGGCATCTCGTTTTCGCAACTTTGCATACAAACTCAGCAGCAACAGCTCCAGAAAGAATAGTTGATGTATTTCCTGCTCATCAACAAAAGCAGGTATCATTACAGCTAGCAAATACATTGGTAGGCGTTGTATATCAAAGGTTAGTACCTAAAAAGACATCAGGTATGATGCCTATCGTCGAGGTCTTAGTCGCGAACAGTGCTGTGAAGAATCTAATAAGAGAAGGAAAAATACACCAGATAGAGAGCATAATGCAGACAGCTCAAAAATTAGGAAACATACTTTTCGATGATGCGCTTCTCAAAGCATATTTCTCAGGCGAGATAAGCAAAGAAGTAGTTGTGGGATTTGCAAGGAATCCAGAGGAGGTGGCTAAAAAAGTAGGATGGACAGGAGTTTGATGGAGAGCATAAGGAATTGGGTAAACGAGACTCTAAGTGAATTAGAGAAGAAGCTCATGGAAAACCTCGAGCTGAAGGATATGATTAAGGTTTCATCGGATTTTACTAAGTATAAAGAGCTCGGTGAACTCATAAACGAGTATTTTAATCTCTTGGATGAAATAGAATTGTGGAGAGAAGAGCCTGGTAGTGAAGATGAGATATCAAAACTTGAGAGAAAAATCGAGGGACTTTCAAATGAAATTCTTGCTCTCTTGCTTCCAGATGATGAATTTAGAGACAGAAATGTCTTCTTAGAAATCAGAGCGGGAACGGGAGGCGAAGAGGCTGCGCTTTTTGCTGGTGACCTGCTAAGGATGTACCTTAGGTATGCAGAATCAAAAGGCTGGGATACCGAGATACTTGATGAAAGCAAATCCGACCTTGGTGGATACAAGGAAGTGGTGATTAGAATAAAAGGAAAAAATAGTGGGACGTATATGAAATATGAACGAGGTGTTCACAGAGTTCAAAGAGTACCGGTTACAGAATCTGGTGGGAGGATTCACACATCAACTGCCACCGTCGCAGTTTTACCAGAAATTAAAGATGTAGATGTGTATATAGACCCAAAGGATTTGAGAATAGATACCTATAGAGCAAGTGGTGCGGGAGGACAGTATGTTAATAAAACCGAGTCTGCAATTAGAATTACTCATATCCCAACGGGTATTGTTGTTACATGTCAATCTGAAAGGTCCCAGCTGCAGAATAAAGAAAGAGCGATGATGGTTTTAAGGGCAAAACTTTACGAATTAGCAAGAAGAGAGCAAGAGGAGAAGATGTCTTCTGAAAGGAAGAACCAGATTGGAAGCGGAGAGAGAAGCGAAAAGATACGTACGTACAACTTCCCGCAAAACAGGGTTACTGATCATAGAATTAACCTTACAATCTATAACCTTCAGGCTGTGCTTGACGGCAACCTTGATTTGATTATTCCAAAACTAATGCAGTATGACATAGAAGAACAGTTGAAAGGTCTTGGCATAATTCAAGAAGTGGAGGGAGAATGATGCTATACGTTGTTGACCATCCTTTGGTAAAACATAAACTTACCATAATGCGAAAAAGGGACACAGGACCAAAGGAATTCAGAGAATTGCTCAGAGAGATAACTTTACTCATCGCTTACGAAGCGACAAGGCACATTGAAGTGTTCGAAATGGATGTTGAAACACCTTTAGAAAAGACGAAGGGTTACTACATAAACGATAAAGATATAGTCATAATACCTATATTAAGAGCTGGGCTTGGAATGGTTGATGGGATACTTCAACTACTTCCGAACGCATCGGTTGGCCACATCGGTATTTACAGAGACCCGCAGACGTTGAAAGCTGTTGATTATTATTTTAAGACACCTAAGCTCAACGATAAGAGTGAGATATTTATCTTGGATCCGATGCTTGCGACAGGTGTATCTGCAATCGATGCGATAACGAAAGTTAAAGAATTGGGAGGTAAGCAAATCACTTTCATTTCTTTAATCTCATCCCCTGAAGGTGTGAAAGCACTCGAGGATGCTCATCCAGATGTTGATATCTACACTGCTTCACTTGACAGAGAATTGAACAACCACGGATATATATTGCCAGGACTTGGCGACGCTGGGGACAGATTGTTTAGAACGAAATGATTTTTTTGACTCGAAAACGGAGGTGTTTACCGCTTGAGTGAAGGTATAAGCATGAGGCAATTGGAAGAAATGAACATGAAAGAATTGTACGAACTGGCCCGAAAGTACGACATACCGCGATACACAAGCATGAGAAAGCAGGATCTGATATTTGAAATCTTAGAGGCAAAAGCAAAAGCGGAGGGCTATTTCTTTGGAGAAGGCGTCTTGGAAATAGCCCCGGATGGTTATGGCTTTTTGCGTAGTCTTGAGACTATGCTGACGGGTCCCAAGGACATATACTTATCACAATCACAGATAAGAAAATTCAATCTTAATACAGGGGACATTGTTTCCGGTGTTATACGCCCGCCGAAGGAAGGCGAACGTTTTAATGCAATGATAAAGATCGAAGCGATAAATTATAAACCACCTGAATTTGCGAATGAAAGGGTTAATTTTGAAAATCTCACGCCTGATTATCCAAAAGAAAAATACATTCTTGAAACAAAGAGCGATGTTTTCTCTACAAGAATCATAGACTTGTTTGCACCAGTGGGCAAAGGGCAGAGAGGAATGATTGTTGCTCCTCCAAAAGCGGGAAAGACCACCATACTTAAGGAAATAGCCAATGGAATTGCGGAAAACCATCCTGATACTGTGCGAATTGTCCTCCTAATAGATGAAAGACCTGAAGAAGTAACTGATATAAAAGAGTCCGTAGATGCAAAAGTTATAGCTGCTCCATTCGATATGCCGTCCGAAAAACAGATAAAAATAGCCGAGCTTACACTGGAAATGTGCAAAAGACTTGTAGAGTACGGAAACCACGTTGTCGTTCTTTTGGATAGTTTAACAAGACTTGCAAGGGTGTATAATGTTACTGTACCACCGAGTGGCAAATTACTAACTGGAGGAGTTGACCCTGCAGCATTGCACAAGCCGAAACAATTTTTCGGCGCGGCTCGGAATACGCGAGAAGGTGGTAGTCTGACGATAATAGCTACCGCACTTGTAGAAACCGGTTCGAAGATGGATGAAGTTATTTTTGAGGAGTTCAAAGGAACTGGTAATATGGAGTTAGTTCTTTCACGGCAGCTTGCGAATAAAAGGATATTCCCAGCTATAAATATAACGCTCTCTGGAACAAGGAAAGAAGAACTACTATTAGACCAAAATAGTTTAAAGAAAATTTGGCTCTTGAGACGTATGCTTGATTCAATGTCAGAAGAAGATGGTTTAAAACTCTTACTCAGCAAGATGAAAACAACGAAATCTAACGAAGAATTCTTGGCCCTGATCGATGCACAGAAGAATGCCTAAGAATCTAATTTCTGAGTCTCACCGATGTATCTTGGAATGCTTCCGAGATTCTAAGCATTAATCTACTGAGGTGAACGAATGAAAATTCTAAGATGTACTTCGGTTTTCGTTGTTCTTTTTGTTCTTCTGTCAGCTGTTTTTGGTATTTCAAATCAAGCCATTGAGTATTATTCAGCTGCTGAATTGTCGTATAAAGCAGGAGATTACGCTACGGCGCTCCGAAATTATGAACTTGCATTGTCTGTCGATTCAACAATAGAAGGATATGACTCTCAACTCAAATTTAAGATGGGCATATCCGCATACATGATAGGCGACTATGACAAAGCCAAAAGTTACTTGTCTGGGTATCATAACGATTTTGTTAACGCGCTCCTCGAATCTATTGCTCAAAGAAAGGCTCAAGATGAATGGAAAAAATGGATTGTTAAAAATAGACCGGTAACTTCTGAAATGCCGGAAGTTTCTTCACAGGTTCCTGAAACGCAAACAAAAGGGAAGAACAATTACTTTTTGCTTACGGTGTTAATATTCGCAATTACTTTTTCCGTTCTCATATTTGCAGAGTTCAGGATTTATCGGCTGAGAAAAGTTGTTGAGCTGCCGGTGAGACCTGAAGCACAGCCAGTAGAACAGCCAATAGTTGTCGAAGCTGAAAAGATGGAAGAAGCAATTATATCTGAAGAATTACAATTGCTTCCGAAAGATGCCAAAGTAATAGATTTCGAATCTCTTATGAACAGCGAAATAGACGTCTTTAAGGACATTCTCGAACAAATTCAATCTCAAAATATCCCATCAACAGGTACAGAAGAGAGCAAAGAGCCGATGATTTACGGTGAGCAGGCAGAACTGGACAAAGATGTTGAAACTACGGATGAACGTGAAAAACTAATACACGAAATATTGGACGAATCGAGAGAGCTTGTTGAGAGTATCGAGGAAGAAAAGCTTAATGTAGAAAATATTTTGAGCGAAGAGAAAGGAATATCAGAAGAGCATATTGACCTAGAAGACCAGGAAATGTTTCTACTTGAGCGACTGAGAGAGATTTCAGACAAATTAGAAGAACAAAAGAACATTACCGTTGAAGAGTTTGAAAGTATTCAAAAAGATTTCGAAGAATTTGATGAAATAGAGAAAATAACGGAAGATGAAACAAAGATTCTTGTCAGAAAGCTTATTGAATTACACAGGGGTGGAAATAATTGATCTTCTTTATATTAGCTGTGTATGTGGTTGCATATTTGTACATAATTTTTAAAAGCGAGACCGCTTCTATAACTACCTTTATATTTGGTTTGCTATCCGTACTCTTGTTGGGAGCTTTTGATTTTGAAAGCGTCTCAAAAATAGTTGATTTTAATACTCTCTTCATACTTATCGGTATGATGATAATGGTTTCTGTATTGAAAAGAAGGGGTGTTTTTAGCGAAATTTCACGTATTCTTATCAAGATGAGTAAAGGAAATTTTCTGGTGCTTACAATGTTAATCTATATTGGTATATTCTTTTTATCCGCTTTCTTAGATAACGTGACAACAATTATCATCTTTGTACCTATATTGTTTTATACTGCTGAATCATTGGAATTGGACCCAAAACCACTTTTAACAAACGCAATCCTTTTTTCAAACTTAGGCGGTATGACAACAGCGATAGGTGACCCACCGAATATAGTAATATACAGCGTTTCTAAGTTAAGTTTTATTTCTTTCATAACTCACCTCATGCCCCCTGGGATACTTATCATGCTTTTTCAGTTATATTTTCTCGGCAAAAATGTCAGGTACCCAAGAACCGGTATTGGTATAAATATCGAAGCATCCAAGCGTTCTGAAAATCAGAAATGGCTTTACTATTTTATTGCCTTCACAGGTGTCGTTTTATTCATGGCATTTCACGAAGCGCTTGGATTGGAACTTGGAGTTATTTCTATAATTTATGCTTTCACAATCTTGTTTGTTGAAGACATGAATATCCACTCTATAGGTGATGATATCGAGTGGGATTCTATATTTCTCATATCAGGGTTGTATCTTCTCAACTATTCAATCGAGCAAATTAACATAACAAAACCTTTATTAGCTGTGCTTTCTCCTCTTGCTAATTCAGTATTTCTTCCTTTGTTTATTCTCTGGTCTTCCATGTTTGTGAGCGGATTCCTCAGCGCACTTCCTGTTACACTTCTTTACCTCTCGTTGATAAAAACTTTAATAAGGTTAGGAGCTGGTAATGAACTCTACTGGGCTCTTGCACTCGGGATTGGTGTCGGTGGAAACCTCACCCCAATTTCATCTATGTGTAATATAGTAGGCAATAATCTTTTTAGAAATATGAAAAACGAAACATTGTCATTCAAAGAGTTCACCAAAAGAATGTTGAAGCCAGTTTTATCTGGTGGTATAATCTCAAGTGTCTTTTTGATCGTATTCTGGTGGTTTGGTATTTGATTTGCTTTTGCTTGGAGGTGGCTGTTGTGAAAATTGTCGTTGCCGCTGTATTTGCAATCGTTTTGTATTTTGTCATAACCAATAAAATAAACAAGACAATAGCAGCAATGGCCGGTGGATTAGTTTTGCTGTTTATTCGAGTTTTTCCGGATCCGTTCGAAGGATTAGAGAAATCTTTAGATATTAATACTATATTCTTCCTTGTTGGAATGATGATCTTTGTAAGAGTAATGGAAACCTCGGGCATATTTGAATACATAGGTATAAAAACTGTGAAGCTGGCTGGCAAGAATGTTCGCTCTCTCTTTTTAGCTCTCACGTTTGTCGTTGCGGCTGTTTCGGCCTTTATAGATAACGTGACAACCATCTTGATATTTGTTCCTATTACATTTGCGATTACTGATATTTTGGAAATAGATCCTGTACCATTCATAGTGGGAGAGATATTTGCATCGAACATCGGTGGTACTATGACGCCTATTGGAGATCCACCGAATATCCTTATCACTTCCGCAGCAAGAATACCGTTCACAGAGTTTGCAAAATACATGGTTCCTATAAATTTATTGATCTTAGCTTTAGCTGACTTGGTTTTGATAGTAGTTGGTGGGGAGAATTTCAAGAAGAAATTTCCAGCTGAATTCATAAAAGGGCTTGACGAAAAAAGGGTTGTAACAAGTAAAAAGAAATTTTTTAACTCTGCCGTCTTTATGATTCTTATAATAACATTATTCTTACTGCAGAAGCAACTTAAGTTGGAAAGTTCAATAATAGGTTTGACGGCTGGTTTTTTTGGATTATTGTTGTTCGAACGCCAGGAGATCACGCCATTTTTAGAAAAGGTTGAATGGGAAGTAATATTCTTTTTCTTCGGACTTTTCATTATAACTGGAGCAATGGAACATGTTGGCATTATGAAAGATATAGCTACATTACTTGTGAAACTTTCAAGTGGTTCGATGACAATTCTTTCATCCGTTATAGTTTGGGCATCTGGAATAGTTTCTGGATTTGTTGACAACATCCCATTTGCAGCAACTATGATACCGGTTATTAAAGGACTTCCGAACATTAATCCTAATTTTTCAAATATAACACCTTTGTGGTATGCTTTGGCACTTGGTGCATGTCTTGGTGGTAATTTGACACCGGTTGGTGCTTCTGCAAACGTTGTAGGCTTGACACTTTTAAAGAAATACAAAGATACTGAAATTACGTTTGGGAAATTCTTAAGATATGCAATACCTGTTGTATTCATAAGTTTGGTCATCTCAAACATTTACTCGATAATCTTGCTAAGGATTATTTAACTTAGTGCAGGTTATGAAAAGGAAAGTAGCTGATATCGACAGAATCACGAACGGGTGCAGTGAAGCTTTTGAATTTTCGGATTTAATGGACGTACAAAACAAGCTCCGCGAAAAAGTGGAGCTTAACTTTTTGGATTTCGATGAACTTGAGACTATTGCCGGTATCGATGTTAGCTACATCGATGAAGAGGCCTTAGGTATAGTTGTTCTGCTTGATAGAGAACTTAACCTCATCCAAGTTCTTTCCCACCGAGAAAGGGTTAACTTTCCATACATACCGGGATTCTTGGCATTCAGAGAAGCACCGGTTATTTTGAAATGTTTCGAGCAACTTGAAAAACTGCCTGACTTAGCTGTCTTCGACGGACAAGGTATAGCACACCCGCGCGGTCTTGGAATAGCGAGTCATGTCGGGGTTTTGCTCGGTATTCCAACGATTGGGGTCGCAAAAAGTAGACTACATGGTTATTGTGAACAGCCAAAGCAAGTTGGCGAAGCGACAGTATTAAGAAATGAGAGAGGAGAAAAAATAGGCTATTGCTACATGTCGAAACCTAAAACAAAGCCAATCATTATTTCTCCAGGGCATAAGTGTGATGCTGATTCTGCACTGAGTATAGTCAAGCGCTTGATTAAGGGATACAAATTACCTGAACCGGTGCGATTAGCTCATTATTACTCACAAAAGTTGAAGTCAGGAATATAATTATTACCCCTCACCATCCTATCATCTATAAATTATTCCAATCTGGATTGTAACTCTCCTTTCATGATGACTGCTTTCTTCAACCGTACAATATTACAAAATTCTAAGGATTTTTTAAGGTTACCTTTATAAAATTCATCATGAAAATCCACAAATTCTATGAGAGGAGGTGTTTGTATGAAGAGATATCTTGGACTCGTTTTTATCTTGATATTTACAGTTATATCCATTGGAGCTATTAAACCATTTCAGATGCAAGACTATCTAAAAAACTTCATCTTGGATAAGACATCATATGAAACCTCTGGAACAGTAAAAGAAATAGTTGTAGGTCCTCGTGGTGCTGGTTACGTGGTTCTTACAACGGAAGCAACTGAAGTCAAATTACCAGGGATGTTTCTTAATCTATCAACTTTGAAAGTCGGAACTAAGATAGACATAAAAGGAACAAAGTACATAGTGTTCGTTCCAACAAGTCTTGAAGCTGATGGATACAAATTGATCTTGAGACGGAAGGTACCACAAGGTGTTGAAACAATGGCTGTAAATGGAACCATAAAGAATATCGAAATTACAAAAACGGCAGTAACCATTGTTATTGTTGATGAGAATAATAAAGAATACAGACTACCGGCTGCCATCATACCATTCTGGAAGAATTTGAAACAAGGAACGAAAATCACTTTTACAGGGTTAAAAAGAACAATCGAGGTCAAAGAAAGTATAACAATTGATGGGAAAACATACAAATTAGAGCCAAGGGCTTATCTTATGCAACAATTCGGCATGGCAACTCAATGTTTCCCAACTCTAATGATGCATAGATTTGGAAGAAGATAACGTCAAACTCAGATGATTACCGATAACAACAAAGCGCCGGAAAACCGGCGCTTTCTCTATTTTTTAGATTGTCGAATTATTCTCTATTTCCCAACTCTTTATCGAGCATGTAAAGTCCTGTCGGGGAATCTTGTAGCTTTTTGAGCTTTCTGACAATCAAGTCAGTCTGAGCTTCTTCCTCAACCTGCTCCTTTATGAACCATTGTAGGAATTGTTCCGTGGCATAATCTTTCTCTTCTTTGGCAATTTCAAGAATGGTATTAATGCTTTTGGTTATAAATTTCTCATGCTCGTAAGCGGCTTCGAATGCATCTAATGGACTCTTCCAATCTGACTTTGGTTTCTCAAGTGCTGGGAGTTCAACTCTTGAACCTCTTTCGTAAAGGAATTCGTAAATCTTCATTGCGTGTCCAAGTTCTTCTTTGGCCTGGACCTTCATCCACTTTGCAAATCCGGGTAAATCATTTGCATCAAAGTATGTTGCCATCGATAAATATAGATAAGAAGAAAATATCTCCTTCCCAACTTGTTCGTTTAAAGCGTTGAAAACTTTTTCGCTCATCATAATCCCTCCTATAGTTTTACTTTTCCTAATTAAAGAACTTTTTCAACTTCTTCATATGGTGGTTCTACCCTTGGATCTTCCGTTACCCATGCATAGAGAACTTTACCATCTTCAACGACAAACACAGCACGCTTTGCGACTGTATAATTCGGTATACCTATAAAATTTTCGTGTACTCCGCCGTATTCTTTTGAAACTAACCCACCAAAATCTGATAGCAGTCTGAAATTAATTCTATTCTTCTCAGCAAAAGCCTTGTTTGCAAAAGGACTATCAATACTGATTCCGAATATTGTAGCGTTTAAGTTGTTAAACTTTGCAATCATATCCCTAAAAGTGCATAGTTCTTTCTCACATACACTGGTGAAAGCTCCTGGGTAAAATACAAGAACAACTTTCCCTTTAATCGATGACAACCGAACCTTGTTCAATTCGTGATCAACTAATTCAAAATCTGGTGTACCCATTCCAACTTTTAACATATAACCACTCCTTTGTATAAAATCAGTTTACAAATAAAATTATACCAAATATAATTTTGTGTGTCAACACTTTTTTATAAACGAAAACCATTCATGCATTTAATATGGTTACTATCGTTGAAAATGAATAGTTAGAGACAGAAAATGATAAGTATTCCGAAATATTTTCATCTAAGGAGTAATAATTAAAGTTCAAAAAACATTTGCAACTTTTCCGTAAAGTGTGTTATAATATATCTGTACCTGAGCACTTATTAATGCAAACCATCACATCCTTTTGAAGGGGGGATTTTTGTGAAAAAGTGGTTAGTACTTCTTGTCAGTCTTTTTGTGGCAGTCCTTGCTCTTGCGGCTTTTGATCCTACGGTTTACGTCGAAGCAACCATTGGCGAACCTGACACACTCGACCCACACCTTGCTTACGACACAGCCAGCGGTGAAGTTCTTTACAACGTTTATGAAAACCTTATTGCTTACAAAGGCAGAAGCGTTAGCGAGTTCGAACCGAGACTTGCAACAGAAGTTCCATCTGTGAAAAACGGACTCATTAAAGACGGTGGGAAGACATACGTTTTCCCAATCAGAAAAGGAGTAAAGTTCCACAACGGTAACCCGCTTACACCAGAAGATGTTGAATACTCATTCGAACGCGGACTTCTTTACGACCCAGAAGGCGGTCCAATGTGGATGCTCTGGTACGCGATTTTCGGAACACATTCAAGAGATGAAGCTCTTGAAGAGTTTGTAGGAAAACCAGTTGATGAGATTTATGACAAGAGCGGTGAGCCGAAGCCCGAGTACAAGCAGAAACTCATCGATTTCTACAAACAAGTTGTTGATCCAGCAATCGAAGTTCAAGGTGACAATGTTGTGATTAAACTCAAGAGAGCATACGCACCATTCATGAACATCATTGCACAAAGTGCCCACTGGGCAGCGATACTTGACAAAGAGTACTGTATAAAACTTGGACTCTGGGATGGAAAAGCAGAAACATGGTGGAAGTACAAAGATATGGAAAAAGAAGAATCACCACTTTACGGAACGGCAATGGGTACAGGTCCATACAAATTCGTCGAATGGGACAGAAAACAACAGAAAATTACACTCGTTGCAAATGAAAACTACTGGAGAGAACCAGCGAAGATAAAGAAAGTTATAATTTGGGGTATCGATGAATGGTCAACAAGAAAAGCAATGCTTGAGAAAGGCGACGCAGATTCCATAGCAGTCGTTCTCGAATACCTTGACCAGTTGAGAGGTAATAAGGACATACAAATTATCGAAAACATTCCAACAATGACTGTTACGGTTCTTGCATTCAACTGGTCAGTCAACCCATCAAGCAAATACATAGGCAGTGGAAAACTTGACGGAAACGGAATACCGGTTGATTTCTTCAACGATGTGAACGCGAGAAAAGCAGTGGCATCGGCAATTAACTACGATGCTCTTATCAGAGACGTTCTCAAAGGTTTTGGTAAGAGAATACCAACAGCATTGCCAGAAGGACTCCTTGGATTTGATCCATCACTGCCACTTTACAAGTTCAACGTTAAATCAGTCCAAGACTACCTTAAGAAAGCATGGAATGGTCAAGCATGGACAAAAGGAATTAAGTTCAGCGTTGCTTATAACCAAGGAAACACAGCAAGACAAAGAGTCGCTGAAATGGTTAAGATGTATATGGAAATGGCAGCACCTGGAAAAGTCAAGATCGATGTCCAACCACTCCAGTGGCCAACATTCTTGGATGCAACGAAACGCGGCGAACTGCCAGTGTTTATACTCGGATGGCTTGCTGACTTCCCAGACCCAGATAACTTCATCTTTACATACTACCACAGCAACGGTGACTACTCATCAAGACAAGGTGAGAACTTCAGAAAATTCGTAAGCACCCCAAGAAAAGAACTTGGCGGAAAGAGCCTTGATGAACTTATCGAGGAAGCCGCAGCAGAAACTGATCCAGCAGTCAGAGGCAAGTTGTACGCACAAATTCAAAAGTTCGTTGTTGACAACTGTATAAGCGTACCAGTTTATCAACCAGTTGGAGTACGCGTCCAGAGAACATGGGTCAAAGGTTGGTTTGACAACCCAATGAGACCCGGTATGGACTTCTACACAGTTTACAAACAACAATAATCAGTAATGAAATTAAAAGCCGCTGGGAAACCAGCGGCTTTTTTAGTTATTCATATAAGGTTACGAAATTTTGGTTCTCTTTCCTTGGTAAGTGTCTTTCGTTTTGAGTGTGTTCTCTATTAGGTTTACTATTTCTGTCTTTGTCTTACCCCAATTTCCGAATAACGTTCCCGAATGCGGAGGATCAGCAACTAGTCTGTGAATGGTAATCTTGGGTGATAGATTTTCTAAGAATGTGACGCATCTTTCAACATAGCTATCCAATGTTCCGACTTCCAGTTTCCCGGTTTTATACATTTCACCAAAGATTGAACCTTCAACGATGTACAATGAATGTATCTTCACTCCATCGACTCTAAGCGCACTTAAAAGTTTTGCACTCTCTATAACGTCTACGATGTTGTCACCAGGTAAATTGAGTATCACGTGAGAAACAACTTCAAAATTGTATTTCTTAATCAAATTGACGGCATATATGTATTCGGCTAACGTGTGGCCTCGGTTTATTTTCAGCAACGTATGGTAATTGGCACTTTGCAAACCAATGTCGAAAGATATCTCGATATTGTATTCTCTCTTTATTTCATCCACCAGATTCAGCACGTTTTCGTCTATACAATCAGGCCTTGTTGCTATATCAAGCTGGACTATGTCTTCATCAATTGCCTGAATATATGTTTTTCTCAGAACATCGATTGGTGCGTAGGTATTGGTATAATTCTGAAAATAAGCTATGAACTTTTTGATGCCCTTCTTCTTGTAACGTTCTTTCATTTTTTCGAGTTGTTCTTTTATACTAAACCCCCCGAAAGTTGTAAAACCGCTTCCCGTTTCGTCACAAAATAAACATCCGGGCCTTCCGTAAGTCCTATTTGGACACGTAAAACCTGCGTTAATTGGTAGCCTTTGAACCTTTTCACCATATTTCTTCTTCAGTTCAATGCTCAGCTTTCTATACCTGTAACCTTCTTCGAGAAAATCGAAAATCTTGAAAGCACCTCCTCAGCATCTATTGTTGGATATTTACCATCTATATAGACGAATTTTCCATTCACCATCGTTGCGTAAACGCTGTCTGTAAATGAATGAACTAAATTCTCTAAGAATTTATGTTTAGGTTGCAGCTGGATATGGTTGCTATCGAAAATGACAAGGTCAGCTGGCATGTCGACGGCTATTTCACCACCCGAGAGTCTTAGAGCCTCGTAACCGTTCTTTGTAATAGAATTGAACGCTTCATATATGTTGAAATTTTCAGGAGATTTCACCTTTTGAGAGAGTACCGTTGTTCTTAAATCAAAAAGAACGTTTTGCGAATTATTACTCGCGGGACCGTCAGTTCCTATTGTTATTTTTATACCTTTCTTCAACATTTCCACAATCGGCGGAATACCGTTTCCCAATTTCATGTTACTGACGGTATTGATGGAAGGGTATGAATTTTTTAGAATTTCTAAGTGCTCATCCCTCAGTTGGGTACAATGTACCGGTATGAAGTGAATTTTATCAAACCCAAGGTTTATAATCTCTTCTGGTGAATATCTTTCGTACTCCCAAGCGTTCTCAAAAAAGTGCATCGTTACCAGCATGTCGTTTGATTTTGCAACATCTAATATTCTCAGAAGATATTCTCTCGAGCAGCTGTATGGTGCGTGAGGACCAAGACCAACATAGATTCTGTCATCATACCCATGCCATTTTTCATACAGCTTAATATTCTCGTCTAACCTGCCGTTGTCATCGCCATTGCTATCTACGAGTCCTCTTGTAATAACAGCTTTCATGCCAAAATCTGCAACCGCCTGTGCGACCATTTCCTCGTGAAAATACATATCGCAAAAAGCAACAACACCATGAGATGCCATTTCCATCATGGACACTATTGAACCGTAGTATATTGCTTCAGGTGTCAAGCGTTCTTCAGCAGGCAGGATTCTTTCAAAAAGCCAGGTGTTGAAAGGGATATCCTCGGCATAACCCCTGAGAACGGACATACCAACGTGGGTATGAGTGTTTACAAAGCCAGGCGTGATTATCTTTCCTGAAAAATCTATAGTTTCTTCCCTGTCTTGTGAAATGATTGTCTCGCCAAGCGAGTTTATGTAACCGTTTAAAATACGAATGTCCAATCTTTCAAGTTTCCCGTTTATTAGAACAAGAACGTTCTTTATTACCATTAAAGCACAACCCTCTCCGCATCTAACCAAAGGTGTTCCAGATCATAGAATTCTCTTGCGCTTTTTGTAAATATGTGAACAACTATTTCACCTGCATCGATCAACATCCAGTCGTATCCTTCACCGCGATCGTAATATATGATATCTTTTCCAATATCATTGAAGAAATCGACAACCTCGTCTCTTAAGCTCTTCATGTGTATATTACTGTTTGCGGTACAAACAACAAAATAATCAGTGAGCAGCCTTGTCTTCGACATGTTCAGTATAACTGGATCTATCGCTTCCTTCTTTTCGAGTACATTCATTAATTTTTTTAAGATTTCGGTCAAATCGAAAGATTCTTTTACGCTTTTTTCACTCAACTCTTAAGCACCTCCCAGATTCAGTTCTTCGTTTATTCTTCCATTTACTAAGTAATCTCTAACATATCCGACAAGATAGAACGAACCAGTGACGAACTTGGCTTCATGTTTGAGTTCTCTAAGCTTATCGACTGCGATTAACGGTTCGGGTTCAAGAATGACATCCTTACAGTATTTCTTGGCGATTTCGTAAGTCTCTTGGAATTTCTGTGCACGTTTTGACGGTGGTCTTGTTATTATCAGTGTGTCGAATTTCGGACCTATCGCTCTGAGTACATTCTCTTTATCCTTGTCATCAACTATACCGAATACCCCTGCCCTGCTTTTATTTGGAAAGTAAAGTTCTATGTTTTCAGCAAACTTTTCAGCAGCTTGTGGATTGTGTGAACCATCAAGTACAACTCCGTTTACTATTTCAAATCTGCCGGGAATAAAAGCACGTTCAAATGCACTTTTTACAGCTTCTTCATCAAGTTTGTGTGCCAGTTCGAACGATTTTAGTGCTATACCAACGTTGTAAAGCTGGTGAGTTCCGTTCAGCTTGACAGGTATGTTCTTTATTGTATTCTCACCATAGTAATTATACACATTTTCATTAAAAGAATATTTTACAGGCTCTACAACAAAATCCTTACCGAACTCGTAGACTTTAGAATTCTTTTCCTTTGCTACCTGCTTTATAACATTTAATGCTCCTTCTGGCATCATACCTAAAACGACAGGTTTTCCTTCCTTAACAATTCCTGCCTTCTCAAATGCTATCTCTTCCACTGTGTTTCCCAAGACGTTCGTATGCTCGAGAGAGATAGTGCATATGACCGATACTTCCGGTGTTAGCACATTTGTTGAATCGAACCTGCCACCGAGTCCGACTTCCACACTTCCGTACTCGACATTTTTCATCTTCGTTATGTAAAAGTACATAGCTGTCATGTATTCAAAAAAGCTTGGAGAAAACTCTTCGCCAAGTCTGTCCATTTCCTCAGCATGTTTTCTTACTTCATTTGCTGCTTCAACAAACTCATCTTCTCCGATGTTCGATGTGTTGTAATGAAATCTCTCAAGTATAGTTGACAGGTGAGGTGAATAAAAACCAGTAACGCTATGGCCGTGGTGATAAGTCAAGTACTCGAGGAACGTTGTCACGCTACCTTTCCCGTTTGAGCCTGTTACGTGGAAGAATTTAATTCCAGAATGGGGATTACCCATTCTGGAAAGCAAACCTTCTATTCTAAAAAGACCTAACTTCATCGTGTTGTATGGACGAGTAAAATACAAGTATTTTAAGGTGTCTATAAAAAGTCCAGAGTTGCTCATCTGTTTTCCTCCAAGTCGTGAATTATCTGCTCGATTTTAGAAATTTGCTCGTTAAACATCTTCTGTTTTTCCCTTGTTTCCTCGACAATGTCTTCTGGTGCGTTTTTCAAGAAGTTTTCGTCTTCAAGTTTCTTGGCGAATTTCTCAAGGTCTGTTCTCAGTTTTTCGACCTTTTTCTTCAACCTTGCAACCTCAGCTTTGACATCTATCAGTGTGCCAAGCGATACATAGGTCTCAAGGTTTGGAGAGACGTACGCGGTAGCACACATCTGCGGCCTTCCCTGAACGAATTCAATATCTTCAACATTTCCAAGGAATTTTATGTATTCTTGCTCTTCTTGGGACAGGTTACCCTTAGCATATGTCTTAACCTTTGTAGACTGAGGAACGTTGACTTCCGCTCTAACGTTTCTCACGCCTCTTATAATTTCCATTATCTGTTCAAATCTCTTCTCGGATTCTTCGTCGATGTACTCACCAAATACCTTAGGCCATTCAGCGATGACCAACGATTCCGTAGTAGTTGGCAACTTGGTCCAAAGTTCTTCTGTCAAGAACGGCATGAATGGATGCAAGAGTCTCAAGCTCATATCGAGCACATAGACAAGTACGTTTTGGACGGTCTTTCTCTCCTCTGTCTTAAGTCTGCTCTTCACTGCTTCGATATACCAATCACAGAGTTCATCCCAGAAGAAGTTGTAGATTTCGCTCGCAGCTATGTTGAAGTCGTAGTTATCAAGAGCTTCTGTGACTTTCTGAATAACCTTCTGCAATCTTGAAAGAATCCATTTATCGACAAGTTTGAGTTGGCTCGCTTCGATCGGCTGTTTTTCGAAGTCTTCAAGGTTCATGAGTACAAACCTTGTTGCGTTCCATATCTTATTAGCGAACTTCTTGTAAGTGTCGAAAAACCTAACGTCAAGTTTCAAATCTCTTCCCTGAGCAGCTAAGATAGCAAGGGTGAATCTCATCGGGTCTGCCCCGTATTCGTCTATGACTTCCAGTGGATCAATGCCATTGCCAAGAGACTTGCTCATCTTCCTACCAAATTTGTCTCTTACGAGTTGGTGGATATACACTTCGCTAAACGGCTTGTCATCCATGAATTCATATCCCATCATGATCATCCTGGCAACCCAGAAGAAGATTATGTCAAATCCGGTTACCAAGACATCTGTTGGATAGTATCTTCCAAGATCAGGTGTCTTCTCGGGCCAACCCATAGTGCTGAATGGCCAAAGCGCTGAGCTGAACCAAGTATCGAGGACGTCTTCATCCTGAACAAGATGCGCACTACCGCATTTTTCACACGCTCTTACCTCTTCTTCTGAGACGTTGTAGTGGCCGCACTCTTCACACTTCCAGACAGGAATCCTGTGTCCCCACCATAGTTGTCTGCTTATACACCAGTCCCTTATTTCGTACATCCAATTGAGATATACCTTTTTCCACCTTTCAGGAACGAATTTCACTTCTCCATTTTCAACCGCTTCGATAGCTCTCTTTGCGAGCGGTTTCATGCTCACGAACCACTGATCCATAAGCCTTGGTTCGACAACTGTGTCGCATCTGTAACATCTGCCAACCGAATGTTTGAGTTTTTCGATTTTCACAAGATAACCCAACGCTTCGAGTTCTTCAACAACCGCTTTTCGTGCTTCCTCTGCTTTCATTCCTTTGAATTTTCCACCATTTTCGTTTATGACAATGTGTTCATCGAATATGTCAACAAATGGCAAGTTGTGTCTTTGACCTATCAGATAGTCGTTTGGGTCGTGGGCAGGTGTGACCTTCAAAGCACCGGTACCGAACGATGGATCAACGTAATTGTCCGCGATAATAGGCAGTTCTCTGCCAACGATCGGTAGAATTGCGGTCTTTCCGATGTATTTTTTATACCTCTCGTCTGATGGATGAACAGCCACAGCTGTATCGCCAAGCATCGTTTCTGGTCTTGTTGTGGCTATGACCAAGTAATCATCTTCACCTTTTATTGGATACTTGACGTGGTAAAGCGCGCCTTCTTCTTCGTGATAGTCAACTTCTTCATCCGAAAGCACCGTACCGCACCTGTGACACCAGTTCACTATGTATTTGCCTTTGTATATTAACCCTTTCTTGTACAAATCAACAAAGACCTTTCTGACAGCTTTTGATAATCCTTCGTCTAACGTGAATCTTTCTCTTGTCCAGTCAACAGAAGCACCGATTGACATTATCTGCTTTTTAATCTCATTTCTGTACTTATTTGCCCAGTCCCACACGATTTCGAGGAATTCTTCCCGCGAATAATCCCTTCTGCTCTTACCTTGTGTTGCAATGTATTTCTCAACGGCTGTTTGTGTGGCTATACCTGCGTGGTCTTCGCCTGGAAGCCAGAGCACGTCAAAACCCTGCATTCTCTTGTACCTGCTAAGTATATCTTGAATAGTTATATTGAGTGCGTGTCCCATATGGATTCTTCCAGTTATATTTGGCGGTGGGATTACTATACTGTACTTTGGTCCTGCTCCTTTTGGAGTGAAATATTTCTTTTCGAACCATTGCTTGTACCACTTCATCTCGATATTCTGTGGTTCATAACGTGTTCCTATCTCCATCCTGTGCACCTCCAACAGTTGTAATTTCTATTTGACAATCGATTTTTATCTTTTCTGGGCCGTAAGTTAGAAGTAAATAGTGTAGAGAGTCTCTTATTCTGTCTGCAATCTTCTTAACTTCAGCGTCCTGAATACCGTGAAGAACTATACAGAAATCGTTGTTATCCAATTTGCAGACAAAATCCTTTGGGATTCGCACGCTATGCTTAATAACTGAAGACACCCTTGACATAACAAAATTCCAGATATCGTTATTGGAAACTTGAAAATCAAGTTTCAAGTGCATAACATAAAAGAGTTCATTGTTTTCCTTAAGTTCCTGCAATACCATTTGTGCAAATTCTTTATTCGGCAAACGCGTGATTGGATCCACCCATTCTCCGGTGAGTAACTTATGCAGACTTGGCATTATGCCACCTCCTTAACCGTTTCAGGAAAATAACCCGATTACTTTAACTTATTTTATCACAAAATAACTATTGTGACAATATAGTCCATATGCTAAAATATTACCAAGAAACATGTTCGCGTTACTAACAATTATCGGACAAAGGGAGATGCTGAAATTGGGTTCAATGATGAGCATAATGTCTATTTTTTCGCACTTCTTATTGGATTTCTTTGTTTCGTTTTTCAATCCACTTGGACCATTCTTGATTCAGAAATTCGGAATTGAGGTGAGGTTATTCACCTCTTTTTTAGCACTTTCAGCAGCCATGGCAAGTTTGCTTCAGATATTTTTTGGATTTCTATTTGATAGAATTAAGCAAACTAAGAGTTTGCTTTTTACGATGTACATAATGGAAGCTATTGGCATAGCATTGATAGGTTTTTCGACGAACTTTTGGATGCTTGTGATGTCCATATTTATAATCAGGATAGCGAACTCTGCGTTTCACCCGCTTGGTGCAGCGATGGCTGGTGAGAAAAGTGGAAGAGTTGTCGCTTTCTTCTCCATCTCCGGTACGCTCGGTGCCGCATTTGGTCCTGTCTTCGTTTCTCTTTATGTCAGTAGGTTCAACTTAAGTGCTTTATGGATAGTATCTTTACCGGCGATTGTACTTGCGATACTACTACTTAGAGTTAATCTGCCAGAGCGGACTGTACAAAGAAACAAATTTCAACTAAAAGAGGCACTCGTTCTATTACCAATTTTGTTTGTTGTTAGTGTCAGAAGTTTTGCAATGTCGGTTGTACATGCATACACCCCTCTTTTTGTTACGAACGTTCGAGGATATGATTTGACAGTCTCAGGTGCACTTATAACTTCTGGAATGATTGCTGGTGTTGTTGCTAACTACATTGGTGTTATATTGATGGAGAGAATAGGTGCGAAAAAACAAGACCTTGTTGCCTTCATTGGCATGGGTTTGTCTATCTTCTTGCTATTGTCATCAAAAAATTTACCTTCTATTTTTGCTTCTTTTGTCCTCTTTGATTTCTGCGGATTTCTTCTTATGTCTGCGAACGTTGTTCAGGCTCAAAAAATACTACCTAATAGGAAAGCCCTTGCTTCATCTGTTGCAATGGGATTTGCGTGGTCTATAGGTGATTTTATAGCGACTGGGTATAATTCCATTTTTGGAAATAACATAGTACTCTCCTTAAGCTTAGTCGTTCCTGTAACACTTCTTGCGGCGATTTATTTTGGCATTATCCAGAAATTCGACACGAAGTGACATGTTATGGTAAAATTGTGCCGAAATTTGGAAAGAGCACAGGGAGGAGAGTGCTATGGAGACAAGCAGAGAGAATTTACAAACGGTATATATAGACCGATATGCGTACGGTGGCTACGGACTTGGTAAATTGCCGGGAGGTAAGCTCGTTCTTGTCGAAGGCGTGTATCCTGGGGACCTCGTAGAAGTTGAAATAATGCAAGAAAAGAGTGATGTGGCGTTTGGAAGAGCTGAGAATATTCTTGAAAGATCACCGATTAGAAGACCTGCAAAATGCAAGTATTTTGGTACATGTGGCGGTTGTCACATGATGGACGTAGTATATGAAAAACAGCTCGAGTTGAAGTCGCAGATAGTGAAAGACCAACTGAGAAGAATTGGAAAGATTGAAGTTGAAGTAAAAAGTGCTATCGGCAGTGACCTTGAATTCGGATACAGAAACAAGATGGAGTTTGCATTCTACTATGCAGGAAAGGTTGAACTTGGGCTTAAAATGAGAAACAGCAACAAGGTTGTAGATATCGATGAATGTCCGATTTCGCCCGCATCTTTTAATAAAGCATTGGAGAATGTAGCTGAGATAGTTGAAATCAGCAAAGCGAAGATATACAATCCGAGGTCGAGAACGGGCACACTTAAACACTTAGTTATGAGATACTCTCATTCAAACAATCAAACAATGGCGATATTTGTCACGAAAACGGAAAAGTTTGAAGAAGGCAAAATCATACGCTCAGAATTACTTAAAAGAGTTCCTCAGATTAATTCGATAATCCATGTTATGAATTCTTCTGACAACGTTGTTTTGCGCGGACCGTACAAGACGCTCTACGGTTCTGGCGTACTCGAAGTCGAAATGGATTACGAAAAGTTTCAAATTCCGCCAACAGCGTTTTTCCAAAACAACTATCATGTTGCTTCAAAGATGATTGAATACGTGACGAAAAGCCTTGAACTAAACGGAAACGAGCATGTGTTAGACTTATACGCTGGTGTTGGAACATTTACAATGCGACTTGCGATGCTTTCAAAATACGTTACAGCCGTCGAAAGTTCTCACATTTCTGTAAAAGCAGGCAGGGCAAATGGGAATATAAACAACCTGAGGAATGTAAAGTTTGAGGAGGCGGATGTAGAGGAGTTCATATCCTCTTTCGAAGGCAAGGCAGATGTTGTAGTCCTCGATCCGCCAAGAGGCGGTGCAGGCAAAAAGGTGTGCGAAGAGATACTTAGGATAAGTCCAGAAAAGATAGTGTACATTTCCTGTGACCCATCAACACTTGCAAGAGACCTTGCTATGCTGAAAGAGAAGTATGAAATACTCTCTGTTCAGCCTTTCGATATGTTCCCGCAGACTTACCACGTTGAGACGGTAGTGTTGATGTCAAATGTAAAAAACAAATAAGTGCCTGATAAATGTTTTGAATACAGGATTTTCTGGTGATTTGCCATCTGCCGAAAATGTGTTTTTTGGCAGACGAGATGCCGGGAAATCCTTTTTTTGTTTGTGTAACTGTTTATAGAAACACGTCCACCGCCTTTCGTGGCGGCTTTCAGCGGGCGAGGTTGTCTTGTTGGTTCTTGAAAGCATGGCAGTGAGATCATTGAAACTGGCACATTGAAAGAACTCAAAGGACAAGAAACCTTTGTCATTGGCGCATAGTAAAAAAACAAAGCAAGATAAGAAATAGTTCAGAAAAGGAACTCTTGATGTAATAGAAGTTCGAAATGCCAATTCATATAACTTAAAAAACATTAATGTCATCTTTCCAGTCGGTTGTCTGGTTGCAGCTACAGGCGTTTCGGGTTCCGGAAAATCTACCCTGATATTCGAAGTACTTGCAGTGTCAATAGGTAAAAGCAAACCGGCGGCAATATTGTGTTTGAACTTGAACAATTTGGCTGGATTGTCATTATAGAGCAGTCCACACCTGATTTTGACACTTGCGAAAAATGAAAAAATCTAAACGAGGCATGAATAAACACTAAAATGAAGATTTTTTGCTTCTCCATTTTTACCTCTTATTCACTACAAGCCTCGTTTCTCCTTTATTTATCACACTTTTCAATATTTTATTCCTCACTTACGTCTATTACCCTGACTTTTTTTGACCCTTCTATTCCAGTGCCGGTTAAACCCACGTGAATACACAATTCAACTTTTTTGATTTCTCGTTTTTATGTCAAATTAAGGTAAATTACGAATTGCAAATGTATGAATACTATATAGACAAGGCAGTTGATTAGATGTATAATTATAATTATGCTAACAAATCTAGTGGGCCGAGTGAAAAGTATAGAAGTAAAAACAGATAGCTTAATATCTTTTGATTCATTACGAACTGATCTGGAACATGTTTTTTCTGTCGTAGAATAGAACGGTAAAGCCGTTCTTCTTAAAGATAATAAGCCTGCTTATATTGTGCTGAAATACGATACTGATGGTATAGATATTGAAAATATCTCCGATAAACATGTTAACTACACACTTTAGGAAACTATGAAGATAGTGTTATCAGAGGTTGAAAACAAAACTATGCATTCATCTGAGCTGGAGATGAAATATACAAACATAAGTTCTATTTGCAGAAAAACGTGAAGAAAGCACAGTATGCACAGATTAGCGCGAAGTATGGGCATTACCCGGAATTACTTGAGGCCTTCCCCGGCAACTATATCAAATTAAAGAAAGTTGCAGAGTAATGAACGGTGAAGCACTATGGAATTATGTAATTTCGGGTTTATTATCATAAATTTCATCATCCCGTGATGGAATGTTGTATGTTAATATGGCTATTTACAATTCGCCTTCCAGAGATCTATCAATGAAAAGGGCAATATCAAAGAAAGATTTTTCATTTGTACATTCATATTATGATCGATTGATTAATGGAGGATGCTGTTAACTTAGCGTGATGGTAGAGAGTAAGAATTGAATAATGGCATTCTTGTCACCTCGTAAGTCTTTGAATAAGTTGTGGATGTATACCCAGCCATTGATGTATTTCGGTATGTTACTGAATTTCTTGAATCCTCGCTTCATGCGTATGAAATCTTTGAGAAGTGAATACCTTGATTCAACAGCATTGTTGTAACCAAGACGCACTCTCTGATGTACACCTGTACCGAACAGTTCTTCAATAGCTTGTTTGTACACAGGAAGTCCATCAGTAGTGATAGTGTTAGGATGTTGTTTAATTTGTTTGAGTAACTTGATAGCATTAGAATAATCACGATATCTAGAGAAATGCCAAGCAACAATCTTCGAAGTTTTCCAATCGACAAGGAACCAAATGTAATACTTTCTATCTTTGAAAAGTAGAACAGATTCACCCACTTGTAGATAGAGACATGAGAGATATGAATAGGCAAAGAATCAGCAATAGCGCGGAAAGACAAATTACGTTTAAAGTAGAGGAAAATAGCTAAGAACACGAAGTAAGGATGAACACGAGAAGAAAAAGTAGAAAGAGAAGAAGAGATAGGATCAGGAGGCAAAAAACGACTAATGTTAGTCTTGGTTTTACAAGACTTACAGCGGAATCTGACAAAGCCACGACGGATTTTGTAAATTTCCATAGACTTACCACAAACAGGACATCTAGGATAGATAAAAGAGAAGAGTTTAGGTTTTTTGGAAGAAGAAGGACGGAAGGTCTTGTGACAAGACTTACAGAAGTACTGTTGGGAGCCACTTTGAGAATGTCCATTTTTGTAGAAGTTAGAGGAACCGCAGTGTGGACATTTGATCATTGAGTATCGCCTCCTAACAGGGGGGTGATATCCCTTTTCAGTATTCAACAATATTATCGCACATTTTTCACTAAATTGGTTAACATTATCTGTATTTTGCAAGTACTCCCGCTGTTGTAGATGGATGGATAAAAGTAGAGAGAAATGAAAATGCATCTGCGGACAATAATTGGCACGCACAGATTTTGCGATTACTGGACAAGTCGAAGTCTGAATACGAAATAAAACTCAAAGTAAAAGCTTCTGAAAATGTCAAAGTCCCATACTATTTTGGTGCAGAACCATACATGGATGAAAACACAGCTATCAGAGGAGAAATAGAATTCAAAACCACAGAACAAGAGATCACACTGAGTTTTAAAAAGCAATTTACAAATGAAGAAAAATTGAAATTTTCTCTGGAGTTTGGAAAGATACCAAACGTAACCTTGTATGTAAAACCAGTTAGTGTGAGATACAGATGAAGGTGAGAATATGAAATTGAAATCAAGGTTAATTCTATTTACACTGATGGTTCTAAGTATCTTTTTCTTGGTAACATCTTGTGAGGCTGCACAAAATGTTCAAACTGCTGCAAGTACAACATCAACTCAAGATGTGGATGGAACAAGTTTGATTAATAATTGGAATTTCAAATCACAAATTAGAAATGACCAAGCAAATGCACCATATGATTGGTGGATTTGGGAAGCAGCAAAGTACGGTGTAAGCAGTGCCAAAGTAGCACAATACGGTGTAAAAGATGGATATGTTTATTTAAAAATCGAAGACAGCGGAAGCGATACATGGCATATCCAATTCAATCAATGGGTAAAACTAACACCAACTAAGAGTTATTATATTTCATTCAAAGCAAAGTCTGATGTAACAAAGAAGGTGAATGTCAAGATTCTTCAAACACATGACCCTTGGACAAATTATTTTGCTAAGACGATCGAACTCTCAAAAGATTGGCAAACATATGAATTTTACTATGTACACTCAGATAAGGCAGATGAAACGGTAACATTTGGTTTTGAGCTCGGTAAGACTGAAAATACAACGGTTTATATCTCTGATGTAATTATAAAGCCTGTGGACAAATCACAAGTACCACCTGAATATTTACCACCTGAAGAAGAGGTTGAAACGATAGAATATTCCTTTGAAGACGAAGAAGAACCACACAACCTTGTTAACAACGGAGACTTTTCGTACAAAATAATAAATGATCAAGGGAGTATGCCATCTGAATGGTGGATTTGGCAGGCAAGTCAGTATGGAATCTCCAGTGCAAAGATTTCGGAGTACGGAGTTAAAGATGGTGCCGGATTTATAGCACTTGCCGATACAGGAACCGAAAGTTGGCATATCCAGTTCAATCAATGGATAAAGTTAAGAAAGGGCAATAGCTATAAGATATCTTTCAAAGCTAAATCAGATGAGCCAAGAAGCATCAACGTGAAGTTTGTTCAAACAGGTGCACCGTATGGTACCTATTTTTCACAAACTGTTAATCTTACACAAAACTGGCACACGTTTGAGTTTGAATACACTCATCCAGAAAATGGAGATCCTGTAGTGACGTTGAGTTTTGAATTGGGTAAAGAGAAAGCCACAGTAATTTACTTCGACGACGTCACCGTTGCCCCCAAAAAGTAAATCAGCTTTTCGAAAACACGAGCACCTTGGGGCAAATGCCTCCAGGTGCCCGTTTTAAAAAGATATCACATCTGGAAATTCATTGCATAACACAGTTAAATACGTAAGTGAGGAGGGCAAATCCGTGAAAAAGTATATTTATGTTTATTTGATGGTATTTTTGTTTGTTTTTAGTAGTACAAAACTGGTCGCAGGCTCGGTTGAATTGACAGGTAGAGCAGAATTCAACTATAAGATAAATTCCGAGTTTAAGACATCTTCTTCAAACTGGTTAGCATCCGATAATGCTGCTTATCTGGTTGTTAAATCTGGCAGTGTAGTTTTGGTTATGGATGTGAAATACACTGCGCCTGACATCGTAGCATCGTATGTAAATGAGTTTTTTGTTCCTTGGAAGGTAAACAATAATCTCACCATATTTTTTGGATACAGAAATGTAGCCGATTACGATGGATTTCTTGGTAACGATGGTTCATTCAAGTGGGGAATGAATGGTACTGGTATACTCTGGTATAAAACAGTTATTTCGTTAATTTATGGTGTTTCTAATTTTATCATCGATGCAGGTACTGCATTCAGTTATCCACTTGATTACGTAGTGCTCTTTAAATCAAATATGGGCGCCTTTTCACTATCGGCAAATATTAAAGGTAAAGCAGATTTTTCAGAAGGAATGTTTGGTATAAGAACCGGTGTTAAAACAGGACCTTTCGCCTTTTATTTAGCTGGAGGGTACAACTTTGTAAGCTCAAATATTTCTGGATTGTTATTAGGTATTGTTTATAACCTAAATCCGCTGAAGGCAAGTGCCGAAGTGGATATCACAAATTTTAATGCACCAAGGTTTGATGGATATGTAGAATACAATCTTATGAGTTATAAAGTTGGAGTTGCGGGCAATTACCAACTTTTAACTGGTGCATTCTATTTAGAACCTTATCTCTCAACCAGACTCGGTCAAGCTGAGATTAAGCCTTCACTTAGATTCAATGAAGCAGGTTTCAAAGAATTCAATGTAATGGTGGGTTTTAATTTCTGATGAATTTACAAAATTTGTTTACATTTACTTAAATAGGGTGGAGGTGTTTTCAATGAAAAAGCTGTATCTATTCTTACTGTTGATTTTTTTAGTCTCCTCAATATTTGCCAAAGCAACTATAACGGTTGCTGTATGGAGTTGGAACGTTGATAATTATAAGAAATTGGCTGCAGAATTTAACAAGTATTATCCAGACATACAGGTAAATTTTATTGTGAATGAGCCAGATATCAACGGTTTTTTAACGGCACGCGCGGCAGCTAAGAAAGCATTACCCGATGTTGTCGCAGAATCATGGGAACCACTGGCTTATCCGGTTTCACAGGGATGGGTTTATCCACTCGATGGATTTTTCAAGGATGATCCGTATATTCAATACGTTCCTGAAAGTGTTCGTAATGCATTCAAGTACAATAATAAGACATACGCTCTTGGTGAGCGCTTACATTTTGAGACGATAGTCTTGAACCTCGAGTTGCTGAAAAAGCTCAATCTTCAAAAACCAGATTATACGTGGACTGTTGATCAGTTCAAAACGTATGCCAGAAGAGCAACAACGAAAGACTATTCAGGGATTAACCAGTTGTGGGAATTCGATACGTTCATGGCAGCTGTATTAAGTAATAGAACGACTTTTTGGAGTTTTGATCCGGTGAAATGGGAATTTGATCTTGTAAACGGCGGATGGATACCAGCAATAACACTTCAGAAAGAGTTGAAATCAATTCCTGGACTTGTTTCAGATGATCTTATAAATCAGGATTTGAGAAATCAAAACCAACTTGATGACTATCAGAAGAAGTTTGGAAAAGATGCTGATGCCTTTAGAGAATCGAAAGTGTTGATGGGTTTTGAAGCAACCTACGATTGGAGTTGGCTTAAGAGTGTACCTTGGGATTTTGATATGTATCCGTTACCTCAGGATCCCAAGATAGGTTTAAGAATTCCGGTACATATAAATTACACATTTGTGTCATCAACAACGAAATATCCAAAAGAAGCTTTCCTTTTTGCCAGATTTCTTACGTACGATCCACGTGGTATTATAGCAAGGTTGAAGATATTCGAAGCACAAGGTGTTGAAAAGACAACTGGAAGACTCAACGATTGGTTCATTCCGGCAACAATGCATCCTGATGTTGTGAAATATTTTGGAACCTTGAAAATACCGGACGGTATAAAATACATGCATAAAAACCTAGATAAAACTGTTCGTGTTGATATGTGGAAGGTTGTACCAGGTTGGTTTGAAGCTATTTGGGATGTTATATTCCCAGTTAACGAAAAGATAAGACGTGGTGAGGCACAACCAAGTGCTGTTGCAGCGGAAACCCAAGAAAAAGCAAATAAGGTTATTAAAGAATCTTGGGCAGTATTTGCCAAAAAGCTCTCTGAAGCAGAGAAAAATTTTGAAAAGATTAGAAAGCAGGTCGAAGGTAAGTAAGTTTTTGTTGAACTGTGCATTACAACGTATAAAGTTATAGTTGTAATGCACAGTTCATATACTTAAGAAAGCGATAAGAAATATAATCAAATGGAGGTTAAAACGTGAAGAGATTGATTTTTATTTCGTTGTTAGTTTTCCTGATAGTTGTTCTATTGCTTTCTTCGTTTTATTTTTTGGGCAAAAGTGAATATACAAGATTGAATTCGAAGCTTCAAAATTACAGAAAGGCAGATCTTTCTAATGATCCTGCCGAGATTTCATCGGTACTTTCTAATTTGTACAAAAACCGTTACGGCGATGCTTTTAGATACGCTCAAGTTTTTGATGTCAAAAAAGATATAAATATCGACGAAGAATATACCTTTTCGTTTGAAAGTAAAGATAGCGGAAAATTCAATGTTGTAGTTAGTTTTAGGTACCTTTCTCAAACAAGTGCAAATGCGTCTCTCGAAGTTGAGTTTAACGAAAAGCAGAGTTATCAAGTTATCCTTGATAATTTTGTGTATTATGATTTTTCAGAGAAACAATACGATAGGTACGGAAATGAAATTGTGCCAGAACAGTATGCTGTAAATAATATCATTTATAGTTTTTTCAAAGATGGTAGAAGAATTTCAAACGAACCGATTGTTTTTGACTTGAAGATTGGTAAGAATGAATTGAAAATCAAAAATCTTAGGAAAGCGATAAGAATCGAAAGTATCGCATTTGTACCGATACAAAAGATTAAAACTCTTGTTTCTTATAGTGATTACAAAAATGAAAAATTAAAGCTTGGAGACAAAAATGCTTCTGAGTTTATTCTCGTTGAAGCTGAGGATGTTTTTGGTAAGAATGATTTTCTTGTTGGAATATCGAATATACAAAGTGCTCAGGTTAGTCCTTACGAAGTACTTAAGAGAAAAATCAATGTGATTGATGAGAATACATTTAAAATCTCTGGTCAAGAGTTGTTCTGGGTTGTGTATGTTGATAAACCTGGGGTTTACAAAATAGGCTTTAGGTACCAACAATCGACACGACAAGGTATTCCTGTTTTTCGTAATCTGTATGTAGATGGCATCTTACCTTTCAAGGAATTCAATAATTTACCATTTGAATATACATCTTACGCTTGGAAAGATAAGGTCTTGCCTTATGAGGTCTACCTAGGTAAGGGTTACCATGTACTGTCTTTGGAAGTATCAACTGGTATATATGAAAAATTGATCGAAGAATTGCAAAGTATTGTTAAGAGAGTACAGGGTATAGGTCTTGATATTCAGAAGCTTGTTGGAAATAATCTTGATCCAAACAGAACGTGGGATATTGAAAAGTATATGCCCGGCGTGTTGAAGGAATTAAAGGATATCTCGCTTAAGTTGAGAAAGGACTATAAAAATTTACTTAACGTTGTTGGTCAACAAGGTCGTTCTTCTATCTCGGATTTGCTTGTCGCTGCGGATCTTATCGATAAGATTTTGAAGAAACCAGAGAAGTTACCGTTTTTCCTCGATGAGTTAAGTGGTGGTGCTTCATCTGTAGCGCAAAGATTGTCGGAGTTATCTATGAGGTTAAAAGAGCAACCAATGGGCATCGATAAGGTCTATGTCTTCCAGGGTGTTCTTCCAAGCACTCTTCAAAGTGCTAATACTGGCTTTATTACGATGTACGAAGAAGTTGAGAAGCTTTGGCTTTCACTGTTTAATAAAAATCAAGATTATTCAATTTTTGAGAAAACAGATGTACGTGCTTTACGTATATGGGTAAATAGACCTGTTCAATACGTTGAAACATTACAGTACCTGATAGATACAGATTTTAGCAAAAAGACAGGTATTCCTGTGGTACTCTCACTTATGCCAAATGAACAAAAGCTCATATTAGCTGCATCATCGGGTAATGTGCCAGATATTGCTTTGAGTATTAGCAACTGGGTTCCTTTTGAACTTGCAATTAGAAAAGCACTCTATCCACTTTCGGATTTTCCTGACTTTTTTGAAGTTGTTTCTAAGGATTACAATATCGAAACACTGTTACCTATGGTGATAGATGATAAGGTATACGGTGTTACTGAAACTCAGAATTTTTATGTGTTGTTCTATCGAAAAGATATAGTTTCGAACCTCGATATTCCGTTACCTAACACGTGGGATGATGTGAAGAAGATCCTTCCTGAATTGCAAAGAAGAGGTATGAACTTTTTCATACCCATGTGTGAACAGACCACAAAGTATTTCAACACCACTGCTCCTTTCTTCTTCCAAAATGATGCAAAGTTGTACTCACAAGATGGATTTAGAGCGGCGTTAAATGAAGAAAATTCCGTGAAGGCTTTTGAGTTGATGACGGATCTTTTCTCAGTGTACGGTATGCCTGAACAGGTTGCCAACTTTTACAATTCGTTCCGTTATGGAAGGGTACCAATCGGTGTTGGTGATTTCGGACTTTATGTTGTACTTTCGAACGCTGCAGATGAGTTGTACGGTGCGTGGGATATTGCTCTTTCTCCGGGTGTCATGGGGAACGATGGTGTGGTGAAACGTTATCAAGTCTCCGGAGATCGTGCAGATGTTGTGTTTGCAAATTCTGATAAAAAGGAAAAAGCATGGATATTCTTGAAATGGTGGCTTTCAAAAGAAACACAACTTAAATTCGCACGTACACTTGTTAACAGATACGGTCCAACATACCTTTGGAATACGGCAAACGTTAACGCTTTCAAAGAAATGGATTTTATAGATGAAAGGCATAAAAAGGTCATTCTAAATCAATGGAAATGGATAAGGGAAGTTCAAAGACATCCGGGTGGTTACATGACAGAAAGGGAAGTTAGTAACATATGGAACAGGGTAGTAGTAGAAGGTTATCCGTTAAGAACATCTATAGATAGGTCGGTGATTATAATCAACAGAGAGCTTGAGAGAAAGTTAACTGAATTCGGTTACATAAAAGAGGGGAAACCTGTTAAACCATACAAAATGTACGCTAATATGGAAGAATTCGTTAAAGAAAATCTCGGGGTAAGAGCGTCTGTTGTTTTGGATAATCAACGAAAACTTTGGGGTGATACATATGGTAACTAAAATTCCGAAAAGGCGTTCAAATCATTGGCTTCTTTTATCACCTTATCTAACGCTTTTTACAATATTCATCGTCTTACCAGTTGCTGTGGCTATATTTCTTTCATTTACTTACTTCAACGCTATCGAAAAGCCAAGGTGGATAGGTATACAGAATTACATCACTTTATTAACAAGAGACGACATCTTCATGCAAAAAGTTCTTCCAAATACTATTAAATACGCTCTTATAGTAGGTGTCGGTGGATACATACTCTCATTTATTCTTGCTTGGCTTGTTGCTCAACTTACCAAGATACCACGAACGATTTTTGCACTTATTTTGTATTCTCCATCTTTAACTGCTGGTGTGACGATGACCGTTGTTTGGCGTGTGTTGTTCAACGGTGATCAGCAAGGTTATCTGAATGCGTTATTGTTGAACCTTGGATTAATAGATAAACCAGTTCAATGGTTGCAGTCACCTCAACATCTTATGGATATTATGATTATTGTTTCCTTGTGGAGTAGTATGGGTGTCGGATTCCTTGCTATGCTTGCTGGTATATTGAATATCGATGAACAATTGTACGAAGCAGCATATATAGATGGGATAAAGAATAGATTACAAGAGATTATATACGTTACGATTCCTGCTATGAAACCTCAGATGCTCTTTGGTGCTGTTATGTCGATAGTTAATACATTTACATCAGCTGGTATCGGTGTTGCCTTGTCCGGTTCCAATCCAACACCGCAGTACGCAGGGCAATTGATAGTTAACCATATAGAAGATTACGGCTTTTTACGTTACGAAATGGGATACGCTGCTGCTTTATCAGTTGTTTTGTTACTTATAATCTGGTTCTTCTCTCGTGTAGCATGGCGTTTGTTCGGTGAAAGGTAGGGATGGTCGATGGCAAAGTTTACGACTAAAACAAATCCAAGGTACTTTCACAAAAGTCAATTAAAGTTCTATTTCATACTGGCACCTATCGCTTTGTTTATGACGTTGCCGATAATTTTTATCTTCTCGCAAGCTTTCAAACCTCTCGATGAATTATTTTTGTATCCACCGAGGTTCTTTGTTAGAAGACCGACGCTTGATAATTTTTACCAACTCTTTGCCCTGACAAGAACATCCAATATTCCAGTAAGTAGGTATCTTATGAACAGTATACTCACGGCATTTTTCACCGTGCTTTTCACAATAATCATATCTGTTTTCGCTGGTTACACACTTTCCAAGAAACATTTCAAGGCTAAGGGAGTAATCTTCACCATAAATAACCTTGCTCTTATGTTCGTTCCGATAGCGGTTATTATTCCAAGGTATTTTATAATTCAAAGTCTTGGACTTATAGATACGTTCATAATAAATATTTTATCGTTACTTGCCATGCCAATAGGTGTCTTCCTTGTGAAACAATTCATCGACCAGATACCAGATGCGCTTATCGATGCCGCCTTGGTCGATGGAGCCAACGATTTCCATATAATATTCAATATCATAATCCCTCTTCTCAAACCTGCAATCTCAACAGTAGGGATTCTCGCTTTCCAAGTTGCTTGGAATAGTGCCGAAGCCTCAACGTATTACATAAACAACGAAAATCTCAGAACATTTGCATTTTACGTATCGAATTTAACTCAAGCAACGGGAAACACTATAGCAGGTCAAGGTATCTCAGCAGCAGCTGGTTTAATCATGTTCGTACCGAATTTGATATTGTTCATAGTTATGCAATCAAGAGTTATGAATACAATGGCTTACAGTGGATTAAAGTAGTAGGTCATAGCAATGGAAGGTGATATAGGAAATGAAAGCGAAGGTTCTCTTATCTTTTTTAATCTCTTTGATCTTTTTATCCACAGTGTTCGGTGTAGATAGTACATTCTTAACTTACACACTTACCGGTAATAACAATTGGAAGATTACACAAGATGCCTATCTTGTGAGTGAAGTGTTGTTTAAAGATTTTGATCTTTATTATCCTGAGGATTTATTTATCAAAGGTTCTAAGATGTATATCGCCGATTCAGGTAACGCTCGTATCGTTGTTTTGGATATGAACACTATGGAAATTAGTACCATAGGTGATATGGCACTGTGGCAACCAACAGGTATATTCGTAACAGATGAATATGTGTATGTTGCTGATCCGGGAAGTTCCGAAGTAGTTGTCTTTACGCTTACAGGTGAGGAAGTGAAAAGAATAGGTAGACCTACGAATCCACTCTTCGGTGAGACAGCTAATTACAAACCAAAGAAATTAGTCGTAGATAAAAGAGGCAATTTGTACATCGTTAGCGAAGGTACTTTTGAAGGAATTATACAACTTGATAAAGATGGACAGTTTCTTGGATACTTCGGTAGTAATACCGTTGGTTTAACATTTTTAGATAAATTCATAGATTTATTTTACACGAAAGAGCAAAAGGCAAAGTTGTTGAATAGAATTCCTAAACCATATACAAATATCACTATCGATGACAAAGGTTTGATATACACCGTAACACAGAAGGAATCTGGTAATGCAATAAAAAGGCACAACACTATCGGTATAAATGTACTGTCAGCTTCTCGTGATAGAAAGATGATCGATGAAGATAATTTCATCGATATAGCTGTTGATAAAGATGGGAGAATGTACGCATTAACGGAAACCGGTTTGATTTACGAATATGATCAGGAAGGTAACCTTATCTTTTCGTTCGGTGGACGCGCAATAGCAACTGAACGAAATGGACTCTTTTCCGTAGCTGTAGCTATAACAACTGATGAAAATGGGAATTTGTACGTGCTTGATAGAGAAAGAGGCCTTGTCCACATATTTGTACCAACAGAATATGCGAATATACTCCACAAAGCGTTGAATTTATATGAAGAAGGTAAGTACTTAGAAAGTAAGAAGTACTGGGAACAAGTAATGACCTATGATGGATATTCAAAGATCGCACACCATGGACTGGGTAAAGCATACTTTCAAGAAGGAGATTACAATAGAGCAGCTTTGCATTTCAAAGAAGCATTTTCACGTAGAGATTACTCCGATGCATTTTGGGAATTGAGGAATATGTTTTTGCAAAATCATATGGGGTTGATACTCTTTGTTTTCTTACTGATTATCATTCTATTCGTACTCATCGACTGGCTATCAAGAACCGGGAAACTTAGCGTAAAGGTAAAGGTAAAATCAAAGCTCATTTCAGATATTTTATACATGAAAAATATTCTAAAACATCCGTTAGATACGTTTTACTATATCCAAAAGAAAAGGCACGGTTCTGTGTTATCAGCTTCGATTATTTATTTGTTGTTCTTGATTGTTGTACTATTCGATTACTTCGGCAGGAGTTTTATATTCAATTTGAACACAAATGAGAGAAGTGTTGGGTTTGTGATTTTAACGGCAGCTGCACCAGTTGGATTGTGGGTCATATCTAATTGGCTTGTGAGCTCCATAAACGATGGGAAAGGAACGTTAAGGGATATATACATCTTCACCGCTTACACGTTCGCACCATATATACTCTTTCAACCGTTAGTCATTTTAAGTACGTATATACTCACATACAATGAGACGTTCTTAATCGATTTTGCCTCATTAATTATCATATCGTGGGTTGGTGTTTTACTCTTTACTGGTGTAAAAGAGATCCACGATTACAACATCAGAAATACGATAAAGAGTATTTTACTCACACTTGGTTGGATATTCGTGATGATTTTAATATATTCAATAGTATACATGTTGTGGGACCAACTAACGGAAACCGCTTTTGGTATAGTTCAGGAGGTGTTGTATCGTGTCAGGATTTCAAGGTAAATACAAATTTTTATTCACTATAATATACTTGCTTGTTGGCTATCTGTCTTTTTCTCAGGCGATAGGAAATGAATTCTTATCGAACAGGTTTACACGACCAGAGAAGTACGTAGATGTTAATTCTCCATTCACATTGGAAGGTTATACGAAGATAGGTGAATCAAGTGCTTTGGAATTATGGATCGATTTGAAAACAACATCGTTGAGGGTTGTCGATAAAAGAAGTGGATACATCTGGGGTGATGTCGTAACAACGCATGAAGCATTCTCTGAAATGAATGATACGTGGAAGGCAATAGCAAAGTCGATAGTTTTAATCGAATACTTCGATGATCGTGGTATTTCAAATGTGATTGGAAGTGCCGATGAAAGTGTTCAAAAAAGCTATAGTAGAGTCAATGATGGTATAGATTTTAAATTCAATTTCAAAAAAGTAGACATATCTTTCCTGTTGAGCGTAAGACTGAGTGGAGATAGAATTGTCTTTCAATTGAAGAATGGTACCATAAAGGAATCTGGAAAATACACGTTGGCTTCGGTTATCTTTGCACCGTTTCTTGGAAGTACAGTTTCAAATGAGATAGATGGATACGTGTTCGTACCGGACGGTCCAGGTGCGCTTATCAGATTTTCAAAGCCCGCTCATTATCTGAATTGGTTTGAAAAGAGGGTGTATGGTAAGGATTACGGTATCGATAACTTAGCTTCTGTCAACGACCTTCGTTCAAAAAGGCCAAATGATTTCTTACGTGAAGAACCGTCGATACTTACACCGGTCTTTGGAATTGTTCATGGTGTTAAAAGAAACGCTATATTTGGTGTCGTGACATCTGGTAAAGAGTACTCTTCTATCGTCGCTTATCCAAGTGGTATATTAAGCCTTTACAACTGGGTTTCCGCAAAATTTATATACCGCCAAAAATACCTTCAACCAACAAGTCGCAGTGGTGCAGGTATACAAGTCGCTCAGAAAGACATGAATAAATTCGATGCGAAACTTGAAGTATCGTTCCTAGCAGGTAACGATGCGGATTACGTTGGAATGGCAAAGTATTACAGAGATAATTATCTCAAAAACATCTTGGTGAAAAAGATCGTCGGTAGCAACGTGCCTGTTGCAATCTCTCTAATCGCTTCCGATATTGAAAAGAGAGTAATCGGTTATCGTACTATGCCGATAACAACGTTCAAACAGATTGAAAAGATAGTTAGCGAATTGAAAAATTCAGGGATAGGTAATTTGAAAGTGATAATCAATGGATGGCAAAAAGGTGGAATCCACGGGAACAAGATAAGTAAGCTTTCTTTTGAGGATAGCCTGGGTGATATAGACGATTTGATAAACTTTGTGAAGAATGGAAAGAAAAATGGTTACGATGTATACTTATTAGACAATGTGACGAAAGTTACCGAAAAGCAGATCAATTTGAAAAAAGAAGTCGGGATAAACTTGTCTCAGTCGGTTATATACGAAGATAGGGATAATAGGGAACTCTGGATTTACAGAAGTTATTATACAAACATCGTACTTGCAAGCCAGTACGTTTCTGAGAAACTCACAAAGCTGAGCGAAAAGGGAATTTCAAATTTTGCACTTAACGAATATGGTTCGAAGTTGTACGGTGATTTGAAATACGGACATGAATTTTTTAGAAGTGATGCGTTGAAACTTGTTGAAAGAACACTTGAAAACATTTCGAAAAAGACAGATAGCCTATATCTTTCAAATCCTAACGATTACACATGGAAGTACGTTGATGGTATCTTAGATATTCCAATGAATTGCAGCCAATACCTCTTTGAAACAGACACTGTACCGTTTTTACAGATCGTTTTGAGTGGTAGTATAGATTACTTCGCACCTTACGTAAATAATAGTTTCTTTTCACGAATAGATATACTCAAGATGATAGAATACGGCGCATTGCCATCTTTCTTATTAACATGGGTTGATAACTATTTGATAAAGAAGACTCCACTTTGGGATTATCCATCAACAAAATACGAAGACTGGAAAGTAAAAATTACCGAAATTTACAAGGAAGTTAGTGATGCTTTGAAAAATGTTCGCGGATCAAAGATAATTGACAGGTTTGTAGTTGAACCGGGAATCATCGTCGTAAGTTACAATAATGGAAAATCGATCGTTGTTAATTACACATCAAAGACTTACATTCTAAACGATCAGAAAATTAAACCACAATCGTGGATAGTAACTAATTCAAATTCTATAAACGTTGGAGTTGGTCAAAATGAGTAAGAAAAGACGTATGAGAAAAGCTTTGGCTGGATATTTGTATATCTCACCATGGATAATAGGTTTCCTAATATTCACAGCCTATCCATTTTTCTATTCGCTGTATCTGAGCTTTTTCAACGTAAATTTCACAGTTGAAGGTATAAAGGCAACTTTTGTTGGTTTGAAACATTATATCTATGCATTCAAGACAGATCCATCGTTTCCAATAAATTTTTGGAATACGTTATTAAGTATTGTATTGTCAACACCGTTGATTCTCGTATTTTCACTCGTTGTAGCGATATTGTTGAATAACAAATTGAAAGCAAGGGCATTTTTCAGGCTTTTGTATTTCTTACCTGTAGTCATAATAAGTGGACCTGTTATATCTGAACTTGTGGCAAACAACGCAGCACAAATTGTCGATCCGAGAAAATATTTTATATACAACTTCTTTACACTCCTTCCCAATACGATAAGTTATCCGTTTATTTATATGTTCAACAACTTGGTGCTTATTTTGTGGTTCTCTGGTGTGCAGATACTATTTTTCTTGGCAGGTCTTCAAAAAATTAGTGGAAGCATCTATGAAGCAGCGAAGATAGACGGAGCAAATAGTTGGGTGATCTTTTGGAAGATAACATTACCATTGATAAAACCATTTGTACTGATAAATGCGATTTACACGATAGTTGATCTAGCTTCTTTCGCAAATAATCCTGTGAACACGAGTATAACTCAGAGGATGTTTGATATAGACAAGCCTTATTCATACTCATCAGCGTTGTCTTGGATTTACTTCATCGCTGTGATGGTTATAATAGGAGTTGCTTTTTTGCTTTTAAAAGAAGGGAGGAAGAATAAGTGAGCAAAGTAAAGAATTTCAGAACCAGTTTTTATTATAAATATTTGAAGGCTCCATCAACGAAGTTCATTATATATTTTATTCTGATAGGTGTTGGATACGCTTACCTTTATCCATTGCTTTACATGATAACAACCTCATTTATGAGCGTTGAGGATCTTGTGAATCCAACTGTTAATTGGATTCCAACGAAAATTACGTTTGACAACTTTGCAAGAGCTTGGAAAGTATTGGAAGCCACAAAATCTTTGTTGAACAGTGCTTACATGTCAACTATTCCGGCGCTTTTTCAAACTTTCATCACAGCTCTGATAGCTTACGGATTATCACGTTTTGAATTCCCATTGAAAAGGTTTTGGATCGTACTTATGCTTGCGACGTTTTTGATACCGTCACAAGTAACACTTGTTACAAAGTACATGCTGTTCAGCAGACTGAACCTTACCGGTACACCATTTGTTAGTTTCCTTCCATCGCTAACAGGTCAAGGTATAAGGAGTGCTATCTTCATACTTTTGTACTATAACTTCTTCAACATGTTACCAAAGACATTTGATGAAGCAGCTGAACTTGATGGTGCAAATTCTTTTCAGATATTTTTTAAAATCGTCTTCCCACTTTCCATACCAGCTATGGTAACAACGTTCATATTTTCGCTGGTATGGTATTGGAATGAAACGTTACTAACAGGACTTTTGTTGGGAAATAACATAAGAACAATACCGATAGCTTTAAGAGACTTTGTGTCTAAATATTCCATTATGTTCCCATCAGCGGATGGCAGTGCGGCAAATAGGATAAACGAAGGGATAAGGATGTCGGCAACGTTGATCACTATCCTTCCGTTGTTGATTACTTATCTGATTTTGCAAAGACAGTTTGTTGAAAGTCTTGAAAGAACTGGAATCACTGGGGAATAAAATATTTCAACTTTTTGAAAGGGGATGAGTACTATGGATATGTTAGATATTGAAAAGGTCATTAGTCAGATGACCCTTGAAGAAAAGATACACTTTGTTGTTGGTGTTGGTGTACTTGGAATTGAAGACAATCCAAAAGCACGTGTCAGTGGTGCTGCAGGTGAGACTTTTGAAATTCCAAGACTTGGAATTCCAAGAACCGTTTACGCAGATGGGCCAGCAGGTTTGAGAATAGATCCAGAAAGGGAAAGTGATGAAAGAAAATACCATGCAACAGCGTTTCCAGTTGAAACGATGCTTGCTTCAACGTGGAATAAGAACATTTTGAAAAAAGTGGGAGAGGCGATGGGCGAAGAGGTGAGAGAGTACGGAGTTGATGTGTTACTGGCTCCGGCTATAAATATACACAGAAACCCACTGTGCGGTAGGAATTTCGAGTACTATTCAGAAGACCCATTATTGACCGGTGAACTGGCAGCAAGTTTTGTTGAAGGTGTACAATCACAAGGTGTTGGTGCTTGTTTGAAGCATTTCGTTGTCAATGAACAAGAGACCAATAGAATGACTGTAGATACAATCGTTTCTGAAAGAGCATTAAGGGAAATTTATCTTAAGCCATTTGAAATCGCAATTAAGAAATCTAAGCCATGGACAGTGATGAGTTCTTACAACAAATTGAACGGTTATTACACCTCTCAGAACAGTTGGCTTTTAACGAAAGTTTTGAGATACGAATGGCAATTCGATGGTTTTGTTATGACAGATTGGTTTGCCGGTGATGATGGAGCTAAACAGATGGCTGCAGGTAATGATTTAATCATGCCAGGAAAGAGCCACCAGGTTTTGAAACACAGAAGAAATGAGATAGATGATATAAGAAAGGCTATTGAGAATGGAGAGCTAACAGAAGAGGTACTCAACGAGAGAATTCGAAATATACTAAGAGTACTTGTGAAGATGCCTTCTTTCAAAGGATACAATTATTCCAATAATCCGGATCTTGAGAAGAACGCAAAGGTATCTTACGAAGCAGGTTGCGAAGGTGTCGTATTACTCAAGAACAACGAAGTATTACCGATATCGAAAGATACAACAATTGCACTCTTTGGCACTGGTCAAATCGAAACTATAAGAGGTGGAACGGGAAGTGGTGAAACACATCCGATGTACACTATCAATTTCCTCGATGGAGTTGTTGAAAGAGGTCTTAATTTCGATAAAGAACTTGCGCAATTTTATAGAGCAAAAATAGAAGAGTTGCGAAACGGCGAGTACAGAATAACACGTGGACAGTGGAACGAAGAAATCAAACCGAAATTGCCAGAAAATCTCTTTATTGTTTCTCAATTGGAAGATATAGCCAAGCGAAACGATGTTGCAATAATCTTCATAACGAGGATATCAGGTGAAGGATACGATAGAAGAGCAGAAAAAGGAGATTACTACTTAACCGACGATGAATACGAATTGATTAAAAACGTATCTGAGACATTCCATAAATATGGTAAAAAATCACTTGTTGTACTCAACATCGGTTCTCCTATAGAAGTTGAGAGTTGGAAAGAGTTAACTGACGGAATATTACTGGTTTGGCAACCTGGTCAAGAAGCTGGGAGAATATTTGCCGATGTAATTTCAGGAAAGGTTAATCCATCAGGTAAATTAGCAACAACATTCCCGAAGGATTACAAGGATGTACCGTCAAGGTCGTTCCCTGGAGAGCCAAAGGAAAATCCTACAAGCGTTACATACGACGAAGGAATATACGTTGGATACAGATATTACGATACATTTAGAGTCGAGCCAAGTTTCGAATTTGGTTTCGGACTTTCGTACACCAAGTTTGAATACAGTAATTTGAACCTGTACAAAGATGGTTCTTCGATAGTTGTTTGTTTCGATGTCAAAAACGTTGGAAACGTCCCAGGAAAAGAGATAACACAACTTTACGTTCGAGCACCAAGGGTGAAAATAGATAAACCGTACCAAGAGCTCAAGGGCTTTTTTAAAACAGACACGCTAGCTCCGGGAGAAATGCAAAAGGTGAAGATAACAGTGCAAATCAGTGACCTTGCTTCTTTCGATGGTGAAAAATGGGTTGTTGAAGAAGGTATTTATGAGTTTAGAGTTGGTGCATCATCGAGAGACATACGTTTGAAGGGTACTTTGAATTTGTAAATCCTGAAGGGAGAGAGAGTATGAAAGTTAAATATTTCTCAAATATTTTGAAAATTGCTTCGATTATCGTTTTGTATCTTTTTTCATCATGCAATATATCGGAGGCGCTCGGCGTGAATGTGATGAATATAAGTGATCCAAAATGGAAATTGGTCTGGTCGGATGAGTTTGATGGTAAGGAGCTTGATAAAAACAAATGGAGATTTGATATAGGAAATAACAACGGATGGGGAAACAACGAACTTCAGTATTACACAGAAGGAAAAAACGTTAAGATAGAAAACGGGATGTTGATAATCGAAGCACGAAGGGAAGATGTCAAAGATGGTAATCGTACTTACAATTACACATCTTCGAGAATAAAAACTGAAGGGTTATTTTCAGTCCAGTATGGTAAAGTGGAAGCGAGGATAAAATTCCCGTATGGAAAAGGACTGTGGCCCGCATTTTGGATGCTTGGTACAAACATCAGATACGTCGGTTGGCCTATGTGCGGTGAGATAGATATCGTTGAATTCTTGGGTCATGATAAATGGACGGTGTACGGTACAATCCACGGACCTGGTTACAACGGTGGTAAAGCCATATCGAAAAGTTTTAAAGCTGATGCCACGAAAGACAAATCCTTCGTTGATGAATTCTATGTTTATGGTATCATGTGGAATGAAGACGAGGTTGTGTGGTACGTTAACGATAAAATCTATCACCGTGTTTCGAGAGAATCTTTAGAGAAACAAGAGAAACTCTGGGTCTTTGATCAACCGTTTTTCATCATACTCAACCTTGCAGTTGGTGGTAACTGGCCCGGATATCCAACGTTCGAAACACCATTCCCAGCAAGGATGTACGTAGATTATGTCCGTGTATACAAGCTTGAAAATGAGTGAGAAGCTCTCTGGAAAATCAAGTTAAAATGAGTCAAAAGAGGTGGGAGTTGTGGCAAATATCCGTGAAGTGGCTAAACTTGCCAACGTTTCGATAGCCACCGTCTCACGAGTACTCAACGGAAGTGATAAGGTATCTCCTGAAACAAGAAAAAAGGTACTCAGTGCTATGAAAAAGTTAGATTACAAACCTTCGTTCTCTTTTAAAGATAGTACAACTAAATTGATGCATACAATTGGTGTGCTCATGCCTGATATCCGTGGTTACCATTACAGCGATATAGTTATGGCTATAGAAGAGTACGCTTATTCTAAGAATTTCGACATCATGCTTGCTCTTCCAAAATGGGAAATCGATATAGAAAAGCATGTACTTGACCAATATTTCCGCAGGAAAGTCGACGGTATTATACTGGGTGAATTATTCGCAGGTCAAAAGATGATAGAAAGATTCAAAAAAAGTGGTGTACCTATCGTCGTTATAGACTTTCGAGTTGATGAGATCGATTTCGATGTGGTCAACGTGGATAACGTAACCGGTGGTTATCTGGCTATGAAATATCTTTACGACCACGGACACAGAGATATATTGTTTATCCCTGGTCCTGAGTTATCTCCAGCAGCGCAAGACAGGGAAAAAGGTATTCGCAAGTTCCTCGATAAAATATCAAAGAAAGATGAAGTAAAGGTGTACCTTGGTGAACACCGTGGGTACAACTCCGAGCATGGATGGGTTAGTGTAACACAACATCTAAACAAATACGGATTGAACTTCACCGCAATATTTGCCGTAAACGATTGGGCGGCTCTTGGCGCAATAGATGCACTGAAAGATTACGGTATAAAGGTACCTGACGAAGTATCGATAATAGGTTTCGACGATGCACCGTTTGCACAATACACAAACCCGAGATTAACAACTGTGATGCAACCACGCTGGGAGATGGGCACAACCGCAGCACAACTTTTGATAGAACGTATCCTTGACAAACATCTCAGATTACCAAGAAACGTTATATTACCCACAAAAATAATCGAACGAGAATCTGTGAAAAAGATAATGTGATCATATGAAAACAAAACCATCCCCGGAAAGATTGTTTGATAGTCTCTGGGGATGGTTTATTTTTGCAAACATTTTAAAACCCATGTACTCCTTTTTGGCGTGCTTTGTGTTGGAGTATAACGTAACTCAAGTAACCAGCGATAATATAGAGAAAAGATATCACTGTGAAAATCATAAACTCACTTTTCAAATCAAAAATCGTTTTTGTACCCATCAGAAAATGTCTTGATAAATCTAAGCCCCACGTAAAAGGAAAGACGTACGAAACGTAACGTAAGAACTTCGGTAATACGGTCACTGGAAAGAACATCCCACCTATCAAAGGTGCAGCGTTTCCTACCAAGCTTACCAGTTCATCGGCGTCCTTTAAAAGTAACGTTAACCCAAAGAAAAGGAAGACAAATCCGAACGATGCAATAATGGAAATAACAAATGAACATATAAAAAGTAACAAGTTTAGTGGTTTTATTGTCAATAAATTGCTCAAAAGTGCAAGTATTAATATAGGTACAGATTCTATGGTTACTCTTGAAATGCCGAACACACTCCAAGATAGAATGTACTCAAGTCCGCTCACTGGTGTTAAGAAAATTTCTTCAAATTGTCCTATTCTCATGTAACGTCTCAATGTGAAGATTACTCCCCACAGAATTTCAACGTAATTCCAGTAGGCAGCACCAAGCGCAAGGTAACCGAAGATATTCGTTGTATTCGATGTCCCATAGAAAAACTTTACGATATTCGATTTACTACCAAGATAGTACAAGAATAATAACGGAATTATTGTGAGCAATGGCACGAAGAACGAACCGTAAAAATCTATCTTGTACCTTTTAGCCGAAAGAAATTGTGCTTTAATCAAGTACAAACCTCTTACCATTCTTCCCATTCTCCTTTTTGCCTTATCAAGTGTTCTGCTTTTTTCAACATCGCAACACCGACAACAAGATACACTACACTAATGATACTCACTGTAAGTAAATTAAAGAAAAACTTCGTAACATCGTTGGAGTTTAAGATTACCCTTCCAGCTTCGATTAAATACGTTAATGGCAGTAAGTAACTTGCTATACGAATATAGAACGGGAAATTGCTAACAGGATTTACCATACCAGATAGAAGACCTATTCCGTACTGAATCGAATAATTTAAAGTTCCGATGCGTTTGTACAGAAGATTCAAACCAGCAAAAAATATCGAAAAGAAAGTAATATAAAGCCCACTCACAAGTAACAATAAAAAGAAATAGAACGATAAATAAATATCTATGCCAAGCAACCAAAAAAACAAGAGTGTGAAAAGTGTTATGTACAAATTCATAATGAATGTATCAATTGCTTTTGAAAATAAAAATGCAACTGTGGAAATCGGTGATAAAACAATTGTTACAAGTGTTCCTTCCATACGTTCTTCCGAAAAGCCATCACCAACACCGAAAAAGTATTGATTCAACCAATACCAAAGGAGTGTACCAATAAGTATGTTGTTTACTATATCTTGCTGAGTTGTTATCTTTGCACTGAAAACGTACGGTGCAATCATAAAAAATGGAGTGAGCGCCATATTTATCCAGACAAATTTGTACTTCCTACGCACTTTCAAGTCTTTCATCGCTAAGATAAACACACTTTTTAAAGTATCCAGCACGTTCTTCACCTTCATTCGTTTTCAGCATATTCGGAAGATTGCAAAAAGAGTTCAGAAAGCTGGTTGTAAACATCTTTACTTGCGAAAATATCACCGTACCTTGAAATAAGCTCAATTTTTCCATTTTTCAGAAGTACTATCTTTGCATCCTCACTCAAATTGTGCAGTATGTGACTTACCATAACGACAGTCACACCATCTTTGCTCGACTTTTCTAAAAAAGAATTAACCTGAATGACGGCGTTAACATCGAGACCATTCAAAATCTCATCTATGAAGAGAATCTTTGGTTGATGAATTAAAGCTTTACAAAGTAACAATTTCTTACGCATTCCAGTTGAATAATCTTCAACGAGCTTATCTTTGTCATCGTATAAACCAAAAAAGTTAAGTAACTCTTCGGCACGTTCTATTCGCTTCTTTTTTGGAACATTGTAAATTCCACCGAATATGTCAAGGTTTTCCCAAGCCGTTAGCTTCCAATATAAACTTCTTTCGTTAGCAAGCACAACACCGATATACCTTGCGAGTTTTTTCCAGTGCTTTTTTACGTCAAAACCTAAGATGTTCACTTCACCTTCATCTGGTAAAAGTAAACCTACCATGATTCGCAAAAGCGTACTCTTACCAGCGCCGTTTGGACCTACCAATACGGTGAATTCACCTTCTGAAATGTTCAAACTTACATTTTCAAGCACTCTTTGGTCTCCAAAGGATTTACTAACACCTTTCAATAAAACAAGACTCAAGGAACGATCACCCTTTCTTGATTTAATACATATAATTCAATTAAATCTGAACTATACAATGTTTCTAAAAATTCTTTCCAACAATCTTTCGGAGTTTGCTTTAAAAATGAGTTGTATTTACAGCCACCATCACAAATTGGAAGAAAAGTACAACTCATACAAGTTTTATCATGAGAAATGGATTCTAAGAAATTAGCATATTTTTTAATGAATATCTCTTCGTTAGACATTATCTCTTCGTAATTTGCGATTTTGAAATTACTTACTCCAATTCCAGAAATACAATTGTATACATCACCATTCGGAGCTAAGACAAGGTCGGATTCTTTTTTGTATGTGCAAGGCCAAACATTTAGAAAATCGATGATCCTAAAGCCAAAATTAATCACAGATTTGACTGCTTCAACGTATTTTTCGGCGTACTCTTTTTGACAAATATTGATTCCTTTTAATGATAATCCACCATTTTCTGGATTCGTTAATAAACCAATATTAAAAATAACCCTTTCTGATAATACTTTCACTCCGAATATCTCAACGAGCTCGTCTAGCATCTTCTTGTAATAAAAATTAGAGTTTGTCTCATCTAAAACGGTATGAATCACCACAGTTGAATTTGAATAACAAAATATTTTACTCATGTTATCCATTATTCTGTCCCAACTACTTGCCCCATCTTTTCGTGGACGTCTTGCATTATGGAGCTCTCTTGGACCATCTAATGTCAACTGAATAACTCCAAATTTTCTGTGGTTTAATATTGAAAACAAATCATCAAAAACAAAATTTCCATTTGATATTATATTAAACTGTTTAAACTTTTCTTCAGATTCAATTTGTTCAAGAACCTGCTGCAAATAATCAATTTTTAGCGAAGGTTCCCCGCCAAAAAATGTAATAATAAATGATTTTGGATTGAAGATACTGAGAAGTTTTCTGTAAAGTTCCACTTTCTTCACAGTTTCAATTTCCAGTTGGGTTTTGTCTATTTTTGGTCCATTTTGCATGCAATATACACAACTTAAATTACAATCATAGGTAATTGCATCTGTTATTGACAAAGTATCGTTTGAATATTTTATCTTATTATTAATATAATTCATTAATGCAATTCTTTCATCTGAATCATAACTTTCGAATTTTGTGTTCAATGAGTTCTTATTTACTATCTTAATTTCACGCATTAAAAGATCATAATATATTATCTTATCATATTTATCAATTTTTACAACAAATCTACTCATTTCGGTTCCTCCCTATTTCGAATTTCAGTTATTTATTCTGAAATTCAAGTCTTCTAATTCGATCCAATAAAATATTAGACCCGGGTCTAGTAACATTAAACCATTAGGTTATTTTTTACTAATCTCAATGCTCGCACATCTTTGACTTCTATTTATACAACCACCAAGTGGAACATTACCATTGATTAATCTTTTCAAAATATTCATCTGTTATACCTCCTTGTAAGAATCAATAATTTTTAACACGATTTACTCTGCGCAGAGTTATTTTAATTATATCAAAAAAAAAAAAAAAAAGTCAATACTGTAACACCATATTCGTTGAATAGAAATAAAATCACCTATAAGATATAAAAAATCCCCCGACGAAGTTAAATGTGTTTCCGGGGGATGTTCATTTCTCAATTACTTTTGCCTTTGAAATTTTTCCGCACTGATGGTGACGATGTATTTGTTGCCATCAACTTCAACTTGGTAATTTATCGAAAAAGTATCAGGTAGGTTTTTCAAAACCGTGTCATCGATCGTTTCCCAAAAGATATTTTCCGCTTTTAATTGGGCTTTCTCTTGCCTTAGTGCTTCTTCAAGCATGTTTCTTTGCATGGGGATAGTTGATAAGACTATTGCAACGAGTATTAGAAGAACAATTATCGCAGATAGTATTTCGATGTAAATCACATCATCTTCACCTTCATCTGTTTTCTGATAGGAATTTCATTATACCTTGCGCAGCTTTTTTACCAGCTCCCATGGCTAAGATAACTGTTGCTGAACCTGTTACAATATCTCCTCCAGCGAAGACTTTCGGATTACTTGTCTGACCGTATTCGTCTGTTATTATGTAACCGTATTTGTTTGTCTTTAAATCTGGAAATTGACTGAGCAGAAATTTATTCGCTTCAGTACCTATCGCTTCGATAACTGTATCCATTTCCAAGATAAAGTTACTGTTTGGAATCTCAACAGGTCGTCTTCTACCACTTTCATCAGGCGCGCCAAGTTCCATCCTGATACATTCGATAGCTACCAAATTACCATTTTCATCACCGATGTACTTGACAGGTGTTGCGAGTGTGTAAAATTTAACACCCTCTTCTTTCGCATGTTCGATTTCCGCTTTTCTCGCTGGCATTTCTGCTTCTGTTCGACGGTATATTATAGTGACGTCTGCACCAAGTCTTAGAGCACTTCTTGCTGCATCCATTGCGGTGTTTCCACCACCGATTACAGCCACTTTTTTGCCGATTCGTATAGGTGTATCGTACTCCGGGAATTTGTACGCTCTCATAAGGTTTATCCTTGTTAAAAATTCGTTGGCAGAATACACACCGTTCAACTCACTTCCGGGTATGCCCATAAATTTAGGTGTGCCAGCACCGACACCGATGAAAACGGCATCGTAAGATTCGAGGATTTCCTTAACGGATATAGCGTATCCAACTGGTATATTCTTGAAAAATCGCACATCGAGTTTTTCAAGTGCGGCAATTTCTTTTTTGACTATCGATTTTGGTAATCTGAATTCTGGTATACCGTACGTCAATACACCGCCGAATTCGTGCAGGGCTTCGTATATATCCACGGTGAAACCATATCTACCAAGTTCAGATGCAACCGTCAATCCGGCTGGTCCAGAGCCGATTATAGCCACTTTCTTATCTTTTGCTTTGCTTATGTTGAATTGAAATTTAGTATTTTCATTTTCGTATTCGATGTTGTTTTCATCCGCCCAATCTGCGACGAATCGTTCAAGTGCACCTATGTTGATTGATCTTCCAATTTTATTTAAAATGCATAACCCCTCGCATTGTACCTCTTGTGGACATACACGTCCACATATTGCTGGCAGATAATTGTAAGATTTTAAAATCTTATACGAACCTTCGAAATTACCCTTAGCTATCTCTTTAATAAAGCCCGGTATATCGATACCGACCGGACAACCGGATATACACGTTGGTATTTTACATTGTAAGCATCGTGAGGCTTCCTGTTGCGCCAATTCTGGTGTGTAACCGAGCGATACTTCCAAAAAGTTAGTTTTTCTTATTTCAGCAGGTTGTTCTGGCACGTGGACTCTGTCTTTCACAGCCATGTAGGTTCACCAACTTCTTTCAGATATCTTTCAAGAGCCAATTTTTCTTGTTCTTTGTATTGGTTTAGCCTTTTGATGAAGCTATCCCAATCAACGTATCTACCATCGAATTCTGGTCCATCAACGCATACGTACTGTATCTTTTCGGAATTATCAGTTTTTATCACCGTTCGGCAACCACCACACATACCAGTACCATCTATCATGATAGAATTCAACGAAACCCAAATGGGAATGTTGTATTTTGTGGCAATTTCACTTGAAAGTTTCATCATGATAGCTGGTCCTATCGACCAAATTACGTTGTAATTTTCTTTTTCAAGCTCGATTTTCATGGCATCTATCACGTTACCTTTGTATCCGAAACTTCCATCGTCTGTTGTTGGTAAAAGTTTATCGGCAAATGTGAATTCATCTCTTAATATCAAATCTTGGATTGTTCTTGCTCCAATTATAACTGTTATGTTGTTGCCTGCACTTTTTAGCGCTTTTGCAATTGGTAATATAGCGGCTATTCCAACTCCACCACCGATTATTAGTACGTTTCCATGATACTTAATTTCACTTGGCTTACCGAGTGGTCCAACTACATCGTAAAGTATATCGCCTTCGTTGAGCGAGCACAGTTCGTATGTGGATTTCCCAACCGCTTTGACAACGATTCTGAACGCTTCACCATTGGACTCGGCTATCGTTAGAGGTATGCGTTCGCCTTTTTCACTTATCCTCACTATAACAAACTGACCAGGTTTAGCTTGTCTACCAATGAGATCATTTTTAATCCAGACATCATGAACTCCGTAGGCTAATTTACGCTTACGCAATATCACGTTGTTAAGCTCTTCTTGGTTCATTGATAATTCCTCCTATACTTAGGTGAGCAAAGAAAAAAATGTATTGTTATACTGTTTTCTGGGCGTCTATTAAAGCTAAGAACTCTTCGTTCGATTTCGTTTCTTTCAATTTTGAAAGTATGAGTTTGAGACCTTCTTCTTCAGACATAGAGCTCAACATACGCCTAAGGATCCACACTTTCTTCAATTCGTTTTGCCCAATCAATAATTCTTCTTTTCTTGTACCCGAAAGTGCAAGATTGATGGCTGGGAAAATCCTTTTGTTAGCAAGCTGTCTTGAAAGCACAAGTTCCATATTACCTGTACCTTTGAATTCTTCAAATATCACTTCATCCATCTTCGATCCAGTCTCTATGAGTGCGGTTGCGATGATGGTTAAACTTCCACCTTCTCTTGTGTTTCTTGCAGCACCGAAGAAATGTTTGGGTTTGTAAAGTGCAGCCGGATCAACACCACCAGTCAACAGTTTACCACTTGGTGGAACGGTTATGTTATAAACCCTTCCAAGTCGTGTAAGACTATCAAGGAGCACAACAACGTGATTTCCATATTCAACAAGTCTTTTGCACATTTCAAGCGTAAGTTCAGCAATTTTTATCTGCTTATCGGAAGGCATATCAAACGGGGCTGCTATAACCTTTGCATCTACCGATTCTTTGATATCTGTAACTTCTTCAGGTCGTTCATCGATGAGTAATACGATTCTAATTGTATCAGGATGGTTAGTTGCAATTCCGTTGGCAATTTCTTTGAGTATCGTGGTCTTACCGGTCTTCGGTGGAGCGACGATCATTCCCCTTTGTCCTTTACCTATCGGTGTGAACAAGTCAATCAACCTTTGGTGGTAAACCCTGAGCAGGCAGAAATCGTGAAGTATATTTTCGCAGAAGTATTATCGGGCAAAGGTACACAGAAAGTTGCAGATGATCTTAATCAAATGGGTATACCTACTAAAAGAGGTGCTCGTTGGACTGCTACTACAATTCGAGGGATATTAAAAAATGAGAAATATACTGGGGATGCTATACTGCAAAAAACTTATACAGATTCCCGATTTAATAAGCGCACCAATTATGGTGAGAAAAATAAATATTTAATAGAAAATCACCATGAGGCAATTATCAGCCATGAAGTATTTGAAGCAGTAGAAGCTGCCTTAAATCAAAGGGCAAAAGAAAAGGGCATAGAAAAGCGTAACAATAAATACCAAAACCGGTATTCTTTCTCTGGAAAAATTATTTGCTCGGAATGTGGTAGTACCTTTAAAAGGCGAATTCATTCATCTGGTGCAAGAAAATACGTAGCCTGGTGTTGTAGCAAACACTTAAAGCAGATAACAGAATGTTCCATGCAGTTTATTCGAGATGAGGATATAAAGAAGGCATTTGTTACGATGATGAATAAGCTGATTTTCGGCAGAAAACTTATTCTACAACCACTATTAGAGGCTTTACGTGGAATGAACAAGTCTGATAACCTTTCAAGAATTCAGGAATTAGAGAAGCAAATTGAAAAAAACGCGGAACAGAGAGAACTGCTTGTAAAGCTTATGGCGAAGGGATATCTAGAACCTGCCCTTTTTAATCGAGAAAACAATGAACTGCAAATGGAAGCAAACAACTATATGGAGCAAAAAGAAGCATTAATTCATGCCTTAAATGGAGAATTATCAAAGGTGCAGGAAGTCAGTAACTTAATAAAATTTACAAATAAGGCTGAAATGTTAAGTGACTTTAACGACCAACTTTTTAATGATTATGTTGAAAAAATAATTGTCTTCTCAAGAGTAGAGATAGGTTTCATTTTAAAATGCGGAATCACACTAAGGGAAAGAATGTGAGAAAAGTGGCACATACGCCTTACGGCTATAGGATAGAGAATGGTAGAGCAGTTATCGATGAAGAAAAAGCTGAAAAGGTTAGGAGTTTGTATAGGGGATACTTATCAGGCCTTTCTTTATCGGTCGCAGCAAAGACTGCTGGAATAGATGCTTATCATGGAACTGCTGGAAGGATGCTAAGAAACGAACGTTATCTTGGTGATGATTATTACCCTGCCATCATTGATAAAGAGACCTACGAAAAAGCAGAAGCAGAGAGGGTAAAGAGAGCGAAAAAGCTAGGTAGAATCTTTGAACCCAAGAAAGAAGACAAACCTACTATTTCTAAGAAGTTTACCATAGGACAAGTAATTCAGAAGTATACAAATCCTTTTACACAAGCGGAGTATGTTTATAGCTTAATAGAAAGTGAGGGACAGTAAGATGGCAGTTAGTAAAAATGTAATGATTATACCTGCAATAAAACGCATGGGCAACAATCGAAAAGAAGATGAAACACCAAAACTTCGGGTTGCTGCTTATTGTCGAGTTTCTACCGACAGCGATGAACAAGCTAGTAGTTACGAAGTGCAGATTGAACATTATACTGAATTTATTAAGAAAAATTCAGAGTGGGAATTTGCAGGGATCTTTGCTGATGATGGTATCAGCGGTACAAATACAAAAAATCGTGATGAATTTAATCGAATGATTGATGAGTGTATGGCTGGGAAAATTGATATGGTTATTACCAAATCAATAAGCCGATTTGCTAGAAATACCTTGGACTGTCTACAATACATCAGAAAACTTAAAGATAAAAATGTTGCGGTATATTTTGAGAAAGAAAATATCAATACACTGGATGCCAAAGGTGAAATTATGCTTACCATTATGGCATCCTTAGCGCAACAAGAGAGCCAGTCACTAAGCCAGAATGTAAAGCTTGGTTACCAATACCGATACCAACAGGGAGAGGTAATGGTCAATTGTTCTAGGTTTTTAGGATATACCAAAGATGAAAATAAGCGATTAGTAATTGTGCCGGAGGAAGCTGAAATTGTTAAAAGGATTTACCGAGAGTATCTTGAAGGCTCCAGTATGGATAAAATCAAAAAAGGACTTGAAACTGATGGCATACTTACGGGAGCGGGGAAAAAAAGGTGGCATACCAGTACTATAAGGAAAATATTAAGCAATGAAAAATACATTGGTGATGCATTGCTCCAAAAAACTTATACGGTAGATTTTCTTACAAAAAAGAGGGTTGTGAATAACGGAATCGTACCTCAGTATTATGTAGAGAATAACCATGAAGCCATTATCCCGCGTGAAATTTTCATGCAGGTACAAGAAGAGTTAGTTCGTAGAAGTAGAGGACATATAAGTACTAGTGGAAAGAAAAGAAACTTTAGTTCAAATCATGTATTTTCGCAAATTATCTTCTGTGGTGAGTGTGGCGAAATATACCGTAGAGTTCATTGGAATAATCGAGGTAAAAAATCGATTGTTTGGAGATGCGTCAGTAGACTTGAGAATACAGGGTTAACTTGTCATTCCCGAACCGTGCTGGAGGATATGATAGGTATTGCTACGGTAGAGGCAATTAATAAACTAATAGGGCAAAAGGATGGCTTTTTAACTATCTTAAAGGAAAATATAGAAACAGTGATAAGTGAAACGGGCAATAATGTTGTTTCCGAGATAGATAAAAAGCTAGAGGAATTACAAAAAGACCTTTTGAGACTGGCCAATTCCAAAGAGGATTATAACGATATAGCCGATGAGATTTACAGGCTCAGAGAGGAAAGACATAAGGCTTTAGCAGAAGAAGCTGGCAAAAAAGGCTCCAAGCAAAGACTAGAAGATATGGAAAAGTTCCTAAATGAACAATCCACCCTCCTTGAGGAGTATGATGAGCAACTAGTAAGGAGACTTATAGAGAAAATAACGGTTTATGATGACAAACTAACTATTGAATTTAAATCTGGTGTAGAAATTGATATAGAAAAATAAAACGAATTTGACCGCCGATTGAGGAGAAATACTTCTTGATGGGCGGTTCTTTTCTATTTATACTTGGGGATAATCTAATAAGTGAACTCGTTTCAGCAAGCTGAAACATCGGGGAATCAGATGGAGAGTCTACTCCACCTGATTAAAACCCACCTACGCTGCGCTTAGAGGTGGCGGTCTTGACCGTAAAGCTAAAAGATAAACACACTT